>OJEP01000008.1_pt1 | contig 243970 bp, 243 predicted proteins | sample 1593761 | NCBI WGS metagenome assembly OJEP01 (sample SAMN05416783, study PRJEB24817) | seawater metagenome | isolation source: Sea water | place: Canada:Atlantic | collected 2013-11
GTGGCCGCCTTTTAATAATTATTATGAGGCCGAAGGCCTCATTAACAGACTGTTAAGCATCATAGGGGTTCAAGTTGAAATTTAAGCATCTAATAGTAATGGCAATTTCTTTCATGCTCTCAGGAATAAGCTTTGCAGCATCTGACGAGCATAAGAAAGCGGCCGAAGAGCTTCTGCTGCTTACCAAAGTTAATGAACAAATGACGCAAGTATTGGAAGGCACTAAACAGGCACAAATACGCCAGATTCAACAAATGAATCTTCCCGTCGAAGCTGCGCCTGTGGTGGAACAATATTTCATTGATTTAACCGAGTTGCTACAAACAGCCATGGGCTGGGATACACTCAAGAACGAATATATTCGTGTGTATACCGAGGCATTTTCAATTTCCGAGCTTAAAGAGATATCGAAGTTCTATAAATCGGCAGCTGGCCGTAATTACATTAGTAAGCGCGTTGAGTTAAATCAGGGGCTTATGGCTGTAGCTGAAAAGCAAACAGTGGATCTTCAGCCTAAAGTCATTCTGCTACAACAGAAGCTCTCATCCGATCTTCAGAAATTAAAATAAGGTGCCAGCAATGCTTAACAAGTTTGGCAAGCGGGACAAATTAAAGCGTGGCTTCGCCACAATTTGCCCCTTCCAAAGGCGTTATGTCTCTAAAGGAAGCTTATGAGTAAAGTTAGGATCAAGCTGGTATCGATTGGGCACTTACCTTTAGAGTTCCAGTCTAAAAAAATCAAAAATTGGTCGTCTAAGACTTTCGAGGTTGTCGAGGATATCGACAACTATTCACTTCGTTGTGACTCTGATGGTTTTGATTGGGAGTTCTCAGATAGTGCAGTAAAAGGACAGCTCCCTAACCAGTTTAATGCTGACTTTATGATCGCTATTGTAAACGTTCCTATTGAGGACAACTGGTACTCGAGAAGGCTCGGAAATAATCAGGTTGTATTTACGTTTCATCAAATCAAAGACATCCTCGAACACTACAATATTCCGCTAGAAAATGTCGTTTACCGTTTACTATATGCGTACACACTTTTGTATCGGCGCGCGGGAAACAAGATCCCTGATTTTGATGAGGCTCCAGGTTTTACACACGACGAGACGCGTGGATGCCTCTTTGACATGAATGGTATAAAGACTGATTTGGTCGCTTCTTGCCATAACCCGCAAATATGTGATGAGTGCCAAGAGAGATTGAAGCAGGAAAGAGTGTCTAAGTCTGATATTGAAAACACCCAAGGTGACATTAAGCGCATTAAAAAAGATTTATATTTCAGAATAGTCGGTCACGTTAAAAAGCATCCAATTGCAGCGCTGGTTCTATCAAGTATATTTGCGTTAATGCTTGGGATTACCGGCTCAGTCATCGGCTCGTTCGTTTACGAATATCTAAAGAGTCGGGCATGAGGCAACCAAGACATAACAATCGCAGGCACAGCGACGGCTTTTTCGTTGCGGCTTCGCCTCCACTACAAAGCCGCGCGTGCTGCGGGCGTTATGGCCAAATCAAGGAGAGCCTGCTTGGTAACAAACTATGTTCTTATAGATTTTGAGAATGTGCAGCCGAGTAATCTGGAGGTTCTCAAGCAGCATCCTTTCAGGGTGGTGGTTTTCGTTGGTGCAAACCAAGTAAAAATACCATTTGATCTGGCTGCATCTATGCAAGCCCTTGGGAATGCGGCACAGTACATAAAAATCACCGGTACGGGAAAAAACGCTCTTGATTTCCACATTGCCTACTATATTGGCGAGTTGGCGGCGAAGGACTCAAGTGCTTATTTCCACGTCATCAGCCGTGATACTGGTTTCGACACACTTATCAAGCATCTCAAGTCGCGTGGTATTAAGATCCAGCGTGAGCGAGACTTAGCAGAAATACCCGTTGTAAGGATGTCCACTGCCACCTCTACCGACGACAAAGTACTAGCTATCGTGAAAAATTTAGCTGGTCGTGGGCAGTCGCGCCCCCGCAAGGTAAAGACACTCTCAAACACTATTAATTCGCTGTTTACTGAGAAGCTATCTGAACAGCAGTTAAGCTCGATTGTAAAAGATCTTGAGCAGCGCAAGTACATAAAGGTGAGTAATGGTAATGTCTCGTATAAGCTGCCACATTAGCCATAACCAGGCCAAGCACAGCGACAGCTTTTACGTTCCGGCTTCGCCTCCACTACAAAGCTGCACGTGTTGGCAGCGTTAGCCGTACAACATAAGGAGGTCACATGACAGAAAGAGTGAACCTTGGTAAGTCAGCACCTGATCTGTATCAGGCAGTCATTGAGCTTGACCGGCTTGCCTCCGATGCCTTAACCAATGTAGGAATTGCCGTAGGCTTTTCGCATCTCTTACGCCTGCGCGCATCCCAGATAAATCAATGTGCTTTCTGCGTCAGATTGCATGCGCGGGATGCACTTGCCAGCGGGGAGTCTGCTGATCGTGTAGCAGTCCTTTCCGCATGGAAAGAGACCGAATGCTTCAGCTCAAAAGAGCGTGCCGCGTTAGAGCTTGTGGAGGCAATTACACTGATCTCTGACGGCCAACTGCCTGACGCAATCTACGAGCAGGCCGCAACCAGTCTTTCCAAAGAAGAAGTGTCGGCCATTGAGTGGCTTGCCGTTGTCATCAATACATGGAATCGTATTGCTATCTCCAGCCGTTACCCTGTCAAAGCGTAGGTGCGGCTAACAAGGCGCTGTTGTCGCCGCTATCGCGGCTGGGACGGCTTACGCTGCGCTCCAGCCGCCCCAAAGCTTGGCGTTAAAAGTCTATGAGCCATCAAGCATGTGAGCACTGTTCGGAGGTGAATCAAGAATTTCGGATTAGAAGCCCGATAGATCTTGAGAAGGCAATTCGAGTTGTAGCGGACAATTTATCTGACGGTACAATCCGCGAAAGCGATTATTGGCCTAAAGGTGTTCTAAATTGCTGCGATAGTGGCCCATTTTCTGAGCTGGCAAATGGTAAGTCTTTGGGTGATTTCGTAGATTATTATTTTGAGTGCCCTGAGTGCGGCCAGCTCTATCACCTCACGGCAGAAACATATCATGGTAGTGGGGGTAGCTGGTGCGCTACAGAGAGAGAGTAACTTTTAACAAGCCGCTCAAATTCGTTCCGGCCACAAAAAACGTGGCCTCCACCGGACTCGCTAACGCTCGCCGTTTAGCGGGGCGTTAACTGGAAACTCACATGGAACGTGCGGAAGCAATTATCAAACTTATAAACACTTTTCACCTTAACGTTGAGGAAAGGACTTTATTTCTTGACCAGCCGCTTTCTATCAATGAGCTAGGTAGTGCTATTAAGGACAGCATTCATAGGTTTGGTGGTTATCCCAAAGATTGGGGTCCAGAACAAAACTTCGACGGTGTATACGTCACCCAGACCAATAGTAGCTACCACACAATTCTTAAATCAGAGGTTGGTTGTATGCAGTTCAAACTTATAGAAGAAAAAACATTTTCTAACATTGTTGAAGTCGCTCACTATGTTGCACAACGAATGTTTTCAGCAGGCATAGATGGCGTGGCATGCAACTGGTAAACCAGTTAACAAGTTTACTCCGGGCCTTCAGCCCTCCGCGGGAACACCAAAGCTGTGCTTTGTCGTCCCCTTAGCAAGGCGTTAAGGCTTTCAAATGGAATCATCTGCACTAGGAACGAAATACGACAAAATTGCTCAATGGTGGCATGACCAACACGTAGAGTCTGGCTATGGTGTAAATCAGTTTCAACGAGCTGTTCAATTTGCGCGGCGCGGTGGAAAAGCCCTCGATGTAGGTTGTGGTTCTGGTGGTAGATTTGTACGGATATTGGAAGGCAGCGGTTTCTCTGTGATAGGCCTTGATGTATCAAAAGAAATGATTAGGTTGGCTAGCGTAAACCATCCAGAGCACGAATTTTTGCATGAGGATATCTGTTCCTGGGAAACAAAAGAGAAGTTCGATCTAATTGTTGCATGGGATAGTATTTTCCACTTGCCGTTGGCTATGCAAAAACCTGTCGTATCAAAGCTGTGTCAGCTCTTAGCGGAAGGCGGCATTCTGATATATACATTTGGGAATGCTGAGGGAGAACATACTGATCAGTGGCACGATGACACTTTTTACTACAGCTCTATTGGTATTAATGAAAATGTGCAGGTGCTTATAAATAATGGCTTGTCTGTTTTGCACCTTGAACTAGACCAATATCCAGAAAAGCATGTTTATACAATTGCCTCCAAGCCTTAACATACTGTTATACCCATACGCCTCGGCAAGCTCAACTTCATTCCGCTACGTCTCCCATCAGCCAACTGTCCACATGAGAAAGGGTTCCCAATGAATCCAATAACTATTAGTAAGGTCGCCAAAGCCACACTGACTCTGGCGATCCTGACCGTTAATCTACTCCCGGTCGCCTCGGCGCAACAGGACCTGGCGGCGGAGCTTCAACAGATGGCCATTGAATGTCGTGCTGCAGGCAGCGAATGCTTCCATGCCTGCACTTTGGCGTCGCGGAACCTCGCGCGTGGCAGGGAGGTGTCGGACGCCGACATTGAGTCCTGTCGAAATACCTACGCCAAGCTTGAACCGCAAGCTCCGCCTGAGATGGCCTGGACGCCCGAGTATGCGCCGATGCCGGATGTAGTCGGTGTCTTCCGCGGAGCCTTAGTGGCTGCGCAAGGGCGCGATGACTGGAAGCGATACTGCCGCTCATCGGCTTTAGTCGGCGACATTAATGCGCCGGTGCCGTGGGATATCCCCAAAGGCGCCACCGTCAGGGTGTCCGGGGTTCGCTACGTGACCAACCCCATTCGCAGCCTCGACAGGAGTAAGACTGCCTGCCGCGCGGAAAGCGTTGAGGTGCTTTCGATACCGTAATTGCAGTAGAGCTTTCTGAAGAAACCCATGATTGGCAACAATAAACCCGCCAAAGTGAGTCTAGGCAGGGGCGAAGAGTCTGGGGTGGTGGGCTATAACCAGTTGAAGCAGATCACTCCCTTCGGTCGCAGTGCGCAGCTTACGCTACCTGTTCAAGGAGTTATGCGGTTTTTAATCCAGCTCAAGGCTATCCAGTTGACATACCATAAATGGTATATATACTAAATTTAGTATGTGGGAGATTCTCGAACATAAACGTGTTGATAAAGCCTTGGCGATAGCGCCAATTGAGGTTCAGCAACGCTATGAAAAATGGAAAGATATTGTAAGAATTTCTGGCCCGCAGGGATTGAGACTGATCAAGGGTTTTAAAGACGAGGGGCTATCTGGCAACTGGAAAGGTTTTCGGTCCTCTCGTCTGAATATCCAATATCGGGTGATTTATAAGGTACAAAATGACCAGGTGCTGGTGGAGGTGGAGGTTGAACGTGTCACTCCCCATGACTACCGGAGGTGAAGAATGAGCGATTATCGGAAGGCGATTAAAAGAATTGACGTATCAACAGGAGATTCGGTTCGAATCTTGCGCGAGCTTCAGGAGATGAGCCAGAACGATCTGGCGGCTGCGACCGGTATCCCCCAATCAACGATTTCTGCCATTGAGAACGGCCGTGTTCGCCTGGGCGTTGACCGCGCAAAGGTGCTGGCCAAGGCGCTGCGCTGTCATCCTGCCGTATTGGTATTCCCCGGCTGGGATGTTGAGCATGAGTCAGCCGCATAACCAACAGTTGCAACAGGCGCAGTTCCACTGCGCTGTTGAACGCGGGCGTTATGCATAAAAAGGAAACGACATGGAATGGTTGATATTGCTGGCTCTTCTTGCCCTCGTAGTGCTAGTAATACTTACAAAACAAAGAGGTCCAACGGATGAATTCTCGTACGAGAAAAACGAGCCATTGTTTTCGCCCGCTGAAAGATCTTTCTTCGGTATTCTAAGCCAAGCTGCCGAAGGTCAGGCGGTTGTTTTCGGAAAGGTGCGTGTAGCCGATGTCCTCCGCCCATCCAAGGGCATGGGAAGAAGCCATTGGCAACAGGCATTCAACCGTATCTCTTCCAAGCACTTCGATTACGTTATTTGCGCTCCTGAAACCCTTTCCGTTTTGGCCGCAATCGAGTTAGATGATAAATCGCACTCCAAAGGAAAGCGTCAGGATCGCGATCGTTTTCTTGAAAGCGCATGTTCTGCTGCCGGGTTACCTTTACACCGTTTCAAAGCCGCAGCAACTTACAACATAAGCCAAGTGAGGGGTGCCCTTTTCGATCCACCAGCTGAAGCATCGGAGGAACCTTCGTTGCCGGAAGCACCTCAAGCTGAAGTGGAAGAAAGACAAGTGTGCCCAAAATGCTCTGCTCCACTCATCAAGAAGGTTGCGAGAAAGGGAGAACATGAGGGCGCTGAATTTCTCGCATGCAGCGCTTTTCCAAAATGTCGCTACATCGCAAAATCAATTGCATAACGAATCAATCAACTTCGCGCAAAAAGCGCGCCAGACCCTCCTGAGGTTGGGCCGGTTATCGAATCGTTATGCCCATGCGCCTCGGCAAGCTTAACTTCATTCCGCTAGCGTCTCCCGCCAGCCAACTCCACATGAGAAAGGGTTCCCAATAATTAAAGGGGTCACATTAAACCTACCCCTTAACCAAGCGTTAGGCAGCTAAGTGAATTATGAAAAGCAATTTAGACGATAAGCATTTACTAGAACGAGCCCCAGTCAGCAGGATCTTTCTGAAATACGCGCTACCAAGCATCGTCACGATGGTGTTTTTTGGCGTGCAAAGCCTGGTAGACGGCATCGTAGTGGGAAACCATTTGGGGTCAGACGCTTTGGGTGGGATCAGCATCATCCTGCCGTTTTTCAGCTTTATTATGGTGTTGGCGCTGATCATCGGCATCGGAAGCCAGACGCTGGTCAGTATGGAACTGGGTCGCCAAAATACAGAAAAGGCGCAGGACGCAATGTCTACTGGCTTTTGGGCGCTGGTAGCAGTCAGTTTGATGGCAACGGCTTTTCTGCTGCTGTTCACTGAACCGCTGACCACACTGATGGGGGCCGACGAGCGGCTGCTGCCGTTCTCGCTTGCCTACCTTAAAGGGCTGGTGCCGTTCATATTGCCACTGATGTTATGCTTTTATTCCGATGCCATGCTGAAGGCATTGGGGCATCCCAAGTTTTCGATGATTATCATGTCACTAAGCGTGCTGATCAATGTGTTACTGACGTTCTATTTTGTGATGAGACTGGAATGGGGCACGACTGGAGCGAGCGTGGCCACTGGCCTGGCTTTCACCATCGGATTGCTGATTTCCGGCAGTATCACCTTCAATCCCAAACAACGGCTGTCGATGCTGAAGGGTCGTTTCCACCTGCTGCTCTTGCGCCGTGCCGCTTACAACGGCTCATCCGAAGGTGTATCGGAAACGGCGGTTGCGGTCAGTATTCTGATCATCAATCTCACTGTCGTTCGCCTCTTGGGGGCTGACGGTGTGGCTGCGTTCGCTGCTATCAACTACGTTAACTTTATGGGTGTTTTGTTGTTCCTCGGTATTTCGGATGGCCTGATCCCGGTGCTGAGCTACAACTTTGGAGCCGGAAACCACGAGCGGGTCAAGGGATTATTTCGCTTTGCCGCAGTGGTCAATATGAGCATCGGTGTCATGGTGTTTATCGTGTTGCAGTTACTCGGAAGCCACGCAATGCTGTTGTTCTTCGATAGCAATGAAAGCCAAGCGTTCCAGATCGCATCTGATGGCTTGCACATCTTCGCTTTCGTGTTTTTAGTGAACGGACTTAACGTGCTGATTATCGCCTATTTTACTGCACTGGGCGAAGCTAAAAACTCCTTCATCATTGCCGTGCTGCGAGGTTTGGTGTTCTTGCTGATTGGCGTCACGGTGTTACCAATATTTATCGGTATTCATGGTGTCTGGGCGGCAATCCCGCTGGCGGAGTTGCTGGCACTGGGAGTGGCACTCCTACTGATTCACAGGACTCACAAAAAATTGTTTTCACCTGTGTAGATATTTGCCTGACAACAGCGTTAACCACGCCCAACTGCGTTGGGTACCGGTTACGGTTATGCGCTTTCAGTAGTGATATCGTAATTGTGCAACGAGAAGGGAGTCTAAATATGTACAATGTTTTAGTTGTCCATAACAGGACGGTCAAGTTCATTCCGGCCGCGAAAAGCGCGGGCTCTATGGGTCAGCCTACGCGTTGTTTCAATTAAAGGGAAAAACCCTGTTACAGTTGGTCAGTCAACACAGTTTGGGCGAAGATTACACGGACGACCTCAAGGCCAACGGGGCACAATAAAACAATGAATGATCGAGTGCGGCACCGACAATACCGCCGCCGAGACAGGACAGGAGGCCGCAACTATGCACACACCTGAAATCCCACCTTTGCTCAATTGCCGCGAATGCGCCAGCGGCAAGGCACTGGACTTTGACTTCACCATGGCTTTCCAGCCCATCGTGGACACCACCAACCGACAAATTTTTGCCCACGAAGCGCTGGTACGCGGACTCAATAACGAATCGGCAGGCCAGGTGTTCAGCCATGTCAACGACAGCAACCGCTACCGTTTCGACCAGGTGTGCCGAACCAAGGCCATCAAGCTCGCCTCGCAGCTCGGGGTGCCCGGCTTTTTAAGCATCAACTTCATGCCCAATGCCGTCTACCAACCCGAACGGTGCCTAAGCACCACCCTGGCGGCGGCAGAGCTGTACAACTTCCCGGTGGAGCAAATCATTTTCGAAATCACCGAAAGCGAAAAAGTGGACGACCTGTCCCACCTGCGCATGATCGTCGACCACTACCGCAAGCGCGGCTTCAAGACCGCCATCGACGACTTCGGTGCCGGCTACGCCGGCCTGAACCTGCTCAGCGAAATCCAGACCGACATTATCAAGCTCGACATGGCCCTGATCCGCAACATCGATCAGGACAGGGTGCGCCAGGCCATTGTGCGCGGCGTGATGCAGGTCAGCGATGAACTCTCTGCCAAAGTGATCGCCGAAGGCATCGAAACCCGCGAAGAATGGGATACCCTGCAATCTCTCGGCATCGAGCTGTTCCAGGGCTTCTACTTCGCCAGGCCTGCCTTTCAGACACTGGCCACTGTGGATAACAGCATTTACGACGCCGACTAAGCAGCCCACCTCACTCAAGCTCGGCCCCCTACAGGAAACTGAGGGGGCTTTTCCAATTCTACGGCGAACGCAGAACCTGTTCAGTCCATCCTGTCGAGGCATTAAACGTCCGCATTACGAACTGAATTTATACAATTCCGCTGAACTGCTCGACACGATTACGGCCAAGTTTTTTGGCGCTGTACAGTGCATTATCTGCACGCTTGAGGGCATCCTTGACACTGTCATTTTGATTATTATCAAGCATGGCCACACCGCCACTGACTGTGCAGTTGATAGCGACCCCATCACTGTGTACAGGTTGGCTTTCTGTAATTGAACGGACTCGCTCGGCAGTTTGCAGGGCTGTCTGCAGATCGCTTTGTGGTAACAGTATGGTGAACTCTTCACCGCCAATGCGCCCCAGCAAGTCATTATTCCGTATGGTTTCGAGCCAGCGCTGACAAAGTATCACCAGCACCCGGTCACCGGCGTAATGTCCGTAACGGTCATTGACCTCCTTGAAGTGGTCCACGTCCAGCATAATAACGGCCAGTGTATGCCCATAGCGTTGCGCCCGCTGCAGCTCTTCTTCAGCGCGTTCGAGAAAATACCCGCGGGTCATGGTTCCCGTCAGTGGGTCACGCCAGGCGAGGTCTTGCAATAGGGCTTCATTCAGTTTCTGCCGGGTAATATCACGAAAGAACCAGACGCGACCGAGGTAGTTATTCTGATCATCAAATAAACCGGTTGAATGGCGATCCAGTGTCCGTCCATCATTCAGTTCGATTTCGGCGTGATCGTGCAGCGCCGGGTTATTGTAAAGCTCCTGAATGCGCTGCAAAAATGCATCGGGGTTCTTTAACTTGCGCAGCGCCGAATCAAGTAAAGGCTCTTCGGACAGGCTTTGGTACATAGCCTGCTCATCAGGGCGGCATTGTTCTTCTATCTGCCAGACTTCGAGGAATCGCTGGTTATAGGAAATAACCTGCGAGTGCTGATCAACCACCAGAATACCATCCGGCGACGCTTCCTGTATGGCGCGCAGTAACGAGCGGGAAAACTGATTGCGACTGTCTTTTGTGTCCATATAAGATTGGAATTGACGTTCTCATTGGCGAGAGAGCTGTGGATTTTTATTCTACTCCCCCGGTTTACCCAGACCAATCGCTTATCGGGCAATGTAGATAGCAGGGGCCAAGCTCCTCCCCAGTGGCAGAGATCACCCGTCAAATCCATAGAGAGATTGCGCCTAAGGCCTGTTTACACAAATTTGATTATCGCGACGGATGGTCCTCTCCGCTCAAAACCGCACAGACCTTTCTATCCATCCAGGTCATATTAAGCGGCTCAGAACTGCTAACTAACTGTTCTAAAAAATATTTTATGATTGCCTCCAGATTTATTTACACCGAACTAAAGGGATCGAGCCCTTTGCAGGCTTTTTTACCACCCTCCGGTGAGATCAGTCTACAATCAGGCTACGTAAACCGGAGTCCGCCCTATGGCCGTTGACCTGAAAGCGCTCTATCCCAAACTGATCAATCTGATGCTGGACACGGTATTCGTGGTTGATAACGACAACCAGATCGTCTTTGTGAATAGTGCCTGCGAAACATTGCTGGGTTACCATGCCGACGAGCTGATCGGCACGCGAATCACCGACTACATGCATCCTGACGACCGGGCGGCCACACGCGCCTCCATTCTCCGGGTCATGAACGGCCAACCCCACATCGATTTCCGTAACCGTTATATCCGCAAGGATGGCGCTATCGTACACATCCTGTGGTCTGCCCGCTGGTCCGAGGAGGAGGGTGTACGGATCGGGGTCGCGCGGGATGTGACGGCTCTCAGGCAGGCCGAGGCGGAATTACGTTTCCTCGCCCATCACGACCCACTGACGGAACTGACTAACCGGGCGCTGTTCTATGATCGACTGGACTCGGCTCTGCGTGTAGCCCACCGCCACCAAAGCAGCCTGGCCGTGCTGTTTGTGGATATCAATGACTTCAAGATTATCAATGATATCCATGGACATGCGGTGGGTGATCGTGTGCTCTGTGCAATTGCACATCGACTGGAAAGCTGTGTGCGTGAGACAGATACCGTGGCCCGGATGGGCGGCGATGAGTTCACTGTGCTGTTGACGGACATCCAGTCGGCGGATGCCGTTTTCGAGAAGGTGGGACAGATTAACGCAATCATGGCCGAGCCATTGGGAGCCGAACTCGAAGTGGTCAGAATGCCGACCTGTAGTATCGGTGTCGCCTGCTACCCCCTGGATGGGGAGAATGCCGATGCCCTGCTGAGTTATGCAGATAACAATATGTACCAGATGAAAAGGCATCGTTCAGCAAACGGCTAACAGTTAAATAGGTGATAACGATTATTTTTTAACCATTTTCACCGCGAGACTGACACGCTGTACTTTTTAGTGGTCAACTTATCCCGAATCAGTAAAATTTAACGCTATTACCCCGAAACCAAATACCCTTGATCTAGAATAATCGTTACGGCCTTTTTAATGGCCAATTGATCGCCTATTGGCAGCCAACTTTCACAGCAGAACAGCACTTGGGGTAAGTTTACCTGTCATGTACAAAGTTTTAATAATCGGCTTGCTGATTTGCCAGCTGGCTATGTCTGATGAGCGGTTTCTTGCAGATAGTGTGCTGGTCGACAAGTCAGAGAGAAAGCTCTATCTGCTTCGGGATGGCATCAAGTACCGGGAGTATTCCATCGCTCTGGGACCCAGACCCCGCGGCCACAAGCTGCATGCTGGGGATGAGCGGACGCCTGAGGGACGCTATATTCTGGATTTCAAGACTGAAAAAAGTGATTATTACAAGGCCATTCATATTTCCTATCCTAATGAGCAGGATATCAAGCGGGCTTTGGACATTGGGGCACCGCCCGGAGGTTCAATCATGATCCATGGCATGCCAAATAATACGACGTTGCCTCCCGAGCTGATTCAGAAATTCAACTGGACCGATGGCTGTATTGCGGTGACCAATGCGGATATGGATGAAATCTGGCCGGCCATTAAGCCGGGAACACCTATTGATATTCGTCCCTAATGGCAGCTTGGCAGCCAATTCAGGTAACCATGACAAGCGCCAGGGCCTTTGGTCTCCTGTTAGTTGCTCTTTGTTGCCTGCCCTGCCTGGCTGAGAACCGGCATATCCTGACATCAGAGACCAATACGGATCTGGTGGGCAGTAACAGCAGCACCTACATATCAAGAGAAGAGACGCTGATTGATATCGCAGTACGATATCAGTTGGGATACAACATGATCCGATCGGCAAATCCGGATGTCGACGCCTGGCTTCCCGATGACGGGAGCAAAGTATTATTGCCGTTCAGTGTCATTTTGCCGGATGCGCCACGCAAAGGCATTGTCATCAATACAGCGGAAATGCGCCTTTATTTTTACCACGGGGATGAGCAGAATCAAAACACCGTGACGGTTTACCCCATCAGCGTGGGTCGCAGGGACTGGGCGACACCGCTGACTGAAACCCGCATCACCCTGCGAGTTGAACAGCCATCCTGGTATCCCCCCGAAAGTATCCGTGCGGAACACGCCGCCCGGGGAGATTTACTGCCTAAAGTCGTGCCCGCTGGCCCGGACAACCCTCTGGGCGACTATTTGCTGGCACTGGATGTTCCCAGTTACTTTATCCACGGTACGAACAAACGTTTTGGCATTGGTATGCAGGTCACCCACGGCTGCATTCGGATGTACCCCGAACATATTGAAGAACTCTATAACCTCGCGCCGGTTAATACGCCTGTCACCATCGTCAATCAGCCCTATAAAATCGGCTGGAAAGACGAAAAGCTTTACCTGGAGGTACATCATCCACTGGAACTTGATGGCGAGGTACAGGAGGAAAACCGAACAGGGGTTGTCGATAAGCTGACATCGATGCTGGAGAAACAGCCGGAGGTTCTGATTGACTGGAACAGGGTCGATATTGCAATAACAAAAGCTACGGGTATGCCCGTGCTGGTGGGAATACAGCCACATTCATTATCAGATTTTGAGTATTATCGAAATCATATCCGGTCAGACCACTCAAACCGACCGGATATGACTGAGTAAATGGACTACTTTTCCATTGCCTTTTTAAAGGCCCGGTCAATTTTCTCGTTCGCTTCGTATGCTGATGTTTTTGCTTCGTCAGCGGTACTTTGGGCATTGGCAGCAGCTTTATTTGCAGCATCAGCTGACCGCTGGGCATCGACGGCGGCCCTGTTTGCTTCGGCAGCAGAGCGCTGAGCTTCCTGGGCCATTGCCCTGACCTCATCTACCGATGAGTTGCTTGCACAACCAGTGACAGCCACCATCATCAGAACAGGTAAAAACTTTACTAAAGATTTCATGAAGCTCTCCTTACTGAAGAAAAAACAAGTCAGATCTACACGGGGGTTATTACTTTTAAAGTATGGATGCAGGATTTACCACTTGCAAACCCTGTTACTTATCAACTTGATTTGAATTAATTATCAGGTTCATATTCATGGTGTACTGACATAAGAAACACATAACAGCTACAGAGGTACCGCCACGTACGTGGTGAAGCCCCATTATTGCGACGGTAGGAAACCCTATGGCAAAACAACGATTGATTATGCTGTTCGACGGGACCTGGAACGATCCCGAAGATCAAACAAATGTTTATCGTATCTCGCGCTGCCTTCATGATTATGACGGCGATATGCGACAACGCTTTTTCTACAACGCCGGTGTTGGCACATCGAAGCTGGAGCGCTTCAGAGGCGGCGTGTTCGGTTACGGTCTTAGCAAAAATTTGCTGGCGGGATACGAGTGGCTTGCAAAACGCTACACCGATGGCGAGGAAATCTGGATATTCGGTTTCAGTCGTGGAGCCTATACGGCAAGAAGTCTCGTTGGGTTAATCCGCAAATGTGGATTACTGCATATCGTCACCCCGGGCTTGCTGGAAAAAGCTGAAAGTATCTACCGGGATGAAAGCCTCTCTCCAGATGCTGACGTCTGCAAGGATTTCAGGGAACGCTACAGCCGAAGTCCGAGGATCCACTTCATCGGCGTATGGGATACCGTCGGCGCACTGGGGGTGCCCGGTACTGTCCTTTCCGAAAGGGGGAAGTACTCGTGGCACGATACCGAACTCTCCAGCATTGTGGATTATGCTTACCATGCGGTTGCACTGGATGAGCACAGGGCGGCCTACGACGTACCGCTGTGGACCAGTACCGATGGAAACAAAAAACAGCGTAATCTGGAGGTGGAACAACGCTGGTTTATTGGCGCCCACGCGAATGTGGGCGGCGGCTATGGTGCCAAGGATTCACTTGCCGATATTCCGTTGCAATGGATTCTGGAGAAAGCTGAGAAAGCAGGGCTGAAGCTAGATCCATTCAAGGCTGCCGACGACGCATGGCAAACCGAGCCAAAAGACTCCTTCAAGGAATTCCTGAACGGCGCCTACGCGTGGTTCCGCAAAATCAAAGGCGAGGGAGATGGCCGGTTCTGCAGAAGATATTCCGAGGGTATAAACGGACACCCTGCGGTCAATATTTCGGTTGATAACAGTGTCTGGAAGCGCTGGAAAGATGCCAGGTTTAACTATCGACCACGCACCCTGACCGATGCCGACCAGTGCCCTCCGGAGCAATAAGTTGCAACCTCGTCGTGACCCGATGGAGCCACTCCCACATCGTTATTGATGTGCAGACCAACGGGGCTTCGGGCTCTGCTTCTGCATCACAGCAGTTCGAAACGACGACTTAACAACTGTCGCTTGGCCAAATGGACATCATATGGACATATCACTGGTTTCAACAATTATTATTCTTGGCACTGCCGCCGGGATCTGTATCCCCGTAGGTGGACTTATCGCGAGTTTCGAGCATATTCGACCCAATTGGCTCGAACAGGAATTTCGACATTTTCTGATTGCCTTCGGTGGCGGCATTCTTCTGGGGGCCGTTTCTGTCGTTCTGGTTCCAGAAGGAACCGCATTTATGAGTGATTCTGTATTTTCAATTCCTGTTGTCCTCGCCGGTGGTCTCACGTTCTTTCTCATTGAGCGATTACTCGATTTAAGGCGGAGGGAGTCTCCCCAATTGATGGCGATGGTCCTGGACTACGTGCCCGAAGCTATCGCATTGGGAGGGCTAATCGCTCTGGGATCACCTGTTGCTCCGTTACTGGCATTGCTGATTGGTTTACAAAACCTGCCAGAGGGATTTAACGCCTACAGGGAGCTTAAATCTCAAAATAATACCTCTCCCCAAAAAACGTTGCTGACAATGAGCCTCCTGGTTCCCGTAGGGCCGTTGGCGGGAATTACTGGTTATTCATTTCTCTCGGAGCACGAGCCCATCATGGGGGCGATCATGCTATTTTCAGCTGGCGGCATTCTTTATCTGATTTTCCAGGATATCGCGCCACAATCGCGATTGAAAAAACACTGGGCACCGCCCCTGGGTGCCGTGCTTGGGTTTTGCTTTGCACTATTTGCTGAAATGTTGACACATACCGCTTAACGAGCCACGGTTCTCGCCCCTGCAGACCGGGACGACCCCACATGAGAGATATTTAATGAACTGGTTTATTTTGTTTGTTGCCGGTCTTCTCGAAATCGGCTGGGCTATTGGATTGAAGTACACAGAGGGCTTCACACGACTATGGCCAACCGTGGGGACAGTGATTTCACTGGTGGTCAGCTTCGTGCTGCTTGGTATAGCCATGCGGTCACTGCCTGTGGGAACGGCTTATGCTGTCTGGGTTGGTATCGGTGCCGTTGGCACAGCGATTTTGGGGATATTCCTGTTCGGCGAGTCCGCCGATCTGCCCAGAATACTGAGCCTTTGCCTGATTTGTGCCGGCATTGTTGGCCTCAAACTTACCCATGCCTGATAAACGACTGAAAAGTCTGGACTTTTAGGTCCATGACCTGTGTTCAGATGACTCCGCCAGCTGGTTCGGCCTCGGCCCGCTTTTCTTCAGCACTTTATGTCAGCGCCCGGCAAATAACTCCTGACTGTTAGACGTTCCTGCCCTTCTGCCTGCGTCAATTTGTCGCATGTTCTGTTTTTCGCCTGTCTTTTAGAATAGCGCTCTTTTTGAGTCTTCACTAAGGAGTGGCTTGTTTTGACTTTCATCTATTCCCGCGTAATGAAACGTTTTATTTTCCATGCTGTACTGGCCACGGGTCTCCCGGTCGTTTTGCTGGCAGCTTCACACGCTGAGGAGACTGTAGAAGAAATTATCCTTATCAAGCCTCAGCAAACGATGCCTACAACAACGGGCGACGCCACCAGTTTACTGGGCGACCAGGGTGTCAATTTTTCTGCTGCCGGTGGCATTTCCCAGTTACCCAGCATTCGCGGAATGAATGGTGATCGGGTCAAAGTACTCATTGACGGCGGTGAAATTACTTCTGCCTGTGCAAACCATATGAATCCCCCGCTTTCCTATATGGACGCCAGCCGTATTTCATCGACGACGGTCCTGAGTGGAATTACCCCTGTCAGTATGGGCGGCGACAGTATCGCCGGCACAATTTCAGTCAATTCCCGCAAACCCGCCTATTCTGATTCCGACGAACTGCTTATGCAGGGTTCTATTGGGGCCATTTACGAAAGCAATGGGCAGCGCCATGGCGAATACTTGAACGCTACCATTGCCAACAGCAATCTAAGTCTGGGTTACAGCGGTAGCCTGGACCGCTCCGACAGCTATCGCGATGGCAGTGGCGACAAAGTTCTTGATACGCTCTATCGTTCAGAAAATCACGCCATTACCTTTGGTGCCAGAGGTGAAGTTCAGGAGCTCGTCCTGAAACTCACCCACCAGAAAGTACACTATCAAGGCTTTCCCAATCAGTACATGGACATGGTAGGCAATAAAGGTGACGGCGTTATTGTCAACTACCTCCACGATTTCAGCTGGATGAAACTGGATGTCCTGTTTAGCTGGAATGATGTCGAGCATGAAATGGGTTTTTTCACCGAGGAGAAGACCGGCACGATGCCCATGTATACCGAGGGCAAGGACATGGGTTACGTCCTGAAGGCAGAATTCCCACTGTCAGAGCAACACACATTGCGTATCGGCAATGAATACCACAAATTTGAACTCGACGACTGGTGGCCTGCTGTGCCCGGCTCAATGATGATGGGCCCCGATGACTATATCAATATCAATGATGGCGAGCGCACCCGCTACGCGCTGTGGGCTGAATCAGAATATCGGATCAATACATCCTGGACCGCTCTCTACGGTATTCGCTACGAGCATGTCATTACCGATACCGATGATGTGCAACCCTACAACACCATGCCGATGATCATGATGAGCCCCAACCTTGATGCACCGGCTGCAACTGCGTTTAATGCTCGCAATCACAAGCAGGTTGATGACAACATCGATTTAACCCTGCTGTTCCGCTACCAGCCTACGTCCGAGGATACTGTAGAGTTTGGCTACGCACGCAAAACCCGCTCACCCAACCTCTATGAGCGCTACACATGGGGCAGGAACACCATGGCAATGACCATGATTGGCTGGTATGGCGACGGCAATGGCTATGTGGGTGATATTGACCTGGATCCGGAAACTGCACATACCCTGAGCGCCGCCTATAGCAAAAAGGCTTCAGATAGCCGTTGGGAATACACCATCAGTCCCTATTACACCTACGTGGATGATTTTATTGATGCTACTCAGATCGGTACATTCAATCCGAGAATGGTAATGTCCGTTACACGACCCAGGTTGCAATTTACCAATATCGACGCCGAGTTTTACGGTCTGGATGTAAATGGCTCCCACCTTCTTTCCCAATCTGGCAAGTGGGGCACCGTGAACCTGAAAGCCCGTGCGTCCTACACCCGAGGCAAACGCAAGGACGGCCCGGAAGACCTCTACCACATCATGCCACTTAATGTGAAAATCGCTTTGGAACAGTCTTTTCAGCAGTGGGCCAATACCATTGAACTGGAGTGGGTCGATGAAAAAGACGACGTGGACCGGATTCGTCTGGAAAATAAAACGGCCAAATATACCCTCCTGAACATATTCACCCAATACCGCTGGCATAACACCACGCTCAATTTTGGTGTACGTAATCTGCTGGATGAGAGCCATGACTTGCCTTTGGGTGGTGTCAGTCTGGCCCAATGGCGTGATGACGGCATGACGGGGCCCTTTGAATCACTCCACGGTCCCGGCCGCTCTGCAGAGATGGGAATTCGTTACGACTTTTAGCAAGCTTTCAATCAACCTCTCTCCAACAGAGGGCACATCTTGCCCTCTGTTGGCCTATCGCCACGCCTCCCCCCCCCCTCTTTTTTGCAGTATCGGAATCATAGCTCTCCCACCACACCTGCACGAATCGATTCGCAGGGGTACAGCCCCCTTGGGGGCATGCCCCGAGGAGCTGAGTGGATGACATAGGGGATACTTGGTTTAGGGTACGTTCCATGCTTTTTATACCCACCCATCGGCTCTAAAGACCATATAGCTCCCGACCCGGGGAGCGGCCTTGACAGCCTAACCACCTGTTCTAACATAACTTTTAAGCCAGTTGTAAATGCAATTTACTCCGGTAGCACCCATATGGTTTACGGAAAAGCCTTACAAGCAGACGGACAGACCCTGACGACAACAGACCGAACACGGCAACCGTTTTATCGTTGCAGCTCTGCTGCTACAAAGCTGCGGGGATTGGTGCGTCAGGCCTCTCAAGTCAGGAGGAAATAATGAATGACTTCTTTTCAAATCTGACCAACCCTTTTCGATCTCTCGTTGCCGCCCTTGAGAAGCGGGATGAATACACGGCGGGTCATGATCAGCGAACGAAGCTGATTGCGGTGGATATCGGAGAGCAATGTGGGCTGGAAGCTGAGGAGCTGGCGATCCTCGAAATTGCGGCGTCTGTGCACGATATCGGAAAAATCGGGATTCCCGATCGAATCCTGTTAAAAGCCGGGCGCCTTGACGCAGAGGAATGGGAGGTGATGAAGAACCATCCGGAGCACGGGTTCCGGATTCTCAGCACCGTCGAATCACCCTATGCGAGCCCGGTGGCCAACGTGGTTCGATACCACCATGAGGCGTTTGATGGGAGCGGATACCCCGACGGCAAACGCAGCGAGGACATCCCTGTTCTCTCGCGTATCATCGCACTGGCCGATTGTTACGATGCCATGGCCACATCCAGGCCGTATCGTCCAGGCAAACCTCACAGCTTTATCATGAAGGTCATCCATGAGGAAAACGAATACAAATACGATCCATATTTACGTAAAAAGCTCGTAAATTGTCTGGAGAATAGCCCACTCCGCGCTCAACAGGCAGAAATCTAGTGATCTCGTATTTTCGAGAAATGAACGTCACCCTGTCGCCCTCCTCTGTGGCATAAAATATCACTCCAGCAACGCCACCGATTTGATCAGCATATAGAGCGACTTCCCTGCCTCGAGGCCAAGCTGACTGACTGCTCTCGAGGTCACTTCTGCCAGCACCAGTTGTCCATCCGCAGTACGACAGGCCACCACAAAGCGGCTATCTGTTGGAGGGTCGATGCGCTCAATGGTCACGGGCAGGTGGTTTTGAATACTGATGTGGTGGGGATCAACCAGGGACAGGCTGACATCACGGGCGCGAATAAGTATCCGGGTGGGTCGGGAGCCAGACGCTTGCTCCGCCCTGGGAATCCACAGCCGGGCTTCGGGTGGACCAAAGGGTCTGACACCATCCTCTCCGGTCTCACCCAGAGACCCCTCCAGCACCGAGACGGCACCGGCATCATCAAATAGTGGCGAGTCCGGACGCGCCAGCGACTCGTGCAACGTTTCGATGCGCTGGATGAGGCCATCCTGCAGGAATACAATCCGGTCCGCCAGGCGTTCGATCTCATCCGGGGAGTGGCTGACCATGATGATCGGTACACCCGACTCAACCGCCATACGACCGAGAAACGGCATGATCTCGCGCCTGGTCTGGGTGTCGAGTGCCGCCATTGGCTCGTCGAGCAGCAACAGTTGTGGACTGATCAGCAAGGCCCGCCCCAGGGACACTCGCTGGCGCTGACCACCGGATAGCTGATCGATGCGGCGGCCAAACAGATCTTCAATACCCAGCATGGCGGAGACTTCGGGCGGATGCAGTCGGCGCAACAGCGCTGGGGTTCGCCTGTAGCCATAGAGCAGGTTGTCCTCCACCGACAAGTGCGGCAACAGGCTGTGTTCCTGAAAAACCAGACCGATACGCCGCCTGTGCAGTGGCACGAACTTGCTTCCCTGCTGCCATTGCTGGTCGCCAAAGCTCACTGCAGCCCCCCTGATTCGCTCCAGTCCGGCGATCAGACGCAGTAAAGTCGTTTTGCCACAACCAGAGCGGCCAAACAGCCCGGTCACGCCCTCAAGAGGCCACTCGTGATCTACCTTGAGCTCAAAGTCTCCGCCATAACGCAGGTGAGCCTGAATACGAAGCATCATAACCGGACGACCTGAAAGCGGCGGGTGAGACTGTAAACCACCAACAGGGTGACAAAGGCGAAGACCAGCAGCATCAATGAAAGACTGTGGGCAGCCTCGTAGTTCATGGCTTCGGCATGATCGTAGATCAATACCGACAACACCCTGGTTTCACCGGGTATGCTGCCACCGAGCATCAGGATAACGCCAAACTCACCCATGGTGTGGGCGAAGGTCAATGTGGCCGCCACCACAAAACCGCTGCGTGTCAGTGGAAAAATCACGGTACGGAAACGGTCCAGCGCCCCGGCACCAAGACTGCTGGCCACCTCGACCGGGCGCCGCCCCAGATGGCTGAAAGCTTCTGTCAGCGGCTGCACGGCAAAGGGCATGGAATAGAGAATGGATGCAATCAGAATGCCCTCAAAAGAAAAGGCAAGATGGTGCAAACCCAGGTCTTCCAGCGTTTTGCCCACAATCCCCCGCGGCCCCATTGCCACCAACAGATAAAAGCCGAGCACAGTGGGCGGCAGCACCAGGGGCAGAGAGACAATCGCCTGTACCACGTCCCTGCCACGGGAGCGCTCCTTTGCCAGCCACCAGGCAAGCGGGGTGGCCAACAGCAACAGGATTATCGTGGTGTACAGGCACAGCCGTAGGGTGACCTCAATGGCTTGCCATTCCGCAGGTCCAAATGTGTACATGGCGTTTCCTCATTCCGGGAGACCGCCGGCCCGGTGGTGTTGTTTACTCCGGTATGACAAAACCGTAGCGAGTCATAATGTCATGCACTTTGTCGGTCGCCATAAACCCTGCAAATGCCAGCGCTTCGGACTTATTGCCGCCGCGCCTGGTGACCACATAACCCTGAGTCAGCGGATTATGCAGAGCGTTATCGATCAGGTAGTGATCATGCCTGGCCAGCTCGGGAAACCTGGCCAGAGACAGGGCGATGATGCCCACCTGTGCAGCGCCCGATTCAGCCATCTGGGCGGCGTGCGCAATATTCTCGCCGAACACCAGTTTGCTCTGCACAGCATCCCAAACACCTGTCGACTGCATGGCCTCTTTGGCACGCAGGCCGTAGGGCGCATGCGAGGGCTGGGCAATGGCAATGCGGGCAATCGTATCTGAAGTCAGGTCTTCAAGGGTGAGGCTGGCGGCGTTCAGGGTGTTGCTCCAGATCACAATCCGGCCAATGGCATAGACAACCGGCTCCGTGGTTGTCAGGCCTTTGTCCTTGAGTTGCAGGGGGAAGGCAATGTCGGCCGAAAAGAAGATATCGTAGGGCGCACCATTAATGATCTGCGTGGTCATTTTCCCGGAGGAGCCGTAAATCACCTCGATGGCGGCATCGGGGTGCGCCTCACGATAGAGTTGCACGATGTCATCCAACGCATAACGCAGGTCAGAGGCCGCTGCGATACGTACCGGGTCGCTGGCGTGCAACGCTGTGGTCAACAACAGAAGAGTCAGTATCACAAGCAGCCGACCCGGTTTTACGAATAGGGGCATTGTCGATCTCCGAGCAAGGAATGGTGTGATTTTTCTGTGGCCAGACCGGATGCTCTATCACGTTATATCCAACTGAATATAACGTGAAGAATAGGGCCAGATCGCCGGGTCGTCAACTCAGAGTGAGTATCTGAGTCAGTGGGGACTGCTGGGAGGGAACGGAGCCAGATGGGCCGAGAGCTCGTTCAATTCATCAGCCACTGCCGTTGCTGTCTTTTCTTCGATTCGTCGGTACAGGGCCAGCACCTGTTCACCCAGTGGTGTAATCCGGGCACCCCCACCGCCACTGCCTCCGGCGGCGGATTCAATCAGGGGTGAGGAAAAACACTGGTTCATAGTGTCAACCAGCAACCAGGCCCGACGATAGCTCATCCCCATCTGCCGGGATGCGGCCGAGATGGAACCAGTGGCAATGATGTGCTCCAGTAGTTCAGCTTTACCGGGGCCGATAGCGATAGCTTTTCCGAAAAGGATACGTTGCCGCAGGCGCAATGACGAAGTACTTGGTTTCATAATATTGTGTTCGAGCGATACGACAGCTGATTTTGCCACAATAGGTTAGTGGCAACGAACTTAACGGTTTATCAAGGGTATCCGGAGAGTGACGCCTTTGAAGCTCGAAGCATCGCTGGCGGCTCCGCGATAACCGAGCTTCCAGGCAACCGGCACAATAAAAAACTGCTTTTGCTTTATGAGTTCTCTCCAGCCATTAAGTTACAATAATGTTGTACACACGCGATAGCGCTATTGCCGGTTACAAAAAAGCAGGAACGGCTGAACAAAAGACGTTACACACTATGAGCATCATCGAGTCGATAGCACTTCTGGGGATCATGGTTGCACTTGCGGCCATGCCAAGCACCAGTGTCGCACTGGTTGTCACACGCGCTGCCACGCTGGGCGTTAAAAACGGTATAGCGGTTGCTGCAGGAATTGTTGTCGGCGACCTGCTCTTTGTCATGTTGGTGATACTGGGTCTATCCACGCTTGCAGAGGCCCTGGGCAGCTTGTTTCTGGTCATCAGGTATCTTGGTGCAACCTATCTGATCTGGCTTGGCTTGACGTTGCTGGCAAGAAAACACACCACCGGGTTTACGACCAACAACCCGACAGGCAAAGGACGTCTCACAACAGGCTTCCTTGCCGGCCTCGCCCTGACGCTCGGGGATATCAAGGCCATTTTTTTCTACCTTAGCCTGTTTCCCATATTCATTGATTTAACCGCACTCCAGCTAACTGATGTTTTTATTATCACGGCAATCACAGTGGTCGCTGTGGGTGGTGTAAAAGTCGTCTATGCCTTTTCAGCAGCACATATTGCCACCCTGTCGAAAGGCCTCCCGTTTGAACCCGCCATCAGAAAAACAGCCGGTGGTGTAATGATCGGAGCGGGGAGTTATCTCATTGCAAAAAGCTGACAGCCACATCCGCTGGCATAAGTCACCAATGTTAACGAGAACTGTGCATTTTCCTGTTAACATTACCCAAGGTTGGGAGCTCTATGGTCAGCAGGGGTGAACCCTGAGATGCGGTTACCACGTCTTGCCTGAGGCAGCCGACTATGCACCCTTCAAGAACAACAATAAGAGGTACCACTATGCCCTTTTCTCCGGAACATCTAACCGAATTGAACTTGCTGGTCATGTTCAGCACCCCCTCACTGCAGGAGGGCATCAAGGTTCACCGACACGAGGCGGCGCCCGAACTGGTGGCGGCAGCCGAGCGCTTGCATCAAAAAGGCTTGATCACAAACAGGGATGGAGGCTACCTGACCGACCTGGGTTTCGAGACAGTCGATCACACCCAGAAACTGCTGGGGATTCTCTCAACTGACTGAAGCTACAAGCTGCCACTTTCGGGCACCGTATTGAACAGAAAAATTCAGGACGATGAATGAAACATAAAATGACATTTTTATTTGCCATGACCTTTTTTATTATCGGAAATGGCTATAGCCTTCTGGTGCATCAGGCCCATGCGGCTTCAGCTGAGACAAACACCCTGTGTGGTGATTTTGCCCTGCCCGGCTCGAACAAGGTTTATCTGTTTGCCTACAAAGAGCATCAGCCGCGTGAGAGTATTGCGCAGTTGGTCAGAAAGGAAACCGCCTCGGCGCTGACCGGTATTGTTGATGAGGTGGTAATCGTCCAGGATAGCGAACAGGCAAAAACAGACGGGCTCTTACTGAAAATCAAGGTGCTCAATATTGCCCGGGGCAACCTCTTCACGAGAATCGACTTCAGGTATGAGTTAATCGAAAACGTCAATAAGGCAGAAATTCTCAACGAAACCGATGTATTAACATCAAATTTTGGTTTTAACAAACTGACTGCCAATGTGGGCAGGGAAATTGTGCGCAGCATCAGCCCGACGATCGATTGTTTTGCCGCGCGCAGGCAGTAAACCCTGCCAGCCCATCATGCTGCGGGAGCTGTTATGGCACCAGATGCCTGATGACCAGTTGCGAGGCAATAAAACAGATAGAGAAGAAAATCACCATTGCCATGATACCCGCCAGAATCACGGATTTCGGATTGGTCTCCAGCAGGTCTGATGCTCTCTTCATACCACGCCTTCTTTGCAGGGCAAACACCAGACAGAACGCCTGGGTAATAATCTCAAGCGCACTGAGATTTTTCGGTTTGGTCTCTTCGGTTTCAACCTGTTGCGAGTCCACTTCGGTGGCAGCTTCTGGCGAAGTATCGTGCTGATCTTTGCTGGTCATAATCTTGGGTACTCATCACTTGGCACAGCAACTGTGGTGTCAGTAGCGTAACAGACACAGCTGCCAACAATGGATTTTATCAACCGGAGAGGTAATCGCCGCCGATAGAGTAAGGTGTTCTCGGCGCCGGACTTATTCAGCACCGCTGCGAACCGCCGTGCCGACAGAATCCTGCAGCGGTCCCAGTGGATTGCGGCGGGTTTCCTCTTCGTCGATCAGGGGAACCCCGCTCCAGATCTTGTAGACCACCGTATTGTGGTCAATCACGATCAGGGCATAGAAATTCCAACCGTTGCGAATACGCTCGCGTTTGAATTTTAGCAAGTCCAGCACCACATTGCCTACCCGTTTGCTGTTACTGACGCTGGGCGTTGCCTCATAGGCCAGACATTTCTCGCGGGACTTGAGACAGGTTCTCACACTGGGAGGTAGCTCATCATTTGTCACTGAACTGTTCGGGCTGAACTTCTGGATGATATCGAGGTAGGAAAGGATCCTGACGTTGGGGGCACTGTAGGGGTCAAAACCCAGGGCAGGCAGATCATCGGTGGTGGTTTCATTGAGAATGATGCTGTCGTAGGACGCCTTTGCCTCTTCAAAACTGTTCCACTGGGATTTGGTCTTGGCCCCACCCTTGGGCAAACCGCTGCTGCACGATGCCAACATCATCACCAGCAGCACCACCAACAGCGAAAGAGGAACCCCGCACGTCTGACGAATCGTAACAGCTTTACTCATGGCGCCCGGCCTGACTTTATTAAGACGATTCAATCATTACATTAAAGACGAAGAGCCGTCCATACTGAACCGTCACTCTGCTGTGCAGCGTTATTTATATTTGCTGTTTTTCAGCCGGTTTGGCACCCTTACGGCCTGCTCAGGCAGTGTCAAAACCACCCCCGGCCAAGACCACCTGAATTCACGCGATATATCACGGAGATCCCATGCAATTAGAAGAAGCAAAAGCACTGCGCGAAAGCTGGGGCGACAAGCCTTGCAACCACCCCTCTTTTGCCGACGAATACATGTTTGGCTCAAAGACCGGCGATTTTGTCTGCGAACAATGTGGCCAGACGTTCACCAAGCGCGAGAAAGACAAATTGGGCCAGGCAACCAACCCAAAGCTGGACCAGTTCCTGCAGCAGAAGGACCTCATCAAGGAACGACTCGACACCCTGTTCCGGCGCAAGGATCAGCTCGCGGCGGTCGCCCAGAGCAAATCCGGCAATCCCGTGCTATTACTGGAAGCGCTGTTAAAAGATCAGGAACAATTGATTCTGCGCGCCGAAGAGTTGCTCTGGGCAATGGACCAGAAATGATTGCGACCGCGCATCTTGCCGGGATGCGCCGCTGTGCTTCGGCAAAGTCCCGGAGACCAGACCATTAACACAGCGCCGTTCACGTCACTGGCTTGCCCCCTGGATGGCAAGCCCCTGACACGCCAGGGCACAACTTGGCAGTGTGCCGGCGGACACAGCTTCGATATCGCCAGACAGGGTTATACCCATTTACTGCCGGTTCAGAAAAAGCGGTCAGCCGACCCCGGCGACAGCAAGAGGATGGTGGCGGCACGCCAACGTTTCCTGAATGCCGGTCATTATCAGCCCATAGCAGATGCCGTGAGCCGCGCAGTTCTGGCGGAGCTCCCCACCAACACCACCGCGAGCTGCCTCGATGCCGGTTGCGGCGAAGGTTACTACCTGCGACAGCTGAGGACAGCGACAGGCGGGGGGGAACACTCACTCGCCCTGATGGGGCTGGATATTTCGAAGTGGGCTGTCATCTCTGCGGCCAAGCAGGCCACCACCATGCCGGGACTTGCAACAACCACCGTCACGCCCTGGGCCAACTGGATCGTGGGCACCAATGCCCATCTGCCGGTATTGGGTAGTACGCTGAACCGGCTGCTATGTATTTTTGGCTTTCCCGTCTACAACGAATTTGCCCGGGTACTGAAACCCGGCGGCATCCTGTATCAGGTAGATGCCGGGCCAGATCATCTCCGGGAGTTGCGCGACATCATCTATCCCCGTATCCGGCCAGCTCGCACATCCGAGCCGCCGCAACCGGCGGAGTTCACGCACCGATCCAGCGAAAGCATTCGCTACTGCCTCTCGCTGTCAGACGCCGCATCGATAGCTGATCTGCTTGCCATGACACCACACCTGTATCGCGCTTCGGCAGAGGGCCGGGCCAAAGCGGCGGCATTGACCACCCTCGAGGTCACCATCGATGCCGTTCTGTCGCGTTTCGAGTGCCACAAGGATCGGCAGCCTCAACCCCCTGCATCCCTGTGATGCAGGCCATACCGGCCAATTGACAAACCACCTGCTGCCGATAGACATTACCTGCCACACACAAAAGAAATTCTGTATGTCAAAACATGCCCCCCATGTCATCCGCCTGCAGCTGGACAATATCCAGCAGCTTTTCAACTCGCTGGACCCATCGCCTTTTCTCGGGCGAGACCTGGACACCAATGCCGAGGCATTCATCATGGACTGGGCCCAGGAATATCCGGCCAAGGGAGATTTTTGCCTGGAAATTACCCTGGCAACGGCGATCTCTGCACAAGAAAAAAACCGCCTGGAACAGGCCATCCATAACTATTTCAACGAGAGGGCCAGATTTTGCCGGCACGAGTTGCGACAATTAATGCGGGAGGGAAGACTCAGCCTGGTCATCGGCCTATCCTTTCTGGGTCTCTGTGTCGGGGGCGGCCGCCTATTGGCAAACCCTATTCCCTACAGCGGATTTGCCGAATTACTCAGTGAAGGATTAATGATCGGCGGCTGGGTGGCGATGTGGCGACCCATGGAGATTTTCCTCTACCGATGGTGGCCAATTGTTCGCCGCCGCCGAACTTACCTGCGGCTGGCAGGCATGCCCGTGACAGTGATCTCCTGAAAGTGATTCCTGAAGGAAATTCCTGCAAGTGCCAGCAACCCCTCAAAAACCTTGCCACAGTGCCAACATCTGTCAGCTGAAAAAGCATAAAATAGCACCCCTGCTGAAACACGACTTACGCTTCCCCACCCAGAACAGGATACAACCACCGGTATGAGCAATTTACCCAACTGCCCGAAATGCAACTCCGAATACACCTACGAAGATGGCAATCTGTATGTCTGCCCGGAATGTGCCCACGAATGGTCCATAGAGGCCCCGGCGGAAAACACCGAGCAGGACCCCTCCATCAAAGATGCCAATGGCAACGTCCTTACCGACGGCGACACTGTGACCGTCATCAAGGATCTGAAGGTAAAGGGCTCATCGCTGGTGGTGAAAGTCGGCACCAAGGTAAAAAATATCCGCCTGGTGGAAGGTGATCACGATATCGACTGCAAAATTGACGGTATTGGTGCCATGCAGCTCAAGTCAGTCTTTGTGAAAAAAAGCTGAACGGCATGCCCCAAATGAACTTGCCAGCTTCGCACGAACGGGTGACAGAACAGGTGAAGCTCTGGCTGGAAACCATCGTGGTGGGGTTGAACCTGTGCCCTTTTGCCAAACGGGAGCTGGTGAAAGACCGAATTCGTTTTTTTGTTTCGGTAGCAACTACCGAAGAGATGCTGGTCTGTGACCTGGAAGCAGAGCTTGAGAGGCTCGATCGGGATCCGTCCATTGAAACAACGTTGATTATTCACCCCCAGGTGTTAGAGGACTTTTTCGAATATCAGCAATTTTTGATCTGGGCTGATCGGGTGTTGAAGCGCATGGGACTCCGGGGCGTTTTTCAGATTGCCAGTTTTCATCCCGACTACCAGTTTCTCAATAGCCTCAAGCATGCGCCGGGAAATTATACCAATCGTTCCCCCTACCCCATGCTTCACCTGCTTCGCGAAGATAGCCTGGCAAATGCCATCGCCAATTTCCCCGACACGGACAAAATCCCCGAACGCAATATCGCCCACCTCGAAAGCCTGGGGCCAGAACAGTTGCGCGCGCTATTTTCCACTGTGGGTCTGCACACCGAAACCCCTTCCGACAACTAACTTATAGATCGGTCTTTTCGGCCATCCGCCACCAGAGCGACACTCGCACCCATACCCGCCATAACACTCATCCAATTAACATATAAACCACATATTAAAATATTTTATTCACCTTTTAACGTATTAAAAAATATTCATCAGTATTATTTTTTCATTGCGTATTATTTGGTTTATATTAAACCCGTTAAAATTAATGTACCGATAAATAGTTTCTCTTTTTTTACCTCATAAAAACCCGCCATTAAAAATAATAAAATTCATTTATAACAATACCTTAACTAAATAAATGTGCCTTATCAAAAATCCAAAAATAAAAATATAACTCATCGGATATTGAATAAATAACCAATTAAATATAATAATTTCACCGCCGATCTGAACTGAAAGATCACGATTCAATCGGGTATCAACCTGGCCTGTTTTTAACCCGGTTGTCGATTCAGAACGGTCATTGGGCGGGGTAACTCTACGGATATGACGACTCATCCTGCCCGAACAAATATTGAGGCAGGCGCTATAACAATCCGGTGCCCAGGCATCAGATCACTCAACAAGAGAGGAAAAGAGAATGTCCAGTTCATACGAGTTGCACAAAGATAACGAGGGTGTCTTTAACTTTTCGCTGAAGACAGAGAATGGCGAGACAATTCTGGTCAGCAAACCCTATTTTTCCAAGGGTTCTGCCATAAATGATATCTCTGAGCTGCAGCATATCTGCAATTATGAGAATTATTATCAGAGAAACGTGTCGGCCGGTAACGAGCACTATTTCGAACTCCAGACCCCCAGACGCAAGATCATCGGCACCAGCCCGATGTTCAGCTCCGCGGAATCCATGGAAAACGCTATTGGTCTGGCCAAATCAGTCGGCACAACCAAAGTCATCAATTCACATTAACCCCCCCCCCTTCACGTCCTGACCTGATAACCCCGTCAGGTCAGGACGTTTTTTCTGACAGACACCCTCCACAGCAATCTCATCAAACCTGCAACACCTTGACACAACTGACCGCCTATAATATACAATTAAATATAATGTATTATTATATATTGAACTATGCCAAAGTCCGTCTCTGCACCGCCCGACACAGCCATTGATGATGCTGTGACCATCGACCATATGCGCATGGCCGCCAGCGCTGCCAGCGCATTGCTGAAAGGGGTCGCCCATGAAGACCGCCTTCTTCTGCTCTGCCTGCTCAGCAGGCATGAGTTGAGTGTCGGGGAAATTGAAACGCAACTGAAAATCCGTCAGCCCAGCCTGTCACAACAACTGGGCGTATTGCGGCGGGAAAAGCTGGTGACCACGCGGCGAGAAGGTAAACGTATCTTTTACCGGCTGGCGGATCAAAAGGCGCTAGCGCTGGTGACGCTTTTGTACGATCTTTACTGCAAGGTCGACCATTGACCCGGTCGCCCGATTTATCAATCACCACAGGTATTTATCCATGACTATCGACTGGCAAGCCTTTACTCCCTGGACATCATTGCTGGGCGGTGCACTGATCGGCCTGGCCGCCGCAGCCTTTGTTCTACTGAATGGCCGCATCGCAGGAATCTCCGGGATTGTCGGCGGGTTGCTCACACCCAAAAAAGCAGATACCGGCTGGCGGCTGGCCTTTGTGGGGGGCATGGTCACTGCACCATTGCTCTGGCTGCTGGTCTCTTCTCTACCAGTCATTCGGATTGACGCGAGCTTTCCGATGCTGGTTGTTGCCGGCCTGGTGGTGGGTCTCAGCACCCGATTTGGTGCCGGTTGCACCAGTGGTCACGGGGTCTGTGGCATTTCCCGGCTATCGCCCCGCTCCCTGGTTGCTACAGCCGCTTTTATGCTGAGCGGCTTTGCGACGGTGTTTATTATTCGCCATCTGTTAGGGGGGCTATGAAATGAATAAATCTCTGCTCTCGGCCTTTATCGCGGGACTGATTTTCGGTATCGGCCTGCTGGTATCCGGCATGGCCAACCCCGAAAAAGTGTTGGGCTTTCTCGATCTTGCCGGACCCTGGGATCCCTCCCTGGCACTGGTCATGGGTGGCGCCGTGGCAGTAGGGCTGTTGGCCTTTAACCTGGCCGACAAGCGCCAGACCTCTCTGCTGGGTGACGTCATGCGCCTACCCACCCGACAGGATATCGACAAGCCACTGGTGTTGGGCAGCCTTGGATTTGGCATCGGCTGGGGACTGGCGGGATTTTGCCCCGGCCCGGCACTGGTGGCACTGGGTGCAGGCGAACTGAAAGCGCTGGTATTTACCGTCGCCATGCTATCGGGCATGGCCGTTTATGAGCTGCTCCAGCGCCAGCGGCCCGGCTAACATCCTTTGATAATGACAATGTACCTTTTTATCTTTGACCTCCCATTGGCAACAGGACCTCTCTGATGCGCAAACTGCTACCCTCGTGGCTGACGGATTATCAGGCAAAACTGTTACCCAGCGACCTGGTGGCCGCGGTGGTCGTCACTCTGCTGCTGATCCCCCAGGGGCTCGCGTATGCCGCACTGGCGGACCTGCCACCGCAACTGGGCCTCTATGCCAGCCTGCTGCCACTGCTTGCCTACGCCCTGTTTGGCTCATCCATGGTGATGTCGGTGGGACCGGTGGCGGTTATTTCGCTTATGACCGGGGCCGCACTGGCCCCGATAGCCGAGCCGGGCAGCGCTGAATACATTGCCGGGGCTATTCTGCTGGCCATGATGTCGGGGGTCATGCTGTTTACCTTTGGCCTGATGCGTCTCGGCGCCATGGCACAGTTTTTAAGTCACCCGGTGATCAGTGGTTTTATCAGTGGCGCAGCATTGCTGATTATTATCGGCCAATTGCGCCCGTTACTGGGTATCAACAGCCACGGTGAAACCGGTGTCGAGCTAGCTGTTGGGCTGGCGGCTAACCTGGGTGGCATTCAACCGCTCACGGCAGTATTCGGCTTTGCCACGTTTGTGCTGTTATGGCTGGCCAGACACTGGTTGGCAAAACTGCTCATGGGCCTCGGCCTCGCCGAGGGTACGGCTTCGTTGATTGCCAAACTGATGCCCATCGTGACCGTACTCGGCAGTGCTGTATTAGTATCTCTAATGGGCTGGGAAACTGACCTTCGCGTGGTCGGCTCCCTACCGGGAGGATTGCCGGCACTACAGGTGCCAACCATTGATTTCTCGATCGTAACCAAACTGTGGTTGCCGGCGCTGGCCATCAGTTTGATTGGCTTTGTGGAAAGCGTCTCGATTGCCCAGGCTTTTGCCAGCAAGAACCGGCAGCGCATCAATACCAACGCAGAGCTGCGCGGACTGGGTGCCGCCAATATCGCCAGTGCGCTGTCCGGTGCCTTTCCCGTCACCGGCGGCTTTTCACGTACCGCCGTCAATGCCGAAGCGGGTGCCCGCTCGCCACTCTCAGGGATATTTGCGGCAGTCCTGATCGCGTTGTTACTGGTCTTTGCCACCGGGTTATTCCACGCCCTGCCCATGGCGGTGCTGGCCGCCACAATCATTATCGCCGCGATCGGTCTGGTGGATATCAAATCATTGATTCACAACTGGCACTACGATCGCGCCGAAGGCATGGCGCAGGCTGGAACAGCTCTGGGAGTACTGCTGGCCGGCGTGGAAGTCGGTATTGCCATCGGCATCGCCCTGTCACTGGCAACCCTGGTGTGGCGAGCCAGTCGGCCCCATATTGCCATTGTCGGCCGGGTCCCCGATACCGAACACTTTCGCAATGTGAACCGCTATCAGGTCGAAACACGGGGGGAAATCCTGATACTCCGGGTGGATGAAAACCTGTTCTTTGGCAATGCTGAATCGGTGGAAAAATTCATTCTTCGCGCGCTCGAAGCACAGCCAGAGGCTCACCACCTGGTGCTGGTGATGTCGTCAGTCAGCAGCGTCGATGCCACGGCCATGCAAATGCTCGACATGCTCAATGAGCGCTTGATTGATGAGGGCATGAAGCTGCACCTGGCAGAAGTGAAAGGCCCGGTGCTCGGCCAACTGGAAAACGATAGATTCCCCGAGCGTCTCAGCGGCGAGATTTTCCTGTCTACCTTTACTGCCTATCAGGCATTGCAGATTGCCGAAGAGGAAACCGCACAGCAGTTACAGGAAAACTGACAACTGCTACATTACCCGAACAATCTCAGGATTCCGGACACCGACCATGCGCAGCCATATTTTTCAACATGTGCCCTTCGAGGGCCCCGGCAGCATTGAGCCCTGGCTGAGAGCCGCGGGACACCAGATTACCCGAACACCTTTCTACAGCGATGGGACTACCTTGCCGGACATCCCGGATATCGATTTACTGATCGTTATGGGCGGCCCCATGAGCGTCAATGACGAGCAACAATTCCCCTGGCTGGTGGCAGAGAAGGCTTTTATTCGCCGCACCATCGACGCGGGCAAGCCGGTGCTTGGCATCTGCCTCGGCGCGCAATTGATCGCCAGCGCCATGGGCGCACGGGTTTACCCGAACCCGACCCGGGAAATCGGCTGGTTTCCTGTCCAGGGTTGCACTGCGCCGGGGCCAAACAACTTTTCTTTCCCCTCATCAGTGGACGTCTTCCACTGGCACGGAGAGACCTTTGATCTGCCACCCGGCGCAACTCACCTCGCCTCCAGCGAGGTCTGCCGACTGCAGGCATTTCAGCTGGGCACGTCGGTGATAGGACTGCAATTTCATCTGGAGACGACACCGGCATCGGCCAGGGAGATTGTTGCCCACTGCGGTGCGGAATTAACGCCCGGCGACCACGTGCAAAATGCCGCCACTATTCTCAGTGCCACCCCGGAGCAATACCGGACGATTAACCATTTAATGGGCAAAGTGCTTGCCTTCCTGCTGGGCGCCAATGGGGACAAGTAACAGTGACGACAGTCAAACCAGCCAAAGAGGCAGGTCGATAACTGCCGGGCACACCATGATGCAAACCGTGACAGGAGAACCGATATGATTGCCGTTATTTTTGAGGTTATCCCCACAGCGGAGGGCAAGGCCCAATACCTCGAGACTGCCGCCGAGCTGAAGCAGTTTTTATCCTCGATAAAGGGCTTTATTTCTGTAGAGCGATTCCAGAGCCTGACTGACAGCAACAAGATACTGTCGCTGTCTTTTTGGGACGATGAGCAGGCCATTCAAGAATGGCGTAATCTGCACGCGCACAGGGCCGCGCAACAGACGGGCCGGGAGCAGCTGTTCGCCAACTACCGCATACGCGTCGCCGGCGTTATCCGGGATTATTCCATCGAAAACCGCGCTGAAGCCCCCACTGACTCACAACACATTCATCCCTCCGTCGGCTAAAGATCGGTACCCGGAGCAATACTGCGGAAAAAGTTTATGCGCAGGTCCGGTTTGACCGTCGCGAAGCCGGCAACGGCACTGGGCGTTTCACGACAGTCTGTCAATGAGCTGTTGCTGGAACGCCGTGCGTCAGCCCGGAGATGGCGATGCGCCTTGTACGACTCTTTAACAATTCAACGAATTTCTGGTTGAATGCACAATCCTTGGACCTGTGGGGGGTGAGTCAGTCTGTTAGGGGTGACATTGCCCGAATAACACCCAGAGACAGGGAATAGTGCATTAACGGAAATGCTTGGTAACATACCTTCCGAGGTATCAATAATAAAAATCCATTTTAACAATAGAGAGCTAACGATGAAAAAATGTTCAATGAAACTATCACTGCTAACCGCCGGGATGCTGGCGTTCGGGACTTGTCACGCCGCCGACGGTGTCGCCTGGAGTTACCTGGGTGACGAGGGACCGGAAAACTGGGGCAGTCTCGCCACAGAATATGCCACCTGCAAGACGGGCAAAAACCAGTCGCCGGTGAATATCACCGGCACGATAGAGGGTGACCTCCCATCACTGGAACTGGATTACAAGACCGGTGGCAAACATGTCATCAACAATGGTCATACCGTCCAGGTCAATTATGTACAGGGCAGCACCATGCAAGTGGGCAGTAAAGCCTTCGAACTGAAACAGTTCCATGTTCACGCCCCCAGTGAAAATGCCATTAACGGCAAGCTCTACCCCATGGATGCACACTTTGTCCACGCCGATAAAGAGGGCAACCTGGCTGTCATCGGGGTGATGTTTGAAATAGGCGAGACCAATGCCGAGCTTGAAAAGGCCTGGCAACAAATGCCGTCAGATCCCAGTGGACCGGTAGAACTGACCACCGCCGTCAGCGCCCTGTCCTTGATGCCGGAAGATCATGATTACTATCGCTTCAATGGCTCTCTGACCACGCCGCCATGCAGCGAAGGGGTTTCCTGGTTTGTTATGAAGGAGCCCGTCACTGCCTCCAGGGAACAGATTGAGAAATTCAGCAATGCCATGGAGCACCCAACCAACCGGCCGGTTCAACCCATCAATGCACGAGTGATTGTGGAATAAGTTGCATTCGGAGCCCCGCCAGCCAGGAGTCTTCGGCCGGCGGGGATACCGTCAATCAAGGAAAAATGTTCGTTCTGCTAATCGTGACCAGTACAGGAATGCTGTTGCAAAGACGCCCAGTACTGCGGCTACTTGCCTCTCAAAAAGGTGCTTTGTATTTTGCTATGGTCTGTGATATCTAGTACGGGCTTTTCAAAGGATGCCCCCGTTGGACAGATCGCAATCGCTGCGACCCTGTTCACGGGTGACCCGATCCAGGGGTAGGCATCTGACGTTTAGACCATATGGTGCCCAGTGCGCCCATTACTAAAATAAAAAGGAGATAAATATGTCAAGTTGGTTCGAGCTCAATAAAACACCAGATGGCGAGTACAACTTTCACCTCAAAAGTGAAAGCGGCGAAACATTGCTTTCAAGCCCAACTTATTATTCCAAGGGCAACGCAAAGATGGACATCTCAGACGTCCAGCATAGCTGCGCGTACGATGCCCTCTATGAAAAAAAGTCAGAAGATGGTCAACACTGTTTTGAACTGAAAACCCCAAAACGTCGAGTGCTGGGAACCAGCCAGATGTTCAAAAGCGCCGAAGATCGCGACACTGCCCTGGCAGCGGTCAAAGCCAGCGGCGGCACCAAAACAATAAAAGACAACTTCTAGTTCTTTGCTACGGGAAATTTGACCCGGCTTTGCCGGGTCAAGATTCTTCCCCACCCTTCGAAAACGTTCTGCAAAACAAGCTACACGCCATCTTCCCGGTCTTAGTCAAGTCATTTTCTGACAGACTCCACGTATACATGCATATTTACAGCCTGGGCATTTGCTCTCCAGCCGATTAATCCGGCCAATTTGAGTTATCATCTGTGGTGGAGCACATAGCCCGCTTTCAGCGAACGGTCTATTTTGTGCCAAAACAAGGTGCCCCATCAGGTAACCTTGGACAGCAGCAGGGCTGGGCTCCAACTATTTGCTACGACATCCATTTTATTCAGGAATAAAAACCCCGTGAACGCAACGACGCACCCCGAAGAACCGGAACACAAACTGACCCTCCGACATCTGAAAAAGGAGGACTACCCCAACTTAAAGGCATTAATGGATTATGTTTATCCGGGTCTCGGTGGTGCCTGGCCACTGAAGAAATTCCGCGCCCAGCTGGCTGTGTTTCCCGAGGGCCAGATCTGTATCGAGGATCACGGCATTATTGTGGCCGCCGCGTTCTCGGTCATTGTCGATTACGATAAATTTGGGGATCAGCATACCTATGATGAGATCACCGGCGACGCGTATCTGACGACACACGACCCGAGCGGTGACGTATTGTACGGCGTGGACGTATTCGTCTCGCCCGACTACCACGGCATGCGGCTGGGTCGCCGTCTCTACGAAGCCCGCAAGGAGCTTTGCCAAAATCTGAATCTGAAGTCCATCGTCGCCGGGGGGCGGATACCCAATTACAAGAATTTTGCTGACAAGCTGACCCCGCAGGTCTACATCGAGCAAGTCAAAAAGAAGGAAATTTACGACCCTATCCTGACCTTCCAGTTGTCCAATGACTTCGAAGTAAAGCGGGTGCTGGACGATTACCTGCCAGAAGACAAGGAGTCCCGTGGCTATGCCACACTGTTGGAGTGGCACAACCTCTACTATGACCCGCGCAAAGCCCCGCTGATTGGTGCACCGCGTACCACCGCCCGGATCGGTTGTGTTCAATGGCAGATGCGCTCCCTCGGATCCGTCGAGGAGTTGATGCAGCAGGTTGAGTACTTTGTCGACGCTCTCTCCGATTACCAATGTGATCTGGCCCTGTTCCCGGAGTTTTTCAACGCCCCACTGATGGGGATAGAAAATCACACGAACTCCATTGACTCCATCAAGGCGCTGGCCGAGTTTACGGATGACATTGTCGAGGCCGTCTCCCGGCTCGCGGTTTCCTACAACATCAACATCATCGCCGGCTCCATGCCGTTGATTGAGAACGATGAGCTGTTCAATGTGGCCTATTTCTGTCGTCGCGACGGCACCCTTGAAACCCAGTACAAGCTTCACCCCACACCCGGTGAAAAGCGCTCCTGGGTCATGCAGGGCGGCAATGGCCTGCGTGTGTTTGATACCGATTTTGGCAAAATTGGTGTACTGATCTGTTATGACGTGGAATTTCCGGAGCTGGCTCGCCTGCTCTCGGAACAGGGCATGCAAATGCTGTTCGTGCCGTTCTGGACCGACACCAAGAACGGCTACCTGAGGGTGCGTTGCTGCGCCCATGCCAGGGCCATTGAAAACGAGTGCTATGTGGCAATCGCCGGCAGTGTCGGCAACCTGCCGAAAGTGGATGGTGCCGATATCCAGTATGCCCAGTCGGCAGTGTTCTCGCCGTCGGACTTTGCCTTCCCCCACGATGCGATCATGGCTGAAACCACGCCGAATACAGAGATGACCCTGATTGTCGATCTCGATCTGGAGAAGCTGAACAAGTTGCAGAACGAAGGGTCGGTGAGAAACTTCCTAGACCGGCGGCGCGATCTCTACAAGGTCGAGTGGATAGGTGAATAACACCCACTGGCTCAGGGCTGTTATTTATGGCAGACAACGTGCGATCGACCTAGGTGGACTGCAGGGCGCACCAAGCCCCCAAGCCCTATACCGATTGGCATCTCATCAAGGATAGAGTATTGATTGGATCTCTCTGGTAAGCATTATGACCACCACCGGCCGCAAGGCCCGCTCCTCTCATCAGTCTCAGAGCCCACCTTCCTTTCAGGAGCTCACTATGGAAGCAGACACTCATGCATCGCTGAGCAGCTATATAGATCTGTTACTGGATGCCATTTGTGTGGTGGACAAAGCGGGGAAGTTTGTCTACGTCAGTGGCGGTGGTGAACGCATCTTCGGCTACACCAGTGAAGAGATGATTGGCAAGTCCATGATTGATCTGGTGTTACCCGAAGATCATGACATGACCCTGCAAACAGCCCGGGATATCATGTCCGGCAGGCACGAACCCCATTTTGAAAACCGCTATGTGCGCAAGGATGGGCAGATTGTTCATATCATGTGGTCAGCGCGCTGGTCCGACTCTGATCAACTGCGTATTGCCGTGGCCAGGGATATCACCAAACGCAAACGCATTGAGGCCAGACAGGCGGCCCTGTTTGCCATTTCAGAAGCAGCTCACGCCGCGGAGGACCTGCCGACCCTGTTTGAACGGATTCATCAAATTATTGAAAACCTGCTGCCGGCTGCCAGCTTCTCGATCGCCCTCTATGATGGCGCGAAAGATGACGTGTATTTCCCTTACCATGCAGGCAATCAGGTATCACCCTCGCTGATCGATTCAACGGTTCACTGCGCAGAGGTCATCCGCACCGGCGAAACACTATTGCTCCTGCCGAAGAACATCAATGAACTGCAGGGACTGACAGACACCTCCTCCAGCTGGCTGGGAGTCCCGCTGAAGTCACAGCGGGGAACCATAGGTGCGATGGCCGTTTTGAGCCACCCGGACAACCCGCACTACTCGGAAGAGGACCGGGAACTGCTGCAGTTTGTCTCCACACAGGCTGCCGCCGCCATTGAGCGAAAACAACTGCTGGACCATCTGCAGCATATGGCTCTCTACGACCAGCTTACCGACCTGCCCAATCGGGCACTGTTCGGGGATCGTATCCAGTCCGCCCTCAGCAGGGCCCGTCGCGATGGGCAGCGGCTCGCCGTGCTCTACCTTGACCTGAACAAATTCAAGTTCATCAATGACAACTATGGACACCCGGTGGGTGACCTTTTACTGAAAGAGGTCGCACGGCGTCTTGAGGGATGTGTCAGAGCGTCAGATACCGTATCGCGCTTTGGCGGTGATGAATTTGTGATTTTGCTGGAAAATATCGCCTCGCCGGCAAACACCACTACCATCGTGGAGAAAATTCACCAGGCATTGAACCAGCCGTTTGTGCTGGGAAATCACAACATCGCCATTCTTCCCAGCATTGGCGTGGCCCAGTTCCCGGACGACGGCGATGATGAAACACAACTGTTGCGCCACGCCGACCATGCCATGTACCGGACCAAGAACAGCGCACCCTGACCCCACCCCATAGACAACGGAAAAACAACGCGGTAAGTATTTTTGTTCGTCTCTGACGGCGATCACTCAACGGACCCTTGTTAACCGGATGTGCAAAAATGCCCTCATCCCATTCAGCGCTTCGGGGTTTGTTTTACTGGTGACTGGCGAGGGGCAGACTGAGTGCTACGTTGGGCTTGCCAGTTTCAACCTTTCGCGTGGATACTAAAGGCCTAATGCCTGCCAGAACCGAGAAAATGGAGCATTGTGTCATCATCTATCAAATCACCGGGGCGCGAGCAGTCCTCCGAAGAAGAATTTGCTAACAGCCTCAGTCACGGGGCAGGGCTCCTGGCAGCACTCATTGCCACACCCCCGCTGCTAATCCGTGCCTCCCAACAGGGCAACACGGGGTTCCTGATCGGCTCGGCGGTCTTTGCCCTGACGATGATATTGCTCTATCTCGCATCCATGCTCTATCACGGCCTTCCCAGGGGGCAGGCAAAGCGGCTATTTCAAGTAATAGAACATTCGGCTATTTATTTACTGATCGCCGGCACCTACACTCCCATTACTCTGGGGGTTCTGCGGGGTGCCTGGGGCTGGTTCCTGTTGACAGCGATCTGGTGTCTGGCGGCCACAGGCGTCATACTCAAGGCCAGCAACAGACTTAATCATCCGGTGTTTTCCACCGGCCTTTATCTGTTAATGGGCTGGTTGATTGTGATTGCAGCCAACCCTCTGTGGCTTCACTTGCCGACACCGGGCCTGATCTGGCTCGCTTCCGGCGGCCTGGCCTATACCGTAGGGGTAGCCTTTTTCACCACCGACAGCTATTTGCAATACGGCCATCTTATCTGGCACCTGTTTGTCATGGCGGGGACTACTTGCCACTATATTGCCATTTTCTACTATGCGGCCTGATCGGCCCCGTTCATAAGACGGTTTTGATACTGGACATTGCCATATGTGGTTACGAACTACCTGCAGCCTGAGCTTCGAGATCGACGTTCCGACACCTTTTATCTTCATGCTCAGACCGCGCAGCGGCGGGCAACAACGGGTGGCCCGGGAGGAATACACGCTCACGCCCGATTGCCCAATGGAGGAATTTACCGACAATTTCGGCAACCTCTGTCAGCGATTGCTGGGCCAGCCCGGCCCTTTTTCCATCACCACCTCGGCCGATGTAAAGACAGTGGATGTCATCGAACAGGCCCCAGGCGCGCCTTTTATTGAAGTACAGTATCTGCCGGACTCCATGCTTTGCTATCTGCTTCCCAGCCGCTACTGCGAGTCGGATCGCTTTGTCCAGATGGCCAATGAAATTACCGCCGACCAACAACCGGGCTACGATCAGGTTAATGCCATTCAGCGCTGGCTGCGTGAGCGCATTCGCTATGAGCCGATGCTCGGCAATGATCAACTTTCCGCGGCAGAAGTGAATATGCGCCAGTGGGGCGTTTGTCGTGATTTTGCCCACCTGGGTATTGCGTTGTGCCGGAGTCTCAGCATTCCGGCCAGGATGGTCGTCGGCTACCTCTACGAGCTTGACCCTATCGATATGCATGCCTGGTTTGAGGCCTATGTGGGCGGCCAGTGGTATACCTTTGATGCCACACAACCAACGCTAAAAGGCGGTTATGTGGCAATCGGCTATGGTCGAGACGCCGCCGATGTGGCTATTTACAATCAGTTCGGCCCGGCTGTCTCGCCGATCACACAACGGGTCAGTGTGGTGCGATTAGACGGCACCGGCGACTGATTCAGAGGAGCAATCAACACCATGCACCTGGAATTCTGGTTTGACTTTGGCAGCACCTATTCCTATCCCGCCGCCATGCGTATCGAGGCCCTTGCCGGGGAGAAAAACATCCCGGTGCGGTGGTGCCCTTTCATGCTCGGAGCCATCTTCAAACAACAGGGCTGGAGCGACTCGCCATTCAATATCTGCCCCGACAAAGGGCGCTACATGTGGCGTGATATGGCGCGAGTCGCCAGCCAGCTGCAATTGCCCTGGCAAAAACCCTCTCGATTTCCGCGCAACGGCTTGCTGGCGGCACGGGCAGTCTGTACTGCACCGGATGCCCACTGGGTACCGCAGTTCTGTCGGGAGGTATTTCGCGCCAACTTTGAACGCGACGAGGATATCGCCTCGCCAGAGATCCTCAACCGCTGCCTCACCGATAGCGGCGCACCCGCCCAGCAGGTATTGGAAGAAACCGGCTCCGCAGAGACCAAGGACCGACTGCATCAGCAGACTGGGCAGGCCATCGAACAACATCTCTTCGGTGCACCCTCGTTTCTTGTCGGCAGGGAACTGTTCTGGGGCAACGAGCGGCTGGAAACAGCGCTGGATTTTGCCAGCGGCACTGTCACTTTTCCCCCTGATAAATAAACGGCCAATACCTGGCCTGTCCGTATGGGATACCGTCAGTTAAAGTGTCTGTCCCGGCACCCAGTTGGCTGCTGATCGACAGACGGAGACAACAGCGCTGGCCAGGCCAGTCTTTTCGGGGAGGCACTTATGCACAAGTCATTCATTTTTTTCGCAGCCGGCTGCCTGGGTGCACTGGCCAACAGCCTCACCGTCTGGCTCTTTGGTGATCTCGGTATATCGCAAGCATTGGGAGTCGCTATTGCCCCGGGCCTCTCCCCCCAATGGCTCTACCCGAGGATCGTCTGGGGCGGACTGTGGGGGCTGCTGTTTTTACTGCCGATATGGCAGTCGAGAATAGTCTGGAAAGGGATGATGCTGAGCCTGTTTCCCACCGCCGTGCAATTGTTCATCGTGTTCCCACTCCAGGCACAGAAAGGCGTAGCCGGTCTGGAACTGGGGTTGCTGACACCGCTGCTGGTACTATTTTTTAACGGGGTATGGGGCGTCTGTACTTCACTGGCGATCAAGCTGGCAAAATAAACGGGTTTCACAGGGTGCCAAAAAATCATTCATTTCGCCCATCATGTTAATACAGACACGATTGCAGGCTTTGACTACCCTTAAGCTAGTGATTGGGCAATTGAGCTGAAGGAGCGAGCATGTCTAAGTATCAATCTACAACCACGTCGGTTATCGGCGACAACACCTACACCTTTTACGACTTTAAGGGTGTGTCCGACAAATACGACATTACCCGACTCCCCTACTCGCTTAAAATCCTGCTGGAAAATCTACTCCGTCATGCCAACGAGGATTTTGTTCAGGACAGGGATATTGAAGCGGTGGCCAACTGGGACCCACAGGCAACACCAAGCGAGGAAATCAGTTTTGTGCCGGCGAGAGTTCTATTGCAGGATTTCACCGGCGTCCCGGCAGTCGTCGACTTGGCAGCCATGCGCGACGCCATGGGAGAGCTGGGGGGCTCACCGGACCGGATCAATCCCCTCTCCGCTGTGGATCTGGTCATTGACCATTCCGTCATGGTGGATTTTTACGGTCACGAGGACTCACTCAAAAAGAATACTGCCCTTGAAGTGACTCGCAACCGGGAACGCTACCAGTTCCTGCGCTGGGGACAAAAAGCCTTTGAAAACTTCAAGGTCGTCCCTCCCGGCACCGGCATTTGCCACCAGGTCAACCTGGAATATCTGGCCCAGGCAGTCTACTCAAAGACCGTTGACGGCAAGTTAGTGGCATATCCCGATACGCTGGTAGGTACCGACTCACACACCACCATGATTAACGGCCTGGGGGTACTGGGCTGGGGAGTGGGCGGCATCGAGGCAGAAGCCGCCATGCTGGGGCAACCCATCAGCATGCTATTGCCCCAGGTCGTGGGTTTTAAATTGACCGGCAAGTTACCCGAGGGCGCTACCGCCACCGACCTGGTGCTGACCGTAACCGAACAGCTGCGCAAACACGGGGTGGTATCAAAATTTGTCGAATTCTTTGGCCCGGGGCTGGAGAGTCTGTCGCTCGCGGATCGCGCCACCATCGGCAATATGACTCCGGAATACGGCGCGACCTGCGCTATTTTCCCTATCGACCGGGAAACCATTAACTACCTCGAACTCACCGGTCGCAGTGAACAGCAACTGGCCCTGGTGGAAACCTACACCAAAACTGTCGGGATATGGCATGACGAAAATACCCCGGACGCAGAATACAGTTCGCTGCTGGAGCTCAATCTGGCCGATGTCGTACCCAGCCTCGCGGGACCAAAGCGCCCCCAGGATCGGGTTCCTCTCTCGGCCATGGCCGACCACTATCGCGGGCTGCTGGACGATGCTACCACCGCACGCACTGACCAGATTCAGGCACGGGACATGGATGACGAAGGGGCGGCCATGGAGGAGCCGGAAGATACCGTTCACGAGATCACCTTCCGGAATCAAAATTTTCAGCTCCGTGATGGCGCGGTGGTCATTGCCGCCATTACCAGTTGCACGAACACCTCCAACCCGAGTGTCATGTTGGCAGCGGGCCTGCTCGCCCGGAAAGCGAGACAGCGGGGACTTACCGTAAAACCCTGGGTCAAAACCAGTCTGGCACCCGGCTCCAAGGTGGTCACTGAATATCTGGAACAGTCCGGTTTGCTGGAAGATCTCGAAGCGATGGGCTTCTATCTGGTGGGCTATGGCTGCACCACCTGTATCGGCAATTCAGGTCCACTGCCCGATGAAATAGCCGAATCCATCCGTACCCGGAATCTCACGGTGGCGTCGGTGCTGTCTGGCAACCGCAATTTTGAAGGCCGCATTCATTCCGATGTAAAAACCAACTACCTGGCATCGCCCCCTCTGGTGGTGGCCTACGCACTGGCCGGCAGTATGCTACTGGATCTGAAAAATGAGCCCTTGGGGGAAGACGCGGAAGGTCGTGCCGTTTACCTGAAAGACATCTGGCCATCCTCAGAGGAAATCAAGGCGCTGGTTAATGCCCATGTGGCAGCCGGGCTGTTCCGGGAAAAGTACGCAGATGTCTACAGTGGTGATGAGGAATGGCAGAACCTGCCAGTCTCCGGTGGGGAGCTCTACAGCTGGCCGGAATCCACCTATGTTCGCAAGCCACCTTTTTTTGAAGGCATGACCGCCGAGCCGGCGGCGATAAAACCTATCGATCAGGCCCGCTGCCTGCTGAAACTGGGGGACTCCATCACCACCGACCACATCTCGCCAGCCGGCAGTATCGCCAAGGACAGCCCGGCGGGGCACTATCTGATCGAACAGGGTGTGGAGCCGAAGGATTTCAACTCCTACGGATCGCGGCGGGGCAACCACGAGGTGATGATGCGCGGCACCTTTGCCAATGTACGGTTGCGCAATCAGCTGGCGCCGGGCACCGAGGGCGGATGGACCACCTACTTTCCCGACAACTCCTCGATCAGTGTGTACGACGCCGCCATGAAATACCGGCAAAACGGAACACCTCTGGTGGTATTGGCAGGACAGGAATACGGTACCGGTTCCTCCCGGGACTGGGCGGCGAAGGGCACCATTCTGCTCGGCGTCCGGGCGGTGATTGCCAAAAGCTTCGAGCGCATCCATCGCTCCAATCTGGTGGGCATGGGGGTTTTGCCGCTGCAGTTCAGTGACGGGGAAGATGCCGACTCGCTGGGCCTGGACGGCACCGAGCATTTCGATATTCCCGCTGTTGAAGCAGGCCAGCGCGAGCTGTCGGTCACGGTAACCGGCGAGAATGGCACCCGCACCTTCTCCGTCACAGTGCGTATCGACACCCCCAATGAATTCGACTATTTCAGAAATGGCGGCATTCTGCACTACGTGCTGCGCAAGCTCACCGGCACACAGTGAATCTGTTGCAGGCGCAGATTCCGTATTTCAGTTCACGTCAGCGAGACGGGGATAATCGGTGTACCCCCGCTCATCGCCACCGTAAAAGCTGGCGGAATCCCATTCATTGAGCGGGGCATTGCGACGGAAACGCTCGGGAAGATCGGGGTTGGCAATAAACGGGCGACCAAAGGAGACCAGATCACAACGGCCTGCCTTGATCCTCTGGCGGGCCTCATCAGCCGTGTATCCGCCATTGGCCATGTAACAACCCTTGTACCCCGCCCGGATAGCATCGATTACCTGCTCGGGCCGACCGTCGGCATGGTTGCCCTGAAAGGAATCCTCCACCACCTCAAGGTAGGACAGCCCGGTCTGGTTCAGCCGTTCAGCAAAGGCCCCGTAGGTGGTCACCGGGTCATCGTCATACATATCATTGAAACTGCCGGTGGGACTGACCCGGATGCCGGTGCAATCGGCACCCCAAACACTGAGGACAGCGTCCACCACCATCATCGGGAAACGCAGCCGGTTTCCCACAGAGCCGCCAAATTCGTCATCGCGCTGATTGCTGCCGCTGCGCAAAAACTGGTCGATCAGATAGCCATTTGCCGCATGGATCTGAACACCGTCAAACCCGGCCCGCCGGGCATTCTCCGCCCCGATTCGGTATTGATTGATGATGCCGGGAATTTCATCTTTGCCCAGCGCCCTGGGCCGGGGGACATCCACCATTCCCGAGTCGGCGCTGATAAAAGTCTGCGCCCCGCGAGGCTTGATTGCGGAAGGAGCCACAGGCTGTGCACCCTCCGCCTGTAGTGCGGGGTGGGAAATCCGACCCACATGCCAGAGCTGCAGATGAATTCGGCCACCCGCCTGGTGTACAGCGTCCGTGACTTTGCGCCAGCCATTGATTTGCTCGTCCGTATAGATACCGGGGGTAAAAGCATAGCCCTTGCCCTGCCGGGAGACCTGGGTTGCCTCACTGATAATCAGTCCGGCGCCGGCCCGCTGCCGATAGTATTCAGCATTCATCGAATTGGGAGCATCACCTGGCTGGGTAGATCTGGAACGGGTCAGCGGCGACATGATAATACGGTTCGGCAACAGCAGATTGCCGAGTTTGAAAGGTTCAAAAAGTATGTCCGTCTGCTTGCTCATCTTCCTCTCCTGCTCCTGTTGCAATGACCTGTCAGCCCCATACGCACCAGTGTGGTATCCAGATTGCCTCTGTACGTGCACACCACGATATCTGCGTACATTCGGCGGATTGACCATCCACTGCTGACCCGTGATGGGCAATGGCAATAGATGTTTTCCTGGAAAGAATTTCCCGACAATGTCTGACATGTGCCGACAAATCCACCTGCTGTGGGCCATAATCAGTATCATACTATCCTACAGTTTTGTCGGCGCAGCACGACAAATAGCCAAGTCAACCATTGCGGGGATGAACAATGCAGCAACCGGTCAATCGTCAGGTAATTCTCAAATCAAGGCCTTCCGATGTTCCGCAGGCGGAAAACTTTGCTGTTATCGAATCGGCAGTACCCACTCTGGACGACGGGCAGGTGCTGGTTCGCAATGTATACCTCTCGGTGGAGCCTGCCATGCGCGGCTGGGTCAGCGCGGTGGCCAATTATTCGGAACCGGTGGCGATAGATGGCGTAATGCGCAGTCTCACCGTGGGACGTGTGGTGGAGTCTCGCCATCCCGATTTCCAGATTGGCGAGGTTGTCACGGGCATGTTTGGCTGGCAGGACTATGCGGCTGTCGAGGCAGCCGCCATTCAACGCAAGGTACCCGATAACGGGCTGCCGATCTCCACTGCGCTCGGCGTTTTGGGCATCAATGGATTAACCGCTTATTTTGGACTTTTCGATCTGAGCCAGCCGAGCCCGGGCGACACCGTGGTGGTGTCTACCGCCGCCGGTGCAGTGGGCTCCTGTGTGGGCCAACTGGCCAAACTGCATGGTTGCCGCACCGTCGGTATTACCGGTGGCCCCGAAAAAGTGGGCCTTTGCCGGGAGGTTTTTCAGTACGACGAAGCGATTGATTACCGAACCGATGATTTCGAAGCGGCACTCGCCCTGGCCTGCCCGGATGGCGTGGATATCTATTTCGATAACACCAGCGGTCCGATCAGCGATGCAGTGCTGCGACACATCAATGTCGGCGCACGTATCACTCTTTGCGGCACCGCCTCTATCACTCGTTGGGATCCCATCCCGCAGGGCCCAAGAGTACACCGGCAACTGTTGGTCAACCGGGCAAGAATGCAGGGCTTTCTGGTATTCGATTATGTGGATCGCTATGCTGAGGCGCTTGAAACGCTGACCCCCCTGGTTCGCGATGGTGAGCTTCGATACCGGGAAGCCATTCTCGAAGGCATTGATCAGGCACCGGATTCAATCGCCAGCCTTTACCGCGGCGATAATCTGGGCAAACGCTTGATCCGCATTGCACCTGACAGTATTTAACCGATGGCAGTCCCTTAACCGGGCCCCTGCTATCACAAACTACAGCAATCCATTGAAAATTATGCCCGATCATGACGCCATCCTATCTCACTGACATCATCACCCTGCTGGTGGCGGCTGTCATCGCTGTACCGCTGGCTCAGGCACTGCGATTGGGCGCCGTCCCGGGGTTTCTGATCGCCGGGCTGGCAGTGGGGCCATACGGTTTTGGACTGATCAGCAACATTAGCGACATCAGCCACCTCGCCGAAATCGGCGTGGTCTTTCTGCTGTTTGTGATTGGTATTGAACTGAAACCGTCCCTGCTCTGGCAGATGCGCCGCCTGGTATTTGGTCTGGGTTCCCTGCAGGTTCTGCTGACGGCAATCCTGATCGGCAGCATTGCCTATTTTTTATTCGACATTCCCTCCCATGCGGCCATTTTGATTGGCCCGGCTCTGGCCCTGTCTTCCACTGCTTTCGTGATCCAGATAATCGCCGATCAAAAATTGATAAATTCAGGTTATGGTCGCTCTTCTATCGCCGTGCTGCTGATGCAGGATCTCGCCGTAGTCCCTTTGCTGGCCCTGGTTCCTCTGCTCTCCGGACCCGAAATAAAAATGGATGACGACCTCTGGCTGACGCTGATCAAATCCGTTTCGATTGTCGCTCTGGTAGTCTTTCTGGGGCGGTATCTGCTGCACCCACTGTTACACCGGGTGGCCATGTCCGGTAGCCGCGAAGTATTTACGGCTTCGGCAGTACTGATTGTGATGGGTACCGCACTCGCCACTGAACATGCCGGCCTGTCCATGGCGATGGGCGCCTTTCTGGCGGGTATGCTGATCTCCGACTCTTTCTACCGCCACCAGGTGATTGCGGAAATTGAACCCTTTCGCGGCCTGTTGCTGGGCATGTTCTTCATGTCCATGGGAATGTCGCTCAATATCGGCCTGCTGCTGGACAAGCCGTTCCTCTCCCTTGGCCTGCTCGGTCTGCTGTTACTGGTGAAAATGCTGGTGCTGTTGCCGGTCTGCCTCCTGTTTGGGCTGAACACCCGTGTCAGCCTGGCTGTCGCACTGATACTCGCCCAAAGTGGTGAGTTTTCGCTGGTGATTTTCTCCCTGGCCAATCAATCCGGTCTGCTCGACACGGCATTGTTTCAACAACTACTGCTGGTGGTATTACTGAGCATGTTGGCGACTCCGCTGCTGGCAAGAAAAGCTGAACAACTGGCCAAAGCCCACCATGGAGAACATCATGAGCCAGAAACTATCGCGGAAGCACCCATTGTCCTGGCAGGCTTTGGCCGGGTTGGCTGCAATGTCGGAGAAATTCTCACCCGCTCCGGGAAATCTTTCGTCGCATTGGATGCGGACCCCGGCGTCGTTAAGCGGGAGCGAGCCAACGGCCACCCCGTCTATTTTGGCGATGTTCGAAAACCGGAAGTTCTCATATCCGCTGGTGCAACCAACGCACAGATCATCATCGTCACTATCAATGACGCGAAAGCCACAGAAGAGATCGTCGCCTCTCTGCGACGCACCTATCCCAAGAAGCATATCTATGCTCGGGGTCTCGGACTGCCCCAATGCCAGTCTCTGAGTGACCTGGGTGCCAACGGGGTGGTATCGGAAAACCTCGAAGCCAGTCTCGAACTGGCCAGGATGGCATTGGCAGATATGGGCGTATCGGATGCCATTTTGCTGGATACGATCGATCAGTTTCGCCAAAACTACCAAAGCCGAATCAAGCGCACCAAGCTAGATGAACCTTGAACCCAGGAGAAGCGACGTCAAGTCCCCAAACCTACTGACGATCAAATAAATCTACCTTTTTTCAAAAAAACCCGATATAGTGCGTAAAGCTTGAAAGTACGTCCTATATTTATGTACACCATTTCGATGTCTCATCTTTAGAACTTCGTCCTGTTATTCATAATTACTAGCAATACTTCCAGCAAATACCGCCTCCTAAAAAGGCAACAATTAATACTTTATTACCAATGAATAGATAGGAAACGAATATGTCTACAGTTACCGGCACCGTAAAATGGTTTAACGAATCAAAAGGTTTTGGATTTATCGAACGTGAATCCGGCCCCGATGTTTTTGCTCATTTCAGCGCCATTTCAAGCTCAGGCTTCAAAACCCTGATCGAAGGCCAGAAAGTGGAATTTACTGTCACCCAAGGACAGAAAGGTCCCCAGGCTGAAAACATCGTAGTCGTCTCTTAATACAGAGACTCCGAGACTACCTGCTGACAACGAATAGTTGTCAGCCCGCTTCTTCCTGAAGAAGCGGACAGAAAAAGGGCAAGGTTTATACCTTGCCCTTTTTTATTAACGCTTTATCCTGAATGTTGCTAGATTAAAGCTACGACAAGGAGATAAAAATGACCACCAAACTGAATTTTGAGGGCGTAACCCGCGTCAACTGGAAAGATGTTGACGCTGTCGAAGTCTGTCCGGGTATCTTTGAGCGGAAGCTCTGGGTCGGAGAGAATGGTAGCTGGGTGGCCGTTTATGAACTGACACCCGGTGCCAAATTCGCCGATGTTGACGTGCACGAAAAGGGCCCAGAACAAATCTACGTTATCTCCGGTGTGTTCGGTGGTGGCAAGGAGGACTACCGCGAGGGCGATTTTGTGCATCAACCCAAGAACTCTTCCCACGTCCCGCAATCGGAAACCGGCTGCACGCTGCTGGTGATATACCCTGAAGGCTGATCACCCCCTTCACCGGGTTTGTGGTAACCGAGTCTGTACCAAAGCTGCCGAAAACCCGCCTTCCCCCACAGGGGCGGGGCAAACAATCAATTTTACCCGTCATCACCGCCCCTGCTTTCCAGGTGGACGAACCATAATGTAACTGACATTACCAACCAACGCATACTGGAGCTCCCATGTCACTGCTGCGCGTCCGCTACCAGACCATAGAATTTGGTGAACTGGATATTCATGTCCGAACCTTGCGCAGTAATCTGGAATACAGCGATCCGGACGGGGACGCTGAAGCGCTGGGTATATCCTCAGCCAGCTGGCCACTTTTCGGTATTGTCTGGGATTCGGCCAGGGCGCTGGCACACCACATGCTCAGCCAGGATACCGGTGGCAAACGCATCCTTGAGGTAGGCTGTGGTATTGGCCTGGCGAGCCTGGTGCTCAATCATGGCGGTGCAGACATCACCGCCACGGACTATCATCCCCGGGCAGGGGAGTTCCTCGATATCAATGTTCAGCTCAATCAGGGACGACCCATTCCTTTTGTCCGAACCGGCTGGGCCGATGAGGACCAACTGCTGGGTAAATTCGATATGATTATCGGCAGTGATGTGTTGTACGAGCGCGAACACGTCGATCTGCTGGCAACCTTCATCGATAAACACGCGCAGGCCACCTGCGAAGTCATCATCGTAGATCCGGGCAGAGGCCATCACGCGCCATTCAGTAAAAAAATGGCCCAGCTTGGCTACACCTGCAGCCAGCAGAAAATAGCCAATACCGACTATCTGCCGGAGACCTTCTCCTGTCAGGTGCTTCACTATTACCGGTAATGACCACCTCCACTCCCGACTGAACCCTGAATCAGAGCCCCAGAGCCGACAGGCCGGGGTAATCCGCTGGCCGGGGTCCCGGCGGCCAGTCAAATTTTCTTTCAGCCTCAGTGATGGGTATATCGTTGATACTGGCATGCCGGGTTTTCATCAGGCCATTTTCGGCAAACTGCCAGTTTTCGTTACCGTACGAGCGAAACCAGTTACCCTCCCCATCGTGCCATTCATAGGCAAAACGCACCGCGATTCTGTCATGACTAAAGGCCCATATCTCCTTGATCAACCGGTAGTCCAGCTCGCGCAACCACTTGCTCTCCAGAAACGCAACAATCTCACTGCGTCCACAGAGAAACACTGACCGGTTCCGCCAGCGGGAATCCTCCGTATAGGCCAGCGCTACCAATGCCGGGTTTTTGGTATTCCACGCATCCTCGGCCCTGCGCACTTTGAGCACCGCATCCTCAAACGTAAACGGAGGCAGCGGTGGTTTCAGTGGTTCATTCATGAATTTTTCCTCGCAGAAACCGACGTGGCAACCACGCCCGCACAATCAGGCAGGACATTACCAGCTCTTGTAGGGCAGAAATTTGCCGTTCAGTGTCAGCAACACCCGGTCACCTTTGGGGTCTTCAATCTTGTCGACCTCCATGGAAAAGTCGATGGCACTCATAATCCCGTCACCAAATTTTTCCTGGATAACCTCTTTCAGGGTATCGCCATAGACCCCAACCACCTCATAAAGTCGGTAGATCAACGGATCTGTCGGCACCGCCTTGTCCCAGCTCTTTGTTGGATAGCTCGCCAGCGCACTGGCAACTTCCGGCCCCAGACCCAGATAGTCGGCAATCGCTTTCGCCTTTTCCGGTGGCGCACTGTTCATGCCGAGACAGGCGGAGGTCAGCCATACCGTCGACATACCCAGGTCATTGGCCATGGCTTCCCAGCTCAACCCCTTGGCCAGCTTGATACTGATAATGGTTTCAGTCATCGAGATTTTGTTCATGGACACTCCTTCACTTTTCATTAGATAACAGCTTTCAGGGCTGCCGACTGTTCACTTTGTGGGTTGATTTCAACGGAGGGATCTACCTCCTGTGTGGCCCCGCCAACCTGCCCGGCTGAGCCCGACAATTGCCCGGAGCGTTTCACCAGGAAATTCACCAGATAATTGCGAATCTTGTAGTAGGCAGGATCTTCAATAATATTGGCGCGGTTGCGCGGACGGGGAATATTGATCTTGACGGATTCCGCCACTCTGGCATGGGGACCATTGGTCATCAGCAACACCCTGTCCGCCAGGAGTATGGCCTCGTCGACGTCGTGGGTAATCATGAAAACAGTCTGCTGGGTTTCACTCCATATTTTCAGCAGTTCATCCTGAATGACGCCCCGGGTCAGTGCATCGAGGGCACCAAACGGCTCATCGAGCAGTAACAGCTTGGGACTGGTGGCAAAGGCGCGGGCAATACTGACACGCTGACACATGCCGCCAGACAACTCGGATGGTTTGCGGTGAAGCGCCCCGGACAAGCCGACCATTTCCAGAAAATGGCTGCTGTGGGCGTCCACTTTGGTTTTATTCCACGCCGGCCAGCGCGCCTTGACCCCAAAACTGACATTCTGGAGAGCCGTTAGCCAGGGCAGCAAGCTGTAATTCTGAAAGACCACACCGCGATCAAGGCTCGGCCCGGAAGCTTCCTTGTTGTCCATAATCATGGTGCCGGTGGTGGGGGTCTCCAATCCCGCCATCACATTTAAAATGGTGGACTTTCCACAGCCTGAGTGACCGATAATGCAAACAAATTCCCCTTTGTCGATGCCGATATTGGCACCTTCAAACACCACCAGGTCCTGCTCTTTTGAAGGATAGACTTTGGAAAGCCCTTCGATACTGACAAAATGTCGACTCATGGGCTAATCCTCGTATTGCACCAGTTTCGTCACCGCCGCCAGGGTCATATCCAGCAACATACCGACGATACCAATCATTAAAATGGAAAAAATAACGCTGTTCAGATCTAGATTATTCCACTCGTTCCAGACGTAATAGCCGATACCGGTCCCCCCCACCAACATCTCGGCGGCGACAATCACCAGCCAGGCGATGCCAATGGAAATGCGCATCCCGGTGAGAATGGTGGGCGCTGCCGCCGGTAGAATCACCAGAAAGGCCGTTTTCAGCGGACTCAGCTCATGGGTACGGGCCACTTTGATCCAATCGGTGCGGACATTGGCCACACCAAAGGCGGTATTGATCAACATGGGCCAGATGGAACAGATAAAGATCACAAAAATGGCTGACCCCTCCGAGTCCCTGATGATAAAAAGGGCCAGCGGCATCCAGGCCAGTGGTGAGATGGGACGCAGCACCTGGATAAAAGGATTGAGTGCCTTGTGCATCAAAGGCGACATGCCGATCACAAAACCCAGAGGTATTGCGATCAACGCCGCCGCAAGATAGCCGGTCAGCACCCGATAGAGGGAATAGGCCAACTGGATGCCGATACCCTTGTCATTGGGACCGGCATCGTAGAAGGGGTCGCTCAGCTCATCCCAGGCATGGCTGAAGACCTGAGACGGGGGTGGAACGCGGGCCTCCTGATCCGCACCGCCCATCATCAGTTCATACTCCGACAACCCCGCCGTGGCCGAGGGCGCCTGATTCATCGCCTCCCAGATGCCGAGCCCAACCAGTAACAGCAGCAGCGAGAGCAGGGTTGCCTTCATATTCAGTGAGGCCATGTCATACCCTCTTGATGGCAAAGCTGTTGATGTATTCCTCGGGCTCGTTGTAATCAAACGTCTTGCCCATAATGATGTGTTTCTTGTAGGTGGTCGCCGGTGGTGTATAACCCAGCTCCTCCATGACCTTGCCGGTTTCCGAGGCAACGTAGACCTGTTCGGCGATCTTCTTGTAATCCACATCACCACTGATATAACCCCAGCGTTTCATCTGGGTGAGAATCCATACCGCCATGGAGTGCCAGGGGAAGGGATCAAAATCAATGCGGTCGGGAACGTCGTAAATCTTTTCCTCCAAGCCATCCACATAGCGGCCCGTCAGAACTTGCCTGACCACCACCTCCGGCTGATTGAGGTAGTTTTTCGGCGAGATGGCCCGGGCGATTTCTTCACGGTTTTCCGCTTTGGCAGAAAAATGGGTGGCATCCACAATGGCCCTGAACAGGGCTGCATAGGTATTGGGCATCTCCGTGGCAAACTTCTGGCTACAGGCAAAGGCACAGCAGGGGTGGCCCTCCCAGATATCCTTGGTGAGAATATGCAGAAAGCCGATCTTTTCGAACACAGCACGCTGGTTGAACGGATCCGGCGACAGGTAGCCATCCAGGTTGCCGGCCCGGAGGTTGGCCACCATTTCCGGCGGCGGCACGACCCGGATCTGAATGTCCTGATCCGGATCCAGCCCATGTTCCGCCACGTAATAGCGCAGCAGAAAGTTGTGCATGGAATAGTCAAAGGGCACCCCGAATTTGAAGCCCTTCCACTGTTTCGGGTCGCGCTTATCCTTGTGCTTGTTGTGGAGCACAATGGCCTGACCGTTGATGTTTTCCACGGCCGGCATGATGTAAGGAGTCGCCGTTGATCCGGCCCCCATGGACATGGCCAGCGGCATGGGCGTCAGCATGTGAGAGGCATCGTATTCCCCGTTCAGTGACATATCCCTGGCCACCGCCCAACCGGCTGTCTTGATCACGTCCACATCGAGGCCATACTTTGCATAGAAGCCCATTGGCTGGGCCATGATGATGGGCGTGGCACAGGTAATCGGCACGAATCCCACCTTCAGTTTGGTTTTCTCCAGTGGACCCATCGACTCCTTCACCGCCGCTTTCACTTTTTCCAGCGGGATCATGCTGCCGAGCACCGTGGCCAGGGTGCCGCCGCCCATCAACCGGATAAAGTTTCGACGACTGGTATCGTTGTGTCCAAACACACCGCGCACAATGGCACTTTCCACTGCGCGGTCGAGTAAATCTTCAGAACTGTCGAAGGCCATACCCCCCGCTTTTGCCGACTGGCTGTGACCCTCTCCCTGTTCAGCCTGTTGCTCCATCAGGGCCAGGCGCTGATCGTCGCTAAGACCACCGGGGTTTACAGATTCGGCCTGACATAACCTGCAGGAACAATCATTGGTGTGCATCAGACTGGTGTCGGCATCAAACGGGTTACCTAAACTTTTCGTCGCCATGATGTATTTCCTCTTCGTTTTGTAGCTAACGCTGTGGCAGTGCACTGTGCTGGTGCACTGAACCCTGAGAACCGCTCGTGGACGGGCAGCGGTGTTCTATCAAATCCTGCTTGCTCGCATTGATAGCAACTGCTGCCCTACTACATCGCAACTTTGGTGCCAACCCTGCTGACAACTGTCAATTATCTGATTTAAAAAGATAAACAACTGACAACAAGCCGTTATACCCACCACGAAAAATCGTAGTTCACGAAAATTCGTAGGCAAAAAAACGATTTTTCGTCGTTATTGGCCCGAAATTTGTTAGCTGTATTGCAGACCCCACGGTTTAACGGCAGGCCCCTATGCAGGACGAACGTTTTTTCTATTACTCCGCCACCGCACAACTGGTGATCGATCCGATTGAGGACCGGGTCCAGTTCGTCAATCAGGAGGCCTGCCGGCTCCTGCACAGGGATGTCATTGAGATTCAGTCCGGCCGGGCCAGCCGACTGTTCGCACCCAACCTGCCGGCGCTGATCCTGTTCACCCAGGAGCTGATTGAGAAGGGGCGGGGCTGGTGTGACCACCTGCTGGTGCAATCGGCCATCGGGGAAATCCGCCTGGAGGTCAATGGCCGCTGTTCTGATTCTGGCGGCCAACCTCAGCTTTTCCTCGGTTTGCAAAGGGCCGATGACCTGGAACTGTTGCGTGAGCGCTCCAGTGCCGAACGACACTACCTGTCGGGTATCGGCCACTGGAACAGGGTGTCCCAGGTCTTCCAGGAATTCGAGCGGGAAAACCAGCTGCTGCTGGATGCAGCCGGTGACGGTATCTACGGGGTGGAGGCCAATGGTATTACCACGTTCGTCAATCCTGCGGCGGAGCGGATTCTCGGCTACCGGGCGGAGGAATTGGCCGGCAGGAATATGCACAACATGGTGCACCACTCCCACGCGGATCACTCGCATTTCAATATGCAGGAGTGCCCCATCTTCGAAGCATTCAGGGACGGCACGGTTCACCGGGTAGAGGACGACACGTTCTGGACCAAATCCGGCAAACCCATCGATGTGGAGTACACCAGCACACCGGTCAGGGACAACGGCTTTATTGTCGGCGCAGTGGTGATTTTTCGCGATATATCCCAGAAAAAAACCGACCGCAAACGACTCCTGGAAGCACTGGCGGAAGTGGAGAAACTGAAAAACCAACTGGAACTGGAAAATGCCTATTTGCAGGAAGAGATCAACTCTGAATTCAATCACCACCAGATCATCGGTAAAAGTGGTGCTGTGCAGCATATCCTGCAAAAAATTGAACTGGTGGCGCCGACAGATTCTACGGTGCTGATCAGTGGTGAGTCCGGCACCGGCAAGGAACTGATTGCCAGGGCGATCCACGAAATGAGCCACCGCTCCAATCGCTCACTGATCCGGGTCAACTGTGCAGCCATTCCGGCAGACCTGTTCGAGAGCGAATTTTTCGGTCACACCCGGGGCGCTTTCACTGGCGCCACCAATGATCGACCCGGTCGTTTTGAGCTGGCTAACGGCGGCACACTATTCCTCGACGAGGTCGGCGAAATACCCCTGCACCTGCAGGGCAAGCTGCTGCGGGTTTTACAGGAGCAGCAGTTTGAGCGGGTGGGCGAATCGAAAACCCGCCGTGTGGACGTTCGCATCATCACCGCCACCAACCGCAATCTCAAGGAACAGGTGCAGCGGGGCCAGTTTCGTGAAGACCTTTATTTCCGCCTCAATGTTTTCCCGATTGAATCGGTACCACTGCGCGAGAGGAGAGAGGATATCCCTCTGCTGACCCAGCATTTTTTAAAAAAAAGCTGTACCAGAACCAATAAACAGGGCCTGAAAATTTCACTCAGTGAGCTGGAAAAGCTGAAGGACTACCACTGGCCGGGAAATATCCGCGAACTGGAAAACGTGATTGAACGCCAGGTCATTCTTGCCCAAGGGCCAACGCTGAGATTCAGCGATCTGCTGGCCAGAGATCAACAAAACGTTACCCGGGTTGGCGAGGAACCGGACAACAGCGTTCTGACGGCTTCCGACCTTAAACAACAGGAACGCCGCAATCTGCTGATGGCGCTGGAAACATGCCATGGCAAGGTCTTTGGCCATAACGGGGCGGCCCAGCTATTGGATATCAAACCCACCACACTGGCATCGAGGATCAAGAAATACCAGATTGACACCAGGCTTTTTAAACAGGGTTCCAGCAAACATTAACACCGATTTAACGGGCCTCTCCTCCACATCGGCAGAACTAAAATTCCTTTTTCCGGGAGCCGCCCCGGCATTGTGCTGTGACGGGCTGGACGCAATACGCGGCCCGGAGATTCTTACCCTCGCGCCAAGGGAATATGCCCTGCTTTCGCTTGAACAGCACAGCAAAATCAATAACCATAGGAACGCCTGATATCCACAAACAGGGCAATGAGAGAAGGAATCATAATGAATAATCGACTGAAAGAAGCGGCGGACAGCGTATTGACGAATACTGTCGCAGAGTCCGGTGGTGCACCGGGCGTTGTGGCTATGGTCACGGACAAGGGGGCCAATGTCTACGAAGGGACTGCCGGGGTAAGAGAAATGGGCAAAACAGAGCCTATTGCCACCGATTCCGTGTTCGCCATTTTTTCCTGCACCAAGGCCCTGACCGGCACTGCCTTGATGCAGCTGGTTGAAGAAGGCCTGGTAAGCCTGGACGACCCCGCCAGGGACTATGTGCCCGACATTGCGGAGATTCAGGTACTCGATGGTTTTGACAGCAACGGCCAGCCGAGGCTGAGGGCACCGAAATCAGATATCACGATCAATCAACTGATGCTGCATACCGCCGGTTTTGGTTACGAATTCTTCAGCCACGATGACCTGGCCTTCCGCACTGTAAGCGAAACAGCTTCGGTGGTCTCCAGCACCTATGACGGTATCAGGTCCGTACTGCTGCACGATCCGGGAGAGCGCTGGATGTATGGCGTCAACCTCGACTGGGTGGGCAAGATTGTTGAAGCAGTGCGCGGCAAACGCCTGGGTGAGGTCATGCAGGAACGTATCTTTAACCCGCTGGGCATGACAGACAGCGCCTTCACCTTGACCCCCGCCATGCGCTCACGACTGGCCAGCCTGCACACCCGTGCCGAAGATGGTCAGCTGGCTCCCTGGGATCTGGTTCTCCCGCAACCGCCGGAAATGGATATGGGAGGGCACGGGTTGTACGGCACCGTACCGGATTACATGAAATTTATCCGGATGATACTGAATGATGGCGACGGGCCAAATGGCCGAGTACTGAGCAAAGAAACCGTAGAAAAAATGTCCAGAAATGGGCTTGGGGGATTGCAGAGTGGCGGCTGGACAACCTCGATGCCGGCGCTGTCCAACAGTGGTGAGTTCTTTCCGGGTCTGAAAAAATCCTGGGGTTATACTTTCCAGATCAACGATGAACCAACGCCCTCTGGCCGGCCCGCCGGGCAAATAATGTGGGCGGGACTGGCGAATCTGTTCTATTGGATTGACCGGCAGAACGGAATCGGGGGTATGTGGGCCTCACAAATATTACCGTTTAAGGATATTTCCTCCTATCCCGGTTTTGTTGACTTCGAATCGTCTGTTTACCGTTATCTGAAATAAAAAAAACCGCACCCGAGATTGTCGGGTGCGGTTTTTTTGACCTGCTTGTCTAGCGTGAAGCCGCGCGTCTTGGTCGCGGCGCGCCTTGGGACGGTTTTGCCCCAGCCGATCTGCGACGATCACCTGTGGCATTGCCACCATTGCGACTGCCAGTACTGCGGGCATGCTGGGGTTTGCTGCCCGGTCGACGTGCGCCTGTTGTAGCACCGGGACGACCACCACCGCCACTGCGGCGACCATTCTGGATAGGCTCCGGACGAATGGAGAGATCCGGCTCAAAACCTTTGATATTTCCCCTGGGAACCTCGCGTTTAAGCACTCGCTCAATATCGCGCAGCAACTTGTGCTCGTCCACACAAACCAGCGAAACGGCCTCGCCCTCATTGCCAGCGCGACCGGTGCGGCCGATGCGATGTACATAATCCTCTGGCACATTGGGCAATTCGAAATTCACCACGTGGGGTAGCTGATCAATGTCCAGTCCGCGGGCAGCAATATCCGTCGCCACCAGCACCCGCACCGAGCCCTTTTTGAAATCCGCCAGGGCTTTTGTACGGGCACCCTGACTTTTATTGCCATGAATCGCTGCCGCCCGCAAACCATCTTCAGTCAACTGATCAGCGAGCCGGTTGGCACCGTGTTTGGTTCGGGTAAAGACCAGCACCTGTTGCCAGTTGCCGTCACCAATCAGATAAGACAGCAGCTCGCGTTTGCGACCCTTGTCCACCAGATGAACGGTCTGGGCCACCTGTTCAGAAGCCGTATTACGGCGAGCCACCTCGATCAGCACGGGCGCATTGAGCAAACCGTCAGCCAGGCGTTTAATTTCATCGGAAAAGGTAGCGGAAAACAACAGATTCTGACGTTGCTTTGGCAACAGGGCCAGAACCTTGCGGATGTCATGGATAAAGCCCATGTCCAGCATGCGATCCGCTTCGTCCAGCACCAGGATTTCCACCTGTGACAGATCGAGGGTCCGCTGATTCACGTGATCCAGTAATCGACCCGGCGTAGCAATCAGGATATCCACACCACGGCGCAGCATGGAAATTTGCGGATTAATATTGACACCACCAAAAATCACACCGGATTTCAGCGGCAGATGCTTGCCGTAAGTGACGACGCTCTCCGCTACCTGCGCAGCCAATTCACGGGTGGGGGTTAACACCAGGGCGCGAACGGGGCGACGGTTATTATCGGTGGGCTTTTTACCGCTGAGGCGATGCAACAGTGGCAGGGTAAAGCCAGCCGTTTTGCCGGTGCCGGTTTGAGCGCCCGCCAGGACATCAAGCCCCTGGAGAATAATAGGGATGGCTTTCGCCTGAATAGGGGTGGGGTTGCTGTAGCCCTGATCAGACACAGCACGAAGCAATTCGGCCGAGAGGCCGAGGTCATTAAATGACATATAGATTTTAACTCCGGAACCGGCCTAGCCATGCATAGAGCACAGTAACGGTCTTAGGCTGGCAACAATTAATTAAGGGGGGTGTCAGGGAAAAACCGAAAGGAAAGTACCGAGGACACAACAGGTACCGACCGATGGATACCATGCGGGGGGCACTATAACAGCACCCCCCTGACAAGTCGAACAACTTATTTTAATAACCGCCCTTGCAGCGCAGTTATCTGCTTTACAGGACAGACCGCCGGTGGCTCAGTTTTTGTCCAGTAGGCCCTTGAAGCCGCCCAGTTTGTCCTCTACCTGTTTCTTGATCTGATCACCCGCCTCTTTGAGTGCACCGGAATTGGCTGCTGTATTGGCGGCACTTTTATTGATCGCCACCATCACCTGCCTGACGACCTCTGCAGCGGTGGCACCATTGGACCTTTCACCAATGCCGGTCAGCTGTATGTCCGGCAAGGTCAGCTCAATGGGTTTTATGTCCAACAACTGGTTCACATAGCGCATTTTTGCACCGGTAATCTTCAGATCGCGGACGATGAGCTTTTTGGTCGCGCCCTCACCGGATTCATCAGCAGTAACGGTCGAGTCACTTTCACCGGCAGCCTCACTGACATTTTTCTGCAGTTGACTGAGGTTCGTGCCACTTTTCCCCGACTCGTAAGTAATTTCAGGGGCAACAATACGGATGCTGTTGATAACAATGGTATCGGTGGTGATGGACCCCGGTTCGATAGAGAGGAATATCTCCCCCAGGGAGAAGGCATCGGCGCTGCTGAAGCCAGCGGGGTTGCCCACCACCAGACCACGCAGGCTTCCCTCACCGGTTTTCAGGGAAAGATCGACATCTGCCAGCGTGACGGCGGATTGGGTCAGCCTGGGGCCGACAGTTTCAACTGCCATTTTGATACCACGATCAAGATTCAGCACCCCGATCACCAATAAAACGATCAGCACTACCACCAGACCAGCTACAATCTTCAACAGAGTTTTCATTATTTTTTTCCTTTGACCAGGGGGCCCCACTCGCGTCCTTTAAAAATAAACGTGCACGGCTCAAAATAAAAGCGCACGGTTCAAATTAAAAGTGTACAGCAATCTGATCGAATGCCAAAAAAACGGAAATCCTTATGACACAAGCTCCCAGGATCGGCCCGACTTATTTGCTTCAGGGCATGCGGCTACTCCATCACCCGCAACTGCGCTGGCTGGTGTTATGGCCACTGCTGATCAATGCTTTTTTGTTTGTCGGTCTCACCTGGCTGGCGATTGATCAGTTCGGGCAATTACTGACCTGGCTGACCAGTAAAATCCCAGCCTGGCTGGAATTTATTACATGGATCTTCTGGATACTATTCGGCGGATTCTTGCTGCTGGTATACGGCTACACGTTTGCCATTCTCGGGAATCTACTGGCCTCACCATTTTACGGCCCACTGTCGGAACGGGCGGAGCAGGTACTCACCGGCAATATTCAGCCAACACCGGCCTCGATGAAGCAGCTATTGGCAATGGCAGGCAGTGCCATGAAGCGGGAATTGTTCAAAATGGGGTATTTTCTGCCGAGAATTGTCGGCATCTTGGTACTGACACTGACGTTGTCATTTATCCCGGTACTGAATCTGGTGGGGCCGGCAATTGCTTTTCTGTGGGGGAGCTGGTCGCTGGCGTTGCAATACCTGGACTATCCGGCAGACAACCATGGACAGTCTTTTTACGAGCTGCGCGGAGCGCTGAAGAAACAGCGCCTGCAGTCACTGAGCTTTGGTGGCACCGTGCTGATTGCCACCACCGTGCCACTACTGAATCTTTTTATCATGCCCGCGTCGGTGATCGGCGCCACCAGCTTCTGGCTGGATCACCTGGCCGGGGACACGCAACAGCTGGGCCGCAGCGATAAAACCGGCTCAATCCTGACCGAGTAATTCGGGGCCCGGCTGTTCACAGTGCAGCTCTCTACCCAACAACTTCTGGATAGGTTCCAGTAAAAAGGCATCGTCCTCACAGGCAAAGCTGATGGAGGTTCCGAATTTTCCGGCGCGGCCAGTACGGCCAATCCGGTGCACATAATCCTCAGGTTCTTCCGGCAGGGTGAAATTGATGACGTGGCTGACACCGTCGATGTGAATACCGCGGCCCGCCACATCCGTGGCAACCAGTACCTTGAGCTCACCGGACTTGAAGTCGTCCAGGGTTTTCACCCGCTTTCCCTGTGGGACATCACCGGACAACAGGCCGACACTGAAGCCTTTTGCTCTCAGCTTTTCCTGTAGCCGCCGGCATTGGTCACGGCGGTTGGCAAAGACGATCACGCTTTCCACCGCTTCCTGCTGCATGATGCCGTCCAGCAGACGGAATTTTTCTTTCGCCGAAACAATAAAGACTTTCTGGTCAACACTGTCCGTCGCCACATTGTCCGGTTCAATCTCGATACTCACCGGGCTCACTGTCCACTGTTCGGCGAGATTGAGCACCTCCGGGGTAAAGGTGGCAGAGAAGAACAGCGTCTGCCGGTTTTCACGGGGGGGCGTAAGCCTGACGATACGGCGTACCTGTGGAATAAAACCCATATCCAGCATGCGGTCAGCTTCGTCCAGCACCAGCACTTCAACCCTGTCCAGATAGACATCACGGCTTCCCGCAAAGTCCAGCAGACGGCCCGGCGTGGCGACCAGGATGTCGCAAACATTCTCGAGTAAATGACGCTTTTGCTTGTCGTAATCCATACCGCCCACCAGGGTATGCACATGCAGGTCCGTGTATTTACAGAGGTCCTTGGCATCCTGTGCGATCTGCATAACCAGCTCGCGGGTGGGCGCGATAATCAGCGAGCGGGCCTCACCGGCAAAACGCTCATCATCAATGGTGTGATTCATCAATTCGGTAATAATGGTCACCAGAAAAGCCGCTGTTTTACCGGTACCGGTCTGGGCTTTGCCCACTACATCGTGGGCCCTGAGGGTGAACGGCAACGACCGGGCCTGAATCGGTGAGCAGTACCGAAAACCCAGGTCGGCAATGCCATGCATCAGGGTTTCCGGTAAATCCAGATCGTGAAAGCGCAGCTTTCCCTCTTCCTCGGGCACCTGGAAGTCCGACAGTGTCCATGTGTTATCCCTGGCCCTGGCGGGTGCTTTACCACCGCGGCGGCGGCTGCGACGGGCAGGTCGTTTGGGATGAGTCTCAGGCGATTGGGAAGTGGTTTGTTCAGTCATAATATGCCAACAGGGGGAATGTCCGGATTAACCCGGTCTTGAAAAGGCCGAGATTATAGCACGGGATAAAATGCCTGCATTCAGTACGATCAAAAACAGCAATTGCCGCTATTCCGCCTTGCCTGTTTGCCGGGTAACGGTAACAGGGCACTTATTCCAACAATTTTACCGGCACTCGTCTAGGCCCCCAATGGCCTGGCTCCGCTTCAAACACCCCCGGTAACGGGGAATTGCAGACGTGGCAGCGACCCTTCGACGTGATACCCCAAAAGCCCAATTGGTACCAGTCTCTCTCAATCACGACCTCATGACAGTTTGGGCAAAAGGTACTGCCGCCAGCAGGGTCGTGGACATTGCCGGTGTAGGCAAAGTGGACACCATTGGCCAGTGCAATCTGCCGCGCACGGGTCAGGGTTTCCGGCGGAGTGGCCGGCGTATCCCGCATTTTCCAGTCGGGGTGAAACGCCGTGAAATGCATAGGCACATCCGGCCCCAGTTCGCTCACTACCCAACGGGTCATGGCCTCGAGCTCCTCATCGGAATCGTTTTCCCCGGGGATCAACAGAGTGGTCAGCTCCAGCCAGACATCTGTTTCGTGGGCCACATACCGCAGCGTCTCAAGAACATTCTGCAGCTCCCCCCCACATATTTTCCGATAAAAGCCATCGGTAAATCCTTTCAAATCGATATTGGCAGCATCCATATACTGAAAAAACTCACGGCGCGGTGCATCCTGAATATAGCCAGCACTGACAGCCACCGCTTTTACCCCCAATTCCCGACAGGCTCTGGCGACATCCACGGCATACTCCAGAAAAATAACCGGGTCGTTGTAAGTAAAGGCAACGCTGCGGCAACCCAGCTCCAGGGCGGTTTCCGCCAGTTTCATCGGCATCGCCGAATCCGCCAGCGTATCCATCTCGCGGGATTTGCTCATATCCCAGTTCTGACAGAATTTACAGGCGAGATTGCAGCCTGCCGTACCAAAGGACAACACCGCACTGCCTGGCAAAAAATGGTTGAGCGGTTTTTTCTCGATAGGGTCCACGCAAAAGCCACTCGACCGACCGTAGCTGTAGAGGACAACTTCATCGCCTTCCCGGCCCCGGACATAACACAACCCGCGCTGCCCTTCGTGCAACCTGCACTCACGCGGGCAAACATCACATTGCAACCGCCCATCGGCAAGCGTATGCCAATAGTGAGTGGGATGGGTAATTGGAGGCAGCTGGTTGTTTGTCGCCATAGATGGGGGCATCCTGTTTGCGTTCCCTACTTGCCTTAAAAACAATTAAAAAAGCACGCTATAGTTATAGGATAGCTAAAGACGGTTATAGAACGAGCACAGGCGGTGACGGGTGTCATGATCTCAATCAGAACAGCAGCTGTAGCGGGCACATTTTATCCGGCCGACCCTGCTGCATTGCAGCATGAAGTGGATGAGCTGTTGGCCGGGGCATCCTGTGACATTGACGCCTCGCCCAATATCTGCAGACCAAAGGCACTGATTGTTCCCCATGCAGGCTACCGTTTTTCGGGACCGACTGCCGCCACAGCCTACCGCTGCTTGTTACCGGTGAGCCGGGAGATTTCCCGAGTGGTCATCATTGGCCCCTGCCACCGCATACCTCTCCGGGGCATGGCTGCACCCGCTGCGGCCACCTTTCAGACGCCGCTTGGCGATGTACCAGTGGATCGGCAAAGCATTGACAGGCTGGTCAGGCAATCGCTGGTAACAGTGGATGATGACGCCCACCAGTTCGAGCACAGCATTGAAGTTCAGTTGCCCTTTTTGCAGCGTGTCCTGCATGAATTCACGATGCTGCCACTGGTTGTCGGGAATACTCCCCGAGAACGGGTCACCGATGTATTAAGGCGGCTGTGGGGCAATGGGGAGACCCTGATTGTAATCAGCACGGACCTGAGCCACTATCACCACTATCAGGACGCGCAACGGCTGGATAAATTCACCTCCGCCATGATTGAAGGATTTGACAGCCACCTCACCGGTGAACAGGCCTGTGGCAGCAGAGCGGTCAACGGTCTGCTGCAATTGGCTGAGGAAGCGCATTTGAAACTGCACACACTGGATGTCAGAAATTCCGGGGACACCGCCGGAGACCGGGATCGCGTAGTGGGATACGGCGCCTATGTCATTTATTGAGCTCAGCGAGGACGATCGGCAGATACTGCTGACGCTCGCCAGAGAAAGTATCCGCGTCCGGCTGCTGTTTGACCGGGACCTGCAAATTGATGAGACCGTGTTCAGTCATGCCCTGCAACAACCGGCCTGCAGCTTTGTCACGCTAAAGATCAAGCAGACATTGCGTGGCTGTATCGGCTCGACAGAGGCGTCGAGACCACTGGTCGTCGATGTTGTACACCACGCCGCCTCGGCAGCACTGGATGACCCCCGTTTCCCCCCGCTCTCGCTGCAGGAAGAAGCACTTGTTTCGATTGAAATTTCTGTTCTCACCGAGGCCACGCCGCTGCTGTTCTCCAGTGAGGATGAACTGCTGGCTCAACTCGAGCCAGGCGTCGACGGCCTGACTATAGAGTCCGGGGCTCTGCTTGCAACATTCTTACCCAGTGTCTGGACCACCCTCCCCGACAAACAGCAGTTTCTCGACCATCTCAAACGCAAGGCTGGCCTGGAACCGGAGCTGTCCGCCGACAAACTCAAGGCATGGCGCTATCAAACGGTGTGTTTTCGGGAATAGCGGTTTTTAACTGATAAGACATGGGGTACCCTTGCCGCAGTTCAGTGTCCGGCCCCAGAGGCAGCCATCATGACCAAAGACCAGATTCGCAACATGCGCAACGCCATGGGTAACTTTGCCACCGGCATCACGGTAATGACCACCGTGGACCCAGAGGGAAACGCCAGGGGCATGACAGCCAACAGCTTCTCCTCCGTATCGCTCGAGCCGGCGCTGGTGTCCTGGTGTGTGGGCAGTGAATCGCGGTTGTTTGGCCTGTTTCAGGAGCAGGACTATTTCGCTGTCAACATCCTGCACAGCGGCCAAGCCGACCTGTCACAGCTATTTGCCGGCACCGATGACAACAAATTTGCCAATGTTCGCTGGCACCCGGGGCTGCATGGACTGCCACTGCTGGATGACTGCCTCTGCCACTTTCAGTGCCAAATAGAGCACCGCTATCCCGGTGGCGATCATGTCATTCTGGTGGGTCGGGTACTCGAATTCAGCAACGCCCCCATGGACCCGCTGATTTTCCACAGCGGCCAGTATCGGCAGCTTAAAGATAGCGAAGAACGCTGAAACAGATTACGCATTACGACCGACGGTGACGCGCTCTCGCCCCGCCAAATCGAGATGGGTTGTCACCGCCAAAAAACCAGCCTGTTTCATCAACTGACGCACCATCTCACCCTGCTGCCAGCCGTGCTCAAGTAGCAGCCAGCCCCCGGCATTCAGGTGTTCCCCGGCGTTCTGGATAATCACCACCAGGTCACCAAATCCACCATCAGGGGCTACCAGCGCAGAGGTCGGCTCAAAACGAACATCTCCCTGCTGCAAATGCGTGTCGGCTTCATCAATATAGGGCGGGTTGCTCACCACCAGATCAAAGCGGGCACCGGCAATGGCTGAGAACCAGTCACTTTGAAAGACCCGAACATTGTCATAGCCCAGCTCACGGCGATTACGCTCCGCCAGCGCCAACGCATCCGGGAAAGCATCCACCGCCGAGAGCTGCCAGAGCGGCCGTTCGCTGGCCAGCGCCAGAGCCACCGCGCCAGTGCCCGTGCCCAGGTCCGCCACCAAGGCAGCGCCCCCCAGCGGCAACGCCAGTGCCAGCGCCACCAATAATTCAGTCTCCGGCCGGGGAATCAGGGTCGCCTCGGAGACCCTCAAGGACAATGACCAGAACTCCCGCCGGCCAATGAGATAGGCGATTGGCTCACCCCGGGCGCGGCGCGCAAACAACGCATCAAACCCGGCAATTTCAGCCGGCAGCAATCGATACTCGGGCCATGTATAAAGGTAGGTTCTCGACTTGCCGAGCACATGGCAGAGCAGCAGCTCAGCGTCCAGCCGCGGGCTGTCACTGATGTCCGACAGCTCGCTGCTGCGCGCCAACAGACTGGCAATATCGGGCACCACCAGATCAGCCCGATAGCGCGGCTAACTGGCCCGCCTGATGCTCATGAATCAACGGCTCGACCACTTCATCCAGATGGCCTTCCAGCACCTCCCCCAGTTTATAGAGCGTCAGGTTGATGCGGTGATCGGTGACCCGACCCTGAGGGAAGTTATAGGTACGGATTCGCTCGGAGCGATCACCGCTTCCCACCTGCAGTCGTCGCTCGTCGGCAATATTTTTTGCGGCCACCTCATCCTGAGCACTTTTTAGCCGGGCCGCCAATAATGACATCGCCCTTGCCCGATTCTTGTGCTGGGAGCGTTCATCCTGACACTCAACCACCAGCCCGGAGGGCAAGTGGGTAATGCGAATGGCCGAGTCGGTTTTATTGACGTGCTGGCCACCGGCACCCGACGCGCGGAACGTATCAATCCGAAGGTCGTTTTTGTTGATATTGACCTCTTCCAGCTCATCGGCTTCCGCCATGATGGCCACCGTACAGGCAGAGGTGTGAATCCGGCCCTGGGATTCTGTTTCTGGGACCCGCTGAACGCGGTGCACACCGGATTCAAACTTCAGCCGGGAATAGGCCCCCTGCCCAACGATACGGCTGATAATCTCCTTATAGCCACCGTGTTCACCGTGGCTTTCACTGATAACCTCCACTTTCCAGCGCCGGCTTTCCGCATACCTGCTGTACATCCGAAACAGGTCACCGGAAAAGATCGCCGCTTCGTCACCCCCTGTTCCGGCGCGGATTTCAAGGAACACATTGCGATCATCATTGGGGTCCTTAGGCAACAGCAATGTCTGCAGCTCAACCTCAAGGTCGGCAAGCCGACCTTGATTTTCAAGGAGATCTTCCTCCGCCATCGCGCGCATATCAGCATCGGCATCCTTGAGCAATGCTCGCGCCTCTTCCATATTCGTCTGAACCCGATAGTAGTCGCGATAGCTTTTTACCACCGACTCCAGCTCCGCATATTCACGGGACAGTTCACGGAAGCGGGTTTGCTGACCAATCACTTCGGGGTCACTCAGCAGCGCGCCCACCTCTTCATAGCGGTCGGCCAAATGTTGCAGTTTTTCCAGGATGGATTGTTTCATTGATGCTCGTTAGTGGAGAGTTATAGACGTCGTCTTATTTGGGTTCAGAATCGGGCTTGTTAAGACCGAACAGGTCGTGGGCCAAGCTCAGCTGCTCGGTGCGCCCCGCCTCACCGGCCTGCTTTAATCGCGTGGTCGGCACATGCATCAGTTTGTTGGTGAGGTTGCGCGCCAGTGTTTTCAGCACCTGCTCCGGCGCTTGGCCCGCGCGCAACAGTGCGATGGCCTTATCCAGCTCCTGGTCGCGCACCTGCTCGGCGCTGCTGCGGAAAGCGCGGATGGTTTCCACCACATCCAGGCCCCGCAGCTGGTTCTGCCAGGCAGTCACCCCCTCTTCAATAATCTGCTCTGCCTTGTTGGCGGCACTCTGGCGAGAGCGAATGTTCTCCTCGATCACCGCCTGCAGGTCGTCGACCGTGTACAGGTAGACATCCTGAAGCTTGGCGACCTCTGGCTCAATATCCCTGGGTACCGCGATATCCACCATGAACATGGGTTTGTGCTTGCGCTGCTTCAGGGCGGACTCCACAGCGCCTTTCCCCAGAATCGGCAGCTGACTGGCCGTGGAGGAAATCACCATATCGGCCCGGGGTAAAAAATCGGGTATTTCCGAAAGCAGAATGGCCTGTGCACCAAACTGAAGAGCCAGATCCTGGGCTCGACTGAGGGTGCGATTGGCAACGATTATTTCCCTCACGCCCTTTTCCTTGAGGTGCCGAGCCACCAGTTCTACTGTCTCACCGGCACCGATCAGCAGCGCCCGCACCTCGCGGAGATCGGAAAATATTTGTTGGGACAGACTGACCGCAGCATAGGCGACCGACACCGGGTTTTGGCCGATAGCCGTTTCTGTGCGAACCCGCTTGGCAATTGCAAAGGCCTGCTGAAACAACAGATTGAGCTGGGTTGAGACCTTACCTGCGTCTCTGGCCACGGCATAACAGGATTTCAGTTGACCGAGGATCTGCGGCTCACCCAACACCATGGAATCGAGACCACAGGCCACTTTCATGATATGCCGGACGGCGTCATTATCCCGGTACAGATAATGGCAGGGGTGCAATTCAGGCAGGGTAATACGGTGATAATCTGCCAGCCAGGCCAGGGCCTGTTCTGGCTCATCGCCGATACCGTAAATTTCTGTGCGATTACAGGTCGACAGAATCGCGACTTCCTCAATATCGGCAGAATCACACAATTGCTGTATCGCTTCAGCAGTCTGCTCAGGGGCAAAGGCCACCTTCTCCCGAATATCGAGAGATGCGGTGCGGTGGTTGATCCCGAGGGCAAAAATCGTCATTACAACAGTGCTTGGCAGTGGATCGGCAATTGTCCGGTTCTGGCCAGGCAAAGACAAGCGGTATCGAATTTAACCCGGACTGTAATATTCCCCTTTCGTTATTGTCCTAGTTATTGGATACAATGCTGTCATCGCGGGTTGCGGCTCATATTGAACCACGCCCGTACGTCCCTCATCAAAACCGACAGAGCACCAGGCTGAAGCCAGCCCCTATGAAAATACCCGGCCACCTATTACTGACCCTGCTACTGGCCTCCCAGGTACTGACTGGCTGTGCCCACCAGGTGTCTGAGCAAACCGACCACCAGGCCTCAGCGCCCAAGCAACCACCGGCAGAGACGACACCAGACCAGCTGACCGCTGAGGCAAAAGCCGATGCGCCGCCCCGGCCATTCCCCACCGATACTTTTTACGACCTGTTGGTAGGAGAACTGGCTGGTATGCGCAATCATCTGGATATTGCGCAGAAAAAGTATCTAAAGCAGGCCCGAATCACCCGTGACCCGGGTGTTGTCGCCAGGGCAACCAGCGTTGCAGCCTACGCCGAGGATCGCGAGGCATTACTGGAAATGTCACTGTTATGGAGCGAGATTGAACCCCAAAATCTCGATGCCCGCAGCCTGGCAGCCCTCTCGCTTGCACGCAGTGGACGACTCAGCGAAGCCATGACCCATGCCGTTTTTTCACTGAGTGAGGGTGATGATGAACCGGTCATGTCCATTGCCGTGGCCGCCAGTGCCCTCAGCCCTGAACAGCGAGTACCGTTGCTGACCGAATACTCGAAACTCCGCGAGCAATTCCCCGACAACCAAACACTCCTGCTCGCCAGCGCCATGCTGTTTAGCCAGCAAGAGGAGCTGCAACAGGCATTGAATACCATTGATCAGTTGCTGGAACTGGCACCTGAGCAAGAAAATGCGCTGATGTTCAAGGCACAATTGCTCCACCAACTGGATCGAAAAAAAGAGGCTATAGCGTTTCTCACAGACAGCCTGCAAACCCTGCCCGACAGCATGAAACTGCGACTCCAGTACGCCAGGCTGCTTTCAGAGGACGATCTGGAAGGGGCCCACGCCCAACTGCGCCTGCTGGCTGACAAATACCCCCGCGATACCGAACTGCTTTTCACTCTGGCGATGGTGAGTCGGGGTCTGGATAAAACTGACGAAGCACGCCAGTTACTTACCGACCTGACCCGTCACCCGGGAACTGCTGGAGCTGCCCATTTCGAGCTGGGAAAAATGGCGGAAGAGGCAGAAAATATCGATTCGGTACTGTTCCATTATGCCCAGGTACGCAGTGGCCAAAAGTTCCTCCCCGCAGCAGTCCGGCTCAGCCAGTTCATGGCAAAGCATGACGAGCTGAACAATGCCCGGCTCTACCTGCACGAATTGCGACTGAACCACCCTCAGTACTCGGCACCCCTGTTTCAGATTGAGGCTGAGCTGCTTGCCGATTACGGCTCGCTCGATGAAGCCCGCAGCCTGATGAACGAAGCCGTCAACGAGCACCCCGACAATAATGCCCTGCTCTACACCCGCTCCATGCTGAGCGAGCAACAAGCTGACTTCGCCAGCTCGGAAAAGGATCTCCGGACCATTCTTGCCAGGGATGCCGATAATGCCACAGCACTGAATGCGCTCGGCTATACATTGACTGTGAATACCGATCGCTACGAGGAAGCCTATCAGCTGATCACCCGCGCTCTGGAGCTAAACCCGGGTGATCCGGCCACCACCGACAGTCTCGGCTGGGTGCTCTACCAGATGGGCAATCACCAAGAAGCCATTGTGCATCTTCGCAAGGCGCTGAAAAAATTGCCGGACCCGGAAATTGCCGCGCATCTGGGCGAGGTTCTTTGGGTCTCCGGTGACCGGCAAGAGGCCCGCACTGTCTGGCAGATGATCCTCGACCAAGATCCGGACAATACGACCGTCCTCGAGACCATGGAACGTTTGCAGGAAAACCAGAGGTAGCCACATGCGACTGCTTCTCCCGTGGCTGATCATGTTTCTTGGTGCCTGTGCGTGGCAAAGCCCGCAACCACCGGCCTCAATTGCAAACTGGCAGAAACACACAGAGCAATTGCAGCAACTTGATATCTGGCTACTGGAAGGCAAGCTCGGCTACCGGGACAGTCGCGACGGCGGCAGCGCCTGGGTCAACTGGCGGCAATCCGGTACCGCCTTCGATGTGCAACTGCACGGGCCTTTCGGCAGCGGGGCAACGCGCATTCTCGGTGACGACAACCACGCGGAACTGCAACAGTCCGGGGAAGACACACTGACGGCCGCATCCCCGGCAGCGCTGACGGAACGACTTTTCGGCTGGCAGTGGCCGGTAGACCAACTGCAATTCTGGGTTCGCGGAATCCCTTCACCCCATGCACCAACAGCACTCAGGACCCACAACCCAGAGGGTACCCTTGCGGCACTGCAGCAATCCGGCTGGCAGTTGGAGTTCACCCGATACGAACAGGTTGGGCAGTGGGTGCTGCCCAACCGAATCAGGGGCAACAGCGGGGAGTTCAGCTTTACCCTGATCGTCAAGCGCTGGCATCCCGGGGATACTGCACCGTGAGACTATCACTACCCGCTCCAGCCAAATTGAATCTGTTTCTTCATATTACCGGTCGGCGCGAGGACGGTTACCACAACCTGCAAACCCTCTTTCAACTGCTCGATTACAGCGACCTGCTAGATTTTGAGCTTAACGACAGCGGCAGGATTTGTCTCACGGATGAGCAGACCGGTATCCCCCTCACAGAAAATCTGATTTATCGGGCGGCACGCTGCCTGCAGGAACATACTGGCTGCAGGCAGGGGGCCAGCATCCGCCTGCATAAGCGACTGCCGATGGGCGGTGGGCTCGGTGGCGGCAGCAGCAATGCCGCCACCACCCTGGCGGGACTCAACGCCCTGTGGGAGACGGCTTTATCAAAACAGCAACTGATGGCCATGGGAGAAAAACTCGGTGCGGATATTCCCCTGTTTGTTTTTGGCCAAAGCGCCTGGGCCGAGGGCATTGGCGAACAACTCACGGCCATCGAATTACCACCCGCCTGGTACCTGGTCATCGTGCCGGATGCCCATGTTTCAACAGGAAAAATATTCACCCATCAGGGTTTGACAAGGAACACGCATCCGATCAAAATACGCGCCTTTCTCGAGCGGGGTGGTAGAAACGATTGCCAGGCAGTAGTGGAATCGCTCTATCCCCAGGTAAAAGAGGCCCGCTTATGGCTGGCTCAATTTACTGAAGCCCGATTGACGGGAACCGGCGCCTGCTTGTTCGGCTGCTTTGATTCAGATACCGCTGCAAAGTCAGTACTGGAACAACTGCCAGATCAATGGCAGGGCTTTGTTGCTAAAGGGGTCAACCAATCCCCGTTACTTCAGCAGTTACCGTCTAAATACTAATATTGGGGTGTCGCCAAGTGGCTAAGGCAACGGGTTTTGATCCCGTCATTCGGAGGTTCGAGTCCTCCCACCCCAGCCATTATTTCTCTGGATTTCTCTGGGCCGCCGGAGACATTTCGAAACTGATCAGGAAAAAGCCGTGCCTAACTTGATGGTTTTCTCCGGGAATGCCAACCCGGAGCTGACAAACGAAATTACCCGTCACCTCGGCCTGAACATGGGCAAGGCCCTGGTCTCGCAGTTCTCGGACGGAGAGATCAACATCGAGATCAGGGATAACGTGCGCGGCCGCGATGTCTTCGTCGTCCAGCCCACCTGCGCACCCACCCATAAAAATCTCATGGAACTGGTACTCATCATTGACGCACTGCGACGAGCCTCGGCCACCCGTATCACAGCTGTAGTGCCCTACTTTGGCTACGCACGGCAGGACCGCCGGGTTCGCTCTATCCGGGTGCCGATCAGCGCCAAGGTGGTAGCAGACATGCTGACCAATGCCGGGGTTGACCGAGTGATGACCGTGGATCTCCACGCCGAGCAGATCCAGGGCTTTTTTGATTGCGCGGTGGACAACGTCTACGGCTTGCCCGTGCTACTGACCGATGTGGAAAGACAGAACTACGAAAACCTGACGGTGGTTTCACCGGATATTGGCGGTGTCGTTCGGGCCAGGGCGATGGCCAAGCAGCTCAATACCGACCTGGCAATTATTGACAAACGCCGCCCGGAAGCCAATCAGGCCCAGGTCATGAATATTATCGGTGAAGTCGAAGGACGCACCTGTCTGCTGATCGACGATATCGTTGATACGGCGGGCACACTTTGCAAGGCCGCCGATGCGCTCAAGGAACAGGGTGCGAAAAAGGTGGTTGCCTACTGTACTCACCCGGTGTTGTCGGGCAAAGCCATCGACAATATTGAAAACTCTGAGCTGGATACCCTGGTGGTCACCAATAGCATTCCACTCTCTGAGGCAGCCAGAAACTGTCCGAATATCCGCTCACTGAGTCTCGGGCAAATGCTGGCAGAAGCCATGCGCCGGGTCAGCAACGAAGAATCCATCAGTGCCATGTTCGACTGACAGGCACTGGATAAAAACCGCCCATCCGGGCTTTTTAACTCCCGCAAGGGATTTTCAATACCCCCGCCTCGATTCTGGTCGCGGATCAGCAGGGGTAATAACAGGAGTCAAGGCAATGTCCAATGATTTTCAATTGAATGCTATGGCCCGTGAGGACATGGGGAAAGGTGCGAGCCGCCGCCTGCGTCGTCTGGCCAACCAGGTGCCCGCCATCATTTACGGTGGTCAAAAAGCACCACAAAGCATCAGTATCGCCCACAACGAACTGAAACATGCGCTGGAGAATGAAGCGTTTTACTCTCACATCATCACCCTGGACCTGGAAGGCGGTTCCCAGCAGGTGATCCTGAAAGATGTACAACGTCATCCATCCAAGCCGGTCATCTTGCATGTGGACTTTCTGCGGGTGAGTAAAACCCACAAACTGCACACCAAAGTGCCGATTCACTTTATCAACGAAGATACCTGTGTCGGCGTTAAACCCGGTGGCGGTATTATCTCCCGCACCATGACTGAGCTGGATATTTCCTGTTTGCCTGCTGACCTGCCCGAGTTCATCGAGCTGGATGTGGCAGCTGTTGAAATTGGCGACATCCTGCACATCTCTGATATCAAGCTGCCGTCCGGCGTTGAGAGCGTGGCCCTGAGTCATGGTGAAGAGCATGACCTACCCGTATTCACCGTCAACAAGCCCAAGTCTGCCGCCACCGAGGAAGATCTCGCTGACGAGGTAGCTGATACTACGACCGAAGAAAGCAACGGCGACGAAGAGTAAGTTCAGGGGGAGCAATCCCAGGAACTTACTGTTCTCGTTAGCAGGCCCCGACATTGGACACGCCCGTTCAGCTTATTGTGGGGCTGGGAAATCCCGGCCCCCAGTATGATCGAACCCGTCACAATGCCGGGGCCGATTTCGTTCTGGCGCTCGCCAATCACTACAGCGTCACCCTAAAAGCTGACAATAAATATTTTGGCCTCACCGGCAAAGCCGTGATCGATGGCAAGCCGGTCTGGCTATTGATCCCCATGACCTTCATGAACCGCAGCGGCAAGGCAATTGCAGCCCTGGCCGGGTTTTACCAGATTCGCCCCGAGGCTATTCTGGTGGCCCACGACGAACTGGACCTGAACCCCGGTATCGCAAGATTCAAACTGGGTGGGGGACATGGCGGACACAACGGCCTCAAAGACACGATTCTTTCCCTGGGGAACCAGCGTGATTTTGCACGCCTCCGCATCGGTATAGGTCACCCCGGTCACGCCAGTGAAGTGGTCAACTTTGTGCTGCGGCGGGCACCGGCATCAGAACAACAATTGATAGATCAGAGTATTGATAACGCCATCAAGGCCATTGAGCCCACGGTGGCTGGCCAGTGGAACAGCGCCATGAAAGCGCTGCACTCCGTCACCCCCTAAACAAACAACGGCATTGAGGTTATATAGTCATGGGTTTTAACTGCGGTATCGTCGGTCTGCCGAATGTGGGCAAATCCACCCTCTTCAATGCTTTGACCCAGGCGGGGATTGACGCAGCAAACTTCCCTTTCTGCACGATTGAACCGAACACCGGGATCGTGCCCATACCCGACCCCCGCCAGGACAAACTCGCCGACATCGTCAAACCGGAGCGTATTGTTCCCGCCACCATGGAGTTTGTCGATATCGCCGGGTTGGTCGCTGGCGCGTCCAAGGGCGAAGGGCTGGGCAACAAATTTCTCGCCAACATTCGTGAAACCGATGCCATTGCCCATGTGGTGCGTTGTTTTGATGATGACAACGTGGTGCATGTCGAGGGTAAAATCAATCCGGTATCGGACATTGAAGTCATCAATACCGAGCTGGCGCTCGCCGATCTGGATACGGTGGATAAAGCATTATTGCGTGTGGCCAAGGCAGCCAAGGGTCAGGACAAGGAGGCCATGGCGATAAAAACCGTGCTGGAAAAAATACAGCCTCATCTCAACGAAGCAAAACCGTTGCGGGCAATGTCCCTCAGTAACGACGAACTGAAAACAATACGCTCGCTCAACCTGCTGACCCTGAAATCCACCATGTATATCGCCAATGTCGATGAAACCGGATTTGAAAACAATCCATATCTCGACCAGGTCAACACAGTAGCCGCCGCAGAGAATGCCGTCGTTGTGCCTATCTGCAATAAACTGGAATCCGAAATAGCGGAACTGGGCGACGATGAAAAACTCGACTTCCTGCAGGAGATGGGCATGGAAGAGCCCGGCCTGAATCGGGTGATTCGCGCCGGCTATTCACTGCTGGGACTGCAAACCTACTTTACCGCCGGGGTAAAAGAAGTGCGCGCCTGGACGATCCCGGTGGGCGCCACCGCGCCGCAGGCTGCCGGTAGAATCCATACCGACTTCGAGAAAGGATTTATCCGCGCCGAAGTCATCGCCTACGAGGATTTTGTCGCCGGCAAAGGCGAACAGGGTGCGAAGGATGCCGGCAAATGGCGTCTCGAAGGCAAGGAATATGTTGTCCACGATGGCGATGTCGTCCACTTCCGTTTTAACGTCTGAGACCAGCGCCGCCGGAAGAATCAACGCCACTCGGCCTCGCCCACCCCGAACTGCTGCGCCCGCTGATGCGGGCGTTTTGCTGTACAGACTGCCGTCCAACCCTATAATGCAGCCATGGCTAAATCACTGAAGGTCCTGATCCTCGGTCTTCTGCTGACGGTCCTGCTACTGGTTGCACTGACGCGCCATGTGCCGGGATTTCAGATCAGCAGCTTCCCGGTGCTGGTCAACACCCTGGCGGGAACCGGCAGTCCTGTTGATCTGGAGACCATTACCGATCAGCTTGTCACCCCCAAGGGGTTTGAACTCACGCTTTTTGCCGACAACATTCCCAATGCCCGTTTTATGAAAACCACCCCCGCCGGTCAACTGTTAGTCAGCTCACCGAAAACCGGCACCGTCTACCTGCTGGCCGATACAAATGGCACCGGCAAAGCCGATCAGCACATCCCGCTAATCGGTGGCCTGAATCGCCCACACGGACTCGATATTCTCCATGACGGTAAGACTTCGTGGCTTTACATCGCCGAAACCAATGCGGTAGGCCGTATCGCCATAGACTGGTCAACGGCATCCACCAACGGCGACTACCAACGACTGATCACCAACCTACCCAATGCTGGCGGCCACTGGACCAGAACGATCCAGTTTGGCACCGATGGCTGGCTTTATCTTACTGTCGGCTCAAGCTGCAACGTCTGCGAGGAAACCGATCCCCGGCGAGCCGCCATGATGCGCTACCGACCGGACGGTTCCGGCGAACAGATTTACGCCACCGGCCTGCGCAACAGTGTGGGGTTTGACTGGGCACCCTGGGATAACAGCCTCTACGCCACGGACAATGGCCGGGATATGCTTGGTGACGATTTCCCACCCTGTGAACTGAACAGGATCAAAGCGGGTGGTTTTTACGGCTGGCCCTATATCAACGGGTTTGGCGATCTGGACCCCGATTTGGGGCAAAACAAACCGGCGAAAGATCAAGCCGCCCTGCTCGCCACCAGTATTTCACCGGTCTTCGGCTTTCGAGCCCACAACGCACCACTCGGCATGAGCTTTTTAAACCACCCCGACCGTCCGGAAAGGTACCGTCGCACCGCTCTGGTAGCACTGCACGGCTCCTGGAACCGTACCCAACCCGATGGCTACAAAGTCGTCGCCCTGCACTGGGATCAGCAGGGGAAAATTACCAACGAGGATTTTGTCAGCGGGTTTCTGCGCCCCGACAACGACGTGATCGGTCGCCCGGTGGATATCGAGGAGGGAATGGACGGCAGCATTTTTATCTCGGATGACTACGCCGGGGCCATTTACCGGGTTCGCTACAATTAACCCTCAACAGCCACAGTGGCAACCTGAAAATACCGCCATGACCACATAGACACCCCGGCCAGCTACCCTGATGCAGCAACTAACTACAGGCAGAATACACCTTGACAACATCCGGCAAAATCGAGAAAATTCGCGCCCGTTATTCAGGCAATGGCTACGTAGCTCAGCTGGTTAGAGCACAGCATTCATAATGCTGGGGTCGGTGGTTCAAGTCCACCCGTAGCTACCATATATTTCAATAAGTTAGGCCAGTTTTAGCCTTTCCATACTTTCTACAGTTACAACTTAAGTCAAAATTAAGTCCATTTTCGATGCTTTGCACCTTATCAATAGCAGAATATTTTAAGCATATACATACTCGCTCATGCAAGCGTTTTGGGGAAAACCCTTATTTCCACTTATTGATTACTTATTAATCCCTTATAGGCAGCCTATTTACACCTTAATTTTTACTTATTCCCTGCTACATACAAAAACCTACATTTCACCTTTATATCACCATAAATTCAACCATAGCTCCCCCACTCCTCCACCTACAAAGCGCTTATCGTTCACCTGTTAAACATGAAAAGCTTCTTTTCCTGGGACTTTCACAGTTTGGCTTCTACCCTGATTTCGGACAGCCACCTCGAGCACGCGTTTGTCAGGATGCTACGGTTAAAGTTACAGGGCAGGCATATGTGGGCCTTGGTTTGAACCTACTTCGTGCGAAGCTATAGTTCTTCACGTGGGCTCGAGTTAGCGTCGCATCCGCGGATTGTAGACGGTATAAGTAATCACCGATCTCGTCATGTGTACTTAATGTCAGCTGCGTCGCGGACTGCAGCCAGGTCTTCGGGCAAAGTCAGCGCCATTCTGGAGCGCTCCAGCGCCAATCCACGGTGATAATTGGCAGCATCTCGCATTTTCTCATCGCCGGTCGACGCCAGAGTAGATAATGCCTTCTGTAGCCGAACTGAAACCTCAACTTGACCAGCGCCGTCGCGGGCTATCACCGTAAACGCGTCATCGAACATATCCCGCACCGAAACCTCGGGTACTTCCACTCGATCGTAGATTGGTCGATTTTCATACTGAACCGATGACGGTTTAGACCAAAAATGCAATATCCGCACAAGCCTTCCAATTACATCAACCGCAGTGCCAGGATCATTGACTGCGGATGACAAGGCCTTTCCGGCTATCTCTGCGAACACAACTAAACCAAATCTTGGGTCATTATAGAACCGGCGATCGGTACCTATCTCGAACGCCTCGATGACATCTTTGCAGTGAGATGTGGCAGGGTCGATACTAGAGCTAACGACATACGCCAACGGTCGATCTGGCGTAGCGAGGGTGCCCGGCAACGCCGCAACGAGCACCCGTCCGTCGGCCTTCTCAGCCCAGATTTGGAGCATGGAAATGTCGATGTCTTGTACGTAGCCGATCTTCGTCGCGAACACCGCCTGCCCCACTGGGTAGTCTCGGGCCACGGCCCCCTGAAGGGTTGGAGCATCACGCCGTCGCTTCAAGGCGTCGTATGTTGCCTTCTCCACCTTGTCCAGCGTAGACCCCATCCTCCCAAGGCGGGCGATGCTATCGACCCAGCGCACGAAGATAAAAATAACCATGCTGAATACAAGCGCTGTCATGACAAAGAGGATGAAAATCCCCCCAGTCTGGTAGTAGTCGTTCTTAAGTGCTGTGAGTGCGACGATGGAAAAAATGAAGGTGCCAACAAAAGCCGAAAGGGCGTTCTGTGATGCATTGTCCGCGATGAGCAGCGCAAATGCCCGTGGCGTTGCCGTGTTGCTTGCGGCCGCGTAGGCTGAAACCATTGATGCCACTGAAAATGTGGCAATGACCAACATACTGGCGGCCATGACGGACAGCAGCTTCTCGACTGATTCCAAAGTGACCTTTGGTACAAATTGCCTTAACTGGGGTCCATCAAAAAGTGTTGCAACAAAAACGAGGCCAATCGACAACAAGCAAACCGTCAATGGTTTTACCCAAAGACGCTCGCGAAGCCGACTGACCAACAAGCTGATGCGTTTTTTTGGAACCGTGGAAGTCATCTCGATTATCTCTGCGCCAAGTGTAACCGTAAATTCAACTCGGCTAACGCAAGTAAGGCGCCAAAACCAGCCCAATTGCGGTAGCAATGCCGACGGTCTAAGGCAGATTAAACAAGAATAGTGGAACTGACCAGCAGTTTTTCTGTGAACAAAATTTGACCCTTTTTATCGATGTGAACGAAATAATTTCAGAGTGTGCCGATGGGGGGCTACCCCACTTCTCCGGGTGGTTTAAAAGCAGCTGAAGCTTTAGCTCCTGCCTAGCAGTATCTGTCTTTGAATCAACCGTAAAGCAACTTTGGTATCTGAAACCGCAAACACAAGGAACACTCAATGTCACAAGCAAGCCGTTTTTTCATTGCGCAGAGCAACACCATAGGTAATTTTTACCATTTTTTGAAAAAATTACCTATGGTGTTGCTCTGCGCGGTGCAAAAAGAACGAATATGCGCGAACTACCTAGCTGCATCTCTAGTGGCATAGTCCTTGCTTGATACAAACTCAAGTGCTGATCGTATTCTACGTTCAGCACTGTTAAAAAACGTTAATAACGTTAAAAAGGAGAACACATATGATAGGTTGGGCAGTAACATTTTTAATAATCGCACTAATCGCGGGCGTCTTGGGGTTTTCTGGAATAGCGGGGACTGCGGTAAATATTGCTTGGATCTTGTTCGTGGTAGGTCTGATCTTGGCCGTTATTTTCTTCATTACCGGCCGCCGTCCTCCACGGTAGCGCACGAGAATAATAACGGCGTACCGCATTCGTCGTACACGAACTATATTGGTGTTTAGACTGGTAACGCCGCAGCATATCTTCCCTTTTAATTCGATCTCAAGGATCGGGATATGCTTGCGGCGAAACAGGTCAACCTAGTAGGTAAAATTACATTCTCAGGTTCGAGTGGACGTTACGTATCTCAATTTTCCACGACCACTGTTTGAATTTTATCGCGTAGCATCGAGGGTAGAGTACTTCACCATTAAGCTCTTTCATTGTCTTGGTAGGCACCGCGCCGCAGAACAGAGTAGCGGAAGCAATTAACCCCCAGCAACTACGTTGCTTTTTATGAACTTACACAGACAAACAAACAGTCGCATTTTACGTCGACTTCGACGTTTCCTGGACCGAACTGCTTTGCGATGCTGATCTATCGTCGTTGTGGTTCATTTTGATAGCAAAGGGGCCAGCGCGGACACACTCGGTAAATTTTCGAGCACAATTTTTATAGCCACAACAATCGGAACGGCCAGCAACATGCCGATAGGGCCCCAGATCCAGCCCCAAAGCACCAGGAATAGAAAGACAACAACGGGACTTAGCTCAAGGCGCTGGCCGATGACCATCGGTGTAATAACCTGCCCCTCGACGGTGCTTAAACAGAGATAAAGTAATGGGCTAATAGCGGCCTTTATTGAATCTGGAAAAGTAGTGATACCAACAAATGCAAGGACTAATATGGTAACCATCGGCCCTACATAGGGAATAAAGTTGAGCAGGCCAGCGACGATGCCCCACAACCAGGGATCTTCAAAACCGAGAAGATACATGGTGCTCGTAACAACCAAACCCAACACAGTATTAATGCAGGTGATGGTGACGAGGTATGTCGATATACTCTTCCTTATGTCAGATATGACCACTAAAATGCGACGTCGCTCGGCGAAACACCTACCCATATGTGTAAACTTGCGACTAAAACTTCCGCTAGAAGCCAGCAGAAAGAAAGTCAAAAATATAACAATGCCTATTGAGGTTACCGATGTCGGTAACCTATCCACTAATTGACTCACCAGGTCGGGTTCTTCAATTTCAACTTTCTGAACAACCTCTGCACCAGATTTATCCAGCTCTGCCATGCCCTTCATTTCATTCGACAATTCCCGAATGTTCTCCATAGGCTGTTTCACATTGGCCAAGTTCGCACGTAAATCCCGCAGTCGTTCTGGTGCCTGACTAATCCACTGCTGCGCCGGCTCATTGAGCAAATTGATCGCGGCGACTACGATCCACACGAGCAGAATCACCAGCACTAACGCTGATACTGCTGGTTTGATACCGATGCACTGTAGACGACGTATGAGCGGCGACAACAACAGGTTAAGATAGATTGCCAGTGAAATTGGCAGCAGAATATCCGCAGCAAAGTATAGAGAATAGACGATAGCAAGCACCGCAAGTAGGCTCAGGGCTAAGGACTTTGTGCCCAGACCCTGACACTCAGGAATAATAGTAGAGCGTGTATTGGCTGCGAGGTTAGCGACGGAGCGCATTTGCTTCTGCCGTGATTTTATGGGATTACGACGCATCAACAGACTCACTATTGCTAGCCTGAAACACTGCTACAACAGGATTCTGGGATATACCTCTCTTCAGGATCAACATAGAAAAACCCGTGTAGATTAAATTAACGTCGCGAAGTGTATCACCGCGCTCAGGACACTTGTGTTTACAGTGCTGCAATCATGTTGTTGCTTGCCTTTACTGCTGACAGATTGTTCGGTGTTGACCAGATAGCCGACGAGAGCACCGCACAATCCAGCTGTCGCAAGAGTCGACGGTTTTGAAGCCGTGTGGCGTACGACTGTCCGTACCTCGTACAAATCGTGCTTAATACGCTGGCGTCTCGCTATCATTTGCGAGTACTGGTGTGCGATCGCACGTTTCTTAGCGTCCACTCGTTTCATCTTCTGATCCTGCGTCTTCCAGGAAATTACTTAACCTGGAAAATCCGACATCTTTTCCGATTTTTCGCAAGGTTTTAAACAGCCACAGCGTAATTCCTGCATTTAAAATCAAACACAACAGCAAAGCCACTGGTACCGATAATCCGGTCCAAATGCCTGCGAATATGATGGTAGCAATTGCTAAGCTCCAGGTACTAAGCAGGCCGAAGCAAAATATTACCCACAAACCAGCCATCTTCTTCAGTGATGCAACTGATAACTGGAGCTCCATCAGCCCCAATTTAGCAATCGCCTCTATCTGATCGGCACTATCGCGCGCTAAGCGGCATACGACGTCGATCAGATCACTGATTGAATCCAACGACGCCGTCGGATCGTGTATCTCTGACTCAGTCGACTGCTCTACCCCTGCCGTACCTGAACTATGAGGTTGCTGATCCATGGTCGATTACTTTTTCAGTATGACCGACAACAAATACCCCGTCGCGAAGGCTATACCAACCGACCTGACAGGATATCGGTCAACATATTTCCTGACACTGGAAAGAGACTCGCTGCCCATCTGCCGAGCCTGCTCAGACATATCGCTGACCTTGGTTCCCGCAGCCATTTGAGCCTCGCGCAAAGCACGCTCAGCCTGCGCCAGGTTGGCTGCCGCTTTGTCCACTGTGGCATGCGCTGCCTGGGCCATATGGTCCGTGGTGCTGGCGTCATCGCCGGCATGATTTTTGGTTTCAAACCCTGATTTTTTTTGAGAAGTAGAAACTGACATAATGGATCTCCTTTATTTTGCATCAACTTTACCGTTCTTCCGTAAAAAAAGCACAAATCATGCCAACAATTGTGATTGACCGAAGTAAAAGACCAGATGCAGTGGCAAAAGCTAGCTACAAGGCTGGAAGGAGAAGAGCAAAGCGACAGACGCTGACTAATCTATCGTATTTGGTTAATATTTCCGTCCATTTCACCCAAATACTTCGATTTATCTTTAATAGAGTCACACGCACTTGAAAGGATACCTGCGCTATGGACATTGACATACAATTGATATGGCATCATCTGTACACGATAGGTATCGCTTTTATACTTGCGCTGCCGATTGCCCTGAATCGGGAGTACAAGACCAACGGGGCTGGGCTGCGAACATTTCCTTTAGTAGCGATTGCAGCCTGCTCCTTCATGTTAGTCGGCATGGATGTCTACGAGGGGGCTGAGCCCGAAGCACGAATCATGTACGGCATCATAACCGGTATGGGCTTTATCGGAGGTGGGTCCATCGTCAAGAGTAGGAGACGGGCAGAAGGTACCGCAACAGCAGCAGGTCTATGGCTTACAGGCGCCATTGGTTTGTCGGTAGCCTACATGCGCTACGAAATCGCGATTGTGCTATCGAGTATCGGATTTCTGATCTTTCAGTTCTCAGGATTTATTAAAAATCGCCCCTATAGAACTAGAGAAAAGTGATATAGAAAATAATCAAATTTTAACAGATACTGTGTATCAGTTTTTCAGTGGCACCAAGATAAATATTGTTACCCTCTTTTATAGTTTTATATAAGCATTGCAAATTCTGCTGAAGTAAATCAGCAATGGATATATATTTGAGACTATGATGGCGTCTTCCGATTAAATAGATTTAAGGGATAACCTATGCTTCAAGCGCTTCTGGTCGATAGAAACGAGGGTAGTCTCGAAAAAGTCCGGGAGATTTTCAGCGCGCATGGTTTTTCAACTGATGTGGTGCAAAGCTCGGCCGAAGCGCGTGATCTTCTTCTTCGGATTCGACCCGAGGTCTTGCTAATTAATCTGGATGGAAAGAGCATCACACATAGAGCCAAACTGTTCACGTTTCTAAACGAGTCTAACCTCGCTGATGTCACCGAGATATTCCTGATGAGTAGTAGCCCCTCGTATGTCCAGGCGGCAGAGGGTATGCGGGTTGGAGCAAGCGATATTTTTGAGTATCCCTGCAATCTCGATAAACTGGGCGAAGCACTGGCAAGGTACAAGCAGAAGATGACCTGTGACGCCCTTGAACAGAACGAAGCCCACAAGAGCGGGCGCGGACTGATGCTGGGCGAATCACCCCCCATGCAACGTTTATACAGAATAATACGCAAAGTGGCGCCCAATGATGTATCGGTATTTCTTGTCGGAGAGAGCGGCTCTGGCAAGGACCTCGTGGCCCGCACGATTCACGAACTCTCCTCGCGTAATAAGTGCCCCTATGTAGCGGTCAACTGCGGAGCAATCGCTGCGGAACTGGCGGAAAGCCAGCTATTCGGGCACACTAAAGGCGCTTTTACCGGAGCCAGTAGCGCGCACGCCGGCTTTTTCGAACAGGCCGAGGGCGGCACGTTATTTCTGGACGAACTGACCGAGATGCGGCTCGACTTGCAGGTAAAACTGTTGCGTGTGCTGGAAAACCAGACCTTCCAGCCCGTTGGGGCGGAGCGAGCCAAGAGTAGCAATGTTCGTATTATTGCCTCCAGTAACAGAAATATCGACGAGGCGATCGGGCAGGGAGTGCTGCGCCAGGATCTGTATTATCGCATTGCGCAATTCCCTCTTGAGATACCGTCATTACGCGAGCGCAGCGATGACATTGTGCTCCTTGCCGAGGCATTTCTGGCCGAGGAGTGTGAAGCGAACAATATTGCCAAACATTTCTCGGACGAAGTGCTCGATGTGCTACGCATTTATCACTGGCCGGGCAACGTGCGCGAGTTGCGCAACGTAGTTGCCCGCGCATTTTTGTTGGCCGGCTCGGAGGTGATGCTGGACGATTTACCGGGCGAACTGGTATCGAGCGACTCCTCGAAAGGAGATTTTATCCGACTGTCAATGGGTCAAACCCTGGAAGATATCGAAAAACGTATCATACTGGCCACGCTGGAAAACCATGACGGCAATAAAACCTTAGCCGCCAAAGAGCTCGGGGTCAGCCTTAAAACACTCTACAACCGCCTCAAACGCTACGAGCAGCATAACTATAGCCTGTAACCCCACTGCTCTCGGGCAGTGATTTCTACACAAAGGTATTTCCGCTCACTTATCCCTTCTCCCGTTTTATCTCAAGGCAGTTCTACGATCGCTGGCTGCCTAAGAAGCAGCGGTCTTTGGCTCAGAATGTGCATGCAATACAGAAAAAACCTGAGAGTTATGGGAGGGATCATGCCACACAGACTTGCTAACCTTGAGCTGAGTCAATTACTCAGCAGTCCAGTAAAAAGTAATGACGGTCAAATACTTGGGCATATCAATGACATTATTCTCAATGCACAGAATGGTCGTATTGAATATGTAAAATTATCACTTGAAACTAACGAATACGTGGCAGCTCAGTTCGTGGCTATTCCCTGGAGTCAGTTTAAGTTAGTCAATATCGAGGTGGATGTGGAATTGAACATCAGCCTAAAAGCTTTAAAGATTTGCGCTACATCGGCGCGGTGATTTAATGCATGGTACGTTAATAAAATGTAGGTGGTCGCAACTGTCCAAAAGAAGAGGCCGACCGACAACCATGGCGGCTAGCGGCGGCCTCTCTATCAGCTGCTAACGCAACACTACAAATCGCTGTTGCGTAATGCTTCGAACTCGCGCTCTGCCTCCTCCTTACCTTTGCCGTACTTCTCTTGCATAAAGCCAACAAACTCATCGCGCCGGCCCTTGATTCGATCCAAGTCGTCGTCGGTGAGATCACCCCACTTTGCCTGGATTTTTCCTTTCATCTGATTCCATTTACCTTCTGCAATATCCTGATTCATAATCGACTCCTTGTTGCTGATAATAAGTACTACATTTGTGAAGCACCTTACGGGGCCTCACATATACTTCTAGGTACGGGCCAGATACACTGCCGCCCGCCTGCTACCTACTTTGCACGCAGCTCGTTCTTGACATCAACAACCCCATCGACATTGCCAACCAGCTTCTCTGCAAGGTCCTTCTCAGTGGATGAAGCGACAGTACCCTTGAGGGTGACCTTACCTTTCCAAGTATCCACATTTATCTTCAACCCTTGAGTGTTGCTGTTGGCAAGCAATTCCATCTTGATTTCAGCGGTAAGAGTGGCGTCGTCTACCTGCTGAGAAAACGAGCGGTCATTGTTCTTGTCATGACCGTCATTTTTAGTCTTACCTTCTGGAACAACCTTCAGTTCGTTGTTCACGTGCTCTATACCATCCACACTCAGAGCAATTTGCTCGGCCAGTTCCTTGTCTATGTCGGACTCTACCTCACCTTCTAACTCTACGGAGTTACCATCTACTTCAGAGTCAATGGTAAAGTTGTTTAGATGCCGATTTAAAAGAAGTGCTGTTTCCACTTTACCGTCCAGCCATGCCTCTCGTACGTCAGACTTAACCTTGTCCATATCGTATTTTGACTCGCCGGCAAGCATATTCGTATCCTGCGCCTGTTCAGTGGAGTGCGTTTTCTCCGTTTTCGCCGAACTGTTTTCCGCCACAACATAACCGGAAGCACCTAGTGCAACCGCCAGAGCAAGAGCCTTATATGTAAAGCCTGCGATACCCGTTTTAGTCTTCATGACATTCTCCTAATCAGTAAATCCATAACGGCGGCCAAGTAAAGCGCCGCCTCAAAATTACTACAAGCAGGTTCTGTGCCAACCCTAATCCCCAAGCGTAGCTCTAGCCGCAAATGCTTGCGGTCGCCTTCGAATCGGAAAGAGTTCACTCGGTATTAAAGACAAACGACACTAAAAGATATGTACTGATGTGTAACTTTTACATGATTGGATTGTGAAAATTACCATCAAAAGTGACGTCACCGTGGTTCAGTTGCACAAACAAACCCATGTATCCAGTCACATAATGCAGGTCGATCCCGGAGGCAGCGCTTTTTCAGCCGGATCTGAATTGGGTCTATACCAGATACTCTGGCAGCGGGCATTCATACATGCGACGCACCTGATGCGATTGATTAGGCTTGAGCGAAGAGCAGATAGAACAGGCCAAGAGAGCTGCTGGAGAAGGAAGCCCTTCCACCTATTACTTAGCCACTGCTAAGCAGAGAGCTAGGGCATTTCAGAAAAGGAACGATTACAGACAGGCATTAGCGGGTTGTAATAATCCAAATAGCGTGAAGAACACCCGGAATATAACCCAACATCGTCAAGAGTATGTTCACCCAAAATTGAAGCCCGATACCCACCTGAAGGAAAACTCCAAGCGGAGGGATGAGGATCGAAAAAATGATTCTTAGAAAATCCATATTCGCTGCACCTCTCCACAATAAATGGCTCTACGGGCTGTTACATAGAGCTGGAACTTATAGCAGTGCAGTTCGCTCCCATACTAGTTGAGAGCAAACCGCACAAGCAGTTGGAGCTCAATCAGTAGCATCTTCAATCGAGCGCTCAGCATCTTGGGCTGCTTCATCCACCTCTTCGCCAAACTTCTCTGCCGGGCCCTGATCATCACAAGCAGACAAACCTAGTATTCCAAACGAACTCAGTAGAAGTATTGCGAGAAGCTTTCGAGTATGCATTTTCATTGATAGTCTCCGTTTTGGTTGATTAATGGGGAGAAGCAATTCTCAAGCACTCATTATGGATTGATAATCAGCACTTTTACTTTCGATTTTAACCCGCAGGGTTACGACCGACAGAAGCTTTATAAACTATCTGTTTAAAAAATAATACATCTCTTTTTCATATTTTATGCTATTTAAGGCTACTTATAGGGTAACGGGGCAAGACCATACCGAGAAAAATACACGAACCCAAAAAGCGCGTTAGCTCCTAACACACCCCACTATGATCGATCCTCTTAGCACTGTTTTTTAGTAGCCAGGAACAGAGCATTTAGATAAAAAGAAAACTCGGATGGTAGTTCCAACACAAAAAAGAGCTAGTTGCGGTGTGCGAATTGATAGAAACTAGGCAAAGAAAAATACTCGATTGAAAACTGACACTCATTTATTTAAATCGATTGAGGTTGCAGGCGGCATGCGACACAAAAGCTCAATACCGGACGCAATGCCCGAAATAGGTTTTCGGCTCAATGAACTATTTAAGCCTCCTCTGTTGTCAGGTCATCGAATACAGCCATTAATTAACGGCGACCAAATCTTTTCGTCGATGCTGCAAGCAATTGCTGAAGCACAGCAAGAAATCTGTTTTGAAACATTCATTTATTCCTCCGGAGAGATAGCACAGCAATTTGCAACAGCGCTTATCGACGCTGGGGAGCGCGGCGTCAAAATTTTTGTCTTGCTGGATTGGTGGGGCGCAAAGGACATAGATGTCGACCTCATAGAACACATGCACAATGCAGGCGTTAGCATTCGTTTTTTTAACCCCCTTCGATGGTGGCAGCTCCACCGAATGAATTACCGGACTCATCGCAAAATACTGGTGGTTGACAGAAAGCTAGCGTTCACAGGTGGAGTAGGTATAGCGAAGGAGTGGCAGGGGAACGCGAGATCGCCGGACGAATGGTACGACATACACTATCGGATCATGGGGCCTATCGTGCGTAATATTCGTGAGGCCTTTCGAGAGCTTTGGTCGGAAGTGCTTCAAGAGCCTCTACTATGCCCAGATGACGATACACCACCAGCTCGACACTCTACAGACACAGTAGCGGCGCAAGTGCTGAGTAGTTCGCCTCGAGGGGGAAGCGAACTCATTTATCAACTGTTCCGGTATGCTCTCGACACAGCAACCGATTCGGTGCAAATCACTACCGCGTATTTTGTGCCAGATCAGGATATGATTTCTGCCATAATTTCTGCCGTAGAGCGCGGTGTCAAGGTAGAAGTGATGGTGCCGGGTCCACATATTGACTCCCAAATAGTGCGGTACAGCTCCAAGGCCTCTTGGGGCAAGCTGTTGAGTGCAGGCGTGCGTATACTCATTTACCAACCTACGATGTTGCATGCGAAGACCACCATTATCGATAATGATTGGACAATACTTGGCTCCGCCAATTTTGATAACCGGTCGTTTTCTCTCAACGATGAGATTATCCTGAACGTTTGTAGCGAGGAGTTTACGGCTACACACAGAAAAATCTTCATAGAAAACTGCGAACATTGCCAGCTTTTCAGTTATGAGGATTGGCGTCGACGTGGACTGATATCGCGTTTAAAAGAAGTGTTGTCAGATTTTCTAAGGCCACACTTGTAAGGAAACCCCACTAAAAACTAACAACGTATTCAAGAGCCACTGGCTTTTGATCTCGGAATTGATAGAGTTAGCTTGCTTGTGCGGTAAGGGAAATAAAGACATCATGAGCCCATTTAATAACTTAATCGAAGTGATAATTTGACAGCCTGAGATTTACCGATGAAATTTTTCACTCAATTCTGGTCACTCCAAGCATCAAGTGCCTCTTGTGTATAACGGATAGATCGGGAGCCCACTTTTTGATATTTGGGCCCGGTGCCATTCACTCTGTATTTATCCAGGGTGTTTCTGGTCAAACCAAGGTGATCAGCCGACTCTTTTACGGTGAGCAGTTTTTTAGTTTTTTCAGAGCTATTACTTTGACTTGGAAACCCTTTTGATGCCTCTGGATTGACGCGTTCAACAAAGACAGCACCCATCATTATTTCCAGTGGTTCTTCCAAAACAAAGCTCCGGCCGTGCTGAAGCACCTTTTTACAAACAATGTGATCACTGACAATGGCCTTTGATATATCTGATGAATTGAGTTGAACCCAGCCGTCAATGCTGTCCGGCGGGCTTTGTTTCACTCTCCACTCATTAGCCATGACAAATAAGGGAAATTGACCATGACCTGCCGCCTGAATCACATCCCCAATGGGGTTTTGCCAATCCCTGGCCGCTTCGATAATGGTCTGGTAAGGCGTATCAAGTTCCATCTCTACACTCTTAACTCTGTAACATTCGCTGTCAGCCAGGGTGCCGTTAATTTGGCTACCGCTTGTGCTTTATGGTCTGGAGACAAGTGGGCATAGCGTATAGTGACACTTAAATCTGCATGGCCCAACAGTTCGCGAATGGTATTCAAGTCTTCACCCAACATCACCAGGCGACTGGCAAAGTGGTGTCGCAGGTCATGCCACCGAAAATCTTTAATCTGGGCTCTGGCTAACACGTTATACCAGGAACGTTTGATGTCCCGCAAAGGCTTGCCGCTTCGACCAGAAAAGACATACTGCTCGCGCCTTTCCTGATCCTGCCATTGTGAGAGCACTCTCAGTGCCTCTTCGTTTAATGGAATATAGCGAGTTTTATTACTTTTTGATTTTTCTGCCCGAACAGTCAGCTGCTTCAAGGTGAAGTTAATATCTCGCCATTCGAGAGAGAAAACTTCTCCCTTACGCATCCCTGTGTTCAACGTTAGGATAACCATAGGCTTTAGAAAATCAACATAGGTGTCCTTCCTCAAGTCCGGAAAAAGGACATAACCTCGTTGAGATAAATGTTCATTATGTCGCTCTCTGCCCTTACGGATATCTTCTTCCCTTGCATCCAACGCTTGGCGAAGAGCGATTTCTTCCTCATCCCTGAGGTAGCGAACCCGTGTTAAACGATCAACCGAATAGCTTTTCACACTGGCAATCGAGTTATAAGAGATCAAATTCCATTCCGTTGCTTTGGAGAGACAGCCCCTTAGTGCCATGATATCCCGATTGATGGTTGTCTTCGAGATACCTTGGGAGAGACGTTGCCTTCGCCAGCGTTCAATTTCCAAGGGGTTAATGGTATCCATCGCCCTGTTTAACAGGAATTGAAACTGGCGTTTTAGGCGTTTAATGGTTTCAGGGCCTCGCTTGCGGTGATCGTCTAGCCAGTCGGCATATTCGTTGTCAATGAACCATGATAGTAATTTGCGGGATTGCAGCTGTTTTTCCCGTTTGATTATTTGCTTGCGAAGTTGCACATCGGTGCCGCTGGCCACATCACCGGCCAGGGTCTTTGCCTTTCGCCTTGCCTCATTCGGCTTTAACTCACCGACACGACCGATTTTTATCCGTTTACGGGACCCCCCCTTATCGCGGTAGGAAAAATAATAGACTTTCCGTCCACTAGGCTGGATACGCAGAATAAACCCTGGCAGTTCGCTATCGGAAACCTCATAGGGTTTTGGTTGAGGGTTAGACCGATCTAGTGTTGATGCAGTAATCTTGGCTTTCATAACAAAAGCCCCTTCAGTATTAAGTCCATATTAAGTCCACTTTTTGTCCAAAACTATCCAGTACGCACAATGGATCAGAAACAACTTACCCACAGTAACATATTGTTATAATTGAAAAAATATGGATTTTTATGGAAATTTATGGATACTTATGGAGCCCCATTTTAAATTCATAATGCTGGGGTCGGTGGTTCAAGTCCACCCGTAGCTACCAATAAAATCAAAGGCTTAGAGACAATCTAGGCCTTTTTTATTCTCAAGAACATCCACCAAAAAACCACTTTTACCCAGCGGGCCAAACGTCAATACCGAGTCCTGATAATCAGGGGCAAGGTGTGCGTAGATCATCGTGGTATTAATGTCGGTATGCCCTAAAACCTCCTGTAGTGCTCTCAAATGTCCGCCATTGATTATGTAGTGTGATGCGAAAGTATGGCGGAGAATGTGCGTCAACTGACCATCTGGTAGCTCAAGGGATGTACGAGATACCGCAGAACGAAATGCGCCCTTGCACGGGGCAAACATGCGCTGTGCTGGCAGAGGGAAAGCCTCAGAGCGTAGATAATCAGATAGACCAGGTGGAAGCCTAACAACGCGATTTTTTCCGTTCTTGGTATCTTCATAAACTACACGATCATCAAATAGCTGCGAACGGCAGAGGCTGTTCGCCTCAGTGAAACGAGCACCAGTAGCCAGGCAAAGAAGCACCACCGGCAGCAGGTGGCTATTAGTCGACTCTTTACAGGCATCGATCAGAATTGATATTTCATCATTCAACAGATAGCGAAGTTTTGAAGCTGGGAGTTTATACGTCCTGATTTTCTTTAATGGGTTCTCACCTCTGTACTGATCGAGGCGTATCAGCTCGTTGAGGACAGCACGAAGATAGCGGAGCTCATGATTCAGTGTCGATTTGCTGCGGCCTTTTTTTAAAGCTTTCTCGCGGTAGTGGGCAAAGGTGGACGCCGTGAAATTGGTTACAACCGGATCACCAAGAGACTCACAGAGAGCCAGTGTCCGGCTCAGGCGATACTGATGGTCTTTTAAGGTGGACCCGTGCAACCTGTACCAAAGGTGCACAAGCTGTGAGAGTCGGCGGGCATCTTTTTGAAAGGATTTAGGCGATTTACCAAATTCAGCCAAAATTTGAGACTGGCGGAGTTTAGCTTCTTTCTGAGTACTGAAACGCTGCTGAATCCGAGGGCCTCTAGTGCCAGCTGGTCGAAAATCGAGAAGCCAGGTTGAACCATCTTTTTTTATCATCTAATTACAACAACTTATGCGTTAACTGCTCAAGATCTTGAGCGTGTTTTTTAAATAATGGCCATTAGAAACGGTTATGGAGGTTCGAACGGGTAACGTTTGGATCCAGTAGGCGAGGCTCAGAACTATTACGTGAAGGAGACGAAGCCGGAGAATCATGTAAATAAACAACTGATCTGGGGGCGGTATCGGCGGGAGCTAACGCTTCCCCGCTTCGATACCTGCCCCCCTCCAATGGCTCAGGTAATGGGCGAGAATGGTCGAACCAACCAGACGCAACAATAGAACGACAGAGCGAATCGGGAACATCAAGTGGGGTAGCCTGTTGAGTGTGGCAGCGGCAAATATCAGTAGCGTGATTGATGATACAAGCAGCCGGTTTTGGGGCTTGCTCCGGTTTCATCAGATCATCATAGGCCGGGGAAGTGTGAGGAAGGCCAGCAATGCGAGGAGTATGCAAATCAACCCATGACAAATCTGAATGGCCATTAAGTGGACTGGTAGGGACAAACGGCAAAGCGGATGCGGTTTCAGATTCAGCACCGATATAACTTCGATCCTGAGTCAACGTTGAATAGGCGAACCAGATCAGGCCAATAAGAATGAGCGGCAGCGGTGCCAGGTAGAGCAGTTTTTTATACGGCAACCGGTTTTTGTGAGTATGGATCGACGCACTCCGATAGTAAGAAAAATATTTTTTATCAAAGGGAATTGTCTCACGATCACAGTGCTGGTATTTAGTAGGGTTTTGCGGGCTATTGCAGAAAGACTGATAAACGAAGTGCCGTGATTTAGCGCTGCCCCCTACCCCCTCAAGATGACGGTGCTCCTCAATAAAACCCTGAATAGCTGGGTCAAACTGACCAGTCGCTTTCTGAGCAGTCAGCAGGAAATCAAAACCTTTATCCCGATGATCGGATAACAAATCCACAGATTTAGGGACTGGGTCACGGTGGTTACGGTAAGGCCATACAGTCCGGAATTCGTCGATAAAGAAAATCGATCCCTCAGGAAAATCCCACCAATCAAGCACCTGATCTTTAGTGAGAGATGTCCAGTCGAGTACTCCTGCCTCAGCAATACCAATAGGCTTGGATTCAGGCGAATAATAAAAAACAGGCCTGTCGCCATCGGGATTAAGCTGTTCAACAACGAATTTTATAGCGTTAAGGGTTTTGCCTGATCCATTGGACCCTGTGTAAAGATAAATCATGCTTTGAGCACCGCAGGACGATTGGCAACCATTTTTGTAATGCCGGCAGTAACTTTTATCGAAACGGCAGATGCAGCTGCGCCGGTAATAATAGCGATCGCATCAGGGACGCCCATAACCTCGGCAATCTGAATCAGTGACGGGGGAAAATCTTGGTACCGGGCCAAAAGATAAGTGGAACCCGTTTCTATAGCAGCATCCATGCCAAGGTAAGTAACATAGCCAATGCCAAGGGCAACTATCCCGTAGTGAATAATGAAGGGGATAGCCCAGTAGAGCATACGGAAAACGAACATACTGAGGGTGGCCCAAAGACCAGCAGCAGCGATAAAAGGCAAGGCCATGGTTACAACTCCCGAATAGTATTAAAAATCATCATGAAACCAACGAGTGATGCAGCAAAGCGAACAATGGCACCAATCCACTGGAACAGACTGCAATGGTTAGACATGTCCAGAACAATAGGAGCCATTGAACCACCCAGGCTGATAGTTATGTCGTCTGGACACGTGCCAGAGGTAGTAGCAACTTCAGTGAATGCAGACAATTCATCCGATAGATCAACCTCTTTGTCGCGCTCATAACCATCAGCAATCATTTGAGCCTCAACAGTGTCAAGGTCGGCAAGACCGAGACTAGAGGCACCAGTATCAACTGCAGCTAGAGCAGTATCCTGATCACGTAATTCACAGACTTCGGAATGTTTCTGCTGAATGAGTGAACAAATAATGGGGTCACCGTCGCAAACTGGATCAGAAGAACAATCATTAATACCAGTAACTAAATCGAATTCACCACAAGCATCTTTATGCTGTTGAATGAGCAACGCGCAGCCGACAGGATCACCATCACAGGATGGAATGACAGAGCACGATCCTGAGCCGGAAACTCGGACACCATCTGTTTCTTGTTCGCCACCTTGATCTGTACTGCTCGAGGATGTTGAACCGGTAACGGTGCCGCCACTATCTGTCGTTGAGCTGGTTGTAGACGTGGAGACATTGCCTGAGCTGTCAGTAGTTTTAGTAGTTGTGGTGGTCGTGGTGTTGCCAGAGCTATCAGTTGAAGTTGTTTGGGTGGTTTCGGTTTTAAAGGGGCCCGATTCGTCCACACCTAACTCTGTAGTTTTGGTGGTTGTGCTGGTTGAGCCGTCAGAACTGGAGGAGGTCTGAGTGTCAACTTCAGTATCTACAGCAGCTGGAAAGCCTTGAGTCCAATTATCAAAGGGGGAATCTTCGCTAGTGCCGGGTAATGTAGGCGCGTTGAAATCATCAGATGCAATGGAGCCTTCGGGCCATGTTGTGGGGTCGTTAGGGTCAACTGTCTGATCAGTTTTTGTGTACTGATTCAAACAAATATCCATGTCACAGATGCCAAGACCATCATTTGTCCAAACGTCACCATTTGAATCGACAATAGTCGAGTCATTACATTCGGGCGACCAGGCGCGACATTGACCAATTGCTGTGTCACCGGTTTGAGGATTAGGATTAGTACACGCTTGAGAGTCATTATCCCACTCGGAGTCTTCTTCTGGGCATGGTGAGCCGCCACCAGTCCAGGAATAACAATAATAGCGGTCTGAATTAGATGAGTGCGGGACTGACTTGTGCCAACCATTTGCGTAGCTACCGAGCCAAATAGCACACATGGAACCGGGGCCCTCAGAACTGATTGAATGGTAAGTGTGACCATGGACTGTTATTTGCTGCCAGCCAGCAAGGGCAGAAGCACTAAACAGAGTCAGACCGAGAAAAAGAAAAACGGAACGGATCATCTGAGCAAAATCCAGAAAGCTGCGAGTACAGAGACGAGTACGTAAGTTTCAAGTGTCATAAAAGAATGGGGGCAGTTGCCTGCCCCCTGCCCCTTAGAAAAAGGACGCCTTGACCCAGCGATAGGTCAAGGAAATACCAGCCAGTACCAGAATGGCACCACCCACAGCAGCAATGGCAGTACCAGCGTCGGTGATTTCGGCAACGGCGGCGGTAGTGTCAATGGCAGCCATAGAGACTGACGGAACGAGCGCAGCAGTAACGAGAACAGCTTTGCCCAAGGTTGATTTGCACAAGTCTTGTGCGTTGAGTAGATGACGTTTCACAACGTTATCCTCCACTTAAAAGCCAGTTTTTAAGATAGGGAACCGGCATTGCCCTTAGTACCGAGACGCCTCGCAACGGAGAACGAATCGAATAACTAACCGGAAAACATAGGCAATAACGAAAATGCCTACAGTTGGAACCAGTAAGGATTGGATATCAGACAGCGATAGATCGGCGAGAATAGTGGATGAAGAAACAACCAGATCACCAGAGCAATTCAGGAAGCCAGAACTATCAACTGTCCATGGAACAGAACAACCAGCGTTATACATGATTGGACCCATACTTTTTACGATCCGAATACTGCTGGAGAGCTACAACAGCATAGGGGATCGTCAAGACAATAAGGGCCAAAAGTAACGGAGCCGGGTGCATTAGCTGGCAGCCCGAACGGATGGCGCGGATTTATTCGCAGGCTCGCAATCCAGTACACTGAAAATCAGTTGTTGATCCCAGAACTCTTTTTCGAGACCGGTGCCTTTCTCTACATACTGTTTGTGACGTACCCAGGCGCGAAGATCGAGGGTAAGTTGCACTTCATCACCTGGCTGGCCTAGTTGTCGGTCAGATATGACCTTAAAAGTGGAAGGCTGGCTGTATTGGTCGGGCGCAGGTGTTTGTACCAACGTTTGAAAGCTGTTCGGAAGTTTGACCATTTTTGAGAGTCGAGCTGTCATTTTAATTTGCATTTTTATTGCCTCCTGGGCATGGGTTGATTAAGCGACAAGGCGCAGATGTCTGCGTTTGTCATCAAAGCCAGATTCAGGTTCTACATACCAATCTGGACGCTGATTAGTGAAATCCACGCGGATTAGCTGGACCATAGGAACAACGTTGTCGTGCGGTCTGCGTGGGTCGAGGGACTTGAGGAAACCACGAGAAAGGCCGATTTCTTCGAGGCATTTGACATTACGGTAGAAGGTTGAACTCTTCTCTTTTGCGAGCTGATCATAGCCTTCTGACTTGATATTTCGGTAAGTCTGATAGATCGCATTGGCTTTACGGCGGTTAAGGCGACCAGAGGCAGAGACCGTGATAAAACGGCTTTCTATCTCAAGTTTGATTTTTTCATCATCAACATTTTTCATTGTGTGACCCTCGATCTGGGAAAATACTTTTTTAAAGGCTGTGGACCATAGATATTGGCAAAGCGGTTCTTTGTGGACGGACTGAAACCAGTCATGGAAGCGGAGAAATTCAGGCAGACGGCGAGGAATACCGAGCCGGTCTAAACCTCGATGGCCAGAGGTGGCTTCAAGCCGGAGACGACCATAGGCGAAGTCTTGAAGGCGTTTATCACTGAGAATATCTACTCTCGATTGATTGCGCTGCCGCTTGCAGGTATCCAGATCAGCGAGAAGCTCTTGTTCTTTGTAGTAAACTTTTTGACGGAAGTACTCGCTGCAGCGGTTTGCCTGAACATAGCCAACATGACGGGAAATCATTTCTTTGTTCGGGAATACAGCCTCGACAAGATTTATCAGCTGATTGCGCTGATAGGTCGATGGAACGAAGGCGCTGTAGGTTGAATCCAGATAACGGACTTCTGAATTTTCAATGTCGAGGTGTTGGTAAATTTTCGGGAATGCCATCTGGAGGGATGCCAGCATCTGATAAAGACCGGGGCGGATATTTTCAGAGCCAAAAACGTTATGACCCTGGAGGATTTTATTCGGGCTGGCTTTGATGCTGACGTGTGGCCAAGGGTAGAAACCATTGCCTTCAGGGTGAAAACCCACAGCGACCGATGAAATACTAGAGCTGATCGTTTCCCACTTTCGGGCTTTGGGATCTGAATAGACCCTCTCCCCTTCAACGAACATAACCGGACAATCAGCAGGAAAGTCATAATCACGGATATCGACTGAACCAGTACGCTGATCATTTGTAAGCGAAGTTTCGGAGACATGAAACTCGTGGAAGGGAATCCTTAAATCCAGTTTATCCCACATGTTAAAAAGTCCCATCATGGGACTGATACGGGGCATTAGAGTGCCCCGTACGGCTTTCGCCGACACACACCGGAATCAGGCCTTGCTCGATGCCAACGAGAGCGACCGAAATCAAAAAAAGGACCTCGGCCTGATGGGACGTCAGGCCATAGGTCAATTGGAGATTGGCAAGGTGGTTCAGGACGAGATTACGAGAAGGGATACTATCGATCTGGCCGAAAAGGCCATCGAGCAAGAGCTGTTCTTCAGGGAAGAGAGCTAACTGTTCCGTCAGAGAGAATACAAAGCAAGATGGGCAAAAAGAGCCGTGGACAAAACCAAGCGCGCTTGGTTGTTGTCCACCGCTGACGCCCTCACGGGCTTCGGCCCCTTGTTCGGCTCGCGCCGAACTTATCTTGTCAAACATCATCGTAATCACCCTTAACGAACTCATCTTTCCCAGCGGCTAGGTCAGTGCGAAACTTTTCGAGGTTGATCAGGCGGGAGCCACCCATTTTGATGGTGGGTACTGCACGGGTAATCACCCAGGAACGAATGGTTTTTTCATCCTTACCGACGAACGCAGCAAACTGGGCCTGTGACATGACCGGAGGGATGGCAATCATGTTTATTTTTGTATCAACTTCCATTTAGGCCACCAGTCAAATAGAATCAAAGTCAAATAGAGTCAAAATATATTGATGCAATAATTACATCATAAATTAAACTTTAATGCAACTATTGCACTAAGAATCTATAGAAAATGGATGTAGAAGAGAGGATAAAAAGAACGATAGAGCATAAAAAGCTGTCATATCATGACTTAGCTATGCGGAGTGGTATCGCTGCTCAAAGATGGAATAACTCATTGAATAAAAGGACAAAAATACGGTGGGAAGAAATAGACGCAATATGCAAAATATTCCCAGAATATGAGTACTGGATTACAAGAGAAAAGACAGCACCTGAAATAGGGCAAATCAGCCCGGAGACGGAAAAAATAACAGATGATTACCGCAAACAAGGATAGGCTGGCTGATTGCTGAAAGGATTAAGGAAAGATGGCAAACAGGGAATGGGAATGAGGATGGATAGCCAAAAGAAAAGATTAAGAGACTTAATTACAGCTGTGGGCCTAATGGCCATAAGCTGGGGATGTATTGCTCAAGACTACACCGTTTATGAACCTGGACGACCTGACCCAGTGAGCGCACTGGGTATAGGAATCGGGAGCTATGTTGGCAACAGGATGGTCCAGGATATGGGCTACGAATTGCAAACTAAATACATCAACTTCCAAGGCGAAGAAGTCACCTTCCAATACCAGCGCTGGAAGATTATTGAAAAAACAGTGTGTGGCAACAAGCAGGGACACACACAGACCTATTCAAAATGCACCAAGGCAGCGAAAGCACTGTTCGAAACAGCCTGTGACGAACTGCGAAAAAGCAACAGCGGTGCTAGTCGAAACACGAATATGTACTGTTCAGCTGCACTTTCCTATAAACCGGTCATTGCCGAAATCAAACCTGCCAGAGAGAAAACTGAGCTCGAGATCCGAAAAGAGAAATGCAACAGGCTGATTATGGAGGCTTCAATCACCAATACAGCGCAGAAAAGAGCTGAACGGGACAAGGCCTGTAAGAAGAAATAACATCCACCTCAACATCAACTTTTGTTGATTTCATATGCTTTTATTTGACTTAGGCGGGATGATAAGTAGTTGTTTTTGATGCTATTTGTATGCGGTGTTATTCTTCATAATGCTGGGGTCGGTGGTTCAAGTCCACCCGTAGCTACCATATTCAAAGGGTTACGTACGCGTAGCCCTTTTTGTTTCTGCCAAATGCGTGAGATTTGCGTGCCCCTCCTTTTGTCGCAGCATTTGGACTTTTCAGTAGCGTTACGGGATCTCACTCTGCGAAAAGCAAGCTAACCGCTTCCTTTGTATTTGATAAAAAATGATAATTTTTATTAGAGCCGAATGTCGTCCTGCTTGGCTTTGCGTATAAAACGTTTGTTTATATAGGCAATGTAAAATAGTTTGAAAAACGGCAGAAATTATATTGATGTTTCTAGATATAGCGATATAATGATGCGCATGAACATACTAGAAGCATTTAAAGCGTTAGGTAATCCAACACGATTATCAATACTGCAAAACCTTCGGGAGCCGGAAAAGCATTTTCCGCCTCAGGATGAAGGCGATGTGACTATTGATGGTGTTTGTGTCGGTAGCATTCAGGAAGGCGTTGGGTTGAGCCAGTCGACTACGTCGACGTATTTAGCTTCGTTGCAACGTGCTGGACTTGTTACTTCCAAGCGAATGGGTGGATGGACCTACTATAAAAGAAATGAAGCGAATATCAAAAAATTGATTGAGCTTCTTGGCAGAGAGTTGTGATACCGCTCTTTTTTTTAAACTCAATATATCGGAATATACCGATATATAAATATATAGATAGGTGAAAATATGCGAGCAATGATTTTAAAGTCTTTTGGTGGACCTGAGAGTTTTAGTGAGGTTGTATTACCCAAACCAGAGCCTGGTAAAGGGCAAGTTTTAGTGAGGGTCCATGCGACCTCCATCAACCCGTTGGACTACCAGGTTAGACGCGGAGATTATAAAGATTATGTTCCACTGCCAGCGATTACGGGACACGACGTCTCTGGCGTCATTGAGTCAGTTGGTCCTGGTGTGACGGCATTCAAGCCCGGAGATGAAGTGTGGTACACGCCTGAAATCTTTGCTGGCCAGGGTAGCTATGCCGAATATCACGTTGCCCATGAATCAATAGTTGGCCTCAAGCCCAGTTCACTTACTCATCTTGAAGCAGCAGCACTAAGCTTAGTCGGCGGTACAGTGTGGGAGGCTTTGATTACCAGAGTCAATCTACAAGTGGGTGAAACCATTCTGGTGCATGGTGGTGCTGGCGGTGTTGGCCACATTGCGATTCAGGTTGCTAAAGCGGCGGGTGCGCGAGTGCTAACCACGGTATCTTCGCAAAACGCAGCATTTGTAAAAAGTTTAGGCGCAGATCTCGTCATTGACTATAAGCAAACCGATTACGTTGAAGCCGTGCTCGAAGCAACGGATGGGAAAGGTGTGAATGTAGTGTTTGATACCGTCGGTGGCGATACGCTTCAGAGAAGCCCATTGGTATTGGATCAACTGGGGCGCGTTGTCAGCATAGTAGACATCGCCACCCCTCAAAACCTGATTGAAGCCTGGGGACGAAATGCCAGTTATCACTTTGTCTTCACCCGTCAAAACCGGGGCAAGCTGGATGACCTTTCGCGTTTGGTTGAAAGAGGGCTGCTCAAGCCACACGTCGGTGCAACGTATCCCCTATCTGAAGTGGGTCTTGCGCATGCCCGACTTGAACAAAAATCAAACGGTTTACGCGGCAAAATTGCCATCGATGTAACCGCTTAATTGCGTCATAAGCCCGGAGGAATAATCAATGGTTATTGAAATTGCCCGCTTTCAAGTAGCGCCCGATCAACAAAAAGGTTTCTTTGATGCCTTTGCCGATGTGAAAGCCTACGTTGAAAAAGCTGAAGGCTATCAATCGCACGTAATTAGCCAAGAGATCGAAGATTCGTCTCGTATCAGTTTAATGGTGAAATGGCGAAGCTACGAAGATCATGTTGAGCTTTTTGAGCCCAGTGAAGATCATGAAATTTTTATTAATGCACTGATGCCTTTCTTACAGGACGAGGTGGAGGTTTTTCACTTCAATACAGCACTGGCCTCAATCGGAGGTGAAAAATGAAAGCAGTAAGTTTATCAGAATATCTTCCTGCCGATGTTCAGGATTCGCTGGTTGCTTTTGATGCGCCAAAACCAGGTCCTCGTGACCTCTTGGTTGCAGTTAAAGCCGCATCCATCAATCCGGTAGACACCAAGGTGCGCCGTAATGGCGTACCTGAGTCTGGCCATCGCATTCTTGGTTATGATGCGTCCGGTGTTGTCAAAGGCGTCGGCGACGAGGTTACGCTTTTTCAACCTGGCGATGAGGTGTTTTATGCCGGAGATATTGGCCGCCCAGGGACAAACGCCGAGTTTCATGCCGTAGATGAAAGGCTAGTGGATCCTAAACCACACGCTATCTCGTTTGAGGAAGCAGCTTCCAATGATTGACGACCCGGGTTCATTGGACATATCCAAAATGAAACTGACGTCGCTCAGTTTTCATTGGGAAGTCATGTTTACGAGGCCGACTAACCCCATTGACCGAGCGTACAAGGCGGTGGAACTGATGGACCTGAGCCAGCGTACCTTGAAGCGCTGGCGCGAAACCAACGCCTCTTCGGGCACGCCCCCGGATAACGGTCAAGGGCATTTTGACTCTGCAACGATCTCCCTACTCATCAACCAACTTCCTGTTCAACCGCGTTCAGCAATGCATCGATTTCAATTCACACTGTGACTTTGGGTCCCAGCCTATGAGCCGCAATCTCTATCGCTACATCCCAGGCAACTTAACCTGTCTTACTCACATTGATGACAAAACAGACTGACATAAAAAAACCCGCAATTAGCGGGTTTTTTTATTGGCGCGAAGAGCCGCTGGTATCAGCTTGCCCGACGACGGCGACGCAGGGCCATCGCAAGGAGGCCGGCGGCAAGCAAGGCCAGCGGAGCCGGCTCGGGAATCTCGTTGCTCTCGAACTCATAGGAGGCAAAGTGATTATTAACGTCAGTGGCATCCACCCCAGTCAACTGGAATAAGGAGCTACCACTGGCATCAAGAAAATTAAAGTCGTAAATATCACGATTCGAGCAGCAATCTGTCCGTCCAAAAATTGCAATACTGCTCAGATCCACTGCCTCAAGAAATGTAATAGTCAGCGTATCACCTGTTTTTGGGTTGCCTTCATGGAAGACACTGCCGTTGGAAAATACACCATCAGTATTTCCATCAATGGCTTTGTCCGGCGTGGAGGATGCGTTCCAGCTATCGGGCGCTGACGCCGTTGCCGTTAGCGCAACATTCACATTACTCATGTCGAAGGCCTGAAATTCAGCTACCTGCAACCATTCATTAATACTGTTGGAAATCTCAACGCTTTTCACGCCCATCAAACCAGCATTGGCACCGGCCATAAAAGAAACAACTACGGTACAAACGGCAACCTGACTAGCAAAACGACGCAAGCGCGATGTGATCTTGGAGTTCAACATACTTCTGACCTTATTCAATCTGTTTAAAGGATGCTTTTGATATAACTGGAACAATAAGCAAAAACTGGGCCAAAAAAATAATCTACTTTTAGATCAGATAGATATATTAATAATACAAAGCGGTCATTAAGCTTCTGTAAAAAAACCTGACGCGAGCTTGCTGCCACAACTTTCTTTAACCCGAGTGTTATAACCTGAGCGCTATCTACCCACTTTATATACGCCAGACCACACATCTGGCTGGTTGCTCTCTACCCTATCGACCTGTGCAGGTACTAAAGTACAAGTTAAAGCACCCGGGTCCGGCACACCGGCTTGCTTACTTTGGTTGCATTTTCTTTGGGTCACTGCAGTATGACGATACTGTTCCCGTGAATCGCTTAGATCGTTAGAATGATAAAAATCAATCACAGGGATGACCGTGCATATTTCCTTCAGTAATATCAGGCAGTGGGTAGCAACCCTTTCACTACTGATGCTCACCAGCCTCGGCTGGGCCGGGCCGCATAATCCAACTGTGGCGGCCAATCAGAAAAGTGAAGGTCTCAAACTGGCTCAAGCTGTCTATGACAACCCTACCGGCCAGGATGCCAGCTCCCAGGTAGTCATGGTACTGGAAGGTAGCGGCTCGACCAGACAGCGCAAGCTGTTCAGCTATGCGCTGGATAAGGGCAATGCCGAGCGATGGACACTACTCCGCTTTGTGAAACCGAACGATGTGGCAGGGACCGGTCTGCTGACCAAGGATTACGCTGGCGACGAGAGCGACCAATGGCTGTACCTGCCTGCTCTGGAACGGGTTCGCCGCATCGCCTCTTCGAGAAAAGGCGGCCGGTTTGTTGGCTCCGATTTCTACTATGAAGACTTATCCGACCGGGAAGCTTCCATGGATCACCACCGGATTATCGGCAAGGACAAGGTTGGCGGCGCCGGCTGTACACTACTGGAGAGTATTCCGGTCGATAAATCCAACTCGGTTTATAGCAAACGCATCCTCTGCATTCATCCGGGAATTCTCGTTCCCCTGCGCATCGATTACTACGAAAACAACCGGGAAGAACCCACCAAAAGACTCCAGGCGCGCAAAATCAAACGGGTTCAGGGCTACTGGACCATTTTTGATAGTACGATGTATAACCTGCAAACCGGTCATAGTACTAAATTAATCACTATCAACATCCAATACGATCAGGGAATTCCCGAAGCACTTTTCAGCCAGAGAGGTCTCTCTGATGACAGCCGGGAAATACCATTCCGTCCTCAGAGCGAAGACAGCCAGGAAGATTGACATGAAAACAATTGACCGCGGATTAGCGACCCTTTTTGCCACCCTGCTACTGACCACCTTTACGTCTCCTGTCAGTGCTGAGGATTTTGACCTGCTGATTATTGAAGAGGAGTCAGATGAACTATTGATCCTTGACGATCAACCGGATTCGCTCGCCAGCGACGAAGATCCCGGTGATTCACTCATCCTTGATTCTGGTGAGGACGAAAACGGCTTATTTATTGATGAGGACGACGGCATCCCCACCGAGCCACCCCGGTTCACGAGCTATACCACTGAAAAATCAGCGGGCCCCACTGTCAAGCTGGACCGGTTATGGGTCGAGTACGGGCACTTTACCCAACAAAGTGCTGACAAGAACCATCAGGGCTACATACACGGTCTGGCCACAGCCGAATGGTCGCCATCATCGGCGTGGGAGTTCCACGCCTCGGTTCGTGCGGATGGCTACAGGGAATCCGGCAGGAACGACTGGAGTGATTTCCGCCTCGATTACGATGAAATCTATGCACGCTACAAAACAGCCAGCTCCATCTTCACCGTTGGCACTCAGCGAGTGCTATGGGGCAGAATCGATGAGCTTCCCCCCACTGATCGCCTGAGCACTCAGGACTTTCGACGATTCGTGATCGATGACCTTGAGGATCGTCGGCTCGCCTCTCCCGCCCTCCGCCTGGAGCATTTTTTTGGGGACAGCAAAATAGACTTCGTGCTTTACCCCCACTTTCGTGAAACACAACTGGCTGACAGGGACAGCATCTGGTACCCCGTTAACAAGCGCACGGGTGAAATTCTCAGCCTGAAAACCACCGCTCTCGCAGAAACCATCGTAAAAAATGTACCCATCAAAGAAAATGCCCCCGACTCAGAGGGCGGTGCCGGTATCCGTTTCAGCACCCTGGGTTCCGGTTTTGACTATGCACTGACTGTGCAAAAAGGGCGTCAGACCGTACCCTACTTCAGCTATAACCCCGACCGGAATATTATTGAGGGCAAGTACCCACGCACCTGGATAGTCGGTGGTGACTTCGGTATTGAAGCCCTGGGTGGCACCGTCAAGTTCGAGGCGGCCTGGCTGAGCGACACACCCGTCACCCGGGTGGATGGCAGCTATACCACAGTTAAAAGCATCAGCTGGGGGGCGGCGCTGGAACTGTTCCCTGGAGACGGCGATGCCAGGCTCAACCTGCAGTTGACGGGCGTCAAGCTGCTCAGGGCGCCGGTTGTGATGGACCGCGCAGAAATCTATGCATTGAACGGCTCCTACAGCATACCTTTTGCCCAAAATCGCTGGCGAGCCAAATTCCGCTTCAATGTCGGCCTGGATAAAAAAGACATCTACTTTAACCCGGAAATCGCCTATACCGGGTGGGATGCCCAGGAAGTGTATCTGGAGTTCCACTTCTTTGACGGCAGTCTGGGAACGCCGGGCGGGTTTTATCAGGACAACGGCATCCTTACCCTGGGCTGGCGGGCAGATTATTGAGCAGCCTGGCGCCGGGCCAAATGATCAGGAATTACTGACATCAATAAAGAGCTACAGGATTATCGCCAGCAGCTAAGCAATGAGCGCCAACCGGTGGCGCTCATTCAGGACGGTATTCTATTGGTCGTCAATGAGCTCTTTGCACAGCATGCGGGCTTTGAATCACCGGCAGAGCTGGAATCAACTCCGTTACTGGACTTGCTGGAAGGGCTGACCAAGGAGCAAACCCGCGACTTTCTGGCGAGTGCCAGCCAGACGGATAAAAATACCCGCGACATTCCCCATATAAAAGTCGCCTTGCGACGCAATGATGGTACGCGCCTTCCGGCCGAAATTCACGCCCACCAAAGCAGTCTGAACGGGGAAAAAGTCGTCAAGCTTTACCTGCTGACGGCAGACGACCTGACGCCGTCACGACGTATGCTCAGACTGCCCTGGAGGCTGTATTTCTGCCTGTTTGGCCTGATCCTTATCGCCGCATTGCCCAATCTGTTACTCCCCAACCTGAACATCAATAACGCGCCCAGGACCTATCTTCCAGCCGATGCGCCCTCTGTTTTAATCGACCAACAGATACGCGAAACCTTTCCCGACGATGAAGTCATCGTGATGCTGTTTGAAGGTCTGGCGATGTTTTCAGACGATTTCCTGCTGGCCTATCACCAGCTGTCCCAGTCGCTGTCTGCACACCCCCTGATCGACAGCGTGATCGGGATCACCCGACAGGACCACATCAGTGGCTCCGCTGACGGATTTCTGGTCGAGCCGCTTATCAATATCGAAACCCTGGCAGACACTCTGCCCGCAGAGCGCCGCGAACGAGCACTCTCGGACCGGTTTGCCATGAATTCCCTGATCGCGGCTGACGGTTCGGCTATCGCGCTCGTGGTGATCCCCCAGTCACTGGACGACAGTTTTCGCCACCTGGCGCTGGAGCAGGAAATTGTCGCGCTGGTTGAGGAAAACCGGCTGGACGGCTACCTGACGGCAATGGCTGGCGAAATCGCCACGGATGTAGCGCAGATGCGGGCCATCCTGCGCGACAACATGATTTTTATTCCCACCACTGTATTGGTCGGCCTGATCCTGATCTGGTGGCTGTTTCATCGCTGGATGGCCGTCATCATTACCGGTATCGTCACCGGAGCGGTGGTCAGCTCAACCATTGCTTTCTACGTCATCTTTCGGCAACCATTCAACTCCATTGCAGGCATTATTCCGCCGCTGCTGTCAGCGCTCACGATTGCCGCCCTGGTGCATTTTTTCAATGCGCTGCAGTACGCCTCCAAGCGAGGTCTGTCCGGCAACGACAGGGTACAGTCCGCGCTGTCACAAATCCGTCGACCGGCGCTGTTCAGCGCCCTGACAACCTCTGCCGGTCTCGCCTCGCTCGGGCTGAGCCCGATCCCGCCCATCAGCACTTTCGGACTCACCGCAGCTGCCGGCGTGTTTTTGATTTACCTGATTGTCATACACCTGCTGCCACCGATCTTCTCCCGTTACGACAACCGGCAATGGCCCCACCATAAAGCCGGACTTGGGTTGATGGATGTCATGGTGAAAGGGCTTTTTCACACCGGCATTCGCTATCCGGTATGGGTGTTGGGTTTTACCGTAGTAATCATGGCGGCAACGATCCCCCAGATATTCAAGGTCGATGTAGAAACCAACATTCTCGAGTTCTTTCCTCCCAGCCACTCTCTTCGCCAGGCAACAGAACACATTGAAGAGAAACTCGTCGGCACCACACCACTGGAAGTGTTCTTTAGTTCCGATCAACCGGACGCGCTGATAACACCGGAGGCACTACAGGGTATAAGGCGATTTCAGAATTGGCTGGGCCGACAGCCAGAGGTGGACAAGAGCATGTCGGCAGCTGATTTCGTGGAAGAAATGCACTGGGGTTTCCACGAAGAGAACAACCGGTTCAGGAGAATCCCGCAAAATCCGGACCTGATCAGTCAATACCTGTTTATTTATGACGGCACCGATTTGTATGACTTTATTGACCGGGACTTCCGCCGGGCGCGGGTCGCCATCAACGTCAATGTGCACGGCGCAAATGAGATTGGCGACCTGATGGAACGGATTGGTTATTACCTCACGGCAACTCCGATAGATGGAGCTGATTGGGAGCTGGCGGGAGCCGGCAGAATGTTCGCCGACCAGGAAGACCTGCTGGTCAAAGGCCAGATATACAGTCTTGGCGGGGCCCTGTTACTGATATTATTACTGATGCTGGGTTTGTGGCGGTCCGTTCAGGACACCCTCATTTGCATGATTCCGAACATCTCACCCATTATCGTTATTTTTATCATCATGGGATTTCTGGGTATTTGGCTGGATATGGCCACAGCGATGATTGCCAGCGTAGCCGTAGGTATCGCGATTGACGATACCATTCACCTCTACCACGGTTTTATCGAGCGTATCAGACAGGGTCACAGCCCTGTCTACGCCCTGGCGCGAACATACAGCCTGGCAGGCCGGGCAGTGATGACAACCACCATCATTTTGTGCGCCCAGTTCAGCTTGCTGATGGCCAGCGCTTTTGTGCCGATGGGGCACTTTGGCATACTGACCAGTATCGGTTTACTCACCGCATTGCTGTTCGACCTACTGTTGCTGCCCGCCCTGCTGATTACGATCTATCGAACCAAACGCATTATCAGCTCGAACTAGTTTTTCGCTGTTAATGTTGCCAGCAACTTTTCTGCCTCGGCTCTCTCGGAGAAATCTTTTTTCTCTGACAACAATCTTTGCAAAGTCTCAATAGCCGCTTCAGTATTCCCCGCAGCCTGATCAATCATGGCGCTGTGATACTGCATCGCAGGGCTGCCATCGCCATCGGCCAGCGCTCGTTCGATAGAGCGCTGCGCCTTAATCAATTGATTATTTTTCAATTGCACTATCGCCAGCGTATCCAGTGTTGATGGTGTCCGGCCGCTGATATCTACAGCTTTCTCAGCATAATCCAGCGCTTTTTCCGGGTCGGAGTCACGCAATAACCAGGCGAGATTATTCAGCACCACCACGCTCTCCGGAGCGTCCTGCAGTGCGGCATCATACTGCTCAACAGCCTTATCCTCTTCTCCCTTGCCAACGTACAGGCTCGCCAGCTCATGCCTGACCGCGACATCGTCCGGATGCTCATTGAGCCAATCCGTCATCATCCCTTCTGCGACCTCTCTATCTCCAGCCAACCAGCGTTGCTGGGCGAGAAACAACATATTTCGGCTGGTGGGTGCTTTTGCAAATACTTTTTCCGATAGTTCCAGCGCACGCTCTCTGTCACCGCTCTCAAGGATATAGACTGCCTCCAGCTGCATAACTTCCGCATTTTCCGGCGCCAGTTTTTTCAAGATAGTCAGATTTTCTTCTACTGCTGGCTTGTCTTTCCCGCGAAGAAATATACGGGTTAGCTCGATACGCGGTTCGAGATAGCCGGGAGAGATCTGAAGCGCTTTTTCAAATTCAGCTTTTTCCCGATCGACATCATTCAGGCCACGATAAGTCATACCCAGATGATAATGTGGCTGAGGCGCATCAGGACGAAGAGCTATCAACTGTTCAAGGGTAGACCTGGCGGCGGAAAACTCGTTTCGGGCTAGCAGTGATAGCCCTTTGACATTGAGCACCTCGGGATTATTTTGTGACGCAGGATCCAGGGTGCTGAGGAGATTCGGCACCAGCTGCGGCTGATCTTTAGTCAGATAATAACGGGACAGCACAACTCGGGGCTGAGTCGCTTTTGGATGCGCTTCCATCGCCCGTTTCAGACTATCCTCCACACCCTGATCATCTTTTTCCAATTCAGCTAATGCAGCGAGTTTCATCAGTGTTGGCAGATTATCCGGAAGCGCTTCCAGTATTTTCTGGTAATAACCTTTGGCGCCATCAAAATCATTCTCCCGAATAGACAGGAGTGCCAGCTTGTCGTTGGCAGTGACATCATCAGGGAATACTGTCAGCGCCTGACTAAACGCAGCTCTCGCCTCAGCTGGTTTATCCAGTGAAAGATAGACCTGTCCGCGCAGATTATGGGGCGCGGCACTATCGGGCATTTTCTGCTCGAAGGCATCAACTGCGGCCAGTGCAGCATCTACATCTCCCTCCTTAAGATGGGCAGTTACCAGTAGAATATCCGCCTGCTCAAACTCCGGATCAAGTTTGAGCGCCGCCTCAATATGTTCAAAGCTGCTCGCCACCTGACCACTTGCAAGCAACCCTGCGCCCAGTCTGGCCTGCGCTTCCGGAGAATCGGGCTGCAGGGAAGCCACTTTCGCTAGAAGTGTCAACGCCTCCTCGGTTTTACCCTGCTTGATCAGGGCTCCCGCCAACAGGTTCAGCGCATCGATATCCTCAGGGTTTGCCTCAACAACAGCACGCATCAACTCTTCAGCTTCCACACCTTCACCCTCTCGCAGTTTCATATTGGCGAGAAGCTTCCTGCCGGGGGCGCTGTCCGGCGCGATGGAAAGGTAGCGATAGGAAAAATCCTCTGCCTGCGCAGAATTACCCAATTTGTCGTGAGCTGTCGCCAGATAAAACAACGACATGGGGTAGCGGTCTCCATCCGTTTGCGCCAGGTCAAAAGCCTCTGTGGCGGCTTTCATATCACCGTCGCGGAAGTGAATAATCCCCTGTAAATAGTTGGCGGCCGGGCTTTTTGGCGAACGTTTGATCAGCGCCGACGCATCCTCGGACGCACCGGTATTGTCCTCCTTCTGCAACCTTACCAGCGCCCGCTTATAGCGGTCCTCAAAGCGATCATCATCACTGGCCAGCGCCTTTGAGTAGGCAGCTTCTGCAGCATCCAGGTTCAAGCCTTGCAGCTCGATATCCCCAAGCAGGCTTAACGCCGGGGCATATTCCGGCTCCAGGTCAAACACCTTATCCAGCAAGCCCCTGGCTTCACTCCAGTCACCACCTGACTGTGTACCTTTCAGCTTGGCCTGGGCCACCAGGGCATAGGGAAGATCGGGGGCCGCTGAAATTGCTTTATCTATCAGTAGCGCAGCCTCATCTTCCTGTCCCCGCGCCAGCGAACCGAGTCCCTGTGACGCGAGCACCATAGAAAGATCAACACCAGAGAGAGTGTCTACCGGCAGCTCCTGCAATGGCTCAAATTGGTTTTGTAAAAGATGTGTTTGGGCAAGAAGAGGCAATACATCGCTGTCCGGCTGGCCCAGTTCATGGGCCACCTTCAACTCTTTTTCAGCATTGGCATAAGCCCCTTCGCTAAAGTAGTACTCACCCAACAACCACCTTGCCTGCTGGTTATTGCTATTTTTCTGCAACGCATTTTTTAACTCGATAACGGCAGCATTGTTCCTGCCTTCCGCAAAGTAGGCCTCCGCCTTGGCAACCTCCGGGTTTCCCGTCATGTCACTGGAGCAGGCCAGAATTAAACCTGCCGCAATCATCAGAAACCCTACCCGAAAAAACCTGCTCATAGAAAATTCCCTTTGTACCTGCCAGAGATTACTGCTTGCTTGAAAGCGATTAACATTATTCCGAAAAATAAAGCTGCATATTTGATAATAAAACTTCGTTCAAGGTTAAAGCAAACAGGGTTTGCGGACAAATAGATAGTAGCTGAATGGATAGCAGCTGAGTGGATAGTGGCCAGATAAAACAACGTATCTGGGATATGCGAGAGAAGCCCGTTATACATTCCAGTCAAAAAGAGCCAGGCAAAAAAATTCAGGCAAAAAAAAGCGGCGACCAAAGGTCGCCGCTTTCGTACTCACACTTAACTTACAGAGTAGATCAGGCAGACAGGCTACCATTTACTTTTCTGCGACGAACCAGACCCATCAACAACAGGCTGGCTGCCAGCAAGCCCAGGGTAGCGGGCTCAGGGATGTTTTCAGTGGCGAGAATTGCAAACTCGAGCTGAAAGCTGTTTTCCTGGTTTTCTGCAGTGGTGAAACCAATGCAGTTTTCACCAGCATCAGCTGCCGCGCAAGCTTCGGCACTGAGTGGACCCAGACCAAGTGCAGCAACGTATACGTCGTAGGTGAAGCCATCAACCGAGAACGAATCGATCAGGAAAGCCAATGTTGTGCCGTTAAAGAGCTGTGCTGTTGCCAGCTCAAGCAAGTCACTGCCGAGAGCGAAAATATCACCACAGCCAAACCCGTTGAAGGGAACACCCGCCGGACAGGAGCCAGGGGCTTCGGGTCTATTGAGCGTTTCGGTAAAGCTCACACCAAAAGTCACTTCCTGAACTTGATCCGCACCACCACCAGCTGGCGTCAGAACAACATAATCCTCAGCCATTGTGTTTTGCAAAGACTGGTTCTCGGGATCAGTAATCACATAGTTATTGTGGGTAACTACCGGACCCAGGGCGAAAGTCGTGGCATTCACGTCAGTCGAAACCATCAGGCCAGTCGCACCACTACCGCTGGTCAGGTTATTACTTGGAGTTGTGCTATCGCCAGCTTCGGGGTTGATAACCAGGCTGCTGGGCAAGCCGAAGTCGTTGGAGGGATTACCCCAACTCAGCTTGGTGAACCCGTCAACATCAGAAACGCCAGCGGTTGCACCTTCTTTTACAACACCAGCCGGGTTGATCGGCTCTACCCACTCAAATTCCTGGGTATAATCAAAGGAGGTGATCATGGTTGCCGCTGAAGCGCTGCCCACCATTGCAGCACTCAGGCCCAGGCCTATAGCTAACTGCTTTACAAAATTGTTGGTTTTCATTTATTCACTCCTAGAACCTTACAGTTCCATTGTTTGTTTGCCGAAAAGATGAATCTTGGATGATCAGATTAATACTGACCAACCTTTCCGTATTAGTAAGCACGAAGTATGCCAAGACATCTTAGCCCTCCACAAAAAAACCTATCTCATTGATATTTAAATATTTATCAAAAAAATGCTCTTAAGGGGCCAAAGGGGAAATGAAGGGAAACTCGCCGCCTGTAAAGAAACCTGACGGTGCCAACAGGCTTAAAAACTCACGTTTAGCCACTCACTCCACCCCCCCATTTTTTTGTCGATACAGAAAAAAGGGGCATGGACGATAGAGTAAAGGGTAGCCAAGACCGTCACAGATAGTTTTGACCCTGTTCCACAGGCAGCCCATAATCCGGTCATGACAGACATTAATACGATCCTGCAACTGGTTCATGCCGGGCATCGCGCGCCCTCAGCCGACAACTCACAACCCTGGCATTTCCTCTGGAATGGCAAACAGCTGTCATTGCGCTACGATCACGCCAGGGTCGCTGGCCGCACATTCCCCCCCGATAACCAGGCAACACTGTTATCCATGGGTGCTGCGGTGGAGAACATCGTCAATGCTGCGCAACAGCTGGATCTGAAAACGGAGATTCACTGGTGGCCTGAAGGCGAGACCAACCGTGCCTACTACGCTGATCTAGGCTTCGAGCCATCGCCCGTCAAGCCTCTGCTGGAACGCACCAAACAATATCCATCGATTCGTCATACCAATCGTTTCCCCTACAAGAACACACCGCTTCCCCGGGATGTTCTGGACAGACTGGGAGAACTGTCCGAGGGCGGCGCCAAACTGATAGCCATCAATGAACCCAGGCTGATCAGGCAGGTAGGTAAACTGGTTAAATCTGCCTCGGAAATTCGCTTTCAGACCAGAGAGGTTCACGAGTGGCTGATAGCCAGCCTGCGCTTTTCCGAAGATAGTGTAAAAGAAGCTGACGGACTGGATTTAAAGACGCTGGCACTACCGCCGGGCGGCTCGTATCTGCTGAAATTTATCGGTGACTGGAACCGCATGAAAATGCTCAACCGCCTGGGTATCTACAAGTTGCTGGCAACAGTGGACTCAGCGCCTGTCTCAGGCGCACCAGCACTACTGGCGGTGATTGCCCCACCGGGTGCCACCGGTGCGATTGATGCCGGAATGTTGCTTAACCGGAGCTGGAGCTACCTCAATGGCCAGCATATCGCCGCTCACCCGTACTATGTAATCTCTGACCAGTTGGCGAGACTGTCCACCGGCACTGTCCCTTCTGATCTTGTTGGCGCAGCCACAACGCTGGCAAGCAGCTGCAAAAACACACTTGGCTTATCCGGGGAAGAAAGTCTGCACATGCTGCTCAGGATTGGCTACCCCAAAAAGCAGGCACCCCCTGCCTCGCTGCGATTACCGATCGAAAAGGTATTCACCGATACCTCTACCCGATAACCAGGGAAAATCGGGCAATCCTTACCGGATACCGAGCCTTTTCCTGGCAATGAACAAGCCGATTTTTTGTATGGGGTTGGCGTTTCCCCATGGACGCCAGGTTGTTTTCATACAGTTGCGATAGGCATCAAAGTGAAGTCCAAAAGGAGCTGCCAGGACTTTACCACGATTGAGGAGAACCTTGAGGGCATGGGTGGCAGCAACGCCGGCACAGAGCTCGCAGGCCATATTGGTTGATGGACCTTTTTGGGCTGCCAGATCGACCCTGCTGTCATCCACCAGATAGGTTGATTGCAACATGGCGGGGGACAGCCCCAGCAAAAAGTGCAGCAGCTGCTCGTTTTCTGACAAACCTTTCATCCTGAAGTACTGCTCAAAGGTCATCTTTCCCGGCATAAAACAGAGCAGGGCAACCCCCATACCGAGCGGTGCCGCTGTGATAGCAGGGATTCCCTTTTCAGCACATGCAGCAAATACCGCCTGCCTGATATCCAGGGCAAAAAAATCCAGCCCATCAACATAGAGGTCGGCACCGGCGAGAAACTCGTCGAGAGTGTCACTGGTCACACCCTCCGGAAAGGTCTTTATGTCTAGGTCGGGGTTAATTGAGGAGGCCATCTCTGTCAGCACGTCAACCTTGGTCCTTCCCAGGTTGGGGATGGTGGCACCGACCTGACGGTTAAAGTTAGCCAACTCAAAAATATCCAGGTCAGCCACATGGAAGTTGCCGATGCCCAGCCGGGCCAGGGAAAGCAGGTGACTACCACCCACACCGCCCAATCCGGCAATGGCAATTCGTTTGGCGGACAACAGCTGCTGCTCGGTTTCTGTCACCCACCCCAGATTGCGTGAAAATGCTGTTTGATAATCAAAGTTCTCAGCCAAACCTCACTCTCCCGCCAAAACTCTGTCTACTTTTCCATGGCAACGACTGTCCGGCCACAACAACAACTGACTGTCTACCGATTCACAACTGACGCCTGATAGCCGCTATTCACCACAGGGTAAATCGTCTCATAAAGTCCACGTAAATCGGGCAACATGCCCTTAATCGCTTTTTCTGTAGTAGAGAAATAGGGCGCTCTGAGACCATGGTAGTCAACCTCTTCGCCCACCTTCTCGAAATCAATTCCCGATCTCGCCAGCAAACGGGGCAGGAAGGGCTCCATCATGGCAAATGCCATGCTCATACCAGTGATTTCTGCGAGGGAAGTTGCCGCCAAATACGCGGCCACCGAAATCAGGGAAAACGTACGGCGCTCATGAAATGAACAATCGATCGCATCCAGATCACCGAAACGGGTGCGCCCCTCCCCCGCCCGCCGCCTGAAAGCTCCATCAACAGCCAGCCTTGAAACTTCACAAATCGTCTCACGGTTGAGATGGAGACTCTCCAGGAGTTTTCTGTCCAGATTGTCTCCGCAAAAGGCTTCCATTGGCAGGTGTGAAATGCCTTTATTACCGGCTGGCACCAACCTCACACAACCCGCGCCCCTATTGGTTGCCTTGTGTCGAACCAGGCAGTGTAACGAGATATCATCAAAGGCATCCCATTCCTTTTTGGCGGGAAAGCGGTCTATCGGCTCATACCTGAATTCTTCGCAATAAACGTGGTACCTGATGCTATAAACTTCCGCTTTCTGCTCGGGGGTTCCGGCATATTCAACTGTGAAGTAGCGTTGAAAATCCTCGGCTATGGTCAACATACTTTCGTTCATAATGCTTCCCTGTGACCCTTGTCAGATCAGCTGTTTATCCTGCAGCACACTCTCACCAATGCTTTCTCACTAGTACTTTCTCACTACAGTAAAGCACAACATGCTCTTTTCAGCGAAAACCCGCGCGCCACCTCTCCAACCACCACAAAAAGAGAGCATGGCTTATACGAAAGAACTAATAAATACAGATTAACCCCCGGAGATTAACACCCATTATGTGAACTGTATAACTTTCACGACCCAGAAAAGACAACCTCTCTTAGCGGCTCTACCTAATGAAGCAGATTCCGGCGAAGTTCATCAATCAAGCCAGTTACTGCCGAGTCCAGCAGCTGGTAGGTATTTTCAAAACCCTTGACACTGCCGTAAAAAGGGTCGGGGATTTCCGGTTGCTCAGTCTCCGGGCAAAAAGAGCGAATCAACGCCAGCTTGTACACAAGCTCATCAGGGCACATCTGCAGCAAGTCCTGATAATTGTCCTGATCCATCGCCAGGATGTAATCAAATCTTTCAAAATCCCTGGCGACAACCTGCCTGGAGCGGCCGCGTTTCAATTTAACACCAAACATAACGGCTACCTTTCTGGCCCGCTCGTCAGTTCTCTGGCCGGCCATACAGACGTGGGTACCGGCAGAATCCACCTTGACCAGGCGCTGCAAGCCATGGGCCTTAAGTCGATGCACCAAAATCCCTTCCGCCAGAGGTGAGCGACAAATGTTATGTCGACACACCATCAATATGGCCACACCCTTCATAGCTGTGTCTCGTCAGGCTGGCCAACACCACCGTTTTTCGCCGGTCTCAGCAGGCTGGCGAAAACATACAGATAGAAAATCCAGCTCACTCTGGCAGAGTCCAGTGGTGAGCCGAACAAACCAAAGACAGCGATAGCGATGACACCTGCAGAAAATGCGACATACAGCGGCAATGTATTCTGCGGCAAGCATGGCACCAGTGCCGCAGTGACACCGAGCAGCACAAACAGCCCCAACCCGATCCAGCCATTGTCATACCAGGACTGCACATAGATATTTTTGATATGCCAGGGTAAATGCGCAAAATCGTTGTAGAAGAACCAGTGATCAAGCCCTCCGGTAAACTCGCCGTTGGTGAGCAAATTTTCATTACCTGAACCAAATGTCACGTCGTCCAGCTCAACTATCGTGCCCCTGGAAAAGTTTTTCAGGTAGAGGGTCGTAGGCCAGCGGGAGAGCCGTGACCGTTTACCCACACTGGCTGAACCCAGGGTGGTCGACACGGTTGTGAAATGCTCGCCCGTGCCCTCAAAGCGAAGGGAAGACGCGTGGCAATTTGCCCGAAAATTGCTGGCAAAAATCAGGTTTCTTTCACAGATAAACACGGCGAGTCGGGCTTTTTCCGACGCCCTGACCCGGAGCTGCACAGTGTATTTTGTGTCCGGCTGAACGGGAATTCGCTGACCAAAGGCGAGATCCTCCCCGGGGCCAAGCCGAAGATACGCATTGCCACCTTCGCTCTCGATGGAAAAGCTGCCGACAGCACTGACCTTTTCAGGAAAACGGTAAGCATAGTCCGCCGGGAAAGTGCCGATACCGTTGCCCAACAACCTGGCTCGCCAACTGCTGGAACCCGCATCCACAACGTTTTGCCAATGACTCAACCGGGAGTCCAGGTCGCTGGATACGGTATCCATGCGCTCATTGAATTTATAACCACCCAGTGCCACCGCAAAAACACCCGGCAACATCACCAACAGCACTACCGCCAAAAACTGATTAAAGTATGGCTGCGTCCGGAGTCGGACAAACAGAACAATTGCCAGCACATAAAACAGCAGTTGTGCCAGACCAATGGTCAATGCATGCCCGGCTGAACGGTCCACCCAACGGCTGTCAAAATGTGCACTGATCGTGACAGACAGAAGAAGACAACCGGCAAGTAGCCAGCAAATCACCCCCAGCGCCCTGTATCGCTGCGCCAACCAGCCACCGACCAATGCAAAAACAGCCAATCCGGCAAAGGCGGCAAGGGCATAACTGCCACCGCGTGAAAATGACAGCCAGGCCGCCAATATCCCCAGCATCAGCGTGACGCTGATCAGCAGTGAAGGAAAGCCACTCTGCCTGATTCCCGCACGCCAGCGGCACACCATGGAGAGTACCGCATAGGCAACACAGCCAACAAAGAAACTCACGTAGGTTGCGCGGGTGAATCCCACCGTGGCGCAATAGGCCAGCGCACAAAATGCCACCAGTGCATAGATCTTCAGCACCCCTCTGGAACCATGAAAAATCCCGTACAGGGTCACCGGCAAAAGCAACAGCACAATCCCGTCAATCACCTCGCCACCGGTGTGCATATCCGAAAAAATACCGGTGGTGCGATAGGCCGATGCCAGATCAAGCAGCGAATTAACCACGTGATACCAGGCACTCCAGGACAACAGTACACCGAGCGTGCCCCGCTCCCAGAGCACGATCACCCCCAACACCAGCGCCGCCGTACAGAACCCCGTGACCAGCCAGTTAACAGACCGGTCGCGGGCACGGCGGAACACATTCAGCCAGAGGGGTGTCAACAGTAGCGCCCAGAGCATGCCCCTGATCAGTTTGTAGCCATATTCCGGCAAATAATACGGGTTACCGGTAATACTCTCGGGTGGGAACAGGAACACACCCCAGGCGGAAAAACCGGCCAGTACAACCGCACAATAGGCTGCAATCAGCAGCAAAGCACCCTTGCGATGCGACAGACGAAGATCAAAACGTCCGGACAATAGTGCGAACGCTATTGTCGTCAGCATCAACAGATCCAGTTCATTGAACAGAAACCTGCCCGTGTAAGTGGCAAGGTCCAGGCTGACCGTCGCAACCGGCAGCACCAGCAACCAGAGGCGCGGGACAAAAAACAGCAGCACCAGGTAAACCAGGGCGACAACAATCGACAGGCTCCCCACCAGGGGGAAAGACAGAAACGGATACAGTGCCAGCAGCAATAATGCCAGGCCTGTCAGTTTTCCAGAGATATTGAGAATGGGATTTGGCCCCGGTTTTTTTATCGTCTGATCAGAGGGCATATCAGCGTTCCGTTTAAAAAATGTCGGTCATTGGGCAGCCTCAAGCAATGCATTGACATACGCCGAGGGGATGGCATAACTGATGGCAGAGGGATTGTGCAGCATGGCTTCTTTTGATTCTTTGACAAACACACTATTGATCACGGCAACGACCCTACCGGTCTCGACATCGTAAACCGGGCTGCCGCTGCTGCCGGGGTAGGCTGTCGCATCGAGCTGATAAACCTCAAAAGGCTGGCGGGCACGTTTGATTTGCGCGGCCGTCAGCGTGGCAGAGGACATGGCAGGCATCACGATAGGGGTCACCGCAGACACAATACCCCGATGCGTGACTGGCTGCAGGCCCAACACCAGCCCAATCGGGAACCCGGTAAAGGCAATCTCTTCACCTTCGCGGAGAGTACGCGAACTCTCCACCACCAATGGTGGGAGGGCGGGGCCGACAATCTCCAGCAGCGCGAGATCGTGGGCTTCATCTGTTCGGATCAGGGTAGCCGGGTAGACACGGGAAGCTTTCCCCTCACCGCTAAACACCGCCAGTAACTCTTTTTTTTCATTATCGAGCGGTTTCTGAATAACATGGAAATTGGTCACCACCTGTCGGCCGTTACCCACCACAAAGCCGGTACCCCGAAAAGTCGGCAGTTGCCCCCGACCATCCGGCCCCTTGTTCGGGAAGACCGTGCCGATGCCGACCACCCCGCCCCTGATCTTGTCGATGGTATCCGGCAGCCCGGCCACAACCTGAGCGACCGGCATCAGCGATAAACCGCACAGCAAAAGCAGGTAACGTACCAATAACCTCATGAGCTGGAATCCCCGACCGTCCGCGTTGAACTTTGGCCACAGGTTACGTGCATTTGATAAAAATCGCTATAATCCGGCATCTTCCGAAAAACCGGGACAACTCAACGAACGGATCGCGCCCCCCATGTCAGATCTTCTTCACCAACTCATCAGTCATCAGTCCATGCGAACACCTGATGCGATGGCGCTGTATTTCAAGGATCGTCAATTCAGTTACCGTGAGTTGCAACAGCAGGTCGACGCTGTCTCATGCGGCCTGCTATGTGCAGGCCTGAATCGCGGTGAACGGGTAGCGACCTATCTGCCAAAAGTGCCGGAAAATGTTTTCGGTCTGTTTGGTGCCGCCCGCGCCGGAGGGGTGTTTGTCCCGGTCAATCCACTGCTCAAGGCCAACCAGGTGGCCTACATTCTGCGCGACTGCAATGTCCGGATACTGATCACCTCGGCACAACGGCTGGAGCAATTGGCTGTGGTACTACAGGAGTGCCCCGATCTACGGACTGTGGTGATTATCGACGACAAACCCCGGCCACCATCAGCAGCAGCAGCAGCAACGCATTATGCCCTGCTCGGCTGGGACAGTTTCCTCAGCAGTCAGAACGGCCAACCGCCCCACCCACATATCGACAGTGACATGGTGTCCATCCTCTATACCTCGGGCAGCACCGGCAACCCGAAAGGCGTCGTACTCTCCCATAAAAACATGGTCACCGGCGCCAGAAGCGTTGCGTCCTATTTAAATAATCACGCGGATGACCGGCTGCTGGCGGCCCTGCCCTTCAGCTTTGATTACGGACTCAGCCAACTCACCACTGCATTCTCGGTGGGCGCCTCGGTGGCCCTGATGGATTACCTGCTGCCCCGGGACATTATCCGCAGCATTCAGCGCTACAACATCACCGGCCTGGCGGCTGTCCCGCCACTGTGGAACCAGCTGGCACAGCTGGAATGGCCCGAGGAAACTGCTCGCTCACTGCGCTATATCACCAATAGCGGTGGCGCCATGCCGGCGGCCACCACCAGCAGGCTGAGAGCCGCCCTGCCCGATACAAAGGTTTTTTTGATGTATGGGCTCACCGAAGCATTCCGGTCCACTTTTCTGCCACCGGAGCAAATCGATCAACGCCCCGACTCAATTGGCAAGGCAATACCCAACGCCGAGGTTCTGGTGATCCGCCCGGACGGCACACCCTGCAACGCCGGGGAACCGGGCGAGCTTGTCCACCGTGGGTCACTGGTGGCCATGGGCTACTGGAACGACCCGCAGAAAACCGCTGAGCGTTTCAAGCCAAGTCCCGGCCAGCCCACCGGGATTCCCCTGCCGGAAATTGCAGTATGGTCGGGCGACCAGGTGCGCAGGGACGAGGAGGGTTATCTGTATTTCATCAGCCGACTGGATGAAATGATCAAAACCTCCGGTTATCGGGTGAGCCCCTCCGAAGTTGAAGAAGTCGTATACAACCTCCAGGGTATCAGCCAGGCTGCTGCTCTCGGGCTAGCTCACCCGATGCTGGGGCAGGCCATTTTGCTGGTGATAACAACACATGGCACAGTAACGGCATCAGAAGTCCTGCAGCACTGCAAAAAGGAACTGCCCAATTTCATGGTGCCCCAGCAAATCGTTATCCTCGAGCATATGCCTCACAATCAAAATGGCAAAATAGACCGAAAGCATCTTGCCACTGAATACCGCGACCTTTTCAAGGAGCCTCAGGCGTGAAAAAAGCATTACCGGAACATGTACCGATGGACCAGTTCAAGGTGATAGACAACTGCCTTCAGGTGGGTCATGTAGCCGTCGACCGACTCGCCGAGCGGGTGGGGCAAACACCCTTTTATGCCTACGACCGGCAGCTCATGACAGAGCGGGTAGCCGCACTGAGAGCGCAGTTTCCTGAGGATATCCATTTACACTACGCCATCAAATCCAACCCGATGCCTGCCGTTGTTCAACACCTGGCGGGGCTGACCGACGGGCTTGATGTGGCGTCGCTGAAAGAACTTCGCGTAGCACTGGATACGGGCACCAGCCCACGCAATATCAGCTTTGCCGGACCGGGCAAAAGCGATGTCGAACTGAAAGCGGCGGCAGCGGCGGGCATTATTATCAATCTTGAATCCGCCGGGGAAATGGAACGGCTGGCGACCATCTGCAACCAGACCGGCCACCGGGCCAATGTCGCCGTGAGAGTTAACCCCGACTTTGAACTGAAAACCTCCGGCATGAAGATGGCCGGCGGCCCAAAACCTTTCGGCATCGATGCTGAAGAGGTTCCCGCCGTGCTGAAGCGGCTTGGGCAACTCGACCTCGCCTTCCAGGGCTTCCACATTTTCAGTGGCTCACAGAACCTGCGACCGGACGCCATCATTGAGGCCCAGACAAACACCTTTGCCCTGGCACTGAAACTGGCCGATCACGCTCCATCGCCTGTCCAGTGGCTGAATATCGGTGGCGGCTTTGGCATTCCCTACTTCCCCGGCGAACAACGACTCGACCTCGGCCCTGTCGCGGATAATCTTGCAACCCTTCTGGCCCGCCACAGGGCCGACCTGCCAGAAGCAGAAATTGTTGTTGAGCTGGGCCGCTATCTGGTGGGTGAGGCCGGCGTCTACGTCTGCGAAGTCATCGACCTGAAAAAATCCCGGGGTGAAACCTATGCAGTGACCAATGGCGGGCTGCACCATCATCTCGCTGCATCGGGCAACTTCGGTCAGGTGATCAGAAAAAACTATCCGGTCTGTATCGGCAACCGGGTGACAGGCGATCCGCTGACACCGGTAAATGTGGTGGGGCCGCTGTGTACCCCACTGGATATCCTCGGGGATAAATACGCGCTGCCGCCCGTTCAGATAGGCGATCTGATTGTGGTCTTTCAATCTGGCGCCTATGGCTATACCGCCAGCCCGCACCACTTTCTGAGCCACCCTGAGCCGGTTGAGGTCCTGGTCTGATCGCCCGACCAAACGTCGACTACGGCTCCGGGTGATAAAAAATCTTCACAACCTGCCACACCACTACTCAATTCTGTGCTGAGCTGGCAGAATGCTATCCGGCAGGCTGATCGCCCCGGATTTATGACGAAAATGGAACAACCTCTATGAGTTTGCAAGCGGACATCATTCAAATTATCAATGACGTACTTATGCTCGACGGACAAACCACTGAGTTTGACAGTGACACCGGCCTGCTGGGATCCATACCGGAATTTGACTCTATCGCTGTGGTCTCGCTGGTGACTGCACTGGAGGAAGAGTTCGGCTGTGCTTTCGATGATGACGAACTCAATGCCGATGTATTCGCCACCATTGGCAGTCTCACAAAAGTCGTCGAGCAAAAGCTGGGCTGATGAATCCTTCCTGCAGGCTCGAACCCGCGTATATCGCCGGGAGCAGAGGCAAACTGTTTGCACTCCACTGCGCACCTGCAGCTCGAAATGACCGTGCAGAATGCGTGATTGTCGCCCCCTCCTTTGCCGAGGAAATGAACCGTTGTCGCTATATGCAGACTATGCTGGCGCAGCAACTTGTCGGCCACGGCATCTCTCTGCTATCCGTTGATCCCTTTGGTACCGGCGACAGCCAGGGCGAGTTTGTAGAAACCGACTGGCAACAGTGGATCAGGGATCTCATCACCGCAGCAGACTATGCCGGGCAGCTCGGTTACCGAGCTGTCACCCTGCTGGGTATCCGCCTCGGTGCGCTGCTGGCAGCCGCCGCCGCACCCGAGGTGAAAAACCTGCAACGGCTGGTCTTCTGGCAACCGGTCAGCAACGGCAAGCTCGCTCTCAATCAGTTTCTGCGCATCAAAATTGCCGCTGCCATTGGCCGCGACGAGGACGGCGGCACCACTGCCCAGTTTGAAGAAGAACTCAACCGGGGGAACAGCATTCAGGTGGCGGGCTATGATGTTTCTCCCGCGCTTTTCAGGGGAGTCCAGGCTGCCCATTTCGATCAATACCTATCACCCATCACCGCACCGATCAGCTGGTTTACGGTACTGACCAGCGAAGAGCGCAGCACCCCCCGCGCCGATCTGAAAACCATCGAACAATGGCGCTCCGAGGGAAAACAGATCGAACATCTGACCAGTATAGGCCCCGCCTTCTGGCAGGCTCACGAGCGGACCCTGGCACCCAATCTGGTGAACAAGACCATCAGTCATCTGACCGGGGTACCCCAACATGAATGAGCACGCGGTTGTTTTCCCCTGCGAAGAGGATGCATTGTTGGGCATCGTTCACTCACCGGACCAGGCGGGAACCACCGGCGTGGTAATCATTGTGGCCGGCGGCCCTCAATACCGGGTAGGCGCCCACCGCCAGTTTGTTGTGCTGGGCAGGGAACTGGCTCGACAGGGTATTCCGGTATTGCGCTTCGATCACCGGGGAACGGGTGACAGTGGCGGCTCTTTTCGCGGGTTCCTCGACATGGATGCCGATATTCGGAGTGCCATCGACACGCTTTTCAAACAGTGTGGCAACCTGAAGCGCGTGATGCTCTGGGGTGAGTGTGAGTCCGCCTCGGCCGCCGCTTTTTATGCCTACGGGGATCCCCGGGTGGCGGGCATCTTTATGGTCAATCCCTGGGTCAGAACAGAGGCAGGGCAAGCCAAAACCTACCTCAAACACTACTATTGGAACCGGCTAAGAGATCCCCGTTTATGGCAGAAAATCAGGGCCGGCCAGTTCTCCCTGATGCGCTCCCTGAAAGCCTGGCTACAACTGCTCAGGCATGTCGCCAAAAGCAACGGCGATTCGAAAAAAGCTTCAGACGCAGAAGAACTGACGTCGCTACCATTGCCCGAACGCTTAACCAGGAGTCTGCAACGATTTCCGGGAAAGACGTATATTCTGACCAGTGGTAACGACTATATTGCTCAGGAATTCAAAGACTTCACGAACAGCTCGGTTGTCTGGAAAAGCTCCGGGCTACAGGAAAAAATCTTTTTTAATGAAATGGCCGATGCCGACCATACCTTTTCCCGGACGGTCTGGCGTACAGAACTGTTCGAGCAAACCGCGCAATGGCTGAAGAACCATTTAACGGATCAGTCCGATCAAAAATCTGCGAACACCAACAACGACCACTGATCGACCACTGAATAATGGTTGCTACTGCCATCCCGCCAAACCCGAATAAATGGACCGCAAACAAAATGGAGTTCACGCCATGACCACCAGCCATCTGCCGCCGCTGCTCAACCACTATCTGGCGGGTTGGTCCTGCTCTGCAACAACAGCATTCAGCTCAGAAAATGCGCTGGGCAGAATGGTGAAAGCCGCCAACAGCTCACTGCCCGATATTTCAGCCGAAAACGGCACATCGGCCTGTGCCAGCACCGATGTGCTCTATCAGACAGCTAACGGATCCAGTTTTGCCATGATTGGACAGCCGGAATGGACCGAGGAACACATAGCCAGCAAAGCCCGCGAGGAAGGCCATGGCGCAGCACTGGCAATGGCCCACGCTGAATACGGCAGCCGCTTTTTACAGGTATTAAGGGGCCCGTTCGCCTTCGCGGTTATCGATAACTCGACGGATACGGTGATGCTGGGTACCGACCGGATGGGCCGTCACCCACTTTATTACACCGAGATCGATCACGGACTGGTTTTCGGTTCGTCGGCATCCATTGCACTTGCCAATGCGAACCCGGCTGAGGAAGCCGAAAAAGCCAGGCTGCAAACCCAGGGCCTTTATGAATACGTCTATTTTCATATGGTACCCAGCCCACATTCGATATTTGAGGGACTGAAAAAATTACCCGCCGGCCACCTGTTGCTTTACTCGGAAAACCAGTGCGTCGTCAGCAACTACTTCCGGCCCGTGTTCAAGGAACAATCGCCGGATGGATTTACCAGCCTCGGAGCGGAGCTCAAGACACAGTTAAAAGATGCCGTTGAACGCTGCATCAAGCCCGGCGTGAAAGTGGGGGCATTTCTCAGCGGCGGGCTGGACAGCTCTTCCGTGGCCGGCATGTTGTCTGAAATCAGCCCGAACAATGCCCAGGCATTCTCGATCGGCTTTTCAGCCAAGGGTTACGATGAGATGGCCTACGCGCGCCTCACCGCAAAACACTTCGGCATCCAGCTCCACGAGTACTATGTCACGCCAGAGGATGTGGTGAAGGCCCTGCCAATGGTCGCCGCCAGTTATGACGAACCGTTCGGCAACTCCTCTGCCCTGCCCGCCTATTTCTGCGCCAAACTGGCCGCCGAAAACGGTATCCAGTGCCTGCTTGCCGGCGACGGCGGTGACGAACTGTTTGGCGGTAACGAGCGCTATATCAAGCAGCGGGTATTTGAAAACTACCAGAAGTTTCCCGCAGGCCTGCGACGCGCCTTCATTGAACCGCTCATCAATGCCCTCCCCAATGCCATACCACTGGCCGGCAAGGCAAAAAGCTATCTCCAGCAGGCCAATGTTCCGCTTCCCGATCGCCTGCAAAGTTATAACTTCCTGCACCGCCATGCCGCGAATGAAATTTTCGACGATGAATTTCTGGCGACAGTCAACACCCAGGCGCCGCTCCAGTTGCTTAGAGAAACATACCATCGGGCGACTGACGCCAGTACGCTCAATAAAATGCTGTATCTGGACTGGCAATATACCCTGGCGGATAACGACCTCAGAAAGGTCAGCCACATGTGTGAACTGGCTGGCGTGGATGTCGCTTATCCCATGCTGGATGACGGTCTGATTGACCTGTCATGTCGGGTACCTAGTGACTGGAAGATCAAAGGCAACGACCTGCGCCATTTTTACAAAGCCGCACTGAAGGGCTGGCTGCACGACGACACCATCAACAAGAAAAAACAGGGTTTCGGCTTGCCGTTTGGGGTATGGATGGAAACCCATAAACCGCTTCAGGAAATGGCCTATGACCATCTACTGAACCTGAAAAAACGCCAGTTTTTCAAACCCGCGTTTATTGACCAGACCATAGACCTGCACAGAAATCAGCATGCTGCCTATTACGGGGAACTGATCTGGATTCTGATGGTGCTGGAAATGTGGTTGGCCCAGCATCAATAAAAGGCATCAATAAAAAATACCCATAAAACACCAACCGCCACCAGACACCCAATAGAAAATAGTGTCAGTTCTTTTTGGAAAACATCGACTTAAAATAAGCAACCCACGACCTGACATAAAGCATTCTGTCGCCGGGGTACCATAGATCTGACTTGATTCTAAAATCCAGAAATCGGCAAAAAAACCCGGCTACAGAGCGCCATTTTTGCCATATAGCAGGTTGCCTTGAACGCAGGCGGGAAAGCAAATAGCCAATTTCACCCGGCACCGTATGACGACAAACCACTTTCCTGTTGGGAGGACCAAGGTTTTTTACAGCGTGGCCGAAGAAAGCATCTGTCTGTAACCTGGGATAGTTTTTGCCGGAATAGAGATCAAGGTGGAGGTATCCCCAAAAACGCGCATTGATTTCAATAAACCAGAATCGATCCGTTTCAGGTTCCCATTTGTACTCCATCATGGCGACACCCTGCCAACCCAGTATCTCCATTTTTTTTCTCGCGTCTGCCAGGATAGCCTCGTGCCAAAAACTCTCCCGCAATGACATCATGCCGCCTGTCCATGGCTGCATATGGACACCAAGCACCATACTCTCAGCCATAAACTCACCCTGATGACGCCACAAACTCACCCCAACTTTTTTTCCCGGCACATATTCCTGCCAGAGAAGCGAGTGATAGTCGGGCAATAGTTGCCGGATATGATGATGCAACGCATGGATATCTTTACAGAAAATAACTTTCGACCCGGTATTTGATTTTGCTTTTTCTGCATCGGCTTTGACAAAAAAAGGCCCTGTACCCATTGAGTCATCAATAGCGAGCTGACCGAGCTCCGCTTCACTACTGACAGCCCCGCCGACGGGAATATGCCAATCCAGCTCGGGGAGTCGGGCTTTAAGCCGGGCCTGGGTTGCCACCTTACTCAAACAAGTCGATACAACCTCGACATCAACCGCGTCGGGCAAAAGTGGCGAAAACTCACCATAAGCGGCGTTAATTGCCTGCAGGAAACCCTCGCTGGGCACAATCATCTGAATATCATTGCATTCAATGTAAGACCTAAGCCAGGGTACAAATTCACTATCGGTATAGGAAGGATGGCATTCGTAAGAAGACGTAAACGTTGAATAAAACCCCAGCGCATCCGGGGTGGGGGCAATAGCAAAAATCCGATAGCCGGCCTCCCCCAGGGAACGAATAACAGCAATCATTCCTAGGGCATTCGCTTCAGCAACAAGTACGTTTTTATTCATCAAAGTTATTCATCAAAAACATTCAGTCGAGGTTAGCGAGCCGGACCCACTGTATCCCGACAACCCGACAAATCATATATCCCCATGGCTCGGGCTTCGCAAGGTAACACGCCACGAGACCCATTCTGGTGGTTTTATTTTTCGATGGAGTTTTCTTAAAAGACCATTCAATAAGTATCGATCTACAGCGGCCAGTGTATGACTAATTTGGTACCGGCGATAATAGCGATTGAGTGTCTTATAAACTTCATTATTGTCTACTTGTCTCGCCAAAATCATTAAATCTTTGACGGCATCAGCCGCGCCTTCAGATGTTGGCCGCATAATTTTTAGTGAATCGATATCATCTAATTTTGCCAGTGATAGAATTTCTCCTTCAAGCAAATAAATTGCAGTCATACTTCTGATACATTTTGAGCATTTGCCACAGTTTTCATGAATACTGGCCCAGCAGACCTGAAGGTTGTTTGCTATTCTTTCATCGGACAATATTTCTTTTGTTTTTTCAGTCCGTCGATGGCTTGCACCATGGTGAATTACCAGAGTTGACTCGGTACTCCACATAGGATCACTTAAAGGGTGAGAACCCCAAGGAAATAGAGCGTCATAAGTAAACGAAGAGGGTACAAATAACTTTTTCATACCTATTGCGCCACCCATTGAACATAGCAACAAACCGTGTCCAAAATGCCAAGATATCTTTCTTTTTATCATCCACTCCCTAACATTGGTCTCTATCGGAACGAGAGTTTTTCCCAGTGACGCTGCAAACGCTGTTTGTTGCAAAACACGACTATCCCAAGACACCTGATCACGACCCTGATCAAAGCTTCGACACATGAGTAAATGCGTTATTTCATCTTTATGACAGAGGAGTGTGTGAGAGCTATCAACTCCAGCCGAGAAAAAACTGCCAACTTTTGTGTTGTTATTAACGTTATCGGAAGTCTCTGCACGAATATCAATGATATTGAGATCTGTATTCCAGGAAGCGTAGATCGACTGTAACTCTTTCAACTGCTCATGAAGCTGAAAAGACAAAGGGACACTACTCTGAATCTCGATTGGCTCGTTTCTGGCCATCGCCTCTAAAAGTGCGATGCCCACAAAATATTCAACCGACAAAACCAATTCGAATTGTTCTGGAACGCTTAAATAAATTCTATCTTCATCAATTAATGCGGATAGCACATTAAAGCCGTCAACCGTTTCGAGCTTAACATCTGATATACAGACACAGCCTTTCATTTTAATTCTCCATTGTCAGTCACTGTTTTTATTCTGCATTGTGACGCGCCAGTTAATCCAATCGGGGTTTTTAACCCTTCGGTACAGTCTGCGAAAGAGACTACCCATCAAATACTTGTCTACCAATACAAAAGTCTGGCTCAATTTGAATTGTCGATGATACCGATACAAAATTTTGTATATCTTTATATTATTACTTTGCCTGGCTAGAAGCATGGCATCCTCTAAAAAGGTCGCACCACTCTCGTCATGGGCTTTCAGCATTTTTAGCGTACTGAAATCCGTAAAAGGCGGTAGGGAATTAATGGGGATACCCAGAAGATACACGGCGACCATGGTTCTTACACATTTAGGACATTTGCCACAGTTTCTGTCTGTGCTAGCCCAACAGACCTGAAGGTTGTCTGCGAAAACTGGATTTTGCAATATGAAGGCCATTTTTTCACCCCGCCTTGCCCCTGCATCTGCATGAATAATTTCTGTGGATTCTGTGCTCCACATAGGATCACTCAGTGGATGGGAGCCCCAAGGGAAAAGCTCATCATAGGTATGGGAAGCCGGTATATAAATGCGGCGCATACCTAATGCTCCGCCAGCGGAAGATAGCAGTAGCCCGTGGAAAAAATGTGAAGATATTTTGCGGCCTATCGCCCAGTCCTTGGCGTTTGTCTCTACCGGAACAAGGGTTTTACCAATCGACTCGGCGAACTTTGTCTGTTTTTCTACTCGCTTATCCCAGGAGGCCTGATCATTTCCCGAATCGAATGCCCTGAACAATATCAAATGGGTTATATCCTCCAGATGTGTCAGCAGTGTATGAGTACTGTCTACACCCGCAGAAAAAAAGGACCCAGTTTTCTGGTAATAATGTTGATCTGAAATTGTATCGGCCTGTATTTCTACAATAGAAAGACTGCTATTCCAACAGCGATAAATAGCCTGAATCTCGTTCAATGCACCGTGTAATTTTTTAGAAACAGGCACGCCCTCAACGGAAAGAATCCTGTTGCTGATCATGGCCTCAAGCAGGGCAACACCAACAAAACACTCGGCTGACAGTGATAGCTCAAAATTAGCTGCAACCCGAAAATAAACGTAGTCACCATCCACGTTCGCACTCAGCTCATTAAACCCGCCTTTAGTAACGAGTTTAATATCTGATATGATCAATTTTTCAGTCATACAATGTCTGCCAATATTATTGGTTTAACGCGTTGCGTGAGGGCATCCTTGTATAGGCAAACCCGCTGTAATCGGGATAAATATTCAACTCAAGAATAACCGGCCCTGCCACAGAAAAGGCAATATCAACGCCTGCGAATCTGATTTCGGGGAAAACATGCAGTGAGTTTTTTGCCAGCTCAACCGCCTCCGTGAACATAGGCATCCGGGTTCCAGCCAGCCTGGTTAAACTGTCCGGGTGCTCCTGGTAAAATACCCACGGTTTATATTTCGTGAAGCCCGCTTTAGCGATTCCGGTGGACACATCAATGGGAAACACGATAGCACCCGAGGTGGCATTATCAACAATAGCCCCCGTGCGACCCGCCCTTAAGAAAGCCAGCAGACAATCGACAGTCCCGTCGCGTTTTTTGAGCACGCCTATCCGGAGTGTATTAACGCTGGATTGATTGATTGCCGCATAATCCGGGTGTTGCTCAAGGTATTTCTCGATCAGCACACCGCCCTCTTCTGTTTTATCGATACTTGAAACAAAACTGTCTGTCTCCAGCCAGGTTCCGGTTTCAAGGTCTTTGACCTGTCCCGCTGAATGATATTCGATCGCCCGAAAACCCTGACCGCCCCAGGATTCAATGAGCTTGAAACAGATTCTTGTTTTATCCTGCTGCTTTTCCAGCAGGGCCTTCAGGTCGGCTGCTGTCCTCAGCGACGAACCATCAGCGGCCAAACCGTCTACAGGGTCATAATGACCGAGCAACTCCGGGGTCGGCTGCCCATAGGCCGTCAGTACCGCTTTTTCTATCACCTTGTTTTGTGAACTCTTGTGGTAAAGGCGGTTATTGAGACGGTAAACCTGCCTTTTATAACCAGCCGTGCTCAGATAGCCCAGCACATCGCGGAGAGGGAAGTCCTGCCTGTACATTTGCGCCAACAGGTAAAAGCCCGGACCTAGGCGGGAACGGATAAACAACAGCAGCATTTCCGTCAGCTGGCGCACAATACTTTTATTGCCCGGTTGCGCTGATAGCGTCCGAATAGTACTGAGGTACTTTTTTACTTTTTCCATTGTTCTTCAAATCATCCTGTTTTCAGCCATTTGAAAAAAGATCGCTTCAGCTCAAGCAAACCGGACAGTTCCGCCTCAAACTCCAGGTCTGAAACATGTTCACCATCCAGAATTCGTGGCAGCGCATAAATCTCGGCACCCCTGCCGACCAAACCCGACGCAGTGGTTGTGGCTGAGGCAATACCCAGCTTTTTCAGGTCTGGCCAGATAGTCCGATCATACACGCCACTGGGGTAACAGAAATGTTGCAGTGGCTGTTCTGTCAGAGGCTCCAGTCGCGCACGATTATCCTCTATCTCCTCTTCAACACAGAAGTGTCCCGCTTTTGAGATTCGGTGACGATGGGTATGCAGTTGAATATCCAGACCGCGCCGGGACATTTCCTGAACCTGTGAAGGACTGGCAAGGTGAAACCACTTTTCTGAGCAGATCAGCTCCCGGTCAAAACCCAGTTGATCCGCCACCTGCCAGAGAAAGGCCTGCCGCTCTTCTTCACCGGGCAACTGTTCGAGATGGCACTGCAGTGTTGTGGCAAGGTCTGACCGCTGGTCACTTTCTGCCAGGTCATAAACCTGACCACCGGGGATGCCGAGATCGGCAAGGCTTACTCTCGCCAAACCTGTCCTTGAGACCAGATAATGCAGCGCAACATTCACCACTGGCCACTGTTTTTCACTGTAGTAACTGGTGACATACAGGGTTGCGGGGAATTGATGCTTTTCCAGCTCGGGGAGCATATGCAGGTAAGTGCCATACCAACCATCATCAATGGTCAGCACCACCGTATTGGCTGGCAGTGTGTTGTTTTCCCGGCGGGTCAAAGCCTCATTCAGGCTCAACACCGGATAGCCAAGCGCCTGGATTGTCTGCATTCTTGCAGCAAATTTACCGGCACTCATAAAAAGATAGTTGCCATAATGGCCCTGGCCGAGCCAGATTCCGTGATAGGCAAGTATCCGAAGATCACGAGCCGTTATCCAACGGCACAGGGCAAACAGCCCCGTATACTTCGCCAAATGAAATATCCACTGTTTCATTTCTGACATTTACCCTGCACTCTGGCAGTATTAGCAGTCAAAGTGACTGTCGGCCGGATTACTGGCAAAAACCCTTTTACAGACAGAGGCGCCGTATAATTAATGCGCACTTTATCACCTACTGAAAGCTTACACTCGCTGGTATTTGGCTTTCTATGGCTCTTTACAGGTTTCCCATGCACAAGTTGACTAAAGTAACGTTGCCCCACTGTTTTGTTCTATCCCTGTTTTCCGTGTTCTTGCTATATAGCGCGTCAGTTTTTTCAGCGCCTGTCGGCCATGCTCCCTGGGTAGGCGATACCCTCAAAAACGCACCCTGTGAGGGTGGCATGGAAAATTTTGGCCCATTTGACTACTTGTTGCGCAACCAGTTACCCGGGCAGCTCAACATTGTGGAAAAACATCACTTTAATCCGGAGGTAGAGCAGCTGATCAAGGGACAAACCAGTGTCTCACCTTTGGGGGATATCGGTTACACCCTGAGGGCCTGGCCAAACCATCACCGGGCCCTGTACAGCGCGATTCGTTACCGCATAAACACGTGGCCTGATGGCCATACAAACCGCTATCCTCCGGCAGAATGCTATCTTCAACGCGCCATAAAATTCAGCCCGAGTGATGCCACGGCCCATATGCTGTACGGTATGCTCCTCCAACAGACTGGGCATCAGAAAAAGGCTCTAGAGCTGTATAAAAAGGCCATTGAGCTTGACCCGCACAATCCACAAATTCAGTACAACCTGGCGCTCTTGCTGGTTGACCTCAAAAAATACCCCGAAGCCAGAAGCTACGCCACCAGTCTCTACAAAAGGGGGTTCCCGCTACCCGGTCTCAAGGACAAGCTCAAAGCAGCCGGGCAGTGGCAGTCAGACGAGGAGCAGTAATCTCAGGCTGGATTCCTGAACATTGCCAGCAAGCGCGCCATAAACCGTAATGGCGTCTGGTCCCAGGGGGTAAACCTCGGCATCTGCCAACGATCGCTTGACTCACTGGCAACGCCCCATTGGGTAGACACCGCGCCCTCAAAACCGATGGATTTTACAAAATCGCGGTGTTCCAACCGATAATCGATCTCGGGCCGGCCATTGGGGTAGGCAAAATACCGCACCGGTTTGCCCGTGAGTGTTTCCAGCGCATCTTTTGATGCCTGGATTTCCTGCCGGGCATCGGCGAGTTTCAACATGGCCAGGATGGGATGGGTCCGGGTGTGAGCGCCAATTTCGATACCGGCATCTCTCAATTGCTTCACCTGGTCATTGGTCAGCATCATATTTTCCGGCAAGGGCCCCACCATCGACTGAATAACACGAATAGCCTCGGCACGCTTTTCCGGTGGCCAATGCTTAATTTCACGAATAATCTGACCCGCTGCCTGTCTGCGGTGTTGGAAATCGGCCAGATCGTAGGTGGCCAGACCCAGCGCCCGAAGATCAAACTCGCCACTCCCGGCAATTCGCAATGCCTCGACCACCGCATCGTTCCACATCAGGCCACCATTGAGGAATCCCGTGGAGATAAATACGGTGGCCGGCATACGCCAACGCTGCAACACCGGCAACGCACATTCTGCGTTATTGGCATAACCGTCGTCGAAGGTCACGCAAACAGCTCTTTCCGGCAGTTTACCGCCGTCCAGTTTGGAGATGGCATCAGACAATGAAAGTGGATTGAAGTAACGGGCAAGCAGCTCCATATGCCAATCGAATGTCGCCACTGTCGGCTCCGAACGGCGCATATAGTCACGCTCAGGCAGCACACGGTGGTAGGTGAGAATACAAACCCGCTGCTTGTTTTTTGTCTGCAGCACAAGGGGCAGTGTTCTGGCAACTGCGCTGTACAGCAGATGGTTCATTCATGATTCCTCAGGTTCGCTTCAATCCAAGGATTCTGACAGTCTGTGAGACGGCTAACAACTGTCGATATTTTTTACGTTTTGGCTGGAAACGCAGCGTACAAAAGGGATTGTCAGGATATTTTACATCCTCAAAATACCGGCCTGATTAAAGCACCTAATTACAATCCCGAATTAAAGTCCCCAATTAAAGTCCTGAGCGGGCCAGCCCGATAAGAACAAAACCATCTTATTTGGCGGAGTGTTCTTCAGGCGGTCGAATATAAGATAGACTTGCAGTCCGTTATAACATTGCCTGCCAAACCTAGGGTTTATTCGACCTGATGACTATTACCACTCGCACAGCCATTGGATTCAGTATCACCGGCAGGTATCTGACGCTCTCCTTCCAGTTTGTCTCAACCATGATCCTGGCCCGGCTACTGACGCCGGAAGAGATTGGTATTTTCAGTGCGGGCTTTGCCATCGTGGCGCTGGCCCAACTGTTTCGCGACTTTGGCCTGAATCAGTACATTATTCAGGAAAAAGAATTGAATGAGACGAAAATCAGAACAACCTTCACGCTCAACCTGTTGATGTCCTGGACGCTGGGGACTTTACTGTTTTTCTCGGCGGGCCTGATTGCCGGTTTTTTTCAGGAAGCAGGCATAGAAACGCTGATCAGAATTCTCTCCTTCAACTTTTTTATCATCCCCTTTGGCACTATCACCCTGGCATTGCTGCGCAAGAAAATGCGCTTTCATATCACTGCAGCTATTGGTCTGACCGCGACCCTGTTGGGCATCTGTGTCTCCCTGGCAACGGCCTACACCGGTTCCGGCTATCTCTGTCTCGCCTATGGCGCGATCACCGAGACTTCCAGCATTGTACTTCTGTCAGTTTTTTTTCGGCCCCGGGATGTGAGTCTTACCCCCACCCTGGAAGGCGCCAAAAATATATTCAGGTTCGGCTCCATTGTTGGCGCGGGTAACATCATCAACCAGTTTGCCACCAGTATCACCGATGCCCTGATCGCCCGCATGCTCGGGCTCGCGCAGCTGGGCTACTTTTCCCGGGCCTTTGGCACTTTTTCACTGTTCGATCATATCTTTGTCAGCAGCATCCGCGGGGTCATCCTGCCGCTGTTCTCCCGCGACAACACTCACACGGGCAAGCTGAGGGAGAGCTATCTCAAAGCTGTCACGTACTCCTATGTTTTTGCCTGGCCCTTTTTTACCTTCCTCTTTCTCTACACGGAAGAAACCATAAGGGTGCTGTATGGCACGCAGTGGGATGCCGCCATTCCACTGGTAAAAATCCTCTGCCTGGCGGGTGTACTGCTGCCGTCATTTCTGTTTGCTGACAATCTGTTCATTGCCTATGGCAGACCGGGAATCACTCTGAAAATCAAGGTCATTTCAAATATTGCAAAAATCATAATGGTGGGTGGTGCCTGCTTTGTAGGACTGAAAGCAGTCTGTCTGGCGCTGGTGGGATTCTTTATTGTCAGGTTTATCGCCTGCCAGTTTTATGCAAACCAGGTATTTGGCATCGGGGTGAAAGATGCCGCAAAACCTGCCCTCCAGGGTTTGATGCCACTGATTTTTACAATAGTGCCAACGCTGGTCGTAAACTCCGTGATGCAGGGACATATCGAAAGCATTTATGTTCATTTTGCCCTGTTGATGGCAGCAGCATTTGTGGGGTGGATCGTTGGCCTGAAGCTTTCCAACCACGCCTTCTACAATGAAATAAACAGCTTTGCCGGAAAGGGCAGGATATGAGCACCAGAATCAAGTGGCTGAAAATTAAAATTATGTTCCTGATAGGGAGTCAGCGTGTCTATTTATAACCAATTGCGGCTCAGAACCCGCAAGGTATTGCCCCGGCGATTTCATTGTTACTGTATCGGTGCCGCCAAGACCGGCACAACGTCGATTTCCTCCATGTTTAAGGCCCACTTTGATTCGGCCCACGAGCCAGCTATTTCAGAGACCAATCATCAAATCATCAACTATTTAAAAAATGAAATGACGGCCGAAGAGGTTCAGTCCTTTATTGAGAAACGGGACAGAAAACTGAACCTTGAAATGGAATCTACCCATTCATTAATTTATATAGCAAAGGAAATCGCTGACCTGTTTCCCGAGGCAAAATATTTAATTACCGTCAGGGAGCCACTGAGCTGGATCAGGTCCAGAATCAACTTTCACTTCAAAAAACATCCGCCGGAGTGGGAGGAATATCGCCAGTATTTCTGGATGGACAAAACCCGCGGGTATGATCCGGAAGAGGCCGTTCTCGAGACCAACCAGCTGGCTTCGCTGGATGCTTATCTGTGCCAATATAATGAACACTATCTACTGGCAAAGCAGCATCTTCCCGAGGCTGCCAGCCTTTACGTCAGAACAGATAACCTGTCTAAGGAATCTGGAGAAATTGCCCGGTTTTTAAACATCAATGCACGACACATCAATACTTCACACGCCAACTCCGAACCCGAAAAAGCCTCTTTTATAGAGGGCATTGATAAGCACTACCTGACCAGAAAAGTATGGGGCCACTGCGAGAATCTAATCAGGGAGTATTTCCCTGAACGCGTTCCATTTTATTTGGATGAAATACAATAAAGCCTGTTCATAACAACCAATCACACACGGCCTGAGGCAAGCAATTTATGAAGCTCTGTTACTACCATGACAACGAGGGTAATTTTGGAGACGATTTGAATGCCTGGTTATGGCCAAAGTTACTGCCTGGCGTCATTCAGGGTATCGCCAAACATGGTGAAGAATACTACGAGGAAAACAACCGGGAAACGGCCCTGCTGTATGGAATTGGCACCATACTCGACCAGAGAATTCCCCCGCTTCCAGTAAAATTCATTGCGGGCTCCGGGGTGGGTTATTTCTCTTCACCGGAAATCGATGAAAAGTACAACATCTATTTTGTCAGAGGCCCACAAACTGCCAAAAAGCTGGGTATTGATCCATCCAAAGCCCTGACTGACCCCGCTATCCTGTTAAGGGAATTTATACCCGAAGCTGAAAAAATTCATGAGGTGTCATTGATCATGCATTGCGACACCGCAAAAAGTGGCTATTGGAAAAATATCGCCAATGACCTGGGAATCCACCACATAGATCCCAGGGCAAAAGATCCCCTCATCGTTATTAACGACCTGATTGCCTCCAAATACGTCATCACTGAATCACTTCATGGTGCAATTATCGCTGATGCCTATGGCATACCCTGGCTGCCGATCAACACCATGCCCCACATCAATCAGTTCAAATGGCACGACTGGTGCCAATCAATCAACCTGGTATATGAACCGGTAAATCTGGTCTCGATTTTTGACGACAGGCGGTCCACCACCACCAAAACCCTGCTCAATAAAGGCAAGGCTTTGCTGGCCAGACAACAATTGAAGCGACTGATCAAAGAGGGGAAATCCTTTAACAGCAACCCTGCGATTATTCGTTCTCATGCCAGCCAGATGCTGGAAAGATTAGCCCAGCTGACGATTGATGCGAACAACCTTCAAGACAGGTTGAAATGATTGCCAATGACTATCCTTCTTCTCGATGGGGACACATTACCGGCTTTGGCGATTACCCGTTCACTGGGCAGCCGGGGCATTCCGGTAGCCGTTGCCTCTCACCAGCAAAACCCCATTGCCGGTTACTCGCGTTACGCCTCGAGTGTACTCGATTATCCGAATCCGCTACTGGCGCCTGATGACTTTGTTCTCTGGCTGGAAGATCAGCTCGCCGGTCACCAGTACCAACTGGTGATCCCGGCCACGGAGCGGACACTGGTACCCATAGCCCGGCACTTTCACAACAGCTCCCACTACTACAGGATTGCCGCACCGGATCTGGATGCGCTGGAAACCGTGCTGGACAAGTCGCGGACAGCCCTGCTCGCCAGGCAGTGCAATGCACCATTACCCGCCAGCTGGGATATTGCCAGCATTGAAGCGCTTCAGTCCGCGTTGTCTGAATTCAGCTATCCGATGGTGATTAAACCGGGCCGGTCCATTTCAGACAATTCGCTACGGACGCCACTGTCGGTTCGCTACGCCCATTCAGAAGAAGAACTGATCAAAGTGGGCACGGAACTGCTCCAGCACGGCCATCTGGTGCTGCAGGCGTACTTTTCCGGTATCGGCAAGGGTATTGAGTTAATTGCCAATCGCGGCGAGATCGTGAGCGCCTTTCAGCATCAGCGCCTTCATGAAATGCCCCTCAGCGGGGGCGGCAGCAGTTATCGGAAAAGTGTCAATGTTGATCCGGTCTTGCTCGAGGTCAGTGCCCGGCTGATCAAACAGCTGAACTGGCACGGTGTCGCCATGGTGGAATTCAAGCAGGATCCGGAAAGCGGTGAATTTATCCTGATTGAAATCAACGGTCGTTTCTGGGGTTCACTGCCCCTCGCCGTTGCCGCCGGGGCGGACTTTCCCTATCAGCTTTATCAGCTTTATACCGCCCAGCCGATTGAAACAAAGCCCTACCGGACTGAGATCTACTGCCGAAAACTGTCCAGTGACCTTCGTTGGCTGGAAGCCGTGGCACGCAAAGATGCCGATCCCCGACTGGTGACGATTCCGGGACTGGGCGATGCCATGAAAGATTTACTGAAGGTATTCTCCCCCAGACATTATTTCGACGCCCAGTCCTTGTCTGATCTGAAACCGGGGCTGGTTGACCTCTGGCAAATTGTTCGCAGTTACACGGACCGGTTGAGCGGTGTTTACCGTGAGAAACAGTTTCGCAACGGGATTATCAGGCGCAGTCGCTATTCATTGGTCAGTGATCGCCTGTCGACAGCCAGACATATACTGTTTTTATGCTATGGCAATATCAATCGCAGTGCTGTGGCTCAGGCCCTGGCAGAAAAAAAGATCCCGGATACCGGGCAATATTTCTTCAAATCAGCGGGATTTCACCCGCTGGGAAACCGACCGGCAGACCCGAGAATGGTCGCTATTGCCGCAGCGGAGGGAGTGTCTATGGACCACCTCCGTTCATCAGTGCTCACCACGGAATTAACCGAGTGGGCAGATATCATTTTTGTTATGGAAGCGGATCACATCAAACAACTGGCTACCTTTTCACAAGCTGCCGCAGACAAGGCACTGCTGCTCGGCGGCCTGTTCGCCAATCAATCAGCCACTGAAATTCCGGACCCCTACAACAAACCGCAACCGGTTTACCAGTCGGTCTACCGGACTATCGATCAGTGTATTTCAGGCCTGTCCAAACTGGTTTGCGCCAGGCACACCGACTAGGAGAGATCACTATGAGCTGGCTCAGAGAATTCTGGCCATGGTTGCTGGGAGCATTTACCGTCTGCACCGTCCTGTTTATTCTCTACACACTGTTTTTCTCGAACAGGCCCACGGTCAGGCAATACACCTATAAAGAGACACCCCAGGGAAAACTCACCCTGGAAATTCATCTGCCCCGGAACTGGTCTGAAGATGATCGCAGACCCGCCGTCCTGTTCTTTTTTGGGGGTGGCTGGATAAGCGGCGGAATCGAGCACTTCAGTTGGCAGGCAGATTATCTGGCCCGGCGGGGAGTGGTTGCCGTCAGGGTCGACTATCGTGTTGACAGCCGCCACCACACGACCCCGGATAAAGCAGTGGAAGACGGATTCGATGCACTTTTATGGTTACAGCGGCACGCGGCGGAACTGGGCATCAACCCGCAACAGATCGTTTCGTCCGGTGCCTCGGCGGGCGGCCATATCGCGGCCTGTCTGGCGATGTGCAATCATCCGGCGGGCATCGACATGTCATCCATGCGTCCGGCCCTGTTGGTGTTGTTCAACCCCGTACTCAACCTGGTCAATCCCACGGCGGAAGAGGAGTTCACCAGCCGGGAAATCGAACTGATCGCGATGATGCCCGAGTCAGCGGTCGCCGCCCTATCACCCAATCTGCATATCGACGGCAGCACGCCGCCCACCCTGTTGATGTTTGGCGACCGGGATGGGCTATTGGCACAGGGTAATTTTTTTGCAGAGAAGGCTTTATCAGAAGGGGTGCCCGCCACCCTGTTAACCGCACAGGGGCAAGCGCATGGCTTTTTTAACCAGGAGCCCTGGCGCAGCGCTACCACTCTGGCTATGGATCATTTCTTGCTCGAGCAGGGCTATCTTTCCGGCGCACCATTGATTGATGAAGCCCTGATAGAAAAGGCAATGATGAAAAAAGCAGTGATGGAAAAGTGAGCGGATGACAGATTTTTATCAATAACCTGTCATCCGCCCCCAAAGACCACTAACGGTCTGTCTTTTCCAGATAACGGAAGAAATCGGAATCCGAGCGAATCATCAAAGTGGCGTTATCACCGAGCGTCTTATAGGTCTCCAGCGTACGAATAAACGCATAAAACTCCGGATCAGCGCCAAAGGCTTCGCCGTAGATACTGATCGCCTCGGCATCGGCATCCCCGCGAATTTCCTCTGCTTCCCTGGCCGCTTCAGAATTGATGCGACGCAGTTCTCTCTCCATTTCACCGGTGATTTCCAGACTGCGGCCCTGGCCTTCGGCACGAAACCGCTCGGCAATGGCCTGACGCTCGGAAATCATGCGATTTTCCACCTGGCGACGCACGGAATCAATGTAGTTAATGCGCTTGATCCGAACATCCTTGAGTTCAATACCCAGATCGGACATCAATTTTGAGGCACTTTTCAGTATCTCCGACTCCAGCTTTTCACGACCCAGTTTGGGACGCTTGGTCAGACTGACATCATCCCGATCCTGCTCTACCTCATCGAGCTCATCCACATCAACATCCCAGTCTCCGGAGCGGACGATTTCTTCCAGTTCTGTGCCGGAAATGATGTCCCTCACCACAGAGTCAATAATGTCGTCGAGGCGGGTGCGCCCACCGCGTTCATCGCGAACACTGCGCAGAAACTGCAGGGGATCGATAATACGCCAGCGAGCGGTGGTATCCACCTGGATAAACTCACGGCCAAGGGTGGGAATCTGGGATACATCACCGTCCCAGACCAGCAGGCGTCGATCATAGCGACGCACCTCCTGGACAAAGGGCAGTTTCCAGTGCAAACCCGGGGCACTGATCACATCCCCCTGGGGCTCGCCGAACTGGACGATAATGGCCTGCTCGGCTTCGTCAACGACAAATGCCGATGAAAAGACAATGATCGCGGCCACAAGCACGACTAAAAGACTCGCCAATTTTTTCATTTGCTTGCTCCCTGGCGCGCATCACGCACATTCATCAAGGGTAAGGGCCCTACCTGATCTTCCTGCACCATGAGTACTTGGCCAATATTCGGCAGTATTTCTGCCATGGTTTCCAGATAGAGACGGGTGCGGGTTACTTCAGGCACCGTCTTGTACTCCACCAACATGGCGCGGAACCGGGCAGTTTCACCAAAGGCACGGTTAACCCGGGCGGTGGCATAACCCTGGGCCTCGGAAATCAGTCGCTGGGCTTCACCCTCGGCCCGGGGAATCTGCTGATTGGCCCGTTTGGTAGCTTCATTGATCATTCGCTCGCGTTCCTGGCGAGCCTCATTCACCTCATTAAACGCGGGCCGGACAGCCTTGGGGGGGACCACATCCTGCAACTCAACGGTAATCACGTGAATACCGGAGTCGTAGAGATCCATAATGCCCTGAATTTCATCGCGGGCACCCTGGGCAATTTCGACCCGACCCACGGTCAACACCTCTGAACCGAGTCGGTTACCCACTACCCTGCGCATCACGGACTCGGAAATATCCCGCAATGTCAGATCCGGTTGACGCAGCTGGTAGAGGTACTTGATGGGATCCTGGATGCGATACTGAACTACCCACTCCACATCGATCACATTCAGGTCGCCTGTGAGCATCAGGGACTCACTGGTGAAGTCGCTCTCGGAGTAACTGGTCCGGTTGTTGACCTCACCCACGCTACGAAAACCAAACTCCTGCTTCAGAACCCGGGCAGACGCCACACGCTGAACTCTGTCGATACCAAAAGGCAGTTTGAAGTGTAAACCGGGATCCGTAATGTTCACCACGGCACCGAAGCGTTTGACGACCGCCTGCTGTTCCGGCTGAACCGTGTAGAACGACGAAAATACTGCCCAGAGAACAATAAGCAGTACCGGCAGATAAACAATAGCGCTTCCCTTGGGGAGCTTTTTGAGTAATTCAGCAAGGTCTTCGTGGAGGTCGCGCTCCCCACCGGATGAATCCTGCCAAGGGTTCTTCTTCATAGATGATTCCTGGAGTTGGGTAATAATTCAGGAACACCCTAACAGTTGAAGCAGAGAGAGTGCTAACAAAAACTTTTTTGACGACTTCTCCGGGGGAGGCAGCTCTGAGATGTCTGTATTAACGCGAGTACTGTTGAGTCATTACTCTGCCGCCCCACTGTCCAGCCAATCACCTATTGCTTTCAGTTCTGTAGAGCTCAGATCTACCGGGTGATCGGCACCAAAATCAATATCGTCGTCGTATTGGTCATCGGTGCGGCCATCGGTGCGTTTGTTGGCGGCCTTCCAGTACAGCAGACTCTCGCGGGCATACATGTTGTTGACGTATTTGCTAATCATGGGCCGCTGTAAGCCGTATTTTCGCGTCTCATTGGAGGAGCTGGTCATCTGCACTTTCAGGTGTTCAGGCAGGGCTTTCTGGGAGAAATCCCAAACCAGATTTTGGTAATCGTACAGCGGCACATCCCCATCGGCCGCATGGCAGCTTGTGCACTTCGCCTCAAAGATCGGCTTGATGTCCTTGGTGTAAGTAGGCACCGACATGGCTTTGGTCAGGTCGAATGCCGGGGCCGAAAATGCCATTGATTGTTCGTAGGGGCGGCCTTCTTTGGCATGCAGGTGACAACCCATACAGACGCGCTTCTCGCCCTGCCGCAATGACTGGGGCACCTGATCGCGCTTGATGATCCGACCATCTGAATCCACCCCCGCCATAATGTAGGGCGTTTCGCAGGGCAGTTCAGCCTTGAATGACTTGTCTGCCAGCAGAGGCACATCACCCAGCAGTTTTACCCGGTTGCCGATACTGTTGTCCCAGTTGCGGCTGCGGGTGGTGTTAGGGACGATCTCGTAAAAGCGGATCGCCGCCAGCTCGCTGTGGGGTACGGCCTCCATCAAAGACCCAGCGTTATCCACAGTCTTATACTGTTCGTTGAACACATAGCCCTTGTAGTTGAGCGCATCGGTTGATCCGGCGTCAGAGCTGACAATCTGGCAGGAGCCGTCATTGGTGTTGGCCAGTGCGGGCGTGGGAATGTCTCTTGCTACCACCACACGGGCACTGAACTCGTGCCACTCCGGATGATCAACGATCAGGGTCAGATCATCGGGGGACTGGCTGGGTATCACGGTGGTTTTATACAGCCCCACATCACAGCCGATGTCGTCACCAATCTTATCCGGCGTACCGGGCACCCCGGTAGCGACCTGAGTGCAAAAGCCCTTGCCTACGGACAACAGTAATTGGTTATCTGGTGTGCCTTCGGGCCAGCCCACTTTACCAAGGTATTTACCGGCGGAGTCTTTGCGGGATGCAGCGTCCTCAGAGGTAGACCACACTGCTGCACTGTAATGACCGCTCGGCACAAAGCCGGGGGCAGGGCCTTCAACACCGTGGCTTTCCGGCGGCCAACATATCACATCCCCCAAACCAAGGTTATTGGCCCGATAGTAGTTCACCGTGCAAATATCATCGTTGGCCCGCTGACCCAAAAAGTGCATGGCCTTCATGGTATTGCTGCGTGGGTTCGAGCCAGTTAATCGGCTTTTATGGGCACCGAGCAGGGCTGTCATGTCCCCACCCCGGTAATCCATATCCATGATTGACCACATATTACTGGTGGTACCGGGCCAGTTGACCCCACCGTTGGTGGAGCCATAGGCCAGATTGTGGCTGAGCCAGTGGGAGCTGTAGGCCACCCGACCGCTGTTCAACAGGTATGGGTGCAGGGCCGCCGTCACCTCGTGGGGGGAAATGTCCGCAACGTTGGTGCCGTCCACGTCCGCAATAAATAACCGGGGTTCCCGGGCATTTGACGTGCCAATGCGATCCATATACGGCGCATAAAAACCATTGCGGGTGGAGCCAAACAGCATCTTGCCATTGGGCAACCAGATCGGAGAGATGTCTTTATTGCCCTGGTTGTGGGGCCATGCGGTCAGAGACTCACTCGCAATGTCATAGATGTAAATGCGGGCGTCCGTGTTCGAGCCATTGAGCTGCTGGGGCGGGTAGTTGCGATTCTCTGGCCACGGTGGTTTCAGGCCATCTGCTGAGTAAACAGAGAAGGCGATTTTGGTGCCGTCCAGTGACGGCATGGCATCGAACGGCACGCAGGGCCGCTCTGCGTTCATGCAGTCGTAGATGATCTTCTCGGTGCCGTCCGTGTCACGCAGGATCAACTGCCCCGGCGCGTTAAAGCTGTCAAACTGGCGGGCCACTTCCGGCAAAGTGTCCATGTAATCCCAGTTATCACTGGTGTAGTCGCCGCTGCTCAGTGTGACGGTGTGTTCGCCGTGGGTGCGCGGGACGCGGGTGTAGACTACCGGATATGTCAGTTGCGCTGCTGACTTCTGTACTGCTGGCTTTTGCGCTACTGACTTTTTTGACGATACTGTTTTTGCAGCAGGTTTTGACTCGACCTTTGGCCCTACCGCTGACTCCGACTGTTCAACCTCACCGGGTTGCGCACCCCGTTTTATGCGCTTGAGCTCCTCCCAGTTCACCTCAGCCAATTTTGTTGCGGGAGGGCCCGCATAAACCAGGGTTGACACAGTTGGTCTCCGCTCAGGCGAAACAACAGTCGGGCTGTCGGCTTGAGCCCCGATATTAACCAACAGGAGTGGCAACAAAAAAAGTAGCCATTGGGGTGGGGCTTCTGAAAATATTTGGCGTTTCATAACGTGCATCTACCCGGTTGGCATCCATACCCAGTATGTCCGTCTTGGACAAAGCACTGCTATGCCAGGTTCCGGTACACAGCAGACCTCAGTGGGGTTTACACAGTGCCCTGATAGTGAGCCACGCGCAATAAATACTCCATTTAAAGCTGGGCCTGGCAGCCAGCGCAATCCTGGCCACTGCCACAGAGGCCTGGAAGGAACCCCCCTGTGCCAGTTCCTGATACAGCAATTTGGAGTTTGAAGATAATGACAACGTGGCATAACGAACCGCAGGCCGCGTATGGCAACTGGCCAGCAGATGCCAGTAAACCGAGTTTTCAAGCAAACGTCGATTGAGATCGCCCACACCTTTTGATGCAGATTCATGCCCATGGGTTACCGGGGCATTGTGCGCCGAGCAAACATCGGGACGAAACAGAATGCGCCCCATTGCCGCATCACAGAGACGCACAAATAAATCCACGTCCTCGGCATAGCGGGTCTCCTCCCAAAATCCACCAATTTTTTCCAGCAGGGCTTTTCTGGCGATGGTGATATTGAGGTGCGCATAGTCGGGGAAACAAAGCATTTGCTCACGGGTTATCTGATAGACAGGCCAGTCGGCCAACTGCTGATTCTGCCGTATGCTGGCTTCGACACGCCTGAAGCTGGTTTTTGCGAAAACGGTGTCACCGTGCAGTATTTTCTGGTTGGCAAAGTGCAGATCGGCACCGGTTTCCCGCAGGGCCGCCGCCGCGATAGAAAGCAGGTCTGGCTGACACCAGTAGTCGTCGTCATCACAAAAGGCGATATAGGTTCCCTTTGCCGAGCCGATCCCGATGTTTCTCACCACCGATGGTCCGAGCCGCCGCCCCTCCTCGGTATTGGCCCTCAACAGACGATAGCGGGAACCGAACGCCCCCATCATTTGCTGATAGGCGACGATCACATCGCCACTGGAGCCATCATCAACAACTAAAACCTCGTAGTCTGGAAAATCCTGCTCGGCAATGCCGTCAAGGCAGCGCCGCAGCCAATCGACCCGGTTGCGCGTCGGCACAATGACACTGATAAAGGGTTGCGTTGCTGACATAGGCTGAATCCGGTTCAAGAAGAGTATCTGTCGATTATTGCGAGAACGAACAACATTCCCGAGTTAATTTGGTGGCATCTGTTGCTGACCCCGCATTCTATTGGCAGGGGCTTTGGGCCGCTGGATAATATCGCTCGACTGGTCCACGCCCACCACTTGCCGGCTGGCAAACTGGTAGTTCAATAGTACCGATATGGCGATGATGTGCCAGGGCAAATCAAAATACGACAGACTCAGAAAGGCACCCCCTGACATATAGGCAATCAGACTCACCTGCAGCATTCGGGCCAGCAGATTTGAATGCGACGAGTCCGGGTCATTTTTGGTGCGTTTTATCACCTGGGTGAGATTTCGCCAGGTCAACCCCAGCACCGCTAAAAAGAGGATCAGCCCCAGCCAGCCATGATCTGCCAGGACCGAAAAATAAATGCTGTGGGCAACAAATACCTGATTGGGGTTCGGCGCATAGATAGCGAACATCTGCTTTGACCAGGCTGACAGCCCGGCCCCGGTAATTCTGTCATTGGCCACATTGATGCTGTATTGCCAGGAGTTGATTCGGGACATGGCCGACTCATCTTCCTGGTAGGTCTGTATGCTCCCCATACGCTCGTGCCAACTTTGCGGCATAAAGGCAAAAATCAGCGAGGCGGCAATCACTATCAGGAAACCACTGACTATTTTGGTTTTGCTCTTTAGCCAGAAAAAGAAGCCTACTGCTGCCATCGCCAGCAAAGCGCCCCGCGACTGGGAGCCAAACACTGAAATCAGGCTGAAAAACAGGGCGCAGCCCATACCATAGCGAACCCATTTATGGGGCGTTATCCGATAGAGATACACCATTAACGGCATGACCATCAACACCGCAACGGCCAGCGCATTGTTCTCTGAAATATAACTGGCCGGCGGCCCGAAAACATGGAAAGCACCTCCGGTCATAAGCGTGAAAATGCCACCCTTGAAACTGAAGAAGCCTACAGAGAGGACAATCACCCAGATAAGCAGGTTGAGTTTTTTCTCATCGATTATCAGGATCAGGGTCAAAAACGTCATCACCTGAATTTTCAGTATATTGATATAGGATTCCATGGCCTGGTCGGGATAGACCGCATTAAAGGTCGCGATCGCCATCCAAACGATAAACATCAGCCATATCACGACTGTGGCGTTTATCGGCAGGCGCTGCCTTTCCGTACTGAACAGCACTGAAACAAACAAGGTCAGCGCCACGATCATGGCAAACGGCATGTTGTAGGCAAAGCCCCAGGCCAGCCGGTGTGGGTTCATGTAACTGAGCCACGCCCAGACCAGAATACCAATGTAGGCGTGGCGCAAAATGAATGGCAGGCTGCCAAACACCATAAGGGTAACCAGGATATCTCTCATAACGGTTGCGTGTTAGCTCCCCCGGACAGGCATCAACCTATCCGTCAATTGACTGTGGGCTGGTCAGGTGACTTTGCTGACCACATAACGGAATTTGCCCGATTTTTCTAGCTTGATCTCGTCACAGTATTCAAATTCAACCGTGACCGCCCGCCCCAGCCTTTTTTTAAAAACATCGCTGATTGCCTGCTCATTGGCGATGACATAATCATCGCCGCGGACAATCTCCACCCGTGTCAGGTCGAGTGATTCCTGCGTGATTTTGAACGAGGCGATACCGGGCAGGTCGCGCAGGATATAAATCAGGGCGAGGCCATGTAGCAGGGTTCCGTCCTGTGCCATCAGGAAATCTGTCGAACGCCCCTGGACTTCCTGCATCACCGGCAGCCCCCGTCCACAAGCACAGGGTGAATTACTGAGCACACCGACATCACCGGTACGATAGCGAACAAAGGGGAAGTCGCGAGTGGCCATATGGGTCACGACAATTTCTCCGGACTCGCCCGGCGGCAATACCCGACCATCACTGTCCACGATTTCGACAATGATGTCTTCGGCCGTGATGTGCATCTTGCCCGCCGGACACTGGTGAGCGATAAACCCGGCATCCCGGCCACCATAGCCGTTGGCGACAGGACAACCAAACACCCGTTCAATCCTCTCGCGCTGGTGGTCGTAAAGCCGCTCGGAGGTGACAAAGGCCACCCGGATACCGAGCCCCGAAAGATCGACACCACTGTCTTCGGCATGGCCGGCAATATGTGCCAATGCTGAAGGGTAACCGAATAACATTGCCGGTTTGATCTTGCGGATAGTGGCCACAAAGTCATCCAGTTTGGTTTTTGACATTTCGAAGGCCGGCAACAGACGGGTCCGGAACAGCGTATCGCGCAACTGCCGCACCCGGTCCTGGGTACCCAGCTCTATTGGCGACCCCCAGACCACAATCTCCGGGTCACCGATATCGACATTCCACCAGCGGGTGGCCCGCCATTTGGCAGCCACATCATGGCTAACACGCTCACTGCCAATGAAAAATATAAGCGGTTCACCACTGGATCCACCGGTATTGAAGCGCGACAGTCCCACCGCATTTTCAGCCTTCATGTTCTCGCTGTTGGCACGGATTTCCGGTTTTCCCATGAGGGGCAACTGCTGCAATCCACTGAGTGACGTTATTTGATTCGGCTTGATATCCAGCGCAGCAAACAGTTGCCGGTAATAGGGCACATGCTTGCCGATATCAACGAGAAATTCCCGCAGCCGCTGCAACTGCAGCTGCTCCAGTTCCGCCGGAGTCAGCCACTGGGTTCGCTCCATATCGCGACGAACACGCACGGTGGTGTGTTGTTTCAGCCGCTCGTGCAGCGGAAACAAAACGCCGGAGACCAGTCGGGTATACCAGCTCATAGCTCTGACCTCAGTGATCGATAGAGTGCCAGCCATTGTTCTTTTACCACTGGCCATGCGTAGAGCCTGACTGCAGCCAGGCCATTGTCAATCAGCCGCTGTCGTATCTCTTCCTCCCTGTAGAGGCGAATTATCTGCGCCGCCATGGCTGCTGCGTCACCGGCAGGTACCATCAGGGCGGTTTTTTCCTGCGACACGATATAGGGAATACCGCCCACATCCGTCGTCACCACCGGCACACCACAGGCGAGCGCTTCCAGCACGGAGTTCGGCATATTGTCTACGGTGGTCGGGTTCAGAACCAGGTCTGCGGACTGGTAAAAATCCACGATTTGCTGGGCATCCAGCCGACCGACAAACTGAACATGCGCCTGTAGACCCAGCTGCTCGGTCAGGGCGGTCAGTTCGGCCAGCTGCGGTCCGGAGCCGGCAATGGCCAGTTCTATTGCCGGGATCTCCCGGCGCACGATAGCCAACGCATTGATTGCTGTTGCAATGCCATAAATGGCTTCAAGATTGCGGGTAATAATCACCCTGAACCCCTTTGTGGCCGGCGCATCATCAACCATGGCTGCTGGCCTGAACCTTTCCAGATTTATGATATTGGGGATCACAGTGGTCTCAACGCCAAACTTGGCAAACACCTCCTGGAGATAACCGGAGGGCACGACAATTTTAGTAGCTCGATTCAGGGTTGGCTTGATCCACCGAAAAGACTGTTCGAAATAACTGCCGGCTTCGCCCCCCCGGTAATTCACGATAACCGGGGTATTTTTCAACCATGCCAGCCAGACCACGGGCGTGGAAAACAACTGCCATGACCAACCGGAATTGGCCATCAGGTGGATGACGTCGACCTTGCCAGCCATTTTCCAGACGGCCACCAAATAGGGTACCAGACGGAACAGTGCACGAACGCCCCTGAGTTTTGCCACTGACTGTGGACAGTAGGGCCGATTGGTCTGCACCAGGCAAACCTCTACGCCTTCTTCTCTGAACAACTTGACCAGCTGGCTGGTCTGGGTGGCCATGCCACCTGCCGGAGGGGGCAGAGGACCAACCACCCCCAGACGCAATTTTTTTCCTGGCTGAGACGTCATCCTAAAAGATCGCCATAAACCTGCCGGTATCGGCTGACGCTGTTGGCCCAGTTGCGCTCTTCCTCCACGTAACGGCGACCATTGCTGCGCATGGCAGGCCATCGCTGCCGGTCATCGAGCAATCCGATAACGGTGCGAGCCAATGATGTGGCACTGCCAGCGGTAAACAGGCAGCCATTTTCACCCTCTCGAATAAGCTCGCGGTGGCCGCCTACATCCGAAGCGATCACCAACTTACCCTGGGCCATGGCTTCCAGTGGCTTCAAGGGCGTTACCAGATCTGTCAGCCGCATACTAAGCCGCGGATAGACGAAGATGTCGACCAGATTGTAATAATTCTGCACATCGGTATGGGGAACCCGGCCCGTCATGATCACCACATCCTGCAGCCCCATCTCATCAATCTTTGTCTTGATCAGTGACTCCTGTGGGCCGCCACCCACCAGCAACAGACGCAAATTGGGGCAGCTGGCAATCATTTCCGGCATGGCTTCAAGCAACAACACAATACCTTCATAGGCATAAAATGAACCGATGAAACCCAGTACCGTTTTATCTTGCAAGCCAAGGGTCTGCTGCAGTTCCGGGTCCGCCCCGGCCTCCACACTGAAGTGCTCAATGTCCACCGCATTTGGGATTACGGTAACCTTCGATGGCTCAATGCCGCGACGGACAATATCGTCTCGCAGCCCCTGACAGATCGTGGTGACGGCATCGGCGCGACGAAAAACATGGCTTTCCATTCCATGGGTCAACCGGTAGCGAACACCCAACTCCCTGCTGGTACCGTGATCAACGGCGGCGTCCTCCCAGAAAGCGCGGCATTCATAAACCAGTGGCAGGCCAAACTTTTTATTCGCCTGCAATGCTGCCAGACCATTTAACGCCGGGGAGTGGGCATGGAGGATATCCGGCTTCTCCGTTTCGATGACCTCGGCAATACGTTTTGCCAACGTCTGTATCACCTGCCACTGGTTGAGTATCGGCAGCCGTGACAGCAAACCACTCTCGGCCGGGGTCCGGTAAAAACGAAGTCCGTCGACCTCCTCATACGGCACCGAAGAACCGGGATGCTTTAAGCCGGTGACATGAACCGTGTCCCAGTCGAGCGCACGCTGCTGCCTGAGAATATTGCGGGTGCGGAAGGTATAACCACTTTGCAGGGGAATAGAGTGGTCGAGAATATGGAGGATACGCATGGCAGTCTATAGCTCGAATTGATCGTGTTTGGTGGTGGCTTCAAACATCAGCAACGACCATAAAACAGCGCTGTGGTCACGGCGACCGGAGAGGTGCTGGTCGACCAGCTCTTCCAGATAGGGCTGGTTAAACAGTCCGGTTTTAGCCAGGTTTCCGCCGGTAATTGTACGCCGCAACCTGTCCCGGAGCGGCCCGCGAAACCATTTTGACAGCGGTACGCCGAAACCCATTTTGTCACGGTAAAGCACATCATCGGGCAAGTGCGGCTCAAGGGATTTTTTGAGAATGTATTTGCCTTCCTGCCCTTTCAGTTTGATGCTGGAGGGCAGACCGGAAACCCACTCCATCAGCTTGTGGTCCAGCAGTGGAACCCTGACTTCCAGCGCATGGGCCATACTGGCACGATCCACTTTGGTAAGAATATCCCCCACCAGATAGGTTTTCATGTCGAGGTACTGAATCAGCGACAGTGGGTCATCGGTGGGCGCGCGCGCGGCATGGTGATGAAAGGTATCCACCGCACGATAACCCGCCAGCTGGCTTTTCATTTCCTCACTGAACAGTTTTTCACGTTGATCATCCTTGGCCAGTGAAACCGAGTGAAAATACGCTTCGACAGAATTGCGCGCCAAAGACTGAAAAGTGCTCTTCGCACGAAATACCCTGGGCGCCCAGTCCGCTTTTGGGTAAAGGCGGCCCAATATGCCAAACAGGGGTTTGCGCAGCCCAAGTGGCAGCCGCGATCGCAGCTTTTCCTCGTTCATGTGCCAACGATAGCGGCGATACCCGGCAAAGCCCTCGTCACCGCCATCACCGGACAGGGCCACGGTTACCTGCTGCTTGGCCAGCTGGCAAACCCGGTAGGTGGGAATCGCCGAACTGTCGGCGTAGGGTTCATCGTAGAGGTCGGCGAGAATATCCAGCAGGTCGAAATCGTCACTACTGACGGTGCGCTCGAAGTGATTGGTCTGATAGCGGGTGGCCACCTGCTGGGCAAACTCTGTCTCATTGAATTGCTTGACATCAAAACCGATGGCACAGGTGTTGACCGGTTTATCCTGCAATCCGGCCATCATTGCCACCACGGCACTGGAATCCACACCACCCGACAGAAACGCCCCCAATGGCACCTCGGCTTCCATGCGCACCTCTACCGCTTCCCGCATCCGCACCAGCAGTTCTTCCTGCACCTCAGATTCCGAGCCTGCCTGGACCGGTGTAAAGGGGATATCCCAATATTCGTGAGCCTCCGGCACCGGTTCACCCCGGCGCAGCAGCAGCGTATGCCCGGGTGGAAGCTTGAAGACATCGCGATAAATGGTTTTTGGCTCGGGGATGTAGCCAAAGGCAAAGTAGTCTTCTACCGCCTGCACATTCAGCGAACGGGGTAAGCCGGGGTGGGCTTTGAGCACCTTCAGTTCGGAACCAAACACCAGTTGCCCGTCGGGCAGGATGGAATAGAACAGCGGCTTGATACCAAACCGATCCCGGGCGAGAAACACCGATTCTGCCCGACGATCATAGACAGCAAAGGCAAACATACCGCGAAAGTGGTCCACACAACGCTCCCCCCATTCCTGCCAGGCATAGAGGATAACCTCCGTGTCACAGCGGGTACGGAAGTGGTAGCCCTTTTCCTTGAGCTGCTCGGACAATGTGTGAAAATTGTAAATTTCGCCGTTAAAGACGACGCAGAGATTGCCATCTTCACTGAACATGGGCTGTTGCCCGGAGGACAGATCGATAATCGACAGGCGGCGATGGGCCAGTGCAACACCCGGCTCAAGATGCTGGCCACCCTCATCGGGGCCGCGATGAAACTGAGTCTGGTTCATCGCACCAATCAGGTCACCAGCAAAATCCCGATGGCCCGTTAAATCAAAAATTCCCGCAATACCACACATGCATTAATTGCCCTGAGTTCTGTTGCTATTCAATGGCGCACTATCCACACCCAGCAGGGTGTCGTACACAGCCAGGTAATCCGCCACTGTCTTCTCCCAGTTGAACGTTGTTCTCACCAGAGCCAGCCCCTTTTTACCCATGAACTGCCGGAGGGCGGGATCGTCTACCAGCTCAGCCACAGCGTCGGCCATGGCCACTACATTATTTACCGGTACCAACCTGCCGTTAACGCCCTCTTCTATCAGCTCCACATTGCCCCCCACACTGGTGGCAATGACCGGCAAGCCGGAAGCCATCGCCTCCAACAGGGTATTGGAAATACCCTCTGCGAGGGATGGCAGGATGAAGATATCCATCAGCTGCATTAATGCCGGGACATCATTCCTGTCACCGGAAAACCACACCACATCGGAAAGCCCAAGCTGTTTTACCCGGTCAACCAGTTGCAGTTTGAGCGGGCCGTCACCCACCAGAACCAACCGCAGTGTTCCCCGCAGTATCGGCCTCTTTGTAAACAGATAGCCAACCGCCTCAATAAGCAGCTGCTGGTTTTTTACCTCGGCGAGCCGCCCGACAGTACCGACCACAACGGCGTTCTCTGGCAACAATCCCGGAGGGGCCAGATCACCCAGCTGCGCATCGTCCTGTCGGGGTGAGAACTTTTCTGCATCGACACCATTGTAGATCTGCCGCAACTTTTTCTCTGGAATAGCTACCGTATGCTTCAACCATTGCAGCAGGTCCCGGCTAACCGCGATATAGCGATGCACAAAAGGCTGCATTGCTTTGCGCAACAGATTATATTTTTTATTGGTGCCATCTAGATCGTGAATATCCCGCCCGTGCTCACCGTGCACACGTTTGATACCGGGTATCAACAGCGTGACTAACTGCATTTCCAGACTGGCCAAATTGCGGGTATGAACAACGTCGGGCCGCAGGGCCCGCAGAGTTTTCCATAAATCCCAAAAAACACGGAAATTCTGACCAGCGGGTTTATGCAGCTGGATAACCTGTACACCCGGTAAAGTAATCCGGTTGGCAAAATCATCTGCATTTGTCAGACAAATAATCACATGCCGGTAACGGTCTGGCGGTGTCCGGTTAATGATGTTGATCAGGCCGTTTTCCAGACCGCCGGTGCCCAGAGCATAAATAATATGCGCCACAAGGGGAGTGGTTTTCACGGTTTTTTTGCCCCGGAAAATTCCTGGTCGAGTGATTTTTCCAGTTCCGGCAACATCGGATCAATGAACCTTTGCAGTATGTCTGCGGCGGCGGCAACCTCCGCGGTCTCACCCGGGAAGTCTATCGGTGCCGCCAGGGTGATGATGGCGCCATCCCGCCTGTTTTCCAGCAACCGGGCGCTCAATTCATAAAACTTGGCCACATAGTCATTGGCCGTGTATTGGTCGCCAATGCGATACCACCGCCAAACCAGCAGATTTTGACCGGGTCCTTTCACCACCGCGGATAAAACCCCGGTTTTTTCACCATTGAGGTCCACGGATTCTCCACCCATGGAAAACACTCGCCAGTCGCGAACATCGCGATTAAACAGACGGTTCTGACCACTGATCAGTTCCGCACCCCGCTCCTGTCGCAGATACTGGGAAATGTCGAGCATGACAGCGGGCTGCCCGTCAGCGTCATTCTGATTCTGATACACGTAAAACTGCTTTATATGACTATCGTTGCCCCGGTGCTGGGGATACCAGTCCCAGAACATATCAGTACTCAGGGTAAACTCACCGAGGCGCTCTGGCGCAAATTCGGCGGCAGCCGGCCTGGTCTGCCCCCCCTGATTCAACGCAAAGACCCAAGCGGGCCAGATAACGGCCACCGCCAATGCGGCGAAAACCGCCAGAACAACAGCCGAGCCCGGCAAAAGTGATCGTTCGTTAGAGTTGGCTTCAGGCGTGCTGCCGGAGTGCGAGGGTAGCTGATCGGGATCGCTCCATTTTGCGCCAATCACAAATAAAATCAGCATAACAAGCCCGAAGAAAACCCAGCCATAAATCAGGTGGTCAACACCGACCGCCAGCTCCATGCCGCTGAGATGGCCAATCATGACAATCATGTAGGCGCGCAGCCCGTTGGCAATGATCGGCACAATGGTCGCCACCAGGATAAACGCCAGTCTTTTTTTCATGCTTGAGTAGTTGATATAGGCAAACAGGCATCCCAGGGTCACCGATGCAATCAGATAGCGAATGCCGCTGCAGGCCTCCACGACTGACCAGTTTCCGGAGGGCAGTGCGATAAACATGCCCTCGCGATAAACGGGAATCCCGCTAAGTTTTACCAAAGCAACGGTTACCGTTGCGGTGTATTCCATTAACGGAGGAACCAGCTCCTCCCCCATGGGGACTGCAAAAAATAGAAACGCCAGCGGGAAAATCAGTGCTTTGGAGATATCTGACCCCATAACCGTCAGAAACGCGGCGACAACCATGGTGATCAGCGCGAACTGCTGAACAACCTGAACATCCACCAGATTACCCAGCATCCAGAGAAATCCGGCGGCAGCCAGGGGGATCAGCGCCAAAAATTGGGGAGTGGGCCGCAGGTTCTGCAGAACAGTTCTGCGCCGCCAGATCAGCCAGGCGACAATAGGCAGGATCAGAAAACCGTGGGTATAGGTTTCAGCCCGGTACCAGGTGGACACCATCGTCCATGTGGTTTCGTAAAAAAGACCAAACAATGCTGCCAGCAGACCAATAAAAAAAACGGGGACAAGCAGTTGCTCTCTGGCTGTGGGCGTCAATTGCAGGGCATTGGCCAATGACGGTTCAGACTTCATGGCCCGTACCCCCCACTCACCAAACCTCTGCCATTTTCCAGCCAACTGGTGACGTTGGGCAGATTGTCTTCCCAGCTGAAATCACGGGTGACTTTTTCACGGGCCGTCTTGCCGATTGAGGAAAACTGACCGGCCAATACCTGCTCGACCAATGCTCCCAAGGCCGCTTCATCGTCAGCTACCAATACATGCTGACCATGTTCAGCTGCGATGCCCTCCAATGCCTGCGGGGTGACAATGACCGGCTTGGCCATGGCCATGGCTTCCAGCACCTTGTTCTGTATTCCCCTGGCAACTCTCATCGGCGCGACTGCAGCCGCGGCAAATTTCAGATAGGGGCGGACATCCAACACCCGACCGGTGACACAAACCCCGGAGATTTTCTCCAGAGACTGAACGGTTTCGGTAGGATTGCTGCCGACAATATAAAACTTCAGGCTGCTATCAACTTTTTTGAGACTCGGGAACACTTGCTCGGCAAACCAGCAGACTGCATCCTCGTTGGGCCAGTAATCCATCGCACCGGTGAAGACCAGGACTTTGTCCAGGGGACTGTATGGCGTCACCAGATCGGTGTCCGGCGAGAAGTAATCCACATCCACGCCATTATTGTAAAAGCCGGTTTTACTGGCCACTTCGGGAGCGAGCGTCTGGAACATGGTCGCTTCGGCGGAGGACACAAACAGGCTGGCATCAAACTCAGCCACCACGCGACGCTCATAAGCCAGTAGCCGCTTTGCCTCCCGGCGATAAATCCAGCTCATTGGCCAGCGCTTTCTCGCCGAATACTGTCGCCACTTATCGGAATCAATGTCCACGAAATCAATCAGCTTCCGCTCAATGGGCAGCTCTGTGCCGGAAACATATTGCGCCATGGCGGCGGAGTAAATGACGGCTCGCTGAATACCCTGTTCAGTGGTTACACTGCGAGTCCAGCGGGCCAGCGCGGCACTGAAAAAATAAGGCAGGGTCAACGGTTCACCGGTTATCAGCCCGAACAGACTTTTCAGCCGGGCCCTGCGCTGATTCAGCCTGACGAAGCAACAATCCTCACAATATTTCCGAACCTGCTCCCGATATTGCCAGTCTTCTGCATCATCGATAAAAGCACCAAGGTAAACACGATAATGCTCGCTCAAATATTTGAGCAAGTGAAAGGAGCGAATTTTGTCGCCTTTGTTGGGGGGGAAAGGGATCCGGTGAGACAGAAATAACAATGCTGGCTTCATGCTAGACAAATTCCTAACCCAGGTTTTTTGCCAGTAGTGGCCCAACGGTATTGGCCAGAGGCAATGGCAGTTTTTTCCATACCCTGATGAAGTACTGATACTTTGGGTTGAGGGGGTTTATATCCGGAACGCTGTCCGCCCCGACCAGGTAATATTCATAGTGCAGCGGCTCGGGGGTAAACCCCCAGTGCTGCTTGAAGCGGTAAGGGCCCGTGCCCTCTTTGCTGCGGCCAAAATCAAACACCTGAATACCCTGCTCAGCTGAACGACGCATCAATTCCCAATACATAAAATCGTTGACGCCCTTGATTTCCCTCGCCTCGGCAATACTGCCCCCATAGTAGGGCAGCACTTCATCTCTGAAGTAAAAGCTCACTACGCCCGCTACATCTCGCCCTTCATGGGTAATCATCAGGGTGTCGACGGTATCACCAAACACATCCCGAAGAAGCGAAAAATAGTTTTTGGAGAAAACCGGCGTGCCGAGATTTCTGACACTTTCCGCGTAAATTCGATAAATTCGTTCCCAGTCCTGTCCCGGCTCACTCACCAGACCATTCTTGATTCCCTTGCGAATCATGGTCCGCTGCTTGCTGGGAATCGCCTGCATGTTGACCTCGGGATCCCGATCAATAGAGCGGCGAAAGGTCGCATAAATACTCTTTGTCGGCCAGTTTTCGGCCGAACGGTGCTGGTTCCGCAATTCCAGCGCATCCACATGAAGTGTCTGCGCGAGATCGCAGGCAGCCGTTCTCAGTGCTGCGGCAATTTCATCGGTGTCGGCGACGATACCGCCATAGACGCAAAATGGTGTGGATACCAGATTGTTGCCAAACAGCAGGCTTTTATTGTGTGCCAGCGGCAATATGCCGACTATTTCTCCCTCGCGCTCGGCATAGAGAAAATAGGGCTGGTGGCCGAAGGCTCGCTGCAGAACCGTTTTCCAGCCGGCCCTGTGAAAGAATGTTGCCGCTGGCGTTTTTAAAACATATTCGTCCCATTGGGATAAATCTGCGTCAGACAGCTGATGAATCGCAAGCGCCATGCAAACCCCACTGATCATTGCTGGTTTGTTTTTGTTGGAAGCCTTCCAGAAACACCTCATCAACTCGCCCCCACAGGAAGTCATCGGCAAGCTGCTCCAGTCGATGATGAACTTTATGCAAATTCAAATAGTGCCGGAATCTGGCTTTACTGCTGGCGTTTGGCACGCGCGGCTGCTCAGGGTCAATTTCCCAGGGGTGGAAGTAGAAAATACAGGGTTGGTGCTCTTTCCGGTTAACACGACTGATCGCCCACCGGGTGAAACTGTAGGGAAATAAACGAAACCAGCCGCCGCCACCACAGTTGATGTTGCGCCCTGCGACAGGAATAGTGGTAACAGGAATCTCCAACAACCTGTTATTGGCTGCCGGAAAAGCAAACCGGGGGGCGCCCGGTATGCCGTAATGATCATGCCTGATAGGCACAATGCTAGAGCTGTACAGGTAGCCTGCGTCGGCGAGACAATCCAGTGCCCAGAGGTTTTCCTTGCAGATGGAATAGCTGGCGGCACGGTAGCCGACCACGGGCTGGCCCGAGATATCTTCAAGCAGCTGACGTGTTCGAGTAATGTCCTGGGTAAAGGTTTGCTGATTTTGGTGGGTCACCCGAATATGTTCCCAGCCGTGGCTGGCAAGTTCGTGCCCCTGGTCGACAATCTCCCTGACCATAGCGGGGTAACGCTCGGCCACACAACCCAGAGTGAAGAAAGTTGCCTTGATGCTCTTTCGCTCAAACAGGGCCAGGATTCGCTCCATATTGGCCTCTATGCGGCAGGGCATCTCATCCCATTGTTGTTTATTGATACAACCCTCGAAGGCAGAGACGTGATAATAGTCCTCCACATCGACCGACATGGCATTGCGGATAGGGCTTGTGTGATTCACTACCGGCTCCCGTTGGACCAGAGAGCAATTGATTCCACGATTCGCTCTGCCGCCTGACCATCCCAAAGCTCGGGGATACAGCCTGATTTTCCACCGGTACTGAGAATATCTGCGACACAGGCATGGATTGCCTGAGGATCGGTACCGACAATGGTATTGGTCCCCTGCTCCACTGTAATGGGCCTCTCGGTATTTTCACGAAGGGTGACACAGGGAACCCCCAGCGCTGTCGTTTCCTCCTGAATTCCTCCAGAATCGGTGAGCACCAGGCAGGCGTCTTTCATCATACCCAGCATCTCAAGGTAGCCTAACGGACCGGTCATGTGTAGTGCCGAGGAGGCAATCATTGGCTCCAGCCCGGCATCGATGATGCGCTGTCGAGTCCGGGGGTGGACGGGAAAGACCAGCGGGATATCCCGGCTGATGTCTGCCAACACACTGAGCAGGCTCTGCAGCACCTCGGGGTGATCAACATTGGCCGGACGGTGCAATGTCACCAGGCCATAACCGTTGGAGATATCTACCCTTGCGCCATTTTTTTTCAGCCCGGAAGTGGTCGCCATTGCCGGTATCGCTTGTGCCAGGTTATAACGCAGCGTGTCAATCATCACATTTCCGGCAAAATGGATGCGATTCGGGTCAACACCCTCGCGCAGCAGGTTGTCAGCGGCCGATTTTTCCGTGGTAAACAGCAACTCCGAAATCTGGTCCGTCAATACCCGGTTGATTTCCTCGGGCATGGTGCGATCCCCACTGCGCAGCCCTGCTTCCACATGAATCACCGGAATACCCTTTTTCACGGCTACCAGCGCACAGGCGATAGTGGAATTCACATCGCCCACCACCAATACTGCATGGGGCCGTTCATCATCGAGGACCGGCTCAAAACGTTTCATGATGTCTGCCGTTTGTGTGGCATGGGTGCCGGACCCCACCTCGAGATCAATATCGGGCTGGGGGATATGCAACTGCTCGAAGAAGGTTGTCTTCATGGTGGCATCGTAGTGTTGCCCGGTATGAACCAGCTTGCCAGAAAGACCCGATTGCGGCTGATTTAGCGCTCGCATAATCGGTGCTATTTTCATGAAGTTTGGTCTTGCACCTACAACACAGAGAATCTGTGGAGGCTGTGACTTCCTGACCATATGAAATATCCTAAAAATCTATTGTCAGGCCAAGGTTTAACCGGTTTTCTTTATAGTCGCGCCCAAAACCCTCTGCATCCCTGTCAGAAAAACTGTAGCCAAGCGTTACAGTGGTCTTGGGGCCCAGCTGACGATCAAGACTCAGATAAAATCTGGTGATCTCCGACTCTGAACTGGTCTGGTTTTCTCTCTCATCCAGACTCAATCTTGAGGTAACACTGATTTTTGAAGACAGTTTTCGATTAAACCGAATACCCGTGGAAGTAAATTTTGCGTCACTGTCGATGTCCTCTCGGAGCTGTTTTGACTCCCGAACAAAGAAGGTCAGATCACTGCGCTTGCCTTTCAGGGTTAACGAAGCATCAAACAACTCATTAACAAAAATTCCCTGATCCCGGAAAGTGAGGTTATCTGTCAGAAAGAGTGGTTCACCGGTAATTGGATCAATCAGGTCTCCAAAGGGGTCTTCTCCCGGGAACAGGCTGGCAGCACGCCTTTCCGATCGGGTATCGGTGATACTGCGACTGTAGTTGACGGTAAGAGACGTCCGACGAGTGGTGTGGGTAAACTTGAAGCGGGGCGTGGTACCAAAAAAATGTTTTCCATAACCGAAGTCAAATGTTGTTCGTCTGTTGGGGGTCCAGACCAGGCCCACATCCCAGAAGTCACCATCAGTATTGTCATCATCGAAAGTCTGAAAGTTATTCCACTCCTGACCCAAAGTACCGTTTACCTGCCACTTTCGATCAAGGGCATAGCCCAGCCTGACACTGGCTGTAGAGCGCTCATTATCCCCGTCCTGACTCATGAAGCCATCGCCATCAAATTCCGTTTTCTGGTGGTCGGCACGCAGGGTCCAACTCAGGGGGCCAAAATCCGGACCGCTATTAAGCGTCACCGCGGACATTCTTCGGACACTGTCTGAAAGCTCATCGCCCTTGTTGATCTGATCATCATAGGTATAACGCACCTGAAGATCGGCAAACCGCGCAAAGCGATGTACGAGATAGGGGCTTACGCTGTAATCGTAGGTGGTTGTAACGTTATCGGATCGGTTGAGCTGAGTGCTGCCAGAAGCGGCGAAAGGGTCGATAAGCGTCTGATTGGAATAGATATCGCCTTCAATAAAAAAGAAATCCTCGAGCAACTCAACAGCAGCATCGCCACGTACTCTCGGATTAAATGAGTCTGCACCACCACCCACGTTGTTAAACTCAAAAGCACCAACCAAGGACATTTCAGCGCGTCTTCCCTTACCTTCAAGTTCGATGGTGGGTCGCACCACGCTGATAAACTTGCTCTCCTTATTATCATCGTCCAGCTCGACATTGTCCGTGTAGATTTCACCAAAAGTAATGCTCGCCTTGCTTTTCCATTCGCCGGCATCCACCGAATACGGCATTGCCAATATCATGGCCATGGCAATAGAGGCCGGGCGGCTGATTTTACAAAGGGAAACCCACACACTTTTATTCATTCTGGCCGCCACCTATCCTTGTTCGACCTGCCCCATAACTGTGCCCATAACCATAACCATAGCCGTGGGTATAATTGTCCCAGGGATATCTGATGGCTTTGTTAAGCAGCATCCCGATAATTTTATCGTCACTGATCCGGCTAACCGCTTGCTTCACAACGTCCGGTGAGACTTTTTCAGCTTCAACCACAAATACGATTTGCCCCATACAGTCGGCCAGTACAGCTGCTTCACTCGTCTGAAGGAACGGCGGGGAATCAAAAATAATAACCCGATCCGGATAACGCGCTGACAGTTCGGCCATCAGTTGCTTCATCCGTTCACTGGCAAGCAGCTCTGTAGATCGCTCATGGGCAATCCCCACCGGAATAATGCGTACGTTGGGCAGGTTGGTGTTTAGCAATACGTCTTCGATACCGATATCTTCATCTTCCAGAACATCAATAAGCCCTGGCGTATCATCGGGAATCCCTAACAAGCTTCCTGCAGAGGCCTTTGCCATGTCTGCGTCGACGAACAAAACTGTCTTATCTTTCTCTATGGAGATACTCAGCATCAGATTAATGGCTGAAAATGTTTTTCCTTCTCCCTCAAAAGAACTGGTCACCATAATCAGGTTGGCGTGGTCCGTACCCTGGGCCATATTGGTGTCTATATTTTGCAATAACGGCCGCTTGATCGCCCGATACTCTTCTGCAATATAACTCCTCGGTTTGTACGGAGAGACAAAACCCTTTGCTTCCAACTCCTTGATAGGCAGGACAATACTTTTATTTGCAGACTGTGTTGCTGAGGGCTCAACAGCTGTATCAGCCCCCCCCCAACTGTCCGGCGCTGACGCGAGGTCAACCCCCACTTCAGGTGAGCTTGATGTGGGAGCTGCCGAATCGTTTTTCTGACTCTTCTTCCCCAGCTTTTCAACTGCTTTTTCAATTGTGCTCATAGGGTTTCCGGATGATGACTAAATAATTTGCATCGCTCACCGAGTGAGCGCTTGCATGGAACAGATATCGCCAACCTCATCTCAATGCCAGCTCTTCAAGAAAAGTGACCCCGGCGTAGACGGCAACCAGTGACAGCAGTAATACAACAAACAGTATTTTGTTCATCTTCGCCATTCGCTGCTGTGCGGGCGTAGGAATGTGCATCACGCAGCCCAACACGGGCAGCCCGGTAACCATTGTCAACCTGCGCCGGTCAGATATGACAGGCCTGAGTAATGACAGAAGTAACGCCAACCCCGCACCTACGCCCAGGGAAGCCACTAAAACACCGGTATTAAGTAGTATTTTATTGGGCTTGTTAGGTCTTGAGGGCACAAATGGTGGATCAATTACCTTAAACACCAGATCATTTGCCTGCTGCTCGACATCCTCAGATATCCGGGCGGATTCCCTGCGCTCCAGAAGGCCGGTGTGCTGCTGGGAGAGCACCTGATAGTCGCGGGTCAGCTGAACCAGCTCGGCCTCAACCAAAGGTATTTGGCCCACCATGCTGTTGAGCTTATCAACACGGCGCTGGTACTCAGCCACACGAACGTTCAGCTCCGCAACTTTGGCTTCCGCCTCCGCCAGCATTGAACGCATTTGCTGGTAAACAGGGCTGGCGTTCATGCCTGACAAATCAGATATCTCTCCGGTTGCCAACTTCGCCAGCTCAGACTCGCGCTCCTGCTCAAGGCTTTCAAGAAGATTATTGATCTGTACCACTTCGGGGTGGCGATCAGTATATTTGGATAGCAGTTCATCCAGCCTGGCTTTCAGTGAGCTGATGCGGCCATCAATGGATGAGCCCTGCTCACTGGCACCGCTGGCCAGAAATACCGGTTGCTCCCCGGCTAATTGACGTTTTAACTCATCGCGCCGGTTTTGCATCTCACTGCGCTGCAAACGCGCCTCACTCAATTGTTGCTGGCTCGCCACCAGACGCTGATAATAGCCGCCACCCTCACCCGGCAGATTACCCGCATGCCTTTGCTTGAAATCAGCCAGCGCAGATTCGGCCTCTACCAGACGTTTTTCATACTCGGCTATTTGCTTATCCAGGAAGGTTTGAGCTGAATCAGAGTCACCCTGCTTTCCATTGACGGAACTCTCTATGAACACAGTGATTAGCGCCTGCACCACTTTTCGGGCGAGCTCGCGATCCTCATGATAGAAAGACACCGAATAGAGAGAGGAATTGCGCCGGTCGCCAGATAACGATACCGCTCTACGAATATTGGTAAAAAGCTTTTCCTTCTCTCTCTCTGTCTGGGCACGGAGGTCCATATCCGTCATTCTTAGCAACTTTTCCAAATTTGGTCGACTGAGTAATGTTTTACTCATCAACTCTACTCGTTGATCAATATTCGGCTGTATAACCAGCCCTCTCAACAGTGGGCGCAAGATGGAGTTGGTATCGACATGAATCCTTGCCGTAGCCATATACTGATCGGGCACCTGTGATACCGAAAGCCACCCAACGACCCCAACCAGCCAGGCAATAACCAATGCCGCCCATCTGAAACGCCAAAGGCCTGACAGATAGCTGAATAGCATCGCCAACATTTCTTGCATAGCCGATTTTCCTTAAGTTTTCAGGTTACGTCGTGGCAACGACTTAGAACCAAGCCTCAGGGATAATCACTATATCTCCGGGAAAGAGGGCGAGATTTGTCGATATATCCCCATCGTTGAGCAAATCATCCAAACGAAGCTTGTAGGTGCTTTGATCACCGCCAAAGTTTCTGATCAACACGGCCTTGTTGCCAGCGGCAAATTCCGTCAGGCCACCAACTTCCACCATCAAATCGAGCAATGTCATATGCTTTCTGAAGGGAATACTTGTCGGCTCTGCCGCTTCACCAACCACCCTGACCTGCTGTGATGGAACGCCGACAAAGTCGTCCACGATGACACTGACAACAGCACTCTTAACATATTCAGAGTATGCTTCCTCAATGTCCCGGGCGAGCTCCGAGGGTGTCTTGCCGCTTGCTTCAATATTTTCAACCAACCGGGTGCTGATTTTCCCATCGGGACGCACTTTGACACCGTTGATTGTCAGCTCTTCGTTACCCCAGACGAAAACCTCCATACTGTCCCCGGGACCAATCACATAGGTATAGTCGGCCGGCATTGCTCGCAGGTCATCGGGCACCTCGGTGTGGGTTGATGACGAGCAACCGGAAAGAGCCACTAGAGCCAGGCTGAGACCAATCACAGATGAAGTTCTTGATACGTAAGAAATAAGACCAGACACGATTCAGCTCCTCCCTTGAGTGCTTCAAATATAAATCCCGGCTGAGTGTAGCATGCACATAAAACCGATGACTAGCAGCGGCCTTCAGGCCACACGCCTCAGCCCGTGGTGGGATTTAAGCAGAAGTTCTGTTTTATGGACGAATCATTTAGACGAACGGCTGGTTGTGCGGTTTGACCTGCAAAATATACTCTGCCATAGCCCCAATTAACTGGTACCATTCTCCGGCAAAGGGCTGGGTCCTGCTCCGCAATAAAAACTTAAAGCTAACTATTTGTATTATAAGGGCTTACCAACTAATGTTAGCCATATACTGCAAGTTTTCAGCACAAAATTTCCTGCCTTTGGCGGGTGGCAGCCCCTAGCACTCCCGGCTGCAGATATTGATACAGGCCCGCCCAACAGGTATCCACCAAAAACAACTGGCTGTTCAATCAGCAGCCAAACTACCTTATGGAAGGGGTTTATTACCGGCAATGAAAAAGACGAATTTTCGCGACTTGTCCTCAGGTTATAAGGTGCTCGTAATTATCGAGCTCTCGGTATATTTCGGCTCAGTATTTCTTGCTATCTTTGCCAACAAATTCTTTGGCTGGTCCCAACAAAGCGACCTCGAAACAAATATAGTCGCCGCCTACTCCCTGGTTTTTGCTCTTTTCATTTTGCTCACATCCCTTTCCCTGGGGCTGTACAACCCCAGAATGCGAGAAAATTATCGCAACGTATTTCGCCGGCTGGTACTCGCCGTCGCACTCGGCTCTGCCGAGTTTGCGATTCTTTTTATGCTTATCGACACCAAACCCTTCACCGCGGAGGTGGTGCTCACTGCAGCGGGCATAGGGCTCATTTTAACCAGTCTTATCAGGCACACCCTCAACCGTTTCGACTTACTTGGCTTTAACAAAATTAACGTACTGATACTTGGCTCCGGAGAACGTGCATCAATCGTCGAGAGACGGATGCGGCGTGCTGTTGACCGCCACGGCTTTACCCTCACGGGATTTGTGGTGATGGAGGGCGACTTGCCCGATGGCATTCAACGCGAGCGACGAATCAATCTCGAAAAAGGTGCACTCCTGTCATTTGTCATAGAGCACAATATTGATGAAATTGTTGTTGCCAGCGATGAAAGAAGAGCCAATTTGCCCGTTGAAGAGCTGTTTGCCTGCAAAATTCGCGGTGTTAATGTTATTGATATTCTGGATTTTATCGAACGGGAAACGGGACAGATTGCAGTCAACCTTATCTATCCCAGCTGGATCATTTACTCCAATGGTTTCGCCTCCATCCATTACCTGAGAAATTCGGTAGATTGGCTCTTCAATGCATCAATCGCCGTTCTACTCTTACTGGTCACCTGGCCGATCATGCTCATCACTGCCCTGGTGATTAAAATTGAAGATGGCATCAAGGCACCCATTTTTTATCGCCAGGAGAGAGTAGGACTCGACGGCAAGGTCTTCAAAATCATCAAATTTCGAAGTATGCGCACGGATGCCGAGAGCAACGGGGCAGTCTGGGCCAAGGTCAATGACACCAGAATAACCCGCATAGGCAACTTTATTCGAAAATGCCGAATTGATGAATTACCACAAATCTACAATGTGCTGTGCGGAGAAATGGGCTTTGTCGGCCCCCGGCCGGAAAGGCCAGAGTTTGTTCAGGGGCTGATTCGCAGCATCCCCTACTACAACGAAAGGCACAATGTTAAACCGGGATTAACTGGCTGGGCTCAGCTCAAGTACCCATACGGGGCAACAGACGAGGACGCCATGGAAAAGCTGAAGTACGACCTCTACTACGTCAAGCACCGCAGCTTCCTGCTCGACCTCAATATTCTCATCAGAACCGTAGAAGTTGTCCTTTTTGGCAAGGGCCGGTAAGTCAAACCCGCCAACTGTTCACGAACGAATATTGTACTTTTCGAGAAAGTTATAGAGCGTTGGTCTGGTCACTCCCAACATTTTGGCTGCTTCCGAGACATTATCCCCGGCATTCAACAACGCCCTCTGAATAGCACCCTTTTCAGCTTTCTCCCTGATTTCTCTCAGGTTAAAGGGTGCGGCCTCTTCGCCCGCTGGCGACAGCTCGAGGTCCTCCAGGGTTATATGGGTCCCCTCTGCCATGATAATGGCCCGTTTGATTCGACTCTCCAGCTCACGGACATTGCCAGGCCAATCGTAAGACTCGATCGCCTGAGCTGCCTGCTTGTCAAACCCGCGTAGCGATTTGCCTGATTCCTTGCTGAAACGTGCCAAAAACGCCTTCGCCAGCAGCAAGGCATCGCCTTCGCGATCTTTCAGCAGCGGTATCTGGATAGTAATTTCGCTCACCCTGTAATAAAGATCCTCGCGAAACTTCCCTTCCTCTATATACTTGGCCAGGTCCTGATGCGTGGCACAAATAATCCTCACATCGATGGGGATTTCCGTCCTGCCCCCCACTCTTTCAATGACCCTTTCCTGAAGAAAACGCAACAATTTGGACTGCAACTCCAGCGGCAAATCACCAATTTCATCGAGAAACAGGGTTCCCCCATCGGCATATTCTATTTTCCCCTGTGTCTGTTTAACCGCACCCGTGAAGGCACCTTTCTCATGGCCAAACAGTTCGCTCTCCAACAGATTGTCCGGTATCGCAGCGCAGTTGATTGCCACCATTTTCTGCTCTGCCCGGCTACTCAGTTCGTGCAATGCCCGGGCAATAACCTCTTTGCCAGTGCCACTGGCACCCAGCAGCAAGGTCGTGATATCGGAGGGCGCCACTTTCTCAACCGTGCGACAGACTTTCAGCATTTCCGGGCTGGCAGTAACAACCCCTCGCAAAGGGGACTCCAGACCCTGCTCCTGAAGTCGGCGGTTTTCAGATTCCAGCTCATAGACGCGGTAAGCCCGATCGACAATCAGCGTGAGAATATCCGGATCCACCGGCTTTTGATAAAAATCGTAGGCTCCAAGGCCAATTGCCTTAACCGCATTTGACCTGTCGTTGTCACCCGTCACCACGATGACCTTTGTTTGCGGCGAAATCACCAGGATCTCACTCAGTGTGGCAAGCCCTTCTGTTACGCCACCGGGGTCCGGCGGCAACCCCAGGTCAAGCAATACCACCCATGGTCGATGGCGGCGCAACTGAGCTATGGCGCTCTCACGATCACCGGTGATCACCACATCGTAGTCATCAAAACACCAGCGCAGCTGACTTTGCAGCCCTGTATCGTCTTCAACCACAAGTAATGGTCTGTTGGTTTCTTTCACGACGGACTTCCTTCATTTTCGGTACTTGCTTCGCCACCATCAATCGGACTACACGGCAAGATAATAGTAAATTGAGAACCCACCCCCGGCTCACTGGTAACCAGAATATCCCCACCGATAGAGCGGATATACTCTCGACTTTCAAATGCACCCACACCCATGCCGGTCAAACCTTTAGTGGAATCAAATGGGCTGAAAAGACGGTCGCGGATAAAGGCTCGGTCCATTCCCGTACCCGCGTCCTCAATAATGACATGAACAGTCTGGCCCTGCCTCTCTACGCTGACAGCAACTCTTGCTGTTGCCGGGGTGGCGTCCTGGGCATTTTGAATGATATGACCAAAGACCGTAGACAGCTGCTCACGATCCGCGCGCACTACCGCATCACTGGCCACCGATTCAAGTACAGGTTTAGGCTCCCTGGCAGAGGCGGCCCTGACCAGCCTTGTCAGTAAACTGCCAAGCTCAATATCCTCCGCCAAATCCCCCCGGACACCACTTCTCATCTGCTCCATAAGCCGGGTCATTCTATTAACGGAATTTTTGACAGTGGCAAGAACATCGTCAATAAACTCAGGCTTGTGTTTATGCTTTTCTGCATTGGTGATAATCAGCGATTGCTGGGCCAGGATATTTTTCAGATCATGAACAATATAGGCAGACAACCGGTTAAACGCCTCGAACTGCCGCGAACGAATCAGTGCCTGATCTGCCCGATATTGCGCCAAATGGCTGGCTGCGTGTTGACCCGCCATTTTCAACAGATCCCGATCTTCCCAGTTAATCGTCTGATACAAATCCGATCGCCTGACCAGCACAAACCCCAGGCACTCATCCCGAAGTATCAAGGGGACCAACAGCCAGATATTGCGAATCTTCAGCAGCCACTCCGGCATGACCAAACCCGCATATTTTTCGGGATCTTCATTATATTCATCAATATCGATAACCCAGTGGGTTCGCGTCATAAACAACGTCAAGGAATCTAACGATTTGGCATCCGCACAATCAGGTTCCGGCATATGCCAGCGAGCCAGAACACTAAAATGTCCCGCATCATTTTTTTCCCAAAGAATACCGCCCGGACTTTCCGTCAGCTTCGCAATGGATTGAATCACCCGCTCCGGCACACTGTCCTCACTGCCTGAAAGCGTCTGGGTAAATTTAAGCCATTCTTCCCGGTAATCGTGCTTGTAGGAAAAAAAGTGCTTGCTCAGCAAGACCCTTACCTGAGCGCGAATCTTGTCGGAAAACATCAGGGTAACCAGCAGGACTGCCGCACCGAAGAAAAATACAATTTGCAGTACACTACCCCAGGTACCGCCATAATAACGGATGAAGTAACCGGCAGTGGCCATCAGCAGCAGATAAACACCTGCCCCCATGATCGTTGCGGTATGAAAAACCACATGCCTGGACACATGGATGTTCAGTTCAAATTTCGGATTTCGGGCGATGGCAATGACAATAAGGGGGGCAGCCATCCCGTTTACAAGGCCTCGGGCCTCCCATAAATCAAGACTGATGCGTTTAAAAAGAAGGGCATCTGAGTACATGAAAAAGTCATAGACAAAAAAACTGCCGATACCAAGGCACAAGAATTTTGTCGACCACCGCTGGGTGGCGCCAGAGTTGCGAAAAATTTGCTCAATCAGAATCAGGCCCGTGAGGGAAAGTACCACCCACAGCACCAGCACAATTTCCCGAAACAGTGTTTCTGATACGGACAGATAGTCGGAAGCAAGAGGCGTTGTAAAGAGGATCCCCAACAGTAGAAGTACTGCAGAACAGCCCAGCGAAAGCCGGAAGATCAAGGCTCCGCGGGGACTTTCACCATCTTTTTTACAGAGAACATCCAACAGGAAGAGACACCAGGACAGGTTTCTCGATAACTCGGCCAGCTGTATCATCTCAAAAGAAACCCGGGCACCGAACTCCCCTGCGGCAATGGCGCCAGCCCAGACGGTCGAACAGACGGCGGCGAAAATGATCAGGGCCCCCTGCGGCCGTCCACGCCATGAAACGCTGATCAGGATTGCCAGCACCAAATAGGCGAAAAAAGCGAACAGATAGCTGGGCACACCCACATTCATGCGAGAACCTGCAGGCCCAACGCCAAGACTCCGTCGATCATAAAACGCCTCCGTTCAGTAACAGATTTTGCACACTAGCGGATTCTGGATCAGAACTGCCTTTAACACTATACTCAGCACCTTAAATTTAGTCGGGTATGCTGCCGAGGTATTCAAAGCAGTGGTTTTACCCGGTGGCGATTCAACCAAAAAGCCCAGCTGGCTGCTATCAGTTACTGCCCTTCCATCTACCGCTTTGTGGTGGACGAGACAATCGCAACATATGGATTAGCTACCCAAGAATCAAGGATAATATCGGTGACAGCGTACAGCGATCTACAGCAATCACTAAGATCAGAGCCGAAAACCTGGCTAATTACTGGTGTTGCAGGGTTTATCGGGTCCAACCTTCTCAGAACCTTGCTTGAACTGGAGCAACGGGTTGTCGGTATTGATAATTTTTCTACCGGACATCAATCCAACCTGGACGACGTGCAAGCCGAAAGCGGCAAAAACTGGGATAGATTCACCTTTCACGCCTACGATATCCGGAACTTGAACGACTGCATAAATGCATGCCAGGGTATCGATATCGTTCTTCATCAGGCAGCTCTGGGAAGTGTGCCAAGATCTATTGAAGACCCTGTTACAACCAATAGCTCAAATATAGATGGCTTTCTGAATATGCTGGTGGCAGCAAGGGATACCAAGGTCAAGCGCTTTGTATACGCAGCCTCGTCATCCACCTATGGCGACCACCCCGGGCTCCCCAAGGTAGAGGATGAAATTGGCCGTCCACTTTCACCCTATGCAGTCACCAAGTACGTGAATGAGCTGTATGCGGATGTCTTCGCCCGGACTTATGGCATGGAAAACATAGGCCTCCGCTACTTTAATGTTTTTGGTCCAAGGCAGGATCCAAATGGTGCGTACGCCGCTGTCATACCAAAGTGGTTCGGGCAACTACTGGCCGGGGAAGACTGCTTCATCAACGGTGACGGGGAAACGTCACGGGATTTTTGTTTTATCGATAATGCCGTCCAGGCTAACCTGTTGGCCGCAACCACCAAAAATCCGGCCGCCATCAATCAAATCTACAATGTTGCCTGTGGCGACCAAACCAGCCTGAACGAGCTTTTTTCTTCGATAAAAATGCTCCTCGGCAGCCATTATCCGAACATCAACAATTTGACTGCCAGGCACAGGGCGTTGCGCCCTGGCGATGTTCGACACTCACGGGCAAACATTGAAAAGGCCAATTCATTGCTCGGATACCAGCCCTCTCATAATGTCCACCAGGGGTTACAGACGACACTGGATTGGTTTTTAAAAAAGACAGCGGATTAAAAATAATTCGTCAACGGTCTCATAGGGACACGGGAGATATTGTGAAGAAAGTAGCAGTCGTTGGATTAGGGTATGTAGGTTTGCCTTTGGCCGTTGCATTTGGCAAAAAGTTGCCAACCATTGGCTTTGATCTTGACAAGAAAAAACTGACCGCCTACCTTTCCGGGAAAGACCCCAGTGGAGAAGTGGAGCCAGAGGACCTGGCCGCAGCGACTTTCCTGGAGCTCACCAACGATCCCGCCAGGTTAGCGGAAGCCGACGTTATCATTGTCGCCGTTCCCACCCCTATCGACCAGGCTCACAAACCTGATTTGAGGGCTGTTCACGGGGCATCCAGAACCATTGCAGAGCACCTCAGTCCAGGCACAACTGTCGTGTATGAGTCAACCGTATACCCGGGCTGCACCGAAGAAACCTGTGTACCCATATTGGAGTCGGTCTCCGGTATGCCATGGCTTGGCAAACCGGGAGCAACCAGCGAGGGCAACCAAAATGGCTTCCACATTGGCTACTCGCCAGAACGGATCAACCCCGGTGACAAAGTTCATCGGCTGGAAACCATCGTCAAAGTCGTCTCTGGCGACACGCCCGAAACCCTGGAAAAAGTAGCCAACACCTATGAACAGATCATTACGGCCGGCGTTTATCGGGCAGCCAGCATCAAGGTAGCTGAAGCGGCAAAAGTGATCGAGAATACTCAGCGCGATCTTAATATTGCACTGATGAACGAACTGTCCCTTATATTCCACAAACTCGGTATCGACACGCTGGATGTTCTGGAGACAGCGGGAACAAAATGGAATTTTCTACCGTTTCGCCCCGGATTGGTGGGTGGACACTGTATTGGCGTCGACCCCTACTACCTCACCTTTAAAGCCGAAGCAGAGGGCCACCACCCCCAGGTCATTCTGGCTGGCCGACAAACCAACGATGGCATGGGCAAATACATTGCCGAGCAAACTGTCAAACAACTGGTCAAGAAAGGTCACCCTGTCTGTGGCGCCAATGTAGTTATCCTGGGACTGACATTCAAAGAAGATTGCCCCGACCTCAGAAACTCAAAAGTTGCAGATATCATCGCAGAACTCAGGGAATATCACTGCAATATCATTGTTCATGATCCCATGGCAGAGAGGAGCGAGGCCATTGAGGAGTACGGCGTGGAACTTACCCCCTGGGATCAAATCAAAAACGCGCATGCGGTGGTTCTGGCGGTTGCCCACCAGCACTACAAAAAACTCTCTACAGCTGAGCTTGGCGCCATCATGGCTGAAGACGCCACCATCATCGATGTTAAATCGATGCTCGACAGGTCTTTGTTTGAAGAGAAAAATATCGATATATGGCGGCTGTAATCGCCTCAAAGGTCACACCGGAAAGCCTTGCATCGACTATTATCTCTAGTAACGGGTTTTCTGAATTGTCGCGGTTGTCAGTTTTTTTTACATTGCGGGATAGTCGGCCACTTTTTTAAAAAGCAAACTCGCCCTGATGACCGCAACACACTGATAAATAAAGACTCCCACAAGAATGGCCCGTTTATTGCATTCATATTGCCTATCAAGTACAACCCAGCAGATACAGGTTTGGAGAAATGGAAAACAACTCGCAAAATCATGTAACCAAGAAGGGGGCTGAACTCAATTCTTCAGTAAATATTTCACGTCGCAACTTTTCCCGTATCGGGGCTGCGGCACCGATTCTCATGTCCCTCGCCAGCCCCTCTGCACTGGGCGCCCCCTGCCTGTCCAACATGATGTCCGGACACCTGTACCAGGACAGAGGTCAGTGCAGCCCCGGCTGGAGCCCGGGCGGCTGGAAAAATGTAGGTGGCAGTGAGCCAGACTGGAACAGCACGCCTTTTCAGTATGGCATTTATGACCCGAAAGCGACCTACACCAAGGGTGGCGGAAAAAAAGCCAAGAAATGCGGCCACAACAGTAAAAACCAGCCTGAGTGCTACGTAGAGGGGACAACACTCTCCGAAGCCCTGGGCTATTATGGCTTGGGCTGTCCCTCCGGACTCGCCAGTGTCTGCCACCTGCCGATGGCTACCATTTTGAATGAAAATACCGGCGGTGGCACAGGCAACTTTGCAGGCCATTTTGTAGCAGCGCTCCTGAATGCCTCGCACAGCGGCATAACCTATGTCATCACACCCAGCCAGCTTGTTGGACTTTATAATGATCCATCAACCATACCGGAACCCTATACAGGGAACATCGGATCATTTCTGGATTCAACCTGGTAAGTTTTTGTTTTAAAGTATCGGCATTATGAATAGTGCCGATACTTTCTCTTCCTCCTGCCAGTCCTGCCTCTATCGCCAATGGGAGGAGGAATGCGTCATGTACAATCCGGTTTCCGGGGAAACCCATTTACTGGAAGCAACAGCCGCCAAGATTCTGATCACTATTGCAGCAGCACCAACACGGTACGATCAACTGAGCCTCTTTCTCAAAGAGCAGCTGAATGATGTGCCTGAACCAGAAATAGATGAGTATCTCTGCACTACCTTGCAGAAACTTCAGGACATGCACTTAATTTCAGCGACAGGGGAATAGCTCCTTTGTTGCTCTCGTCGATACCGCCTCGAAAACTCAAACAACAGCTCGCAGAAGAAGGCATCAATTTAAAAATTGGTCCCTTCGTGGTCAACCTGTCATCAACCCTGCCGAAGGTTGCGGAAAATCTCAGTGATCTATACGGCGCCTATACTCTGGAAGATAGCCACCGGGTCGATTTCCATATCGCACTGCAATCTCCGTCGATAATCAGGCGCTGGATTCGTCCCCAGGCCATTTTCTCCTTTGATGGCTATCTGCCGTTCAAGCCTCTGCCACAGACCCAATCTTTTGCTATGTTCGAGTGGGGACTCAACTGGTGCGTAGCCAACAATGCACATCAGTATCTGGTCATCCACTCCGCCGTTGTGGAAAAAAATGGCAAGGCGGTCATCTTTCCGGGGACGCCAGGTAGCGGGAAAAGCACCCTGTGTGCGGGCCTTGTAAGCCAGGGGTGGCGGCTGCTGTCCGATGAGATGGCACTACTTTCTACTGAAACCGGCTTAATCACACCCATTCCTCGGCCGATAAGCCTTAAAAACGAGTCCATTGATATCGTCAGGTCATTTGCAAATGATGACATTTTTGTGGGTAAGCCAGTGCATGATACCGCCAAGGGCAGCGTTGCCCACATGCGTGCACCCATGAGCAGCGTAGCAAGAAGTGATGAAGCAGCTGTGCCGGCTGCCATCGTCTTCCCCAAATACCGCAAGGACGGGAGTATTGAATTATTGCCTTTGAGCAAAGGCAGGACCTTCCTCGAACTGGCAGAAAACAGTTTCAATTACCACATACTTGGCTCAACCGCCTTTAGTGCGTTAACGGCCATGCTCGACCAGTGCGAATGCTTCAGATTGAGCTATCACAATCTGGATGACGCCTATGCCACTCTCGGGAATCTGATTGATGCCTGAGTCAATCATGCAAAGCTGCCTGATTCGTTTCCTTCGTGATCCGCAACACAGTGCCGCCAAACTTTCACCTGGTGAATGGCAAATGCTTATTCGTCAGGCAAGACGCAGCAATTTACTGAGCCGCATGACGCACCTCGTCGAAACATACGATCTTCTGTCTTTTGTGCCTGAACATCTTCAGCCCCACTTGTACAGCGCCCAACTGGTGTCATCGAGCAACCTCCGTTCGGTAAAGTGGGAGGTCTTGCAAATTTATACAGCGCTGAGTGAGGCCGACATCCCTTTTGCCCTGCTCAAGGGTGCCGCTTATGTCATGAGCGAGCGCGATGCATTTCAAGGTCGCCTGTTTGGCGACATTGATATTCTGGTCAGGGATGAACAGTTAAAAGAGGCTGAAAAGGCACTTATTAAACACGGGTGGTTTTGCACAAAAATAGACCCCTATGACCAGAAATATTATCGTACCTGGATGCACGAGCTACCGCCGCTGAAGCACCTGAAAAGACAAACAGACCTGGATGTTCACCACACCATTCTCCCACCTACTGCCGCAGCAAAACCTGATATCAATAAAATATGGGAGCAGGTGATTGAAGTAAAAGATTATCCGGGAATGTATGTTCTATCTCTCCAGGACATGATTCTGCACAGCGCCACCCATCTTTTCCATGAAGGTGACTTCGAACAGGGACTACGCGATGTTGTCGACCTGGACGCGTTACTACGTGAATATTCCCTGGAGAATGGCCGCGCTTGGGCCGGCCTGCTCACCCGGGCAGAGACACTCCAACTGTCACGCTCGCTCTATTACGGACTGCGCTACGCCAGAATGTTACTTAAAACCCCCGTTCCAGAGGCGCTGACGAGAGAAATTGCCACCCAAGCAGAACCCTTTGGTTTCTCCAGATACCTCATGGACAAGATGTTACTGAAAGCCATGATGCCAAGCTGTATTGGCCAGAGAACCCATTTACTGGGGCTTGCCCGCTTTATTTTATTTATCAGGTCACACTATCTTCGCATGCCCATGAGGCTACTGATTCCGCACCTGCTCAGAAAAGCGCTCAGGCAGGAAAAATAAGTGTTCTCAGAGCATTGCCCGTCACAGCAAAATCACCGCTTGAGCGAATGCACAACATACTCAAGCTTTAACAGGCAACTGAAAACCATCGCTGCAACACCGATATTAAACAGGGTCAGTATTTCAAAACCCACAAAGTAGTAACCGCCCATCAGACGAATAACGCCAGCGAGCAGACAGATGACCACCCCGGCAATGCCCGCCACCGTGGCTATGTTCGATAGCATCCTCACTTAACGCCCCTCACGTCACGTTTAACGACAGACAGGGCTCCTTTATTGTCAACCCAGCCCGATTTTAGTTATAGCGAATAAATCATAAGAGCAAAAGCATTAAGTTGCTGATTTTATTTGCTCAATTTATACTCCGGGGGTTCACAAACTCACAAATACAATTCGGCCAATCCCCATGTACGAACAGTTTTATGACCTCAAGGCCGAGCCCTTCCGCCTAAGTCCGGATCATCGGTTCTGCTTTAACCACCGCAGTTACGCCAAAGCCAAGGCTTACATGCAGTATGCGTTTCAGCGCGCCGAAGGCTTTGTGATGATTACAGGCAAACCCGGCACGGGAAAAACAACCCTAGTCAGTGATCTTGTGGAAAGTCTGCGGGAAGATCAAGTGAATGTCGCCATGCTGGTCTGCACACAGCTGGGGGCGGACGACCTGCTGCGAATGGTTGCCGATGCTTTTGGTTTGTCTTCCAACACAGACCATAAATCACTGCTCCTGCAACAGCTGACCCGGCTTTTTGTCAACGACTACAAAGCCGGCAAGCGTGCCCTCCTGATTATTGACGAAGCACAGGACCTCTCCACAGCAGCACTGGAGGAGCTTCGATTGCTCACCAACTTGCAGATGAGCCGACAACCACTGCTACAGATTTTTCTTTTGGGCCAGGAAGAGCTCAGGGGTATCGTTCAGCAACCGAATATGGAGCAAGTGCACCAGCGACTCGTGGCCGCCTGCCATTTGGCATCCCTGAATGAGGAGGAAACCAAGGGTTACATCAAACACAGGTTGAATCAGGTTGGCTGGAAAGGAGACCCGGCTATCAGTAATGCCATTTACCCAGTGATCCACAAAGTCAGCGAGGGGATCCCTCGCCGCATCAACATGATCTGCAGTCGACTTTTTTTACATGCCTGCGTTGAAGAGTTGCACAAAATCAGCATCAACGACGCCAAGATTGTATTGGGTGAAATAGATCAGGAGCAGCTGACATCAAAGGCCATGCTTCCCGATCTCGACTTTGCTGTTCAGGACACCTACGATACCCCGCCCCAGGTGACACCTGTGGCCGTTAGCGACACTAAAAAAAAAGTAATTGATATCTCGGACACCGCTCGCAGGACCCCACCAGCCCAGGCACCTCAAGCGGGGCTGGCTGTCCAGCCAAAACCCGAGGAAGCCCCCCCAAGCAAAGAGAACCTCTTTCAGGCAAGGGAACTAACCCAAACTGAGGCATACCGCGGGCCCGATTCAAGAAAAGGTGAAAGGCGCTCTTTCACTGATCCCCGCCAGGAAGTCCGATACGAACCGGGGAAAAAAGACCGACGCCAAAGCCCCGGACGCCGCAAGGAAGACAAAGAAGTACAAAAACGTCCCTGGCAATTCTGGATTTAATGGCCTGGCACCCCATTATTCCACCCCACCGAGTGTTATGTTTTTCGTATAATCACTCGAACACTGCGAATGTATCTATTCCGCATCCGCAGCACCCAAAACTTCACCCCCAACCCCGTCAAGAGGAATCCCCGTGTACGTCGAACAAGCAGACCGTCAACAGTTGCAACGCTGGCAAGAAGAGCTTTCTGCCAACCACCGGAGCTTTGTCTCCAGCAAGCTTAATCTCGATCTGACCCGGGGCAAGCCCTCAGCGAACCAATTATCATTGGCCGATCCGCTGGATGGTATCCTGCAGGGAGACTATGTTTCGGACGAAGGTGTGGATACCCGCAATTACGGCGGACTGGACGGCTTGCCGGCCATGCGCCAACTGGCGGCAGAGATCCTCGGCGCAACACCTGACGAAATCATGGTGGGGGGCAATAGCAGCCTGACCCTGATGTATTTCAGCGTCCTGTATGCCTGGCAGTTTGGCTTGAGCGGACCCGAGTCGGCCTGGCGACATGAAGAGACCATCAAGTTTCTCTGCCCGGTACCCGGTTATGACCGCCACTTTGCCATCTGCGAGGAGTTTGGCATTGAGATGGTCAACGTGCCGATGAATGACGGCGGCCCGGATATGGACGCAGTGGAAGCCCTGGTCCGCAATGACACCAGCATCAAGGGGATCTGGTGTGTACCCAAGTACTCCAATCCCACCGGCTGTATTTATAGCGTCGACACCATCGAACGGCTGGCCAGATTGGGTACTATCGCGGCCACGAACTTCCGGGTCTTCTATGACAACGCCTACGCAGTTCACGACCTTATGGATGAACCTGCCCAACTGGCCAATATCCGGGCGTTCTGTGAAAAACATGGCACCGAAAATAGCGTGCTGCAATTCGGATCGACCTCCAAGGTGACTTTCGCCGGTGCTGGCGTGGCCTTCATGGCGGCCAGCAAAACGAATTTAAGTGCCATGAAAAAGCATCTGGGAATTGCTACTATCGGGCCGGACAAGGTCAACCAGCTCCGGCATCTGAAGATGATTGGCACTATGGCGGAACTGCGCAACCACATGGCCCGACATGCCGAACTGCTGCGACCGCGCTTTGCCTGTGTCCTGAAACACCTTGAGGAAAACTTCCGCGATTCTGACCTGGGAGAATGGAGTTCACCCGATGGCGGTTACTTTATTTCTTTCGATACCCGCCCCGGGCTGGCCAACGCCGTCATCCAGCTGGCTGCAGAAGCGGGGGTCAAACTCACCCCGGCAGGCGCCACCTTCCCTTACGGCAAAGACCCGGACGATAAAAATATCCGGCTGGCACCGTCATTCCCCACCGTGGAGGATATTGATCGCGCCATGGCCGTCTTCTGTAATGCCGTGAAATTGGCCTCTGTGAACCAACAACTTGAGGCCTAAGCGCCTGACATCAAAAAAGGGCAGCTTGCGCTGCCCTTTTTATTCAAGATACAGGCCCCTCTTAACTAGCGATCACTTTTTGGCTTGGGGGCAAGACCCGGATAGGGGAAAGGGGTGACATTACCGGCGCCGCCCTTTGCCTCAATAATTTTGCAGGAACCTTCTTTTTCCACTTCATCAATGCGCACGACAGAATGCAGCGGAATAAAGCTCCGCTTGATGGAGGAAAACTCGTTCTTCAGTTTTTCTTCAGAAGGGTCGACAATCATCTGGGAGCGTTCGCCAAACACAAACTCCTCGACTTCCAGAAAGCCCCACAAATCACTCTGGTATACCTGCCGGGCATAGATTTCGTACACCTGACCCTGATTGAAAAATACAATTTTGTAAATGGGGGTTGATGCCATACAGGTTGCCTGTTCACCGATTTATCAAGGGCGCGAAAGAATACCACAATCTGCACAAATTTCACCCAATCAGACCACCCCCTGTGGGATTCACCCCCGACGACCGCTATACTGTGCGGCCGCGTCAAGTGTATCCATAACCAGCATTTATGTCCGAGCCAAAAATCAAAAAACTGCACATAGTCACTCACGGTTGCCAGATGAATGAGTACGATTCATCGCGGATGCGCGATCTGCTGGGCGACAGCCATCAGATGGTGGTGACAGACAACCCGGAAGAAGCCGACGTACTGTTGCTGAACACCTGCTCTATCCGGGAAAAAGCCCAGGAAAAGGTTTTTCACCAGCTCGGCCGCTGGAAACACCTCAAAGCCCGCAATCCGGAACTGGTCATCGGGGTTGGCGGCTGTGTCGCCAGTCAGGAGGGTGACGCCATTGCCAGGCGCGCACCTTTTGTGGATCTGGTGTTTGGTCCCCAGACATTGCACCGGTTGCCGGAAATGCTGGCCGAAAGGAAGCAGCAAGACGGCACCACCATCGTCGATATCAGCTTCCCGGAAATTGAGAAATTTGACCGACTGCCTCAGCCGGAGGCCGACGGTGTCACTGCTTTCGTTTCGATTATGGAAGGCTGTTCCAAATACTGCACCTTCTGTGTTGTACCCTATACAAGAGGTGAGGAGGTCAGCCGCCCGGCTGCGGATGTACTCGCAGAAGTGGCTCATCTCGCCGGCCAGGGCGTCCGGGAAGTCAATTTGCTGGGACAGAATGTCAATGCCTACCGCGGCACCATGCCCGACGGAAACCTCTGCGACCTGGCGGAGCTGATTGGCTATGTGGCGGGGATTGAAGGCATTGACCGCATTCGCTATACCACCTCCCACCCGGTGGAGTTTTCAGACAGTCTCATTGCGGCCTATGCCGAAGTACCCGAGCTGGTCAGTCACCTTCACCTGCCGGTACAAAGTGGTTCGGACCGGATTCTGGCGGCAATGAAGCGCGGCCATACCGTGCTGGAATACAAATCAAAAATTCGCAAGCTGCGTCGGATCCGACCGGACATCAGTATTTCATCGGACTTCATCATTGGTTTTCCCGGTGAAACAGAGAAGGATTTCGAGGATACCCTCAAGCTGATTCAGGATATCGGCTTTGATCACAGCTTCAGCTTTGTGTACAGCGCCCGGCCGGGCACGCCGGCAGCGGATCTGCCCGATAGCACGCCCGAAAGCATCAAGAAGCAACGACTGCAAATCCTGCAAAGCCGGATCAGCCAGCATGCCACAGCTATTAGCGAGCAAATGGTCGACACAGAACAGACTATCCTGATCACCGGCATTTCAAGGAAAGATCCCGGTCAATTGCAGGGTCGCACCGAAAACAACCGGGTCGTCAATTTTCCAGCCACCGACCATCAACTGATAGGTACGTTTGCCAGGGTGAGCATTATCGAGGCGCTGCCCAATTCACTGCGCGGACGCCTGATCGCTGCTACGGAGAACACTGCAGCATAAATGACGGCGCTGGCAAATACCTGCAAACCTCACTCAAAACTGTTTTCAGGCCCTAATAAAGGTTATATGCTTGCCCTACATGCGTAGCCGCAGAGGGCGGCCTATTGGAAAATTTGAATATTCAGACTGCAACACAGACCATCACGCTGGAACCCAGCGACACCCGTCGCCTAGCAACACTCTGCGGGCAATTCGACGAACATCTCAGGCACATCGAACAGCGGCTGAAAATCGAGATTCGCAACCGAGGTAATACATTCGCCCTGTTCGGCGACCACGCCGCGGCTGATGTGGCTGGGCAACTTCTCCATCACCTTTATCAGGAAACCGGTCGCAGCCGTGAGCTGACACCCGACCACATTCATCTCGCCATTCAACAATCCACCGCCGGAATGCCTATGGAACACTATGCGACCACGACTCCAGCAGACAGCAATGTCGCCGAGACAGAGAACGCTACAACACAGACGGTCATCCGCACCAAAAAAGGCAATATCAAACCCAGAGGGCTCAGCCAGCAACGCTATGTGCGGGCCGTGCAGACCCACGATATCAATTTTGGAGTAGGGCCTGCCGGGACCGGCAAGACCTATCTGGCGGTAGCCTGCGCGGTGGAGGCGCTACTGAGAGACGAAGTGGAACGCATTCTACTGGTGCGTCCTGCCGTCGAAGCCGGCGAAAAGCTCGGTTTTTTGCCCGGGGACCTGAGCCAGAAGGTGGACCCCTATCTGCGCCCACTCTACGACGCGCTGTATGAAATGCTCGGCGTTGAAACCGTGGCCAAACTGATTGACCGGAGTGTCATTGAAGTAGCACCGCTGGCCTACATGCGCGGTCGCACCCTGAACAACTCTTTCATTATTCTCGACGAGAGCCAGAACACCACCAGGGAACAAATGAAGATGTTCCTCACCAGAATCGGTTTCAGCTCCACCGCGGTGATTACCGGGGACACCTCCCAGATCGACCTGCCCCGACCCAGTCACTCCGGACTGCTTCACGTCTGCAAGGTGCTCAAGGACGTCGAGGATATCAGCTTTACGTTTTTCGGCTCGAAGGACGTGGTTCGCCACCCGCTGGTACAGCAGATTGTCGATGCCTATGATGTCTTCGAACAGGAAGAGGCCAAAGACTCGCCCCAATGAAGCTTCAGCTCGATATCGAAAACACCTATGGCAAAGCGGGCTGGATACCGGACAGAAAACAGATACGCTGCTGGGCTACAGCAGCTCTGTCCAACGCCCGACAGACGGCCGAATTGGGCGTGAGAATTGTCGGTGAGGCAGAGTGTGCCGAGCTGAACCAACGTTATCGTCACAAACCAGGTTCCACCAATGTGTTGTCTTTCCCGGCCGATTTGCCGCCGGATTTGGAGCTTCCGCTGCTCGGTGACCTGGTCATCTGTGCACCAGTGGTCGAGCGCGAAGCCGCCGAGCAGCACAAACCCGTCGAGGCACATTGGGCGCATATGCTGGTTCACGGCTGCCTGCATTTGATCGGCTACGACCATATTGAAGATAATGATGCAGATATAATGGAAGCCCTTGAAACCCGTATACTGACGAAGCTGGGGTTTTCACCACCCTACCAACAGAATGATGCTCCGGAGCAGCAGATATTTCATGACTGATGACGACTTGAACGGCACCCAGGAGAAATCCTGGTTAGGCAAACTGGCTACAGCCTTTTCCTCTGAGCCACAATCGCGGGAGGAGCTGGCGAACACCCTGCGCTCCGCCTACGACAACGGCATAATTGATCACGATGCGCTGGAAATTATTGAGGGAGCACTGCATGTCTCCGACCAGCAGGTACGGGAAATCATGATCCCCCGCACTCAAATGGTCGTCATTCAGCAAAATACCAGCCTTGAAGAACTTCTCCAACTGGTCATCGAATCCAGTCATTCCCGCTTCCCGGTGATCGGTGACAACGCCGATGATATTGTCGGCATTCTGCTGGCCAAGGAACTATTACCGCTGCTACTGAGCGGCCGAGAAGATTTCGAGATTGCCAAAGTGATCAGACCCGCCACCATTATCCCCGAGAGCAAGCGGCTGAATGTACTGTTGCGGGAATTCCGCGAGCAGCGCTATCACATGGCCATCGTCATTGACGAATATGGCGGTATTGCCGGGTTGATCACCATTGAAGATATTCTCGAGGAAATTGTCGGCGACATCGAAGATGAGACCGATGAGGATGAAGACACCATGATTCGTCCCCAACAGGACAACAGCTATCTGGTGGATGCCCTGACACCCATTGAGGATTTCAATGAATTTTTCGATGTCGGGATCAGTGACGAGGAATTCGACACCATAGGCGGCATTATCGTCCAGGCCTTTGGCCGCATGCCCAAAGTCGATGAAACCATCGAAGTGGACAATTTCGACTTTCGCGTTGCGGAGGGCGACAACCGGCAGGTCAAATTGCTCGAGTTGCGAATTAAAGCCTAGCCCAGCCGTCTGTTCGGGACCACAATCCAATGATGGGATCTACCGCTTCTCACCCCAAACTCAGGGGACACCTGCTCGGGGTACTGTTAGGCGCTGCGTTGCCACTATCACTGGCTCCCTGGAACTGGTGGCCAATCGGCCTGATGTCTGTTGCCGGCCTGGTTGTTCTGCTCAAGGGGTTGCGCCCGGTTGACTGCTTCTGGCGCACCTTCTGGTTCGGACTCGGCATGTTTGGTGTCGGGGTTTCCTGGGTCTTCATCAGCATCCACGACCATGGTCACGCATCCATACCCCTCGCCCTGTTTCTGACATCCCTGTTTGTGATTCTGCTGGCCGTACTTTTTGCCCTGCCATTTATGCTATACGGCACAGGGTTAAACCGTACGGCGGGCACCATGGCCCTCGCCTTTCCCAGTATCTGGGTTTTGGGAGAATGGACTCGCAGCTGGTTATTTAGCGGCTTCCCATGGATGTATCTCGGCTATGGCCACATTGACACCTGGCTGGCGGGGTGGGCACCCATCACCGGGGTGCTGGGGATCAGCTGGCTTTGCGCATTATCCAGCACTGCGATCGGCATCGCTGCCATCACCAGAAAACCCTTTGTGCTCGGTAATGTCGCATTGCTGGCGGCAGTGGGCTGGGCAAGCGGCTGGCATCTACAGTCTGCGCAATGGACTACTGCCGCAGGCGACCCACTGCGCATTGGCATCATGCAGCCCGCGCTCCCCGTCGCCGCAAAGTGGGACAGTACACAGCTTGCCGCTATTCTCGAGCAGAATCGCCTGACCACCCGTGAATTACTTGGCAACGATTTGGTGATCTGGCCAGAATCCGCGGTGCCGACTCTGGAAGAGCGGGTAAAACCCTTTCTTGCCGCAATGGCAAAAAGTGCGCTGGATACCAATACCGCCCTGCTCACGGGAATTCCCACGCGCAATTCAACCACACGGCAGTACCACAATTCCGTGATGGCTCTCGGCACAGCAAGCGGCATTTACCACAAACAACACCTGGTACCCTTTGGTGAATATGTGCCTTTTGAGCGCTGGCTTGGCGGAACAATGGCCTTTTTGAACCTGCCGATGTCGATCTTCAGCCCCGGGCCTGTTCAACAGGAACCGATCCATGCCAACGGTTTCAGCATTGGCACAGCCATTTGCTACGAAATTGTTTTTCCTGACCTGGTGGCAGCTACTGCCAACCGTTCAAACCTGCTTCTGACTGTCAGCAACGATAGCTGGTTCGGCCGCTCCATCGGTCCAAAACAGCACTTTCAGATGGCCAGAATGCGGGCGGCAGAAAACCGCAAACCGCTGATTCGCGCCACCAATGATGGCATTACTGCCCTGATCAACCATCATGGCAAGGTCGTCGCTACGATACCCCCTTTCATTCGCAGCACCCTCACAGGCCAACTGACGCCCTATCGAGGCCAGACACCCTTCGGCCAATGGGGCTCAAACCCGATCTTGCTGTTCTCGCTGATCATGCTGTTTGCCGCTTTCTGGAAATCCCGGGCCGACTGACGCAAACCTCACCAACCGGAGCAGTGGACCGCCAATAGTCACATCGCGGGCTGTGTCTGACCCTTCCTTTAGCCTATAATTGGCGGCTTTTCTGGCCTAACGCCCAACCTCACAATACAGAGTGTCGATGAAAGACCAATATCACCCCAGTGAAATAGAAACTGTCGTCCAGCAACACTGGCAGGAAACCGCCGCCTTTGAAGTCAGCGAAATTCCCGACAGGGAAAAGTACTACTGTCTGGCGATGTTCCCCTATCCAAGTGGCAAGCTGCATATGGGGCACGTGCGCAACTATACGATCGGGGATGTGATTGCCCGCTACCAGCGGATGCTCGGCAAGAATGTATTGCAACCCATGGGCTGGGATGCGTTTGGCCTGCCAGCTGAAAATGCGGCCATCAAGCACCATACCGCCCCGGCAAAATGGACTTACGAAAATATTGAGTATATGAAAGCCCAGCTGAAGCGACTGGGCTTCGGTTATGACTGGTCGCGTGAACTGGCCACCTGCAAGCCGGATTATTACCGCTGGGAACAGTGGTTTTTTACCCGGCTCTACGAGAAAGGCCTGGTGTACAGAAAAACAGCCGGGGTCAACTGGTGCCCCAACGACCAGACCGTACTGGCCAACGAGCAGGTTATAGACGGCTGTTGCTGGCGCTGTGACACCACGGTAGAACGCAAGGAAATTCCACAATGGTTCATAAAAATCACGGCCTATGCTGAGGAGTTGCTGAACGATCTGGATAAACTGGATGGCTGGCCGGAGCAGGTGCGGACCATGCAGCGCAACTGGATTGGCAAGAGCCGCGGCGTGCAGTTCAGCTTCCAGCTGGAACAGGGCGTTGGTGGCATCGACCACTTTGAGGTATACACCACCCGCCCCGACACGCTAATGGGTATCACCTACGCAAGTATCGCTGCTGAGCACCCTATCGCCCTGGCGCTGGCCAAAACAAATCCGGAACTGGCAACTTTTATCCAGGACTGCAAGACCCAGTCCATGGCGGAATCCGACATGGCCACCATGGAGAAAAGGGGCATGGCCACCGGCCTCAATGCCATTCACCCGATCAGTGGTGAAGCAGTCCCGGTGTGGGTGGCCAACTACGTGCTGATGGACTATGGCACCGGCGCGATTATGGCGGTGCCCGCCCACGACGAGCGGGACTTCGAGTTTGCCAACAAACACGGGCTCCCCATCAAACAGGTATTTGCACGGACTCTCCTTTGTGCAGAAAACGCCAAAAAAGAATTTCCTAAAGAAGAATACGAATATTTTTATTTTGATCCCGGCGTATGGAAAGACTGGTACTCATCCAAGTCAGCGGATGAGGTTGTGTCAATCAACTCCGGCGATTTTGACGGCTTGAACCCTGGAGAGGCATTTGATGCCATTGCCAACCGGCTGGCACAGTCAGGCAGCGGCGAAATAAAAACCAATTATCGTTTGCGCGACTGGGGCGTTTCCCGTCAACGCTACTGGGGTGCCCCGATCCCCATACTGAATCTTCCCGATGGAGGAGAAATTGCCGTTCCCGCCGACCGCTTGCCTGTGCTGTTGCCGGAAGACGTGGTCATGGACGGGGTTCACTCGCCGATCAAAGCGGATCCGGAGTGGTGCAAGATCCAGCTTAATGGTCAGATGGTCGAGCGGGAAACAGACACCTTCGATACTTTTATGGAATCGAGCTGGTACTACGCCCGCTATACCTCTCCGAACTTCACCGATGGAATGCTCGACAGCAAAGCCGCCAATTACTGGCTACCTGTTGACCAATATATCGGGGGGATCGAACACGCTATTCTGCACTTGCTGTACGCAAGGTTTTTCCACAAGTTGATGCGCGACGAGGGCCTGCTGAATTCCGATGAACCTTTCACCCGGCTTTTGTGTCAGGGCATGGTACTCAAAGACGGCACCAAAATGTCCAAGTCGAAGGGCAACACCGTGGACCCACAACAGCTGATTGACCGTTACGGTGCAGATACTGTCCGGCTATTCACCATGTTTGCCGCACCACCGGAACAGTCACTGGAATGGAATGACAGCGGGGTTGAAGGGGCCCATCGGTTTTTGCGGAAACTCTGGAAAATGGTTCACGCCCATCTGGAGGCAGGCACACCCGGCGAGCTGGACACCGGGACGCTTGACCAGATGCAGCGGGATCTGCGCCGTAAAACCCATGAGACAATCGCCAAAGTCAGCGATGACTTCGGCCGCCGCCAGACCTTCAATACCGCCATTGCTGCAGTGATGGAGCTGCTCAATGAGCTGGCCAGGTCCGTCGATCGCAGCACGGCTAATGGACGGGCCGTGGAGCGGGAAGCCCTGACCATTACCGTACAGGTGCTGGCACCGATTGTGCCCCATATCTGCCATACACTCTGGCAGGCGCTGGGACACACTGACAGCCTGCTGGACACGCCGTGGCCGGCTCCCGACCAGTCTGCGCTGACCAAAAGCACCCTGCAAATGGTGGTTCAGGTCAACGGCAAGCTTCGCGCGCAGATCGATGTCGCGGTCGATGCAGACCGGCAGAGTATTGAGGATAGCGCGTTGTCCCATGAAAATGTTCTTCGCTTTACGACAGGGCAAACCATCCGTAAAGTAATCGTGGTGCCCGGCAAACTGGTCAATATTGTTGCCAACTGACAACCCGCAACTGCAAGCTGAAAAAGTGACAACCTAAGGAATAACAATGAAACGATTTTTTTGTCTGGTCATAACCGGTTTGCTGGTGACCACCCTCACCGCCGGCTGTGGGTGGCGTTTGCGGGGCACGGCATCTGTTGACAATGTCTCCAGTGTACATATCAGTAGCCAGGGCCGATTTGGTGAGTTTTACGAGGCTCTTTCGCGATCACTGCAGGCCAACGATATTACCGTGGTAAAGAATGCCACTGACGCACAATACAACATTGTGATTCTCGACCAGAAATACTCCCGCAAGACCGCCACCGTCAGCGTCACCGTGCGGGTCTCTGAATACCAGCTCACCGAAGAAGTGACCATCATGATATTGGCGGCCAACGGACAACCACTATTGCAGCGCACCACCCTCAGCACAGACAGATTCTTTGATTTCGATGAAAATGATGTTCAGTCGAAAGAAGACGAAACCAGCCTGTTGCGGCGTGAAATGCGGAGCGACCTGATTCGCCAGATCATCAGCCGTCTCGACGCTGTTGCCAACCGCTCGACGACCGTACCGGGTGCCGATGCGACTGAAGGCTGAACAACTCGGCACTCACCTCTCCCAGGGCACTCTGGCCCCGCTTTATCTGGTCAGCGGAGATGAGACACTGTTGGTCCAGGAGGCGGCAGACACTATCCGGGCTGCTGCCTTCCTGCAGGGCTACACTGAACGCGAAATCCTCCATGCCGAAAGCAGTTTCGACTGGAATACCGTACTGACCGAAGCCAACAGCTTGTCATTGTTCGCTGAAAAGAAAATTATTGAGATTCGGATTGCCAACGGCAAACCGGGGGACAAGGGTTCAAAGGTGCTTCAGGAATGCGCCGGCAAGCCCACTGACGATACTCTGCTGCTGATCATCACGCCGAAACTGGAAGCTGCCACCGTTCGCAGCAAATGGGTTAAGGCCATCGAGACCCACGGCGCCCTGATCCAGACGTGGCCGGTGCCCCCCGACCAGCTTCCCGGCTGGATCGGAAAACGCCTTCAGCAGGCCGGCATCAAGGCAGATCGCCAGGCCGTTGAAATTCTCGCCGATCGGGTAGAGGGCAACCTGCTGGCGGCGGTTCAGGAAATTGAAAAGCTCAAGTTGCTGCTACCTGACGGCGAAGTTGATGGTCAAACCATGTCAACAGTGGTTGCCGACAGCGCCCGCTTCAATGTCTTCACACTCGCGGACAAGGTTCTGGAGGGGGACCCCCAGGCCGCCTGCCGCACCCTCAGAGGCCTTCGTGATGAAGGTGCCGAGCCCGCCATTATTCTTTGGGCACTGACCCGGGAATTGCGCACGCTGATCAGGGCCGGTGAAGCGCTGGAAAACGGAGATCATCTCGATTGGGCGTTAAAAAACCTGGGGGTATGGGAAAAACGCAAACCGTTGTTCAAGCAAACCCTGAGGAGACTGAAACTGGCCCGGTTAAAACAGATGCTTCGATTAGCCGCAGGCATAGACCGTGCTATCAAGGGAACGCGCATTGCAGATCCCTGGGACGACCTGACAACACTGCTGTTGATGTTCTGTGGCACCCCCACCTTACAGCCGGGGAACCTGAAGCTTGCACTGAGCTTTCCGGATTGACAGAACAATCAGATGTCCCGCCATCAGGCCCAGCAAATCGGCCAACAAATCCATGCCTTCCATGTGGCGATAACCGGTGAGCCCCTGCAGCACCTCCATCAGCACCCCATAACTCATCAGTCCCGGGTAAATCAGCCAAAGGGAAGCACCTGCGGGCAAACTCTGCTTCGACAGCAGAAACAGGACCGCAAAAGTGATGCCATGCACCAGCTTATCCTGTCCGGAAAATACCATCTTGTCCGCAGCGGGCAATAAAGCCAGCAGCAGCACCGCAATCAAAGAAAATAGCAGTGTGGCTCGCCAGAATGTCACATTCGTCATGGCTCTGGCACCGACCGCTAGCGCAATTTAAGTTGCGACTTTTTTCCCGGGCTGACCTCCCGACCTGAAACCAATAGATTCAGCGCCTGCAACCTTTCAAGAGTACCCACGTCCCACCATGTACCACAAAAAACCTCCCCTGTGACATAACCACCCCGGATGCCCCCGGCGAGCACATCTCTCAGTGGAAAGCGTTCACTGGCGGAAGAAAACATGGCAAATGTCTCCGGCCTCATGACACTGATACCACTGAAGGTAAAGGTTTGATCCCCCGCCAGGGGATAACCAACACGATGATCTGCATTCAGGGAAAAATCTCCGCCGGCGTGATGCAGGGGGTTGGGCACCAATACCAAATGCGCGTCCAGATCCTCGGACCAACTCTGCTCGACCAGCGACCGAAGGGGATAATCGGTCCACACGTCACCATTAATCACCATAAAAGGCTGATTGCCGAGAAGCGGCAGAGCCCGGCGAATACCACCGCCAGTTTCCAGAGGGTCCGTCTCGCGGGACCAGGCAATACTCACACCAAAACGCGAGCCATCGCCGAGAAAAGACTCTATTTGCTCACCCAGCCAGGAGGTATTGATCACTATCTCGCGCACACCTGCCTCAACCAATCGTTCCACATGGTATTGAATCAGGGGCTTATTACCGATATGCAGCAAGGGCTTGGGCGTCTCATCCGTGAGGGGGCGAAGCCTTTCACCATACCCCGCCGCGAGAATCATTGCTTTCATATGATCTATCCTTATTTGCTGGCCTATTTTTTCTGATACCAGGGCTGTATTTTCACCAGAGGCATCACACGTCTTTCAAACCAGGACTTGAAGTCATGCAGTTCAGGATACGGCGTCAATTGCTCAAGGGTGTAATGAAGAACAAGTGGTAAATCCGCCAGATAGCCCTGCTTTCCATCACGCAACCAGAGCCTGGCAAAAATACCCAGCACTTTGATGTGTCGCTGCAACCCCATCAGGTCAAACCAGCGCAAGAACTGGCTGTCCGGCACCGTATCGGCGACACCTGCCGCTACAGCTCGCCGAAAATAGTTGAGTGCCCGCCGCGAAACATACTCAGCGGGCCATCGAATATAACAGTCTCTGAGCAGTGAAACCAAATCGTACGTCAGTGGGCCCCTGACGGCGTCCTGAAAATCGATGACCCCCATGTCGCCATCAGCGAGCAACATCAGGTTACGGGAGTGGAAATCCCGGTGGACGATCACTTCCGGTTGAGAAAGCGCACTCACCACTAATTGCTCAAAAGTCTGCTCGATGAGCCGACTATCTTCAGTCGTAATATCCAGCCCAAGCAGCTGACGCAAAAACCACTCGGAAAAGAGTCTCATCTCATCCAGCAAACGCTGACGGTCGTAAACGGCCAAACCACTATCAGCGAGCGGAACACCCTGCAACACCAACAGCGTATCTTCTGCTCTCTGGTAAAACCGATCCACTGTTTCAGAGGACAGTAACGGCAACAGCAACTGGTCGCCGAAATCTTCAAGCAATAGAAACCCCTGCGGGTAATCCACGGCATAAATGCGGGGCGTACGGACACCACCGCACTTGAGCAACGCGGCTATCCGAACAAAAGCCTCATTATTTTCGTGTTCCGGCGGCGCGGAAACAGCGAGCAATGATGGCGTACAATTCACCCGAAAATAGCGCCGAAAACCGGCATCACCACTCAGCGGGTAAAGCTGTGGCGCAGTCGATGTCAAAAATTGCCGGGGCAGGGAGCGCTCTACCCACTGCTGAAGATTTTGGTGATCAGACATGTTTGAGGAAAGCATATGGAAAAAAGGTTAGCCATTCTAGCCCAAACCCTCGCATGATGCCCCAGAATCGGTAAAATGTACCGTCGCATTAAAGACACCGCCTGCCCAGAGAGAACACGGACAATCAGAATGCCCATAAAAACGAGTCATATCCGTACCAGGCTCTATCATGCCTTGCGCTCACAGTATTCCAGGACATCAGGATTATTGCTCTTTGGCTTGCTTGTTTCGGCACCAGTAGCCGCGGAGAACCAGGATTCCTACAGCCAATGGGAGTGCCGTGCGGCAGCCGATGGCAGCTGGGCATGTGGCGAAAGGCATATGTCCGGCAGGGCTTTCCCCAGGCCATCTCATCCTGAACCGGTAATCCCGCCAGAAGACAGTGGTCCCGATGTCAGGGTGGCCAACAATCTGGATTGGGTTGAAGAGGAAGCGCTTACCGATGAAGAGCGCGAAAAGATGGCTACGGGTTGCTGCGGTGCCTATATAGAACCCAAAAGAGACTATGAAGACGCCGATATGGATCCGGCCGACGCACCCATGCGAGTTGCCTCAGCATCCACAGAAGTGGAGCAGGAAAACATTGCCCGCCTGCATGGTGATGTCCAACTGACCCAAGGATACCGACAGGTTCGAAGCGATAGCGCCACAGCCGACCAGAACACACGCATCGTCAACCTTGAAGGCAATGTCCAGTTCCGCGAACCGGGACTGCTGGTTACCGGGGACAGCGCTCAGATCAACATGGACTCCAAGGACATGCAAATTGAGCAGGCCGGGTACCTGTTCCACGAATCCGGTGTGCGCGGTACGGCGACACAAGCCAGGCGAGTCGATGAAGTCTTCTACATTGATAACGCCACTTACACTACCTGCGAACCGGGTAGCAAAGCCTGGCGTCTGGTCAGCAGCAAACTTGATATTAATCCTGAAACCGGGATCGCCAATGCCAGGCATGTGCGACTGGAAGTCCAGGATATACCGATACTCTATGCTCCCTGGATACGGTTCCCAATTGATGATCGACGAGCCACCGGTCTGTTGTTCCCCAGTTTTGAAATCGGCGATGAGAACGGCATTGATTATGCGCAGCCCATCTACCTGAATCTGGCACCCAACTACGACGCCACCATTACACCGCGCTACATTCAGGAACGCGGGCCCATGGCTGAGGTCGAAGTCCGGCATATGTCGAAACTGACCAACACCATCCTGAGCGGCGCCTTCCTGTCGGACGATGACGGTGGCGACGACCACAATGACGACCCAACCGAAGTCTCAGATACAAGAGATTTTCAGGGTGAAGACCGCTGGCTGGTCAACCTGAATCACTTGGGTGGCATCGGCAAACGCTGGGAAACCCGCGTCGATTACACCAGGGTCAGCGACAGTGAATACTTCCGCGACCTGGACAACGCCACACTGGAGGTCAACAGCCAGACCTATCTCCGTCAGTTGGTTTCGGCCAGTTACCGGACGGATCACTGGCTGTTTGGTATCAAGGGGCAGGAATTCCAGACCATCACCGACGACCCCAACCGGATTGACCAATACCAGATGCTGCCCCGCCTGGAAGCCCGGGGCAATTATCGCCTCGGCGACTTTATCTTTAACCTGCAAAACCAGTTCACCGCTTTCGATCACGATGACGAGAACGACGCCCTACCCGGCTATCTCCAGGGTGAAACCTTCTTTGAAGATGAAAACGGCACCTTCGTAACCGGCGACCGGCTGCGCCTCGATTACGGTTTAACCTGGGACAAACAGTGGGCATGGGGCTACTTCCGGCCCTCGGTCACCCTCAAGCACCTGTCCTACAACCTGGATAACCCCGTGCTGGGGCAAAACGATGACAGTCCCTCGGTCACCGTGCCGGTTGGTGTTATTGATACCGGTCTGTTTATGGAGCGCGACACCACCATGCTGACGGGGTTTACCCAGACGTTTGAACCGCGTCTGTACATGGTTCATACCAAGTATGAAGATCAAAGTGATTTACCGGACTTTGACACATCGCAGATGACATTTACCTATAACCAGTTGTTTCGGGAAGACCGTTTTATCGGCGGCGACCGCATTGGCGATACCGAGCAAGTTTCCCTGGGGTTAACCAGCCGTCTGGTTGAGCAATCCACCGGGATTGAGTGGTTGCGAGCCAGCATCGGCCAGATTTTCTACCTGAGTGACCGCTACGTCTCCCTGAACCCGAATCTGAGCAAGTCTTTCCTGAAAGGCCTGGATGACCCCGATGATCTGAATCGCCTACAACGAGATATCGCCGCCGACCTGTTGCGTGATGATTCTGCCTACGCGGCAGAATTTGCCATGCGGCTCAGCGAACACCTCCGGTTCCAGGCTGACGTGCTCTACGATGAAGACGACAGCGAACTCGACCGGGGTAACGCCAGCCTGCGTTATAACGATCGCAACAACAAGATATTCAATTTGAGCTACCGGTATAACCGCCGGGTTCCCCGCCTTTCCGATATAGGAAATCAATTTATTGAGATTGATAGCGATATCGAGCAGGCAGACTTTTCCACCTTTCTGCCGATTTCACAAAGCTGGAGCCTGATCGGACGGTACAATTATGATCTGACCAACAGCCGGGACCTGGAAACCCTGTTCGGGCTCCAGTATGAGAGCTGCTGCTGGAAGATGAGCATCATCGGTCGTCGCTGGCTCGACCGAAATGACTATATTCTGCTACCGGATGAAGATTTGGAGCACGACAATGGCGTGTTCTTCCAAATCCAGTTCAAAGGCCTAGCCGGCAGTGGCAGCAAAGTGGACTCCATCCTGCAGGATGGCATCTACGGATATGAACCACAAAGCAACTACTAATGCAGATGAGCCGGATTATGAGCACACGCAGTAAAACGAATATTTTCTTCAGCCTGCTCCTGCTGGGGCTTGCCTGGGCATTGCCGGCAAGCTCAGAAGAAATAGCGCTCGACCATATTGTCGCCGTGGTTGACGATGATGTGGTCATGGCCAGCGAGCTGGAGAAGCGGGTAGCGGATATCTATGCCCGACTGAAAAACAGTGAAACCGAAATCCCTGAGGAATCGGTACTGGTTCCACAGGTTCTGGAGCGCCTTATCCTGGAGCGTCTGCAGCTCAACCGGGCACAACGGATGGGGATACGCATCAGCGACGAAGAAGTTACCCAGGCCATGGAAAGAATGGCTGAGAGCCGGGAACAGACGGTTGCGCAAATGATCGAGGACGCCCGTCAGAGCGGGATCGACCTGACGTCGTTGAGACAACAGCTGCGCAATGAGATTACCATAAACCGGGTACAGGAAAGTGCCGTTAATCGCCGCATCTACATCAGCGAGCAGGAGGTAAATAACTTCCTGGCCTCCGAAGAGGGCCAACAGTGGTCATCACCGGATGTAAACCTCGGTCATATTCTGCTGCCCCTGTCCTCAGGCGCTTCCCGCGAGGACGTTGCCGAGGTAGAACAGAAAGTTCGAAACCTCTACGAACAACTGCAGAATGGTGCAGATTTCAAAAGCCTCGCGATCGCCAACTCCGGTGCACAGGACGCACTTCAGGGAGGCGACCTGGGCTGGCGGAAGACAACCCAGTTACCCAGTATTTTTGTCAGTGCCGTGGATAAACTGTCCCCGGGCGAGGTCAGCATGCCGATTCGCAGTGATGCCGGTTATCATTTACTCAAACTCTATGATCGCCGAGGTGGCGGCGAACAAATTGTGCAACAACACAAAGTCCGCCATATCCTGCTCAAGCCCAACGAGATTCGCAGTGAAGACGATACCAGGACCATGCTCGAAGGGATGCGCGCCGATATCCTCGGTGGCGCCGACTTTGCCGAATTAGCCAGAAAACACTCGGAGGATATTGGTACTGCTCTGGGTGGCGGAGATCTCGGCTGGTCTCTGCCGGGACAGTTCGTGCCGGAATTTGAGAAAATCATGGGCAGTCTTGACACCATGGCGATCAGTGAACCTTTCCGCACCCAATTTGGCTGGCATATTCTGCAAGTAACCGAACGTCGTCGCCAGGATTTCAGTGACGAGATAAAACGGCGTCAGGCTGAAAATATCATCCGGAGACGCAAGTTCGACGAAGAACAGCAAATCTGGCTGCGGGAAATACGCGACGAGGCATTTGTAGACATTAAATTGTGATCCGACTTGCCATTACACCAGGCGAGCCAGCCGGTATTGGTCCCGACCTGATTATCAAACTGGCACAGCGTCCAAATGCTGTAGAACTGGTGGTGTACGCTGATCCTGAATTGCTCCTGGCCCGAGCCAGAGAACTAAATCTTCCCCTGCGGCTGCGCCAGCTCTCGACCGAGACACCACCCTCCCCATTGGCGGCTGGCGAACTCACTATCAGGCCGATTGAACTGAGTATGCCCGCCAGGCCCGGCATACTCGATTCGCGCAATGCCCCGTATGTATTGGAGACCTTGTCCACTGCGCTTGAAGACTGCCAAGCAAATGTTTGTCGGGCACTGGTAACCGGCCCGGTACACAAGGGCATCATCAATGATGCAGGCATTCCGTTCACGGGGCACACTGAATTTCTCGCGGAGAAAACCCATACCCCAAAGGTGGTCATGATGCTGGCTACCGAAGGGCTTCGGGTTGCACTGGCCACGACACACCTGCCGCTTAGCCAGGTGCCAGCTCAGATTACGCAAGCGGGTTTGACCGAGACAATTGATATTCTGCATACGGATTTACAGCAGAAATTTGGTCTACCGGCACCAAGGATATTGGTGTGTGGACTCAATCCCCACGCAGGCGAGAGCGGCCATCTGGGCATGGAGGAAATTCAGGTGATAGAACCCGTTCTGGCGCGGCTGCGCGGTCTGGGGATGCACATCGAAGGTCCCCTGCCGGCAGACACACTGTTCACGCCAAAGTATCTGAAGCGATGTGATGCGGTATTGGCCATGTATCATGACCAGGGTTTGCCCGTACTCAAATACATAGGGTTTGGCAAAGCCGTCAATATTACGCTCGGCCTACCCATTATCCGCACCTCGGTCGACCACGGCACAGCACTGGATCTGGCAGGAACAGGGCTTGCCAGCACGGGCAGCCTGATCGAAGCCATTACCACAGCCACCAGTATGGCAAAGGCAAACAACCAGCCATGAACCGGGACGATTCTTACCAACACCAGGCCCGCAAACGATTTGGCCAGAACTTTCTGGTCGACCACCATGTGATCGACAAAATTATCGCGGCCATTGCACCAAAACCAGAGCAGAACATCATCGAGATTGGACCCGGTCGGGGGGCCATCACCGAGCCCATACTGGCCAAATGCCCCTCCCTCAAAGTGGTGGAGCTGGACCGTGACCTGGTCCCACTACTCCAAGAAAAATTCATCGGTTATCCGGATTTTCAGATTCATCAGGGTGACGCACTGAAAATCGATTTCTGCCAGTTTTATCAACCGGGTCGGGCAATGCGCATTATTGGCAATCTGCCCTACAACATCTCAACACCACTGATTTTTCACCTGCTGGATTTCAGCCCGCAGATCGAAGATATGCACTTCATGCTGCAAAAAGAAGTGGTGGACCGACTGGCTGCCTCACCCGGTGACAAAAACTATGGCAGACTGAGTGTGATGGTGCAGTATTACAGTAGCGTACAGCCATTATTTAGCGTTCCGTCGACAGCATTCAGACCGGCACCCAAAGTAGAGTCCGCTATTGTTCGACTGCTGCCGTACAGCCAGCCACCCCACCCCGCGAACGACCTGAAATTACTGGCCAAACTAGTGAGTGCCAGTTTCCAGCAACGGCGGAAAACCATGCGCAACACCCTGAAATATATGCTTGATGCCAGCCAACTTGAACAACTTGATATTGATATATCTCTTCGCCCTCAAAACCTCAGCGTGGCGGACTTTGTCCATCTCAGCAACCAGATAGGAGCGCTGCAATGAACCGGATCGTCGTTGAGGTCACACCAGAGTACCTCCCCGGTCAATCCGAACCGGACAATAATAAATTTACGTTCGCCTACCATATCGCGATACGTAACCAGGGCGACACACCAGCCCAACTGATCAGCCGCCACTGGGTCATCACGGATGGCAATGCCAAGGTTAAAGAAGTCCAGGGCCCCGGGGTGGTCGGCGAAAAACCGCTGATTGCCCCCGGCCAGTCTTTCCGATACAGCAGCGGGGTCGTCCTGGATACCCAGGTGGGCACAATGGAGGGCAGCTATCAAATGGTCAGTGACCACGGAGAAACGTTTGATGCCCCGATACCTGCCTTTCTGCTCTCCGTACCCGGAACGGTGCATTGACCACCTATGCAGTGGGTGATCTGCAGGGCTGCCTGAAGCCTCTGCAGCTGCTGCTGGAGAAAGTCCGCTTTGAGCCCGGCAAAGATTGTCTCTGGTCGGTGGGAGACATCGTTAACCGCGGCCCCGATTCCCTCGAAGCCCTGCGCTTCTGCCACCGGCTGGGAGATTCCTTGAAAATGGTGCTGGGCAATCACGATCTGCATTTGCTGGCCATCGCTCACGGCGTGCGCGCACCCAGCCGCAACGATACCCTGGAAGCTATCCTGAAAGCACCGGACCGGGATCAATTGCTCAACTGGTTGCAGTTACAACCGCTGATGGTCGCACAGGGCGACTGGTTGATGGTCCATGCGGGAATCCCACCACAGTGGACACGCGATGAAGCCCTGACACGGGCAAGTGAAATCAGTGATGTTTTGCGAGAACCTGAACAGGCAAGCGCGTTTTTTCAAGCCATGTATGGCGATCAACCCGACCAATGGAGCGACCAACTCACCGGGCCGGTACGCTGGCGCCTGATTACCAACTATTTCACGCGAATGCGTTTTTGTTCGACTGCGGGGAAGCTGGAGCTTCACAGCAAGTTCACGCCGAACGAACCACCAGCGGGCTATGCGCCCTGGTATAGTCACCCGCATCGAAAAACCCGCCAATGGAAAATCATTTTTGGCCACTGGGCCGCGCTACAGGGACAACCCTGCGGCAGTAACCTGTTCCCGCTGGATACCGGCTGTGTCTGGGGCGGACCTATGCGATTGATGAACCTGGACACCGGCACCTGTTTTCACCAACATTTGTAAATACCGCCTCGCGGCAGCCCGTTTCAGATCAACCGTGAAGCCGATAGAATAACGCCTTAATTTTGCAACCAACCCATAATTGATAATTACAAGGTGACGCAAATGATTCGCTCTCTGTCCAACCTGTTTACCCGTATTATGCAGCGCTGGATGCCCGACGCCTTTATCTTTGCCATTCTTCTGACCTTTATTGTGCTGCTGGCGGGTATTCTTGGGGAAACACAACGCCCCTCTGAGATGATTCGCTTTTGGGGGGATGGTGTCTGGAACCTGCTGGTCTTTTCCATGCAGGTCACTGTGACACTGGTGACCGGCAGTGTACTGGCGCAAACAGCACCGGTAAAAAAACTGTTGAGATCACTGGCCTGTCTGGCTAAAACTCCGGGCCAGGCCATCATTCTGATGACCTCGATAGCACTGATTTGTGGCTGGATCAGCTGGGGCTTCGGGCTGATCACCAGCGCCCTATTGGCTCGGGAAATAGCACGCCACGTCAGGGGCGTTCACTACCCACTTCTGGTGGCATCGGCTTACTCGGGAATGGTTATCTGGCATGCGGGATTATCTGGCTCAATCCCACTGAAAATTGCCGTAGCCGACGGCGATATCATCAGCAATTTGATGGGCGACACCACAATCCCGCTGGCAGAGACAATTTTCAGCTGGGAAGTTTTGCTCATTTGCCTGGTGATGTTAGTGACGTTGCCCGTTATTTTTCGATTGATGATGCCACCACCCGATGCGGTCCGCGAAGTGACACCGCAACAAGTGGGTGTCACCGAAGATATTCCCGTCAGAGTCGACACACCGGCAGACCGGATTGAACACAGCCGCCTGCCCACACTTATGCTCGGTCTATTGGGTTGCGCCTACCTGTTTGAATTTTTCAGTGACGGCGGCAGTATCGGGCTGAATACTGTCAATTTCATGTTTCTGGTGACGGGGCTACTCCTGCACCGCTCCGCCCGCAACTACCTCTCTGCGGTCAACGAGGCGGTAAAAGGTCTGTCCGGTATTGTCCTGCAGTTCCCGCTCTATGCCGGAATTATGGGGATGATGGCGCAATCCGGACTGGCGGCATCCGTATCCGAGTGGTTCATCAGCATTTCCAATGAACACACGTTTAACCTGTTTACATTCCTCAGTGCGGGGGTAGTAAATTTCTTTATCCCCTCCGGGGGCGGACAGTGGGCAATCCAGGCACCAATCGTCATTCCCGCCGCGCAATCACTGGGTATTCCGTTGAATCAGGCCGCCATGGCTGTCGCCCTGGGCGATGCCTGGACCAACATGATTCAGCCATTCTGGGCCCTTCCCTTACTGGGCATAGCCAGGTTGGGCATCAAGGATATTATGGGTTACTGCACCGTGGCGCTACTCTGGTCAGGCCTTGTCTATGGTGTCGCACTATTATTGCTATTCTGATGTGCTGGACAGGAGGGGACTTTCCGCCGGTCAGAAAGATATTGGGGTCGGGGTTACCCGTATATTTCCATTCAGAGTCAGGTAGCAGACAATAGGCGAATCACAAACTGGCGACCTGGGCTGTCGTTTACCGGATTGGTTCGACGCCCCTGTCACCGATTGCCAGTATCAAGCCGTTGAAAGACCGGTAGAATTGGATACTTTTCCCGGAGATAACGGCGACAGACAAGGAATAAGACCAGCGCTTTGATGATTTCACAACCCGCTGTTCGTTCACTGGTATCATATAGCCCGGTTTGAACTCAGCGCACATTAATCTCTGCAAGAGCACTATCGATCATTATGAAGATTTACGCGACCGCGCTTTTTTTTATGCTGGCAAGCTGTCCCGCCACAGCCAGCATAATTCCTTATTTCAGATTGGAAGATGGTCACACCAACTGGCAGTACGTTGCCAACTGGTCCAGTGGTATCTTTATCATTCTCCTTTCCATCACTGTGGTTACGCTTTTTTTCAGTCGCCGACAAGCACATCGCGCCAACAAGGCACTGGAAGTCATCCGCCAGGAGCTTGAGCAGCGCGTCAAGGAACGCACGGCAACGCTGGATGAGTCAAACCGCTTACTACAAAAGGCCAATGTCCTGCTACAGGGTGAAATTGTCCAGCACCGGGAAACCACCAGTCGACTGCGATCCTCTGAAGCCTACATAAAAGATGTGTTGAGTTCGATGCCGCTGATGCTAATCGGTTTAACAGAAACGGGCAGCATTACACAATGGAACCGTCGCGCAGAAGAAATCACCGGTATCCCGGCAGCACAGGCAGTGACTAAAAATCTGTGGAAAACCTACCCCACAATCACGCTGTCGAAAGACCAGGTAAAAAAAGCGTTAAACGATAAAAAACCGGTGACCATCAAACACAGCCAGCGGGGCCAATACCATTTCGATATAACCATTTACCCGTTACGCAATCAGGCAGAAACCGATGCAGTCATCCTGATTGACGATGTCACACAGCACATCCTTACATCCAACATGCTGATTCAGCGCGACAAAATGTCCTCCATGGGCGAGCTGGCAGCGACCATGGCCCACGATATTAATGCCCCGTTGCAGATTATTCTGAATGACATTCAAACCGCCTACAGACTATTGCAGACAAATCGTGAAGATTCGCCGTGGGCAGATGATGTAACCGGCGTACTGGAAGAAGCAGATCATCAGGGACAGCAGGCCCTGGCGGTTATTAACAATTTGCTGGACTTCTCCAAAAGCCGCGGTGGCGAGAAACGACTGGCAAACATCACTGGACTGATCGAGCACACTATCGAACTGGCCAATGATGTGCTTTCCGTACCCTCCGGGTTGCGTTTCCGGGAAATCACCATAGAAAGACACTACAGCCGAAATCTCCCGGATATTCCCTGCTACGCATCAGAATTACAGCAGGTATTTCTCAGTTTGTTCCGCCACGCCTGTCACGCACTCGGTCAGGTGAACAAGTCCGGACACACACCGATTATTCGCATTCAGATCATTGTTTGTTATGACATGCTCTGGATCAAGGTCCAACACAATGGCTTGGGCATCAGCTATGATGAGCAACAGTATATATTTGAGCCCTTCTTCACCAATAAAGCAGGCAAGTCATCCGCAGAAGACTATGACGCGGGCAAGCGCCTCTCGTTCTCACACTTCATTATCACAGAACAACACAAAGGGCAGCTCGCAGTTACCTCTGACATGAATGTCGGCACCACCTTCCATATCCAGCTGCCCCTGGCATAGGTATAGACATAACCCTCTGCCAGTATCAACTGCGATAGCCCTGGGGATTACCCAGTTGCCAGCGCCAGCTGTCCTCCATCATCTCAGGCAGGCCACGCGATGCTGTCCAGCCGAGTTCACTCTCTGCCTTGGACGTATCCGCCCAACAGGCCGCAATATCTCCCGCCCTGCGCGGAGCCATCTTGAAGGCCACGGTCTTTCCGCTGGCGGATTCAAATGCTCTGATCATCTCCAACACTGAATAGCCTTTACCGGTACCGAGATTCCAGGTGTGGCATCCCGATGTGGTTTTACTCTGGGCAAGGTAGTCCAGTGCACGGACATGGCCTTCGGCCAGATCCATCACATGGAGATAGTCCCGAACACCCGTTCCATCGATAGTGGGATAGTCCGAACCAAATACTGATAAGGCAGGCAATCGACCGATTGCCACCTGAGAAATGTAAGGTAATAAATTGTTTGGAATACCATTGGGATCTTCACCGATCAAACCACTGGGGTGGGCACCCACCGGATTGAAGTAACGCAGCAAACCAATCTGCCAGACCCCGGATCCTGCAAGTTGTTCAGCACTCACCAAATCGCGCAGGATCTCCTCTACCATCAGCTTGGAACGACCATAGGGGTTTGTGGCGGTGAGCGGGAAATCCTCCTTGATAGGCACTGTAGGCGGATCGCCATAGACGGTGGCAGATGAACTAAAAATCAGCAGGAAAACCTGATGTTTCTGCATTGCTTCACACAGGGTCAGTGTGCCGGCAACGTTGTTGCGATAATAGAGGAGTGGCTTTTCACAGGACTCACCGACCGCTTTATAGCCCGCGAAATGCATCACCGCATCTATATTGTGACTGCTGAAAATACTGTCCAGAACCCGATGGTGATTGACATCACCTTCCACCACAGGAAAATCCTTTCCGGTAATTTGTTTGACCCGATCCAGCGACGCCATACAACTGTTTGCGAAGTTGTCCAGCACAACAATGTCGTGGCCTGCTTCAAGCAGCGCGACACAGGCATGACTGCCGATATAGCCTGCACCTCCAGTGACCAGTACATTCATTGCGACACCCTGTATTTAAAAATAATCAGCAATTATCAGATAGCCTAAACAAGACTATCACGCACTTATTAGTTTGTCGGGAAAAAGGGCATAAAAAAGCCGGACATTCGTCCGGCTCTTATCTGACCAAATCACCCTGGTCAATTATTCATCATCATCCACATCAACCGGTTCAACATCTGGGCGGTCTACCAATTCTACGTAAGCCATCGGCGCAGCATCACCAGAGCGCAGCCCACACTTGAGAATGCGAATATAGCCACCGGGACGACTTTCATAGCGCGGCCCGAGTTCGGCAAACAATTTACCGACAGCAGACTTGCAACGCAAACGGTCAAATGCCAGACGACGATTGGCAACGCTGTCCTGTTTTGACAGGGTGATCAGAGGTTCGGCAAAACGCCGCAACTCTTTTGCTTTTGGCAGCGTAGTCCTGATCAATTCGTGCTCAACCAGGGAGGTCGTCATATTGCGAAACATGGCGCGACGGTGAGCACCTGTACGACTTAATTTGCGGCCACTAAGACGATGACGCATGATTTTATACTTCCTTTAAAATGTTGCTGTTAACTCAGCAAGTACTCTATGCAACGGCCGCAGACTACATCTGCAACCCTAATCAATTACACCTGTTCAGTGTCAGAACGCAGGCTGGCAGGTGGCCAGTTTTCCAGACGCATACCCAGGGAAAGTCCACGGGATGCCAGTACGTCCTTAATTTCAGTGAGCGACTTTTTACCAAGATTTGGCGTCTTCAGCAGCTCAACTTCAGTGCGCTGGATGAGATCACCAATATAATAAATGCTCTCCGCTTTCAGGCAGTTTGCTGAACGTACTGTGAGCTCCAGATCATCAACAGGACGCAGGAGAATAGGATCTACTTCTTCCTCTCGCTCTACCGGCTCAGCAAGATTTTCGCTTTCCAGATCGACAAATACGGCCAGCTGCTGTTGCAGAATAGTAGCTGCACGGCGAATGGCCTCTTCAGGATCAATGGTGCCATTGGTCTCAAGATCCAGCACCAGTTTGTCGAGGTCAGTACGCTGCTCAACCCGGGCACTCTCAACAACATAGGCCACACGGCGAACCGGACTAAAGGTGGCATCCAACTGGAGACGACCAATAGAGCGGGTCTCATCTTCATCATTACCACGGCTATCAACCGGCTGATAACCACGTCCTGTGGTGATGTGTAGCTGCATATTCAGAGCAGTATCGCCCGTGATCGTGGCAATCAGGTGATCGGGGTTTTTAATTTCTACAGAGTTATCTACCTGAATATCACCAGCAGTCACAACCCCTTTGCCTTTTTTGCTCAGGGTCAGCGTAACCTCGTCCTTGTCGTGCAGAACGATAGCAACCTCTTTGAGGTTCAGGAGGATTTCAATAACATCTTCCTGAACGCCTTCGATGCTGCTGTATTCGTGTAGCACACCGTCAATCTCAACCTCGACAATGGCCGCACCACCCATTGATGACAACAGAATGCGGCGCAGCGCATTACCCAGTGTATGACCAAATCCACGCTCCAATGGCTCTAAAACGACCTTGGCACGGGTTGGGCCGAGCTCGGTTACGTCAATGTTGCGTGGTGTCAAAAACTCATTTACTGATGTCTGCATATCTGTACCTGTTAGATGGGGTCGCTTAACTGGTTTTCAGCCTTCAGTTCTTTACTTCGAGTAAAGTTCAACAATGAGGTTTTCATTGATTTCAGCAGGGAGATCGCTGCGCACCGGATTGCGCTTGAACACACCTTCCAGTTTATTCGCATCTATTTCCATCCAGTCAACCAATCCTCGCTGCGAAGCAATTTGCATCGCAGACTGAATACGTAACTGTTTTTTACATTTTTCACGAATGCTCACTACGTCGCCATCCATCACTCTGTATGAGGGAATATTGACCTTCTTGCCATTCACCTGAATAGAGTTGTGAGCAACAAGTTGACGAGCCTCTGCACGTGTGGAACCGAAGCCCATGCGGTAAACAACGTTATCCAAACGGCGCTCAAGCAGTTGCAGCAGGTTTTCACCCGTTGCACCTTTTATGCGGGCCGCTTCCTTGTAGTAATTGCGGAATTGTTTTTCCAATACGCCGTAAAGTCGGCGCACTTTTTGTTTTTCGCGCAACTGAACGCCATAGTCAGAAAGACGACCACGACGTTGACCGTGTTGGCCGGGTGCGCTTTCTGCGCGACACTTTGACTCCAGTGGACGGATACCACTCTTGAGGAAAAGATCCGTGCCTTCGCGTCGGGAAAGCTTACAAGTCGGTCCAAGATATCTTGCCATTAGTTAACTATCCTCTTATACCCGACGCTTTTTCGGCGGACGACAGCCGTTGTGCGGGATCGGTGTCACGTCGGTGATATTGGTAATTTTGAAGCCTGCATTGTTCAGAGCGCGCACGGCAGACTCACGACCGGGCCCGGGGCCTTTCACCTGAACATCCAGATTTTTCAATCCATATTCCTGTGCAGCGAGGCCAGCACGCTCCGCAGCTACCTGAGCAGCGAAAGGAGTACTTTTCCGTGAACCGCGGAAGCCAGAACCACCAGAGGTAGCCCAGCTCAGGGTATTACCCTGACGATCACTAATCGTTACGATCGTATTGTTGAATGAAGCGTGAATATGCGCCACACCATCTACAACCGTCTTTTTGACTTTTTTACGAGTCGTTTTTTGTCCAGGCTTTGCCATTTGTCTTTCCTATCGCTTGATGGGCTTGCGAGGGCCTTTACGGGTACGCGCATTCGTTTTGGTGCGTTGACCGCGCAGCGGCAGACCACGGCGGTGACGGAGACCTCTATAACAGGCCAGATCCATCAAACGCTTGATGCTCATGCTGACTTCGCGACGCAGATCACCTTCAACTGTATGATCGCCAACAGCATTACGGACAGCGTCCATCTGCTCATCGCTCAAATCGGAAATCTTAACGTCCTCGGCAATACCAACCTGGGCACAAATGGCACGGGCTGAACTGCGACCAATCCCGAAAACATAGGTAAGTGAAATCACCGCATGTTTATTATCTGGGATGTTGACACCGGCAATACGGGCCATCACTTTACTCCACTTTTATGTTTAACTGCCGTCAACTTGCTTTAACAGCCCACAGGGCTGGCCAAAAAGGCGCAAAAGGATAGCGCTGAAGGCACAAAAAATCAATAACTGTCTACGACTAACCCTGCCGTTGTTTATGGCGGGGTTCTGCACTACAAATCACTCTCACAACACTTTTGCGTTTAACAACCTTACAGTTGCGGCACATTTTTTTTACCGAAGCACGCACTTTCATAGGAACACCTCAACTTCAACTAGCGAATTCCGCTGCCAAAACCTTTCAGATTTGATTTCTTCATTAGCGATTCATACTGACGTGACATCAAATGAGATTGGACCTGAGCCATGAAATCCATGGTAACAACGACAACAATCAGCAATGAGGTACCACCCAGATAGAAGGGCACATTAAAATAAATATTCAAAAATTGCGGCAGCAAACACACAGCCGCCATATACAAACCACCGACCAGGGTCAACTTTGTCATGACTCCGTCGATATAACGCGCAGTTTGCTCGCCGGGACGGATACCGGGTAAAAACGCGCCACCCCGCTTGAGGTTATCTGCCATCTCTTTCGGATTAAACATCAATGCCGAATAGAAAAAACAGAAGAAAATTATCAATCCGGCAAACAGCAGCACATGCAGTGGTTGGCCTGGCCCGAGAAATAACGCCACGTCCTGCAACCAATCCGGACTATCCGCTCCCTGGCCAAACCATTGCGCAATAGACGCCGGGAACAACAGAATGCTGCTGGCGAAAATTGCCGGTATGACACCAGCCATGTTCACTTTCAGAGGTAAGTGGCTGGTTTGTGCCGGTCCTCTGCCCGGCTGCCTTTGCGCATAGTTTACGGTGATGCGGCGCTGCCCACGCTCGACAAACACAACGAAATAAACCACGGCAATTGCCAAAACACCCACAACCAACAAGGCGAGAATATGTAGTTCACCCTGCCGTGATGACTCAAACGCCTGACCAATAGCAGACGGGATACCCGCGGCAATACCGGCAAAAATCAGCATTGATATACCGTTACCAACACCGCGCTCCGTGATCTGCTCACCGAGCCACATCATGAACACGGCACCGGTTACCAGCGAGACTACAGCGATAAAATAAAAGCTGAAGTCGGCGGAAAAAGCCAGGCCTTGACCCGCCAGACCTACCGACATACCAATAGCCTGAACAGTGGCAAGCAGAACGGTGCCGTAACGCGTGTACTGGTTAATCTTGCGTCGACCGGCATCGCCTTCTTTTTTTAACTGTTCCAACGACGGCGTTACCGCTGTCAACAGCTGCATGATAATTGATGCCGAAATATAGGGCATGATGCCGAGCGCCAGGATACTCATTCGCTCCAGGGCACCACCGGAAAACATATTAAACATCCCGATGATCGTTCCCTGATTCTGGCCAAACAGGTCAGCCAGACGGTCCGGATCTATACCCGGCACCGGGATATGAGTCCCAACACGATAGATCACCAGCGCTACAAACAAAAAGCGAAGGCGAGCCCAAAGCTCGCCCAAACCTTTAGTATTGCCCTGCGGCATGTTTCCGGGTTTTGCCATTAGGCTTTACTCTTCAACTTTGCCGCCAGCCGCTTCAATCGCAGCACGAGCACCTTTGGTTACACGCAAGCCTTTAACAGTAACGGGCCGATCCACTTCACCGGACATAAAAACCTTGGCGCGGGTAATTGACCCATTAATCAAACCTGCAGCACGCAGTGTTGCGATGTCGACCAAGTCACCTGAGACACTGTTCAATTCACTCAAGCGGATTTCAGCCGTAACACGGGAAATACGGGAAGTGAAGCCATACTTCGGCAAACGTTTCTGCAAGGGCATCTGCCCGCCTTCAAACCCCGGGCGAACGCTTCCACCGGAACGTGCTTTCTGACCTTTATGGCCACGACCAGCAGTTTTACCCAGGCCACTGCCGATACCTCGACCGACACGCTTGCCTTCCTTGATTCTGCCTGGTGCGGGACTTAGCGTATTCAGACGCATGTTTATACTCCCTCAACCTTAACCATATAGTGAACTTTATTAATCATGCCACGAACTGATGGAGTATCTTCGACCTCGACAGTGTGGTTGATGCGGCGCAAACCCAGACCTGCGACACACGCCTTATGAGCTGCAAGCCGGCCATGTACGCTGCGCACCTGAGTAACCTTGATTTTCTTAGCCTTTGTCATGGTAAAGCTTCCGTTTTGTACTTAACGCGGCAACCGCCGTACTTAATTCAGTATCTCTTCTACGCTCTTACCGCGCTTAGCTGCCACTGTTTCTGGTGAACTCATTTCCTGCAACGCTTTAAACGTTGCACGCACCACATTGACAGGGTTGGTCGAGCCGTAGCATTTTGCCAATACGTTTTGCACACCGGCAATTTCCAGCACTGCGCGCATAGCGCCACCGGCAATGACGCCAGTACCATCAGAGGCCGGCTGCATATAGACCTTGGATGCACCGTGGTTAGCCTTGGTGGGGTACTGAATAGTCGTGCCTTTCAAATCCACCTGGATCATATTGCGACGAGCGGCCTCCATGGCTTTCTGAATGGCCTGAGGTACTTCGCGTGCCTTACCGCGACCAAATCCCACTTTGCCGTTACCATCACCAACCACCGTCAGCGCGGTAAAGCCAAATATCCGACCACCTTTTACAGTTTTGGCAACCCGGTTAACTTCAACCAGTTTTTCCTGCAGCCCTTCTTCACCGGCTGATGTATCTCTCTGATCTCTAGACATAACAATAAACCTTTAGAATTCCAGACCGGCTTCACGAGCGGCATCGGCTAATGCTTTAACGCGTCCGTGATACTTGAAACCACTTCGGTCAAATGCAACCTGAGTGACACCTGCCTGCTTGGCACGCTCTGCAATGAGAGCGCCGACACCCTTGGCCGCATCTGTGTTGCCGGTTTTACCGGCGCGCAGTGACTTGTCCAGCGTTGAAGCACTGGCCAGAATCAGGCCGCCACAAGGCGATATAACTTGCGCATAAATGTGACGCGGCGTTCTGTTCACACAGAGACGATTGGCGCCTAGTTCTTGTATCTTGCAGCGGGCACGACGTGCACGACGCAAACGTGATTGTTTCTTGTCGCTCATGATCTTGACCTACTTCTTCTTCGCTTCTTTACGACGTACCTGCTCATCCGCATAGCGAACTCCTTTGCCTTTGTAGGGCTCAGGTGGACGGAAAGCACGTATTTCTGATGCCACCTGTCCAAGCAGCTGCTTATCTGCCGACTTCAGTAAAATTTCTGTCTGACTCGGAGTCTCTACTGAAACACCATCAGGCAGTTGATATTCAACGGGGTGGGAAAAGCCCAGCGTTAAATTGATTTTGCCACCCTGGGCCTGGGCACGATAACCGACACCAATTAGCTGTAGTTTCTTGACGAAACCCTCTCCGACGCCCAAAACCATATTGTTGACCAATGAACGGGTCGTTCCGGCCATGGCATTCGCCTGCTTACTTCCATCGCGCGCAGCAAAGGTCAACAGGTTATCTTCCTGCTTGATTTCCACCTGTTGATTGACAGCCAGTGAGAGGGCATTCGAACCACTCTTGACCGAAATCTCATTAGTGCCGAGTTTTACTTCCACACCAGCCGGTATGGTAACCGGGTTTTTTGCAACTCTAGACATCTCGACTATCCCATTAGAAAACTGTGCAGAGAACCTCACCGCCAATACCGGCAGCACGGGCAGCGCGATCAGTCATCACACCTTTACTTGTGGAGACGATAGCAACACCCAGGCCCGCTCGAATACTTGGCAGCTTGTCTGAACCTGAATACTGGCGAAGGCCCGGTCTACTGTAACGGGTAATCGATTCGATCACCGGTTTTCCTTCAAAGTATTTCAGCACCAGGGTCAATTCCGGCTTGGCACCATCCGCAACACTGAAATCAGTAATGTAACCTTCGTCCTTCAAAACCTGGGCAACGGCCACTTTCAATTTGGCGGACGGCATAGTGACAGATTTTTTTGCCGACATCTGCGCGTTGCGGATGCGGGTCAACATATCTGCCAGGGTATCTTGCATACTCATCTGTTTAATTCCTTAATTCGCGACGCTGCTTACCAACTGGCCTTAACCAGGCCTGGAACATCTCCGCGCATGGCAGCTTCACGAAGCTTGTTGCGGCACAGACCAAATTTACGATAGACACCATGGGGACGGCCGGTTTGACGACAACGACGTTGCTGGCGGCAAGGGCTGGCATTACGTGGCAATTGTTGGAATTTCACCTGAGCATCCCAACGCTCTTCATCAGAAAGCGTCGTATTGGAAATAATTGCTTTCAGCTCGGTACGCCTTTCAGCGTATTTCGCAACAATACGTGCACGTTTTTTCTCGCGCTCGATCATGGATGTCTTTGCCATATAACTTACCTCAACCTTTCAGCGGAAAACTGAATGCACGGAGCAGAGCCCGGCCTTCATCATCATTGCGGGCGGTGGTGGTAATGGTGATATCCAGTCCACGCAACGTATCCACTTTATCGTACTCAATTTCGGGGAAAATGATTTGCTCGGTAACACCCATGGAGAAATTGCCATGGCCGTCAAAGGATTTCGGGCTGATACCCCGAAAATCTCTGATTCTTGGGATCGCCAGAGAAATCAAACGTTCGAGAAACTCGTACATACGATCGCTCCGCAAGGTCACCTTGCAACCGATTGGCCATCCTTCACGAACCTTGAACCCGGCGATGGACTTGCGTGCTTTGGTGACAACCGGCTTTTGACCAGCAATCAACGTCATATCCGCCACCGCATTTTCAAGGGCTTTTTTATCGCCCAGCGCTTCACCCACACCCATATTTAGTGTGATTTTAGTGATCTTTGGCACCTGCATTACATTTGCCAGCCCCAGCTCTTCTTTAAGCTTGGAAGCAATTTCACTCTTGTAGACTTCTCTCAGCCTTGCCATGTCAGTTTCCTGTCAAATTAGGCGTCAACGGCTTCGCCGTTGGATTTAAAAATACGAACTTTCTTACCATCTTCGAGCACTTTGAAGCCCACGCGGTCCGCCTTGCTGGTTGCACGATTATAAATTGCAACATTGGAGGACTGAATCGGCGCCTCTTTCTCAATAATGCCACCAGGAACATTCATCTGAGGATTCGGTTTCTGATGTTTTTTGACGATATTGACACCGGAGATCAGCAGACGGCCATCGGCCTGTACTTTCAGCACCTTGCCACGTTTGCCTTTATCTTTCCCGGCTGTCACGATGATTTCATCATCACGTTTAATCTTGCGCATAACCCTTTCCTCGCCCCCGGCCTTACAGAACTTCAGGCGCCAGTGAGATAATTTTCATGAAACGTTCGCCGCGCAGCTCACGTGTAACCGGCCCAAAAATACGGGTACCAATCGGCGCGAGCTGCTGATTCAACAGAACAGCTGCATTGTCATCAAACTTGATCAGACTGCCATCCTGGCGACGAACACCCTTACGGGTACGCACCACAACTGCATTCATCACCTGACCTTTTTTTACTTTGCCACGGGGTATGGCTTCTTTGACAGTTACCTTGATAATGTCACCCACGCTGGCGTAGCGGCGGTGTGAACCACCCAGAACCTTGATACACATCACGCGACGAGCACCACTGTTATCAGCCACATCCAGATAGCTTTCTGTCTGAATCATTGTCTCTCTCCGAACCCGTTACTGCTGCGCGCCGATTAAATTTCGGCCGCACGCTCATCAATCTTGACCAGCGTCCAGGATTTTGTTTTGGACAGTGGACGAGTTTCCGCAATGGTCACCAGATCACCCTGACGACAATCGTTACTTTCATCATGAGCTTTAACCTTGGTGGACTTGCTCACGATTTTTCCATAAACCGGGTGCTTAACCCGGCGCTCGATCAGCACAGTGACTGATTTATTCATCTTGTCACTAACAACTCGACCAGTGAGCGTGCGAGCATTTTTTTCTGCTTCACTCATCTTAGTTACCCGCTTTTTCATTCAGCACAGTCTTGATACGCGCGACATTAACACGCGCCTCTTTGACCTTGTGGCTCTGACCCAACTGACCAGTGGCAGCCTGCATACGCAACTTGAATTGCTGCTCTAGCTGCTTGCTCAATTCCTGATTCAGTTCTTCAACTGTTTTTTCACGCAATTCGATGGCTTTCATTACATTACCGACCGTCTAACAAAGGTAGTTTGAACCGGCAACTTGGCTGCCGCGAGCGCAAAGGCCTCGCGAGCGATTACTTCAGAAACACCTTCCATTTCATAAAGCACTCTGCCGGGCTGAATTTGAGCGACCCAGTATTCAACGCTCCCCTTACCTTTACCCATCCGCACTTCAAGTGGTTTATTGGTGATCGGTTTATCGGGGAAAACCCGAATCCAGATCTTGCCACCACGCTTGATGTGGCGGGTCATGGCACGACGGGCAGATTCAATCTGACGCGCAGTCAGACGACCACGACCTATGGCCTTCAGACCAAATTCGCCAAAGCTTACCTTGCTACCGCGCAATGCCAGACCACGGTTGCGGCCTTTGTGTTGCTTACGGAATTTTGTACGTTTCGGTTGCAGCATCTCGCTTGACCCTTAACTCGCAAACTTACTTCTTTTTAGTCGGTGTTTTCTTGGCTGGCGCTTGCGCCGCCTCTTCACCACCAATCACTTCGCCCTTAAAGATCCATACTTTTACGCCAATAATGCCGTAAGTAGTCGAACCTTCTGCAGTGCCATAATCTATATCGGCCCGCAGGGTGTGCAGGGGAACACGACCTTCGCGATACCATTCTGAGCGTGCAATTTCAGCGCCACCAAGACGTCCGCCGACCTGGATCTTGATACCCTTTGCGCCCTGCCGAATGGCATTCTGGACCGCCCGCTTCATGGCGCGACGAAACATAACGCGACGCTCCAATTGCTGAGCGACATTCTGGGCCACCAGGGTTGCATCAAGGTCGGGCTTGCGAACTTCCTCAATGTTGATATGCACGGGAACACCCATTTGGGCAGAAACCTCGTTGCGCAGCGCCTCAACATCTTCACCCTTCTTACCGATCACAATGCCAGGACGGGCAGTATGAATAGTAATTCTCGCCGTTTGTGCGGGGCGCTCAATTTCAATTCGGCTGACAGAGGCATGGGCAAGTTTTTTATTGATAAACTCGCGAACACTCAAGTCAGCATTCAGTTTGTCTGCATAATCTTTCTGTCCGGCGTACCAGATAGAGGTATGTTTTTTAACAATACCCAGACGAATGCCTGTTGGATGTACTTTCTGACCCATTAAACGGTCTCCTCATCGGCAACTTTCACGGTAATGTGACAAGAGCGTTTGAATATGCGGTCAGCACGACCCTTGGCACGGGGTTTGATGCGTTTCATGGTGGTGCCTTCATCGACAAAAATTGTCGATACACGAAGTTCATCAACATCCGCGCCTTCATTGTGCTCGGCATTTGCAATAGCAGACTCGAGCACTTTTTTGATAATCGCCGCACCTTTTTTGGCACTAAAAGCCAATATATCCAGCGCTTCCTCTACAGGCTTGCCACGCACCTGATCAGCCACCAGACGCGCCTTTTGCGCCGACAATCTGGCTCCGCGTAATTTTGCTGCTACTTCCACAGTCATCTACCTCTTAAACACCAGCTTAACGCTTGGCCTTTTTGTCCGCTACGTGGCCGCGATAAGTGCGAGTAGGGGCAAATTCACCTAATTTGTGCCCCACCATTTCCTCATTCACCAACACTGGTACGTGTTGACGACCGTTGTGTATGGCAATAGTCAAGCCGACCATATCCGGGCTGACCATCGAACGGCGCGACCAGGTTTTGATCGGACGTCTGTCATTTTTTTCTTGGGCTTCATCAACTTTTTTCACAAGGTGAAGGTCGATAAAAGGTCCTTTCTTGAGAGAGCGTGGCACTATATTTTCCTCTTCTCTATCAATTACTTGCCGCGACGGCGCACGATCATATTAGTTGTGCGCTTGTTTTTTCTGGTCTTGTAACCTTTGGTCGGGATACCCCACGGGGTCACCGGATGACGCCCGCCGGATGTACGACCTTCACCGCCACCGTGGGGGTGATCAACCGGGTTCATAACCACACCGCGAACAGTGGGGCGAACACCACGCCAGCGAGATGCGCCAGCTTTACCCAGTGAGCGCAGACTGTGCTCGCTGTTGGAAACTTCACCAATGGTCGCACGACAATCTACCGGCACTTTGCGCATTTCACCGCTGCGCAGGCGCAAGGTGGCGTATTGACCTTCACGGGCGACCAGCTGCACAGAAGTACCCGCACTGCGCGCCAATTGTGCACCCTTACCGGGTTTCATCTCGACACAATGGATAACACTACCCACCGGTATGTTTCTGAGAGGGAGCGTATTTCCCACCTTGATCGGCGCACTAACGCCGGACTGGATCATATCGCCATCTTTCAAACCTTTGGGAGCAATAATGTAGCGGCGCTCACCATCGGTATAACAAACCAGCGCAATATAGGGTGTACGGTTGGGATCGTATTCCAGGCGCTCGACTTTTGCCGGAATACCGTCCTTACTACGCTTAAAATCGATCAGCCTGTAATGCTGTTTATGACCACCACCAATATGGCGTGTTGTAATTCGGCCATTGTTATTGCGCCCACCCGTTCTGGTTTTCTTCTCCAGCAACGGCGCATAGGGTTCTCCCTTATGCAGATTCGGGTTGACGACACTGACAACAAATCGGCGACCGGGAGACGTTGGCTTTCTCTTTACGACTGGCATCTCAACAACCCCTTATTCAGCAGCTACTGCAAAGTCAATGTCCTGACCCTGCGCAAGACGTACATACGCTTTTTTCCAGTCAGAGCGCTTACCCAAACCAAAGCGTGTGCGCTTGGTTTTACCCTTGACCTTGGCGACACGAACATCCATCACCACAACATCAAACAGTTTTTCAACGGCAGCCTTTATTTCAAGCTTGGTCGCATTGGTAGCAACCTTGAAAGCAACTTGATTTTGACGATCCGCAGCAAGGGATGTCTTTTCCGTAATATGCGGCCCCAACAACACTTTAAAGATGCGCTCTTGATTCATACCAGCATCTCCTCAATCTTCTTCAGCGCAGGCACTGTGACCAACACCTTTTCAAAATGGATCAGACTGACAGGATCAACACCAACCGCATCACGCACGTCGACTTTGTGCAAATTACGCGATGACAGATACAGATTTTCTGTCACCTCTTCAGTCACGATCAACACATCCTGAACACCAAACTCACCCAGTTTCTGAATCAAGGCTTTGGTTTTTGGCTGATCCACTTCAAAGGATTCCACCACCACCAGGCGATCCTGACGGGCCAGTTCTGAAAGTATGGATCTGAGCGCGGCGCGATACATCTTGCGGTTCAGCTTTTGCGAATGATCCTGTGGCTTGGCGGCGAAGGTGACACCACCGGTACGCCAGATTGGCGAACGAATGGTGCCGGCACGGGCACGACCCGTACCCTTCTGGCGCCAGGGTTTCTTGCCACCACCGCTGACTTCGGCACGGGTTTTTTGAGCCCGCGTACCCTGACGGGCACCCGCCAGGTAGCTAGTCACTGCCTGATGCACCAGATCCTGATTAAATTCTTTACCAAACGCGACCTCAGAAACCTCTATGGTTCCTGCGCTGCCTTTGGGAGTAGCTATCGTTAATTCCATCGGCGATCCCCTCAGCCCTTCACAGCAGCACGAATGATCACGTCACCACCTGGCGCACCAGGTACAGCACCCTTGATAAGGAGCAGGTTACGTTCAGCGTCTATACGGACAATTTCGAGATTCTGCGTGGTAACACGCTCAGCACCCATGTGCCCAGACATTTTTTTGCCTTTGAATACCCGGCCAGGCGTCTGACACTGACCGATTGAACCGGGAGCACGGTGTGACAATGAGTTGCCGTGCGTCGCATCCTGCATGCTGAAGTTCCAGCGCTTGATGACACCCTGAAAACCCTTACCTTTAGAAGTACCGGTAGCATCGACTTTCTGGCCCGCCTCGAACTGCTCAACGGTGATGTTGCCACCAACCTGCAAGTCTTCGGGCAAACCTTCGACACGCAACTCCCAGGAACCTCTGCCCGCTTCAACGCCGGCTTTGGCGAAATGACCAACCTGGGATTTACTGACTCGAGAAGCCCTACGGGCACCAGTCGTCACCTGTACGGCAATATAGCCGTCAGTATCATCGGTTTTGATTTGAGTAATGCGATTGGGCTCCGCTTCGATCACAGTGACCGGAATAGAGGCGCCATCCTCAGTAAACACACGTGTCATGCCGCATTTGCGACCGACTATACCAATAGTCATTTGTCTAACCTCATAGTGTACGGGGCTATTACCCGCTATGGCCGCCCATTTCAGAGCGTTACACACGCCCTGCGTTGGCAGGACATGGGTTTTCAGTACCGCTTATGTCAGGCTAATTTGAACCTCAACACCTGCGGCCAGATCCAGCTTCATCAAGGCATCAACAGTTTTCTCTGTCGGCTCAACAATATCCAGTAACCGTTTGTGGGTACGGATTTCATATTGATCACGCGCATCTTTGTTCACGTGCGGCGAGATCAAAATGGTAAAACGTTCTTTGCGAGTTGGCAGGGGAATCGGTCCACGAATCTGGGCCCCGGTACGCTTTGCCGTCTCAACAATTTCTTGCGTGGAAGCATCAATCAGCTTGTGATCAAAGGCTTTCAGGCGAATACGAATGCGTTGATCCTGCATGGAATCAAACTCCAACTGTCTAAAGAGCCATCGAATCCCGCACATCGGGACCCGGAAAAATGGAGGCGAGATTCTAAGGCTGCCCCCAATCCCTGTCAAGTAAAAACCTGGCAACCCAGGCGATTTTTATCGGCTATCGATCAATGGCATCGCGATAAAAAGGGGGTCCCAGGGACCCCCACAAACAAGACAGGCGCTTTATTACTCAATAATTTTAGCGACCACGCCGGCACCGACCGTGCGACCACCTTCACGAATCGCAAAGCGCAGGCCATCTTCCATCGCAATCGGCGCAATCAGCGTCACTGTCATCTGGATGTTGTCGCCCGGCATAACCATCTCCACGCCCTCAGGCAGCTCACAGGCGCCTGTCACGTCCGTGGTACGGAAGTAGAACTGGGGGCGGTAGCCCTTGAAGAACGGCGTGTGACGCCCTCCCTCGTCCTTGGACAGCACGTAAACTTCGGCTTCAAACTTGGTGTGCGGCTTGATGCTGCCGGGCTTACACAAAACCTGACCGCGCTCCACGTCATCGCGCTTGGTTCCGCGAAGCAGAACACCAACGTTCTCACCAGCACGACCTTCGTCCAGCAGCTTCCGGAACATCTCAACACCGGTACAGACCGTCTTGGTGGTATCCCGGATACCCACAATCTCGATCTCTTCGCCCACCTTGACAACACCGCGCTCAACGCGCCCGGTCACTACCGTACCGCGTCCAGAGATCGAAAATACGTCTTCGATCGGCATCAGGAACGGCTGGTCAATCGCACGCTCGGGCTCAGGAATATAGGCATCCAGGGCTTCCACCAGCTTGCGAACCGCCGTGGTACCCAGCTCGTTGTCGTCTTCACCGTTCAGCGCCATCAGGGCTGAACCGGCAATAATAGGCGTGTCGTCTCCCGGGAAGTCGTAGGTATCCAGCAGCTCACGGAGCTCCATTTCAACCAGCTCGATCATCTCGTTATATTCTTCAGAGCCAACACCACCGCAATCTTCAGCCAGCAGGTCTGCCTTGTTCAGGAATACCACAACGTAGGGGACACCCACCTGGCGGGACAGCAGGATATGCTCCCGGGTTTGCGGCATCGGGCCATCAGTGGCACCACAGACCAGGATCGCACCATCCATCTGCGCAGCACCGGTGATCATGTTTTTTACATAGTCGGCGTGGCCCGGACAGTCAACATGTGCGTAGTGGCGGCTCGGAGAATCGTATTCAACGTGGGACGTCGCAATGGTGATACCGCGGGCTTTTTCTTCCGGCGCGTTATCAATACCATCAAACGCTACTACGCTGCCGCCCCAGGTCTCTGAACAGACGCGCGTCAGCGCAGCCGTCAGGGTCGTTTTACCGTGGTCAACGTGACCAATCGTGCCAACGTTTACGTGGGGCTTGTTACGTTCAAACTTTGCTTTACCCATTGTCTAGATCCTCTTAAAGATATGCTTTTTAATATTTCAAAAATTAGCGCTGGTTTTTTGCGATGACTTCATCGGCAATATTGCGCGGCGCCTCGGCGTATTTGTTAAATTCCATAGCAAATGTAGCGCGGCCCTGGGTGGCTGAACGCAGGTCGGTTGCGTAACCAAACATCTCTGCCAGGGGAACCTCCACATTAATAACTTTTCCTGAAACACTTTCATCCATACCGAGAATAATGCCGCGCCGGCGGTTGAGGTCACCGACCACATCCCCCATATTTTCCTCGGGCGTAATAACCTCAACTTTCATGATAGGCTCAAGCAGAACAGCGCCGCCTTTTTGGGCAAGTTGCTTGGTCGCCATGGACGCAGCAATTTTATAGGCCATTTCAGACGAATCGACGTCGTGGTAAGACCCGTCATAGGCTGTTGCCTTCAAACCCAGCAGAGGATAACCAGCGAGCACGCCATTCTGCATCTGCTCCTCAATACCCTTCTGCACAGCAGGAATATACTCCTTGGGAACCACACCACCAACGACTTCATTGACGAATTCCAGCCCTTCGGCATTTTCGTCCTCACCCGGCTCGAACCTGATCCAGACGTGGCCGTACTGACCGCGACCGCCGGACTGACGCACAAACTTACCTTCAATTTCGCAGGTATTGCGAATCGCTTCGCGATAGGCAACTTGTGGCTTGCCGATATTGGCATCGACATTGAACTCGCGACGCATCCGGTCTACCAGGATATCCAAATGCAGCTCACCCATACCCGAGATAATGGTCTGACCTGTCTCTTCATCTGTTTTAACACGGAAAGAAGGATCTTCCTGAGCGAGCTTGCCCAATGCAATGCCCATCTTTTCCTGATCGGCTTTGGATTTTGGCTCTACGGCAACCGAGATTACCGGCTCCGGAAACTCCATGCGCTCGAGTGTAATGATATTGTTCAAATCACAGAGCGTATCACCTGTGGTCACATCTTTAAGGCCAATCGCCGCTGCAATATCACCCGCCAGCACCTGCTTGATCTCTTCGCGGTTATTGGCGTGCATTTGCACCATACGACCGATACGCTCTTTTTTGCTCTTGACCGGGTTTAAGACCGTATCACCTGAATTCAGTGTGCCGGAGTAAACACGGAAGAACGTCAAGGTACCCACAAAAGGGTCGGTGGCAATTTTAAACGCCAGCGCAGAGAAGGGTTCGTCGTCATCAGCCTTGCGCACTGCCACTGTTTCACCATCATCCAGAATACCTTCAATGGCCTTCACTTCCGTGGGCGCCGGCAAATATTCAACCACCGCATCCAGCACGGCCTGAACACCTTTGTTTTTGAAGGCTGAACCACCGAGAACCGGCACAATTTCGTTAGCCAGCGTACGGGCACGCAGACCTATCTTGATCTCTGCCTCGGTCAACGCTTCGCCTTCGAGGTATTTGTTCATCAACTCTTCATTGGCTTCGGCGGCGGCCTCAACCATAAACTCACGCATTTCCTGACACTGATCAACCATGTCTGCCGGAATTTCAGCATATTGAAAGGTCATACCCTGATCAGCTTCGTTCCAAAGCACTGCTTTCATTTTGATCAGATCGACCACGCCCTTGAAATTCTCTTCAGAGCCGATGGTCATCTGCAATGGCACAGCATTAGCGCCGAGACGCTGCTTCAATTGACGGACAACCATCATGTAGTCAGCGCCAGCACGATCCATCTTATTCACAAATACCATGCGCGGCACTTCGTACTTATTGGCCTGCCGCCAGACTGTTTCAGTCTGTGGCTGAACACCGGAAGAGCCACAGAGCACTACAACCGCACCATCCAGCACTCGCAGTGAACGCTCAACCTCAATCGTAAAGTCGACGTGGCCGGGTGTATCGATAACATTGATTCGGTGTTGATCGAACTGCTGATCCATCCCTTGCCAGAAAGTCGTGACGGCCGCTGAGGTGATCGTGATACCACGCTCCTGCTCCTGAGCCATCCAGTCAGTAGTGGCGGCACCATCATGCACTTCGCCCAACTTGTGTGACAGCCCCGTGTAGAACAACACACGCTCTGTCGTAGTCGTTTTACCAGCATCTACGTGCGCACAAATACCAATATTCCGGTAACGGGCAATGGGAGTCTTACGAGCCACAATTTTTCCCCAACAAACAATTAATCTTAAAAATTACAAAAGGTAGCTGTAAGCCAGCTACCCTTTTGCAAAACGAAAGCACGCCAACCGGGACTAGAACCGGAAGTGCGAGAACGCCTTGTTGGCTTCCGCCATACGGTGGACGTCTTCACGTTTCTTCACGGCGCCACCTTTGCTCTGGTAGGCATCGATTATCTCGCCAGCCAGACGCTGGGACATGGATTTCTCACCACGATTGCGGGCGTAGTCCACCATCCAGCGCATTGCCAGCGCAACCCGGCGGGATGGACGCACTTCAACAGGCACCTGGTAGGTTGCACCACCGACCCGGCGGGATTTCACCTCAACCATCGGCGCAATATTATCCAGCGCCGTTTCAAAAGCCGCGACAGGATCTTCCTTCAAACGGGTTTGAACCACCGTCAGCGCACCGTAAACGATGCGCTCGGCGACAGATTTTTTGCCACTTACCATAACGTGGTTCATGAACTTTGCCAGCGTTACATTACCGAATTTTGGATCAGGTAAAATTTCGCGTTTGGCGACAACTCTTCTTCTAGGCATAGTCTGCTCTTCTCTTCAGGGCTATCCGGGATTCACTGAGCGCTGACGCGCACCCGGCCTTACTCAGTTCTTCTTACCGACACACAGTTCGTCCGTTATTTCTTGGGACGCTTGGTACCATATTTGGAACGGCGCTGTTTGCGATTATTCACGCCAGCGGTATCCAGGCTGCCTCGCACGGTGTGGTAACGCACACCCGGCAAATCCTTAACACGACCACCACGAATCAGAACCACGCTGTGCTCTTGCAGATTATGCCCTTCGCCGCCAATGTAAGAACTGACTTCGTAACCGTTTGTCAGGCGAACCCGGCAAACTTTACGCAGCGCCGAGTTTGGTTTTTTTGGCGTAGTTGTATAAACGCGGGTACAGACACCACGACGCTGGGGACAAGCTTGCAATGCAGGAACGTCGCTCTTGGCAACTCTGCGTTTCCTCGGCTTACGAACCAACTGATTGATCGTTGCCATTCATTAACTCCAGATATAAAAACGCCTTCGCGCAGAAGGCTCCAATAAATAGATCCAGTTAGCTGGACCCCACTTTAGGGAGGCGGCATTCTAAAGACAGAGAACCTGCGAGTCAAGCGGCCCGTACGGGCCGCTTGCAAAGCAAATTTTATTCGTCGCTCGAATTCAGCGCCTCGCTTAATGCTGCTTCAATATCGCTGGCACTCACCGTCGTTTCACCAACAACTTCTCGGGCTTCGCGACGCTGTTTGTGATAAGTAAGACCCGTACCCGCTGGCACCAGACGCCCCACCACCACATTTTCCTTCAAGCCGCGCAGGAAATCGGCTTTACCGGTAACAGCGGCTTCGGTGAGAACTCGCGTTGTCTCCTGAAAGGAAGCGGCCGAAATAAAGCTTTCCGTCGCCAGTGAAGCTTTGGTTATGCCCAACAACAGGCGCTCAAACTTAGCCGGCGTTTTGCCGTCATTATAGAGCGCCTCATTCTCTTCGAGGACGCGGTTATACTCCACCTGCTCGCCTTTCACGAACGACGAGTCACCCATATCAGTAATTTCGACCTTGCGCAGCATCTGGCGAACAATGACCTCGATATGCTTGTCATTGATTTTTACACCCTGCAGACGGTAGACGTCCTGGATTTCATTGACGACATACTTCGCCAGTGAATCCACACCCTGCAGACGTAAAATATCGTGAGGGTTGGCGGGTCCGTCGGCTATCACCTCCCCTTTCTCGACATGCTCACCCTCGAACACACCCAGCTGGCGCCATTTGGGAATCAGCTCTTCGTAGAAGGGGCTTCCGTCAGGCAATGTCTGGCCATCCGTGGGGGTAATAACCAAACGGCGCTTACCCTTGGTTTCCTTGCCAAACGTAACGGTACCGGTTACCTCGGCGAGAATAGCGGGATCTTTCGGGCGGCGCGCTTCAAACAGATCCGCTACCCGGGGCAAACCACCAGTGATATCGCGGGTTTTCGATCCCTCCTGAGGGATCCGCGCGATAACATCACCCGCGCCGACCCGGCTGCCATTGCTGACACTGAGAAGGGCGTGGGTGGGCAGCATGTAGTGTGCTGGAACGGTCGAGCTGGGGAAGGTCATTTCCTTGCCCTTGTCATCCAGCATTGTCACCATCGGCTTGAGATCCTTACCTGCAGATGGGCGCTCATTGGGATCCAACACGGCAATATTGGAAAGGCCGGTCAGCTCATCTGTTTGCGTGCGGGTACTCAGCCCCTCCTCCATACCGGAGAACGCTATATGGCCTGCCACTTCTGTAATAATCGGGTGGGTGTGCGGGTCCCAATTGGCCACCACATCGCCCGCCTGAACCTTGGCACCTTCCTTCACATTGATCGTAGCGCCATAGGGCAATTTATAACGTTCGCGCTCGCGGCCGTTTTCATCCGCCAGAGCCAGTTCACCCGAGCGGGAGACGGCAACCAGCTCGCCGTTTTCACGCTCGACTACCTTGATATTAACAAGCCGCACAGTGCCGCTCATTTTTACCTGGATACTGTCTACAGCAGAGGCACGTGATGCCGCGCCGCCAATGTGGAAGGTCCGCATTGTCAACTGGGTACCCGGCTCACCGATGGACTGGGCCGCGATGACCCCGATGGCTTCTCCGGGGTTGACCATGTGGCCTCTGGCGAGATCGCGACCATAGCAGACGGAGCAAATACCAAAACGGGTTTCACAGGTAATCGGTGAGCGCACAACCAGCTCATCAATGCCCATTGCCTCAATGCGATCAACCCATTTCTCGTCAATCATAAGGCCAGCTTCTATGGCGATATCATTGGACCCGGCTTTCAACACATCCACTGCCACTACCCGACCCAATATACGGTCACCGAGCGACTCAATAATGTCACCGCCTTCAATGACCGGGGTCATCAACAGCCCTTCGCTGGTACCACAGTCATGCTCAACCACCACCAGATCCTGGGATACATCCACCAGACGCCGCGTCAGATAACCGGAGTTGGCCGTTTTCAGAGCGGTATCGGCAAGACCCTTCCGGGCACCGTGAGTAGAGATAAAGTACTGCAGGACGTTCAGCCCTTCGCGGAAGTTTGCAGTGATGGGTGTTTCAATGATCGAACCATCCGGACGAGCCATCAGGCCGCGCATACCAGCCAGCTGACGAATCTGGGCAGGAGAACCCCTCGCGCCGGAGTCGGCCATGATATAAACAGAGTTGAATGACTCCTGTTCCACCTCGACACCATCCCGGTTAATGACCGGCTCGGTGCTGATGACATCCATCATGGACTTGGCGACCTGGTCATTGGCTCGCGACCAGATATCAATCACCTTGTTATATTTTTCCCCCTGGGTCACCAGACCCGAGGAAAACTGACTTTCAATTTCCAATACTTCGGCATCGGCCCGGGCGATAATTTCACCCTTGGCTTCGGGAATAGTGAAATCATTAACCCCAATGGAAACCCCGGATTTGGTGGAGAAATCGAAACCGGTGTACATCAGCTGGTCGGCAAAAATGACGGTTGCCTTGAGGCCAACATCGCGATAGCAGCGGTTGATAATGCGGGAGATCGCCTTTTTGGTCATCGGCTGATTAACCAGATCGAAACTCAGACCTTCCGGAACGATACCCCAGAGCAGCGCACGACCGACTGTCGTGTCAGCAATGAAGGTACGCGCCAGGCGCTCACCTTCTTCACTGAAGGTAACTTCGTGGATACGCACTTTTACCTTTGCCTGCAAGTGCGCGTGCTTGCCGTAATAGACGCGCGAAACTTCCTGAAGGGTGCCAAACACCCGACCTTCGCCCTGCGCATTGACCCGCTCACGAGTCATATAATAGAGACCCAGCACGACATCCTGGGACGGCACAATAATCGGCTCACCGCTAGCGGGAGACAGGATATTGTTGGTGGACATCATCAGCGCCCTGGATTCCAGCTGTGCTTCCAGAGTCAGGGGAACATGGACCGCCATCTGGTCGCCGTCAAAATCGGCGTTGTAGGCCGCACAGACCAGCGGGTGCAACTGAATGGCTTTACCCTCAATCAGTACCGGCTCAAACGCCTGAATACCGAGACGGTGAAGCGTGGGTGCCCGGTTGAGCAATACGGGGTGTTCGCGGATCACATCATCAAGGATATCCCAAACTACCGATTCTTCCCGCTCGACCATTTTCTTGGCCGCTTTAATGGTGGTTGCCAGACCACGCAACTCCAGCTTCGAGAAGATAAAGGGCTTGAACAGCTCCAGCGCCATACGCTTTGGCAGGCCGCATTGATGCAGACGCAGGGTTGGACCAACAACAATCACCGAACGCCCGGAATAATCCACGCGCTTGCCCAGCAGGTTCTGACGGAAACGACCCTGCTTACCCTTGATCATATCCGCCAGCGATTTCAACGGACGCTTGTTTGAACCGGTGATGGCCCGACCGCGACGACCGTTATCCAGCAGGGCGTCGACAGCCTCCTGCAGCATGCGTTTTTCATTGCGCACGATGATATCAGGAGCATTCAGCTCCAGCAGGCGCTTCAAACGGTTGTTGCGGTTAATAACCCGGCGATACAGGTCATTGAGATCCGAGGTGGCAAAACGTCCACCGTCCAGAGGCACCAGAGGACGCAGGTCCGGCGGCAATACCGGCAGTGCCTCCATGACCATCCATTCCGGTTTATTGCCGGAGTGCAGGAAAGCTTCCAGCAATTTCAGCCGCTTGGACAGTTTCTTGATTTTTGTTTCGGAACGGGTATTGGGAATCTCCTCACGGATATCTGCAATTTCTTGCTCCAAATCGAGATCCTTCATCAGCTTCTGGATGCCCTCGGCACCCATCGTGGCTTCGAAGTCATCACCGAAATCTTCCATGGCCTGAAAGTATTCTTCATCGGTCAGCAGGTTGCCACGCTCAAGCGTCGTCATGCCCGGGTCGGTAACCACAAATGATTCGAAGTAGAGGACGCGCTCAATTTCACGCAGGGTCATATCCAGCATCAGACCAATGCGGGAAGGTAGCGATTTCAGGAACCAGATATGGGCCACCGGGCAGGCCAGCTCAATGTGACCCATACGATCCCGACGCACTTTGGCCAGAGTGACCTCGACACCACATTTTTCACAAACGATACCGCGGTGCTTCATGCGCTTATATTTACCGCAGAGACACTCGTAATCCTTTACCGGACCAAAAATTTTGGCGCAAAACAAACCTTCGCGCTCGGGCTTGAAGGTGCGGTAGTTAATAGTCTCCGGCTTTTTCACTTCGCCATATGACCAGGACCGGATCATGTCCGGTGATGCCAGGCCAATACGTATGGCGTCAAACTCGCCGGTTTGATCCTGTGACTTGAGCAGATTCAGTAAGTCTTTCAATGCCTTTCTCCAGTGGGTGCTAGCTTTGCGCGGCGGACATTAGGTCCGCCCCCAACCTAATAATGACCGTTACTCGTTTTCCAACTCGATGTTGATAGCAAGCGAGCGTATTTCCTTCACCAACACGTTGAAGGATTCCGGCATGCCGGGCTCCATGCTGTGATCGCCATCCACAATGTTTTTATACATTTTGGTACGACCATTCACATCATCGGACTTGACTGTGAGCATTTCCTGCAAGGTATAGGCTGCGCCATAGGCCTCGAGCGCCCACACTTCCATTTCACCAAAGCGTTGACCACCAAACTGGGCTTTACCGCCCAATGGCTGCTGGGTGACCAGACTGTAGGATCCCGTTGAACGGGCATGCATTTTGTCGTCTACCAGGTGATTCAGTTTCAGCATGTACATATAACCGACGGTTACAGGCCGCTCAAACTGATCACCGGAACGTCCGTCATAGAGCATCATTTGCCCGCTTTCCGGCAGATCGGCCAGGGCCAGCAGGGCCTTGATCTCTTCCTCCTGCGCGCCATCAAATACCGGCGTTGCCATCGGCACACCCTTGCGCAGGTTGTTGGCCAGCTCACCTATTTCCTTATCTGAAAGCGTATTCAACTCGACCGGACTGGTACCGAGACCCACGTCGTAGATCTGCTGCAGGAACTTGCGGACTTCGGCAGTTTTCTGCTGCGCCTGGATCATACGATCGATTTTCTCACCCAACCCCTTGGCAGCGAGCCCCATGTGAGTTTCAAGGATCTGGCCGACATTCATCCGTGACGGCACGCCAAGCGGATTCAAAACCACGTCGACCGGCACACCATTTTCATCAAAAGGCATATCTTCCACAGGCATGATCACGGAGATAACACCCTTGTTACCGTGGCGGCCAGCCATTTTATCGCCAGGCTGAATACGACGCTTGACGGCCAGATATACCTTGACGGTTTTCAGGACACCGGGAGCGAGATCATCACCACTTTGCAGCTTGTTCTTTTTATCCTGATAGCGCTCATCAAGGATTTTGCGGCGCTCGGTCAACAGCTCCTCTGCCCTGGCAATCTGTTCGTTCAGGGCGTCTTCGTTCATCCGCAACTTGAACCATTCCTCACTGGTGTAGACGGCCACAATCTCTTCAGTCAGCTTATCGCCTTTTTTGAGACCGGGGGCCTTAACCACGGGCTGCCCTACCAGGGCGGCACTCAACCGCTCAAAGGTGGCATTTTCCATAATGCGGTATTCATCATTCAGGTCCTGACGGAACTGATCCAGTGCAGCCTTCTCGATTTGCAGGGAACGCTGATCCTTTTCCAGCCCGTCGCGGGTGAATACCTGCACATCAATCACTGTACCCTTGGTGCTTGAGGGAACCCGCAGGGAGGTGTCTTTCACATCAGAGGCTTTTTCACCAAAGATGGCACGAAGCAGCTTTTCCTCAGGTGTCAGCTGGGTTTCGCCCTTCGGCGTGACCTTGCCCACCAGAATGTCGCCGGCCGAAACCTCGGCACCAATGTAGACAATCCCGGACTCGTCGAGACGGGACAGTGCCGACTCACCGACATTGGGGATGTCCGCAGTAATCTCTTCTGCGCCGAGCTTGGTGTCGCGTGCAGTACAGGTCAGCTCCTGAATATGAATAGTGGTAAAGCGGTCTTCCTGAACCACCCGCTCTGAAATCAGAATCGAGTCTTCAAAGTTGTAGCCATTCCAGGGCATGAAGGCGATACGCATATTCTGGCCCAGTGCCAGTTCACCCATATCCACAGAGGGGCCATCGGCGAGGATATCGCCGCGAGCGATAATATCGCCCTGGCTGACAATCGGCCTTTGGTTGATACAGGTATTCTGGTTGGAGCGGGTGTATTTGGTGAGGTTGTAAATATCAACACCGGCATCACCGGATTCAACCTCATCGTCATTGACGCGCACAACAATCCGGCTGGCGTCAACGTTCTCGATGACACCACCGCGACGACCGACCACACAGACACCGGAATCCGATGCCACATGGCGCTCAAAACCGGTTCCCACCAGCGGCTTTTCAACCACCAGCGTCGGCACTGCCTGACGCTGCATATTGGAACCCATCAATGCGCGGTTGGCATCGTCGTGCTCCAGGAAGGGAATCAGCGCCGCAGCAACCGATACCACCTGCTGGGGGGACACATCCATATAGTGAACATCTTCCGGCGGCTTAACCGAAAATTCACCAATATGACGAACATTGACAAGCTCATCGTTGAGCTCGCCCTTCTCATTGACGGAGGCGGAGGCCTGGGCGATAACAAAATTGGATTCGTTAATCGCCGACAGGTATTCGATCTGATCAGTTACCTTGCGGTCAATCACCTTCCGGTACGGCGTCTCGAGAAAGCCGTAACTGTTGGTACGAGCATAGGCCGCCAGTGAGTTGATCAAACCAATGTTTGGACCCTCGGGCGTCTCAATGGGACACACACGACCATAATGCGTGGGGTGTACGTCACGAACTTCAAAACCGGCGCGCTCCCGGGTCAGACCGCCTGGGCCCAACGCCGACACACGACGTTTGTGGGTGACCTCTGACAACGGGTTGTTCTGGTCCATAAACTGGGACAGCTGGCTGGAGCCAAAAAATTCTTTCATGGCTGCCGCAACCGGTTTGGCGTTGACCAGATCCTGGGGCATCAGCCCTTCGGATTCCGCTACAGAGAGGCGCTCTTTGACCGCACGTTCGACACGAACCAGGCCTATGCGGAACTGGTTCTCGGCCATCTCGCCCACGGAACGAATCCGGCGGTTACCCAGGTGATCGATATCATCCACTACACCTTTACCATTGCGAATGTCGATCAGAACCTTCATCACGTCGACAATATCTTCGCGGCTCAGGGTGCCTTCACCTACTTCCTCTTCGCGGCCGAGGCGACGGTTAAACTTCATCCGGCCGACACCGGACAGATCGTAACGCTCCAGACTGAAAAACAGATTATTGAACAGGTTTTCAGCAGATTCCTTGGTCGGCGGTTCGCCGGGACGCATCATCCGGTAAATCTCTACCAACGCTTCAAGCTGGGTACGGCTACTGTCGCTGCGCAAGGTATCAGAAACAAAGGGGCCGCAATCCAGATCATTCGTATAAATCGTCTCAACCGACTTCAGCCCGGCTTCGCGCAACTTGTCGAGGGCTTCCTGGGTAATTTCAGTATTACACTCAAGCAGCAACTCGCCGGTGTTTGGATCCACCAGATCCTTTGCCAGAGGACGACCGTAAAGGTAGTCAGTGGGCACTTCAAGCTTGCTGACGTTCTCTTTTTCCAGTTCACGAATATGGCGCGCCGTGATTCGACGCCCCTCTTCCACAATAACCTTGCCGCCCTTGCCCTTGATATCAAACGCGGCGATATCGCCCCGCAGACGGGAGGGAACCAGATCCAGTGAGTAACTGCCGTCTTTAGCCAGATTAAATGTACTGGTTTCAAAAAACATGCCCAGCATTTCTTCTGAGCTGAACCCCAGCGCACGCAACAGGATTGTTGCCGGCAATTTACGGCGCCGGTCAATACGCACAAACACCAGGTCTTTCGGATCGAACTCGAAATCCAGCCAGGAACCGCGGTAGGGAATAATCCGCGCGGAATACAACAGCTTGCCGGAAGAGTGGGTTTTACCCTTGTCGTGATCGAAAAACACACCTGGCGAACGGTGTAGCTGGGAAACAATAACCCGCTCGGTACCATTGATAATAAAGGTACCGTTATCCGTCATCAGGGGGATTTCCCCCATATAAACTTCCTGCTCTTTAATGTCCTTGATTGCCTTGTTGGCAGATTCCTTGTCATAAATAACCAGACGCACACGAACTCTGAGCGGCACAGCGAAGGTAACACTGCGCAACTTGCATTCCTCTTCATCGAAGGATGGTTTGCCCAAGGTGTAGTCAACATACTCGAGACTCGCATTACCTGAGTAGCTCACAATCGGGAAGACAGAATTAAATGCAGCATGCAGACCGGCGTCCATCCGTTGCTCAACGGGAACGCCTTTCTGTGTAAAATTTCGGTAGGAGTCGAGCTGAATCGCAAGAAGGAAAGGCAGGTCCATTACCTGTGGCAATTTGCCAAAATCCTTGCGAATACGTTTTTTCTCAGTGTACGAGTAAGCCATCATATTCCCCAGCACGTTCACTTGGTCCAATCGACCATCCAGCATTGCCCGGCTTTGCAGCCGTCCGGCCCTTTAACAAAAAGGCCTTGTAGATCCCGCTTTAAGCATCTGCCATAAGCAGGAAAAGGCCGGCGGGCGAAATCGCCCACCAGCCTGCGCCTGATGCATTATCAGACAACCAGCGCGTCAAACCCGTCGAACTTACTTAAGTTCGACAGTTGCGCCAGCCTCTTCCAGTTCTTTCTTGGCTGCTTCCGCATCCGCCTTGGAAGCACCTTCCTTAATAGCGGAGGGCGCACCGTCAACCAGGTCTTTGGCTTCTTTCAGCCCCAGACCAGTCAGGCTACGAACAACCTTGATCACGTTGACTTTCTTCTCGCCTGCAGCGTTCAGAATAACGTCAAACTCGGTTTTTTCCTCAACTTCTGCAGCAGCAGCGGCAGCCGGTGCAGCAGCAACTGAAACAGCAGCAGCGGCAGATACACCAAATTTTTCTTCCATAGCTGATACGAGTTCCACAACGTCCATGACGCTCATTTCAGCAATTGCGTTCAAAATGTCATCTTTTGATAGAGCCATGACTCAATCTCCTGATAAAAAGTAAATTAAAGTAAACGATGTCGCCGATTAAGCAGCTTCCTGCTTTTGATCGCGAACAGCCGCTACAACACGTGTCACTTTGGTGGGGACTTCGTTGAACGTGCGAGCCAGCTTGGTAACTGGAGCAATCATTACGCTGACCAGCATTCCCAGAGCTTGCTCACGGGTCGGCAGGGTAGCCAAAACGTCAACTTGTTCCTTACTCAACAGTTGTCCACTGACGGACAGTGCCTTGATCTCAAATTTGTCGTTGGTTTTGGCAAATTCCTTGAACAGGCGAGCGGCAGCACCCGGATCCTCCATAGAGAAGCCGAACAGTGACGGACCGGTCAACACATCAGTCACGCATTCAAAATCCGTACCCTGAAATGCACGCTTCGCAAGTGTGTTGCGAATGACACGCAGGTCGATATTTTGTTCGCGAGCCTTCGCGCGGAGCTCAGTCATGTTCGTCACGTTGACGCCGCGAGCGTCAGCGATTACCAGTGACAATGCATTGCCAGCAGTCTCGTTAACTAGAGCGACAATCGCTTTTTTGTTTTCGAGATTCAATGCCACGAGATTATCTCCTGGATTTAATAGATCACCCCCCGAGGGAGCTTTCTACTGGTTTAAGCATCAATAAAACCGCTATCGATACCGTTTCGGTGATCAAATCCAGCCAAAATATACTGAACCGGGTCACACCGTCTGCGTAGGCGTTTTTTTCAACGGCGGTTACAGGAACCTGAAAATCACATTAGACCCCGAGGGGCACCTACGGTCTTTGACGGCCCGGGCGCGTACAACAAAGCTCGCCACCCAGACCCCAAAGTTATTCGGGGGCAGCACCCTGCCCCCGCCATCAAGCCTCCAGGGAGGCCTGATCTATAATCAATCCTGGCCCCATAGTGCTGGAGATTGTTACCTTCTTGACATAAATACCCTTGGCAGAAGCCGGCTTTATCTTTTTCAGATCGGTAATCAATGCTTCCAGGTTCTGCTTCAGCGCACCGGCCTCAAAAGACAAGCTGCCAATGCCACCATGAATAATGCCGTTTTTGTCAGCACGGAAACGTACCTGTCCGGCCTTGGCATTTTTAACTGCAGTCACGACATCGGGAGTCACTGTGCCGGTTTTTGGGTTAGGCATCAGGCCGCGGGGACCGAGTACCTGGCCGAGCTGACCAACCACACGCATTGCCGCAGGGTCTGCAATCACAACATCAAAATCCATATTGCCGGCTTTGATCTGATCAGCCAGGTCTTCCATTCCGACCAGATCGGCCCCGGCAGCCTTGGCCGCTTCGGCAGAATCACCTTGCGCAAATACAGCGACACGTACGGTCTTGCCCGTACCATTAGGCAGGGTGGTGGCACCGCGCACGGCCTGATCGGATTTACGGGGATCAATACCCAGATTCACAGCCACATCTACGGTTTCAGTAAATTTGACGCTGGAGAATTCTTTCAGCAAGGCAACGGCTTCACTGATCGGATACGGTTTACCAACTTGTACTTTTTCCTGGATCGCACGAACACGCTTGGACGGCTTAGCCATTTACACACCCTCCACATCAAGACCCATTGCACGGGCGGAGCCGGCAATGGTACGAACGGCAGCATCCATATCAGCTGCGGTGAGATCGGCCATTTTGGTATTGGCAATCTCTTCCAACTGTGTACGCGTCACCTTGCCCACTTTGACTGTATTGGGCCGACCGCTACCACTTTTGATGCCGGCGGCTTTTTTCAGCAGAAATGAAGCTGGCGGGGTTTTCATGGTGAACGTGAAGCTGCGGTCACTATAGACAGTAATCACAACAGGCACCGGGGCACCCGGCTCCATTCCCTGGGTCTGGGCATTGAATGCCTTACAGAACTCCATAATGTTAACGCCGCGCTGACCCAGCGCAGGACCTACCGGTGGACTGGGATTAGCTTGTCCAGCGGCTACCTGAAGCTTGATGTAAGCATCAATTTTCTTTGCCATCTTGGTTTCTCCTCTGATGGGTATTAACGCCTCAGGATTTTGACATCCGTCTCCGGCTCCCCGTCACCACCCCCCATGGGCAGCGACAATACAATTATTGCCTCAGGCTTTTTCTACCTGGGTAAATTCCAGCTCAACAGGCGTGGAACGACCAAAAATCGATACCGACACCCTCAGGCGACTCTTGTCGTAGTTAACTTCTTCAACAACACCGTTGAAATCGTTAAATGGCCCGTCAGTTACCCTGACAACCTCACCGGCTTCAAACACGGTTTTTGGTCTCGGCTTGTCTTCCGAGTCCTGCACGCGCTGCAGGATCATCTCTGCCTCTTTGTCCGTAATCGGTGCGGGCTTGTCTGCCTTGCCACCGATGAAACCCATAACTCTGGGCGTTTCTTTCACCAGGTGCCAGGTATCATCACCGAGCTCCATCTGCACCAGCACATATCCCGGGAAAAACTTTCGTTCACTTTTGCGTTTTTGACCGCCCCTGATCTCCACCACCTCTTCAGTGGGAACCAGGATTTCACCAAAACGATCTTCCATACCATACAGAGCCACACGCTCTCTCAGAGCAGCGGCGACTTTCTTTTCGTAGCCTGAATAGGCGTGAACGACATACCAGCGCATCTGAACCTCTTAGCCAATGACCATTGTGGCGAGCCAACCGAATAGTGTGTCGAGGCCCCAAAGAATCAGCGACATCACGAGCACCACCACAACCACCATCAGGGTTGTTTGATTACGCTCCTGCCGTGTTGGCCAGACTACCCGACGCGCTTCCGTGTAAGCACCGCGCAGCAGGGTAATAAAACCGTCACCTTTACGGGTTTGCAGTGCAACAAAACCAGCCACCAGGGCTACCGCCAATATCGCTATAACCCGATATAACAGCGACTCTGCTGCAAAATAATAGTTGCCGTAGATAGCGGCACTGACCAGCAACACAACAAGCAGCCATTTGAGGCCATCTAATCGATACTGCTTTTCTTCCGTTGCCGAACTCATTCTCGGATAGCACCCCTACTGACCGGGCCCGCCTTTTGCAGAGGGCACACAGGTTTAAGATTGGCAGGCCAGGAGGGACTCGAACCCCCAACAGCCGGTTTTGGAGACCGGTGCTCTACCAATTGAACTACTGGCCTGTCGCGTAACCTTAAAACAAAACTAACTTGACCATGGGACCGAAACTGCAAAAACGCACTTCAACCACAGGGTTCATTCAAAAACGTACATCATTACTCAATAATTTTAGCGACCACGCCGGCACCGACCGTGCGACCACCTTCACGAATCGCAAAGCGCAGGCCATCTTCCATCGCAATCGGCGCAATCAGCGTCACTGTCATCTGGATGTTGTCGCCCGGCATAACCATCTCCACGCCCTCAGGCAGCTCACAGGCGCCTGTCACGTCCGTGGTACGGAAGTAGAACTGGGGGCGGTAGCCCTTGAAGAACGGCGTGTGACGCCCTCCCTCGTCCTTGGACAGCACGTAAACTTCGGCTTCAAACTTGGTGTGCGGCTTGATGCTGCCGGGCTTACACAAAACCTGACCGCGCTCCACGTCATCGCGCTTGGTTCCGCGAAGCAGAACACCAACGTTCTCACCAGCACGACCTTCGTCCAGCAGCTTCCGGAACATCTCAACACCGGTACAGACCGTCTTGGTGGTATCCCGGATACCCACAATCTCGATCTCTTCGCCCACCTTGACAACACCGCGCTCAACGCGCCCGGTCACTACCGTACCGCGTCCAGAGATCGAAAATACGTCTTCGATCGGCATCAGGAACGGCTGGTCAATCGCACGCTCGGGCTCAGGAATATAGGCATCCAGGGCTTCCACCAGCTTGCGAACCGCCGTGGTACCCAGCTCGTTGTCGTCTTCACCGTTCAGCGCCATCAGGGCTGAACCGGCAATAATAGGCGTGTCGTCTCCCGGGAAGTCGTAGGTATCCAGCAGCTCACGGAGCTCCATTTCAACCAGCTCGATCATCTCGTTATATTCTTCAGAGCCAACACCACCGCAATCTTCAGCCAGCAGGTCTGCCTTGTTCAGGAATACCACAACGTAGGGGACACCCACCTGGCGGGACAGCAGGATATGCTCCCGGGTTTGCGGCATCGGGCCATCAGTGGCACCACAGACCAGGATCGCACCATCCATCTGCGCAGCACCGGTGATCATGTTTTTTACATAGTCGGCGTGGCCCGGACAGTCAACATGTGCGTAGTGGCGGCTCGGAGAATCGTATTCAACGTGGGACGTCGCAATGGTGATACCGCGGGCTTTTTCTTCCGGCGCGTTATCAATACCATCAAACGCTACTACGCTGCCGCCCCAGGTCTCTGAACAGACGCGCGTCAGCGCAGCCGTCAGGGTCGTTTTACCGTGGTCAACGTGACCAATCGTGCCAACGTTTACGTGGGGCTTGTTACGTTCAAACTTTGCTTTTGACATGACGAGCACTCCTCGTTAAAACTGGCACCTGAAACAAAAACACCACGGAGTATACCCGGGGAGAAAAACTGGAGCTCATAACCGGATTTGAACCGGTGACCTCTTCCTTACCAAGGAAGTGCTCTACCGACTGAGCTATATGAGCAAAAACACACTTAGACAGGCATTGGAGCGGGTAGCGGGAATCGAACCCGCATCATCAGCTTGGAAGGCTGAGGTTCTACCACTGAACTATACCCGCTACGCTTACAACACTCCGTCAAATAATAAAGTGTCGATTGACTGCTCAATCGACACCAACCCCGTCAGGGGGTAATTACCTTATTCACATTTGCTCGAGAAGATAGACCATTTAACCCTTTAAACACTATCCGTCTTCTTATGCCACCCTAGCTTATTTCTCAACAGTGATTACTTGCCTGCCGAGACACAGCGCTATTCGCGCTCCTGGGTAAGGCATATCAGGCACGTCAATCGATTGTGCCTGCCCTAAAAATCTGGTGCAGGGGGGTGGATTCGAACCACCGAAGCTTTCGCGTCAGATTTACAGTCTGATCCCTTTGGCCGCTCGGGAACCCCTGCGAAAAAGGCTGGACATTGTCCATGCCACCAGTTTGGCTGTCAAACAGATCGCCTAAACTGAACTAATTGGAGCTGGCGAGAGGAGTCGAACCCCCGACCGGCTGATTACAAGTCAGCTGCTCTACCAACTGAGCTACGCCAGCTCTATAAAAACCCCGCTATTAAATCGGGAGCGCGATTCTAGTGAAAGTTGACACTATAATCAACCATTGCCGCAATCTGGACGACTGTTTTCCACTTTTAAACCTGTCGTCACAGAAGCGGCCCCTCTTGCTGGGGATCTAAAATCGCCTTATTCAACCAAGTCCGAACCCACGCAAGCCCCATTGACAACCTGTCGTCCAGTATTTTCACCCTGCCGATCAAGGACATCTATCAGCTCTTTCGGTATCCGCTGGTCCGGGTACTGACGCAGCTGCAACCAAAGTTCCTCGCGCGTGCTGGCACGGGGAACGATCACCACGGGGTACCCCTGATCTGCCAGCGCCCGCCGATAGTGCTCCATATTGCTTTTATCACTGAATACCCCGAGGGTGATCCCATTCCTGTATTCACCTTCGGCAATCAGAAAACTATCAATCTCTTTGCTTCGCAAGTCTTTTAGCATCTTGCTGGCTTCCGCTTGAGAGCCGAGAGGCGGGATAATCAACCAATAACCCTCGCTTATTGTGGTGGTTCGCCAAACAAGCTCTTCACCAAAACGGTAGGGTGACAGCTGCTGATGGAGTTCCCGGGGATTGATATCGACCAGGGGACCGATAAGCAGGCAACGAGGGGGTTCTCCGCCATTATCGAGCGACAGGACACCAATAGCGGCGCCTGCATGGGTATTATCCAGAACCGGCTGCTGTTCAGGTGCCCCTTCAGTCGTAGCAGGCACCTCCCCCACCAACAGGAGCGAGGCATGTTTGTCACGCTCTTGATGCGCCGATCCGGTTTGCACGCCATCAAACTGGCCCGCACGAAAGGCGGCCGCGCTATAGAACCAATAGCCCGCCACGAGGTTGATTAAAATCAAAACAAAAAACAGCCAGCGCACTGGTCAATGCCTATGGAAACATGACGTCGAGACCGTCCAACACCAAATCGCGAACATAAATGCAACCTCCATCCAGTGCGCCTATCAATACCGGGCCGTCGCCGCCAGTGACGATAACTTTTACAGGCTGTGTATTTGCCTGCAACGTTGCCCTGGATGCTTCAATCATCGTCTTGATCATCAAATATGCGCCGTGACCTATCGCTTCACCAGTTGTTTTCCCCGGGGAACAATCCGTAGTCGAATCAGGCTCGAGCCGAATATTACTGGTTCCCAGATTAAGCGATTGATAGATCAGCGCAAACCCGGGCACGATGTAACCGCCGAGATGACGTCCTTGCCCATCGAGCAAATCCACCGTGATAGCAGTACCCGCATCCACGACGACACAGGCACCCTTAAACCGATCTCGCGCAGCCAATAGCGCCAGCCAGCGATCGACCCCCATGGAGGAAGGCTCAAGATAACCGCAGTGCACACCTGCGGCCTCACGGGTGGTTCTGGCCTGCTGCAACTGACTGCCCCACTGGACTGCCTGCTTCGCAAGCTCCTCGGTGATAGCCCTGCTGCCCACACTGGAAAGACGAATTCGAGTGGGAGGCCCCTCTGCCTCAACAGCCTTCAGCAGGCTTTTGATGTCTGTGACCGGCGGCCTGTAATCAGGCGCCCCATTCTTGATGACTCGCCATTTGATCCGGCTATTTCCAGCATCAATGTCGACAATCATTCTGCGCTCCTGACACTGATTTCTCCACCGCTGAAAAGCTTGATCTCGTCGCCAACCTCAAGTTTCAACGCCCCGCTCTCGTCCACGCCCCTGGCAACACCCTGAATCGTTTTATTCATCAGCAGCAGGCTGACCTTTCTGTCGGCATTGATATCGGATTGCAGCCATTCTTCACGATAGGGTTCAAATCCAGTCTCGTGAAAATTTGCCAGCAAGGCGATCATTTCTTCAATGATGGCAACCGCCAACTCATTTCGACTTACCGGCTTCCCTGATATTGAGCGGATGTCGGTCCACGGCTGATCGATAAGTTTACCGTTTTTATCGGGCATACCCAGATTGACACCGACCCCGATAATCACTTGGCAGAAGCCGGAGGGGTCGCCCAGAACCTCCAACAAAATACCGCCCACCTTTTTGTTTTCCAGGAATAAATCGTTCGGCCACTTGAACATCAGCCCGTCGACACCACAGAACTGGATCGCACGCCTTACGGCCACGCCAACCGCAAGACTCAGACCTTCGAGTACCTGCACACCACCGTCAAACCCCCAACCCAAAGAGAGATAAATGTTCCTGCCAAAGGGGCTGACCCACTGCCTCCCCCGCCGTCCACGACCTGCTGTTTGCTGTTCGGCAAGCACGATCAGACCGGTGGCATCACCCCGCTCAGCTGCATGCCGAACCAGATCATTGGTTGAGGACACAGACGACTCAATTCGCAATTCCTTGATAAGCGACCCGGAAGTCTGCGAAAGACTGTGGATCAGTGTATTTTTATCGAATAATTCCAGCTCTGTCATAAGACAGTAGCCGCAACCTCGGTGGGATTTAACATCAAGGCCCATTTGCTCGATTTTCTGTATTTGTTTCCAGACCGCCGCTCTTGAAATACCCAGCAGCCTGCCAAGTTCCTCACCCGAGTGAAAATGGCCATCACAAAGTATTTTCAGCAAACTATTCATGTGCGCCCATCAAACTCCGAGATTACGCCAGATAAACCGCACACCTATGATCAGCAATAACAATGCAAAACTGCGACGAAGAATCTCACCGGGCAGTCGGTGCGCGAGCCGCGCACCGACTCTCGCGAATATCGTACTGGCGACAATGATTCCAAAAAATGCCGGGAGATAAATAAACCCGACTGCCCCGTCCGGCAGATCCGGTTCACCAACACCCTGCCACCAGTATGTCAGCGCCCCACTAATCGCAATGGGCAGCCCGCAGGCAGCAGAGGTAGCCACGGCATTTTTCATCGGCACTCGCACCCAGGTTAAATACGGGACCGTCAGCGAGCCTCCACCTATCCCGAACAGGCTTGCGACAAAACCGACCACTGTGCCCACCATGCTCTGCCCTGCTCGACCCGGCATATTGGAACCACCGGAAGGACTGAGCGCAAATGCCATTTTCAATGCTACGAGACAAAGAAAGATACCGAAGGCAAGTTGCAGTGCTGTGCCAGAAATACTGACCGCAAAAACAGCACCCAGTGCAGCGCCAATACAAATACCGGGCGTCAACCACCCGGCAAGCGACCACAGGATGGCACCGTGTTTGTGGTGGGAGGAGATGGAACTCACCGACGTCACCACGATGGTGGCCAGCGATGTGCCTATAGCCAGATGCGTCAGCACCGCCTGAGGCATACCCTGGGCTGTGAACGTGAAAATAAGAATAGGAACGATAACAACACCGCCCCCCAGACCAAACAGCCCACTGATCAGACCTGCGGCGGCACCGAGACAAAGGTACAACAGGTAAATATCCACGCCAACTCCTGCATATCAGACTGCTCAGCATTATGCCCGAAATAAAAAATGAGAGAGACAAACATTAATATGAATAAGTTAGCAGTTATACACGACCGGTTTTCAGGAGACTTTTTTGAGAAGGGCTAGATAAAAACCCTTTTTTACTGCAGGAAAAGGCCTAACCGCAAAAGCGTTTTCACTTTTGAGTTCCAGCTGCAAGTGCACGTGCAATCCAGTGGTTTAAACCTGGCCTGGGATGCTCTCTGAATCATTCGGGAATTGTTCGCGCAAAACCTCTTCCAAAGGCGCGGGGCGGGCAAGTTCATAGCCCTGGGCATAGTCGACACCAATCTCTATAAGAATGTCCAGAATAGCCTTGCTCTCAACGTACTCCGCCACCGTTTGGAACCCCAAGGCATGCGCCAGATCATTGATCATCTTGACCATCGTGTAACTGGCCTTATCCTTGGCTATGTCTTTGACCATTGAGCCATCTATTTTCAACATATCGATGGGCAAGGATTTCAGGTAAGGAAACGATGAAAAACCACTGCCAAAATCATCCAAAACAACTTGTGCACCTGTTGCTCGTATGGACGTCATGAAATAGCAGGCTTCGGCAATATTCCTAATGGTGGCGGTTTCAGTGATTTCAAACTTGATTTTTCCAGGGGCTATAGATTCATTCTCAAGTTCGGCAATAATGAAATCGAGCAGCGATCGATCAGCAATAGACGCACCTGACAGATTGATACTAAACCCACCGATTTGTTGAATTCGTTCCGGGTTACACTTGATCCAGTCGAAGACCTTGTTAATCACATAACGATCCAGTCTTGCAGATTGATTGAACCGCTCGACAGAAGGTAGGAAACGGGCAGGTGAAATTATTTCACCCGTTACGGCATCAGAGAGCCGAATCAATACCTCGAAATGACAGACCTCCCTTTTTCTTTTTCCCGAATACCGTTTTAACGGGACAATAGGCTGTAGATAAATCCTGAATAGATCATCAGCCAATGCGGCATTAATCTTCGGCACCCAGTCAACTTCAGTTCTGTGCCGGGATACACCTTGAGTGCCTTCATGATAAAAATGGATTCTGTTTTTTCCCTGCTCTTTTGCGCTATAACATGCCACGTCAACCTGTTTGAGCAACTCTGTTGAATCATGTTCGTGTCCAGATACTTCCACAATACCGATGCTGGCACCAACCACATAGGACTTATCATCCCAGACAAACTCCAACTTCTGTATGCTATTTAATATATTGGACACTATTTTGTCTGCATGCCTCGAGTCGCAGTCAAATAGAATCAGACCGAATTCATCTCCACCCAGGCGGGCTGCAACGTCGTTGGCACGGATTCCCTCCTTCAAAACTTTTCCTATACCCTTGAGCAACAGGTCTCCTGCCAAGTGCCCACTGGTGTCGTTCAAGACCTTGAAATGATCAAGGTCTATGAAACATAACGAGTGAACGGATCCATTTTGTTTGGCTGCGTATACAGCCTGATCAAGTTTTAATTCAAATGCCTTGCGGTTCGTGAGGCCTGTTAAGTGGTCATGCGATGCTTCGTATTTTAACTGCTTGGTTAGTGCCCTGGCTTTTGAAATATCTTCCTGTATACCCACGTAATTAATAATACAGCCGTCTTGGTCTTTAATTGGAAATATCTGACTTCTTGCCCAGTAAGTACTACCGTCTTTCCTCGAATTTTCTAATTCACCCTGCCACTGATCACCGACCCCAATTTTACTCCACAACGAGTTGTAGGTTTTTTTAGGTGTATTGCCCGAGCTGTTGATATTCATTTTTTGACCGATAAGCTCTTCCTGAATATAACCACTCATTTCACAGTATCGCGGATTTACGTATTCAATCCTGGTTTCCCTGTCTGTTATTACAACCGCATTTGGACTGGACTCTACCACTGCAGACAGTTTACTCAGGCTTTCCTGATTACTGAGTATTTCAATTTCCGGGGCAGCTCGAAGGGCGATGATCCTCAGGAGATGCCGTGTCAGCTCTCCTTCGGGGGGATCTATTGGAGCATCGTAAAGTACGTTGATCAGGCCAAGAACCTCGCCCGAAGATGAATACAGGCAGACACCAACGTACGCATGAGCGCCCCCATCCTGTTCCGCCAGCAACGGGTTGTTCGGATATGCCTGCTGAAGCTGATCAAGAATTAGATGGTCATCGTTTTTAATCGTCGCACTGCAAGGCGTGCCAGCTAGCGGGTAACAAATGCCATCAACGTGTTGGCCATTGGACAGAAAACTAATGGTCTGGATAGCATCTTTAGTGGCAGTCAGTTTCCCAATTGTAATCCACTGGGCTTTCAAATCCCGAGCAAGTAGAAGAGCCAATGAATCGAAGAAATCCTGTCGAGTCTTTGAGAAGCTTTCCTTCATAACGTTTATCAGCGCTCTTCGACCAACCGTCTCCGAGGTAACGTCACGTATGGTTGCGATTGTGATATTCCCTTCTGGCCCTATTATCGGACTCAGAAATACTTCGACATATATTTTCTCGCCCATTCTATTGAACAGGGAGTATTGCCTGCGGGATTTCCCCATGGGGCCGGGAGAAGGTTTTTTTATAAATATTTCTCTGAAGCGGCTGTATAGTTGACGCAGACTTGAAGGTAGCAGGTCTTCAACAGTCATTTTAAGAAATTCGTTTCGATGATAACCGAATAATTCCTGAGCTTTCTTATTCACCTGTACGATTTTGCCATTTTCTTTAATGGCTATCATTGGATCGTGAAGAACTGCCAAAAAAGAAAGTATCGATTCTGAATGTTCAGGTTTGTGGTTCTCATAAAAGCTATCCACCGTCCCACTCCCATAATCAAACAGAATAAAAATGACTGCACTGCAGACTTGAAAAAATTTTAATTATATTGACGCATATTTTTAAGCATATAAAACGTCTTAAATGAAGATATATTGTTAATTTAATGTGTGCAATAGCGGGCTAAAATAACTTTACCAAACCGACAAATTAAACTGAAATTAATCTATGCCAACCCCATTAGTTAATTGCATTCAGGCCATAGTCCAAAGATTATTGGGTCTTTGCGCTACGCGGTAAAAACGGAACATAATTACCCCACCACCCGCCCCTCTCAGCTTCGCCATGCCATCGGCCGATAGAGGACAGAAACATACAAACACCATCTTCTGACGAGTGAGAAGTGCCGCGTTTTGGCACAAGCCCAACCGTTTTCATACCGGTTTAACAGCGGGCAAAAAAGTAGCTATTACAGTTAGTCGAGAATAAGGGCACCAGGGAGGCATCAACTGGTGCTGTTTGCACCCAGGCCACCGGCCTCACCAACCCGACTAGATTAAAAATAAAAAAAGGCCCAACCGAATTAACGATTGGGCCTTGGGATAGAACCTGACGATGACCTACTCTCACATGGGGAGACCCCACACTACCATCGGCGCTAAGCGGTTTCACTTCTGAGTTCGGGAAGGGATCAGGTGGTTCACGCTTGCTATTGTCGTCAGGAAAACTGGCTAGAGTACAAAGCGGTCACAGCAGCCAAACATGGCCAACAGGACAACTATTGCGTTGCACTCAAATTAAGTCGATAAAAATGTTAAAGCAGCGAGTGATTCTTGGGACACATGTCCGTAATGCAATCATTTCTATTATATGGTCAAGCCTCACGGGCAATTAGTACTGGTTAGCTCAACGCTTCGCAGCGCTTCCACACCCAGCCTATCAACGTCGTAGTCTTCAACGGCCCTTTAGGGGACTCAAGGTCCCAGGGAGATCTAATCTTGGAAGGGGCTTCCCGCTTAGATGCTTTCAGCGGTTATCCTGTCCGAACGTAGCTACCGGGCAATGCCACTGGCGTGACAACCCGAACACCAGAGGTTCGTCCACTCCGGTCCTCTCGTACTAGGAGCAGCTTTCCTCAAATCTCCAACGCCCACGGCAGATAGGGACCGAACTGTCTCACGACGTTCTAAACCCAGCTCG
>OJEP01000009.1_pt1 | contig 211701 bp, 188 predicted proteins | sample 1593761 | NCBI WGS metagenome assembly OJEP01 (sample SAMN05416783, study PRJEB24817) | seawater metagenome | isolation source: Sea water | place: Canada:Atlantic | collected 2013-11
ACTGCGGGTTTTAGTGGCATGATTAATTAGTGAGCACTCATGCGGTTGCCCTGATGTATGACCCGTCTTTGTTTCCCGATTGACACCTGTTTACAATGTCATAGTTAAACCACATTGGATTAAAATATGAAGGGTTGGAAAACTCGAAGCCATCGATCACCACAAAGCCCGAATTAGAAGCAGAATGCTCAAAAGCTAAATCATAATTTGTGGTAAATAATTTAAGTCTTTTTTGCTGAGCACTTCTTCTTCCCACAGCTCTTAAAAATTTATCGTGGCTGGTCCATTTTGCCTCATCGCTAATTAGATCGGTAAAGTCTGTTTTTTCCAATATTATTTTTTTAGCTTTGTTGAGAAAGTTTTTGACCTGCTTGGTTCTAGTTGGTGATAAGTCACCTACAGCTAGAGAGGAATCACAAAGAGACAGTAGCAATTCAATATCGGGTTCAGCATTTCCCTGCGCATTTTTCTTTGTCTGAAGTTTATTATAGTTTGTTGCAGCTAATGTCAGACTAAATAAATCAGGATTAGCTTGTATGCACGCTTCCCAAAGGTGCCACATGCTTGGTGCAATATATGGCTGGTCTCGTTCATTAAAAGTTAGCGATGTTCCTGAACCTGCTAATACAATTAAGTTATCAATATCTAAAGTCTTATTGATGAACTTTAAAAGCGGCTTTAGATCTTCATTGGCTTCATCATTTATTTCGATTTCCTTCGGCTCTCTTTTCCCTGATATATCGCTTTTGGAGATGTCAGCTGAAATAAATTTTATTTTCACAGGCTCGCGCATTCTTCTTCCCTAAATTATTCTTTAGTATTTTTGGTTAATTCAGTGTAGTTTTTTCGCAAAAACTCCAAGCCATCAGAACTATCGATATTGATATTTAGTTGTTGTCTTATAAACTCTAGGCGATGCTTACATTCATTTATGAGCTCCCCCCAAGTTTTTACCCAAATAGTAATGCCTCTGGCGCTATGCAAAATACCTCGGTCTAATTTGTCACTACTGAGCCTATGTTTGGTATAAGAATCCAATTCATTTGAGATAATCCAGAAGTGCCAATTAGTATCTATAGTATTGAATCGTTCATCATCAGCTACCGCAAATGCGTATGATTCGATTTGATTAATCTCTTTTTGTCCTATTTTTACTTTAGGTGCTTTCAATTCAACAACTAAGTGCTCACGCTCTGTAGGATGATTTCGGGCAATATTTCTGGTTAGCATTAAATCTACAATACCAACCGAGTCATCTAATCTTTTCACTGGTGTATCTGTGACAATCTCAATGCCCTGATTATCTAAATGCTTACGTAATACCTGTGTTAAAGATTGGTCGCTTACAGATAGCGCAAATTGTTCACCGAAGATCCAAGTATTGTCTTCTATTATTTTGTGCAACTGGCTTCGCTCTTTGAGCGCTTTCTTTAGTTCAGGATTAAATATTATTTCTTCAATTCCAGCTAAAAACTTTAATCTGTCGGTTATAACTTTTGTGGTGCTGATAATGGCCGAAAGAGATGCATCTTTGAGTAACTCTGCAAAGTCTTTTTGTTTTTGTTCACTTAGACTCAGTACTTCAGTCAAAATTGTGTGAAGATCACTGGGTTGAGTTGAGACAATTTGCTTTAGCAGACTCAATTGTAACTTCTTCAATTGCAATGTTGATTTGTCAAACTCAGGAACCAGTTCATTGATATTAAGCGCAAGGAAATCAAACATTTGCTTTTCAGCAACTTCAACATGGCCACTAACAGCATTTATATATGGATAGACATTTTCGGTTTTCCATTTTTCCAATTGATCTGAGGATTGCTCAATTTTTCTTCTTATCAAGTAATCTTTGATATGTTTAGTAGCTTCTTCTATTGGCGCTTTCAAAGATGTTTCTAATTCACCTAAACCAAGCGTACCTTGCCTGTTTAGCTCCGTAATATGATCAGATTTCAAATATGCAGAAAATGAAACACTCCCGCTTCCTTTAACCTTTTTGTCTAGTGGTAGTAGAGGAAAACCCGCTTTGTTACATAGCTGAATTTGATTTCTTGTTGATATTTTCCATTCAATTATTTGAAGTTCATAATTAAATTCTTTTCCCTCATAAAACACCTTAGGTAACTCAATTACTTCTGTATTAGATATTACAGAATCAGGATCGATACGCACTCCATCAATATAAAGCATTACATCTTTGTACGTGGATAAGTAGGTAGCAAATGTCGAAGTAAGATGTTCTGCGAGTCGACCATTAGTTAATGAAGGAAATTCTTTCAACGGTTCATAAATAGAGACTTTAGTTCCCGGTGTAGTAATTTGGCTTGGTGCTTGTGGACTTAAGGAGAAAGCCTTCTTGTTATCTGCAAATCCTTGTATTTTATATTCAAAAAAAACATCATCTTTTGAGTTGAATCTTGTATTCCACTCAACGACTCGACCAATTGAAAAAGATTTGAATCTGCCTTGGCCTTCTTTTCCGTGTAGAGCCCTGCCTTTTGGTGAAAGACCATGGGTACTCTTCCAAGAGCCTCCAAGTCCCTTAAAATAGGTTGATGCTTTATCATAGTGAATTCCATGGCCATCGTCTTTTATATGAATGGCAGATAGCCCCATATCATCAGCATCTACTAATACTTCCACTTTGTTGGCATCTGCATCTACAGCATTCCATACTAATTCAGATATAGCATTTAGAGCGTTGGCCTTGGATACCTTATCTAAATGATCTCTCTGTACTTCTACTTGAATTTGCTTGCTCATAAACCTTCCTTGATTATTAAATTAGTTCTGTATTTAAGCCTGCTCCCTTAAGTCTTGCGGTTAAATTTCGCATTTTATTGAATTCTGTGCCCAGACTTTGCTTTAACCCCATTTCCTCACAGAACTCTTTCGCAGTAACGTGCATTAATTCATCAGCGAATTTAATCATTTGTAGGTGAAGCTCAGCCATGTATTGGTTACGAGGTGCTTCAGCTAAAGCCTGTTTTATCTGCTTGAAAATCAATTTATTAGACATTGATAAAGACTAGATTTTGACCGTTTAGCTAAATTAGCTAATTTAGCAGCAATAAGCAAAGACTTAAATGGAGTTAGCTGTGGGAAAACAAAACGGGTAATTCTTACTTTCTGAACATGATGACGTTTTTGTGGCGCTAGCGGGTGCGTCTGAAAAAGCGTTTGCGAGTAAAAATAAACCCGAGATGAAAGCCTTCAAAAAGGTAAAGTAAAAACCGTATGAAAACATATAAAGGAATAACGCGGTATGGCTAGTAGACCTGCTTTCATCTCAATGAAAGACTTCCCTTTTGTTAGGGAAGTCTTGGTTGAACTTAAGTGGTATGCCGGCTTCGCTGTGTCGCAGAAACAAAAATCAGTTGTGGAGTTCTATTAAGCTATTGATGCACTAGTGTTGGGAAAGTCGCCCTTAGAAATATCGTCGAAAAGTACTTTGGAACTAGGTACTGCCCTTAGTGCATTCAATTTAAATTTGATAGGGAGGTAGCATGTCTACAAAGACTGAATAAAAAAAGCGCACACTGAAACGTGTTCAAAAGTGGGCTGGTAACTCACATGATGCGGTAGTTTGGCATGAGTCAGAGAGACTAGCTTCACTTGGCTGTACGCCTATCCAAGCAGTTGATGATGGCCATTACGAGGCTTTGATGGCGTACTTAGACGCCATCGCAATAGGAGGCTTTGCCTAACTCCTTAGCAGCCTGACAGGTTAGGTCAAAACGATCTGGGAAAAGTGCACGATTGAGTACAATCACTAAATCTTATCCATTCCTGCTTTAATTGTTTTACGAAGTCTGGTGATAAATTCTCTCTTATCTTCGTAGGCAAAAAACTCACTTCCCTCATAACGTGTAAGCTCATTTTTCGAATGCGCATAGGATTCAAGATAGAATGCATCCTTTAGTGAATTGCACTTCACTTTACCCAACATAACGAATTCTATCGGAGCTAGCACCCCACCAGCTAACTGTTTAGCTCGCTTTACAACATTGTTCGTAAGGCCAATCTTAATGTGACCGCCAATTGGATTATTATCATTTGTTCTATCGACAAACTCTCCCCAGTAAACATAGTAATCGGTACCTTTCCCCATTGTATCTTTCGCATCGCGAGAGTGCATTTTCATCAATCTCAAGTATGCATCGGATACATCCATGCCAGACTGAAGTAGTTTAATGAGTTCTAATTCATGCTTAGCAAGAAATCGCTTTATATTAGACTCGAGAGCCTGTTCTTTGATGGCTTTTTTAAGCTTTTTCTTAGCTTCCTTCGGTGAGTTCTGAAGTCGTTTTTTTTCTGCTTTTTGTTTCGACTTCAAAGCTTCATTTTTCTGTAAAGTTTTACCTTTAAAGCCTTTAACAACGCTCGGATAAACTTTGTATTCGATTGAGTCCCAAGGGTACGCATAGATATCCTGAAGAACTTTGTCAGGGTCGTTTAGGCTCTTAACTAAGCCCTTACCAAATTCACCTTTACTGGTGCGGACCAACAAGCCTATTTTAGGAATGCTTGGGTCAATGAATTCCAACATTTTATGGATACAATGGAGCCATCGATTGATCGTGTGATGCTCGCCACCCGTTACTGCGCCAGCACCAGGGTTTCGTTTGTCGATTTCCCTTGCTAACTTACTATAACCATCTATTGTTGAATTAGTTTTAGCGGCCTCAACTAATATCGGCCAAGCGAGATAGGAGAACTTTTGCGACTTCTCCGTGATTTTACTGATGCTTCTAATATCACCCATCAAAATCCCTTATTTGGATTTGGTAAAATGATATTATATATACTCGACACTGTTACCGCTTAGTTAGGTATATACATACGTATTAACCTTGGAATACTATCGGTACAATATGAATATGGCTTTCAAAAAATTATCTCTTTTAAATACTAATTACGTTCCAACTATATTATGAAAAGATCTAACTTTATTTACATAGCACAGCTTAGAGTTGGTGGCTTTGCTTTCCAACTTTATTTGTAAGCCACAAGCCTCTTTTGTTGTACCATATTTTAGGTACCGTGAGCGCAGTCGCTTTTTTGCTGACGTGGTACGGGTTAGCAAAGCAAATCGCTAATATAGAGGCGCTTCGCAAAAGTCATCAGCCCGCTACCCAAAGCTTGTCGGTAAACCAGTTTGCCTCAAGCTTTTTTGCGTTTTATGCCAATTTTATTTTCGGTATTGCGATAGAGCCGCTTAGTCATTATCTAGTCTGGACTCGCTTTGGTGCGCTCCTTCTGATATTGGCAATCCTTTATCAGATTTGGCGAGACAGGCGGTCAATCTCAACGGGTTTTATCGTCAGTTTGTGTGCCGTTGCTTTGGTGATAGGGCTCTGTTCTATAGGCTTTCGGCCTTACCCCAATCTGGCCAAAATCGGGGCCAACAGCTTAATGTTGGTAGTAACCGTGCTATTAGTACAAGGCACGCTACACCAAATAATGGTGCTAAGGCGCAATCGCATTATAGGCGCGCTATCGCCAACTCTATTTCGCAGTATTCTAATTAAAGATGTCACTACACTCGCGTTCGCGTTTACCATGCCGTTTGCCGTCGCTTGGCCCCTTATTTTACTTAATGGGGCCAGTGTAATAACACGTGGAGGCTTACTCATTCAAATGAGTAAAATCAAAAATAATGGGGCCAGAGTTAGTTAAAAGGGCGAGTTAAATGAGTGAGCTAACCGGGCTTTTTAGCCAAGAAAATAGTGTGTTTACTGCCTTTACCCTTGCGTGCTCTGGCAATACGAGTACTCACTACGTAGCCTGCATTTTTTAAGCGTACTGAAAACAAGTAATCAGGCCCAGCAGACCATATGGCTAGCATGCCATTGGGTTTTAGCACTTCATAAATATCTTCTAAACCATCGATTGAATAAATCCAATTATTGTCAGAATGGGTTAACCCTTCAGGGCCATTGTCTACATCCAATAATATGGCGTCGTAGGTGGGTGTTTTAGTATTTAAAAGGTGTTTTACATCACCTACTTTAACATTCGTTCTAGGGTCTTGAAGTGGGTTTTTAGCGCAGTTACCCAGTGGGCCTTTGTTCCATTCAACCACCTCAGGAATTAACTCAGCCACAGTGACTTGCGAACTAGGTGTCACTGCTTTTAGCGCCGCTGCAAGGGTGTATCCCATCCCTAAACCGCCGACTAAAACGTGAGCGTTAGGTGTGGATTTAAGATGCTCGCAGCCCATTTGAGACAGCTCTTTTTCTGAGTTGTATACACGGCTATTCATCAACTCGCCACGAATACCGGATAGGCGAATACTGAATTCTTCATCTCGCTGAGAAAACGTTAATTCACCACCATTATTTGGAATTTGAGCTGTACCTAATTTAACCCATGGAACCATTTGTAGGCTTTTCCTTTTGACCGCAATTTTTTGCTTGAACTGAATCTAGGCGCGCAGAATAGCACATTTGCCGAGCATTGATGGAGTTAGCGCCTTTAAAGGCGCAAAGTGAAAATTGAGTAAATAGGGGCAGTGTTTATTAACCTTAAAAATACACTGACCCCATATTCTTTTTATCGCCTTTTATCGGCGATACATAGCGGGTTCACCCTTTTTAGGGGTGCTGTTTTTGATAAACTCACGTAAGTCTTGATTAGACTGTTTTAAATCGTCTCGTCGCAAGTACATCATATGCCCGCTTCTATAGCCTTTAAAGCTTAAACGGTCTTGCATAATGCCGCTTTGATCAAGCTGCCACATGGTGTATTTGGCATCAAAATAGTTGGTGGCCCCGTCGTAGTAACCTGCTTGAATCATCACATTTAGGTATGGGTTTTGTGCCATGGCAAGACGTAGGTTTTCGCCAGATTTATTGCCACTTCTGTCCCACGGGTGAACATCGCCAAACATATTGTATTTGGTGTCAGTTTTGTAATTTAACTCTTCTCGCAAGTAGTAATTAATGGCGGGAGTAAACGAATGTAGCCACGACGTTAGTTCGGCCCAGTAATCGGGTCTATCACCCGCTTGCTTAGCATCTATACCCAAATAGCGGCTATCTAAGCGGCCGAGTGTTTTACCTTCATCACGAAGTAACGATTTCCAAAAATAAGCGGTAGTTACATCAAGGTTGTTTTGTGAAATCGCGTCTTGTGATAAGCCTGAATAACGTGCCATTTTTGCAAGCACATCGCGTTTTTCCTCAGCACCAATAAAGCCACCTTTCGCCAGCGCTGGAATAAGTGTGTTGATGGTGAAATCTTCTACTTCAGGAAGCAGTTCGGTTAAGTCTTTATTTTGGAGTTCAGGGTCTAACTTTTTGTGATACCAGGCGGTTGCAGCGAAATAAGGTAGGCGATTCGCGGCTTTTACTGGTCCATTGCGTTCAATACCGATATCGGTAGGTGATACTAATATTACGCCATTTAAATACATCCATTGGCGGTTTTGTAATTCAAGGGCTAAGCCCGAAACCCGTGTAGTACCATAGCTTTCACCAATGAGGTATTTAGGCGAACGCCAGCGGTTATGGCGAGTAACAAAGGTATTTACCCAATCTGCAAGATAGCTGATATCAGCGTTGACGCCAAAAAACATGCTCTTCTGTGCGTCCTTTGACGGTATTTCACCTGCTTCATTCTTAAGTACGCGGCTGTAACCAGTATTAACGGGGTTAACAAATACGATGTCGGCCACATCTAATATTGAATACGGGTTGGTTTGCACACCGTAAGGCTGTACTGGGTAGCCTTCATCATCAATATTTAAAATTCGAGGGCCAGTATACGCCACGTGCATCCATACTGATGCTGAACCCGGACCACCGTTAAAAGAGATGACAAGCGGGCGAGACCCATTGTCTTTTATATCGGTGCGCTGATAGTAGGTGTAAAACAAGGTCGCGACCGCGTCATCCTTGCTATTCCACACCGGTTGCGTGCCTGTTGTAGCGCTGTATTTCACGCGCTTACCTAATATTTTAGTTTCATGCTCGGTTACTACACTACTATCGATATCGATAGTGCGTTTATGTGTTTCTGCCGCTTGGGTAGTTACAGCGAACAATGCCACTAAAAAAAACCACATAGCTTTGCTTTTGATTATTGAATTTATTGAGTTCATCGCGTTTTCTTTTCGTTGTTATTCATTTAATAAATGCCACGTACCTCACTATACCTTGCCGCAGAGGTATAGTGATATTTGCACGACAAAATAGCCAATATTTCCGACTTATACCTATGTGCCTTCCAGCTGAATAGAAAGTGATGGCATAAGCGAGTGTAGCTAGGAAATGCGCGAAATCCCAAATGCTCGTGCTAAGAAACTCAGCACTAAACTGAGCAAGAAGCTAATTTGCACATTCTATCGATGTGATGTTATAACATAATCAATGCGAATTGATAAATAGTAAGGCTCTATTAAATGGACCCTTTGAAATCATATTCTTAGTTTACTGTTAATAAGGTAATCGAATGAAAACGCCAATCATTCCATCAAATTACGGGCAATGGGAACATTGCATTATAGAAGAGTGTGGTATTCCACTGACGGTATCTTTTGTCGATGAGCGCATCGCAGCAATGAGCGATGTGAAGAATGAGTACACACGACATTTTTTGAATTGCTACGGTAAAAATCATTACGACAATACGATGCGTTGGTTGATGCAAGCGAAGGAAACATTGTCATGAATCAGATAGTCGATAAGCAACAGCTTTTAGATGCCCCTACAGAAGAATATATGAACGAGGCCCAGCTTGATTTCTTCAAAACGCTACTTACCGATTTAAAGAGGAAAACAATGTTGCATATAGAGGAAATGAAGGTTCAATTAAGTGATCCTCCTGAGATAAATGATGATGTAGATCGAGCGCAATACGAGGAGGATTCGCGCATCGGTTTGCGCATTATGGATAGAGAAAGAAAGCTCATACGTAAAATAGACAAATCACTGAAGCGTATTTCAGATGGTGACTTTGGTTATTGCAAAGAGACGGGTGAACCTATTGGCATACCTCGGCTTTTGATTAGACCAATTTCAGAATATTGTGCAGACGTTAAACAAGTTAATGAAGGAAAAGAGCGCCATTTTCAACGAGAGCGAAAGTAACTTAAAAGGCCATTTATGGATGGCCTTTGTTTATTTTAAAAGCGCTAAGCGTTAGTGTTCACACGTTATGTAGATCAAAATTTATAAAAAGGTATATTCATGAAAAAGCCCTATTTAGCGGTCTCTTTACTCTTTTTTTCTAGTGTAGGGTTTGCAGTAAATGCACAGCAGCATGTGCACGGGCAAGGCGAGCTTTTAGTTTCTCAAGAGGGCAGCATGCTTCACCTTCAGCTTGTATTACCTGCCGCAGATGCCCTTGGTTTTGAGCACGAGCCTGAAACGACCGAGCAACTAAGTAGTCAAAATTTGCTTGCCGAAAGGTTCACCTTAAATACCAACGTGATAGATGTGGAGGGTAAATGCGAGTTAGTGGGTGTTGAGCACACATTAGAAGCGCATGATGACCATAATAAGAGCGACCATGAAGATGCTCACGAAGCGCACTCGGGTGATCACGACGAGGCGCACAAGAACGAGCATGCTTTGCACCAGGAACATGACGAGGATGAAGGGCACGAAGAAGAAAATCATCAAAATATTGAAGTTGAATATCAATTTCACTGTGATGATGCGGTGTCTGGCATTACCGTTACCCTATTTGAATCGATGCCATCGCTAAGTGCTATCCAAGCTCAGTGGATCACTGAACGTGGACAAGGTCTTTCTGAGTTATCTGCCGGTCAGCCAACGTTACGCTGGTAAGCTAAAAATCTGGTAGGTTAAAAATAAGGAACCATACTGAATGAATTTTCAAAAAATAAGCGATAAAGCTGCCATAGCACTGTCTATGCTATGCGTGGTGCACTGCTTATTATTTCCTGTTTTATTACTTCTTCTCCCGCCGCTAGCGGGCATATTAGCTTTAGATGACGAGTTGTTTCATAAAACGTTGCTGTTTTTCGTAGTGCCCATCAGTGTTATTGCACTCATGATGGGCTATCTTTACCACCGAAATCACACCATGCTTTTGGTGGGTGGTGTAGGGCTATCATTGCTTATTTTAGCCGCAGTGTTAGGGCACGATGTGTTGGGCGAATACGGTGAAGTGGTGTTAACGGTAATAGGGTCTAGCTTTATTGCATTTAGCCATATTCGAAACCTAAGGCTACGCCGCCAAACAGATAATGAAACCGATTACCCGCACATCATTACACATAAATAACGGCGTCCAGGAAGGGTGTGTATGACATCAGGCAAGCTTGAAAAATTAAGTGCTATTCCAACCAATATTATCAGTGGTTTTTTAGGTGTAGGGAAAACAAGCGCCATTTTATCCTTACTAAAGGCTAAGCCAGAGCATGAGCGGTGGGCTGTTTTAGTTAATGAGTTTGGTGAAATTGGTATTGATGGTGGCTTTTTTGAGGGCGTACATACCGAACAAAGCGGGGTGTTTGTGCGTGAAGTACCCGGCGGCTGTATGTGCTGTGCTTCAGGGTTGTCTATGCAAATTGCGCTTAATCAGTTACTTGCACGCGCTCGACCCCATCGTTTACTCATAGAGCCTACGGGGCTAGGGCACCCAAGGGAAGTCTTAGAAGTGTTATCAGCCGAGCATTATCAAGAGGTGCTCCATATTCAACAGAATATCACCTTGGTAGATGCCCGAAAGCTGACAGATATACGCTATACACTGCATGAGACTTTCAACCAGCAAATTGATGTTGCGGATATTGTCGTAGGTAACAAAGAAGATTTGTACCAAGGAGAATCTAAACAGCTGCTCATTGATTACGTTGCTAACCGCCGCGACCCCATGCCAAATATTGTTTTTGCACAGCATGGCAAGTTAGCGCTATCGTTGCTAGAGGGGGCTTCCGATGTGGTTAAAGCAATGAAGCAACCTATACCTCGTCATTCTCATGGTGACGAATATCACACCCATGTAAACACTGGTAGCGATCAACACGATCATCACCACCATGAGCACAATCAAGCTAGTAATATTAACGAAGCGCCCCTACCTGAAATCGGCTTTGTTAAAATTGAAAATAGCGGAGAAGGCTTTCAAAGTATGGGGTGGCGTTTTTCACCTAATATAGTCTTTAACCGAAACGCGTTACATGAATGGTTAGGCAAGCTAAAGGTGGAAAGGCTTAAAGCAATAATGATCACCCATGAAAGTATTTTTAGCTACAACATTGTAGACGATGCAATATCAGAAAAAGAATTGGATGATTGTCTAGAAAGCCGCATAGAAGTAATTATTAATGAATTGGATGCTTGTGAAGCAGATACTTCTAAATCGAACGCCGGTGACATTAGCGAGCTGTGGGAGCAGCAATTAGTTGCATGTCAGCTAGATGAAAACTAAATGCACTCTGCATTAAATGTTTACGAAATGCTCACTAAATTCACTTTAAATGCTTAGGAGAATAGCTAACGCAAACCTGTCAGCGTTTGTGAAAAATAGCATCTATTGTTCTTGATAAACCTAGTGAGCTCGAAAGTCATCAGGCTGACCATGGTAAGCCTCAATGTCGAACACGTTAAGGATATACGCTGAGGTTCCAAGGGGGTCTTCAAACATACCCTGTTCTAAAATACCCGTTAACGTAAATGCATCGGCTAAATTGTGATGGGCAAATCCATCGGGCAGTTGTACAAAAATAATTTGATTGGGTGGTGGAGGGGGGAAGTGAATACAAGCGCCGTAGTAAGGCACCACGAAAAAGCTTTGTAGTGTGCGATCTTCATTCACTTCTATCGGTACAATAAAGCCGGAAATAGAAATCGCTTTGCCTAAAATGGTGTGTACTATATTGGTTGAGTGAAGGGCTGAAATGTAATTTTCATCGCTACTGGCTTGAATAGATAATAGCAATTGATTCGTTATAGACTGAACGGTGCCGATTTGGGTAGGCGATAAGTCACTTGTGTCGTTCCCTGATTGATATCGACGTAAGGTGGCTTCTTCTTGTTCTGGCAGTAAGTCTTGCCAACCTAAGCGCATTACACTTTTTTGTTCAACTTCTTGGCTGAATAAGGCCTGTAACTGAGGGTTGCTGGTCTGATAAAGTGCTTCGCTAGTGTATAACTGATGTTTTATGCTGGGCCAATATAGTTGAACTAGCCTAGTGAATACACTGCCAGCCACTAAGAAAACGAAAAGAAGTAGTACTATCTTCAATGGTTTGCGCTTAGCGTTAACTGCAGCCAGCTCGTTTTCTTTAGCAGCGACTTTACTCACTCCTTTATCCACTTTTTATGCTGAGCGTAGTTCAATTTTCTGACTCAGTGAAAAAGGCTTCCCATCACTTAATCCATTTATTTGGATAGAGATGTGCGATTGGCCTGGTCGCTTTACCGTAAACGTTAAGTTATAAACGCCAGAGTCTTGTTCCAGTAACACAGCGCTATCTCCCACTATTTCTACGCCATCACTACCTATAAAACTAACGTTTACATCACGATAGCGTAGCGGTATCACGTAAGATATTTTCGCTGTGGCGGCTTCATCAACAATAACGTCTACCTGTTTAGCGTGTTTAACCGACAGGGTTTTGAACGCCGACGCCTGATAATGTTGCTGAGCAAGGGGGTGTAACCGATTAAAACCAAAGCCCAAATTACCGCCGCCATGTAGGTCGCAAGCATGTGCGGCAGAAACAACCGTTAAAGAGGCTAGCAGGGCAGATAATAGTTTATTAAATCGTGTCATCAATTATCCCTCGTATGGTTTCACATTGACGTGCTCTAAACGGTACGCCGCGGTGCCCATCGCATTTTCAGTGGTGTCGATAGCCAAGGTGCCTTCGAACCAGAATGGATCGTACAAACTTTCCAGTTCAACACCTTGCTCAATACTCACGTAAATAATTTGATTGGGCGGTGGTGGAGGCATGTGAATGCATGCACCGAAGTAAGGTACGATAAAAAACTCTGTGACCATTTGCGATTCGCTGCTTTCAAGCGGAACAATAAAGCCAGGAATACGGATGGGTTTATTCTCAAAGGTTTTAACGACTTGCGTTGATGTCAGCGCTTGTTGAAAGCGATTGGTAGTTTCGTTATCAAAATCTTGATTGCCAAAGGCTTCCACGGAATCTTCTTGAGAGCCGTCTTCAATACCAGCTAAATAATCTGGTGGATTTAACAGCGCCGCCAAATCTTCTTCAGGCATTAACTGCGTCCATTCCACCTCTTGATAGTCAGATGCTTCGATATCTTCAGCATATGTTGTAGGATAAAAAAGCATGCCTGTTATCGCGACAAAAATACCAATGCGGGCGCGTAAGAAGAACTTCATCATTTTATTTAGCCAAGAATTATTATAACGGTTAGTATAAAACGTTATAACATAACATGGCTGGGTTGTACATTTGTCGTCTGACTGAGCGTGCCCTTATAGCAAAGTAGGCTTAGTTTTGGCTTGAATGGCGACCTAAAAGCGTTAGTGTCAGCTACATCCACTCTTACGCAAACATCGCGTAATGCAAAAAGGAGATGATTCACATTGTCAGCAGCACCAGAGCAACCTTTGAAAAATGAAGCACACGCTAAAAAGGCAGTGCCTAACCACGGCAATGCTATTGCGCTTAATGACGTTAAATATCATTACGCAGGTTCAAACAGCAGTGGGCTGCATATACCTACGTGGAAGGTGAATTACGGTGATCGTGTTTTCTTACATGGTCATTCAGGCTCTGGCAAAACCACCTTGCTTAATCTGTTAGCAGGGGTGCTAACGCCACAAAGCGGCGAGTTATCGTTACTCGGCAAGCCATTTTCCGCCTTGCCTGCCAGGCAGCGCGATAAGTTTCGCGCGCAGCATATCGGCGTGGTATTTCAGCAATTCAATTTGATTCCCTACCTAAGCGTGCTTAAAAATATTGAGCTGGCCACATATTTCGCAAAAGCTGGCAAAACCAATGTAGCCGATGCGGCCGAAGCGTTGCTGATAGGGCTTAATTTGCCCGCTACTATTCTTCATCAGCCCGCTAATTCACTGAGTGTAGGCCAGCAGCAGCGGGTAGCCATTGCCCGTGCGTTAATCAACAAACCAGAAATATTACTTGTAGATGAACCCACATCTGCCTTAGACGCCGCCGCCCGAGACGCCTTTATGACCATGCTTATCGATATGTGTAAGCAGCACAACACGACACTGATATTTGTAAGTCACGATATGTATTTGAAAAAGTTTTTTGAAACCAGTGTAGAAATGTCCTCGCTAAAACAGTCTTCGCTTAAACAGCCAGCGGAGAGCATGTAATGTTAGTATCGTTAGCGTGGAGTAGTTTAGGTAGTCGCAAAAAATCAGTGATATTAACGTTTCTTTCGTTGCTGATTAGTATCAGTGTATTGCTAAGCGTTGAGCATATTCGCCAGCAGGCAAAAGAGAGCTTTAACCGAACTATTTCAGATGTTGACCTTATCGTTGGCGCCCCAAGCGGTCAGCTCAATCTCTTGTTGTATTCAGTGTTCAGGATGGGAAGCCCCACCAGTAACATCAACTATGAAAGCTATGAAGCACTGCAAGAAAGTCAATTAGTAGAGTGGGCAATTCCTATTTCTTTAGGAGATTCTCATCGCGGCTTTCGGGTAATGGGCACCAACGATAACTATTTTCAGCATTTCAAATTTGGGAACAAGCAAGCGCTCAGTTTTCAAGACGGTAAAGCTTTCGCGAGCTTATTTGAAGTGGTGATAGGCGCCGATGTGGCCAAAGAGCTAGGTTATAAAGTGGGAGACAGTGTGGTGATTTCTCATGGTATTGGTAACACCAGTTTTACCAATCATGACAATACCCCTTTCACTATCACCGGCATACTTTCAGCCACTGGCACGCCAGTAGATAAAACCGTGCATGTAAGCTTAAACGCGATTGAAGCTATTCATTTATCGGCGTCAAAGCAAAGCCAATTGCTCAACGATGCAACCTCGGTAAATACCACGCCAGACAGCGTAACAGCGGTCATGCTTGGGTTAACCTCAAAGTTTGCAACGTTTAAACTTCAGCGCGATATCAACAACTACAAAACAGATAGGCTTATGGCCATACTGCCTGGCGTGGCGCTAACCGAGCTTTGGCAAATGATGGGTACGGTAGAAAACCTACTGCGAGTGATTAGCATTTTAGTGCTTATATCTTCATTGTTTGGTTTATCGACTATGTTGTTAGCCTCTATGCAGCAGCGTAAAAACGAAATTGCCGTATTGCGAGTATTAGGTGCAGGCCCAGGCGTTATCTTTACCTTGGTATTAGTAGAAGCGTTAATCTTAGTATTGTTAGCGATTGTGGCGGCGATTGGGTTGCTTAGCGCAGCGTTAACCTTATCGAGTGATTGGCTTGCGTCTCAGTATGGTCTATTTTTAAGTGCGAATTTGCTTACCCTGGAAACGCTGAAAGTGGTAAGTGTGATTACCTTGGCGGCTATTGTCACTTCGGCAATCCCAGCCTTTGAAGCGTATAAAAACGCACTGCATAGTTCACTTTCTTCGAAGTAGCGGGTGGTACTGTATACTGATGGGTGACTGGTCAGCAACTTAGTTTACAGCGGCGAGCGTAGTCTTCACAAAGCACGCTTACGCGCTTAGTTAAATGGAATGATTTATATTCGCTCATAGCATGAGCCTGCAAGGAGCAAAAAATGAAAAAGTGCTTTAGTTTACTTCTCTTTATCTGCATTTTTAATGTGTCTGCGCAAAGCTTTGATACCGCTAAATTAGATAAGTATCTAGCTGCGCTTGATGAAAATGAAAAGGCAATGTTTAGTTTGGCAGTGGTAGAAGATGGCAAGCCTGTTTACGAAAATTCAATAGGTTATGCCGATTTAGCCACGAAGAAGAAAGCCAATAAACACACTCAGTATCGCATAGGGTCGATTACTAAAGTGTTTACATCTGTAATGATTTTTCAGCTCATCGAGGAGGGGAAACTTTCTTTAGATACTACATTGGCAGGCTTCTATCCCAATATTAAAAATGCCGATAAGATCACAATCTCTATGTTACTTAGCCACCGAAGTGGGATTCATAATTTCACTAACAAACCTGAATTTAGTCAATATATGAAGTCACCCAAGTCAAAGGGTGAAATGATAGGAATTATCGAAGCGCTAGAAAGTGACTTTAAGCCAGGCAGCCAAACGCGCTATTCGAACAGCGGATATTTACTGCTGGGCTTCATCATAGAAGATATTACGAAAGCGACTTACGCCCATCAACTAAAACAGCGTATTAGCATGCCATTAAACCTAACGAGAACGATTTATGGTGCGGCTATTGATGTAAAGCGCAATCAAGCTAACTCATATAAACCTATCTCATCGGGTTGGGCTCCTGCAAGCCTCTCCGATATGAGTATCCCCCATGGCGCAGGTGCAATTGTCTCTACGCCCACCGAGGTCGCCTTGTTTCTCTCTGCCCTTTTTTCCGGTGAGCTAGTTTCTGAGGATTCGCTGAACCAAATGAAACAGGTAAATCAAGGTATAGGGCGTGGCTTGTTGCAATTCCCCTTTCACGACAAAAGGGCTTTTGGACACAACGGGCGAATTGACGGTTTTAATTCAGTCGTGGCTTATTTTGCTGACGATAACGTTGTTTTAAGCCTGGTTTCCAATGGGTTAAATTATGCGCTGAACGATATCAATATAGCCGTATTGAGTATTTATTATGGCCTTGATTATGAAATACCTGACTTGACCCAGATGCCAGTGGAGCTTGCGCAAGAATACCTTGTTAACTACGAAGGTGTGTTTATCTCCCCAGACATTCCTCTGAATATCACGTTAAAAGTCGATGATAGTGTGCTAACGGCGAAAGCTACAGGTCAACCGGTACTTGGTCTTACTCCGTATTCAGCCTCGGAATTTCGTTTCACGCCAGCAGGTATTGTTATTGTGTTTGAAAATGCCGGCGGTCTAGTTGACTATACTCGCTTCGAGTTACAACAAGGCGGCGGGAAGTTTAGGTTTACTCGAGAGTAAACCTAATATCGCGTATCTCGTGTGAACCGTGGCAAAGCCTTTCGGCGTATATTGAGTTTGCGATACACTGCAAAAAACGTTTACGAGGTTAGCCATGTCATTACCCCTTTCACTACTCGATCTTGCCCCTATTTCAGACGGGCAAAGCATAAGCGATGCATTAAGTAACTCGCGAGAGTTAGCTAAGCAAGCTGAGCGTAGTGGATATCAACGTGTGTGGTTGGCAGAACATCACGGTATGCATGGTGTGGCGAGTTCTGCTACCGCCGTTATGTTAGGCAACATTGCCGGCGCTACTAACCACATTCGTGTAGGTGCAGGTGGTGTAATGCTACCAAATCACGCACCATTGGTTATCGCCGAGCAATTCGGTACGTTGGAAACCTTGTACCCAGGTCGCATAGATTTAGGGCTTGGCCGAGCCCCAGGTACCGACATGGCTACCGCAAAAGCATTGCGTCGCAACCTTAGTAGCAACGCGCATGTAGACACCTACCCTGATGACATAAAAGAGCTTCAACATTATTTGGGAGCCCCAGAGCCTGGGCAGAAAATTATCGCGGTGCCGGGTGCCAACACACATATTCCGTTATGGTTGTTGGGTTCAAGTTTATACAGTGCGCAATTGGCTGCATCGGTTGGGTTGCCTTATTCTTTTGCGTCGCACTTTGCACCAGACCAGCTGTTCGATGCCTTGCATGTTTATCGTTCTATGTTTAAACCATCAGCGCAGCGAGAAACGCCTCACGTGATGGCGGGGTTAATGGCGGTTGTAGCCGATACCGATGAAGAAGCTCAGTACTTGTTCACGTCGGTTCAACAGCAGTTTATGAATATGCGGCGCGGGCTGAATAAGCCTTTCGCTAAACCTGTAGATGATTTATCTAATATTTGCAGCGAAGCCGATTACGCTATGCTGTCTCATGTATTGCGTTATGCGTTAGTAGGCTCAAAAGCGACGGTAACCACGCAGTTAGCTAAGTTTGTAGAAGCCACAGAAGTGGATGAGTTAATTGTTTCAATGCCCATTCATAATCTAGAGGCACGACTAAAAAGCGTTGCGCTTTTGGCCGAAGTGAAAATGTAGTCGAAACCAACGTCTAGCAGAAATGCGCATATCTCTAAATGTGGATATGACACTTTGAATGGAATTAGAAAAGCCTGCTAAGAGCAGGCTTTTTACGTGTAGCAACGGGCATTATTTCTTATTCGCAAGGCGCTCAATAAGCGCTTTATGCTGAGGGAATTTTTCTAACAATTCATGCTGAAAAACTTCAATCATATCTTCAGGCTCCCACCCAGGGGATACCGCTTCGCTCACCAAACCATAGTCGCCATCAGTTAATTCGGCCGCTTTATAAGTGCCACCGGGAACAGCAAGCTGCAACTGCTGGCCGTTGGCAATATCAGGCCCTACTACCACTTTTTCGTAATGGCCATCTGGGTAAATCATATGGTAAGTAATGGGCGAGCCCATATGGTAAAACTCAATGCCATCGGAATACTTAGTATGAAAATGGTCAATACTATTGTCGTTCGTAAGCATATAATAAATAGCGGTCATGGTGGTGCGTTCACCACGCGCCGTTGTTACTTTGTCTCTGTGATCCGCTTTAAAGCTTTGGCGAAAATACCCACCTTCGAAGTGATGAGAGAGGTTGAGTTGTTCAATGACTTGTTCTTTCGTTAACGTCTTCATATTATTGTTCGTCATTTTCTGGTTCCTCATTTCGTTGTTAGCGATAGGCGAAAAGCTTGCCAGGCATAGGCTTAAACCTATACCTAGCGTTGTCATTTTTTTGCTAGAACATATATTTGGGGGAGTACTAGGGATAAGAGATTTTATTCGCCTCATAATATGGTTATTATCCTTGATAGGTTTAGCCGTAACGGGTTAGGCATTTTATATGGCTCTTAAATTATAATGGGCTCCAAATCATAGATGGTTAGTACGCTAGGGCACTTTTTAACGCTTAATCTAGCGCAAACTACCTACAATCACACTGATGGGTGTTTTAAGCCTATATTATACGAACTTCAGCTATGCAGCGAAGTCGATTAACACTATGATATTTCAAACTAATCACCTACTCACAAGCTTAATAGTTGGGCTAAATAAAGATGAAAAAAACGTCACTACTCATTGTGAGTATACTCCTTTGTTTTGTATTTCACGCTCAGGTTAACGCTAAACCACTACGTGTGGTCATAATAGAAACGGGTCCTTTACCGGTAGTGATAAATACAAAAGATGCCTTTATCGATGAACTTACGCTGGTTATGCCCGATCATGAAATAGACGTAGAAATATATAATGCAGAGGGTCTAGAAGATAAGGCGAGGTCTATTGTGGAAACAATCACCGAGCAAGCAGCGCCGGACCTGTTAGTACCAATTGCTACGCTTGCCACTAGGGCGGTTTACAACTTTTCCGCTGCGGCTGAGATTCCTACTTTATTTATGACAGTGGCAGACCCTGTAAAAGAGGGCATAGTCACTGCGTTTGGCGAACATAGCACGTCAAACATAACCGGTGAATCTCACGTATTAGATGCCAAGGTGAAGTTGGATATGCTTGATGGCTTACTAAAAGCCTCTGCACTGGAGGAACCCATCACTATTGGGCTGGTGCACTCAGAATACCCATCTTCAAAAAGTTCGGTAGAAAGCCTGTTAGCACTCGAGAGTCAGTATGATAACGTGAAGTTTGTGACGGTGAGCACCGCCTATGTTGAAGGCACTTTAGGGTTAGGTGCTATGCGTGCTGGTATAGTGGAAGTGCTTAAAGAAAAAGTAGAAACATCTGGCCTCGATGCTTATTGGCTTTCCACTGGCCCCTTGCTTCAAGCCGACGATCTCATTAATGTTATTTACAAAGAAACTAAACTATTACCGATTTTTGCCGAAAGTATAGAGTCTGTACAGCAAGGTGCGTTACTTGGCGTTGTAGCAGATGAAAAGAGTATCGGTAAATCAGGTGCATTACGCGCCAAGAGGATCTTAAGTGGCGAGAGGGCGAATACCATGGCTGTCACTAGAATGGAGAAATATACAATTGGGGTGAATGTATCCACTGCCATCAAAATGCATATTCCTATTCCGTCGTCGTATTTAAAGTTATCGAAAGATCACGTTTATCAATAAAGAGTAGTACCAGATATCTATGCGAATTAAGTCGAAACTTTTAGCTATATATATCCCCATTCTGTTTACAGGGATGGCGCTAACGGGCTATTGGGCCTATTTGACGGCTTATGACTCAGTGAGAGAGCGAGAATATCAGTTACTTACTCAAACCTTATCACTCACCTTTATTGAGTTCGTGCGAGAGCGGCACGAATTGCTGGTGAATTCTGGTTTGGAAAATGTACCTGTATTTCGAGATGCCTATCAAAAAGAGGTGTTTGACGAGCTAGCAGAGCTTCATCAATCAACCGGTAAGCATTTTGCGGTAAGTGACAAGTCAACGGGTGCTGAGCTATTTAGCACCTATGAAGAATGGACACCCATCAATACTGCTAACGCCACCATCACCACTATTAATGCTACCGATATTGCTTTTGGTGAATCTGAGTGGAGAGACCAAGATGTACTTTTTGCCTGTAGCAAGTTCGACCCTTGGAACTGGAAGCTTACGGTTAGCCAATCTACCGATGAGCTCGAATCATCATTATCAAAAATAGCCTGGCTAACCATCGCTATTACCTTGTTTACGGTTATTTTAGTGAGTTTATTCATAGGGAAAATCACTCAGTATTTTGTGGTATCCCCGATTGGCAAAATTAAAGATGCAACGAGCAGTATTGCCGGTAATCATAAGCGGGTTAGCATTGATGTAAGCGGCAAAGATGAACTGAGTGAATTAGCCCAAGATGTAGAGGCCATGTCAGCAGACATCGAAAATTACGTGGAACGGGCACAAGCTGCCAATAAAGCCAAAACGGACTTTCTTGCCGTCATGAGCCACGAAATTCGCACGCCGTTAAACGGTATTCAAGGGCTTGCTACTTTATTGCTAGATACGCCGTTAGATGACAAGCAAAAGCAATATGCTTCAGATTTACGTTCTTCAGCCACCATTCTTGCTAATGTGATAAATGATGTACTCGATTTATCTAAAATTGAGTCTGGTATGTCAGAAGTTGATGTGACCGAATTTAATTTAGATAGCATGCTGAACGATCTTATTACCTTGCTAGGTATCAATGCGAGTGCAAACCACACGCGGTTAGAATATAAAAGTAAGAATTTGGACTCGGTAATGGTCACGAGTGATGTGACTAAACTGCGCCAGATAGTGATTAACCTAGCCAGTAACGCCATCAAATTTACGCATAAAGGCACGGTGACGGTTACAGCAAGCCTTAAAAAGGTAGCCGGTCCATCGGTAGAAGAAAATCGTTTAGTCATTTCTGTGAAAGACACAGGCATTGGTATAGAACCCGATAGACTTGAACATATTTTCGATAAGTTCACTCAATCCGACTCTTCTATTTCACGTCGTTATGGCGGCACAGGTTTAGGTTTATCCATTGCTAAAGAGCTCTCACAGATACTAGGTGGCGATGTCAAAGTTGCAAGCCGAGTGGGTGAAGGGTCGTGTTTCACGATGTCTGCCATGGTTAGCGCCCGCACTATTGATAGTGCGTCACTACAAGAAGCGCAAAGTAACCTAGATAAAAATACAATCCTTAAACCGGGTATTAGCGTATTACTGGCAGAAGATAATGCGATAAATGCCGTGGTGGCACAGGCACTACTAGAACAGCTTGGGTGCACGGTTACTCATGTCGACAACGGTTTAAAAGCGGCCGTTAAAGTTGAAGAAGAGACCTTCGACGTTATCTTTATGGATATTCATATGCCAGTGATGGATGGTGTTGAAGCCACTAGGCGTATTCGAAGTTTACCGAGTGACGTAAGCCAAATCCCTATTATAGGGCTTACAGCAGAAGCTTTTAAAGAACGCCATGATGCCTTTAAACAAGACGGTATGAACGACGTTGTCACTAAACCTATTACCATTGAGGCATTAAAAGGTAGTCTACTTAAGCTAGTCCTATAGAAGTGTCTATACTTACTGAAAGATATTACCCGTGTCTGGAGAAATAGGTGGAAGTGGTAACAAAGCATAAAGAGATTTTAAGACTTCGAGTTGCTCTTATTATCGGTGCTTTGTTGCTCGCCTCTTTCATATTGGCGGATATAGTGTTGTTACCTTCCCCTTTGTACGAGTTTTATCTTCAAAACCGCCTTTTGTATCAAATTCCAGTTATCTTTGCGGTTATCGCCCTTTCGTTCTCTAAATTCTTTTATGCTGCCAGAAGCTGGATATTTGCAGGGCTGATGGTCATGTTAACCTTCGCGAACTATGTGCTTATTTACCAAAGTTGGGTGCTATACGAGTTTGCTTTTCCTTACGAGGGCACCATTTTATATGCATTCTATTGTGTATTTGCATTAGGTGTTACCTACAAGTTGGCGTTGGCAGCATCGACTATAAGTATCGCTGGGTTTATTGGGTTAATGGTAATCGCGCCTGTTTATGGCGACCGCGTGATGATTTCAACGTCATTTGTGGTTGGGTCTTTGTTTATATGTGCTTATGCAAAATATCGTTTAGATAGAATTGTTATTCTTCTAAAATCAACAAATAAGAAGCTAAACACCTTAAGCCGTGAAGATCCGTTAACCCATCTTCTTAATAGACGTGCGCTGATGAAAGAAGGCGAGAGATTGCTGTCGCTCAGTAAAAGACAGAACCTTTCTTTCGCTGTTTTTATGCTCGATTTAGACGACTTTAAAAAATACAACGATGCCTTTGGTCACCAGCAAGGTGATGATGCCATTGTGGCGCAGGCTGATGTGATGCGCGCTGTGTTTCAACGGCAAACCGATATTCTGGGTCGTTATGGCGGCGAAGAGTTTATGGTTATCGTCAGTGGGGTCTCTGCAAGGCAAGTAGAACAGAGTTGCCAGCAAATACTCGATACCTGGGATGAAAAAGCCTTACCGCATGCACCAAATGCATCAGCGAAAACCGTCTCTTGCTCTATTGGTGCTGTGGTCGTTAATAATGTGAAACGGCAAACTCTAGAAGGCTTAATTAACCAAGCTGATAATGAGCTTTATCAAGCAAAGGCTGCGGGGAAGGGGACTTATTTACTATCGACGCTAAGTGAAATTAACGTCGATAGTTAACGCAGAAAGCATAAGCGTGTGTGATTAAAGTTTAACGATCATTTTCCCTTTATTGTCGCCAGAAAATAGCATCTGTAAACCCTCTACCGCTGACGCTAAACCCTCAACCATGTGAGAACGATATTGAATCTTTCCTTGTTGTACGTAGGGCGATAGCTTTGCAACAAGTTGAGGTACTTCGCCCCAATGATCAGGCATAGCAAACCCTCGAACGTTAATGCGCTTTTTAATTAACGGTATCCAATTTGGACCGGGAGCCGGGTTTTCTGATTGATAGTCGGCAATCATGCCGCAAACCACAATACGGCCATGGGTATTCATACGATTGAAAATATGATGCTGAATAGGGCCACCGGTGTTTTCAAAGAACACATCAATTTTATCGGGGGTGAGCTCAGTTAATTTTGCTTCCAAATCGTCAGTTTTATAGTTTACTGCACCGTCGAAGCCGAGCTCGTTGACAATCCAATCTGCTTTTTCGTCACTGCCCACGACACCAATAACGCGAAGGCCGTCAGCTTTTGCTAGCTGACCTACAATTGAGCCCACTGAACCCGCAGCGCCAGTGACAACTAAGGTTTCACCTTCTTTTGGCTCACCAAAGTTATATAAGCCTGTGGTAGCAGTTAAACCAGGCAGGGCGAATACGCAAAGGGCCATCTCTTCGGTAATACCGGGCTGTAGCTTGTTGAAGCCTTCACCATTACTGACCAAGTATTCTCGCCAGCCGGTCATCCCCATGACTTTGTCGCCAACAGAAAAATCAGGGTTGTTCGACTCAATTACTTCACCCACACCGCTTGAGCGCATGACTTCTCCAAGCTCAACAGGCGGAATATAACTTTCACGATCTTCACTCATCCACCCTAGCATTGCTGGGTCGAGTGACATGTAAGTTTGTTTAATCAGTATTTCACCTTCACCCGGAGAAGGAATGGCTTGCTCACGAGTTTCGAACAAATGGGAGCCTATTTTTCTATCGTTTGGGCGATTGACCAATAGAATTTCTTTATTGCTAGACATGTGAATTTCTCCTTAGGCTGTTGAAATTATCTTGTACCACTGTTGTGGGGCTAGTAACTGCTTATACAAGCGTAATCACTAGAAAGGTCAAAAATAGCGTGTTTAATCAAGTCTTCTCCAATTGATTATGGTGATAGGTAAACTCATCTATTCACAAATAGTGTCAATTTTTGCAATCTATTATTTTCAAAGTTTTTACATCTTCTTTAGTTGTGTCGCTAAAATTGTAAAAAATGCGATAAAACTGCGTGAATGGCGTTAACTTGCATTGAACAAAACATACCGTAAACGTAGAATGCGCCACTGCATATTTCCTGTTCTATAAGAGTATTTTTATGAAGCAACATTTTTCTTTACGCGCCTCTGTATGCTTAGCACTAGCCTCTATGGCATCTTCTTCTGTGCTAGCTGCTGGTTTCCAAGTAAACGAGCATAGCGCAAATGGCTTTGGCCGCGCGATGGCGGGCCAAGCGGCAACACCTGAAAATGCATCAATTCTTGCTACTAACCCTGCAGCTATTACTGAATTTAAAACTGCCCAGTTCAGTGCGCAGGTAAGCTACATCAATCCACAAGTTGATATTCGTGGTGATATGGATGTTGCTGTGTACAACGAAAGCGGTGAAGTGCTGTTTGCTAATACTTATGATGCGAGTGAAGAAGATATTGCTACCTCGGCAGCTGTGCCTTCTTTTTTCTACACAGCACCGGTGAATGACAAGGTATCTTGGGGTATTGGCGCGTTCTCTAACTACGGTCTTGCGACCGACTACAGCGATAGCTATAACGGTTTGCACTTTGCTGACGACGCTGAAGTAACTTCATTTACGCTAAACCCTGTTGTGGCTTACAAAGTAAACGATACATTAAGCTTAGGTTTTGGTCTTAACGTGACTTACGCGGAAGCTGAAATTGGTACTGCTATTCCTCAAGCATTTGGTGCATTACTGGGCAGCGATGCACTAGGTAACGCAACCATCGTTAAAATGTCTGGTGACGATGTAGCTTTCGGTTGGAATGTGGGAGCGTTATGGCAAGCCACTGAAACGACTAAGTTGGCGTTTAGCTACCGTGCAGAAACAGAGTTAAATCTTGAAGGTGAAATCGAATCAGACCTAGGCGCTATCATTCCTGAAGTAGCAGAGCTATACAACCAAGGCGGTTCACTAGATTTAGATTTAGCAGCAATCACTGAAGTGGCAATTAACCAACAGCTTAACGATGAGTGGTCAGTGCAAGCCAGCGTCGTATTCACTGAGTGGAGCGCATTTGATAAGTTGAATGCAGAGCTAGATAGTGGTGACGATTTGCTACTTAAAGAAGAAGATTTTGAAGATTCACTTCGCTTAAGCGTGGGTGGAACCTATCTTTATAGCGACAAGATCACGCTTCGTGCTGGCTACGCATACGATGATGGCGCTGTTAGCTACGAACACCGTTCGTTGAGTATTCCAGATACTGATCGTCATTGGTACACCGTAGGTGCTACATACGCACTTACTGAGAGCACCAGCATTGATATGGCTTATGCTTACATTAAAGGTCGTGAAGCGGCAGTTAGCCAGCAGCGCACTATTGGTACTATTGTTAGTGACCTTACGGCTACTGAGCATGCTAAAGCGAACGTATTTAGTTTGCAGGTTAATACAAGCTTCTAAGCAAGTTTAACAAGAAAAAGGGCATCATGAGATGCCCTTTTTTTATGCTTCACAAAGTGACAAATTCGTAAAACCTAAATCTCAGAGAACCAATCCTGTAGACATGTAATGGCTGCGCTGATTTTAGCAGGAACCAATTCCCGTTTAGGCGTAACCGCATATACGGTGTAATCAGGTAACGACCAATCAGCGAATAGCTGCTTCATTGAACCCTCACTAAGCAAGTGGCGCACCTCTGGTTCAGGCAACACTGCATATCCAAGCCCGTCACGGGTAAGCTGAATTAAAGTTTGCATTGAATCAAGCTCAATACGGCTCGACGTTAGCGGCACTTTATCAAACTTGTCGTGCTTCATGACATATTCTTCTATGTGTCGATGAGACATATAGGAATATTCGTGCAATATTGCAGGTGACTCCAAATGGGATTTAGCCAACGGATGGTCTGCCGATACACACAGAATACGTCGCCATGTGGCCAATTCCAAACTGCTGAAATTAGTATCCGAAACTGGGGTGAATCCAAGCAGCAAGTCGGCACCAGATACAATAATATCTGTAGGCCTATCGGTAAGGGTCAGCGAGATATCTATTTTCGGAAAATCTTCACTTAACTTACGTAATGGCTGGCTTAGCAAGCCTCCACCAAAACCTTCTGGGGCAATAATATTTACTTTGCCTGAAGGCGCGTCTTGCAGCGTCTCAATACGTTCTTGTGCTTCAACCGCGGTATCTAACATCTTTTTGCTGGTGTCGTAATAGATTCTTCCAGCCTCGGTAAGGCTCAAGTTTCGGGTATTACGGTTAAATAAACTCAGCCCAATATCTTGTTCAAGTTTTCTTAGTTGTTGGCTAATTGCCGAAACGGTCATATGCAGGTTTCGGGCTGCAATACTCATGCTACCGCTTTCAGCGACCTCAACAAAAATTTGCAGAGAGCGAAGTAGTTTCATGTTCATTGGTAATTGTATCCTCATCGATACGAGTCAGTTGGTCTCGCGTTGCTTTTTTAAGTCCTTTTATCTCCTATAAATGTAATCCAATAAGGGTAACTCTACATCCATGTTCAGCTTATGAAACTGCAACTAAGCGTGTTTTATTCTATTGAGGATAAAGAATTAGTTTAAAAAGCGAAATAAGATAGCCTTTGCAGAATGTCATTTGTTAGGTGGGTGTATCTAGTGTTTTTAATATTTGTAAAATGCGGATATAACACTTTCTTTAACACTGAAAACTGGTACGTTAAGAATAAAACAGCGAAGAGCGAGCATGCTATCGCTCTCCACTTCTTCCACTAAAAATCAAATAAGAATGGTGATTATGAAACTTCGCGTTATTTCGCTTCTGCTGTGTATGTCATTTGTTGTGGTGATATCAGGGTGTACTACAACTTCAACTAACACGACACCTCAATATGGGCCAGCTACTTTCACGGGTGATGAATTTACTGCGGTTGTGGTTGCATACGCGCCAGAAATGGAAGGTATTTTAGGTAGGATTGCGTCTGATCCTGATGCACAAATTCATACCACTACCACAATTAAAGGCATTACTTATCGTATTGGCACTTACCACGATGAACCTATTCTTGTTTTCGCTACTGGAATGAGCATTGCCAATGCGGCAATGTCTACGCAAATGGCACTCGATTATTTCCCTGTTAAACAAGTGGTCTATATGGGCATTGCGGGCGCGGTGAATCCAAAATGGCAGCCGGGGGATGTTATCGTGCCCGAGCGTTGGTACTACCATGACGAAAGTGTATATACCAACGAAGACCCTGAAAATCCTGGTGAATACGTGTTACCCGCCTATTACGAAAAATTTATGGAAGAGCAGCCTGCCCGTTTAGCGGCCGATCCTCATTATCCTAAATATAAGCCTTTTCACTTTATCCACCCAGATGAAGTATTGATTGTAAAAGACGGCATGGATAAGCCACAAGATACGCCTTATTTCACTGCCTCACCAAAGCTACTTGCCGCAGCGAAAACAGCATTGGCAGAAATGCCAATTCAACGTATTTTGGATGAACGTGATGCCAAGCTTCATGTAGGTGGAAATGGTGTTACTGGTTCGGTGTTTATGGATAACCGAGAGTATCGTAAATGGGTTAGAGATGTGTTTACGGCTGAAGTCACCGAAATGGAATCCACTGCGATTGGCCAAGTGTGCACAATCAACGATGTGGACTGGGTTATTATTCGCGCTATCAGTGACTTGGCGGGTGGCCAAGAAGGCGTGAATACAGAAAATTTGTATGATAAAGAAGTGTCTCGTGTAGGCGCGAATGTATTATTTGCTGTGCTAGACGAGTTAGCTGAATAGATAGATTCTGATCTATTCAGAAGGCTGCATAGATCAGTAGCCGAGGATGAATAACATCCTTTCAAATACAAAGGGCGAGGCAGACTTATTACATTATCGAGTTTGCCTCGCTTTTTTGTTTTCTCTTTAGCTCTTTAGCGAATAGTACGCACCATATTGATGGTGGTGGTAGCCAGTTTCACTTCCACAAGAAACACCACAAGCGCACAAATTAGAAACATCATTGCTAATATAAATAGCGAAATGACAGGTGTTTTTAAATCAACGAACCACAGAGAACCAGCAAATAAAGCCACAATAACGGAGCACACCATTAGCCCCGAGGCCACGCATAAGCCAATGGCCCAGTTGATGACTTTTACTCTGCGCCAAAGTACTTTTATTTCTCGCTTTGAACGGTCGACAATATGTGGGTCTGAGAGGGTATGAATTTGTCTTTCTGCTACTCTTACTCTGTCTGATATTCTGCCAAGCCGAGACGACATAACGTTTAAAAAACCTGCTATACCTGTAAGTAAAAATACAGGAGCTACCGCAAATTCAATAAGTTGGGATAGGCTAGGTATTAAGGTATCCAAAAATTCCTCCGGTAATGCATGACTACTGTGCTATCGCTAATACGAAGCTTATACGTAACTTATATAGCTTAGCCCACTAACGAGCATAAGTAGTTAGTATAAGAGCTCGACATAAGTGCTCGACATAAGAGCTATGCATCAGTAGTTAACATAAGTAGTTAACATAAGAGCTAGGCGGCGAGTTAACGGCTGCAACCAGTTCCATACTTAAGCGATGCCCGCTCTAGGTGGGTAAGTTATTATTTTTACTATTAATCGCTAAATAGTTAACGATACAATTAACCTTATAGTTAGCACCAATGTTGTGGTCGAATGACACACATTATACGTATGTTAATCTTGCCAAATCTTTAGAAAGGACAAGCAATGAGCTCCACATTCAGGTTATTTTTACATAGCCTTAGCACCGTGACAGTGGTGTCGTTTTCTTCTTCTGCCGCCGCGCAAATCCCAGAGGGCGCAAACAGTGGCAAAAGCATAGCGTCAATAGAACGCGTGGTAACAACGGGAAGTAGAATTGCTAATTCCACTGCAAATTCAGGGTATGTGGTGTCTACGGTTTCAAGCGACGACATAAACTTTGTGTCGCCAAGCCATATACAAGAAGTGTTGAATTTTATTGCAGGCGCTGGTGTTCAGCGAGGTAATGGGCAGGAATACCTACCTGCATTACGCTCGCCAGTGCTTACCGGTGCTGGGGCGTGTGGCGGTATACTGGCCGCTGAAGATAACATTCCCTTACGCGCAGCAGGCTTTTGTAATATTAACGAGCTGTTTGAAGCGCATGGTGAAATGGCAGAACGCATAGAGGTGTTAAAAGGTCCTGCTTCCCCCTTGTATGGCTCTAACGCTATTCACGGCGTGATTAATGTTATTACCCCCGATGTTACCCAAGATACTGCCTTATATGGAATTGATTATGGTTCTTATGGTTATAGCAGGCTGAAACTGCGGCAAGGTAAAGACTTTGGTGAGTCTGGTATAGGCATTAACGCGAGTATTACCCGCGACGGCGGGTATCGAGACGAAGAAAGTGTAGATCAAGAAAAGGTTAATCTCAGGCATCGATACGAAGTTGATAACCTAAAACTAACCAGTGGGTTGACGTACACCCATTTAGATCAAGAAACCGCCGGTTACATTACCGGATTTGAAAGCTATAAAGATGAAGATATCGCCCAAGGTAACGACAACCCTGAAGCCTTTCGAAAAGCGAAAAGTTTACGTGTATGGAGCAAAGTAGATATGGCGTTAAGCGGCGACAACGCACTGTCTATTACGCCGTATTATCGCGATCAAAGCATGGAATTTCGCATGCACTTTTTACCTGGTACACCGCTTGAAGAAAATGAGCAAGAAGGGTTTGGTGTACTTTCCCAGTATCACCATGTGGTGAACAACACGTTGAGTTTTGATGCCGGGTTAGACGCTGAATATACCCAAGGTAGCTTGGTGCAAGCACAAGACGGCGCTACGACTGGCTCTGCATTCTTAGTGGAAACCGTACCGGCGGGGCTTCATTACGATTATCAGGTAGACGCTACCCTTTATGCTCCGTTCATTGCGTTAAATTGGCAACAAGCGGCGTGGGCGGTTTCTTTAGGTGGGCGATATGAGTATATGGATTACGATTATACCAACAACATGATATCGGGGCGTACCCGCGACGATGGCACCGAATGTGGTTTTGGTGGATGTCGGTACGCAAGGCCTGAAAGCGGCACCAACGATTACAGTAACTTTAGCCCTAAACTCTCGGTGAGTTTTCAAAGCAGTGAAACAACGTTATGGTATGCGGGCTTATCTCGAGGCTATCGTGCCCCGCAAGCAACTGAGCTTTACAGACTTCAGCGCAGTCAACAAATTGCCGACTTAGACTCTGTCACCGCCACCAACGTAGAAGTGGGTGTTAAAGGGCAGCACAAAGCCTTTAGCTATGTGGTATCTGCTTATAGCTTAACTAAAGACAATGTGATTTATCGTGATAGTGATTTTTTCAATGTAAGCAATGGAGAAACCTGGCACAGAGGGGTAGAGCTAACCCTAAACTATCAAATCAGCCAAGGGTTTGATTTCGCGTTTGCAGGCAGCTATGCCAAACACACCTATGAGCACAATGAAATTGTGGGCGAAGTCGATATTAAGGGCAACGATATTGATACGGCGCCAAACCTGACCTTCAATGCTCGCCTAGGGTACAGCTTTACCCAAAGTACTCGGACTGAACTCGAGTGGCAGCATGTCGATGGGTATTATACCGATGCTGAAAACCTTAACGAGTACGAAGGTCATGATTTATTGAACCTACGGGCCTCTTGGGCAATTTCGCCTGAACTTTCAGTGTATGCACGAGTAAATAACTTGCTCGATACCGCCTACGCTGAACGGGCCGATTACACGTCCTTTACCGCCGATAGATACTTCCCTGGGCGGCCAAGAAACGTAATGTTCAGCGTTGATTATCAGTATTAGTTAAAACCATTATCTACTCTGGTATAAAAAACGGTAGCGTGTATCTCACGGTTACCGTTTTTTTTCGCCTTTTTTATCGTACGCCTTACTAGAACCAACCTGTCAGGCTTGCGAGAAAATGCGTTCAGGCGTACTGTTAACCCCACATATGCAGCGAATACCTTTAGTCGCGCCAGGTATATCATTTCAATAATTTTGGATTATGAAAGATGAGATACGTGGAATGATTAAATTATAGGTAAACCCATGCAAAAAATAGTTGTTGTCGGTGGTGGCGCTGGAGGTCTTGAACTTGTAAGCAGCTTAAGCCGCACCCTCGGGAGAAAGAACGAAGCAGAAATAACCCTAGTTGACAGAAGTCGCACTCACATTTGGAAGCCCTTGCTTCACGAAGTGGCTGCTGGCGTTATAGACAAGCACTCTGATGGCGTTGATTACGCTATTCATGCTGCGGCACACCACTATCGCTTTCAGTTAGGGAGCATGTGTGCCATTGATGCAGAGGCCAAAACTATCATGCTTGCGCCATTATTCGATGATGAGGGAGTGTCGATATTACCCGAACGTAAAATACCTTACGACCAATTGGTATTGGCGATTGGCAGTGTCAGTAATGACTTTGGAACGCCAGGCGTTGCGCAAAATTGTTACTTTCTTGATTCATTGGTTCAAGCTGAACGCTTTCACAAAGGGTTGTTGAATCAGCTAATTCGTATTAACCAGCAAGAAGATGAAAATAGCTTTATAAAAGTGGCTATTGTGGGCGCGGGTGCGACGGGTACTGAATTAGCCGCTCAGCTTCATCATGTTGCTAACTTATCGAAAACCTACGGCATGCCGGGTATGTCAGCGTCCCGTTTAAAGATAACTATTGTAGAAGCGGGAGAGCGGATATTACCTGCGCTACCTGAGCGTATCGCCAATTCTGCTCGTAAGGCGCTGCATAAACTCGGTGTAGACATTAAAGAAAGCACCATGGTGGCTGAGGCTGATGAAAATGGCCTTATCACGAAAGATGGTAGCCGCGTGGATGCTGATTTAATGGTATGGGCGGCAGGGGTGAAAGCGCCGGATTTCGTCACCGAAATGGGTATTTTTGAGACCAACCGCGCAAACCAAATTCTTGTTAATAAGCACTTACAAAGCACTGGCGACAGTAACATTTGGGTTATTGGTGACTGTTGTGGCTTCAAACAAGAAAACGGTAAATGGGTACCACCTAGAGCCCAGTCTGCACATCAAATGGCAGACACGGCGGCAAACAATATTATTGCATTACAGCGGGGGAAAGAATTAAAAGGCTATGTCTATAAAGATTATGGCTCGCTAGTGCATTTAAGTAACTACAGCACCGTAGGTAGCTTGATGGGGTCGTTATCAAATTCAAGTATGTTCATTGAAGGGCGTTTAGCCAAGATAGTTTATATCTCTTTATACAACATGCACCAATTTGCAGTACACGGAAAGCTAAGAGGCGCACTAAAGCTGCTACTTAAGAAGCTGAGTTATGCGATTAGCCCTAAGTTAAAGCTACATTGATTTACAAGGCATAACTCATGTCTGGGTAAGTTATATCTAGCCTGTAAACGTAAAAAGCCCGCATCAGCGGGCTTTGTTATTTTATAAGTGTAGAACGTTACTGTTTAACACCTTCAACGTGAAGAGAAAGCTCAACGGTTTGTGACGCGGGACCTAAGTCATAGTCAATGCCGTAGTCTTTTAGCGCAATAGTAGTAGTGCCTGAAAAACCAGCACGATAACCGCCCCACGGATCGCTACCTTCACCAATTTTTTTGGCTTCAATAGTCACGGGCTTAGTCACACCATGCAGCGTAAGGTTACCCGTGATGTCCAACATACCGTTGCCTTTGTCAGCCACTTTTGTGCTAACGAATTTAGCTTCTGGGAAATCATCCGCATTTAAAAAGTCGTCGCCTCTTAGATGCTTATCTCGTTCTGAATGGTTTGAATCTATGCTATCGGTCTCGATAGTCACTGAGACAGACGCTGCAGCAGGGTTATTTTCATCGTAGCTAAATGTGCCTTTAAAGTCGTTAAAGCGACCGGTTAGCCATGAGTAACCTAAATGCTGAATTTTGAAATTAACTGATGCATGAGCACCTTTGGAGTCAATAATATAATCAGCGGCGTGAGCTGAACTTACCGCTGTATTGAGTGCTGCGGCCGTCACTAGTGCAAGTGTTAACTTCTTCATAAAATCTCCTTAATATCAGTGTTTAGCGAAGCCTCAACATCTGCTTCAGCGTGTCGTCTTTATCAATGAAATGGTGTTTCAATGCCGCTAACCCATGTAAAGAAGTCAGCACGATTAATGTCCAAGCCAGGTAGAAATGCACCTCGCCAGCCAGGTCTTCTTGATGTTCTATAAACTCACCAAGCCCTGGTACCGCAAACCAGTTGAATACATCTATGGCTCTGCCATCGGCAGTTGAAATAAGATAGCCCGAGGTAAAAAGCGCTAAAAGAACAAGGTAAATAGCACTGTGTCCTAATTTACTGGCCAACTTCTCAAACTTGTTGCCAAAGGTCGCTGGTCGCTGGGTAGATACGCGCGAAATCAACCTCACTAAAGTCACAGCAAAAAACAGTAGCCCTACACTTTTGTGCCAATGGGGCGCGGTTTTGTACCAATCACTATAGTAGGTCAAATCTACCATCCATAGCCCTGAGGCAAACATACCTACCACAACCAGAAAGGTGAGCCAGTGAATTAAGATAAGCCAAAGAGGCCAGCGTTTTTTCATAAATGAATGAGCAATAGAACCAAATTTTAAAATCAGTCTACTGGAACAGTTCAAGAGTGAATATTGCAAAGCTTATAACAGTGCGTTCTATTTATTAGAATGAATGCGTAGGGTGTAACGTCACTTATATTTAGTAATTAGATAATAAGCGATAAATCGTCTAAAAATTGAGGCGGGCTTAAGTGATAGTGAATAAAAAAGCCATATAGTATTAGGTAAGGGTGAGTTAACCCGTTTTTTAAATGTTGCTGGAGTTCTTCTTTTGAATCTTTTGCTGTTGCTACTCACAATGTCGTTCTTAGTACCTGAAAATGGTGCTGGCAATGTATTGAGCAAAGAGATTTCACAAGTATCGAATGACATTAGCATTCAATATTTAGCCTCTTCAAATCTAGATCAAGCCAGTGATAAAGACGAGCTTGATGATGGCGCCTACTTTTTAAGTGCTTTCTTCGCGAGTAGCAAGGTTCCCAATACTCGCTTTTTTACTTACACACTTCTCAGCGATGCAGACTATGCAGCGCACCCTATTCGCGCGCCACCCCACTTTAGTTAAACAAAGTTTTCATCCATCTATCTAATTTGTTTACTATTTTAAGGGGAAGGTAATGCATACCTTACAACTTCATAAAACCGATGCCGCCGATCGTCTAGCTTGGCCTGTTGTTGAAAATAAAGTGTCTGTCACTTCGTCAGCGATGGCGGTGTTCACAGATTTCAAACAATACATGCCACACGTGATTGACGAAAATGCACCTGCTACACGCGTTGAAAAAATCATGCGTCAATCTCATGTCCGTATGATGCTGGTGGTAGATGCCAATAATGCATTCACCGGCATTGTTACGTCACAAGACGTAAGCGAACAGCATATTGTGCAGAAAATTGCTGAATTAAAAGTGCCTAGAGATGGGTTAGTGGTGCGTGATTTCATGCAGGCTAAAACGTCACTAATGTCATTTGATTTCACAGAATTGACAAAATCGTCAGTCGGGGATGTGGTAGAAACCCTTAGAGACTATGGGCAGCATCATTGTTTAGTGCTCGATAGAGATTCTCACGAGGTGCGCGGTGTTATTAGCGTAAGTGATATTGCTCGAGAATTAAGAGCGCCTCTTGATGTTCAAGATAAGCCTACGTTTTCACAGTTGATTCGGGTGTTAGCTGCATAGCTTACTCCGTTTACCCCTGCCAAATGCCACGGCAGAGGCTTTGACTATGCCCGCATCACGCTTGTAATTGCTTCACTTTACCATCATGCCCTCACAATATTGAGGGCGCGATGGTTTACTACATTTCGAATTTTGAAATCATTGACTATAGTTTGATTGTGAAGCATTGAAGAGCGGAGAATTATGAAACCAGTACATGGCTCATTTGTAGTTACTCGGTGCGGTAATATTATGCTTACTCAAGCTTATGGCCCCTGGAATAGTGAGTGTGTCAATGGCTTAGTGCTTGATTACCGAGATAAGTCTATCGATATGCATGGCAGTAATTGGGGTGATATTGTCGTTCTTGAAGGGGAGTCCCTGCTTATTCCCGATGCCGAAAACCTTCTGGCTGAACGTATATCCGCAGTACGTCACCTTGGGTTAACACATCTAGCGTTGGTACTTGAATCATCCTTAGTAAAATCAACCACCCGAAATCAACTTGACGCGGTATACCGTCAAACCGGTGTAGACTTTACTTTCTTTGATACCTACCCGGAAGCAAGGGCGTGGTTAACTCAACTAGGTTACACTCTTGATGAAGATGCTGAGCGCTTTCATTTTGTAAAAACCAAACAACATTGTCAGTAGCTGTAGGCGGCTCGGCAAGTTGGAATGATTTTCGCAATATTCTCGATAAGTAAGATGTTTTAAACGACTGAAATCGAGGCCAAACTATGATCCATAGCACCTATCCACCCAGTGTTGTTATAAAAGCTTTCACTTGGGCTTACCAAGAAGTTGGCTTGAATCAAGCAGAGGCTGCTGATTTACTTGGCGTTTCTGAAACATCCCTATCGCAAACGACGCTACTTGGGTTCGAGCATGGCACGACAGAGTATCGTAGACAGCTCTCTTTCATCCGTATGTATCATTTACTCATTGCGTTGTCAGAAGGGGACAGTGCGTCCATGCAAACATGGTTTCAGCAATACCAAAGTGAAATAAAAACCACGCCTAAAAACTTGTGTTTTACATCAGATGGGATTGAAAGAGTCACTGATTACTTACGAGAGCTAAAGCAAACCGTTGAGCTAAGACCAAGTCTGTCACATTTACGACGTGCTAACGCGAACTCTACCGCTAGAGTGGTTACGCATTAAAGGCAATAATTTGTGCGCTATTAGATGAAATGCTTAACGTGATTAAGCGAGCTTGCCCTGAGCGTCTAATTTGTTCACTTTATTGATGAAATTGAAGCAGGCTTCAGGCTGAGTATTAATTATCATATGACCCGCATTGGGGATAATTTCTGCCATGCTGTTGGGAAGCGATGTAGCAATAAATGACATATGCGCATCGGGGGATAAGATAGCGTCTTGTTCACCATATAAAATACCCACCGGACAGGAAATTTTTTCGTAATGTTCAAACTGTTTATACAAGCTTTCCGTTGACGCTACCATATCACAGCTAGCTTGATAAAAACTCTCTGAATGCAGCGCTAGCGCCCCACCGCTTTCAATTCCAAAGTTCGAGGGTACCCGCTCTGGGAAAAAGATTTGAGCGACTTGTTTCTTTCCAAAAAGTATACGCAGCGGTGCGGCCAATGTACGACTGATAACCCTGCGCAACCCTTGATAAGGAATGTACAGCATAGTTAATGGACCCGGTCCTTTCGTTAAGGGCACGGTTAAGGGGCAAAGCAGCGAGACAGATTTAATTTTATCCGGTGCGTCTAGTGCCATGCGTAAAGCAATAGCGCCTCCCATAGAGTGCCCAGCAACAAAAGCTTCATCTATGTTTAACTGCGACATCCAATCTAAAATAGTGGCGCTTTGGACGTTGAAATCTGCTGGTATGTTACGATGACGAGTAGAAAAGCCACTTCCAGGGCGGTCAATACTGTATACGGTATAGTGCTTAGTTAACTGATTCGCTAAGGCTGTAAAATTAAGCGCATTACCCGCAAGTCCATGAATAAGAACAAGGGTAGGGCCTTGCCCTTGTTTGGTGTAGTGAATTTTTTCATGCTGCACATTTAAAAATTGGCCTGGTGGACGGAAGTTTTTTTCGATTTTTTTATCGATATGTTGAGTGAAAAGCCATGACGCCAGTAACAGGCAGAAGATAAGTGCGACAATAAAATAAATAACCACCACAATATGTTTCCTTTATTAGCGTAATTAGTAAACTAATAAGAAATGAATAAACAGTCAATGTAAGCCTTTTTCCATGAGGCTGGGTGCAACGCATAAACTGTCAAATAATTTACAAGTGAAGAATATAACCGTTAAGCTATGATTACGATTACCCCTACTATTACGCTAGAAGATAGCGACATTGAAATGCAAGCCATCAGAGCACAGGGTGCCGGTGGGCAAAATGTCAATAAAGTGAGCAGTGCTATCCATCTGCGCCTTGATATACCTGCCTCGTCTTTGCCGCAAGAGGTAAAAGATACGCTGCTAAATACAAAAGACAGCCGAATTTCTAACGATGGCGTGTTTGTGCTAAAAGCGCAGAATTCTCGAACCCAAGAACAGAACCGGGAAGATGCTATTGTGCGTTTGAAAGCGTGGATAGTCAGTGCCACCAAAAAACAAAAACCAAGGAAGGCAACCCGCATGAGCCGTGCGGTAAAAGCAAGACGCGGCGAGGCCAAAAAGCAACAAAGTGTGAGAAAGTCTATGCGGAAAAAAGTGGATATTTAAGCGACTTTAGCCTAAAGTATAGCTCTTCAGCGACGTCGTTTCGTGAAATGAATGGAACATTCTACGTATTAATGAGTTAGATACGAAAAATATACGATTAAAGAATACGTTTTGCGCTCAAGCTGTTGTGGATATTAGGGAATTTCTTCAATGACACGGTCTGACATTATACCTATGGTACTTTTCGCTGCCATCGTTGTCTCGCTTGGGATAAATACGCCACAAGCCGCCAACGAAATTATCGCGAAACTCTTCGGTAAAACTATTTCAAATAGCGAACTACAACCTAGCCAAAGTGATGTAGATCGCTTCCAGTCAATTCTTAGTGACAAATCTGAAGTTGAGATCCGTAAACTTTTAGCTCAGCGTGCGTTAGGCACTAAAATTAGCGAATCTGTTATTGCTGACTTTGCCGACGAGAACAATATTGAGCCTTCAAATAGTGAAGTTGAGTCTGCTTACGCGGTTATAAAAACCTGGACAGTCGATTTAAGCCACAATGCTGAATACTCAGATGAAGAAGTTGAACGTTATCGTTTAGCCATGGCAGAAGGCATGGCTAAGAGTTGGAAGGTGTCTAAGTCACTGTATGAAACCTTTGGTGGAGACGTTGTTTTCCAGCAAAGTAATCCGCTTACCCCCGTTGGTGCCTATAAGGATTTGTTCGAGCAATATCGCTCACAAGGCGAGTTTGTCATTTACGATCCTGTTTTCAAAGCGGCTTTTTGGGAGTCGGTAAGAATGCGTTACTCTAATGTACTTCCTCAAGAAAATATTGATTATTCATCACCTTGGTGGGAAGCTGGACTCAATGCCTCTGGTGATTAAGATGTCTTCATTACGCTGTTTTGTATAGCTTTTTTAGATTTTTGAATTAAATGAAACACCCCGCCTAAAGCGGGGTGTTTTTGTTTGTGGAAAATTTTTTATCGCTTGTTGGGAATAAACTCTGAGGTTCATTCGTTATTTAAGTGTCTTTGATGAAAAACAGGAAATAAACGAATGAACAAACTACATACTGCTTTAATTGTTGCACTAGGTCTTACTTCAAACGTGGCGCTAGCTCAGGCTGTCGATACATCTGTTTCAGTGTTCAATAGCACCCAAGCTTCAACCAATGTATCTGGTGAGCAAGCAAGTGCTACTCAGTCAATGTCCTCACAAACTTCAGCTTCTGCAAACGCAGATGCACAGTCAAATAGTGTTACAGAAACTGAAGCTAGCAGCGAAACGCAAAACGCAGACCAGGCTGATGCTACTGCCACTACTAACGACACATCAGAAACATCTGATGCGGCAAGCGGCGAAATGCTTACTCAACTTACCAGTGCCCAAAGTGCTCTAGTAGGCAGCGGTGCGGCAACGCAAACCATTGCTTCTAATGCTGCAGGCGCCTTAGATATTACCGCTTCAACTGCCACAGATATGGTATCAGGCGCCGTTGATAGCAGTGTTTCGCAGGCGGCGGATGTCAATGCCATAGTCTCCTCAACACTTACCCAATCAGTTGAAGCAGTAGCGCAATCGCAGGTTGAAGAAAGCGTGGCTAGCCAGGTATCTGGCCAAGTAAGTGGGCAAATCGAAAATACGGTTTCCACCACCGTTGAAAACACGGTGAGCGGAAGTATTGCTGGCATTTTGAACCAGTAAAAGTCACGCGGTTCAAGGTAATAGACGAATCTTGAACCGCCGCCACCTCTGGTTATTCCAATAACTATGAAGGTTATATAAACAAGGGGGGCGCTACTCCCAGCCCCGCCCTTACTTCCATGTGTTAATTCCGTGAGCATTCGATTTAGTAGGACACCTGCATGAGCCTTAAAACCTCCACATCATTATTAAGCGTATTAAGTCTATCTATTGCATTAAGCTTAATTGGCAAAATTGCCATGGCGAGTCAGTCAGAAAACAGCGCAGAAACTGACGGACACAAGTTGATAAAAGTGACTGGAGAAGCCTATATCGGTGCTCATCACGACTCAAATGTGAACGTTAGTGAACTTGATACGAATACCGACACATCCGACTCAGCAATTAAAGGGAATGCGAAGCTTAAGCTAGCGTTAATGCCTACCGATAAATGGCAATTCAGTGCGTCTGCACAGCATAGTGAAACGCGCTACAATGCACTGTCGAATTTTGACCTAGCTATCACTACCTTGTCGGGCGAGGCGAGTTACCAATTGTCTTGGACTAAAATTGGCGTTCATCACTATTACGCAAATGCTGACCTTGATAACAATGCTTTTCTCACTTACCAACAAAGCGGTGTTTCATTGGCCAACAGTGCGTTTACGCAAGGTTACTGGCGATTAAGTGTCGACACCATCGATAAGTCGTTTGAATCGGTGCCAGAGCGCGACGCCGATGCGCTATCTAGCCGCATTGACGGTTTCTGGTTTTTTAAAAACCAAAGCTTTATGCAATTGGGCGCGAAATATCAAAATGAAGATGCCTTGAACCAAGCGTTCGACTATTCCAGCTATGGTATTGACGCCAGTTATGCTTACCCCGCCAGCTTGTGGGGTAGCGCACTCGATATCAAGCTCGGTTATGAAATGGAAAACAGACACTATGGTCAAGGTAGCCTAAGCAGCGAGCCTACTGCTTCAGGAGCACCTTTCAGTGAGTTTGAACAACAAGGCGGCAGGCGACGAGAGGATGATAGGCATGTTTTCAAAGCGAGCATAGAATATGCTGCTATGGAGAACGTAGATTTTATCGTAAGCACGCAATACAAAGACTATGGTTCAACCTTAGTATCGGCAGACTATCAAGAAACCATTGGTGAAATTGGTGTTAGATTTCATTTTTGATAGCACAATAGCATTCACTGTTGATTTAACTAATGGAGAATACCTACGCCAAAAACCGGGTCTCGTCCCGGTGCTCCAGCATCTATAGCTTGGTCGCGCAATGTGACTAACGCTTGGGCTGGATTTGAACTAGCGCGAAATAGACAGGCATAGCGGGCTGAAACAAAAGGCGTTGCCATCGATGTGCCGGTCTCACGGCTAGTCGTACCATCTGGATGTGCGACTTCTACTGAAACACCGCTGGCCGCAAAATCAACATAGTTACCTTGATTGGCCCATCGATAGATAGCGTGGTTATTGTCTACTGCTGTTACCGCAATAGTTGACGGGTATGCCGCGGGAAACAAAGGCGGAGAGGCTGGTCCTTCGTTTCCAACTGCTGCAATAATTTGCACCCCTTGCTCACTGATTTTTTGTATAACGTTGGCCAGTACCGAGTTTTCTGGCCCTGCTAAGCTCATATTAATAACATCAACCTGTTTGGCGACTAAATAGTTGAGACCATCAATTAATGATAATAAGGTCGCGCCCTGACTAATACTGTTTCGCGTATAAAAGACGCTAGCGTTATAGAGGTGACTTCCTGCACGCATATTATCTGCCAATAAGCTGGCTACTGACGTACCGTGTACTTGGGTAGTTGGTAAAGCTTGTGGAAGAAAAGGCTGTTGTTCAATAACAAGGTGTTCCAGTGCTTTGTGGTTTTGCGCAATGCTGGTATCTATCATTCCAATACGAACAGGTATTTGGCAAACGCCTGGTTTATCAGTAGTTGTAATGTTAGCTAGCATGTCTTGGTTGTTGTTTTTGATTTTAGCGCTTTCTGCTGCGCCCATGCCTTGCGTTAAATAAATATGATTACGACCTACTTGCGTTTTTAGTGTTTCCGGTAAGCTGTTTCTTATTTGAGACAGTTCATCGAGGCTAGTATTAACCTTTAAACGGTAAATCCATTGGTCTATAGCGGCTAAATGGCGAGACGATTCAATGGTGATGTCGGGGTGAGAAAAGTGAGTTTTGTCAGCCTCGCTACCGACAACTAACCATTCTCTTTCCAATGCTAAAAATCCATCAGGGGCTTTTACTTCTTTTAGTACAAGAGTGCCTGAAGGCGAGGCAAGGCTTAGGGGCGATGGAACAGAAAATTGCGGGGCAGGTATGTTAGCTAAGGTGTCAAACCTACTTTCAACACCTTGTGTTACCTGAGTTTCAAGCACATCTCGCACGGTGCCTACATCAACGGGCACGCTATCAATGATAGGCCTGACGGGTTCGATTATTTGACGGCCAATAGTTAACTGGGCGCTGGCATTTAAGCTTCACACGCTGCCCATTGTAAATATTAAGCCGCCTACTACGCGCTGACAAAGCGATCTGCACTTCATAATTTTACCTCACTTGCTTTGCGACTAAACCCATACAGGCATCACCGGGCCCAGCGTGCTTGTTACTCACCGCGAAGGACTCGGTCAACCTATCCATAAATAAAGCTGGCATAAAACGTGCCCTTAATGATGGGATAACCCTTTTCTCGTACTTAATTAACGTTTGGTGATGTAAAAAATTCCCGTTCCTTGGGAATAAATCACGGCATCAAACGTTAACTAGGTATAAAGCATGATTTCATAGGAAGTTGTATGAAAGAAGAAGTGACTGAACTCGTTCCATCATTAAGAAAATTTGCGTTTTCACTTACCGGCAATATACATGATGCTGATGATTTACTGCAAAATACGATTGAGAAGCTACTGACTAAACCTTTGCCACAAGATGCCACATTAATGGCATGGGCATTTCGAGTTTGCCGCAATTTATGGATAGATGAGTATCGTGCGCAAAAAGTAAGAACAAGTGCGGCGGTTAGCCCTGAATTGCAGGCTAAGGATGAGGCGCATTTGGATGAAGCCCTTTCAGGTGGTATTACGCTAAAGCAAGTAAGTAAAGCCATGGGGGAATTACCCCCAGAACAACGAGAGACCTTGTCACTTATTGCTATACAAGGAATGAGCTACGCAGATGCTTCAGAGGTACTTGAGGTGCCTGCTGGGACTATTATGAGCAGACTTGCTAGGGCAAGAAGCAAACTCAGTAATATGCTAAACCCACAACAAGAGGTGGTGTTATGACAATATCTGACGAAATGCTTTGTGCATTTTTAGACGCAGAACTTAGCGATGACGACATGGAACATGTCAGAACTGCTATTGCCAGTGATCTTGCACTGTCAGACCGCTTAGCGTCTTTAGCGCAGGTAGACATGATGGTGAAAGCAGCGGCTGATGCTGCAACGCAAAAACCTTTACCTAATAGCGTAGTGGCATTACTTGCAGATGATGCGACCTCAGAAGCCTATCTTGAGCAAGCAGATTTCGACTCAGACCATGTAAGTGCAAGCCAGGCAAGTGAGAGGATGCCAAGCAACGTTACTTCGTTTAATCGCAAAGCCCAAGACGCTAAACGTAGTGGGAAGTGGAAATTCCCTTTATCGTTAGCGGCTGGAGTGGCGTTAGTGGCAGGGTTAACCTTGATGCAATCAGAGTATACAGACCCCCTAGATCCTGCTGGCACTTCGTCAACGAATAACCATTGGGCGAATGTATCTACAGCCCTCGATAATAATCTAACGGGTGAGATGATGGTAACCGATGCGGGCATGGAGATAGTGCCACAACTGTCGTTTATGAATAAACAATCACAGTTGTGCAGACAAGCGCAGATACAAGGTGAAGATGAACTGAATATCATGATTGCGTGTAAAAATGAACAAGGCATTTGGCAACTTCACGCGAGTAAGCTGATGACAGCGGGTCGCAACAAAAGTGAGTATCAAACGGCAAGTGCCAATAAAGTACTTGATGAAGAGATAGATTTGTTAATGGTATCGACGCCATTAAACAGAGAACAAGAGCAGCAAGCTATTAATCATGGATGGCAGTCTAAGACTGCCGAAGGAGTCGTTTATGAAAACTAAATTTATAGCGTTTCTAGCAGTAATGCTAATGGCGGGGTGCGCGAGTCAACCCGATTATCGACAGGCATCTAATGGTGGTTTTGGGTATACCGAAAGTAAATTAAGTGAAACCCAATACCGCGTTCACTTCAAAGGTAGAGGGTCTGATAAGAGTAAGGCTATGGACTATGCCATGTACCGTTCAGCGGAGCTGACCTTACTGAAAGGGTATGATTGGTTTGTAGTAACCGATCGGGAAACCATGGTAGATAAAGAGCGCGTACAAACATCACCTCAGGTTGGCTTCAGCCAACGCTATGCGCGGGTAACTGAATGTGGCGTTATTACTTGTAGAACGTCTTATCATCCTACAACCCAGTTTGAATCTGGCATTTTCGTAGGTGGTTCGCAAAAGAGCGAAATCGAAAGTATTTTGAATATTGAGATGGGAAAAGGTACACGGCCCACGTCGGCCACCAGTTTTGATGCAAGAGAAATTAGCAACAACTTAAAACCTGATACGGAATCTTCACCTTAAGCACTTACAAGGTGCTTAGCCCTAAAGGTTAGGTTGTGTTATGTATAAAAAAAGCCCCGAATGGGGCTTTTTTTGTGCTGCAAGCCGTTAAGGCTTAGGTAAAGTGCCTAGTTGAAATGGTTATCCACTTCTTTTTCGGCTTCTTCACGGCTCTTGCCGTATGCTTGCTGAATTTTACCTACTAATTCTTCACGACGACCATCTATTACGTCTAGGTCATCATCGGTAAGTTTACCCCATTGCTGTTGTACCTTACCTTTCATTTCTTTCCAGTTGCCTTCGATACGATCATTGTTCATATGTTGCTCCTTTAAAAAGAATAACCGAGTGGTTATTGTGAACTGCACTTAATAAGTAGCAATCCCCATTCCAAAGATTAACATTATGAAAAATAGAGGTTTTTACTGTTTTAGAAGAAGGTGCTATTGTCAATGCCCTGCATTATTTACAGGGCGCTGAAAGTCATACAGGGTTTTATGTTTCAGCGCGCCCTAGTTAGGCAAGTTGTTGTGCAAAGGCTTCAACATCTTGGCGCTTATCTATCTTATGCTGATCTTCACTGCGCCCTTCACGCCAATAGCTGCTAATGTACACTTGGCTGTGGGGTACCTCTTTTTCGTCCTTAAGCCACGAACGAATTTTTCTCATTTGAGAAAATTCACAGGCAACCCATACAGCAGGGGTTCCTTGTTGCCAGTCAATACGCTGCAAGGCGTCAGACAATGTTGCTTCTTTTTTAGATACCCACTGAATCGATACGCCTTCAGGCTTTTCTAACGTGGTAGCATCGGTTTCATGTTCAATAGCTATAACTGCAATGCCTTTAGTATGGCTAGGAAGTGCTTGTAAATAGTTTCTAATACTGGGCAGCGCTGTCATGTCGCCTGCGAAAAGTACCCAGTCATAATTCTCTGCTAACGCTTTACTGCTACCAGGGCCTGCAATAGTTAGCTTGTCACCTTCTTTTGCGCTTAGCGCCCATGCGGCGGCGGGGCCAGTTACTCCATCTTTTGCATGCACTACCATATCAATGGACATTTGTGCTTTTTGTCTATCGAAGCTGTTTATCGTGTAGGTACGCATAGCAACGGGTTTATCTTTGGCAGGCTGAACGACAGGGTCACCATTTAAATCAAAAAGTAACTTAACGTAAGCGCCAGGGCGAGTGTCTGGAAAGTCTTCTAATGTAGCGCCGCCAAGGACAATACGTTGCATGTTTGGTGTTATACGGAAAGACTCGATAACTTCAACAACACGAGGTGCGGGTTTAGACATGATTTTCTCCAAATACGACAGTGGATATAGCTTATTTGATAATAGTTCTCATTTCCATTTCTAAGATTGGGATGAAATCTAGCTAATAATTCTGGTTTTTAGAAAAGTAGGTCGTAATACGGAAAAGAGGAAGTTTTTTATAGGCAAAAAGAAAGGGGCTAAAGAGCCCCTTAAGAAAAACACAACATAACTTGGAAAACACATTTACACTTCACAAAGCCAACACACTAAATGACTCCATGTATTAGTAAGAGCGGTGGAATAAAGAAAAGTTCAGCAAAATATAAAAATAAATAAAAAGTTTTTAAAAGCGTGATTTTCAGGGCCTCTTTTATCATCGGTTTAGTGGTTTAAAAAGAAAGGAAAGGGTTTAAAAGAAAAGGAAAAAAAATAAACTAACAAGCAAAAAAATGCCCGCCAAAGGCGGGCTAAAATCAGAGGTATATAAAAGGCCGGGAAGGGCCTTAGAGGGGAGAGGCACGCTGTCGGGTGACAGCACACTAATAATATCGATGACATTACTAGTGTTCCTCGATATGGCCATTGCTGAAGGCATAATGCCGAGTCAACAGAGCCAAATAGGTTACAATCCTTTGTTGCACATGGACATCAATGTCTGTGCCAGTGATGTGGGCATCCAGTAACAATCGCGAAAATAGCGTTTGCAACTCTGCATCCTGCAGGCCTTTACGACTTAATCCAAGTCGCCATCACACTCAACTGGCGCAAAAACAGATAATCGGTCATTCACGTCAACAACTCCTTTAAGCAAATCAACCACTCCGTGGGGATTGCTTTGTCGACATCAATGTCAACCTTGCTCGTCATCAAGACGCATCCTTTTTCAACATCCGTGTTGGCGTTAAACGTATTTAACTTTCCGATAAACAACAGAGCGACGTTAACCTTGCTATCAATCCTTGCATCCTTGGCCGACGAATTTCCTTTTACGTCCAATGTTGTCAGCCTGCGCAGATAAAGTCTGTAATATCATGGTTACCTTCGTGGTAACGGTATGCCTTCCTAGCATCATGTTTACGTCTGTTGTTATCCGTTAGTCTAATTAATGCCAAACTTGTGCCAAAACTTAGAGCTGTTTAAATATAATGGTAAATTATTGATATAAATCTATTTTATTCTAAATTTAAAACGTTTGGCATTAATTAGGCGTATGTTAAAAAATATGGGTGGGAAATTTTTTCCTACTGCCGTGTCGTTTCTTACCGACATGCACATACGCAATGACAATCACGGTAACCTTGCTTGAAAATATGCTTGTTTAACGCACAAATTGTAATATAATAAAAATCTAATATATTAAGGTTTTTGATATGAAATTAGCAATTGATATGCTTTTGCATGTAAGCACGCACAAAGGGCGATGGGTGTATTTTTTTCTCGCCGTGATAACGGCATTTGCCGCTTTTCAAATGCGGTTAATTCAGATTGATACCGATCCTGAAAACATGCTGGCGGAATCTCATCACTCTCGTACCTTTCATAATGAGGTAAAGCAAACCTTTTCCATGCACGATGCGATAGTGGTTGGTTTGGTGGTGCCGGAAAAGGGTGCCAAAAGCGACGAGGCCACAAGCGGTATATACACGCCAGACACCTTAGCAGCCATTCACCAAGTGACTGACCATGTATTGGACATAGAGGGTGTTATTAGCCAGGACGTCATGTCGTTTTCAACGGTAGACAACATTAAGCAGGGTAGTGACGGTAGTCTTGAGTTTTCATGGTTAATGGCCAGCCCACCTGAAACCGCAAGCGCAAGTGCTGAACTACAAAAATCTATCGAAAGGCTGCCGTTACTGTACGACACACTGGCTGCGTCTTCAGGTAACGCTGCTGCTATTTATATCCCTATTGCCGACAAGAATGAAAGTTATCGCATTGCCCAAGATATTCGCGCTTATTTAACGAATGTTGACACGGCAGGCCAATGGCACATCACAGGCTTACCTGTTGCTGAAGATCAGTTTGGGGTAGAAATGTTTGTGCAAATGGCTATCGCTGCACCTGCGGCTGGTGCCATGATTTTTATTCTTCTGTTCTTATTTTTCAGAAATTGGTCGCTTATTACTGCGCCCATGATAGTGGCGATGGCTACAGTTATCATTACCATGGGTGCTCTCATTGGCATGGGATTCACTGTGCACATTATGTCATCCATGATTGCTATTTTTCTCATGCCAATCGCGGTAGTCGACTCAGTACACATATTGTCTGAATTTTCCGACCGTTATAAGCCAGGTGAAAATGCAGGTAAGGTGATCACTCACGTGGTTGAGCACCTGTTTAAGCCCATGCTGTTTACCTCACTCACTTCATCAGCAGGCTTTTTCTCTTTAATGCTAACCCCTATACCGCCCGTGCAGATCTTTGGTGCTTATATTGGCTTTGGCATTTTATTGGCATTTTTGATTACTCTTACGTTTATCCCTGCTTATATTTCCCGTATGTCGCCCGCGGCATTAAGCAAACTTCAAGTCGCGCTACATCAAAATGAAGAAGCAGATAATAATGAAGGCAGTACCACGTTACTAAAACGTACCGTTACTAAACTACGCTACATCGCGCTAAACCACAGAGCGCTGATTATTGCTGTATTTGGTGCAATTACCCTAGTATCAGCGTGGGGAATTACGCAAATTAATATCAACGACAACCCTGTGCGTTGGTTTAAACAAGACCATGAAATAAGGGTGGCAGACAGGGCCTTAAATGCAGAGTTTGCGGGCACGTACAATGCTTATTTGGTCATTACAGATACCAATAAAAGCATTGATGCTATCAAGGTATTAAATGAGGCAAATTTACCATCAAGTTTAGATGAATGGGTTGAGCAAACTCAGGTGTCGATAAACCAGAGCGACGATGCTAACAAAATGTCGGAACTTGCCATGCGTATTGATGATGCGCTATTTAGCAATCTCGACGATGATGAACTAACCGCGTTAGACAACTTATTGCAAGTCGTTGATGCCGCGAATGGGAATGCCAATACCTTCCAACAGCCCGCAGTACTTGCGCATATTGAGAAGTTACAAGCGTACCTAGATACTCAACCTTTAATTGGTAAATCACAGTCTTTGGTTGATGTAGTCAAAGTGGTGAATCGTGAGTTGCGCTCAGGTAATGAGGTAGACTACGCATTGCCCACCAACAACCGAGGCGTGGCACAAACCCTAATGCAATATCAGTCTTCCCACCGTCCTCAAGACCTGTGGCATTTTGTCACGCCGGATTATCGCCAAACGCTGATTTGGCTACAGCTAACCAGCGGTGACAACCAAGATATGACGAATGTCATTTCGCTTGTTGAAGATTACTTTGCTAATAACCCACTACCAGAAGGGCTAAGCTACGACTGGGCAGGTAAAGCCTACTTAAATGTGGTGTGGCAAGAAAATATGGTAACAGGCATGTTGGAAAGCTTGCTTAGCGCCTTTGTCATTGTATTTGTGATGATGGTACTACTGTTCCGTTCTTTAGTTTTTGGCGTGCTCGCTATGCTTCCCCTTACCATCACGATTACCTTTATTTACGGGCTTATTGGCATTGTGGGTAAAGACTACGACATGCCTATTGCTGTACTTTCGGCGCTTACCTTGGGGTTATCTGTGGATTTCGCTATTCACTTCCTTGCTAGGGCGCGTGAAATCTATAAGGAAACGGGTAGTGTGCCAGACACCTTAGACGCTATGTTCGATGAGCCTGCCAGTGCAATAACGCGAAATGCGTTGGTGATAGCACTGGGCTTCACCCCTTTACTGCTAGCGCCGTTAGTGCCTTACATAACGGTGGGTGTTTTCTTGGCGAGTATCATGGCGGTTTCTGCCTTGGTGACTTTGTTGGTCTTACCCGCGGCCATGGTATTTTTAAAACGTTGGGTTTTTAAAGGAGCTTAATATGCGTAATTCAATGCTTCACATCACAAATGTTAATCGCGTTTTCTCTGGTATGGCACGCGCTAATACTCACATCAACACTAAAACCTCCAACTCGAGTGTTCGTGTTTGGTTAACGAGTATGTTGCTACTTTGCTTTTCTTTTGCCGCGGTGACTCCCGTTACCGCGAATGCGCAAGAAGACGTGGCGAGTATTATTGCGAAGTCAGAAAAGGCCGCCTATTACGCAGGCAATGACGGTAAATCAATGGCGCGAATGATCATCGTAGATAGTCAAGGGCGTAAACAAATGCGTCAGTTCACGATTTTGCGTAAAGACGTGCTAAACAATGAAGGTACTGAAAGCGGCGACCAAAAAATGCTGGTGTTTTTCAGCCGCCCAACCGAAGTAAAAGGCACGGTGTTTAGAGTTGAAAAGCACACCAACATTGATACCGATGATGATCGTTGGTTGTATTTACCGGCCCTTGATTTAGTAAAGCGCATTGCCGCTGGCGATAAACGCACCTCGTTTGTCGGTTCACACTTTTTTTATGAAGATGTGTCGGGCCGTGCAGTGTCAGAAGACAACTTCACTATGCAAAATACCACCGATACCCACTATGTGTTACGCGCAACGCCTAAAAGCGCCGGTAGCGTAGAGTTCTCTCATTATGTCGTAGAGATAGACAAGCAAACCTACTTGCCCACGCTAATCAACTTTTTCAAAGGAGATGATAATTACCGCCGAGTTGAAGCGGTATCAGTAGACACAGTTCAAGGGTACCCAACGGTAGTACGAAGCAAGGTGTCTGATTTAGCATCAGGGGGTTATACCTTAATGGAATTTCGCGGTATTCAGTACGATATTGCGTTGCCAGACAGCGTGTTTAGCGAACGTAGCTTGCGAGTGCCACCACGAGAGTTTGTGGAGTAATCGTGATGCGGGCAGCACAGCTTTTTTCAGGGAAATACTTTGTTAGCGCACTTTTTGAGGTCGGGCTACCGGGAATAGCGCTACTTGCAATAGTGCTGCTGGGAATAAGTGTTTCAACTCCGGTGTATTCACAAGCACTCCAGAATGAAATTGCACAAGATGTACCCGCTAAAACTGAACAAATCGACAACCCCGAGCCTGCTAGTGACGATAGTTTGGAAAATGAAGGGTGGGATGATAACAGCTGGGGCAACGAAGGTTGGAGTGACGATAATTGGGATAGCGAAGACTGGGGCGAGCAGGACAATAGCGCTACCGCTTACACCTTAAGTGGATTTGTCGAGTTAGCGGCAGGAAACCGAGTAGCTACTGACGCTGCCATTGATGCTAGCAGCACCTTACGAGATGCAAGAGTGCAACTACGCGCTGATTACGCGCTAGCAGCATCGAAACTTAGTTTTCGGGGCGATGCGTGGTACGACGGCGTTAAACATCAACGAGAATTTCAGATACGTGAGCTAGCATGGCAAGGCAATCTTGCTGCTTTGGGCCAATGGGGCAATGCTTTTGACCTGAAAATTGGGCAGCAAGTACTCACTTGGGGAACAGGTGATTATGTCTTTCTAAACGATCTTTTCCCAAAAGATTATCAGTCATTTTTTTCTGGCCGTGATGATGAGTATTTAAAAGCGCCCAGTGCTTCTATTAAGTTATCTGGGTATTGGGAGGCCATAAATATAGATGTTGTGGTGACACCAGAATTTGAACCTGATATCGGTATTACAGGAGAAGTCTTTTCCTTTTTTAGCCCCCAAGCCGATGAAAATATCGCGCCAGCGTATACCGTAAGTAATGAGAATACGCCTAGTGGTAGTGAAGTGGCGTTGCGGGCGCATCGCACATTTAGCAGCTCGATTGGGAGTATTGAGGCTGCGTTATACGGATATCGAGGTTATACCAAGCAACCCACCGCCGTAGATGAATTGGGTGCGCCGCGTTATAGCCGCTTAAATGCCATTGGCGCCAGCGTCGTTATGCCATTGGGTAAAGGGATTGCAAATGCAGAGTATGCGTATTACCGGAGTGTGGAAGATAGTGAAGGTACTGATCCATCTGTGAGTAATTCCCAGAGCCGCTTCTTACTGGGTTACAGCCAAGAAGTGATGGCTAATGTAACCGGCGCTGTGCAGTGGTATACCGAAGCCATTCAACATCATGATTCACTATTGACTCATTCACTCTACCCAGAATATGAGCAAGAAGCGTATCGCCATTGGGTTACAGGTCGTATTACATGGCAGGCGTGGCGACAAACCCTCACTATCAATAGCTTTCTATTTTATTCACCTACGGATAATGATGGTTATTTGAAAGCTAGCGCCAGCTATTCGCCGACTGATAAATGGCAGGTTCGAGGCGGAGTAAACCTATTTAGCGGCGAAGAAACACATACTTTCTTTGCTCAATTCGAAGATGCCAGTAACGTCTATTTTGCGTTTAGGTATTTTTATTAGTTTGCGCAGCAAACAAATGTAGTCGTAAATTTTGTACAAATTAACTGGGTGCGATTATTTAAGAGGAAATGATAATGTCTCAGGAAAAAGCATTGACCGCTTTTGCGGGCTTCATGGTGTTGTTGTCGGTTGTGTTAACCGTATGGGTTCACCCAAACTTTGTATGGTTTACGGTGTTTATTGGCGCCAACTTATTTCAGCAAAGCTTTACCGGCTTTTGCCCCGCCACACTTTTTTTTAAAAAGGTATTGGGGCTAAAAAGCGAAAGAGAGCTGGCTCAACAGCAAAACTAGTTTAACGATAAGCGAATTTAAATATTCGCGAAGGCACTAGTTAGGCTTAAGCGTTGATGGCTAGCTACGCTTACCAAGAACCATACATAGGGTTAGGCAAAATAAACAAGCTAGTGCCGACTTCAGGCAGTATCGCTGGCAGATAAGCATCTTCCTGCGTTACCCCTTGAAAATCTTCAATATTATCGCCAATTTGCATAATAATATTATGCGGTTTGTTCCAACCCTCACTTGCCGTGTCATTCGTGAGCGAGCAAGCTGGCGAGCCTTGCTTTACGGCATTACGACGGCGGTCTTTATCGTTCACAATGTACTTATGATCAACGGCCTCTTTGTCGGCAGGTAATCTGCCCATAATACAGGTGTTGCTTGGTGTAAGCGGCAAGCCCATGGCGAGCAAGTTATTCCACGTGTGGCTGTCTAAGGTTTTATCGCGGTTAGTAATAAGGGCAATTTTTCCACCTCTTTCAATCACGGTTGTTAGAAACTTATCTACACCGGGAACTAACGTGGCTTCTTCCCTTTTTATCCATGCGTTCCAGCTTTCGCTTGAATACCCCAAGCCTTTTGACTCACGCTCTTCTTGATAAAGGCTGTTATCTAGCACGGTTTCATCTACATCTAGCACGATTACGGCAGGCGTTTGCTGATTTTCAAAGGTTGCAGGCAGTGCGGCGGTAGCTTGCTTATAAACATAGGCGCTAAGAAGTGGATACTCTTTACTCTGGCGTTGGTATTTCACAGCGTTAGATAAAGAAAAAGACGCTTCTGGCGCAGCGTCCGCTACGCTGGTGTCAGCCTGTGGGGTAGTAACACAGGCTGATAGCGCGCTTAGCGCCAAACAAGACACGGCAATAGGTCGCAGTGCGGTCTTAAGAGAAGTCGAAGCAGTGGTAAACATGTTTATAGTCCTTGCTTGGCGGTAACGGTTTATCTTCGCCAATGAAAATTTTGATGCGTTACTTTGACACAAAACGTTCCGGCTTCAAAATAAAGGTAACTTGCCCGAGCCTCACTTTGTCGTATTACTGATAAAACTAACTAGCGCCGGGCCTAATGCTTCTGCAAAGTCTCAGGCAAAGTCGAGTAAATCGGTGCCAAAGAAGTTATCGATAATGCATCGCCATTCACCGCTGTCGTTTCGCTGCATCACATACACCGCTCGTTTGCCGTCGCAAGGTAATGTGTGGGGAGCGGCTTTTGGCACTAGGTAAAGCTTAGCGATTACTAACGCCACATCACCCGCTTCAATTACAATTTCATCGCCGGTGGTAACGATATGCTCCGGCATGTATTTGCGTTGGAAAGTTTGTAGTGCGCTAACACAATCGTGCTGGGCTGTGCCTTTTAGCGGCGTAGATACCACCTTGGCATTATCGCCATAGCAGGCGCTAACCGAAGCTGGATCGTTTTCGTTTACCGCGTTATGCAAACGGGCTAATAACTGAGTGATGTTGTTCATGGCTGTCGTCTCGTTTGTTTTTACCGCGAAGACAGACTTAAGAAAAACCCGCCTTGGCGGCGGGTTTTAGTGATGTTTTACGTACGCACTAACTTTCCCGCCAATTATTAATAATAATAGCGAGGAGGATAATTGAGTTTAACGCCAAACCTTGGCGCGGTGCTGAAAACAGCAATGTGCGTAATGTCATAACCGCAGTATTTAATTTGCCGAATAAAAAGTCAATGACTTTGTGGGGTAGATTCTCATCGCTTAACAGATGATGTGCTAGGGCAATCGAAACGCGCGGTAAACCCATCCATGGGCGCTCCGCCACAGCATCCATGCTGTGGAGGGTTCCGATTGCCCTAGCACACCATCTATACTGAGTTCGTACGGTAGTAATCGGTAAGCCCGTAAATGTTCCAAGGGGCTCCGCTGCCGCATCCTTGCGGCAGAGGGTATGAGACTCGCTCTCCACCCTCACTCTGAAACATAGCTGGCTACTTCGCCACAGCATCCATGCTGTGGAGGGTTCCGATAGCCCTTGCACACCATCTATACTGAGTTCGTACGGTAGTAATCGGCAAGCCCGTAAATGTTCCAAGGGGCTCCGCTGCCGCATCCTTGCGGCAGAGGGTATGAGACTCGCTCTCCACCCTCACTCTGAAACATAGCTGGCTACTTCGCCACAGCATCCATGCTGTGGAGGGTTCCGATAGCCCTTGCACACCATCTATACTGAGTTCGTACGGTAGTAATCGGCAAGCCCGTAAATGTTCCAATGGGCTCTGCTGCCGCATCCTTGCGGCAGAGGGTCATAAGGCATGCGCTCCACCCTCACGCTGAAACTTAACATAGCTAGCTACTTCGGCACAGCATCCATGCTGTGGAGGGTTCCGATAGCCCTTGCACACCATCTATATTGAGTTCGTGCGGTAATAATCGGTAAGTCTGTGAATGTCTGGAAGGGCGCGCTCCGCTTCCAAGTTTTAGCAATATGTAAAATTGTTACCCATTCGAATCGGTTTGTTTTAATGTCGTAGATGAAATTAAAAAATAACAAATATAGATGCTTTAGGAGAGAAACGAATGCGGGTAAGAAAATGTAGCGTTACAAAAGCCCTTCCTAAAAGTGCGGTGGCATTTGCTGTATGTGCAGTAGGCTTAAGTACTACTTTATTAAGTGGCTGCAATCCCGCACCTGAAGATGCGCCTAAGCATGCACAGCAGGCTAGTGTTGATAAGCCAGAAAGCGTTAAACAGCAAGAAGATAAGCGACTTGTCGCGTTTATAGAGGCGCGTTTTGATAGGTTGGTGGCACAAAGCCCAAATCTCCAATCTTACCTAGGTATTAACAATGGCGCGCAATCTACGTGGAGTGACACGTCTGATGCGTTTGCTCAAAAGCAGTTAGAAAACACAAAGGCCGATCTGGCTAAATTAACTGCCGAATTCGACCGCAGTGACTTAAGCGACGAAGGTAAATTGAATTTTGATTTGTTTAAGCGAGAGCTAACTAACGAAATTGAAAATGCAGCCTTTCGTAAGCAAAGTTATGTGGTTGATCAGTTTAGAGGTCAATACACTTCAGCCATTACCTTGCTTAAAAATAATCACCGTATTGTGAATGAAGCTGGTGCACAGGCGTATATAAATAGGCTTGTAGGTTTTGAATCGCTCATGGACGATATTGTAGCGAGAATGAAAGACCGGGCAGCCTTTGGTGTGTTACCGCCTGCATTTTCGTTTGATTCAATGATCAACGACGTGAGTGCTATGTTAACCGGTGCACCTTTAGATGCCCCGGTTACGAGTAGTAGCAAGCTTCACCCCTTGTATGCAGACTTCAAAGAAAAGTTAGCCGCACTGCATTTAGAAGAATCAAAAGAAAATGCATTGCTTGAAGAGGCTAGTAGCGCGCTTAAAGGGCCATTTAAAAGAGGCTACAGCAGCTTACTCGCCACGTTGAAACAACAAAAGCCATTACAAGCTAACAATGATGGTGTTTGGTCGTTGCCTAACGGCGATGCTTATTACGCGAATCGAGTAAAAGCTGAAACCACATTAGCGTTGTCACCAGAAGAAATTCATGTGATTGGTTTAAATGAAGTTGCACGTATTCATCAACAGATGCAGCAGATAATGGATGAGGTTGAGTTTACGGGAACACTACAAGCTTTTTTTGAATTCATACGCACCGACCCAAATAATTTTTATGCCAATAACGACGAGGGTCGAGCGGCGTTTTTGGCTGATGCAAAAGCGCAAACCAGTGAAATCTTTGCCGTTGCCGATCAATATTTCCATACTCTGCCAAAAGCGGATTTAGAAGTACGTAGAGTAGAGCCTTGGCGTGAGAACTCTACGTCTATTGCGTTTTATAATCGTCCCAGTTTAGATGGAAGCCGTCCTGGTATTTACTATGCTAATTTGGCTGATATGACAGGGGTTCAAAAGTATGTGTTCAAAGCGATAACTTATCATGAAGGCGTGCCCGGCCATCATTTTCAAATTGCCCAGGCACAAGAACTAGAAGGGCTGCCGCGCTTTAGGAAGTATTTAGGTGTAGGGGCTTATATAGAAGGTTGGGCCTTGTATGCAGAACAATTAGCGTTCGAGATGGGCTTTTATAAAAACCCATTGCATAATTTTGGCCGTTTGCAGAATGAGCTTTGGCGAGCGGTTCGCCTAGTGACCGATACCGGTATTCACTACAAACGCTGGTCGCGAGAACAAGCCATAGAATACTTTGCTACCAACACGCCTTTATCACCACAAGACATTGAAACGGAAGTAGAGCGTTATTTTGTAAATCCAGGGCAGGCGCTTTCATACAAAATGGGTATGCTAAAAATACTGGAATTACGTGAAAAAGCGCAAGCGCAGATAGGTGATAACTTCGATATTCGCGACTTCCATTCAAGCGTACTGGGTGCTGGCGCATTGCCTTTGGACGCGTTAGAAAAGCGGGTAGAGCAATACATCAACACTAAACAATAATAGCAGAAGGACAATGCCCTACTTCTTCTCTGCGATCGGCGGTATAAATATCTGTAGGTGAAACATGAATGTATTAACTTCTACAAGTTATTTCCTTTTGATAACTATTGGCTTAGTTGACGTTTACGCGTCAGCAGAGACTATTGAAATAGATAGCATAAAATACACATCGTCCATTATTGAAGTAGGGGCTGGGCAACCATCGATTATCGCGTCGGATATTAACGCTGATGACAACCAAGATGTGATAATCGCGAACGCGTCTGATAATAATATTATCACTTACCTTTCAGACGGGAAGGGTACCCTAAACCGCGGCGGAATTTTTGCTGCAGGGGATAGCCCTTCTGGGTTAGCGATATCAGATATAAACGCAGACGGACACGTTGATGTGGTTGTTGCCAATCATGAAACTTCGTACATTACTGTGCTCTTTGGCAAGGGGGATGGAACCTTTGTCGAGCCGCCGCATTCCCCCTTAAATATTAACGTAAAGCCTCATCCCCACGTTGTGAAATTGAGTGACATTGATGGTGATGAAACGCCAGATTTAATTGTAGATAACAGAAGCCACAATGGACTTCTGGTACTAAAAGGCTTAAGTGCAGGAAGATTTAAAACGCCTGGTAAGGTTATTAACGCAGGTGGAGACCCATACCGAGGGTTTGCTGTTGGCGACATCAATAACGATGGTTTTGAAGATATGGTTACTCCAAATCAGCGAGATATTGGCGTATTGGTAAATACTGGCGATAAGCAAATGCGCTTTTCTTTAAGCAAGTTAGCCCAACCGGAATCGCCCTTTGCTATTGAACTTGCTGATATGAATGGCGACGGAAACCAAGATGTCATTGTAGCGACAAATGAAAGTATGATTACCATTATGCTCGGCGATGGTCGCGGTAATTTTCTAAAAGTCGCTAAATCAGAAATTAGCGCTTCAGCAGGCGCTAAACAAATTGCCACGGGCGATATAAATGATGACGGAATTGATGATGCGTTAATCAGCAGTTGGTCAGGTGAAGTGCTTGCAATATTGGGAACTAAGTCGTCATTTAAGTCTATCAGTTTCAAGCACCCTCAAATTTCAAACCCCTGGAGCCTTGCCATTCTCGATATAAATCAAGATGGTAAAAGTGATTTTGTCATTGGAGATGGTGACAGTAAACGGGCTGCTGTGTATGTTAGTAGCAATGACTTGTAGGCGTTGAGTTATTTAGTGTAGCTTTTAAGTAATCAACAGCGTCAGAAATAATATTCGTGCGCTAATAAAAGGGATATTTTGACAGAGCTTACTGTCGAAGATGTTGAAAAGTACCTGAATTCACTTGGTTCGCAGGGCTGGGAAATTATCGACCTAGATTTTCAAATGGACCCGACGATGCTCGTTGGTCCTATGCCTTTGCTTAAAGTGGCCAAAAGACCTAAAAAACAATGCTAACGCTAGTTTAGTTAAACTGAAAAGGAAGCAGGATATACAATGTTTTTACCAGAAAATGAACTTGATGCCGGATCAGTCGTGCTGGTGCCTTTGCGGGAAGAACATGCTGATGATTTGGCAGACGCTGCGAGTGATGGAAAACTATGGGAGCTCTGGTTTACTTCGGTGCCACGACCAGACGCTATTGACACTTATATTTCTCTGGCATTGCAGCAGCAAAAAGATGGCTTGTCCCAACCCTTCGTGGTGGTTGAAAAACTAAGTGGGAAAGTGATCGGCAGTACCCGTTTTTGCAATCTAGATTATGCAAACAAGCGAGTAGAAATTGGTTATACCTGGTATGCAAAAAGTCATCAGCGCTCGTCGGTAAACACGGAATGTAAATTAGCGCTACTGAACCATGCATTCGAGGTGCTTGACGTTATTGCTGTTGAGTTTAGAACTCACTGGCACAATCTTGAATCGCGTAAGGCAATTGCTCGTCTTGGCGCAAAACAGGATGGGGTACTTAGGCAGCATCAACGTCTACCAGATGGTTCGTTTAGAGACACAGTGGTATTTTCCATTATTAATTCTGAATGGGCGGCGGTAAAAAATAACTTAGTGTACAAGTTGGCAAGTTTTCGACAATAGAGCCACGTGATAGCGCTAATAACAAGGTGAGTCATGACAAAAATTGTCGTTTTTGGAAACTCAGGTTCAGGAAAGTCTACCCTGGCTAAGAATTTGGTAAAGGGGCACCACATCGCTCATTTAGATTTGGACTCGGTGGCCTGGGCGCCCTCAAATGCGACCTCTAGCCCACCTAGTCGTTTGCCTATCAGCGAATCAAAGGTGCTTATTGAAACTTTCTTATCTAAAAATACATCGTGGGTTATTGAGGGTTGCTATTCCGATTTGCTCGCTGAAGTCTTGCCTCATGCCGATGAGCTCATCTTCTTAAATCTACCCATTAACCTTTGTGTAGAAAATGCTAAGGCTCGCCCATGGGAACCTCATAAGTATGCGTCTAAGCAAGCGCAAGATGCGAATTTAGATATGTTGATAGACTGGATAAAGGACTATGAAAATAGAACGGATACCTTTTCCAAGCAAAGTCATCAAGTCTTGTACGATAGTTTTGAGGGAACCAAAACCATGTACACCTCAAACAGCCACAGTGAAAGACAATGAAAGATAGCGAAGCACAGTGACCTACGACGAGTTTAATCAGTTTTGTGGTGGCTTAAAGGCTACAACTTATGTAATGCAATGGAATAACTCCCATGTATGGAAGGTGGGCGGTAAAGTATTTGCCATAGGCGGTTTAGGCAAAAACGGTGAACCCGCTTTTATTTTCAAAACCTCAGAGCTTAATTACCATTTTTTGAGCGAGAAACCCGGGTATCGCCCCGCGCCTTATTTTGCGTCTCGGGGCATGAAATGGATCCAGCAATTTGGCGGCGATGAAACTCAACCTAAAATTGAATTTGAACAAAGTGTAGAAGCACTCAACGAAGAGTTGAGCTACTACTTACACGAGTCTTATAAATTAGTGTCGCTAGGACTTACTAAGAAAAAACAAAAGGAACTAGGGTTGAGTTAATCTTATAGCTTTGACTATAACACTCAATTACCGGAAGATAGGGCGATAATTTAACATGGCCCGCCAATCGTTAAAGGCCATTAATAACAGGGTAAGACCATGCCAAAGGCAAGTGAAATTAAAAAGAATCACACCATCGTTTATGGTGGTAAAACGTGTATTGTGAGAGATATCGAACGTTCAGTACCTCAGGGCCGCGCGGGTGGTAGTATTTATCGCATGCGTATGTACGACGTGGTTAGCGGCGCTAAGTTTGATGAAACCTTCAAAGATTCAGACATGCTAGAAATGGCTGATTTAGTGCGTCGCCCAGTGATGTTTTCTTACATAGATGGCGACGAGTATGTATTCCTCGATAACGAAGATTACACGCCGTACCACCTAAACAAAGAAAGCATTGCTGACGAAGCCTTATTTATTAACGAAAAGACTGAGTCTATTCAGGTGTTAATTGTAAGCGATGTGCCAGTGGCGCTAGATTTACCAATGAGTGTAGAACTAGAGGTAACTGAAACCGACCCTTCTATTAAAGGTGCGTCTGCAACCTCGCGGACTAAGCCTGCTACGTTATCGACGGGGCTAGTGGTTCAAGTGCCTGAGTACATCAGTACTGGCGAGTGGATAAAGGTAAATACCGAAGAGCGTAAATTCCAAAGTCGCGCGTAATATTTATTTAAGTACGATTTAAAAAAACGAGGGCGCATTGCGCCCTCGTTTATTATTGCTATATCACCGCTATGCGACAGTGGCATTCCCGCAAGCGGTCATTTCGCCACTGCCTATATAACTAGATGTTTGCTACAACAGCGTTGTAGAAAGCTTCTGGGCTAGTTGCTTCGTTTGCTGCAACTGATAGTGCCATTTCAGCACGAACAGCAGTAACAACATCAGCACGTGCCGCTTCGTTTACTTCTAAAATATCAAGCATTGCCGTTAGGTGTGCGCCTGAACCTTGGCTAGTTTCTTCAATAATGTTGTTAAAGTTATTTTGAATGAATACCGCCGCAGTAGCCATTTTACCTTCACAAGAATCAGCAGATGATACTTTTGAAGAAACCGCAGTCGTACCTAAATCCCAAATGATGTTTGAAATGGCAGCAGCTGTGCCATTGTCATCAAAAATAGCCGCGCCAATACCACAGTGTTTCCACGGGTTGATGTTGTCGTCAGCCGATACGTTTCCAGCAATGGCAGTAGTCGTAAGAAGTGCAGCAAGCGTTAGTTTTTTAAACATTGTTATATTCCTCTGATTGTTATTAGTAATAATGTGAAATGAGCAAGCCGAAGTCAGTACCATGCTTGTTATCAATATTGGCTCTCACATCCCAGCGCTGATTAATTGAATATCGCGCGGTAATAGAGAGGTAATGTTGATCCTTCGATGGCTGGTTCACAAACCATTGTTGTCCTACTGCCAATGACATTGCTATTTCAGACGTAACATGTGCTACGCCTCCCACTTCTGAACCCACAGCGATAAAGCCGCCATTCAGATTAGAGCTGGTAATAGAAGTGCTGAGCGCGGCATAACCTACAAGGTTGTGACGAAAGGCCCAAGACTTCCCAATAAAACTGTCGATATAACCTGCGCCGCAGTGGGTACAGTTGTTAGCCTGTTCTCTGTAGCCAAAGGCCAGTTTCCAAGCCCAATTGCTATCAAGTGGCAATCCAGATTCAGACGCATTAAGGTTAATAATTCGTACTGGCGTAAACTCTCTTACTGCTAACTCTTCACCCTCTAGGTAACGAAGACGAAGATTAAAGGTGGTTAGCTCAGAGTAAGGAATTCGCCCCGCATTCAGCGTGAGCAGATCGTAATAATTGGCCCTAAAGTTCAACTCCCCCGCCACGTCGCCTGATGGTGTGTCGTATAAACCAAGACCAATACGCGTGGTATCTTGTGCTTCATGAGGAGGGCGTCTATCTATGCTTTTCCAGTTTGGTTTAACGGGTGCCATACCAAACCGTTTTATCATGGCTTGCCGCTTTTGTGCTTGTTGTATAGTGGTGAGGTCGTCTTCTTTTTGTTCAATAAACGCAAAGTAGTCGTAAAGGGTATCGATAACCCGTATCGCCGATGCGTCACCTAAAGCAGCAAGTTGCTGTTGCGTGTCTTTAGGCGCACTTTCTAGAATTTGCAGTAAGGTTTGCTGTTCCTTGCTGGTTAATTGTTGCCAGCGATCATAAAGTGTTTGCTGACGTGAACCATGGTAGATAACGTCATTAAACATTGTACGGCTAGTTTGATGGCGTTGCATCATTACCACTAAATCAAATGGCATCACCCACACCTTATTGGGGGCAATCAGAGATTCATCGAAAACTAAGCTGAGTAACTTTGCTAATTGGTAGGCACAGTTTTGCTCAAAGAAGTAATAGGTCATTGTGGCATTTTCTAGCTCCCATAAATGGGCAAGTAGAAATTGAATATCGTCTTGGGATAGGGCAAGTTTATATTCCCACATATCGCGAAGCTCGGTTTCGCTATAAGTTAAATGATGATGGTGGTATTGCTGGTTAGAGAACTTACCTTGATAGCCACCCAATATGCCTTTAGTGATGTAAACCAACTTGTTTTCGTTATCGGGTACTTTAGCCCCATAAGAGAAGGTGTTATCGAGTAAGCCGTCTTCTGATTCGCCATTAAACTTTAAAAATACATGACCAAACATCGACGCGGGGTTACCTAAGTAGCCTGAAGCAAAAATAAGGCTGGCGCTGTGGGTAGAAAAAGCATCTAAATAATCTTCATACTTTGGACATGCCACGTCAGGGAAGCTAAGTGTGGGTAACTGTTTTTCTATAAAACGTTTACGTGCGGGAAATTGACACTGGCTTTTTGGGTTTTGTGAGAAGGCATGAATAGTCGCTTCAAGTTCCGAAAGTGGATTTTCAAAGCCATTTTCTGCTAAATAGAAGTTACTGCCATTGTGGTGTAGCGTTACTGCGGTTTGCTCAGCATGTAATAGCTGCTTCCACACCTTGTGTGATGCTAGGTTATTTATATGTTGAGACGCATCGTTAGCGTAAACTAGCGTTACGGTACACAAAAATACTATGCAACAGCGGGTGAAAAAGGAATACAACGCAACTTCCTAGACTAAATCCATTTAAATTCGCGACAACGACGTAAAATAAACCGTTTCGTTGCGCAATGAAGATTGCAGAATATGCCTTCGCTGCAGGGTATATACAAGTTCCAATTACAGATAATTTGTTACTAATTGCTACTAGGTGCCTTAAATTTCGCTTCAAAAAGGTGAGGTTAAAACCATTTTCTTTCACCTCGTTTGTGCTTGAGGGAAACTAAAAATCAATAAATTAAAAAAGGAGGGCTGTAATTGGATCTCGTTACTTATTGGCTAACCGCTGATGGCGCTATCTCGTTAACTACCGCCGCAGTGCTAATAGCAACCTCTACGATGACGTCCTTGATAACCGCCACCTTTGGTATTGGCGGTGGCGTGTTGCTTATTGCGGTAATGGCGGGAAGCTTGCCAGTATCTGCACTTATTCCTGTGCATGGGTTGGTACAGTTAGGTTCAAACGGCAACCGAGCACTAATGACCTTTCGTTATGTTGATTGGTCTATGGTGAAGTTCTTTTCGTTTGGGGCGTTGTTGGGGGCGGTGCTGGCTACGTTTATAGTCGTGCAATTGCCCTTAGTCGTAATCCAATTTGCTGTAGCGGGTTTTATCTTATTTTTGGTGTGGGGCAGCAAACCAAAAGCGCAGGAAATGCAGCCCGCTGGGCGAAGTCTAGCGGGGCTGGTCACCACGTTAATCTCTATGTTTGTGGGGGCTACGGGGCCGCTAGTTGCCGCGTTTGTGCATCGGAACAATTACAATAAAATGCAGATAACCGCCACCATGGCCTCGTGCCTTACCTTTCAACATGGGTTAAAAGCGTTTGTGTTTACCTTTGTAGGATTCTCCTTTTTTCAATGGCTAGGATTAATTTTTGCCATGATTATAAGTGGCGCAGTGGGGACTTACGTGGGGCTAAAAGTACTCAAGAAGATTCCAGCCGATAAATTTCTCGTGCTGTTTAAGGTTATCGTTACCTTATTAGCAATCCGCTTAATTGTGCAGGCAGTGTCTGATTTAGTGTAGGTCAGCTTGTTCGATGTTGTTTGCCTATGAATTACTCAACGAAAGCGTGATAGGCGAATATCTTCGCCTATCACTTTACCTTTTTTATCGTAATTTACATGTTGGCTCGCTTTGGGAGTGGGCCAGTGAATAGTGGTCGCAAAAAGCGATAGCTCGCTGAGATCTGCCATTCTCTGCCAGTCCCAGGCAGTTTATCTCCTACCGCAATATCGGCATCTGATACGCGGTTAACACCTGCGGTATGAGCGGTATAGTACTTATCAAGCGCATTTTGAAGCTGTACCGACACGCTAAAGGCTTGAGTAAGTTGCCAGCGTGCGCCCAAATGTATAAGTCCGTAACCTGATGTACTGCTTTCATTTTGTAGGGCAGAGGTATGATTCTGTGCACCCACTAAATGAGACGTAACTGACAACATAAGCGGCGATTGCATAAGCTCGCTTTGCCACTCAATACGGGTAGTTAATTGCTCAGGGGCAATGCGAAATAACCCGTCGTCTATATCGTCTCTATTACCATGGCTCAAACTTGCTGTAGACGTTAGAAGCAGGTTGTCAGATAGCTTACCGTTAATCGTAACGTCTAGGCCTTTAATAACTGCGTCGGTATTCGTCCATTGAAACGGTGTATCAGACCCCATCATGGTCGAGAACATAACCGCAGCTGCATTGCTGCTCGGGGTGCCAGTAATATAGTCTTCTATGTCTTGATAATAAAGTCGTGGTGAAACGGTCCAGTCATTTTTGCTGTAAGTAACACCAAACTCAATTTGACGCGCAGTTTCGTTATCGAGTTCAAGGTTACCAATGTAATTGAACCCGTCTGCCATGCCGCCTGTAATGCCTAATGGTAACCAGGTGTAACGTTCATAATAATTAGGCGCGCGGTTCTTTTGGGAGATACCCGTAAAGACTGTCACCGTTTCGCTTACGGGTATTTGAATAGTCGCTGCCGCATCTAGCATATTGTAGGTTTCACTACGTTCGGCGGTGTTGAAGTTAGACGCTAGTGTGGCCACCGCATCGTTCATCATTACCATGTTAGAGTCTATTGCATCAGCGTCCATATCAATTTGGGTATAACGAAGGCCCAGCAGGTAATCAGCGGTGTCGGTTTTTCTATGCCATTCGGTAAAACCACTGTAAGTATCGCGGGTAATATCGCTAAAGTTATTGATATAAAATGCGCTGTTATTCGGGTTGGTGATAACAGAGCTATTTCGACTGTGTAAATGACTAAAGCCTACTTCAAGTTCACCATTAAGGGCTGGGGTGATGTAGCTTGCCTCTATTCCTTGTGCAACGGAATCGGCATCGTTTTGTCTTGCCGTGCTGGCCATCGAAACCGCGCGTTGAGAAAAATTGTCCATGGCGTGTTGGTTGCTATTTCCAAACACGCTGACTTTTAACATACGCTCATCATCGGCTTGGTATTGATAACCTAAGCGATACCACGCCGCATCTATAGACGTAATATCCATGGCAAGAGCCGCAGTACCGCTATTGTTAGTGTTCAGTGTTTGGTAGCTGACATCTAGGCTATGCTTGCCCCAACTATAGCCTGCACGAAGTTTACCGCCGTTTCTTTGGTACTGAGAATTAGGGATAGTTATGTTTGAGCCTGCATCGTTAGAGGCAGCCTCGCGCTCGTCACGTTGCTGGTGGGTAAATGCGCCGCTAAAAAAGCCATTGTCTGTGCCATAAAATGCATTGGCTTGGTACTGCTGTGCATCGCCGGGAGAAAACGCACCGGCGCTGGCATTAAACTGCAGGCCATTAGCTTGTGCAAACAAGTGCTGAGCGTCGGCACGAATGTCTAGTTTACCGCCTAAGGTTTCAACCCCTGCACTTACCGGTACTATTCCGCGATACAGCACGGCCTGAAGGCCGGGTTCAGGTAACACATGTGAAAGCGGGGAATCCATAGCGTTAGGGCCTGCGACCGCAATATCTACACCATCAATAGTCACGCCGACTCTATCACCATAAAGGCCACGGTATTGAATTAACCCGGTTACGGGGCCGTTTCGTGAAATAGTTACGCCAGGAAGGGCAGCGAGTTGATCGCCATAGTCAGCTTCGGTATTAGTAGAGGCCGAAACCGGCGCATTATTAGTGAGGGTGAGCGGCTCGCCAATAACGGTAATCACTTCTGTTGAAGCGGTGTCTTGAGCATACAAAAAAGGGGAAAAGCCAGCAGTACATACTGCTAGTGCAATGGCTGTTTTTTTCATAATTAGTCCATTTTAATTAAACAACGTCAGCGATAACGCTGATAAAAGCGCGTTATAAATAAAGTGTTATGGGAAAACTATGAAAGGGGTGGAGCGCGTGACAGCGGAGCCGCGTAGGCGTATGCGGTATAGGGCCGCTGTGCAATGGCAGTAGCAAGGTTGTTATAACTAACAAAGGTTATTAAGGGAAGTGAAAACTCAGGTGACTTTACCGCGTTGGGTAAATCAGAAAGTAGGCTATTGGTACAGTCGATATGTTCTACCGGTATTTTGCTAATATCGACACTAACATAAACAAACTCACCGGCATGTTCAGTCGCGCTTAATGATATCCAGCGCATGGTATTACCGGTACAGATAAGTTCTATATCGTTGTTGCTGTCGTTAAACTGGGTAGTAAATTGCTGGGCCTTTTCCATTGAAACAGCCGCAAGCCCCAATGCCATCGCATTTTGCAAAAGCAGGGTTAGGCATACTAGCAGTGTAAATAATGACTTCAATGGCAAAGCAGTATTCTATTTCTACCGGAACTTATCTAATAATACGTTAAAAATAGGATGTTGAAAGGGTTTTTACTGCGAGCTATTTAACCCTTAACCTTTAACCCTAGCGATTGAAGCTTACGATATAACGTCCGCTGGCTGACACCTAGTGCATTGGCAAGAGTGTCTATACTGCCTTCGTGCTTTGCCACTACCTTTTCAAGGTACTTAGCTTCAGCAGCTTCCAGAGTGAGGACTCTTTCATTTGTGTGGACAGTGGGTTCGCTAACTAGCTCGGGCAAATCGGTTGGGTAAATTACATTTTCATCTGCCAACAAGTACGCTTGTTCCACAATATTTTTAAGCTCTCGAATGTTACCTGGGTAGGTATAGTTGGTTAGCATTTCAATAGTGGATTTGTGTAAACGCTTTTTCGAAGGCAGTTCGTGCAACATGTGGCTGCACAGCAATTCAATGTCGCTTTGACGCTCACGAAGTGGCGGAAGGTGTATGGGGAAACCTGCAATACGGTAGTAAAGATCTTGTCTGAATTCACCTTTTTCCACTAAGGATTTTAAGTCTTTATGGCTAGCGCATACTAAACGGAAATCGGCTTTTTTTACTTGCACGCTTCCAACTGGGCGGTAGGTTTGAGTTTCAAACAACCGTAGTAACTTCACCTGCATGGTAAGAGGCACATCGCCAATTTCATCAAAAAATAGCGTTCCGCCTTGGGCGGCATCAACTAATCCTTTTTTGTTTGATTGCGCGCCAGTAAAAGCGCCTTTCTCGTAGCCGAATAACTCCGATTCAAAAAGCGTATCAGCTAACCCCGTACACTCTATTACCACAAAAGGTTTTTCAGCGCGGTGGCTACTGGTGTGCAGGGCATGAGAAACCAGCTCTTTACCTGTGCCCGTTTCGCCTTGAAGCAACACGGCTATATCGGATTTTGCGGCCCGATTAATTTTATTCAGCATGGCTTTAAAGGCGGCAGACTCACCTATCATTTTACCCTTGGTAGGGTAATTTGATGCAAACGCGAGTTTATCTAATATTTCTAAGTAACCAAGCAGGTCGCCATTAGCGTCGTGAACCGGCCGCATGAGAATATCACAATAGCTTTGACCGCTTTTTGTGGTGTGAATGTGAACCACACTTGCAGTCCGGCCGGTGTCTTTGCATTGCTGAATAGGGCAGCTTTCACCGCATTGATCACAAGGCTTAGTATTACCGTGTGACACCTTAAAACACTGACTTTTACCCGGAATAATATCCACAGGGTAGGTATTGCGATAAGGCTGGTTAACCGCCTCTATTACATACTGATGATTAATGAAAATAGCGGGTTTATCGATGGCATCTATCATTGCCTGAACAATCGAGATATTCATGTAACAGCTTCACCTAGCGATACGGGGTGGGTGCGCATGCGGTATAGATACAACCTACACCCATAAGGTAATTAATCTAGGTTTAAGGTATCACATTGGCACGAGCCTTGTACGTATCTTGGTAGGTAATGCTCCCCATTGAGGAAAAGAATATGAAAACGAGATTAACGGCTGTTGTGATAAGTGGGTTCTTTTTATCTGCTTCACTATTAATCGTACTATCAACCGCGCTAGCGGCTGAAATGCCGCAGCCGCAAGACAGCATAGCTACACAACACGCAACTGAAACCACCCTGGCAGGCCCCGAAGATAAGCTAAATCAAGCACGTAGCAATGCCAAAGCACTAGGGGGCGCGTTAAAGTCGAGGCTTCAGCAAGCTATTTCAAAAGGTGGTTTGGAAGCAGGGGTAGAAGAGTGCTATGTGGCTGCTGGGCCTATTGCAGAAGCGCTCAAGAAGGATGGTTGGACGGTAGGGCGCACCGCGCTGCAAGTGCGTAACCAAGACAACCAACCAGATGCATGGGAAGAAACCCAATTGCACGAGTTTGCAGATGCCTTATCTAAGCAATTGCCTATGCCGCTAGAGGCATCACAGTGGAATGAAGAAACAGGTGAATTGCGCTATATGTCAGCGATTGTTACGGGGCAAGTATGTACAGCCTGTCATGGCAATAACGTGGCCCCAGCAGTGTTAGATATTATTAAAGAGAAATACCCTGAAGATACCGCCACGGGTTTAGCGCCGGGCAGTTTAAGAGGGGCTTTCACGCTTACCTATTCACCCGAATAGCCATTTCTTTATTTAGAAGATGCAACGGGCCTTTACTGGCTCAGTTGCATCTCTATCGCCTCTCGCTTATTTCTTCTTACTCTCTTTACTTATTTCTATTCACCTAATTCCTTTCCAGTGCTTTTTGCAAACCCTCCACTTTCAGATTTTTTGACCTATTACTTCATTTAATTTTTATTTGTCAAAAATGGCGGGAATTGTCATTTTTGGCGCAATTTCCTCTCATCTTGTTTGAGATGGATCAACGCGGCTGGTTCGACTTAGTGGAATAATTGCGCCGCATGGTAGGGAATACAGGTGGTGATGGGCAATCGTGCCATAGCTGGCGCAAAGCTTGCTAAACCTCCGTCAGAAGTACAAGTCTTACGGTGCGGCCTTATTTTTAAGGTTATTGATTTAAAAGAATTTTAGCGGCTTGCCGTACTGTTTTTTAACTAGGGAGAAAACCCATGAGCGATACGTTAGTCGAGCTATCGCGGTGGCAATTTGCGCTAACTGCGATGTTCCACTTTATATTTGTGCCCTTAACCTTAGGGTTGAGTTTCATGCTTGCCATTATGGAATCCGTTTATGTGATGACAGGCAAAGAAATTTACAAACAAATGACTCAGTTTTGGGGCAAGTTGTTTGGTATTAACTTCGCCATTGGTGTGGCTACCGGCCTCACTATGGAGTTTCAGTTCGGTATGAATTGGTCCTACTATTCTCACTATGTAGGGGATATTTTTGGGGCACCGCTGGCTATTGAAGGTCTGATGGCGTTCTTCCTAGAATCGACTTTCGTTGGATTGTTCTTCTTCGGCTGGGATAAAATGTCGAAGGGAAGACACTTAATGACCACTTGGTTGGTGGCTATTGGTTCTAACTTCTCAGCTCTATGGATACTCATTGCCAATGGTTGGATGCAATACCCTGTAGGCGCAGAATTTAACTTTGAAGCCATGCGCATGGAAATGACAAGTTTTGCCGAGGTTATCTTCAATCCTGTCGCGCAAGTAAAGTTTGTGCATACCGTCTCAGCGGGCTACGTAACAGGTGCCATGTTTGTATTGGCTATTTCTAGTTATTACCTACTTAACCACAAGCATATCGCATTTGCCCGTCGTTCTTTCGCTATTGCGGCTAGCTTCGGCCTAGCGGCTACCTTGTCAGTGATTGTGCTTGGTGACGAAAGTGGTTACGAATTAGGTGAAGTGCAAAAAGTGAAATTGGCTGCGGTTGAAGCGGAATATGAGACCCACCCAGCACCTGCGCCTTTTACCGTATTTGGTATTCCTAATGATGAAAAAGAGGAAACCGAATACGCACTTCAAATTCCTTGGGCGATGGGCATTATTGCTACTCGTTCACTTACCGAGGAAGTGAAAGGCTTAAAAGATATTAAAGCAGAAAACCGCTTACGTATTCTTGATGGTATTAAAGCGTACGGTTTGCTCGATAGTGTTCGAGATGGAACGGCTTCTGCAGACGAACAAGCCCTGTTTGACGCACATAAAGATAATATGGGCTATGCCATGTTATTAGAGCCATTTACGGATGATGTCACACAGCCTTCTGAAGCGGCCTTAAAAAAAGCAGTAGATTACAGTATTCCTAAAGTCGCCCCCTTATTTTGGAGTTTCCGATTAATGGTGGTATCAGGCTTTATTATGCTAGCCGTATTCTTGGCTGCCTTCTATTACAGCACTCAACATAAAATTACGCAGCCTCGCTGGTTGTTGAAAGCATCATTGTATAGCTTGCCGCTGCCTTGGGTTGCGTGTGAAGCCGGTTGGTTTGTGGCTGAGTTTGGTCGCCAGCCTTGGTCCATTGCAGAGATTCTGCCAGTGCATGCATCAACGTCTAATTTGTCTATTTCTGACATTGTTACTACGTTAGTCGCCTACTCAGCGTTTTACACTGTAATGTTCATTGTTGCTTTTTACTTGATGAAGAAGTTCGCCAAAAAAGGGCCAGTACCGCCTGAAGATAATCATAGTGATGAAGATGACGACCTAATCGACTTTGATGCAAAAGGAGCAAACGCATGATTGATTATGAATTTCTTCGCGTAGCCTGGTGGTGCCTTATTGGTGTGCTATTGATTGGTTTCGCAGTAACAGATGGGTTCGATTTAGGTGTAGGTTCACTGCTGACCATTATTGGTAAAACAGACAAAGAACGTCGCGTAATGATTAATACCATTGGGCCGCATTGGGATGGAAATCAAGTGTGGTTTATTACGGCAGGTGGTGCCATTTTTGCAGCCTGGCCGATGATTTATGCTACTGCTTTCTCAGGGTTTTACTTAGCCCTAGCGCTAACGCTAATTGCGCTTTGGATGCGTCCAATTGGATTTGATTATCGCAGTAAACTGCCAAATGCTCAGTGGCGAAAAGCATGGGATTGGGCATTGTTTGCTGGTGGTTTCATTCCTGCGCTTATTTTTGGCGTGGCCTTTGGTAACTTGTTATTAGGTGTGCCGTTTGAATTCGACAACACACTTAAATCAACGTACACCGGCTCTTTCTTTGGTTTGCTTACTCCATTTGCGCTTGTATCTGGATTATTGTCAGTGGCTATCTTACTGAATCACGGCGCTACCTGGTTACAAATGAAAACGGATGGTTTCATTGAATCTAGAGCACGTGTAACGTCGTTTATATTAAGCCTAGTGGCAGTAGCCTTGTTTTTGATTGCCGGTGCGTGGGTAGCCTTTGGGTTAGATGGTTTTGTCATTACCTCTACCGTAGATACCTTAGCCACCTCAAATCCAATGAAAAAAGAAGTCGCTATTGAAGCGGGTGCATGGATGACGAACTACTCACGATATCCATGGATGATGCTTGCACCTGTATTAGGTGTGGTAGCAGGGCTTGCATGTGCCATGTTTTCTCGCAAAGGGAATGCAGGGATGGCATTTGTTTCAAGTGCACTACTGATTACTGGCGTTATTTTAACTGCGGGCTTCTCAATGTTCCCGTTCTTAATGCCCAGTATCACTATGCCAGAAGCTAGTCTTACGGTATGGGATGCCACCTCTAGTCATTTAACTCTAAATATCATGTTCATTGTGGCTTGTATCTTTGTGCCTATCATCTTGTGCTATACCGCCTATGGCTATTATGTAATGCGTGGCCGAGTCAAAAATAGCGACTTAGATCAATCTCACACTATTTATTAAGGAGTAGCATATGTGGTATTTCACTTGGATCCTCGGCGTACTGCTAGCATGTTCATTCGGTATTTTAAATGCCATGTGGCTTGAGTCTACCGAAGACATGGACCGTCCAGAAGACGCCGAATAACTGATTAATATTCATAGCGTAATATAAAACGTAAAAGGCAACGACCTTGTGTTTTCAAGGCTCGTTGTCTTTACTTAATCAGTTATTTTAACCCGCTATTTTAAAAGATAGGCAGTGCGATAAAGTCAATGATAAAGTTAGACAGGCAGACATTTCAAGCTAAGTTTAATCAACTCGATAATACGCACAAGCTTGGCGTGCGCAGACGGGTTTTAATAATTACTTTAGTCAAGTGTCTGTCTCTTTTTTCACTGATTGTCGCTTTCTATTTTTTCGCTCATGCCATGCACGAATGGGTGGTCGATACTCATAGAGCAAGCCTGTTTCATATTAAAGGTTTATGCGTTGCGCTGTTTATTTGTTGGATAGTTCAAGGGTTAGTGAACACGCTAACGTTGTCATACAAAAGCCAGTTAATGCAGGCTATGGAGCAAAACTTACAACTTATCTTCGCCGAGCAACAGCACGCCCTCATTCGTCAACATTCCCTTTTTTACTGGCAAACACTTTGGGTGAAGCATATTCGCGCTATCGCCAACTGGGCTTTCGATTACCGCGTACAGCAATATGTTGCTGTGCTTGTCCCATTGATGGCGCTAGTGGTTATTTTTTACGTAAACCCTGTCATAGGTATGGGGTTAGCTGTAGCCCTGCCGATTGTTCCTTTGTTTATGGTCATTGTCGGGAAAGGTGCCGCGAGCTTACATCGCAAGCATTTTGTGGCACTTGAGCGGCTTGGCGGGTTATTTACCGATAGACTCAATGCACTGCCTTTAATGGCGAGTTATCGTGCACACAACACGCAAATGCGGTTACTTAATAACGCCAGTGAACAACTTAACAAGCGCACCATGCGGGTGGTAGGCGTCGCATTTTTATCATCGTCAGTATTGGATTTTTTTGCCACTTTATCGGTAGCCTTAGTTGCGGTATTTATTGGTTTTTCACTGCTCGGCGAGCTTAACTTGGGGCCTGAAATTTCCTTACAGCAAGGGCTTTGGGTGTTGCTTTCTGTGCCACTGATTTTGAGCGAAATGAAAAAGCTCGGGCAGGTTTATCACCAAAAAGCTGAAGCTGAAGCGGCCAGCGAGTGTTTATTTCCCTTATTTACTACGTTGAACGACAATGCGCCTGCCCAGGAAAGAGAAGTGACTAAAGGCGAAATGAAGAACAAACCGTTTGTGGGGTTTGATGCGCAAGATTTTCGAGTGTCTAACTTGCTTAAAGCCGAACACCTGAAGGTTGCTTTAGGAGAGCATATTCGCCTAAACGGCGTTTCTGGTAGCGGTAAAACGGTATTGCTTGAGGCCCTAGCGGGTCAGCGTAAAGCTTCCCAAAGCTTTGACGGAAGCTATGTATGGGTGAGTCAAACCCCAGTTGTTTTACCTGGCAGTGTGAGAGACAACCTTTTACTGGATGCCCACTATAGCGATAGTGCGTTGTGCGAGGTGCTAAATTCAGTTGAGTTAGCGGATTGGCTTTCGTCGCTGCCTAATGGCCTAGATACCTTGATGACCGAGTATCCCAGCCTCTCTGGTGGCGAAGCGCAGCGGCTTGCGTTAGCTCGCGGACTGTTAAGAAACCCTGATATTTGGTTGTTAGATGAGCCCACTGCGCATATCCCCGATGAGCAGCACCACCGTCTTTCACAACTTATTGCTCGCGTCACACAAGACAAAACCGTTATTTGGGCGTCGCATAAATTATTGCCTGCGCATTGGTTTGACACCCATTGGCGTATTGCAGATGGCGAAGTAACCGTGAAATGAAATCTACCCCCAAATCTATAAAGCCTGCTGTATCTGCGCAAGGTATAGCTACATCAAAAGCGTCTTCGTCACTCACCGGGCAGACATCAATGGCTGCGTATGGCGCGCTGGGCTTAGCCTTGCTTCATGGTATAGCGGGTTTGAGTATTCTTATCATTTCATCTTGGTTTATTGCCATTAGCGCAATAGCTCCTTTAGGGTTTAACTACGTGATCCCTGCGGTGGTGATTCGTGGGCTCGCACTACTTCGTATCGCTTCTGGTTACACCACCATGTGGCTAGGACACAAGGATTTATTAACCCGAATTGCCAAAGCACGGTTAGCTGTGTTTGAGCAATTAGCGGCAAAACGCCTTGAAAGCAAAGCATGGACAGTTGAAGCGCTCGCGAACCACACTGAGCAACTTGCCTCAGCTTTTATTGCGTGGGTTTCTCCATTAGCCTCATTTATGTTGCTAATGACAGGCTTGTTGCTCACGGGGTATTTCATTAATGTGCCAGGTTATGGTTTTTTCATAGCCCTAGCCATAGTGTGGTTGGTAATTAGCGTTGTTACTGCGGTTTACGGACTGAAAGCTGTGGCTAGTTCGGCTGAGGCAGAGCTTGAATTTCGGCAACAAAGCGCGACGTTTTTTCAAGCAAGTAGTTTATGGCACCTTAAGTCAAAAACGGTAAAGGGCTTGTTTAATGCACCCTCTACTCAGCGCGTACAAGATGCACAACTAAAAGAGCAGGCGCTAGTGTCTAAAGCTATGTGGCTGTTCCAAGGTGGCGTGTTCACTTTAGTGGCGCTGGTTGTTTTGACTGCCAATACGGCAGCCTATTTTGTTCCGCTAGCACTCATTACGCCAATGGTGCTGTTGGCTGCGCCGGACTGGGCGAGCGCCACTTTCAGCAGTGTCGTGAAGCTTGCTAAGTGGCGACATAGCAAGGCAGAGCTACACGCAATGCACACCCAGCCTTTGCCCTTACTAAATGCCCATAAACCCAGCATGTCACTTTCTTTAACGGGTTTTATCGCTAAAGAAAGAAACCTACCAGCGGTCAATATGCAGTTTGAGGCATTAGGGCTGAATGTGATTAAAGGCTATTCGGGGTGCGGTAAGTCGAGCGTACTACAAGCAATATGCGGGCTCCTTCCTTTTGAAGGTCGACGCTCTATAGACAATGTTGCCACCCCGCAAGGCATGCTAGAAAAATGGATTTATGTTGAACAGCAACCCATCATTTTGGCCGGTACTATTAAACTCAATTTAGATCCGGCAGCGTCTGGAATAAGCGAAGATGCTATGCACAATGTTTTAGCCCGGGTTGGTTTGCAGCACCTTACTACCTTGGCTGAATGGGTTGGTAAAGGAGGAAGGGCGTTATCTGGCGGTGAAGGTAAGCGTTTAGCATTGGCCAGAGCCTTACTAGCGATGCCCGATGTGTTGTTAATTGATGAGCCTTTTGAAGGGCTAGACTACGAAGCACAGCAGCGCGTCGCAGAGGTCATTAATGAGAGTGCGCATTCGCGGTTAGTCATTGTTGCTACCCATGTTGTTCCTGCGGCCCTTCAACCTAATACAACCTTCTCGCTTGATGAAAAAGGTTATCAGAGTAAATCTCCCCCCAGTCTTCATACTCAACTAAATGGCACCCAGCTAAGTTATAGCCAACCAAGACACAACCAACTAAGTCATAACCAAATAGATCATGCCCACCAAAACACGGTTGGCGAAGGTGGATGGCAGGTAACGTCGCCGAATTGCACGACGCTAACGCCTAGTGAACAGCAGCAACAGGCTTTGGCAGAGCTGCAACACCACGAGCGCAACACGGCTTTTGGTTTTAAGCCGCGAAGGAAATAAGACCCCAGTTGAAAGGTATGCACACTCTTAATAACTGGGCCCAAAGGGTGAAAAGCGAACAAAAAAGGCGCCATATAGGCGCCTTAAACACACATGTATAACTTGTTTTTAGAACTTAGCGCGTAGCTGCACACCGAAGTAACGGTCTGCATCACGAGGGATTTGATAACGGAAGTTATCGCCGCTGTAGGTGGTTACATAGCTTTCGTCAGTTAAGTTCTTACCGATAAGGCTGATGCGGTAGTCATCATCTTGGAACGAAAACGCAAAGCTTGCATTCACAATAGCGTAGTCAGGTAATACTGCCGGGTCGTTTTCGGCGGCAAATGCACCAGGTGCACCCACGAACATTTCATCAGTGTAAACGTACGAGCCGTTTAAAATGATATCCATGTTGTCCATTTCCCAAATGTACTCACCGGTTACAGAGTATTTTAGGTCTGGAGAGAAAGGCAAGTCAGCGCCTGAACTACCAGTACAGGTTGGGTCACTAACTGGGCATAAGAACTCATCTACTTCAGCATCTACTTTCGATAAACCACCAGTTAACGAGAGGTTATCTGTTGCTTGCCACATGAAATCAAACTCGAAACCCTGTGTGGTGACCGACCCTGCATTGGTTAAGCGAGTGATAGTAACTGAATCAAGTAACTCTGAGTTATTTGCTTGAAAACCATCGATATCCGTTCTGAAAATAGCAGCGTTAAAGATTACGCTGCGGCTAGCGTACTTATAACCTAGCTCGTAAGCATCCGATGTTTCTTCACCAATAGGCAAGGTATCTGTGTCTGACATGTTGTAGAACACGTTAAACGCAGGGCCTTTGTAGCCTTGTGAGAAGGTGAAATAAGTCATGCTGTTATCAGTTAAGTCATACTGCACACCCAACTTGCCTGATACATTAGTTTCGTCAGTCTTGCCGCTGTAGTCAGTATCGAAGCTACGTACACCTACACCAGTACGGCTGTATTGGTCATTACTGCTTCGGTTATGTGAGTAGCTAACTTCATCATCGGTATAACGAATACCGAATAGCAGACGCAAGTCGTCATTAATATGGTATTTACCATCAGCAAATAATGCCCAGTTATCAAACTGCGTTTCCATGTAAGCGGTTGCGCTAACAATATCGTTTGAATTACAGCTAAGACCTTCATCAGCAATAAACTGGTTAACTTGATCGTCAGTTGGATCAGCTATACCTAAGGTGTCAGTTAAGTAAGCGCTGATAGCCTTAGGGAATTGTAAATCGTTATTTTGACAACTTGCATCACGGGTAAAGTTACGTTCAGATTTTTGTGTCCACCAGAACGCACCCACTTGATAATCGAATGCCTCACCCACAGGCGATGCTATGCGGAATTCTTGTGACGTTTGCTTCCAGTTTTGTGCGCCAATATCATGTAACTGAAACGGTTCGCCAAACACAGGGAAAGGACGGGTGCCCGCAGTTGAGGTGAAGTCACCTTCACGGAATTCTGTATTGTCCCAATCGCGGTAAGCCGTGATTGAAGTGAACTGATGGTCACCAAACATGGTGTCAACTTGCATTGAGAAACCTGTGGTTTCATCTAATGTGCGAGTTTCAAAGTCATGATCAATAAGGCGCTGTTCTAAATCTAAGTCACCAGTACCAGTACTGTTAGGTAGTGCTTCAGAATCAGGGTGACGACCACTTGGTGAAAGTTCTAAATCGGCACAACAGCTATCATCAGATTTCACGTTTTCAAAGATGAAAAGCACATCAGTGTCGTTACCCGCTTCCATATCAAGCATGGCACGAACGCCTTCTTTATCGTAGCCGTTGGTCATTTCATTGTTATAAACGTTTTTAATATAGCCGTCGAACTGTGATTTAAGTACGGTTAGGCTACCGTTTACATTATCGTTTAACGCACCAGATACACTGGTTTTTAAACGGTATTCATTGTCTTGAAACAAGGATACTTCCGCAGTGCCTTCAAATTCATCAGAAGGGCGTTTAGTAGTAATGTTAACCACACCGGCAGACGCATTTTTACCAAACAAGGTACCCTGCGGGCCACGTAATACTTCAATGCGCTCAAGGTCATATAAGTCAACAAACGCTTGACCGGCACGGCCTAACACAACGCCGTCTACTACTGTAGAGACACTCGGCTCAGCAGCCACACTAAATGAAATAGTCCCAATACCACGAACGGTAATGGCGGAGTTCCGAGTGGTGTTACCTTTTCGGAAACTGACCGATGGTACTAATGCTTGTAGACCTTCAATGTTGTTAGAAAATGCAGCGTTAATTTGGTCTTCGCGTAAAACAGAAACCGCAACCGGCACTTCATTTAAGCTTTCTACACGCTTTTGTGAGGTAACGGTTATTTTTTCGAGCCCTTTAGGCTCAGCAGGTTCTGCTTCTTGTGCGCTGGCAGCAAAGCCAATGGTCATACAAGTACCAATGGCTAATGCCCGAGTAATACTTGAATGTAGTGTGCTAGGTCTTAGTAACATGGTGTTCTCCACGAATTCTTTTTTATGGGTTTAGTCCAGTTATATTTGCCGTGTGTCCGACGGTCTTCTCTTCAATTTCGCTTACGTTGTAGTTAACGCGTAATGCCTGTTTATCTTTTTGTCTTGCTCATTTGTCTTATATAAGACAGAAGATAGTCAAAATTTAACCAAAAAGTAAATCAATTGGAATCTTTTTGTTAATTAAGTGTTTGGTGGATGCAAAGTCAGTTTGAATTTGATTTGTTTTGGTTAAGTGTATGTTATTTATGGGGTTAAGTTTGTTAGTGGTGGATTTTGTTAGTTCGTAAATAGTCGTTATATGTTTTATTTATACAAGTTTATAACAATAAGGCTGCTGGTTTGTCTTGCATTAGACCGGTAAATTTAGGGGGTGTAGAGGCATAAAAGTAGGGTGGGCCAAATTTAATACGTAATTTGGTTAATGTGCTTTTAATGCTATCCCTAAAGTGTCACAGTTATGTGAGCATAATTATTGATTTAACTAGGAATATCAAAATGTATGGAAGGAAGTTAGGTATGGGTGTTAGTAAAAGTATTTTGTTTAAAGGCCTATGTATTGTGTTATGCATAGGTAGTGCGACAGGCAGTTATGCAGAGAATAGAATTGATACTCAACGCTCTGATGCACCAGCACTTTCAGCCTATGGCGAGTATGCTATTGGGGTTCGCAAGCTTGAGGTGGTCAACCCTAAGCAGATTGATATTCTTGCTCTTGATGCTACTAAGGCTAAGCCAAACCCACTTCCTACTTATGACCGCCCACTAACCCTAGAGGTTTGGTATCCGGCAGAGCAGGGTAGTACTGGCAATACAGTGTTAAACGCATTTATTCGCGATGGCAAACAGCAGGTTGAATTGCATGGTAAAGCGGTAAGAGATGCTGCGCCTTTAGAAACGAAAAAAGCCTTTCCATTAGTATTGGTATCTCATGGATATCCCGGTAACCGTTTTTTATTAGCGCATTTAGCGGAAAATATCGCTTCTAAAGGCTATGTAGTGGTATCGATTGACCACACCGACTCTACCTATCGTACACAAGCGGCCTTTGCATCTACGTTAGTGAATCGCTCTGTCGATCAGTTATTCGTGCTATCGCAAATTGAAACCATGGCAAAAGAGGAAGGTTCATTCTTATACCAATTAGCCGATGCCAGTAACACAGGTATTATTGGCTATTCTATGGGGGGATATGGTGCGGTAATTAACGCGGGTGCTGGCATTACCGAACAAGCGGTAAATAGCAAGCTGAGTGCGCCCTTTGGTACCTTGGCTCGCCATCAAACTGGTATTAGAGACAAGGTCGACTCTCGTGTCAAAACGATTATTGGTTTTGCGCCTTGGGGTATGAATTACCGTATGTTTAATTTAGACAGTGTGGCTATTCCTATGATGCTGGTGGCAGGTTCACAAGATGATGTGTCAGGGTATAAAAAAGGCGTGCGAGCCATTTGGGAAGGTGCAAAAAACGTAGATCGCACCTTGCTAACCTACGACAACGCAAACCACAATGCAGGTGCAGTTATGCCAGCGCCTGAAGAGTCTTTTGTATTTGATGAAGCACTAGGTTTTGATGTGAGTTCACACTATATCGACGCGGTATGGAATAACGCACGCATGAACAATATTGCACAGCACTTTGTTACCGCATGGTTAGGTAAATACCTTAAAAACGATAGTGGAATGCAAGCTTATTTAGACCTAGTACCAGTATCAAATGACGGCGTGTGGGCCATGGATGAAGATGGAAAACCGAAGGCAGAACATACTTATTGGGAAGGCTTCCCTCATCGCACTGCAAAAGGCTTGAGATTAGAGCAACTGCCAGCGGGGCAATAGTACCCTCGAAGTTTATACGGCGGCTCTTGCGTAGCCACGTGAAAAATTAACAATAAAAAAAGCGGCGTAGAGGTTTATTTCTACGCCGCTTTTATTTTTTTAGTTAGTGCTTTTAACTATGACTTCTAAACTATAACTTCTAACCTATTACCTCTAAATACGGCCTTCAGGCGTAAAGGATTAGAAGGTGTAGCGCGCACCGAAAGTGTAGCGAGGACCATATTGACGAGCAAATAAGAACTGCTCTTCAAAACGTCCGTAACCTTGTTCAGTTTCATCGTTAATGTTTACGCCTTCAAGGAACACGGTTAGGTTTTCGTTCACATCGTAGTTTACGCTGGCATCAACCTGTCCATAAGTATCGAACTGGGTTGCTGGGTTATCTGCAGAGCCTTGGTCTTGACCAATACCAACTATGTAGTCAGAACGCCATGCATACGTCACCTTCACAGATAAGCCTTCTTTTTCATAAAACACTTGGAAGTTAGCTGAATCACTAATACCCACAAGCGGATTTTGCTCAGAGCTTAAGTCGTAAGGGTCATACTTCACATCGCCATCTACTAAGGTTGCGTTTGCACCTACACCAAAGCCAGTATCACCAAATGTATGTTGAACCGCGAGTTCAATACCCTCTACCGTTCGTGTATCGCTTAGGTTACGAGGTTTGGTTACACGCCATGTAATTAAGGGGTCATCTGCGTTAGGAGTTACTACGCCATCGGCATCTGCATAGCCGTTATCTACAAAGTATCCATAGATAGCACTGTCAGTTGCTTGCACGCCTGCTGCTTCTAACGCTGATACTGCTTCGTTCCAACGAGGACCTTGATAAATATCGTTCAAGCCTTCGAAGGTTTCTTCAGATGCTGAATACGAAATATAGTTTTTAACTGACTTTCTAAATAAACCGACAGACGCGTAACTGGCTTCGTCGTAGTACCATTCAAAAGAAAGGTCTAAGTTAGTTGATTCGTAAGGTAACAAGCTTGTATTGCCTTCTGTTGCCGTACGAGAACCAATTTTAGGGCTTCCGCTGAATGAACGGCCACCTTGTAGTAGACCGATAGGCGCACGAGTAATCGATTTACCCCATGAGAAACGGGCTACTACGTCGTCGGTGACGTCTACTTTAATATCCAACATCGGTAGCAATACATCGTACTCACCCGTAAAGTCTTGAAGCTGTAAGTCAGCCTCAAATTGGGTTATCCATTCTGACGCTGCTACCCAGTTAACTTGAGTTGGCACGCGAACTTCTGCGGCACTAGGTACTTCCGTTTCTTCATAGCGCAGGCCAGCGTTTACTTGAACATAGTAATCGCTAACTTCGAATTCCCACTCTGATTGTACATAAATAGAGTCGGTGGTCTCTTCAACATTACTCACTGACGGATCGCCACTGAAATAAGGGTCAATCGAGTAAGCGTTACTTTCACCTACCACGTCAGCGGTAAGGTAAGCTAGCTGACGAGCAACGGCTTCATCAAAGTCAAACGTGTAATAGTACCCAGGATTCATGCTAGCGCCGCCACCAGAGAATGCGTCTAGGAAGCCGCTGGTGTCGTTTCTGACGAACATATCGTCTGGGAATATTTCAGTGTAAGAAGGGCTGAAGCCCGGCCCGCCACGCAAGCCACTCCATGCGGTAAATCCTGTTAAGGTTTGCTCAGTTCGTGCATAACCAAAATCAATTTTTACCAATGGAATATCAAAGGCTGAGTTGAACCAGGTTCCGTCTAACTGAAGCTGCTCGATGTCAGAGCGGCCTGGAGAATAGATGAACTGGCTGAAGTTAGAATCAATTTCACCTGGGTTAATTTCGTTCGTGCCGTTATTCCAGTTAACAAAAACTTGTGGAATTTCACCTTCACGGTAGTCATATACCTTAGAGATAAGTTGATCAGAACCCAAAATAACTTGGCCTGCACTACCTAACCCTTCATCGTAGCCATTGTCGGTTTCATTGTACGAATCATGGTAATCAAGAGTGAAAAACCAGTCGTCATTCAATTCCCAATCTAAATTTACACCTAAAGAGCGTGCATCAACCCGTGTTGTATTTCTGCTTGCAGTAAATGAAGCATCGTCGCCGCTAATATCAGCATAAACGGCGGTACCATTGGCATCTAACTCGTAAGCATTGATGTTAGAGCCAAAGTTATTCCATATACCCCAGCCAACCGTATTTGTGCCAGTTGTGGCGCGAGTAGCGGTGTAATCAACAGTAGCAGTGAAATTATCTACAGGGCGGAATTGAAAGGTAACTTGACCATTTGAGCGTTCGCGCTGTATATCATTAATGCTGTAGTTCATATCTTTTGGAAAGAAGGCAGCATCAGTGATATTGGTACGATTATCGATAACGTTAGCAGCATCTAAATCTGGTAAATCTGCGTTTTCTTGCAACACCCAACCTTGAACACTGGCAGCCTGTTGTTGGAAATCACGTTCTTGATGAGAAAAAGACACCCCAAAACCAAACATATCGTCAGCGAAGGTGTTGCTGTAGACCCCAGCAATTTCTGGTGTTACATCATCGCCTTCAACATTAGAGGTGTCGTAAATGCCCTTCGCCGAAAACGAGGCTTGTTGACCAGGGCGAGAAAGAGGCTTCATGGTAATGATATTTACCGTAGCACCTAACCCACCACTTGGGTTTTCAGCACGGGCTGTCTTGTGTAGCTCAAGAGTACTCACCCCTTCAGATGACAAGTTCTCTAAGTTAAATGAACGGGTGAAGCCGGTACCTGGCATTTGACGACCGTTAAGTGTCACCAAGTTAAATTCTGGGCCAAAACCACGAACGGTAATTTGGCTACCTTCACCGTTAGAACGGCTGATAGTCACACCGGTAATGCGCTGTAACGATTCCGCAAGGTTAGTATCTGGAAACTTACCTAATTCTTCTGCCGAGATGGCATCTACAACGCCGCTTGAGCTGCGTTTTACGTCCATTGAACGAATCATACTGCCGCGAATACCGCTAACCTGAATAACTTCAACTTCACTTGGTACGCTATTGTCAGAGGCCGCAGCTTCTGACGTTTGCGTTTCTGGTCTTTCTACTTCTTGCGCAGAAGTAGAAAATGCCAAAGTTGAACCCAACAACAAAGCCATTGATGTGGCGAGCTGGGTCTTTTTAAATGTTGTATTTTTCATAATTGACCTACTAAATCTTTATCAATTTATTGCTGCCGCTTGAGTGTGCAAGCGGCAGAAGCTTTGTTATTGCGCTGCAATTTCAGCATTATCTATACGGTATACCGCACCTTCACCGGCGCCCCACGCTGGGAACACCATCACAACATCGATAGCGCTGATGTCTAGCCCAGCGTCATACAAGGTTTGAAGTGGAAAGGTGTAGGTCTGCCATTCGCCAGTAATTGGATCTGCGCCTTCAAGGCTCTCTGAAATAGCAAGCTCAACGGCGGTTGAGGTATCGCCTGATTCAATCTTAAAGAGCCAAGGTGCTGATGCATCGTTAGGCGCCGAGCTTACTTTCATTTCGAAGCGCACTACGCCTGTTGAAAGCAATGAAGAGGCATCAAAATAAACATCGTCGTCGGCAAGAAAGCCCATTACGGTAGGTGTCGCACCAATACGGAATTCTGCCACTGTGCCGTGGTCGGCATCATCCACTTCTTCTGTGGGTGTAGAGCCGCCGCAGCAATCCCAAATTGACCATTGGTCAGCCGCTGTATCAGCGAATATAGTTAATTCGGTTGCAGCAGGGGTGTCGCCATCTGGGTGGTAAAACTTAACATTATCTAAGCGATATACCGCGCCTTCACCTGCTGCCCAAGTTGGAAATACCATAATCACATCAATGGCACTTAGGTCTAGGCCAGCAGCTTGTAGGTCAGCAATAGGAAAGGTATAGGTTTGCCATTCACCAGCAGTTGGCGCTTGTCCTTCAACGCTGTCAGAGATAGGTAACTCAACCGCAGTGGCACCGTCGCTAGACTCAACTTTAAATAACCAGCTGGCACTTGCGTCGTTTGGCATGCTAACAACGCGCATATCGAATTGCAGTAAACCGCCATCTGCTAAGGCAGAAGCATCAAATGGCGTGTCGCCACCGCCTGACGCTGAACGGGTGATAAAGCCCATAACAGTAGGTTCTGCGCCAATACGAAACTCGGCTGTTAAACCATGTTCTTCATTATCGATTTCTTCTGTAGGAGTTGAACCGCCACAGCAATCCCACATCGGCCAGTCTGGATTCATTTCATCTTCGAATATCACCAACTCTGGGTACTCAGACTCTTGCGAAATTTCAACATTGTTTACACGGTATACCGCACCTTCACCGGCACCCCATGCTGGGAATATCATGATGACATCAATAGCGCTGGTGTCTAAACCGGCATCAGCTAAAGCACTTAATGGAAACTCATATGACTCCCATACGCCTTGCTCAGGTGTATCGCCAGCGGTATCAGCAGGACCGACATAGCCAGTCATTAAAGGTAGCTCGACGGCGGTAGAGCCTTCACTACTTTCAATCTTAAACAACCAAGTAGCAGTGGTGTCGTTAGGGGCTGACATCATCTTCAGGTCGAATTTTACGCTACCGTTTTCTTCCATAGGCGAGGCATCGAAGGGTGATGCTTGACCTGCTGGCTCGGTAATAAATAACTCGCGACTAATAAAGCCCATGACAGTAGGTTCTGCACCAATGCTGAATTCATATACCTGACCTTCAGCGCTATCTTCTACTAACGCAGGTGTTGAACCACCGCAGCAATCCCATACTGGCCAATTAGGGTTGGTGGTACCGTCAAAAATAGTCAGGTTTTCTGCAATACCTGTTGAAGGTGGTGATGGAATTGGAGCGGCACCTTCTACAAGCGCATCGTCAAGTGAGTCGTAGCCTGGACGAACCGTTTCACAGCCAGCACCGGTATCTGGGTTTGAGGCACATTCATAAACCCGAACATAGTCGATATCAAAGCGCTGGCCATTTTCAAATGCTTCTGCATCAATGCCCGTTTCGTTGACCGCTTCAGGCCACTCTCCACCTACCGCTAAGTTTAGAATTAAGTAAAACTCTTGGTCATATGGTGCGTTATCCCAATGGGTAACTAGCTCACCCGTACCTTGTTCGAAGTATTCGGTGTACCAACCACGATGTGACAAGCCAGTGGCTTCGCCATTACTGTTGTAACGTACTTCAGAACGACGCTGGGTGGCATACAAGTAGTCGTCCATATACCAACGAATTTCACCTTCTTGCCACTCTATCGCGTAGGTATGAAAGTCATCTGCTGGGTTAGCGCCATCAGGCAATGAATAAGCTTGGCCTGAACTGTCGTTGTTTGGCCATTCTTGACCATAATGTAATGTGCCGTAGATATGCGCTTCAGGGTTGCCATCTGCATCTGCTGCTTTAAGGTTAACCGCTTCAAAAATATCGATTTCACCCGAACGCGGCCAGCCACCATACACTTCGTCAGTAGGCATCATCCAAAAAGCTGGCCAACTGCCTTGACCCGATGGCATTTTGGCGCGCATTTCAATGCGGCCGTATTTAAAATCTGCTTTGTAACGAGTAATTAAACGGGCTGATGTATAAGGCTTTTGTGCACCCTCTTCAGCGGGTAATGCAACAATGCTCAATGCACCATCACTAACGAATGCGTTTTCCTCGCTGTCGGTATAGCACTGAGCTTCATTATTGCCACCACCATCGCAGTTAACTTCACGTGTCCAGTTGTTATCGTCAATGGTCGCATTTTCGAATTCGTCGCTCCACACTAGTTCCCAGCCTGTTGCAGGGGCGCTAGTGTCAACGGCGTCTATATCCGTAGAAGTGGTTGCTCCACCACCACAGCCAATCAAAGTTGTGACCGTTAACGCGGCAGCAATCCGAGAAAGTTGAGTTACATTTTTAGTCATTATCTTCAGCCCTAATGCTAAGTAAATGGTTATCTAAAACGCCGCGTTGACCACGTCGAGTTATGCTTTGTAAGCGCTTCCATTTAAAGTTGTTATTTTTCTGTTTGAAAGCGCTTACATAAGATTAATGCACGTTAATTGAAAGATCAACAACACTCTTTGATATTTTTAACATTTGGTTTACTTGATGTGGGTGTGTTTACGTGAGGAGTGATTTTAACTTTATGTTATATATGAGTTTTATTTGGTGTGAAGCAAAATCACAGCAATTAGTACAAAAAATTAACCTTGTATTCAGGCGAATAAAAATAAAATGTTAATTGTTTAGTCGAAAGGTTTTTGGCAAAAACTGCTTAGAAATATTGCATCAGAAAACGTGTAGGTTAGCTGCTTCGATTAAAGCCTCTATTGTTTTGTTAGTAAGCTTTCACGAGTGACGGAAAGCGGGCCGCTACGGTATTTTGCATCGTAATAATCATCATCACAAACTGATGTCGCGCCCGCGGGAGCGACAAGGCGGTAAAACGAAGGAGACGCATGGTTATTAGGCAATAGCATCAGTTCAGGGTGCTCGATAAAAATCATGGGATTAATTGAGCTAAGGGCTTGATAGGCGGCAAGCTGACATAGGCGTTCGGCGGAACTGGATTCTATTTGACGAAGTGAGCTCTGAATAAGTTCTTGTATATCCTCTAATACAGACTCTAATCGCCAATGCTCACCGGTATATCGCGCTGATGGGCTTATGAATGCGTGACTAAAGGCTGGGTGTTGATTGAGTTTTTGTAATATCATTTTGGCTTCGCTAAATAGGTCAAACCTGCCTACCGTTACATAGGTTAATGCTGCACTATGATTGCGATGAAATTGAATAGACTCAGGTGCTATGGGTAAATGCTTCATCACTTCAAAAATAGAGCGAGAATGCCTGAATATACCAATTTGAATTTCATATTTGTGGAGGGTATCTGGGTTTGAAACAGGCTCAACGGTTGCAGAATGGTATGCAAGGTTTTCGTTAGATGAAGATGCTTCTCGCGCAAGCAAAATATCATCTATAAAAACAGAATCGCCTTGTGCTAGGGCGGTAAATGAAAGCGTACTGGTTTGAATCGTTAAGCCTTTCTGAATGAGGTAATCCTTATCTATTTCAATGCGATACTCACCAGGGGGAATAGCGTTAACATAGAAATAGCCATCGCTCTCTGTTCGCGTTTTAACGACGATTTGTTCAGTATTATCGATAAGTGCTATGTCAACATAACCCGCTCCACGGCTAGACGAATCACCGATTACGTAAATAGTGCCCTCAACATCATTAAAGGTATGTACTGGGAATTGAGTTTTATTAACCCCGCCGGCGTGGGTCAGTATTTGTACTTTGCCAGAGGCTGGCAACATATATGGGTCAGGAAGCGAATCTGGTTTTAAGGTGAGGTTTTGTACTCTGGCCCCAGTATTGAGCCTAACCATTCCATTTGCATCGGTACTTTTATCACGCCATAGTGAGCTTCCCGTAAACGTAACGCCTTCTATAGGCATTTCGTTAGGGTCTTTACGTAAATTTCTATTATCGTCTAGGTAGGCAAATGCATCTATGCGTCCAGCGGTGGCCCCCGCTGAGCGTTCAAAATTCAAACTTTGCGTATACGGGTTAACATTCGTATTGCCGGTTAAGGAAAGGTTTACTGACCAATCTCCGCCCTCCATTACGCTGGCTGCCAACCCAATATTTAACGACTCAAAGCGCCAGTTGTGTTGGTGTCTAATTTCCAAGACATTGTCAGTATCTCTTCTATAACGTATGCGAGTTTCTCGATGTTGGGTGAGCGATTGTGGCCACCGCATCGACACATAGAAATTGTCGGTTGAAAAGCGATCTGAAGGAATAAAGTTCCAAGCACTAGAAAGGTTCCATCCATTAACGTCTTTGGCGTAATACAATCGGCCAGTGACCGCATCGCTACTATTGTTAGAGACGCTGACCCCTGAAGCAAAAGTCCCCCCCAGAAAGTTGTCATTTAAATTCACGTTAAAAGCACTTTGGGGTTCATCGAATTCATAGGCTCGGTGGGTCATACTGGCGTTCCAACCAAAGCGCCCAAACCACTCAGTTTTACCGTTCAAACGTAACGAGGAAATGTGCTTAATATCCTCGCCTTGTGAGTATGCATCGCTATAAAAATTGTTAAAGTAACGGGTAGAAAAGTTCAAGTTGAGGTTATTGCTGAACCTGCCGTTCCAACCTAAAAACATACCATAACCACCCGTATCCTTATCTGACACCTCAAATTTGAGTGCCGAGCCGAAAAGTTGGGTATTGATACCGGCTGTGACATACGAGGCAATTTCATCTTCCAGCCAAAGACGTTGAACGCTAGCAGATAATGTTGCGCTATCCGTGAGGCCATAGCCGAGCCGGGCGACAGTGGCTTTTCCTATTCCTGTGGTAGATACTTGACCATCCAGTAAGCGAAATTGATTGTCGGTAAGCCCAAATAAAAAATCGAATTTTCCCTGCCTTAGCTGGTTATTACCCACATTGACGGTTTTAGTTCGAACCTCTTGCTGACCTTCAGGCCCATATAGCTTCAACTCGAATAAGTTTGCGCCATAGAAGGTTTCTATATCTTCGAAAAGTACCTTATTCTCCTCGTTACTGAATTGCTCATCGATAAATTGTCCATTTCTGAAAAGTTGTATCCGCCAGCCGGGTAATACGAACTCTTCAATACTAGTGCTTGAAAAACTGCGCCGCTGCCGTGTATCCCCATTATGTACAATCAAGCCGAGTGACTGTCCAGAGCGTGTAACCAGTTCATCTCTTTGCAGCTGTATATCGCCAAACTCATAGGCAAAGTTGTCTAAGGCGTTATCAGAACCTTGGTAGTTTTCGTTTAAGGTTTTGCCAAATCGCAGGTAATGGACACTGGTGTCATCAACTCTGCTCACACGTAGGTTTGCTGAATGATATAAGAAATCGAACCCTGCGTTTATATTGGCTGAAAAACGATTATCGCTGGTCGCACTATCTTGTTTTGATAGGCGGTAGGTAACCAGTGGCGAAGTGAAGAACTGATATTGATCTTCAACCACTTTACTTACAGGCACTACGCTAGGCTTAAAGTGTAGCTGCGGATTATCAGCGCTTACGTTTGAAGATGAATTTAGGGGAAGACGGCCAGTGAGGTTGAGCTGAAGCAACGTATAATTAAACGTTTGTTCAATCTGCAATAAAGCCGCAATCATGCGTGTATCGATATAGATATCAAAATCATCGGCTGCCCAAAGAAACGTATCAGGCGGCGTATTACTAAGAGTAGGCAAGGCTTGATTGAATGCATAGTTGAAGCTGCAGAAATCGTCATTACCTTGAGATTGTATAATTCCTTGAGTCATTGATATTTCCCAGTCTAGGGAAAGCGCGTCAGCGAACAGAGATGCGGGAACTAGGTATCGTTCACCAACAGGGTAAACGTCAAAGCCATCCCATAGGGGACGACCGTTAAGGCGTAATACACTGATTAATAATTGGTCTTCGTCCAATGCCACCCGAGCCGTTGAAGAAATGGGAGGACAGGGTTCCGCCCAAGAGACGAACACCGTAAGACACAAGAATATGAAGGATAGTATCCTCATGACACGTTAGCAGGCTGCTATTTTATAACGTGTTCAATAGATAGCGCTATATCGCCACCAAATTTATCAATTTCAGTAAACCGAATAACAACGGGCCCTTTTTTGGCGTTTTGCAAGGGAATCAGTACTTTTCGACGTTCAAGAGGGCGATAGACTGCTACGTTATTCAGTACACCGATCTCTTCCCCATTCGCATCCTCTATTATGAAGTTCCCGAATAGCGAACGATTGCCTGAACGTTTTAGCCAAACTTGTACGTGTGGCTTCCCGTTATAAATAATGGTGGAAGGATTCACCATTGAAGCTTCAGCGGTAATGCGTCCATGACGCACTATAATCGGAATATTGTATGCAAGTTTGCTGGCAAGGTTTACATTCCCGTTTGTACCAGGCGCTATTTCTGTTACTAAGCGAAGATTAGCGCGGTACTCGCCATCAGCAAGTCCAGCAGGCTTTCGTAACGCGAAGCGCAGCGCTTGACGCTCTCCGGGTAGAATATTGCCGCGTTTTGGAGAATATCTAATAAACGTTGATGCTGTAAGCGGGTCTTCTGTGACCGCGTACACTAATCCCTCCTCAGTCATCGCATTAATAGATAACTCTGCTTGGTAAGACATTGGCGTTGAGCTTGTGTTACGTATTTGGATAGAGTCTGAGCGAGATTTTGAATCAAAATAAATGCGAAATTTAGATAGCGAAACATCTGCATTAGCCACACTGGAAAAAAATAGAGCAACAGAGATAACAAGAAAAATAGAAAGGCGAATGGGTGTTAACAGCCGTATCAGTATCATATTTACTTCTGATTTCGAGTATAGAAAAGAATAGGCGAACGCAGCTCGCTCGCCTCGAACGATTACTGGAACGTAACGTCAACTATATAGTTAGCTGTATAAGAGTCGCCTGGCGATAACGCCGAGTCCACAGTCATGTCACCATATACATCGATAGTAAGATCTGTACCTGATGCGTCTGTAGTAACCGCAGTCAATGTGCCGTCTGCGATATTGTCGTGTGTTGCCACAGCTGAATTGATGTCGTAGTTCGCTTCAAAAGTCACATTGGTGCCAGATGCACCTGTCACTGTTACATTCACAGGAACATTCGAAGCTAAGCCTGATACCGTAATTAGACCAATAGCAATGTTAGCATTAGAAACATCGCAATCGCCCGATACTAAGCCCGCATCATTCATGGTACACACAGAGCCTACCGTCGGTTGCATTGCACCGAAGTGAAGCGTAGCAGTCTCTGCAATAGTGGCATCGGACATCGCGTCTACATTCGCTTGAAATGTTTCACTTGCTGCAAGTGTTGACGCAGAGATAGTAGAAAGTAGCGCTATTGTCATTATTCTTTTTTCATTTTGTTTCCTCTCATACCTTTAGTCGGGGCTGTCTAACGAAATAGATTACAATTGTTCTAAAATCAGTGAGTTGCTTTGAAGTTATTATTCGAACCCAATTGACAGCGAAAATATATAACCACAGTCTTTACCCTTTTAAAAGGCGTTAAACCTCATGCTTACTTATTGAATTTAATAACTATTATCGAGATGAAAAAAAGCAGATGTTCAACGTATTGATTATGTTTAAGTTTTTTTTAAGGTACTTTTTAAAGTTGTACTTTTGTATACAAGCATAAATTTTAAAATTTTCAATATTTTTTAAAAAAATTTTATTTGTGTGGGGTAGAGAGACGTTTTTAGTATTTTATTACGCACTTGAATGCTGACGGAAATTTATTATTGTGTTGTTGAGCGGACTTTAAACTGCATGTTTTTTTAACAAGTATCGTGTTTTCAAGGATGCGGTTTATAATTTCAGTATGCAGTGGACATGCTATTAAAGGAGTAACAAATAATGCACCATCATTCTCACGGTCATGCTCACGGACATAGCCATGCAGAAACTGATAGCACCCGTATAGGCTGGGCATTCTGGCTAAACTTCTGCTTTACCATCATAGAGTTTATCGGTGGGTGGTTAACTAACAGTGTTGCCATTATGGCCGATGCGGTGCACGATTTAGGTGATACCTTGTCTATTGGCCTTGCATGGTGCTTAAGTAAATTGGGTAATAAATCGGCTACCGACAAATACTCATATGGTTTTAAGCGATTGAGCCTCTTGGGCGCTATGATCAACGGGCTCATTCTTGTTGCAGGCTCAGCGTGGGTTTTATCAGAAGCTATTCCTCGGTTGGCGAACCCTGAAATGCCGATGACAGAGGGCATGATGGGCTTGGCAATAATGGGCATTTGCGTGAACGGATTTGCGGCTTATAAGTTAAGTGGCGGCCATTCAATGAATGAAAAGGTGCTCAACTGGCACCTTATTGAAGACACTATGGGCTGGGTAGCAGTACTCATTGTAGCTATCGTTTTACATTTTGTAGATTGGCCTATTCTCGACCCAATCCTATCTATTCTATTTACCCTATTTATCTTATTCAACGTGCTGAGATACGTAGTGCAAACCATGAAATTGTTTTTGCAAGGGTCGCCTGATGATACCCAGAAGCAGGCTATTTCTGATGTCTTGTTAAGCATTGAGCATGTTGAAGAGCTACATCATGTTCACTTTTGGTCTCTTGATGGCGAACAGCATGTGCTAACAGCGCACGTGGTAATTAATTGCAGCATTGATAACACTAAACTTCTGTCTCTAAAGCAAGAGGTGTCACATCGGTTAGCGCCGTTTAATTTGGCTCATACCACTATCGAATTTGAATTGCCTGGGGAGCCCTGTCGGGATGAAAGTGACAATTTACATGTTCATCCGCATCACCATGAACATGTTCATCTTAAATAACAAAGGCGGCCAAGGCCGCCTGTTTGTATTATGGGTGTGCTAAGCGTTTTAACCCTAGTTCGTATCTGGCACGCCACCACTTAAGGCTTATGCCGATGGCGACAAAGCAGGTGCTCCATAGCCCTACCAACGAGGGAATAAAGGCGTTGCTAATACCGCCCACGAAACCTACTGGTGAGAACATCAGGTACAAAGTAACAATTAAGCCAACCAGTATAATTGCGCAAGGAATAGCGTAGCGCCACGGTGTCATATCCACCTCTGCTTTAGGTACAAAGCGCCATGGCTTCGCCATAGGGTAGAAGTGACCGATGGCCAACATAATACCTAGCTCGATAGCAAATAAAATAGCGTAAATATGAATAAAGTTAATCTCTACTTGCCACACAAATTTCAATAAAGCGTAGGCAATTACGTGGAAGATAATGGCGACTTTGGCAGCAAGGGCAGGCACATTTTTAGTAAATAAACCAACTAGTACAATGGTAATAACGGGAATGTTATAAAAACCAGTAAAGATACGGATGATTTGCCACAACCCTTCTGGCGCCAGCATTAACAGCGGCGCAGTAATGAAAGACACCACAGCAATAACTAAACTGGTAATTTTGGCTACACGGATAAGCTGAGAATCACTCACCTTATCTTTCTTAAAGGGTTTGTATACGTCTAAACAAAACAGCGTGGCCGCACTATTTAATAGTGAGTTAAATGAGCTAAAAACCGCCCCTAATAATACGGCTAAGAAAAAACCAGACAAGTATTGTGGTAGCACTTCTTTCACTAAGTGGGGGTAAGCCAAGTCGATAGTTTGCAGGTTTTCATTTTGGTACAAGTGATACGCAATAACCCCGGGTAACATCATCATAAAGGGCACGAGTACTTTAAAGTATCCCGAAAACAACACGCCCTTTTGACCTTCAATTAAGTTCTTAGCACCAAGTGTGCGTTGAATCACGTATTGATTGGTACCCCAATAAAACAGGTTGGCCAATATCATACCGGTAAAAATAGTCCCGAAGGGCACGGGGTCATCCGCCCCACCTATGGCATTAAGCTTTTCAGTTTCGGTTGTTGCAATAGTGGTTAGGCCGGCCGCGAAGCTACCATCACCCAATGCAATTAAGCCTAAAATAGGCACCAATAACCCAACAATAAGAAGGCCCACACCGTTAATGGTATCTGACACTGCCACTGCTTTTAAACCGCCGAATATGGCGTACAAGGCACCGATACTGCCCACCATAATAATGGTGACAATAAGGCTGGCTTCATAACTTAAATTCAATAACCCAGGCACATCGAACAACCGAAGAACGGCAATAGAGCCTGAATAGAGCACTGAGGGAATAGTAATTAAGGTGTAACCCACCATAAATAACACCACGGTCATTCTTCTTACGTTATCGTCGAAACGGTCACGTAAAAATTCGGGTAGGGTGGAGAAGGCGCCCGCTAAATAGCGGGGCAAAAATATCAGCGCCATGATAATGGTAGAAATACCGGCGGTAACTTCCCATGCCATAGCACTTAAATTGTACCCAAACGCAGAGCCGTTAAGCCCAATAAGCTGCTCTGCAGACAGGTTGGTTAAGATCATCGAGCCCGCAATGAAGGTGCCGGTTAACCCCCGACCTGCTAAAAAATAGCCGTCTTGGGTATTCACTTCGCCTTTCGTTTTCATGTACGAAATAATGGCGACCACGGCCATAAAGGCCATGCAGGTCAGTAAGGTAAGCGTCACATTCATGCTAATACTCCGACGACTATTACGGCCACATAGTGGTAGCAGACATATCCATTTCGGTATGTTCTACCTCAGGGCCTAAAACCACTTGCTCACCTTTGCGAACAAATACCGCCAGCTCATTCAAACCTAGGATTTGCTCGTAGTACTTACCGCCTTGGTAAGTGTCTTCGTCGGTAGGTGAAGTGCTAGCAGCATTAAAACGAACCCAATCACCTTCTGGTAAATAGAACTTCACTTTACCGCCAGGCACAATACAAGGCACCACTAACAAGCTTTCGCCGCACATGAATTGTTGCTCAAACTGGCTAGCAAGTGGGTCGTTAGGGAAAGCGAGTGCCATAGAACGCTGCACTGGTAAGCCGGTTTCACTGGCTTGTTGCGTAGCTTTTTCTAAATAAGGCAGTAAGCGGTAACGCAGCTTTAGCGCATTAAAGACAGCATCAGACGCTGCTTCACCGTATGACCAAGGTTCGCGAGGGCCAATGCCATGCAGGCGCATGTGAGCAGAGAATACTGATGCCTGTGCCCAGCGAACGTAGAGTTCAGCGTCGCGGGTATCTTTATAGAACCCGCCTATGTCGGTGGCGAAGAATGGACCACCCGACATGCCCCAAGATAAGCTACCGCGGATACTCGCAGCTAGACCATGCCAGTCTGCTTGAGGATCGCCGCCCCACTGGGCAGGAAAACGTTGGCTGCCGGTCCATGCTGAACGACTGAACAGAAATGGCCCGGTTTTACAGTATTTCTCAGCCGCTTCGTACACGCAGCGGTTATACAGCATGCTGTATACGTTATGCAGGCGGTCACCTGAGTCACCACTGTAAGAGAGCATGTTGTCATCTTCTAACTGCTCACCAAAGTCGGCTTTAATCATATCAACACCCAATTCGAACAGAGGCTTGTGTGATTCTTTCCAAAATTCGTAAGCGTCAGGGTGGGTGAAATCTAAAATACCTGAATCAGGTAGTGGCGTAAGTACTTCACCGAAGGGGCTTAAATCCCATTCGTAGCGATAAGCTTCGCCCGTGCGTTTGTCTTTAATTAACCAGCCTTTTTCAGCGGCCTTTGCGTACAGTGGATTTTTCACTGAAATCATGGGGTATTCCCATACGCAAATTTTAAAGTCCATTGCTTTTAGTTCATCAAGAACCGGCTTAGGATCGGCATAGCGAGTTGGGTCCCATTCAAATGCAAAACGGGTATCGGTGTCTTGCCACGCTCGGCCATCTAGCGTAATGACGTCGCAAGGCATGTTCTTTTCACGCACTTCGCGGGCAACAGCTAATAGCTCTTGTGAGTCTTTATAGTAGGCCTTGGAAAGAATAACGCCTAGGCTCCACTTTGGTGGAACAGGGGCAAAGCCGGTTAAGCTACTGTAAGTATGAATACTTTTCGCCGGGCTATCACAATGATACAAGAACATATCTAGCAAGGTGTCTTCTACCACGCAAACGTATGCCCGCTGCGACCAAGGCGCATAGCCCACACCGTGCGTAACCGGCGTTGGCGTGTGAACAAAAAGGTTCCAGCCTTCAGGGCTCCAAGCGTAAGGGGTATTTTTATAAGACTTTTCCGTGTTTACGCCAAGTGCATCATGATTATATGAACGAACCAACTGGCCGCGTTTATCTAGCTTGCCCCACTTTTCACCTAAGCCGTATATGGATTCATCGTCGCCAAGTTCTAGGCAAACAATCCAGCCCGCATCGGTTTTCGCGAAAGGCGGTAGGCGATGTTGGCGCACAAAGTGACCGTCGGTAGCCGATTCTTGTACTACAATATCGTTTCGATAAAGTTTGAAATGAAGTGGAGCAGAAAAAAGCGCTAAACGATAGTCTCCTGCATTAACGGTGCAGTGTTGCTCATCGCCTGTGAAAACCAGTTGCTGAGTATCTGGCGTAGTAATAAGCATGCCATAGTCAAAGCCATCATCTAACGTGGCATTTTCTCCACCTTACTGAATACGTAGGCCGAATTGGCTGATAGAAAATAGTAAACTGCCATATTGGGTAGGCACCGCTAGGTGATGATCGTCTTTCAGATAAGGGCTCGCGGTAATGTCTGCCGCCTTTATGCTGTTCCAGTCTGGCTCGGTTACCGAAAATGCATTACTCATATCACTTCACTCTTCGTGTCTTATATAAGACATAAGTTAATGAAATGTAACTTGGCTGTCAACGAGCAATTACACTTTTCAGTGCAAAATATTACAAGTGTGGGTTGTATGAGAAACGGCGAATGGCGTTATTGCTATCAGTTGATGCTTCTAGCCTGTGTTTAGTTAAACACGTGGGGCACGTTTTGAAGAATCAAGGTTAGCCCACTAAGCGCTAATGTACTAATGGCCAGTAATCTTACCACGCTTGGTTCAACTCGCGCAGCTAGTAGCCTACCAATGCGCGTAAAGATTAAGATCAGGGGGATAGCAAAGAGGGTAGATACAACCGTAGTATGATCGGGCAGTGTCCCAAAAGGTACCATGGCTAAACGGATAAGCGCGGTAACACTAAAGATTGCAAGCAGGGTATATCGCACTTCGTGCACAGACCAATTCTGGCGATAACACTGAAATACAACAGGTGGCCCAAAAGTAGAAAATAACCCGCCTAATATGCCGCCCAATGCACCAGACACCAAAAAGCCCCACCCTTTGCCTGAGGCAGCAGATTGGCTTCTTTTCACAATAAGTAGCAAACAGCAGGTTAATATTGCCAGCCCAAGCAGAATATTTAACCAAATCGACAATCCAGCGGAAAGGTATTCAAGCAGAGCATAGCCTACTGCGATAAAAGGTATGCCACCAATCAACACAAGCGTGAAGGCTTTGCGGTGGATAAGGTGAACATTCTTCAAGACAATACTGGTTGAGTTAACTAACCCTAAAGCGCTAATTAAAAAAGTGGTGGCGGTAAGGGGAAGTAAATTAAACAAGGTAAAACTAGATACCACCATTAACCCAAAGCCAAACCCACTTAAGGTTTGCAGTACAGTAGCAAAGCCCAATAGAATGAACATAGGGACTAGGGTTTCAAGTAACATTTTGCATCTACACCTGTAGTTGAGTGTGATTTACATCAAAAATGCGCTATAACTCTTGTGTATGATATAACAACAAAAATTAAGCATTAGGTTAGGGTTTCATGTCTTCATCTCAGTTCGACCACAAACTAAGTGGTCCCAGTCTTGCGTTCCAACCGCTCTATCAGCAAGTTGCCGAGTATATAAAGCAGCTCATTGTGGAGCGCCGGTGGCAGCCTGGTGAAATGTTGCCAAGCGAGTTCAGACTAGCTGATGAATTTAACGTTAGCCAAGGCACAGTTCGTAAAGCGTTAACCTTGCTTACCGACACGAAAATTGTAACACGTCGCCAGGGTGTAGGTACCTTCGTTTCCGAGCATACTGCACAAGATGCCCTGTTTCGATTTTTCCCGTTGCAAGCTGATGGCAAGGGGGCAGACCTACCCAAAGCCGAGCTGCTTGGCATAGAACTCATATCCCCAGATAAAAACGTACAAACCGCGCTAAATCTATCCGGTAAAGAGCGAGTGACAAAACTTGAACGTCGCCGCATTTTAGATAACGAGTTTTGTATGCTGGAAACGATTTTCCTGCCTGCTAAATACTTTGCCGGTATGCACGAACGCAAAGATATTCCACATACCTTATACCATTTTTACCAAACAGATTTTAATCAAACCGTCTTTAAAACCCGAGACGGTATTAAAGCGGTACTGGCCTCAGATAACGATGCCAAGCTACTACAAATAAAGGCCGGCGAGCCGTTGTTGCTGGTAACACGGGTGACAGAGTCTATAGACGGTAAACTGATTGAATATCGCGAAAGCAAATGTAGGAGCGATCACTATCATTACCAAGTAGAGCTCGATTAAATCAGGGCTAGCAACCCTTCTACTCGCTTAGCGCACAACCTTTTTAAATCGCCACACTCTGTACATATTGCTGCTACTTTTAATGCAGCTCCTATCAGCATTCTACGCTTTAATAGCGATGCCTTTAAAACCAGGGACCTTTAAAGTTATACCTACAAAATAAGGGCTTCGGTAGACCGTCATTCAATAACGTCACTTCGTTATAAACACAAAAACCACTTCGCGAGTATCAAAAAGTGAGTGCCCAATTTATTTTGTTAACACTTTGTTGACATGGCATGCGTCCTATAATAACTTATGTCTTATACAAGACTAAAGTCTTTTTTATTAAACAGGATTAAAGATATGAACGCGTTAGAGAAAATTCCTGAGGTTGGGTTTGGTTTCTGGAAGGTAGATACCGCCATTTGTGCTGATACAGCATACGAGGCCATAAAGGCAGGCTATCGTCATTTAGACTGTGCCGCTGATTATGGTAATGAAAAAGAAGTGGGCGAAGGTATTCAGCGTGCTATTAAAGATGGTCTTTGTACCCGTGAAGAGCTTTGGATCACATCTAAGCTTTGGAATACCTTCCACGCGCCAGAGCATGTGCCGCTAGCACTTGAAAAAACATTGAGCGATTTACAGCTAGATTATATCGACTTGTACCTTATTCATTTCCCAATAGCGCAAAAGTTTGTACCTATTGAAACTCGTTATCCACCAGAGTGGTTTTACGATACTACGCAAGAGAACCCAACGATGGAGTTGGCGCCTGTTCCACTTTATAAAACATGGGAAGCCATGGAAAGTTTGGTAGATAGCAAAAAAGTAAGCCGTATTGGTGTGTGTAATTACAACACTGGGCTACTTCACGACCTAATGAGCTATGCCCGTATCAAGCCTGCCATGTTGCAAATTGAGTCACACCCTTACCTAACACAAGAACGATTGATTCGTTTAGCGAAAGACTACGACATGAACGTTACTGCGTTCTCGCCACTTGGTGCACTGTCTTATCTTGAGCTAGAAATGGCGGATAAAACGGAGTCGGTACTAGAGCAAGACGTCGTGAAAAAAGCAGCTACGGCTCATGGAAGAACACCTGCACAAGTGGTACTTCGCTGGGGCGTACAACGTGGCAATGCCATTATCCCTAAAACGTCGAAGCCTGAAAGAATGCGTGAGAACTTAGCGTTGTTTGATTTTGAACTTACCGACGAAGAAATGCAGGCTATTTGTGCGCTTAACATGAATCGACGTTTTAACGATCCGGGGCACTTCTGTGAAGCAGCCTTTAATCGTTTCCACCCTATTTACGACTAGGAGAGTACTATGAGCAACGCAATCGAATATGCCAATGTGCCAACCCAACACCGCTATAACGGTCAAGTCTTCCCGCAAATTGTGGTGAATAACGATGGCTGTAAAACCGTTGAAGAAACGGTGATGTTTATTCAACAAAATCAGGCTGAGCTAGAAGCACAACTCGCCATATCGGGGGCGTTGTTGTTTAGAGGGTTTCCTTTAAACTCTGCGGAAACCTTTGATATTTTTTCAGCCGGTTTTGGTTATGCAAACTTCACCTACAAAGAGTCGCTATCTAATGCAGTTCGCATTAATTTCACAGAACGGGTTTTTACTGCAAACGAAGCGCCTAAAGATGTAGAAATTTTCTTACATCACGAAATGGCACAAACGCCAATTTCACCTAGCAAAGTATTCTTTTACTGCCAGTCAGCAGCCGACGAGGGTGGTGCGACACCCTTATGCCGTTCAGATAAATTGTTTGAAGCATTAAAGGCTGAAAACCCAACGCTTGCTAGCGATTTTGCTGAAAAAGGCTTGAAGTACACTACCACCATGCCTGCTGCCGATGATGCTAATTCTGGTCAAGGCCGCAGCTGGAAAAGCACGTTAAGTGTAAAAAGTACAGCAGAAGGCGAAGCCAAATTAAAAGAGCTCGGCTACAGCTGGGAATGGTTGGAAGATGGTAGCTTACGCGCCGTTACTCCTGAGTTACCCGCGGTTATTGATTTAGGCGATGGTTCACATTCATTTTATAACCAATTAATCGCGGCTTACATGGGGTGGAAAGGTGTGCGTGAAAATCCATCTTCAGCCATCACCTTTGGCGATGGCTCTGCTATTCCAAAAGAAGGGTTAGAGCGAATTGCTGAATTGTCGCAGCAGTTTACTTTCGACCTCGAGTGGCAAGACGGTGATGTTGCCTTGGTTGATAACTATCGTGCGATGCATGGCCGCCGTCCCTTCTCGGGTGAAAGAAAGCGCCAAGTGTTAGTGGCACTTGTTGCTGCTGAGCGTTAATTGTTATGACCGAGTTTGCCGCAAAGTGTAAATCGATTTGGCCTGGTTTTGGTATTGCTACAATAACCGGTATGGCAGCGCTTTTTTTAAGTGAGCATTATGGCGCCCCTGCCATGTTGTTCGCGCTGTTACTGGGTATGGCAATCTCATTTTTGTATCAGGCCGATGGGGTGTGCAAATGCGGCATTGATTTCACTGCCAGCACGCTATTGCGTGCCGGTGTAGTGCTGCTTGGTTTGCGCATTGCTTTGGACGACTTAGTCGTACTCGGTTGGCAAACTGCGGCAATGCTTGCCTTTGCTATTTTCTCAACCATAGTGTTGGGCGTGGTAATGGCAAAAAGCGTAGGAATGCAGAAACGCTTTGGCGCACTAACTGGCGGCTCGGTAGCCATTTGTGGCGCCTCTGCGGCATTAGCGATTTCTACTATTCTGCCTGCTGGCAAAAACCATGAACGAGATACTTTGCTCACGGTGATTGGTGTAACGGCCATGTCGACTATCGCTATGATTGTTTACCCGATTATCGCAGGTCAGCTAAACATGAACGATACCGAAGCGGGTATTTTCCTAGGCGGTACTATTCATGATGTGGCCCAAGTGGTAGGGGCCGGTTATTCGGTATCTGAAGATGCCGGCGATATGGCTACGCTCACTAAACTCGTGCGAGTTGCCATGTTATTGCCTGTTGTTATGATCATGATGGTGATAGTAAAACGTGCACACAGCAGCGTGCAGGATCTCGATGGCGAGATGCCTAAACTACCCGTGTTCTTAGTGGGTTTTGTGGCTCTTATGCTATTAAATAGTTTTGTTACCCTACCTGAAGTGGTTATCGATTCAGGTTCACAGATATCACGCTTTTTCCTTGTGGTATCAATTACTGCCATCGGTATGAAATCAAACTTAGGTAAATTGGCTGAAGTGGGCATGTTACCTATTGTACTTATTGTGACTGAAACCCTGTGGATAGCTTTGCTTATTTTAGGTTATCTGTTTTTGAACTAGTTCTTGAGTTAGCTTTTTTAAGTTAGTTTTTCGTCAAAAATGCACTCGTAAAGGAGGCAATGCGTGCCTATCTCAAACAAATCTAAGCAGGGTGTGAGCACGCATTCTGAATCATCAGACCAACAGCCTTTAGTAAACAAAACCGGTATACATGCCCTTTACGCCGAAAATCCTATCGCCGCCGACGAACAGGTATTTGGCAGAAAAACCGATGGCCTTACACGCCGTGGTTTTCTATCAGGATTTAAAACCCTCTCATTATTACTAGGCGCAGAAATTGTTTATGGCCGTTTTATGCCAGCAGGGCTTATTCCCGCAGCATTAGCACAGACAGAAACGCCCTTTAGCATTGAAGGTAAAGACGGGTTAGTGGTATTAAACGACAGGCCTATTAACGCCGAAACACCCGCGCATTTACTTGACGATAAGATTACGCCAGCGTCGAAATTATTTGTGCGAAACAACGGGATTGTACCTGAAATAACGCCTAAAGATTTTGATGAAAATGCGTGGACACTCACTATTGAAGGGGAGTCGGCAGCAACATCACGCACTTTCACGTTAAGTGAGCTTAAAGCCAATTTTAAACACTACACCTATCAATTAACGCTTGAGTGTGGCGGTAATGGTAGAGCTGAATTTTCGCCTGCGGCCAGCGGAAATCAATGGACTACCGGCGCGGTAGGCTGCCCGTCATGGACGGGAGTACGTTTAAAAGACGTACTTAACGCAGTAGGTATCAAAGATGATGCTGTCTACATTGGTTACTACGGTGAAGACTTGCATTTGAGTCGAACGCCGGGCAAAGCAGCTATCTCTCGTGGCGTACCTATTGGCAAAGCGCTAGAAGATGAATCGTTAATTGCTTTTGAAATGAATGGCGAACCGTTACCGCTTATGAACGGCTTCCCTATGCGGTTAATGTTTGGCGGTTGGCCTGCTTCCACATCGGGTAAGTGGCTGTCTAAAATTGTTATTCGCGATCGGGTACACGATGGCGCGAAAATGGGCGGCAATGCCTATCGTGTGCCGTGCAAACCAGTCGCACCAGGCACGAGTGTGCCAGAAGACGAAATGTGTATTATTGAAGCCATGCCGGTGAAATCCTTGATTACCCACCCCAAGTCCGGTGCCGAGCACAACAAGGGCAAAGCGTTGGCAGTACGCGGGCATGCATGGAGCGGCGAAGCTTCAATAGCCAAGGTGTTCACCTCAATTGATTTTGGGCAAACTTGGCAACAAAGTACTTTGTCGAAGCCAGTTAATAGGCATGCTTGGCAGCACTTTAATTCAGAAATTAACTTCAAGCAGGCTGGCTACTATGAAATTTGGGCGCGAGCTGAAGATGCAAATGGCCGTTCTCAGCCAATGGTGTTACCTGGTTGGAACCCCAAAGGTTACTTAAACAATGCGTGTCATCGCATTGCAGTAAAGGTAGTGTAGCCAATGAGCAGGCAGAGAAGCGCGCTAATGCTATCGGTGTTATGTGCTACATCACTAGTAACGCTAGCTAACGAACATAAGCTCAACCCCGCGACAGGGCTTGTTGATGCTACGGGGCATAATATGGTGGCTGCACACTGTACTGCCTGTCATTCCGCTAAGCTTATTTCGCAAAATCAAATGAGCCGCGAACGTTGGCTTGAAACTATTCGCTGGATGCAAAGCACACAAAAGTTATGGCCCTTAGGTGAGGCTGAACCTGTCATCTTAGATTACCTTACGACGTGGTATGGGCCCAAAATCCAAAGTCGACGTGCACCTATTCCAGCTCATCTAATGCCACAAGGATCAGACTAGTTTCATCGCGGCTAAAAACTAAAACACCTAGTTTACAAACATCAAAAACGGGAGCCTATGCTCCCGTTTTTGATGTTTGTAATCTAGATGCTAGGTAAGGTTAACTTAAGCCCAGATAGGCGAAGCTAAGCCCAGCTAAACTAAACATTAACTCGCTAGCCCAGCAATCACTCGCTATGGGCACGCAATGTCTGACATTAGCGCATCATCACTAGGAGCATTTGCTTCAAAGCGTACATTAGATACCAATAACGATGCCGACGCGTTAGCGTTAAGCGCAAATGGTGAGAAAAGCTCAGCAAATGATGCGCCTGCTTCTACGAAACAGCGTGAAGGAATAACAACCGTTTGCCACTCGGTTGAATTAGCTGCGAAGGAATTCAACGGTAACGACACACCGCAATCACTGCTACTACAACCAATAGACACACTAAGGTTATCTAGGCCTTCTGCTAATTTCACATCAAGCACAAGTACGGATCCATCTTCACTGTAATCACGCATATCTTCAGGGAAGGGCGAATAGAAGCCTACAGTCGCTTGGTCAGTAAACGTTAGCGATAGGCTATCTTCTTGCACCATGCGGTCAGTGGTACGCACGCTTGCGCCTATAGATTCCACCGTATTGCTTGCTACCGTAGTATCACCCGAGGCGTCTTTAATCATTAGTTGCCAAGGCTTTTGTGTAGAAAGTACGTAAATATCATGAGCAGGTAACGGTGCGTTTGCATCAACGCCAGTCGACTCAGACAGCGGCGCTTCGATAGGATCAGACTCACCAAATGCTAAACCATAACCGTAAGCAAATTGTGCAGTATTGCCGTCATCTTTATTCACAATTTGGGTCGGCGTTGCTGGCCATGAGAATGACAATTTACCGTGCATAGGGTAGTTAATGTCACCGTTTTGCTTGGTGAACAATACATCGGCAACACCTTGGCCTTCAGAACCAGGTAACCAGGCTACTACAAATGCATCACTGGCGTTAATTTCTGGGTTTACCCACAATGGACGGCCGGTAATGAAAACAGACACCACAGGAATACCTTGGGCTTGGAAAGATTTCAACAGCGCAAGATCTGACTTGTCGCCACGTTGATATTCAACATTTGAAATATCGCCATTGCCTTCAGCATAAGGATTTTCACCAAATACGATAATCGCCACATCAGGTTTTTCTTGTGAAGCGGTTTCAATCACACCTGCTTCAAACGCTGTTCCTTCAAATAGCGTAGCGGTTCCGCCCGCTTCGCTAACCGCTTGCTCAATACCCTCAAAAATAGAGGTTGCACCTGGGAAGTCACTATTTTTATTACCCGTGCCTTGCCACGTTATAGTCCAGCCGCCTGATTGCTTACCTATATTATGGGCAGCATCGCCAGCAACAACCACGTTCATATTTGGCGCTAGGGGCAGCAAGTTATCTTGGTTTTTAAGCATCACTAGCGACTTTCGAACCGCTGCACGAGCAATATCGCGATGTGCTTGTGCACCAATAATTTCGCTATTACCCGACAACGCACGGTTAGCCGGAGAGGGTTGCTCAAACAGGCCCATGCGCACTTTAACCCGCAATACGCGGCGTACCGCATCGTCTAAACGAGACTGTGGAATAATGCCTGATTTAACCTGTGCAATGGTGTTTTCGTACAAAGGTTTCCAAGCACTGGTAGGCACCATAAAAACATCAAGCCCTGCATTCATAGCTTGTGGGCAGCTTTCGTTAGTACAGCCTTCAATTTGACCGTGACCATTCCAATCACCGACTACAAAACCGTCAAAGCCCATTTTGTCTTTTAGCACATCAGTAAGTAAATATTTGCTGCCGTGAATTTTCTTGCCATGCCAGCTGTTGAATGAGGCCATTACCGACTGTGAGCCGGCATTTAAGCCTTCAACGTAGCCTTGTGCGTGAATGCGAAATAAGGTTTCTTCGTCAGCAATGTTATTACCTTGATCGTCGCCACCTTGTGTTCCGCCATCGCCAATAAAGTGCTTTACCGTTGAGATAACATGGTTATCGTCAATGCTGCCACTGGCAATATCGCCTTGCATACCAGATACAATGGCTTTAGCATAAGCGCCTACAATGGCCGGGTCTTCTGAATAGCTTTCATAAGTTCTACCCCAGCGATCATCACGGGCTACCGCAACAGTTGGCGCGAATATCCAATCAATGCCCGTCGCACGTACTTCTTTGGCAGTCGCTTCGGCAATTTGAGTGATAATGGCAGGGTCGTTCATCGCACCCAAACCAATATTATGTGGAAACAAGGTAGCGCCAATGACGTTGTTGTGACCATGTACTGCATCGGTTCCCCACATGGTAGGAATGGTGCTGCCATCAACAGAGTCGTCTATTGATGCTTGATACATGGCATCGGCAATGGCAATCCAATCTTGAGGTGTAGCGTGCTTATCATTATTGGGAAATGCACCACCGCCATTTAAGTACGAACCAAACCCGTAGGTACGCATGTCTTCTAGAGTCACATCGCGAATTTCAGGCTGTATAGTTTGCGCCACTTTTTGCTCAAGGGTCATAGTAGATAAGATTTCGTCTACTTTAGCTTCCACCGCTTCGCTGTTTTCTGTACTAAAGGTAATTTCAGGCCAAAAGTCGGGTACTGATTTTTGTGATGCTTGCTCAGTCAGCTCAGTTTTCGGCGTGCTAGCCTCGTCTGTCGCTGGCTGACAACCTGCCATAACCAATGCTGCGGCAATTAATGAATATGAACTTAGTTTCATAAAAATCCCTTGTTTATTTGTGGCTAGCAGCCAAGTTAACGGTAGCACCACGAAGCCCGTAATAAGCAATATATAAATAGCAAATAACCGGCAATAAGAAAGAAAGTTGTACACCCGCGTTGTCAGCAATAACACCTTGTAGTAGTGGCACAATAGCGCCGCCCACTATGGCTAAACACAACATGCCAGAGGCTTGTGCGGTTTTTTGGCCTAGCCCTTTAAGTGCAAGACTGAAAATGGTGGGGAACATAATAGAGTTGCAAAGACCTACTGCTAAAATTGACCACATGGCGATATTGCCGCTGCTGCATACTGACACAACAATGAGTGTACATGAGGCAAATGAATTAACGGCGAGTAGTTTGCCCGCGGCCACTTTTTGCATTACCGCGGCGCCAATGAAACGCCCTACCATAGCGCCACCCCAATAATAGGCTATGTACTTAGATGCTTGGCTTTCGCTCATGCCTTTAATGCTTTCTAGTCCAAAGTAGTTGACTAAAAAGCTGCCAATCGCAACTTCAGCGCCTACGTATAAAAACAAACCTAGCGCACCCAATGACAGGTGGCGATGTTTTAATAAACCGGTATCTGTCGTGGTAGCGACATCCATTTCACTGTGCGTGGGTGAGGGAAGCTTCACTTTAACCATAACCACAGCCATGGCCACTAATACAGCGGCCAATGTTAAATAGGGAAGGACTACCGCATTTGCATCTACTGCTGCGTTTTCCATTCCTTCATGGGCACCAAATAACACGATGCCACCAATAATTGGCGCGACTGTAGTACCCAACGAGTTAAACCCTTGGGTCATGGTGAGTCGACTAGAAGCGGTATCTGGGTTACCCATAATGGTTACCAAGGGGTTTGCAGCCACTTGCAAAATAGTGATACCTGAAGCTAATACAAACAATGCCCCTAAGAACATCCAATACTGAGTGAAAAGCGCTGAAGGAATAAATAGCACACAGCCCACTGCAGCAGTAATTAACCCCACACCAATGCCTTTTTGATATCCGGTCGCACTCACTAACTTTCCGGCTGGAATAGAAATAAGAAAGTAGGCGCCAAAGAAGCACGATTGCACCAGCATAGCTTGAGTATAAGAAAGCGAGAATAACGCTTTCAAATGGGGGATCAGAATATCGTTAAGTGCGGTAATAAAACCCCACATAAAAAATAACGACGTTAACGTAGCTAACGCAAGTTGACTGGTGGTTGTAGACCCAGCCGTGGTTTTTATTGTTTGATTCATAGGTAACGCCCTGAATTCACTTGTTAGTAAACGAAATTTCGTGTTCGCATTTGGCTTGTTGGTTACTTTGCGTTAACGAATTGGTTCGGTATTTGTTAACACTTTGTTGGTCAGTATAGGGGGCGAAAATGAAAATGCAAGCGCTTACATTGTTTGATTGTATGCGTTTACATTTTTATTTAAATATTACAATTACCTGCTGTGTTCTCCTGCCTTTTTAATAGTTTGACCTTGCATAGTTAATATTATTTACCAATAGCACTTGCTTTTTCTCTTCAAATAAATAAGATCAAATGCAAATTGTTATCATTTGCATTATTGATTAGAAAGTAAATTAAATGAATCATTCTTACACTGTTACTTTGCTATTAGCGAGCACGCTACTGCCAACATACGCCCTAGCCGAAACCGAGGCGCCGGTTGAACGCGTTGTGGTAACGGGAACACGTACACCCAAGCTTCTAGGTGCATCTCCGGTAAAAGTCGATGTGATAGATAAAGCGGAAATTTCAAGGCTCAGCAAGGGAACGCTTCGGCAAGTGCTGGAAGTTATGCCTGGGGTTGTGGTTAGGCGCAGTCAAAAAGACGGGTATAACGTACAGTTAAATGGCTTTAATGGCGACCATGTATTGGTGTTAATTAACGGTCAGCCAGTTATTTCTCCAACAGGCTCTTCAGTCGATTTAGATCAAATTAGCGTTGCCAACATTCGACAGATTGAAATTGTACGCGGCGCAGCATCGGTTCTTTATGGTAGTTCGGCCATGGGAGGCGTTATTAATATTATTACTGATGTGCCAGAAGGCGCACAGTTATCCGCCGACTATGAACTTTCTCACTACAGTGATGATGGGCTCGACGGCGATACCCTAGGGCATACGGCTAAGGTTAGTGCGGCTAAAGCGATAAAGCACTGGCAGCTAGGATTGACCGCACAGCATATTACGAACCCCGGCTTCGATTATGACCCAGAATCCGTGTCTCAGGATGGTGGTGCGGTGGATAAATCCTTTGTGCAGTTTTCCTTATCAACAGGTATCAGAGACCTTGATTTTAGTTACAAAGGCCAATGGCTGGATGAACAGAAAGACAAACCTCAGTCCTCTATTCCAGGGCAAGTCAGCATTATCAGCTATGTGTCTAGCGTTACCCAGTGGCAGCACGATGTAAAATTTGCTCAACAGCAGAATTGGCATATTAATGGGCGCTATTTGTCTCACGATGAACAAAGCGGAAACACCAACGGCCTGCGCCAAACCGATATTCAATTAGCAGAAATTGAAGCGCAGAAAATTCTATCTTTGGGCGATGTTGAGTGGGTAGGGGGATTGGTAGCCCATGCTGATAACTTAGATCAGCAAAATGTGGCAACGGGAACGGTAGAAGTTGACGACGTTAGCCGAGAAAGTACCGAAGCCTACTTGCAAGCCAATTGGCAGCAAAACGACACCCAAGCATTGCTGGGCCTTCGAGTACAAAATGATTCTGATTTTGGTTGGCATACGGCGGCAAAGCTTAGTGGTAGTCAAAGCTGGAAACTTGATGAAACCACATTCCAAGTGCGTGGCGGTGGTGGTACCAGTTATCGAGTACCTAATTTAAAAGAACGTTACTACGTGTTCGATCACAGTAACTTAGGCTACATGGTTTTGGGCAATGAAGACCTTGTGCCGGAAACGGCGCTAAGTGCCAATGTAGGGGTGAATGCGCGATTAGCATCTAAACAAAGTCGCTGGTGGTATCAGGCCGATATCGATTTTCACTACACAGAAGCAGAAGACTTTATTACCACCGCGGTAGATGTGGAAGCGTCGCAAGAAGCAGGTCTTGATATTTCTATGTACGAAAACCTTGATGAAGCCACGCTTTATGGTGCTGATTTGAGCGTAAGCGCGCAAAACGATAACTGGCAGTGGCAACTTAATTATAGCTACTTGCATGCCGTAGATGGTGATTCTGAGCGTTTGCCTGAACGACCCACTCATTTAGTGAAAGCCTCAGTGACCTACCAATTTGATAAAAGTGATACCAGCGTTCAACTGTATGGCGTGCATGAAAACGACGTCTCTCCAACTTCTGGTTACACCGTTACCGTGAAAGACAGCTACACCACCTTAAATGCCGTGGTTCAGCACGACTTTTCTCGCCATTGGCAAACCCGTTTGGGGGTTGAAAACCTTACCGATGAACATCGCTCACCAGATTCACTCGCGGTGGGGGCTTTTGATGCTCGGCCTATTTCAGCTCGCCGAGTTTATTTGGGCGTGAGTTACCAATACTAACCCTCTGGAAAGATCCAGTACTTAAAAACAAAAAACTTAAAAATAGAGAACTTAGGAACCAATATCTAAAGACAGAAAAAGCCAGCAATAAGAAACAATAACAGAATTAGATCATAGCGCCGTTTACTCAATTAATCCCAACGGCTAAACACACAATATAGAAAAGGAAAGAACACATGAATAAAAAATACTTAGCATTATTACTTGCTGTGTCTCTGGGGCTTGTGGCCTGTGGTGGCTCTGATAGTAGCGATCCAATCGTTGAAACGCCTGACCAAAGCGGTGAAGACAGTGACGAGGAAGCAGATGACAGCTCGGGTGATGAAGGTGAAAGCAGCAATGAAGTGGCCACAATTTACGGGCCATATAGCACAGGCAGTACATCTGAACCTGTTGCTGTTTATTTTGATTTAGATACACAAACCCAAGTGACCCTGACTGAAGAAGAAGCCGCGAGCGACACCACCTGGGATATAGGCTTTAAACGCACTTCGGTATTTTTAAACACAGCACAAGAGACGCCGGTAAGCGTCTACTTTACTGCCAACAACAGTGATTTCTACGACGAAAATGGCGCAGCTGTGGCAGATTTATTTCTAAATGCGACCGCTGATAGCGAACTTGATGATTATTTAGCGGTGACAACGAGCGACGTGCCAGATGCAGAGGCATTTTCTACTGATGCTGAGTCTGCCGTTATTGGCGATACCTTTTATAATTATGACACCACAACCCATGTAGTAAGCGCGGCTAGCGATATCTACTACGTAGTGTCATCCGATGAAAACTACACCAAATTCCATGTGACTGACATTGTGACTGAAGGGCGCGGTATTGGTGAAATCACATTGGGCGTCATGCATCAAAGTGTACTCGATGGACAAACTACGTTTGCTGAAGAAGTGTCGCTAAGTGTTAATGCAGTAGGCTGTACTGCGCCTATTTACATCGATTTCGATGTGCAGCAAGAGGTGACTGAAACCGATGCATGGGATATCACTATCCCTTGTGCAGATGGCGCAGGTGAATTTGCCCTGTCTATTGCCGATGATGCTACTGTACTTCGTACCGATGCTGACACCTATGCCGGAATAGATACCGAAGCCGCTGCATTTTATGGTTTCAGTGCTGAAACCGTTAGTGACTATGCGTTTACGGCTAACAACTGGTACTACTACGACAGCACAAGTCACTTACTGTATTCCCAGTTTGGGGTATACCTTATTCAAGCGGGCGACAGCGTATTTAAATTCCAAATAACTAGCTACTACGATGAAGACGGAACGTCGGGCGCTTACAGCTTCCGCGCTGACCCCGTTACCGAGGAGTAATTAATGGCTAAAACCAAATTACCCAGCTTAGTCAGCACGAAAAAGGTGCTACATAGGCTAAGCGTGATAAGTGTATTTTGGTGTTTAGGTAGTGGCGGCGCGTATGCTGCCGCTACATCCTCAGCACCTAATACCCACACAGCACCTAATACCCACACAGCACTGTCCGCATCTTCGGTACATGAAAACCAGCAAGCTGACACGCCTCGAATTATTGCTGCGGGCGGTAGTGTAACGGAAATCATCTACGCGCTAGGGCGGGGTGATTGGGTGGTGGCAACAGACAGCACAAGTATGTTTCCCGCGGCGGCGACTGAGGTAACAAAACTAGGCTATTTTCGTCAACTTAGTACAGAAGGCGTGCTTGCCCAACAGCCTTCTTTGCTATTAGGGGCGAGTGCCACAGGCCCAGAACCCATGTTAGAGCAAGTTGCCAAAGCAGGGGTTGATGTACACGTTTATCATGTCTCAAAAGACATAGACGGTTTAAGCGAGATGATACTTGATATTGGTCACAGAGTGTCGGCGGTAGAGAAAGCCGAGCAGCTTGTTACTGACTTACATCGTCAAGTGGACGTTCAGCAAAGGCAATATTCCGAAGCAATAGCATCTTACGCAAGTACAGGTTACCCCAACACTATTAGTGCGCTTTTCGTGGTAGCGAATAATGATAGAGGCATTACCGTGGCAGGGGCCAAAACTGTACCGCAAGCACTGTTTGATACCTTGGGTATGACCAATATTGCAAGCGATCTCAATGGCTACAAATTGATGGATGCCGAGTCAGTGCTTATGCGAAATCCCGATGTCGTGTTTGCAGCAGGACATATGTTGCATGGCGAAAATGCCCTGAATTCTCTGTGTTCACACCATGCTATTGCCGCAACATTTGCGGGCCAACATTGTTTGGTCAAAGCAATGGATAGCAGTATTGGTCTAGGATTGTCCCCCCGTTTTGCGATTGCGCTAAAAGCCGTTGCTGAACATGGCTTACGTGCTTTATCTATCAAAGCGGCAGATACCCCAATGCTAGAACCGGTTAGCTCCCAGTCTGCAATTCAAAATGGTGTCATTCAAGAGCAGGCTATTCAAGTGAGTATTGCTAAAAGCCCTATTGCAGAAAGTACCGGCGTAGATAAAAGCACAAAGACAGACACCCAGGGTATGGGAAGGTTCGAGTGACAGCGTCTACCTCAACCCACGGCTCTGCCACTAGCTCGCCGCTGGCAAAAGCGTCGCCGACAAAGCCCACGGTGACAAATAACCCGCTGCCTGAAAAGATGCAGAAAAATAATGTATCAGCCGTCATGGTAAACCTGCTTTCAACAAGAGCAAGGCGCAATCGGCATGGCCTAACACTTCTTGGTGCATTGTTGGTACTCAGCGCTTACGTAGGCGTTGTGAGCGGCAGCTTATCGATTAATGTGGGAGAGTTGGTGTGGCATGAACTCTCTGAGCTAACAGGGCCGTTTTTTTCTCAAGGGGCTTCTATTGAGGAAAGCGGCGTTAATCGAGAGGCAACGCCACTTGGCGCTTCAACTACATTTAATAGTACGCATTGGTACGTACTTACTGAACTGCGACTACCACGGGTTATTATGACCTTATTTATTGGCGCGTTATTAGCGGTGTCTGGTTGTGCCATGCAGGGCTTGGTGAGAAACCCATTGGCCGATCCAGGTTTAATCGGTATTGCCGGTGGCGCCGCGGCTGCAGCAGCAGTCAGCATGGCTATAGTGCCGCCACTCGTACCCGCGCTCGCCTCTGTTTGGGTGGCACTTTGGGCGTTTGGCGGGGCGTTATTGTCCGTGTGGACCGTGTTACGTTTTGCTAATAGTGCGCAAGGTGTCTCGGTGGCTACGCTAATACTTGCAGGGGTAGCAATAAATGCTTTCACCGGCACCATTATTGGCGCCATTAGCTATGTGGCTAGCGACGATGCACTTCGCCAAATCACCTATTGGACTATGGGCAGTTTAGCCGGCGCTAGTTGGACCTTATGCGCGCTGGTAGCGGCGGCCGGCATTATCGCTATTACAGGTTTAATGATGTCTCGAAATGCACTTAATTTATTAGCCTTAGGTGAAAACGAGGCGGCATACATGGGGCTGAATGTAGCGCGTTATAAGCAAATTATACTGTGGTTGGTGGCATTTGCTGTCGCCTTAGCAACCGCTCTGTGCGGCATTATCGGGTTTGTGGGTTTAGTTGTGCCGCACATGTGCCGCACATTATTTGGCGTCAATCACAATGTACTCATTCCTGCTTGTGCATTAATGGGGGCACTGTTGTTAACGGTTGCCGATACGTTGGCTCGTACATTATTCACTCCAATGGAAATCCCTATAGGTATTGTCACATCCGCCATAGGAGCACCTTTTTTCTTGTATCTGCTATGGCAACAAAAAGGGGTATTTAATGGCTCGCTGTAACCACGCTGAATCACAGAAGCATGAAACCCTACTCACCCTCATTGGTGTCGATGTTATTAGGGGAAAACGACAGCTACTGTGCAACCTTAATCTTGTGTTTAATGCGGGGGAATTTATTGCCCTTGCGGGCGAAAACGGCTGCGGGAAATCATCCCTGCTTACTGTGATAGGCGGCCTAGCGCCGCTTGATAAAGGCACGCTTTTGTTTAACGGTGAGGCCCTAAGTGAAATAGGTTTGCGAAAGCTTGCAAACTATCGCGCGGTCATGGCGCAAAGTGCGTCTACCCCTTTTGGCTTTGTAGTAGATGAAATATTGCAGTTAGCGCGTCATCACATTATTGAGTCGCCTGACAATCGACATCATATTATCGGCAAGATTGCTGAGCAGTTTGACATTACTCACTTGTTGTCGCGAAATATTCAAACCTTGTCAGGGGGCGAGCGGCAAAGAGTATTTTTAAGCAAAGCAATATTGCAGTTACTACCGGTAAACCCAAAGGACAGCTTAGTTGGAAAACTGTTGCTGCTTGATGAGCCAACCTCTGCACTAGACCTACGGCATCAAAAGTTGGTGATGCAGCAATTGGTCAGTCTCAGTAACCAGGGGCTTTGCATAATATGTGTGAGTCACGACCTTAATTTAATTTCACCTTATTGCAGCAGAATGATTTTACTGGCTGAGCAGGGGTGTATAGCCGATGATAGGCCTGAAAATGCGCTAACCATAGACACATTAGCTCGCTGCTATCACACCCAATTAAACCTTATTCGTAACCAAGAGCACGATGTGTTTGTTACACATTAATTTAAAAAGACGGAGTTTCTTATGAGCATGCAAGACATTGCATTTTCAGCAAAACAATTAAGCCGAACTCACCATAGTGGTGTGCTAGGAACCCATTCAACGTCAATGCCTGGGTATCCCTTTGGTTCGGTCGTTCCTTATTACCTCACGCCCGCCGGTGATGCCATTATCTACATTAGTGACATTGCCCTGCACACTCGTAATATTAAAGCGAACGATAAAGTCAGTTTAACCATCTTCGATGCTGCTGAAGATGATTCTCAAGCCAATGGTCGAGTGACTATTATGGGCAACGCAGAACTCGCTAACAAAGCGGATGTGAAAGCACAGTATCTAAGATTGTTTCCACAGGCTAAGGGTTATGAGCAAACCCATGACTTTAACTTTTATGTTATCCGCGCTGAGCGAGTGCGATTTATTGGCGGGTTCGGGAAAATCCACTGGATAGATAAAGCGTACTGGCAGGTTGAAGAGCAAGAGTGGCATAAGTCGCCAGACGGTATGATCACGCATATGAATGAAGACCATCAAGATGCCATGCAGTTAATTTTACAGCATAAAATCGGCGTGAATATTGAGCATCCTATTATGCACAGTGCATTTCCAGAAGGTATGCATTGTGGTAGCGAGGAAGCGACCTGGTTCATTCCATTTGAATCCATTTGTGAAACTTCCACCGATGTTCGAAAAGCCCTTGTCAAACTGACTAACGATGCACGCACGGCATTGAACATACCCAAAGCGAGCTAAAAGATTCGCGCTATCGAAACGTCGTGTTCTTTTATCGCCGTAAGTGCTAGATATCCTACCTTTATTGGAAACCCAGCGAAGTGCTTAGCTGGGTGTTCTTCTGTGAATAAAATGTAAAATTCTTCTCTATTACTCCTCGTCTCTATATGAAAGCGCTTACATAAAATGCTACACTTTGTTCCATATAACCGGCTTTGTACATAAGTGCCAATAGCGCATCTTATATAAAGCGCTAATACACCTTGGCTTTGCACAATCTGAGTATTGTTAGTGCCTGTGATATTCATTTTTTATCGTCTGTTTTAGACAGGCGCTGATACACACATTCGAATAAGGTTTTGTACACATGGAAATTTTAGCCCAACCTGGCTCTCCTTTTATGCAATCAAATTTCACTATGGGGGTTGCGACATCGTCATTTCAAATAGAGGGCGATGCAGACAACAGAGAGCCAAGCATTTGGGATACGTTTTGCAATACACCTGGAAAGATTGCCGATGGTAGTCATGGCCTAGTGGCATGTGATCATGTGAACCGTTTGGAAGAAGACTTAAGCATTATCGATTCGTTAAATGTAGACGCTTATCGATTTTCCATTAGCTGGCCACGAATTATTAAAAAAGATGGTTCGGTTAATCAACAAGGGCTCGATTTCTACCTTGCCTTGCTAGCCAAGCTAAAGCAAAACAACATAAAGCCTTATGTCACTCTATATCACTGGGATTTACCGCAGTATTTAGAAGATGAAGGAGGCTGGTTAAATAGAAAAACGGCCTATGCGTTTGCTGAGTATGTGGATGTGGTGAGTAAAGCTTTCGGTGATAACGTATTCTCATACGCCACCTTAAATGAACCCTTTTGTAGTGCTTATTTAGGGTATGAAGTCGGCATTCATGCTCCAGGGAAAGTGGGTAAAGAGTTTGGTAAAAAAGCCATACACCATTTGTTGCTGGCTCATGGTTTAGGCATGCGGGTACTGCGTAAAAATGTACCCAATATCGAGTCTGGCGTGGTACTTAACTTTACCCCGTTTTACCCAAACTCTAATGATGAAAAGGATATTCGTGCCACAAAATTAGCGCATGATCATCATAACGACTGGTACATTAAACCGTTAATGCATGGTTGTTACCCTGCTCTTATCGATGACATTCCGGCAGCGCACCGGCCAGATATTCTCGATGGCGATATGGATATCATTTCTGAGAAAATAGATTACTTAGGTGTGAATTATTACACTCGCGCTAAGGTTTCCGATGATGGCTCTGAAGATCCTTGTCAGTTGCCAGCCCCAGAGGGAAGTGAAACTACCGCAATGGGCTGGGAAGTTTACCCGCAAGGGTTAACTGATTTGCTGCTACAGTTGCATAATGACTACCCACTACCACCGCTTATTATCACTGAAAATGGCTTGGCCAGTGATGATACGCTAACAAAAGATGGGGCAGTAAACGATGAGCAGCGTATTCGATATCTAACCACTCATTTGCAGGCGGTAGCTGATGCCATTGAAGCAGGGGTTAATATAACAGGCTATTTTGTTTGGAGCTTGTTAGATAATTTTGAATGGGCGCTGGGTTACGAGAAACGCTTCGGTATTATTTACGTTGATTACGATACGCAAAAACGAACGTTAAAAGCCAGTGCACTAAGATTACAACAATTGCTAGAAGAAAGACGAAAAGCGTTAAACGCAGCCTGATAGATGCGCAATTGATTAAAAGCATAAAATAATAAAGATAACGGTGAAGCCAATGGTAAGTGCAAAGGAAAAGATTGCCTACGGGTTAGGCGATACGGCAAGTAATTTCATTTTTCAAACCGTCATGCTGTTTTTGACATTCTATTACACCGACGTTGTCGGCATACCGGCTGCAGCGGTAGGGAGCATGTTCTTACTGGTTCGCGTATTTGATGCGGTTACCGACCCTTTAATGGGATCTTTGGCCGACAGAACAAGAACGCGGTGGGGCGCATACCGCCCCTATTTATTATGGTTGGCTTTGCCTTTTGCGCTGTGTAGCGTGCTTGCGTTTACCTCGCCTGAATGGCTTACCGAAGACGGTAAGCTTTACTATGCATTTATCACCTACGCACTGTTAATGATAATGTATACGGCCATCAATATTCCTTATTCTGCATTGGGCGGCGTGCTAAGTGCCGATGCTTCAGAACGGGTATCTATCCAATCTTATCGCTTTGTCTTCGCAATGGGTGGTGGGCTGCTGGTGACATCATTTATGTTGCCATTGGTTGATTACTTAGGGAGCGGCAACGAAGCGCTTGGGTATCAGCGCGCTATGATAGTGATGAGTATAGTGGGGATGGTACTTTTTCTACTTTGCTTTGCTGGTACTAAAGAGCGGGTAAAACCTGCCAATGAAACGCCTGCACCCTATAAAACTCAGCTAGCGGCTATTTGGCAAAATGATCAGTGCCGAGTGCTTTGTATGGTAGCTATCGTGTTACTTACCGGCATGGTGATGCGAAACACGCTAGCGCTTTACTATGTGAAGTACGTGTTGCAGCGGCCTGAATCGGCCACATTGTTTGTTACTGCGGGTATGGTAGGCAGCATTATAGGCTGTGCGTTGGCGAACCCAATTGCTAAACGATTTTGCAAAATCAAAGTCTACACTTGGCTTCAGTTAGCCAGTGCAGCAGTGTGTATCGTAAATTATTTTGTGCCTTATCAGGCGTGGTTTACGGCCATTGCACTGCATTTCCTTTGGGGCCTTATATTGCAAATGGCTACGCCGCTACTGTGGGCAAAAATTGCTGATGTGGTGGACTATGGCGAAGATAAAACGGGGCTTCGTATGACCGGGTTAACTTACTCAACCGTAGTCTTTTTTATTAAGGTTGGACTAGCTTTGGGCGGCGCACTTGCGGGGTGGTTACTCGCATCAGTTAACTATCAACCGGACGCATTTTCACCTGATGTGGCAAAAGGAATTGTGGCGTTATTTTGTATCGGGCCGGCAATTGCATCGATAGGTGTTGCGATTATTATGCGCTGGTATACATTAGATAACCAAAAAATGATGGCAATTCAGCAGCGCCTTGGATTGACCACAGACGATGCGCATCGCGCATCGTAACAATAATTACGCAAAGCAAGGATATACACAGCGCACGTATGCACTGTTAATGCTATATGGTAACGATTAAACAAGTAAGTGAATTAGCCGGCGTGTCGTCAGCTACAGTATCTCGGGTTATCAACAACACAGATACCGTTAAAGAGAAAACGCGTCAGCAAGTGCTTGATGCGATGGAGAAGCTTGGCTATCGACACAATGTCATTGCGGCTTCCCTTGCCTCAAATAAAACCCATACCGTTGGGTATGTGGTTCCTGAATTACACGGCTCATTCTTTGGCGCCATGATGGCCGGTTCTGAAAAAGTACTTAGGCAAGCCAACAAACATATGTTTGTGGTAACAGGGCACAGTGACGAAGCCTTAGAGAAAAAAGAAATAGAAGCCTTGCTGAGTCGCCGCTGCGATGCGCTTATTTTGCATGTTGAGGCGGTCAGCGATGAGTACCTTATCGACCTTGCCAGCCAAGATGTTCCTATTGTTGTGGTTAACCGCTACATAGAAGCTATTGGTGAAAAATGTATCAGCCTAGACAATGTGCTCGGCGCATATCTAGCCACCAAGCACCTTATCGATTTGGGGCATACTCAAATTGCATACGCCGCAGGCGCACTGTTTAAAGCGGATGGTTTTAATCGTTTACTTGGGCACAAAAAAGCATTAGAAGAAGCCAATTTTTATTTTGATGAAGAGTCCGTGGCTGAAGGTAATTTCCAAGCCTTCTCGGGTGAAAAATGTGTGGATGAACTGTTTCGTCGCAACGTAAGTTTTAGTGCCATCGCCTGTGCAAATGATGAAATGGCATCAGGTGCTATTAACTCACTCAGAAAGCATGGTAAACGCGTACCGGAAGATATCTCCGTCATCGGATTTGATAACGTTGACTTTGCTAGTTACCTAACCCCTAAACTGACTACCGTGAACTATCCAGTGCGCGAAATTGGTGCTATGGCATCTCGCTGGATTTTAAATCAGGCTTATGGCGATGGAAAACTGACAATGGAACATATTTTGTCGCCCAAATTGATTATTAGAGGAACCACCAGAAAATTCGAGTAACTTCAACCAACGACGAATGGTGAAGTTACGCTTTTTTCTGTTATGCTGAATTTTCACACATATTAAAATTTGGTCACCCTATGTTCGTTTCTCGAAGCAAATACTTAGAAAAAGAGTCTCAGGCCACGCAACTTGAAAATCGCTATCAAGTTGCCCTAGATAAAATATCAGCCTTAGAGTCTGAAAATACAGAACTTCATCGGCAAGTTACCGAGTTAAGCGATACTTCAAAGAAAAGTAAAGACGATGTGGTAACACGGTGCTTGGTTAACTCTTTTAACCAAGTGGAAGGTATTCGAGAAACCGTATTAGGGTCTTATCAAAAAATAAACACCGAAAATCAATCAATATCAGACATTAATGAATTGTTTGAGCAGTCCTCTCAAGTACTTACCAAAATTGTCAAAGACATGAGTGGTTTGAATACCCAAATGGTGAGTATGAGCGAGCGCATTTCTGGGTTATCAAGTACAGCGGATAACATCAACAAGTTTGTATCTACTATTACCAGTATATCGGATCAAACCAACCTACTGGCATTGAATGCTGCTATTGAAGCCGCCCGTGCGGGTGATGCTGGTCGTGGATTCAGTGTCGTCGCCGATGAGGTGCGTGCACTCGCTACTGAAACCAATAAATCAGCGACAGAAGTGTCTGAACTAGTAAATGATATTATTCAATCTACGGCAAAAGCAGTTTCAGGTGTTAACGAATTAAGAGGCAATAACGAAGAGCTAGAAGAGGGGATCAGTACCCTTAATAGCAGTTATGAAACCATGGTTTCTCATTGCGATAGCATGAAAACGACCATTAATGAGGGGGCGTTAAGCTCCTTTATACAAACGGTTAAGCTAGACCACGTAGTATGGAAGTCAGATGTATATGCGGTTTTATTTTGTTACAGCGATAAAAAATCAAGTGATCTTGCTGACCACGCGAGTTGTCGTTTGGGAAAGTGGTATAGCGAAAATCAGGGTGCGGCTATTGGCAAGTCGTCACCATTCAGAGATTTAGAAACACCTCATGCAGCGGTTCATCGTGCTGGTGTAGCTGCTATTAATGCAAAAGCAGAGGGTGATATTTCAACACTAGAAGCTAAAGTGATTGAAATGGAACGCTCTAGCGAGAAAGTAATGCTGCTATTAGACAAGATAGTGAGCTAACTTGTTTTCTCATATACCTAAATGCGTTTGAAGAGGTATAGACTAAAAGGCTTATATATTGAGCGATGCTTCAATACCCCCTAGCCCCAATGAGGTTGCTGACTTAAAAGCTCAAGTAAAATTACTTGAGCGACAGCTTAAGCGCCAAAAGATAGCGCGGGCAAATGCTGAGTGGTTTTTAGAAAGCTACTCAAGCGATGCCTATTCGGCAACGCAAGCCTTGCGGAAAGCATTGCATGAATCAAAAAAAAGAGAGCGAGAATTAATCTTTTTGAATCGCTCTGCTTCCCACCTTAAAACCTCCGATAGCGGGGCAAGTTTCATTTTCTCCGCTATTGAGTCAGCAGTAGAGTTCAGCGATGCCTTTTGTGGTTTAGCCTTCATTACCAAAGCCGGAAAAGTGGTTCAAGGAGATGACAACAAAATTTGGCAAGTAGAAAATGGTTGGGTTGAAGCCAGCGATTTAGCCAAGGTTATGTTAGATGAACTCCCGCTGTCTGTTAAAGAAGACTATAGCCAATGGTGTGTAAATATCGTTGAAAGGCCAGACAATCATGAAGAGGCTTACGTATTACATTTCATGCAGAACTTGGGCAATGGCGAGCAGGCATGGCTAGCACTACTGACCAAAAACAGTGAATTAGATGAAGAAATGCTTTATGTGCTGGATGCAAATAAGCACTATCTACAATTTGGTATAGGCTACCGAAGTTCTAAACACGAAATTAAGCATCACAAAGCCGCCCTATCCTCGATGGAAAAAGACCAACGCTATCTGCAAGAAAAGCTAATAACCGCAGATAAAATGGCCATGTTAGGTCAGTTGGCGGCCGGTATTGCCCACGAAATTAATAATCCGATTGGTTATGTACGTAGCAACACCTCGGTGGCTGGCGATATCTTTAAAGATTACCAGAGTGCTTTGTCTGAAATAAAGGTACTTTGTGAAGATGCGGGTGGAGAAATAGAAGCCCGTTATTTAGCGCTTGAAAACACGTATTCATTAAAAGATAGTGCCGAGGCTATCTCTGAAATGTTTGAAGAGTCCTCAGAAGGTATTGAAAGAATTATCGATATCGTAAAAGCGCTAAGAGGGTTTTCCTACCCTAGCGGTGATAAGCGCGTAGCCATTAATGTTGCCGAAGCGATAAGCTCAGCCTTACGAATCACGAATAACCTGCACAAGTATAAAAATAAGGTCATATTCACGCCTCCTGAAACCGATATCGAAGTACTAGGCAACGCTGGGCAAATACAGCAAGTACTCGTCAACTTACTTACTAACGCCATCTATGCCACAGATGAAGGAAAATGCATTAAGTTTGATGTTGAATCCCTAGAAGGCGAGGCGGTCATTACGTTGCAAGACGAAGGCAAAGGTATGTCAGAGGAAGTCATTGGCAAAATGTTTACCCCCTTTTTCACCACTAAACCACCTGGTGATGGCACCGGCCTTGGTATGTCTATTTCACTGACTATTATTGAAGAACACGGCGGCCAGTTTGAAGTGACCAGTGAAATCGATAAGGGCACCACAATTAAGGTACGCCTGCCACTGGCGTAATCTTTTTATTCGTATAATCTTCATTATTACCGAATTCTTTTTCTACTTTAGTATTAATTGTTACCATGATCGTCTACCCTTTTAATGAATTACCGATGAATAGGGCTCTCCTATTTACTTTGATACCACTATAGCAATGGATTTTATTAGTGAAGAAAAATCAGTCTGTTACCCAGCGCGAATACAAATTCCCTTCTCACTACCGCCTTATCTCTTCCACTGACAAACGGGGTGTCATACAACACTGCAATGACGAATTTGTAGAGGCAAGTGGGTACAATCGAGAAGACCTGATAGGAAAAAACCACAACATTATCCGTCATCCGGATATGCCCTCAAGTGTGTTTAAAGAAATGTGGCGAACTTTAGAGTCGGGTCAAAGTTGGGCTGGACTCGTTAAAAATAGAAGAGAAAACGGCGACCACTATTGGGTGTCAGCATTCGTAACTCCCGTATACGAAAACGGGCAAGCGGTGGGTTATGAGTCAGTTAGGGTTCATGCCGCCGATGAAGAAATAACACGAGCATCCGCTATATATGCCAGGTTATCGGCAGGAAAATCGCCAATTCCCTTTGCTGCAAAGCTTGGTCAAACACTTTCACCCATGTTACCCATGATAGTGGTAAGTTTATTATTATTGGTAGCCATTGGTTTTACCGCGGGTTTGGTACCCCTGGGTGTTACTTTCATTGCGCTACTGATTATGATGGCGTGGCAATCGGCAAAAAGTCGGAGCTATTGGCGGGAATTTCTTTCGTTAAGCCCTGCTAGTTATAGTAATGAACTCGTGGCACAAACGTATTATGCCGATGTTGATTATATTGCTCAGGCTAAGTTGGCGTTAGGCTGTGAACTCGCGCGTACGCGCACGGCGTTGACCCGCATCAAAGATGCATCTGAGGGGTTGGAAGATATTGCGGTTTCAACTCACAGCCAAGCCGAGCTAACCAGCAAAACGATTATTCAGCAAAATCTTGCCACCCAGCAAATTGCCACAGCGGTAACTCAAATGAGTCAGGCTATTCAAGAAGTGGCTGAGCGAGTAGAGAGCAATGCTGTTAGTGCCAAAACTGCCGCAACTAACGTACAAATGGGTAACGACAAAGCTGAAGAAGCGATGCAGGCTATACTGTCATTAAAAGGCGCGGTGGAGTCGATTTCCGATACGGTTACCGAGCTTGCCCAATCCACCAGTGATATAGGCGAAGCCGCTAGCATCATTTCTAGCATCGCTGATCAAACAAACCTGCTAGCACTTAATGCCGCTATAGAAGCCGCCCGCGCTGGCGAGCAGGGACGCGGTTTTGCTGTTGTTGCCGATGAAGTTCGTACCTTGGCTTCTAAAACCCGGGTGTCCACCGATAAAATTCACAATATCATTCAAGAACTTGTTGATAGAACAGAACGGGCCGTAAAGGTATCTTCAGAAGGGTTGGTGTCTGCTGAACACGGTAGTGCCATTGTTGAAGAAACCCGAGGCGCGCTACAAGAAATCAATAATGCGGTAAGTGGTATTGCCTCAGCTACCGTAGAAATGTCTTCTGCTGTAGAAGAACAAAGTACCGTGGCTGAGCATATTAATCAGCAGCTGGTCGATGTTGCTGATAGTGCAGAAGAAACGCAGAAGTCTTCAGAAGCCTCGCTCAAAGTGGGTCGAGATCTTCGTGACACCGTAAATCAAGTTAACGGGTTAATTGCTCGTTTTAACACGGATAAACGCACAGGATAATCTGTGCTGTTTATTTTTTAGCGTGCTTTGAACCATTTTCTATTTACGTTCGTTCCACTTAAAAGCACGCCGAGCTTTTCTGCTATGCTTATCCGTTGGCTTTAAGCTTTACTACGTCGGCACTCTCATCTTCTAGTACACTCTGTGCTGTCGCGCCTTTAAAAATCTTGCTCACCTTGTCTTTATTTTTCGACAACATAATTGTGAGTTCTTCAACAATGCTATCGTCAATGCCTAAGCCCTTTGCTTGAATGTATTCAGCAAGGTTGTCGGCAGCGTCGAGCATCTTATCGTACTGATCTGCTTCTTTTTTATCGGTAGTTACCAATTTTTCTACCCCTTTGTGCGTGACAACATACTGTGTGGTAATGGCCATGGTAGGTCCCCTTAAATGAATAGACAATAAAACTGTACAATATTTAACTGGATAAATAAACAGTATTTAAAGTTTTTTGATATTATTTTTTTACAACTTAAGTATAGTGACCAAGTACGCTTGGATGTATTTTAAAACGTACGTTGGAAAACAGCTTTCACATCGTCATGTCTATATTCAAAAATTTACCGGTTTCGTTCACATTGGTTGCAGCCTGTAGCTAGTTAAACAGCCACGAAGAACAGTAAATTTATCACTAGGCACAAGAGTCTTTCTTGCTAGAGCGGGAAATCGAGTGCCGACAGTCGGCGTGATATGGGTGACTTAGATACAAAGAGGAAGTAATGAGTTCTTCAATTGAGCGTGATATTCGCACTATTCAATCGATAGAAGCTGTACCACATATAATGAAAATGTTATCAGATGTCACTGGTCTTCGCTTTATCTGCGTAGCCAGAGTGACAGAAGATAACTGGACAATGTGCGCAGTATATGACCAAGTGAACTTCAATTTAATTCCGGGCGATCAACTCGATATCAAAACAACGTTTTGTAGCCAAGTCAGAAAATCTACAAAAGCCATCGTCATTGAACACGCAAAGAAAGATGATGTTTATCGCCAAAGTGAAATTCCTAAGATGTATGGCTTTGAAAGTTACTTTTCATTTCCCATTTACAACCAAAACGGCGATTTTTTTGGAACATTATGCGGCTTAGATCCACGTCCTGCAGTTTTAAAAACAGATAAGATTGAAAGTCAAATTAAGTCGTTTGCTGAGTTAATATCGAGGCAAATGGAAGTTGACGATCGTTTAGCTGCGGTTGAAACCGATCTCATCAGCGAGCAAGCTGCCGCTAAATTGCGAGAGCAATATATCGCCATTTTAGGCCACGATTTAAGAACACCTTTGTCGGCACTTAAAATGGGGGTCGACTTTCTTGTTGATCACGCCAGCGATGCGACTTCCCAAAAAGTACTGGCCCGAATGGATAATAGCGCTAAACGTATGACGCGGCTCATTAGTGGCGTGATGGACTTTACGCATGGTCAAATGGGCAAAGGTATTCAATTAAACGTTAAACCAGCAAGTGATTTAAAAAGTGTACTAGTACACACCGTAAGTGAACTTTCGGGCCTGCATCCAGACCGAGAGATACTTGCGGATATCATTATAGACGGCACATTTTCATGTGACCCAGAGCGTATCAGCCAGTTGCTGTCTAACTTGCTGATTAATGCGATAGTGCATGGCGATGCAGCGCAACCTATCAAAGTCATGGCGAATATCGAAGAAGAAACACTGACATTAAGCGTATCTAACGGAGGCACTCCAATAAGTGCGGATGTCATAGATAAGCTATTTCATCCATTTTGGCGAAACGAAAAAAACAAAAAGACCGGTGGATTAGGTCTAGGATTGTTTATCGCCTCGCAAATTGCGGAAGCCCATAAGGGGAGTCTGATGGTGCATTCAGATGAAAATGAAACCGTGTTTTCATTTAAGGCAGCATTGTAAGCATGAAGGTTAAGCCTCGCGCTTAGCCTTTTTTAACGTCCATGAACCCCGCTACCCCATCATTTAGCGTATCTAGCTAAATTTCATCAAAACACGTACAAATGTAAAATTTTCCGGTGATTAATGCTTGTACAAAAGCGGGTATGTGCGTATAATCCGCGCCCTTACAGCCACCCTAACTAGGTTCCTTGTCTCTATACAGTCTGGCTGTACTGTCGAGGCTACAACCGTAAGGAGCAATAATGCGTCATTACGAAATCGTATTTATGGTTCACCCTGATCAGAGTGAACAAGTACCTGGTATGATCGAACGTTATACCACTATTCTTAAGCAAAACGATGGTCAGATTCATCGTTTAGAAGATTGGGGCCGTCGTCAATTGGCATACCCAATTGAAAAGCTGCACAAAGCCCACTATGTATTGATCAATGCTGAAGCGACTGCTGAAGCTGTTGACGAGCTGGAAAATGCTTTCCGCTACAACGACGTTATCTTACGTAACATGGTAATGCGCACTAAAAACGCTGTAACCGAGCCTTCTCCTATGACTAAAGAAGAGCGTCGTGAGCGTCGTGACGATTCTGCACCTCGTACAGAGCGCGCAGAAAGAAGACCTGAATCCACTGAAGATAACGCTTAAGGAGATCACCCATGGCTCGTTTTTTCAGACGTCGTAAATTCTGCCGTTTCACTGCAGATGGTGTGACTGAAATCGATTATAAAGATATCGCTACTCTTAAGAATTATATCACAGAGAGCGGTAAGATTGTCCCTAGCCGTATCACTGGTACAAGCGCAAAATATCAGCGTCAGCTGTCTTCTGCGATTAAGCGCGCACGTTTTCTTGCGTTGCTTCCGTACACTGATTCACACAAGTAATTTGGCGTAATTAAGGGGTAGTTAAGATGAACATCATCCTACTAGATAAAGTCGCCAATCTTGGCGGTCTGGGCGACCAAGTAGCTGTTAAAGCTGGTTACGCTCGTAATTTCCTGTTTCCACAGGGTAAAGCAGTTCCTGCAACTAAAGCGAACGTTGAAAAGTTTGAAGCACGTCGTGCTGAACTTGAAGCGAAAATCGCTGAGCAGCTTGATGCTGCTAATGCACGTGCTGAAAAACTAAATGAACTTGCAGAAGTAACTCTTGCGGCGCCAGCTGGCGACGAAGGTAAACTTTTCGGTTCTATCGGTACGCGTGACATTGCTGATGCAATCACTGCAGCTGGTGTTGAAGTAGCTAAAGCGGAAGTTAAACTTCCTACTGGCACACTTCGCGACACTGGCGAATATGACATCGACTTACAACTTCATTCTGATGTAACCACTTCTATTAAAGTGATCATCATTGCTGAAGCATAAGCGCTGACGTATACGAAAAACCGCTCTTATGAGCGGTTTTTTTATATCTGCACGTTTTATATCTACATGCACTTCAACGCTATTCATACCGTATACTTTTTTTTGTAAAAACTCACCGTACTTTTCATGTTTACCATATTTGTCGTTTTCAAGATTTGCTACGTCTTCCACGTTTTATCTTTTTCACCAATATGATCTTCACCCACATCCTTTGATAAAATGTAACTATTTGTTATTTTTTCGTTAAATTAATGATAAATCACGACCGTTGGTCGTCGACAAGCTGCTGTTTTTTTCAGCATTCAGCGAAAATGTCGGTTAACCCATAAATTGTTCTTAATATAGCTTTAAACTTTTCCTGTCATCCTTGCGACCTATAGTAATCCAAACAACAAAAAGCATAGTGCTTCATTATGGACATTACACGTGCAGCAATAAAAAATGCGTCTGGGGTGGGAATTGGCATCGCAATATTGGTTTTTCTTGGGCTATATAGCTTATTCAATTTGCCAGTTCAGCTTTTCCCAGACATTGAACGCCCTAATATCAATATTCAAACTTCTTGGCGAGCTGCGTCTCCTCAAGAAATTGAGTCGGAAATAATAGAGCCACAAGAAGAAGTGCTTCAGGGGATCCCTGGGTTGGTCTCGATGAATGCGTGGTCGAATCAAGGGAATGCATGGATAAATCTCGAATTTAGTTTGGGTACAGACATGCAGAGAACCCTTATTGAAGTGATAAGCCGCATGAACAGAGTGCCGCCATTACCTAGAGATGCACTGTCGCCCAATATTATGCTGGCAGGCAGTGGGGGTGATGCCCCTGCGCTAACTTACTTTTTCATGCAGCGTCTGCCTGGCAATCCCAACGAAATAAACACCTACGTTACTTACTTCTCAGATGTAATTAAACCTCAGCTTGAGTCTATCCCCGGCGTCGCCCGAGCAAGGATGGAAAGTGGAGTAGGTGGCGAAGAGGAATTCCAAATTGTTTTCGACCCTTTTAAGGCCGCTCAACTTGGTATTGATTTAACTGCAATCACTACCGCATTGGGGCAAGCTAACGATGTTTCTGGCGGGTTTGTGGATGTAGGGCGCCGCCGATATACGCTGCGTTTTGAGGGGCGTTACGAGCCGCAAAAAATGGGCGAAATGATTTTAGAGTGGCGAGATGGCAGCCCCATTACCCTAAGTGATATTGCAGAGATTACAATTACCCGCGCAGATGGGGCTAATTTTAGCGTGCAAAACGGCAACCCTGCTATTTCTATTCGCGTTGATAGACGTAACGACGCCAATGTTCTCGCCACCTTAGATGCGGTAAAGAAAAAAGTCGCCGAGATAAACAAAACCCACCTTGAAGCAGAGCAACTGGTAATGGTTCAGTCCTTTGATGCTTCTATATTCATTAAGCGCGCGGTGCAATTGGTGACCAGTAATCTGTTCATCGGGGTTATGCTAGCTATCGGCATCTTGTGGTTGTTTATGCGCCAACTTAAAGCCACGCTCATTGTCGCCCTTGCTATTCCTATTTCTTTACTTAGCACGTTTGTTGTACTTCAAATCACGGGGCGTTCGCTGAACATTATTTCTCTTGCGGGCTTAGCCTTTGCTGTAGGAATGGTATTGGATGCCGCCATTGTGGTGCTAGAGAATATTGTTCGCTTGAACAAAAAGGCTATGTGTAGGCAGGAAAGTGCTTATATAGCTACTAAAGAAGTCTTCGGGGCCTTAATGGCATCGACAGCCACCACGGTTGCTATTTTTATTCCTGTGATGTTTTTAAATGATGTTGAAGGGCAGCTTTTTGAAGATTTAGCCTTAACCATCGCTATTGCTGTATGTATGTCATTAGTGGTGGCGGTAACGGTTTTACCTGTTGTGGCTAGCCGTTGGCTTACAGAAGATGTACCCGAAGACAAATTATTGCCAGTGTGGAAAGCCATCACAGATAAAATTATGACCTTATCATCAACAGGTATACGTCGAATTATAGTGATGGTGGCTTTGATGGGTGTGCCTATCACAGGCAGTTATTTGCTTATGCCATCTATGGATTATTTACCACCTGTTAAACGAGATGCGGTAGATGCTTTCTTAATGCTACCCGCAGGTGCGAGTGAAAATTTTGTCGCTGAAGAGGTATTGCCAGTTATTGTTAAGCGATTAAAACCCTACATGGAGGGCGAAAAACTCCCTGCGCTTAAAAACTACTACATCATCACATGGCCCAATGGCGGCACCTTAGGGGTAAGGGCGAAAGATCAGTCTCAAGTAAAAGCATTAGAAGCTATTGTCCGCGATGAGGTACTTAAAGATTTACCCGATACTCAAGCCTTCGCGCAACAAGGTAACTTGTTTGGTGGCTTTGGTAACGGACGCTCTATTGATATTCATTTACAGGGTACTAACCAAGCCATGCTGAGCGTAGCGGCGCAAGCGGGCATTGATAAATTAAGAGATATTTTCCCCACCGCCAATGCGCGGGCAAATCCTCCGTTAGAACAGTCTGAGCCTGAACTGCAATTTTATCCCAACGACAGCCGATTAGTCGAAGTAGGGTTAAGTCGCGGGAGTATGGCGGGCCTAGTGCGCGCAATGGGCGATGGAATGTATGTGGGCGAGTACTTTAATGGTACAAAGCGGATGAATATTATTTTTCGCTCAGAACCATGGTCAACCCCAGAAGAGTTAAGTACTACGCCCATAATGACTCCTATGGGGGAAGTGGTGCAACTAGGTGAACTTGTCGAGATGAAACGAGCGGTAGGGCCTAGTCGCATCCAGCGTATTGATGGTAAACGCACCCTTACACTCAATTTTAACCCGCCTGACGGTATGAGTTTAGAAGATGCCATGACGGTGATAAAAGCCGATGTTGAACCGGCTATTATGGCAATGATGCCAACTGATGGCGCAATTCACTATGGCGGCAGTGCGGATAGCTTAAAAGGGGCAATTGCCTCAATGGCAGATAACTTCTTGTTTGCCATGTTGTTGCTTCTTCTGTTGATGGCGGGGCTATTTAAATCGCTTAAAGACAGCGTCTTAGTGGTGCTGTCTATTCCGCTGGCTACAGTGGGCGGGGTGGCGGCCATTAAAATCATGAATAGCTTTACCTTCCAACCGATGGATTTACTGACCATGATTGGTTTCATTATCTTGCTTGGGCTTGTGGTGAACAATGCCATTTTGTTAGTGCACCAAACCCGATTGGGGCAAGCTCATGGGCTTAATCGTAACGATGCCGTAGAGCAAGCCATTCAATTGCGTCTTCGCCCTATCTTTATGAGCACACTCACGTCTATTTTCGGCATGCTCCCTCTTTTATTACTTCCTGGCGCTGGCAGTGTTATCTATCGCGGGTTAGCAGCGGTCATTGTAGGGGGCATGTCTATTAGTACGGTGTTTACCTTAGTATTGCTGCCCACTCTGCTTAGAATGACAAGAGCCGACTTTGGCTTCAAAGAAAAAGCAAAAGTCTCCCTAGTTGGAACACCAGGCGGCTTACCAACAAAAACCGTAAAGCTAAGCAAGTTTTCAGATCTACATTAAAGGATGCAACCACCATGAATAAAAAAATAGGTCTAGTAGGCATAAGCGTGTGTTGTTTGTCGCTGAATCTTGCTGCACAAGAAGTCGACAAAACGCCTCCTCCTATCTTGGTTCAAGTTGACGAAGCCAAAGAAGAGGCGATAACAGCATTAACCTGGATGCCTGGCACCGTAATGAGTCAAACTGATTCAGATGTCGCCTCTGAGGTTGATGGCCGAATCACGTGGATGGCGAATGTAGGAGATAGTGTCGCTGCGGGTGAGGTTTTAGCAAAAATTGATGATACCCGATTGCAAATCACGCTGAGTCAAAATCAATCTAATATTGCTCGGTGGCGTGCTCAGGTAACTTTATTTGAAAAGCGCTTGGCCCGTTATGAAAACTTGGAAGCCAGTAAAAATACGTCGCGAGGAGAGCTCGAAACCGTGGTGGCCGATTTAGAAAATGCGCGCCAAGAGCTAGAGCAAGCCACGTTGGCAAAAAATCTAACCGAATATCACATTCGTCAAAGTAGTGTAAAAGCACCCTTTACTGCATTGGTGGTAGATCGCATACAAGCCCCTGGGGAATACACCAGTATTGGTCAAACCCTGATTAGAGTAGTTAACCCTAATAATATAGAGGCGCAGGTGAAGGCGCCGCTCTCCGTACTGCCCTTTATCGAAAGTGGTATGCAGGTTAATGTGCTAAGTAAAACCCACGGGGTAATGGAGTCGGTGCGGGCTATCGTTCCCGTGGGCAATGAAAACTCACGCATGATGGAAATGCGTATCGCACTTAAGCCTGGAGACTTTCCTATTGGAAGTGCAGTAAGAGTGGCAGTGCCTAGCAGTGAAGAGCACGGTGGCGTGACCATTCCTAGGGATGCTCTCGTTTTAAGAAAATCCGGTACGTATATTTATCAACTCAATCAAGATAATGAGGCCCAGCAGGTTAAAGTTGAAACGGGGGTAGGTATGGGGAGTAGAATTGAAGTCTTTGGTCAAGTAGACCCCACGCAACTGGTTGTTGTTCGTGGGGCCGAGCGTTTAAGACAAGGGCAAAAGGTACGTCACGAGTGGACGGGCGATAGCCTGACAGCGCGCAACTAGCCTTTTCGGCTTATTCGCGCGCACTTATCCCGCCATTCATCATCGATAATGGCTAAGTGTGACAGTTTGGTCGCTAATTCGACATCGGTTTTAGTATGTGCGCAGCGCATAAGTGTTTGCACATTAACGGTGTCGTCCTCTCTGCTAACCAAGGTTACCGAATCGCCTACACTAATTACACCGGTTTCAAGCACGCGGTAATACCAACCCGTTATCCCTCGCTCACCAACAAACCTGTCTAGGTTTTGAATATTAAATCGTTGGGATATTTTACTGCAGGGTGCTCGCGGCGCACTGACTTGCAGTACAACCTCACCGAACTTCCATACGTCTCCAATATAAACCGTGGCGTCGTCCATACCATCCACGCTGATGTTTTCACCAATACTGCCAGGCTCAAACTCACCGTCTGGAAAATGCTTACGTAGCGTAAAGTAATGAAGGGGGCTAAATTGATGCAAAACCTTTTCGGGGCCGCCATGAAGTTTCTTGTTTGATTGTTGATCTTCGTCGGTACAATCAAGGTGGACGGTTAGCTGTGAAACTGCGCTTTTTACAATACTACTCGGCGCACCTCGTGGGCCAAGTGGTTGGGGCTGACCTGCAAATAATGCATCCACTTTTAAGGGTGAGGACATACAAACTCCAAAAATAAGTTTTGCTAATTTAAACCTTTATCACATAGGGTACGACTAACCTTTTAAGAATAACAAGATGGTAAGCCAAAAATGTTGAAAAAATCGGTTTACGAAAAAAAATGAGATTGTGATGGAGCGCACTTTAGCAAAGGTTACCAATCTGACTAGCGATGATGAAAGCCAGCGTGAAGCCGCGGTTATCCTTGCGGCTAAGCAGGGTGATAAAGTGGCCTACAAAACCTTGTATCATAACCATGTCGGGCGAGTGTACGCACTGTGCTTGCGTCTAACAGGCGACCGGGGTCTCGCCGAAGACGCCACACAAGAGGTATTTATTCAGTTATGGTCAAAGTTAGACCGATTCGACGGACAAAGCCAGTTTTCAACTTGGTTACATAGTGTATCAGCCAATGTGACCGTGTCGTATTTGCGTAAACAGCGTAACTGGGTTCAACGTATGTTTAATATTGAAACCAGTCCAGCGATGGAGATGCCCGCAGAGGCAGACAGTAGCCAAGTCGATTTAGAAGCACTAGTGGTTAGATTGCCACAAAGAGCACGAATGGTATTCGTACTACACGCTATTGAAGGCTATAGGCATGAAGAAATTGCACAAATGTTAGACATGGCAGTAGGCACCAGCAAGGCGCAGTTTCACCGCGCTAAACAACTGCTAAAAACCTGGATGGGGTGTGAAGATGAATAAGTTTGATAAAGCCTTAGAGGCTGAGATTCAACGCCTACCTAAAACTCGTGAGCCTGAAAGAGATTTATGGCGAGGTATTGAATTGTCACTACACAGCCAAGTAAGCGGCAAAGCCGATGAAAATGGGCTACACGAAAATGGGCTAAATAACGAGCCCTCAGGCCAAGACAAGCGCGGCACAGTTGCTCGCTTATCTACCGCACCATGGTTGGCCATGGCAGCGAGTGCCATGCTAGTCAGCGTTATTTGGTATTTCTCGCCTGTTTTTACTAAGGGTGAAACGAGCGGGCAGCAACCTAAGCTCGCAGGTTATGCGTTAGTTGATGCACTGAGTGAGCAGCAAGATGAACAGATGACCACTTTGCTGGCGAGTTACGACAGTGCGCCAGAATTAAGTGAAAACTGGCAAACCCAATTAAAAGAATTAGACGACGCTGCTGTTGTGATAAAAGCAGCATTAAAAGATGATCCTAACAATCGAGCACTATTAAAGATGTTGAAACATGTATATCAACAGCAAATCACATTAATTGAGCGAGTGCACGCGCCCAAATGGCAACAAATTTAAGGAGTTTTATTATGACTATCATTCGCAAAAGCTTAGCCAGTGTACTTTTTCATAGTGTACTTTTAAGTAGCACAATGCTGGCATTTACTGCGTACGCGGGCCAGAAAATAGACCGAACACTAGATGTCCCAAATAGCGTTAAAATTGATATAGAGCACGTCAACGGTGACGCTGAAATTAGAGGTTGGGATAAACCTCAAGTACACGTTACCGGTGAACTGGGTGACAACACTGATGAGTTTATCTTTGAACAACGTGGCAATGTTATCGTCATTCATGTTGATGTGAAGCGTAGCGGCAAGCACTGGTGGAAAAACAAAGATGAAGGGGATGATCTAGTTATTTTTGTGCCTAAATCTAGCGATGTGAACTACACCGCGATTAATGCTGATGTTCAAATAAATGACATCGTCCAAAGTGTAAATGTTGAAGTGGTAAACGGAGATGTAGAGCTCACCGATATTGGTAATCGCGTAAAAGTAGAGTCGGTAAACGGTGACATTGCGTTGAACAATGTTAAAGGCAAACTTGATGTAGAAACAGTGAATGGCGATGTGGAGGCCGTTCATTCAGGTAGGGAAGGTGTGTCTTTTGTTGCCGTTAATGGCGACCTGAGGTTAAGTACATCTAGCCCTGACGTAGCGGTGGAAACCGTTAATGGTGGTATTGATTTAACCCTAGAGAAAATAGATTCTCTTAGTGTGACCACTGTGAATGGCGCCACGAATGCGCGATTGCACTTAACCGAGAACGGGCGACTGAAAGCCAGTTCCGTAGGTGGGAAGTTACGTTTTAGCTTTCAACCTAAAGTATCTGCACAATTTGACATTGAGACGCATGCAGGTGGCAAGATCATTAATAACGTAAGTAGCGATGCAGTTAAAAAGCCAAAATATGGCCCAAGCAGCTGGCTGCGATTTATCAACAATGGTGGTTCTGCGAATGTTGATATCTCAACGGTAAATGGGCGTATTACCTTAGATTCGCAGTAGTGATAAGGGTTGAGGAAATTTAAGCATTGGCGTTTTTGCTTGAAAAAAGCACTAACGCCCCTATATATAGATTAAGTTAGGGCAGGTTGTTATCACGTTTGTATAAGATTGTGACATGGCGTCACGCGCAAATTGCACATAATTAATACGCAACTAATCTGTCCGCCGCAGTTTTGTGTCTATTTACCCCACGCTAGTGAACGTAACGTTTCTCCCCACGTCGAAATAGCTAAGTCAATATCCGCAAATAGCGCTAAATAATCAATAATTAGGGAAAGAGCTTTGAATATTCTTAGCCATTTAAAACGCTTTTGGCGCTTTCACGGCCTGATAGCCGGCGCGATAAGCATTAGCGTATTAACATTAGGATGCGCAGTACAAGATCCGGCCTTCTTTGAAGGTACTTGGGTGGTAACTAAAGCGTACCAGCCAGGAATCTCAGCACAAAGCGCCACAGAAGCTAAAGAGGTATTAGGTAGTTCGTTGGTTTACCATTCAGATGGTGCGCAACTGAATCAACAGGCATGTGAGTCTCCTACGTATACCGAGAAGAAAGTCGATTCCGACGAACTAGCTGCTAGCTTTAAAATAGCGGGAAACGCGTTAGGTTTCGATGACGGTAAAATTACGCAGGTAGAGCTTTCTTGTGCAAATGGCCCTCAGGCGTTAGGTTCAGTGCTGTTGTTTCAAGAACATAAGGTTGCTTATACCGTTTTTGATGGCACCTTTTTTCGCATTGAAAAAACCCTCTAAGCTAACCATCTTGTGGGGAAGTTGTTGGAGTAGCCCTTACAAGACAAGCGCTTTACGTAGGTTAGCATTCCGCTAGTGGTTAGTAATTTTTATTAACCTGCATTTATGATCTCATCCTCCATTGTTCAACGATGCGCAAAAGCGCATAATAGTGGGCCGTGCTTCAAGTAAACAGAGTAGGTAGTGTAAGTGGTATCCCCTCCAAAAGGCGATAATAATGTAGAGAAGTTGAAAGTTCCTCCTCATAGTATTGAGGCCGAACAGTCTGTTCTTGGCAGTATGCTTATTGATCCAGAAAGTTGGGACAAAGTAGCGGAGCTTGTTACTGATACCGACTTTTACAACCGCTCGCATCAAACCATTTATAGCGCCATTACGCGTTTGCTAAATAGAAGCGCACCGGTCGACCTCATCACCGTTTCAGAAGAACTTGAGAAACATGATGAACTTGAAAATGCAGGTGGCTTCGCTTATCTCGGTGAACTCGCTAAAAATACGCCAAGTTCTGCGAACGTGGTGTCATATGCACAGATTATAAGTGAACGTGCAATTACACGGGAGCTTATTGGTGTAGCTCATGAAATCGCAGAAGTCGGGTATAATCCCGAAGGTCGTGACAGCGCTGACATACTCGACTTAGCCGAAAGCAAAGTATTTGAAATTGCAGAGCGCCGCACCGGTGAAAATGAAGGTCCTCGCGATGTAGAAGCGGTATTGGGTAAAACCATCGACCGTCTTGAAGTGTTGGTTAAAACCAACAAAGAAGTGACCGGTGTCACTACCGGCTTCACCGACTTAGATAAAAAGACAAGTGGTCTGCAGCCTTCAGACTTAATTATTGTTGCTGCTCGTCCTTCAATGGGTAAAACCACCTTTGCGATGAACTTGGTTGAAAATGCCATGATGTCCGAGGAAAAGCCGGTATTAGTCTTCAGTTTAGAGATGCCTTCTGAACAAATCATGATGCGTATGTTGGCATCACTCAGCCGAGTGGATCAAACCAAAATTCGTACCGCTCAGTTGGATGACGAAGATTGGGCACGCATTTCTAACACCATGGCGATGTTGAAAGATAAAGACAGATTATTTGTTGATGATTCATCTGGCCTTACACCCATGGATGTGAGAAGCCGAGCGCGTAAACTTGCTCGTGAACGTGGGGGGATAAGCTTGATCATGATTGATTACCTCCAACTTATGCGTGTGCCCTCACTCAGTGATAACAGAACCTTAGAAATTGCTGAAATTTCCCGCTCACTTAAAGCATTAGCAAAAGAGCTGGAAGTACCAGTGGTTGCCCTATCGCAACTCAACCGAAGCCTAGAGCAACGGGCCGATAAACGCCCAGTAAACTCAGACTTGCGTGAATCAGGCTCTATCGAGCAGGATGCTGACCTTATTATGTTCATCTATCGTGATGAGGTTTATCATGAGAACAGTGAAGAGAAGGGCGTAGCAGAGATTATTATAGGTAAGCAGCGGAATGGTCCTATTGGAACCAGCCGTCTTACCTTCCAAGGCCAGTTCTCTCGTTTTGACAATTATGCTGGTCCAGCAATGCCTGACGAATATTAACCAAGTAGAGACGTTTACTACCGATGCGCGGTGATAAAGCTAAGTGTTGAAGTCAGCAGAAATAACAAGCAATAAAAAAGGCGCCAATTAGGCGCCTTTTTTGTGTCTGAGGGAAGCTTACTTCTCTTCAGGAACCTTAACAGTATCTTTAACAGTCACTGAGATGCGACGGTTAACACGATGTGCTTCGGCATTTTTAGCTGTATCTAGTAAACGAGTCTCACCGTAACCAACAGTTTCTAAACGGCTAGCGTCGATATCGTACATGTCTACCATTACTTCTTTGAAAGATGCAGCACGGTCTTCTGAAAGATCCATGTTGTATGCTTCAGAACCTGGTGCAGAAGTGTGACCTTCAATTACCGCAGTAGTGTTAGTGTACTGCTTCATGAATTCAGCGAATTCAGAGATTTCTGGATCACGAGGTGCTTTAACAACTGAGCTTTCATTGTCGAAAAGAACGCGTAGTGTAATTTCTACTGTTTCTTCGTCAAATACAGTACAACCTTGAGCGTCAACTTTAACGCCAGCAGCTGTGTCTGGGCACATGTCTTTCGCATCTACAACACCATCGTTGTCAGCGTCTTTAAGCGCACAACCTTTCGCGTCAACAGCAGTCCCTGCTGGCGTGTTAGGGCACTGATCTACGCTGTTAAGAACACCGTCGTTGTCGTTATCTATGCTACAACCAGTTGCGTCAACACGAACACCAGCTGGAGTCATAGGACATTGGTCTTTGCTATCGATTACGCCATCATTGTCACCGTCTTTAGGCGCAGAAGGAGTAGATTTACCGAAAGGAATCGCTAAACCAAGTTTTACGCTGTAATCGTTATAGTCTTCACCAAAGTCATGGTAAGTAGCAATCTCTGTAACAATCTTAACAGACTCAGCGATATCCCAGTGTTTACCAATACCGATGTTACCTAGTGTGGTTGATTCGCCTACTGATTGACGTTTAACACCACCGAATAAGTACCATGCATCGTTAGGCATGAAGTAAAGTGCATCAACACCTACCATTTCGCCATCATCGCTAGAACCGCCAACATAGTCTAGTTCTAAAGCAGTGAATTCAACACGTGCTGCCCAGCTTTGAGTGAAGCGGAAACCGTACTCGAATGATACGCCTTGGCCGTCATCTAGTACTTCAGTAGTAGGACGCTCAACATCAGTGTTGTAATAAAGACCAGAAATACCGAACCAGTTTTTATATTCTGGCTCAGAAGAATCTTGTGCAAAGGCAGTTGATGAAAGTACGGCAAGCGAAAGTGCCGCTAATTTAAAGTGTTTTTTCATAGTCACATCCTGTTAAACGTTGAGTGATTATCGATTTATGATAATTCTAGCTTGTGCTTAGTTGTTCTAAGCAATTAGTATGCCATTTTGTTATATAGGCGATGTCGCAAGCCCTTGTAATGTGGCAATAATCGTTCGTTGGCCGCCAATATCTCGGTGCTCGCCTAGCATGATGCCCTGCCAAGTACCAAGTTGTAGCCTCCCTTTCTCCACCGGTATTGAAACCTGACACCCCAGCAGACTTGATTTCAAGTGAGCCGGCATATCATCACTACCTTCGTAAGTATGCCGGAAAAAGGGCAAGTTTTCTTTTACACTATAGTTAAAGAAGGCCTCCATATCCGACCTAACAGTCGGATCTGCATTTTCATTTATTGTAAGACTAGCACTGGTGTGCTTAAGCCATAAATGAAGAAGACCTACCTCAATATGTTGCAGCATGGGTAAAGCGCTAATTATATACTCTGTTACTAGATGAAAGCCACGAGGAAATTCAGGTAGTGTAATTTTTTCAGAGTACCAGGAATTATTTGTCAAAGCAGATCTCTAAATGCGCCAATCCTTCATCGCACATGAACGGAAGGATGATTTTCGCGCCGCTGACCTGATGACTAATGGTGTGCTGCTTACCAGACACAACAATAGGTGTCGCCATTCCAAATTCAAATCCGCGATCTGCAAGATCGCGTTTCGCCGCTCCGCATATCATGTTAGTAACTTCGCCGACCATATCTCCCACTTCTGCATCAAGTTTTTCAGGGCGTTCGCCAACCATGCGTTCCATAATGGTAAGGGCAAGAGATTCTTCAAAGGTAATGGACATAGAGCCACGCACACTTGGGCCTACCATGCCAATCAACCCAGACACATCGCCTTTAGCTACATCGCCTTGCTTGCGTTTGGGTTTACCAGGCGTAAGTTTGGTTTGCGCCATGGTTTCTAATACATTGAGTAAACCAGAAATAAACGGATTAACGAACTCAGCATTCATGAGTGTGCTCCTTTGCAACGGTATTTTCCGTTTGTTGACAATCAGCACAAAGACCATGCGCCTCTATTGTTTGTTTAGATACTTTGAAGCCGTTGGCCTCTGCCTGACTATCTAATGTTTCTTTCAAACCTTCAGACTGTATCTCTGCAACGTCACCACAACTGTCGCAAATAAGAAACTGTACAGGGTGGTTGCAACCAAAATGATAACAGGCTACGAATGCATTGGTCGACTCAAGGCGATGAATAAAACCGAAATCGAGTAAAAAATCGAGGGCTCGGTAAACGGTGGCAGGTTTTGCACCGGATTCAGTCTCTTTTAGCGCATCTAGCAATTCATAGGCCCCCATTGGGCCGTGCTTAGCGACTAATATTTCGTACACTTTCTCTCGAAGAGGGGTAAATCTAGCGCCTCTTTGCTCGCAGTATGCGCGAGCTTTGTGGATAAGCGTGGCTTTATTCATTTATTGCTACCGTGGCTATTTTACTAATTATATTGGTAATGACGTCATTAATGACAGATGTTTACCCGCTTTATTTATTCTACGTTGGCGTACATGTGTGCAATTAATTGGTCCTCTAAAGCAAAGCGCTCTTCAAGAGTTTCACCGATATTCGCAAGCTCACTATCAAAAACGGCCGCTTGTTCAATAGTAAATGCCTCTGCGAATTTATCATTAAATTGTAAGGCTGAGTCGGTGGTTTGCGTAAGTTTTGGGTAAAGACGCTGCTTTAACGCTTTCCCCTCTGCTTCATCGTCAACCAACATATCAAAGACCTCGAAGTGCCCAGCGGAAAGGTAATCCATTAGGTTTTCACAAAAATTAGCGATGTCATTTGCTTCAGGTAATGACTCGCCTTGTTGGTCTAAACCGGCTAAATGGCAATAGGACACAAGCAGTGACTGTCTGGCTAACAGCCAATTATCGACAGTGTCACTTTTGCCACCCCATTTAACTTTTACCTTCTCTAACTGCTGTAACATTTTATGATCCTTTCAATCAGCGCTTTCTATTAATTCAGCACCTGCTATTTTCCAGCATTTCATCCTAGTATAACACTCAGCCTATACGACACAAATTGAACCCACTGAGTTGTCGTAATTAAATATATGTTATCTTATCTTGTATATCTTTAATGGGTGGATAACAGTTTTATGATGATAAAGCGCAGCGATAGTGAAATCGAGTCTGAGATTGGACAGTGGATCATTTTTACCAAAGGTCGGATTGTCATTCGTAAAGGCGAAATAAATGTACCTTTAGCGCATATCAATGAATTTACCTTTCTCGAAAATTATCGCGAAGAGGTTCATCAACTCCCCCCGTTACATGAATCTGCTCAGAAAAGTCCCCCCGTCTTTGTCGTCGACCTCGGTGCTGAAACAATAGAAGATGAACAATGGGAATCGGTGTCATTACGCCATTTATTGTTCGAGCAACAAGATATCGGTTTTTCAGTCGTAGGTCGGGCGTGGCAATATGTCCATTTTTTAAGAACCCATCAGTTTTGTGGCCAATGTGGTTCGCATACCGAAAGAGTAAATTGGGAAATGGCTGTGCATTGCCATCGCTGCCACCACAGAAGCTACCCACGTGTATCGCCCTGTATTATTGTTTCAATACACAACAATGAAAAGTTGCTATTGGCAAAAGGGGTTAGGCACAAAGAAGCAAATATGTATTCTACTCTTGCTGGATTTGTCGAGAGCGGCGAAAGCTTAGAAGAAGCCGTCCATCGGGAAGTATTTGAAGAGGTGGGGGTAAAAGTAAAGAACTTACGTTACATCGATAGCCAGCCCTGGCCATTCCCGCACTCTATAATGGTTGGCTTTATTGCTGAATATGAAAGTGGTGAAATTCGGTGTCAGGAAAATGAAATTGATGATGCTCAGTGGTTTAGTGTGGATGCACTGCCAACCATTCCACCGCCATTTTCGATTGCAGGGCAACTCATCGCCAAAACCCTGTCGCAATTAGCAGACAAATAAAAAACCCTGCCGAAGCAGGGTTTCAATGAGTTTAGCACGGTCCCTTTGCGGGCTTCTTTGTCGTAGCTGTATATATTAGTAGCAAACACTTACTAGTAGTGCAAGCCCCTTTTTCAAGTATTGTTCGTCGTATTATTAGGTGTAAGTATCGCAAGTTGCCAAATTAAGACAGCTTTTTAGCACAAAATGAAACGAATGCTGGTATAATTTCGCCGTTTTATTTTTCTAATTTCAGGTGAATATATGTCGCAAAAAGCTACCAGTGCTGCTAAACCCGCTTTAAAGAATGATCGTTACCTACGGGCGTTATCAAAGCAACCTGTCGATGTCACACCTGTATGGATGATGCGACAAGCTGGCCGCTATTTACCTGAATACAAAGCAACCCGTGCCGTTGCTGGCGACTTTATGTCTTTGTGCAAAAATGCCGAGCTTGCCTGTGAGGTTACTTTACAGCCGCTTCGTCGTTTTCCCTTAGATGCTGCTATTTTATTTTCAGACATTCTAACGATTCCTGATGCAATGGGCTTAGAGCTTTATTTTGAAACCGGCGAAGGCCCGCGTTTTAAAAAGCCGATTACGTGCAAAGCCGACGTAGATAAAATTGGTTTGCCAGACCCAGAAGGCGAGTTGCAGTATGTAATGAATGCAGTGCGCACCATCCGTCGTGAACTAAATGGCGATGTGCCGTTAATTGGTTTTTCTGGCAGCCCGTGGACGCTCGCTACTTATATGGTCGAAGGTGGCTCGAGTAAGGCCTTCACTAAAATCAAAAAAATGGCGTTTGCTGAACCCGCTATATTGCATGCTCTATTAGAGAAGCTGGCCGATTCCGTAACGGAATACCTTAATGCCCAAATAGCTGCAGGTGCGCAATCAGTCATGATTTTCGATACTTGGGGCGGTGTGTTGTCACCACGTGATTATAAAGACTTTTCATTGCAATATATGGCGCGTATTGTTGATGGACTTACCCGTGAAGCCGATGGCAGAAAAGTACCGGTTACTTTGTTCACTAAAAACGGCGGCATGTGGTTAGAGTCAATTGCAGCTACTGGTTGCGATGCAGTAGGCCTTGATTGGACTATTGATATCGCAGAAGCCCGTGCGCGCATTGGCGACAAGGTAGCGTTACAAGGCAATATGGACCCTTCCATGCTTTATGCCTCGCCTGAAAGAATTCGTGAAGAAGTTGGCACTATCTTATCGGGCTATGGCGAAGGATCTGGCCATGTATTCAATCTAGGTCATGGTATTCACTTAGATGTACCACCAGAAAATGCAGGTGTGTTTGTGAATTCAGTTCACGAACTCAGTGCGCCTTATCATAAGTAGTCATATTCGTAGCTAAATAATTAGCTACGACTCGCCAGCAAGCTGGTAAGGAAATCATGAAACCCTGGGTTGTTATTGTACTCATCCTCTTTATTGCCGTGACAGGTTATCAGTTCGGCTTTTACCACGGTAAGTTGGCTAGTTCCAACGTGGAAAAAGAGCGTTTGAATACTGTGCTGGAGCGTTCGCGCACCACTGCAAGTAGCAACCTCAGGGTGATTAAAGCTACCCCTCAAATGTCTGGTGAAGCACACGTACAGACCTCTGACGGCGCTCACACACTTACTACGAATGAGGCACTTTCAGACCTTCAGGTTCAAAACGAAATAACGGAATTTTTAGCGTTTCACCCGAGTGGGCAAAAACTTACCCTGAATACGTTTGAATGCACGCAAACAGAATGTGAGTTTACTGGGGAATACTCTGGCAGTCATGCGGGGTTCAAACGAATGCTTAACGACTTAAAAGCGCAGTCGTGGTGGCATTTTGGTGAAATGCTTGAAGTGAGCAATATCGAAGAGGGAAACCCCCAAATTGGTGTTAAGTTTTCTTCTAGGCCCGTGCTTATCAGCGATGCAACGACCTAGTCAGATCTAATAAACCAGGCTTTATTTAACGAGTACTTTGGTTTTGTTAAGCGTCTCGTGGTAACCCTTTCTCTACTGCTCGGGTTAATCTTTTTTGTTGTCTGTTTGCTTTCTCTTCTAATGCTAAGCCCGCTTTTTTATTTTCTTGTTGTGCTAATGCCCACGAAATGTGTCGGTCCACTTTATCGCTCACTTTTCCAAGATTTGTCTGAAGGGCATTAACAGTTTGTTCGCTGTAGTTGGCATTTCCCAATGCGACGGCAATATTACGTTGCCATTTTTCAAATCCAATCCGTCGAATAGGCGACCCTTCTGTGTTGTTCAAAAAGGTAGCTTCGTCCCATGAAAAGAGCGTTGTTAGGCTCTGTCCATGCAAAACCTTTCTGGGGTGAAAGTCTTCTTCTTCAGTAATATCAGCATAACGATTCCATGGGCAAATAAGCTGGCAATCGTCGCAACCATAAATTCGATTACCCATTAAAGGGCGAAGATCCTCGGGAATATCTTTATCTGATTCAATAGTAAGATAGGAAATACAACGTCTAGCATCTACTTTGTAGGGGGCGACGATGGCGTTGGTTGGACATATAGTCAAACATGCCGTACACGTACCGCAGCCTTCTTCTAGGGGTGAATCAATCGGTAAGGGTAAGTTAATAAAAAGTTCACCTAAAAAGAACCAAGACCCAGCCTCTTTATTAATGGTCAAACTGTGTTTACCAGTCCAACCTATTCCTGCTTTTTCTGCAATAGCGTGCTCTAAAACAGGCGCTGAATCGACAAAAGGGCGGAACTCAGTGTTGCTCAGCGCGGTGGTGATTTTTTCACCTAGTTGCTTCAATCGTTTTCGCAGCACCTTATGATAATCGCGACCAAGTGCATAACGACTGATATAGCCTGTGTCTGGTTGACTTAAATGTTTTGCGAATGAGGCATCCGGTGGAAGGTAGTTCATACGCACACTAATCACGCGCAGTGTACCTGGTACAAGTTCATCGGGGCGGGCGCGCTTCATGCCATGGTTAGCCATAAACGCCATGTCGCCGTGATAGCCGTTCTCTAACCACTCCGTTAAATGGGCTTCATGCTGATGTAAATCAATATCACTAATACCAACTTGTTGAAAGCCTAGCGCGCGGCCCCAAGCCTTGATATCTTGGGTTAATTGAATTAGGTCGATAGAATTAATAGTGGACATGTACTTATGCTAGATACTCAACTCACCTCAAGTTTATCATACAAACTGTTTCGGGCCGATCAGGTCAGAGAAAATGAAGCCGAAGCGGCTGCTCAGTCTGGATGTGACATGTTCACGTTAATGCAACGCGCCGGTGGTGCTGTATTTGAGCAGTGCCAGAGTTTGTTCGCTAATTCTGATGTGTATTTAATTCTACTAGGCCAAGGTAATAATGCTGGCGACGGTTACATTACCGCATTAAATGCAAAAAAAGCAGGTAAAAAAGTGCATGTTTGCGCGATTGAGCCAGACCGTGTGTTAGACGGCGACGCGGGCACTGCACAAAAACAGTGGGTAGATGCTGGTGGTAGTATAAAACCTTTCGATGTTGCCTTGATTGAAAAAGCAGACGTAGTAATCGATGCACTATTAGGTACAGGAATTAACAGCTACATTCGCAATGAGTTCGCCGACGTTATCGATGCCATCAATGATTCATCAACCCCCGTGGTCAGTATTGATGTACCTTCAGGATTAGATGCAAACACAGGCCAAAGTTTAGGACGCTGCGTGCAAGCGGATGTTACCGTTACTTTTGTGGGTATCAAGCCGGGTTTGGTTACCGGTGCAGGTAAACAGTCTTGCGGTAAATTAGTGTATGCAGATTTGGGGGTAGGAAAGGCCTTTCAAACACTAGCAAAAGCCAGCGCGACTTTATTGAATATTGATCATTTCAAGGGTATGGGCCCCCGCGATGTGCACAGCCATAAAGGCACCTATGGAAGGTTGCTGTGTGTGGGCGGAAATCGCGGAACGGCCGGTGCTATTAGGCTAGCCGGCGAAGCGGCTCTACGAAGTGGTGCCGGAATGGTACGAGTTTATACCCACGAGGCGTCTACTATTCAAGTTAGTGCAGGCCGCCCTGAATTGATGGTGACATCAAGCCATTTAGATGATGCTTTAGCCTGGTCGTCATGCGTAGTCATTGGCCCTGGGCTTGGTCAGGATGAGTGGTCAGAAAGCGTATTTACCGCTGTACTAAAACACTGCCAAAGTGAAAACAAACCTATAGTCATTGATGCTGATGCACTAAATCTTTTATGCAAGCAGTCAACTGCATATACACTGGAACACTGCGTACTCACTCCTCATGCGGGAGAAGCTGGCCGATTGCTGGGCGTGTCGGTTGATGATGTAGAAAGCGACCGATTCAATTACGCTAGGCAATGTTCGCAGCGCTACCATGCAGTATGTGTTTTAAAAGGGGCCGGTACGCTTATCGACAACGAAAAGAAAACGTGGGTTTGTCGCCATGGTAACCCTGGTATGGCAACCGCGGGCAGTGGTGATGTACTAAGCGGCATATTAGGTGCGCTAATGGCGCAAGGCCTTAGTGTTGATATCGCCGCTAAGTATGGTGTGGTGCTGCATGCTAAAGCGGGCGATGATATTGCCCAGCTTTATGGACAACGTGGTATGATAGCCAGCGATCTATTTGATGCCGTACGTGCGTTAATTAATCAGTAAATCTATTGGTATGGGCTGTGTAGGCTTAATGCCAATTTCAGCCTTTTAGTTTGAACATGTGGAACGTTAAAAAGATGTCTTACCCACACTCTTCATTTTTTGCTGCAACGCCTGAAGATACGTCATCAATGGCAAAGGATTTGGCGAATGCCGTAGCGGCTCAGCAGCCAATAGATGCCGTGATATTTTTAAACGGCGATTTGGGCGCAGGAAAGACCACCTTCAGCCGGTATTTCATTCAAGCATTAGGGCATGACGGAAATGTCAAAAGCCCTACCTATACCTTGGTGGAACCTTACGAATTAGAGAATGTCTCAATTTATCATTTTGACTTGTATCGTTTAGCCGACCCAGAAGAGCTTGAGTTCATGGGTATTCGAGATTATTTCGGCACAGGAAACATTGCCCTTATAGAATGGTCAGAAAATGGCGCTGAATACTTGGCATCACCAGACATAGTGATTAGTATAAATATTGTGCCAACTGGTCGTCAGTTCAGTGTAGAAGCGACAAGCGTGAAAGGCGCAAAGATATTGCAAGGTTGTAAAACGCTATAAATAATGAGCTTTGATAAACAATAACGACTATAAGCTTGTAGCAACAAGCAAAATAAAGGCGAAGCATGGTACGTAAAATTCTATCGGTTATGTGCATTTGGGTTGTAGTACAAACTGTCCATGCTGCACAAAATCAAATTGATGGGTTAAGAATTTGGCCCTCACCAGACAACACGCGAATTGTACTCGATATGTCGTCTGCGCCTGAATTCACTTACTTCCCCCTTAAAAATCCACATCGCCTAGTTATCGATTTATCAAATACGAGTGATAGCAAGACCTTATCCCTACAATCTGATTCTGGCGATTTAGTGCGCAAGGTGCGCTACTCTACACCGAAAAATAAACAATCTGCGCGGGTGGTTATAGAATTAAATCGTGCAGCATCGCCGTCTTTATTTGCAATGACACCCACCAAACCTTACGGTCACAGGCTAGTTATTGATTTGAAAGACAGTGGTGCGCCCGCTGCGAGCCCAAGCAGTTCAGGTACTTTTGCATCTAGCAAGTCACCGTCAAGTGCTTCGACATCTTCCGTCGTAATGGATGGTTCGAGTAGCCATAGAAACCGAGACATTATTGTTGCCATTGATGCGGGCCACGGTGGTGAAGATCCAGGTTCCATAGGGCCCGCCGGTACATATGAAAAGCACATTACATTAAGCATAGCCAAAAAACTTGAAGCCATGATTAATGGTGAGCGTGGTATGCGGGCCATAATGACTCGCAGCGGTGATTACTATGTATCGCCAAACAAGCGCCCAGAACTCGCTCGCAAGCAAAAAGCCGATTTATTAATATCTATTCACGCCGACGCATTTAGCCAACCACAACCTAAAGGGGGCTCTGTGTGGGTGCTGTCGATGCGCCGTGCCGATACAGAACTAGGTCGCTGGCTAGAAAAATCAGAGCGTCACTCTGAATTACTTGGTGGTGCTGCGGAAGTGATCAGTGATAAATCGAACGAGCGTTATCTGGCGGAAACCATTCTTGGTTTATCGATGGATCACAGTATGGCCACTAGTCATGACTTAGGCAATAAAGTGATTGAGGAAATGAAGCAGGTAACTTCTTTGCATAAGCGTGCACCTCAAGCAGCCAGTTTTGCCGTACTCACAGCGCCAGATATTCCATCCATCTTGGTTGAAGTCGGGTTCATTTCAAACCCGCAAGAAGAGAAAAACCTTAACTGGGGTAAACACAGAGAAAAGCTGGCGAAAGCCATGTTTACCGCAGCAAAACGCTATTTTAAGCAAGTTCCCCCAGATGGTACATTATGGGCACTTGAACGTGCTGATAGTCGAACCCATACTGTAAGAAGTGGAGAGTCGCTTTCGCTCCTTGCTCAGCGCTACAATGTAAACGTTAGCCGCTTAAAAGCTGCCAATAATTTAAATAGTGATGTGGTCAGAATAGGGCAAGTACTTACTATTCCAAGATCCTAACATCGCGTTAATCAAATTCTACCTACGAGTTTCTTTTGTCTATACAATTATTATCGCCACAATTGGCCAACCAGATTGCCGCAGGGGAAGTGGTTGAACGCCCTGCGTCTGTGGTTAAAGAGTTACTAGAAAATAGCCTAGATGCAGGCGCAGATAAAATAGAAATAGATATTGAGAAAGGTGGCCATAAGCGCATTCGTTTAAAAGACAACGGCGGTGGCATTGCTAAAGACGAATTACAGCTTGCGCTAAGCCGTCACGCCACTAGTAAAATATCAACATTAGATGATTTAGAGCGAATCTTATCTTTAGGCTTTCGTGGGGAAGCGCTCGCGAGTATCAGTTCGGTTAGCCGTTTAACATTAACCTCTAAAACCGAATTACAAAACGAAGCGTGGCAGGCCTACTGCGAAGGTCGGGAAATGGCCGTTAATATTCAGCCAGCTGCTCATCCCAAAGGAACCACCATTGATGTGGCCGACCTTTTTTACAATACGCCGGCAAGGCGCAAGTTTCTGCGCGCCGAAAAAACAGAGTTTCAACATATTGAAGATGTGGTGAAGCGCATTGCCCTTAGTTACCCCCATGCTAGTTTTATTCTGAAACATAACGGCAAGACGACTAAGCGCTATATTGCCGATAAACATGGCTCACTTGCCCCTCGTATTGCCGCTGTAGTTGGGCAAAAGTTCATTGATAACGCTGTACATATCAATGTTGAATACGAAGGGATTACCATGAATGCGTGGCTAGGCAGCGAAGTAATGCTGCGCAGCAGTAACGATTGCCAGTTTAGCTTTGTAAATGGGCGCGGTATGCGCGATAAGTTAATCATGCACGCTATTAGGCAAGCTTACGAAAGTGAATGGGGCGTACTAGAGCAGCCTTCTTTTGTTGTTTATCTAACGCTCGATCCCAAAGACGTGGACGTGAACGTACATCCGGCAAAGCACGAAGTTCGCTTTCAGCAAGGGCGCTTGGTACATGATTTTATTTGTAAGACAGTATGTGATGCATTGCACTCAATTACCAATGAGAGTGAAACTCAACACCATGGTGACGCTGAGCGCTTTGATGAACCAGTGAAATTTAATCCACCGCAGCAAAGTCATGACTATATACGTCCTTTAAGTCATTCTCCGGCCTCGTCATCGCAATCGGGTTTAGGTGCCTCAGGTGGCGCTTCTTTATCGGGTTTATCGGGGCACAGACAATCGAAAGCGCCAACCGCCGCTTATCAATCTAATTTTAATCGTTTGATGACGCCAAATAGCGACACGCTATCGTCAACAGAGCGTGAGCAAAGTCAGCATATTGCACTAAACTCATATTGTAGAATTTACGTACGCATTGAAAATGTTTACCTGCTGGATGTAAAATCTTTCGCGAACGTGTATTTACAAGATGTATTTGAAACGGCTGAACATTCACAACCTTTGCTAATGCCAGTGGCGCTTGAAGTTGCCCACGTAGAGCCTGAAAAAATTGAGGTGCTTAACGCGCTTAACTTTGAAATTAATCAAGTGGCTGGCAAGTACAGATTGCAGCAGGTACCCGCAGGAACAAGGCACTTCCCTTGGATACGTTGGTTTGAAAGGCTGTTAGAGAGTGACGTTGCAGATGATGATAAGCGCTATGAATTAGTTTTATCTGACGACCAAGATTTGGACGAAATATTATGCGCACAATTGTGGCACTGGTTGGATGAGAAAAACGACGTGAAACAATGGGAATGTATAGAGCGATTTGGTAAAGTGCGCTCGTTAGAAGGCCTGATTTCAACATGGGGAAATAACCATGGTTGATGGCATAAAATCTGCATCGTCTCAGGATAAGTCTCAATTACCTGTTATTTCCATAATGGGGCCGACGGCGTCAGGTAAGACGGGTTTGTCACTGTCGCTGGCTGAAAAAATGGACTGTGAAATTATCAGCGTCGATTCAGCTTTGGTCTACACTAATATGGATATAGGTACGGCGAAACCTACGGCTGCTGAGAAATCGTTAGTTCCTCATCATCTTATCGATATTATTGACCCAGCAGAAAGTTACTCTGTTTCACAGTTTTGTAACGATGCGGTTAGGCTTATAGAAGAGATTCATAGTCGAAATAGGGTACCAATATTGGCTGGGGGTACAATGATGTACTTTAATGCCTTGATAAATGGAATTTCGCCACTACCTAAGTCAGATGAAAAGATACGCAGCGAAATAGCCAGTGAAGCAGAAGCTTCCGGTTGGCAAAAATTGCACGACGAACTTTGCCGAGTGGATCCCATTAGTGGTGACAGAATTCACCCTAACGACCCTCAAAGATTAACCAGAGCTTTAGAAGTATTTCGTGGAACGGGCAAAACGCTAACAGACTGGCAAAACGAGAAAGGCAGTCCTTGCCCCTACGATATTAGCCAATTTGCTATTGCTCCAGAAGATAGAAGCGTCTTGCATGAGCGAATTGCTCAGCGATTTGACATGATGCTAGAAGATGGATTTGAACAAGAAGTTAGACGACTGTTTGAGCGAGGCGATCTTCACGAAGATTTACCGTCAATTCGTTCGGTTGGCTATAGGCAAATGTGGCAATACTTAGAGGGCCAATTGTCCTACGAGCAAATGCGCGAAAGGGGCATTATCGCTACTAGGCAACTTGCTAAGCGGCAACTTACGTGGCTTAGGGGGTGGGAAAATCTCACTTGGCTAGACACATTTTGTAAAGATAATTTGACTAAAATTACAGCGAAAGTCACACTTGAATAAGTTGAGTGTGGTATACATTAGACGTGCAGTGGCCATGAGTAAGGGCCACTAATAATAAAAACTAAGGATATCAAATGGCTAAAGGGCAGTCTTTACAAGACCCATTCTTAAATGCATTACGCAAGGAGCGTATTCCAGTATCTATTTATCTGGTAAACGGCATTAAATTACAGGGACAAGTTGAATCATTTGATCAGTTCGTGATTCTACTTAAAAATACAGTAAGCCAAATGGTGTATAAGCACGCTATTTCCACCGTTGTTCCCGCTCGCGCTATTACTATGCCGAGTGCTACAGGAGAATCTGAAAATACTAAAGCTGAATAAATTAAAAGGTAACGCGCTTGTTTGACCGTTATGAAGCCGGTGAACAGGCTGTACTAGTTCATGTTAATTTTACTGATGAAAACAGCAAAGAAGATTTAGCCGAGCTCGAATTGCTTGTGTCTTCTGCGGGTGTAAACGCGGTAGAAGTTATCACAACTTCACGAAGTGCACCCCAAGCTAAATTCTTTGTGGGTTCGGGTAAAGCGGAAGAAATCGCAGCAGCAGTTAAAGCGCACGACGCTAATGTCGTCATCTTTAACCATAGTTTGTCGCCCTCGCAAGAGCGAAACTTAGAAGCGGTTTGTCAATGTAGAGTGCTAGATAGAACCGGGCTTATTCTCGATATATTTGCGCAAAGAGCAAGAACACATGAAGGTAAGCTTCAGGTTGAACTCGCTCAGCTGCGTCACATCTCTACCCGCCTTATTCGAGGTTGGACTCACTTAGAGCGCCAAAAAGGTGGAATAGGTTTACGTGGGCCGGGTGAAACTCAGCTTGAAACTGACCGCCGATTACTTCGTGGGCGCATAAAAGCTATTCTTCGTCGTTTAGAAAAAGTACAAAAGCAGCGCGAACAAGGACGTAGGTCTAGAAAGCGTGCTGAAATTCCCACAGTATCCTTAGTGGGCTATACCAATGCTGGTAAGTCTACCCTTTTCAATACTATTACCGATGCGCACGTATATGCGGCAGACCAATTGTTTGCTACGTTAGACCCTACGCTTAGAAAAATAGATTTGAAAGATGTAGGTCCTGCTATTTTAGCCGATACGGTAGGCTTTATTAGGCATCTCCCACACGACCTTGTGGCGGCATTTAAAGCCACGCTTCAGGAAACTCAAGAAGCAGATCTTTTGCTCCATGTGGTGGATATTGCAGACGCGAAATATCGTGAAACCATCGATGAAGTTAACGATGTATTGGAAGAAATCGACGCTAATGAGATTCAACAATTACTAATATGTAATAAGATTGATAAACTAGATGACATAAAACCTCGTATTGAAAGAAACGAGGAAGGTGTTCCTACCCGTGTATGGCTATCAGCACAAACCGGCGAAGGCACCGAATTGCTTGGGCAAGCGTTAACAGAGTGCTTGAGTAAAAGTATGGTTAACTACACGCTTAAAATACCCCCAGCACAAAGTAGTCTGCGTGGTGTACTATTTGAATTAAATTGTATATCTAGTGAAGAATACGACAATCAAGGTGATTGGGTGGTAGATGTTCGAATGCCAATGGCAGATTGGAACAGACTTGAAAAGCGTTTAGAAAACGGAATATCAGAGTATGTTGTGCGACATTAACCGCTGCTAATTTTTAGCACGGCAATGCATGCGAATTTCAAAAATAAAACTGTAATCTATGGAGTATCAGCATGGCTTGGAATGAGCCGGGTGGCAATAATAACGACCCGTGGAAAAATCGCGGCGGACGTGATCAAGGTCCACCCGATTTAGATGATGTATTCAAGAACTTATTCGGTAAGTTCGGAAAATCTGGCGGCGGTAGCGGAGGCTCAGGTAAGAGCTTGGGCGGTATCGGTGCTGGTATTTTAATTGGCTTGGTAGTGATCATTTGGGCTGTAAGCGGTTTTTACACCATTCGTGAAGCTGAGCGAGGCGTAGTATTACGTTTCGGTGAGTACGCTAAGCAAGTTGAACCTGGATTACGTTGGGCACCAACGTTTATCGACAGAGTTATTCCTGTTGATGTGCAATCTATTCGCGACCAATCATCGTCAGGCTCTATGCTAACGGAAGACGAGAACGTGGTTAGCGTACAGATGGAAATGCAATTTCGCGTTGTAGATCCGTACCGCTGGACGTTTGCTGTTGAAAGCCCAGAAACGAGCTTAAGCCAGTCTTTAGACAGTGCAATTCGCTACGTGGTAGGTCATTCAACAATGGATGATGTGCTTACCGACGGTCGTGAAGTGGCTCGCCAACGTGTTTGGGAAGAGCTTCAAGCTATTATTGAACCGTACAACATGGGGGTGTCGATTATCGACATGAACTTCCGTGATGCACGCCCACCTGAGCAAGTGAAAGACGCATTTGATGATGCAATTTCAGCACAGGAAGATGAACAGCGTTTCATTCGAGAAGCCGAAGCCTACGCACGTGAGATTGAACCTCGTGCTCGTGGTCAAGTTAATCGTATGAACGAAGAAGCGCAGGCATATAAAGAGCGTGTAACGCTTGAAGCGCAGGGTGAAGTTGCTCGCTTTGAAGCGTTATTGCCTCAATACGAAAAAGCGCCTGTGGTAACACGGGAGCGTATTTACATAGAGACAATGGAAGAAGTATTGGGTAGTACCAGTAAAATCCTTGTGGATAGTAAAGGTGGCAACAACATGATGTATCTTCCTTTAGATAAGATCATGGAGCGCCAGCAAGGCAGTTCAACGCCTCGTTCACGCAGCACCTTAGAAGGCTTACAAATGCCAGTGGCTGACGAAGGCCAAAACAGCCGTAATTCATCATCCACCTCTGGTGTGCGTGGTGACAGCTACAGAGAGGGGAGATAATCATGATGAAGAATTTAGCTATTGCAGTATTAGTACTTCTAGTGGTTCTTGCTTCGGGCTCTTTGTTCGTAGTAACTGAAGGCGAACGTGCCATCGTTATTCAATTTGGTAAGGTTCAACGAGATGATGCCACAGGCGATACAAAAGTATTCGAACCTGGTCTTCATTTCAAATTGCCATTCATTGACTCTGTGCGTCACCTAGACGCACGTGTACAAACATTGGATGACACGCCTGACCGTTTCGTTACCAGCGAAAAGAAAGACTTAATAGTTGATTCATACGTGAAGTGGCGCATTGATGACTTTGCCCGTTATTACCTTTCAACAGGTGGTAATAAGTTGCAAGCCGAAGCGCTATTGAAACAAAAAGTGAATAACGGATTACGTTCTGAATTTGGTACGCGTACTATTGCACAGATTGTATCTGGTGAGCGTTCAGCATTAATGAACCAAGCAATGGAGCAGGCTTCAACGTCTTCTGATGAGCTTGGTATCGAAATTGTTGATGTACGTGTTAAGCAAATCAACCTGCCTACGGAAGTGAGTAACTCAATCTTCCAACGTATGCGTGCTGAGCGTGCTGCAGTAGCAAGAGAACACCGTTCAGAAGGTCAAGAGCAAGCTGAAGTTATCCGCGCTGATATAGACGCAAAGGTAACGGTAATGCTTGCTGATGCTGAACGTAATGCTCGTCAGCTTAAAGGTGAAGGTGATGCCTTAGCAGCAGAAATCTATGCAGATGTTTATTCTAAAAATGCTGATTTTTACAGCTTCTTAAGAAGTATGGATGCATACAAAGCTAGCTTCAATAATAAGCAAGATGTGATGGTGATCGCGCCTGATAGCGACTTTTTCCGCTACATGAACGCATCTAAAGGTAATTAATACCTAACATCGTTTTTCTGTTAAAAAGCCAGTCTTTAGACTGGCTTTTTTGTGCCTGCTGTAAAGTGCGTAATTATATGAAAATTATGCGTTTTACTAAATTTTTTCGGCGCTTTACAAAGGTTTTAAATTGTTCAATTTACCCACCTACTGCCAAAATTGCTCAAAATACGTTAAAATAAGCGCGAATTTATTATTATAAAACGCAGCATTATTGAACTACATGGCAGATATCACTGCTGCTTAGTGGGTAATGACTGGGTAATAAAAACGACAGAGGGAATGTTTTGATTCCGGAAAATACAAAAGATAAATCTGCCCAAAACCAGGGCGGACAGGGTGGTTTATTCTCCCGATTCCTCGCTACTGTGGAATTTCTTGGAAATTTACTGCCACACCCCGTGACTTTATTCGCGATGTTAGCCTGCTTTATCGTGGTGTTAAGCGGTATTCTTGGCTATTTCGATTTAGCGGTAGTTGACCCTCGCCCGGAAGGTACAAAAGGTCGAGAAGCTGATGGCATGATTGAAGTTATCTCGTTAATGAGCGCGGAAGGCTTGCAGCGTATTGTTACTGGCCTAGTAACTAACTTTACCGGCTTTGCCCCACTTGGCACCGTATTAGTTGCATTACTTGGTGTATCAGTTGCTGAGCACTCAGGCTTGTTGTCAGCCACCATGCGCTCATTAGTAATGAATGCTTCAAAGCGTACGGTTACTTTTGCTGTCGTGTTTGCAGGTATCATCTCAAATACCGCCTCAGAGCTTGGGTATGTGGTGTTAATACCGCTTGCTGCTATGATATTTCATTCGTTAGGTCGCCACCCTCTCGCGGGTCTTGCAGCCGCCTTCGCCGGTGTATCCGCAGGTTACAGTGCTAACTTGTTACTTGGTACGGTAGACCCCTTGCTCTCAGGCATTACCGAAGCCGCTGCTCACATGATTGATCCTGATTACGTGGTAGGCCCAGAAGTTAACTGGTATTTCATGTTTATCAGTACCTTTGTGGTGGCCACTATGGGTGCTCTGGTGACCGAAAAAGTGGTAGAGCCTCGACTCGGTAAGTTCGACGAATCAGAAGCTTCTGTAGATTTAAGTAAGCAATCAATGGATGCTCCTTCTGCTATTGAGAAGAAAGGACTTCGTTGGGCGGGTATCGCCTTTGTAGTGGTATGCGGTATTTTGGCGCTCACTATTGTGCCTGAAAACGGTATTCTGCGTCACCCTGAAACCGGCGCGGTAGCGGGTTCGCCTTTCTTAAAAGGCATAGTTGCCTTCATCTTTGTTTCTTTTGCTGTGCCTGGCTTTGTTTATGGTCGTGTTACAGGCTCGATGAAAAACGATCGTGATGTGATTGATGCAATGGCAAAAAGTATGGGCGCAATGGGGTTATATATTACCCTAGTCTTTTTTGCTGCGCAGTTTGTGGCGTTCTTTAAATGGACTAATTTGGGCACAGTGTTAGCCGTTAAAGGCGCAGCGCTTCTTCAAGCGGCTGGCCTAGATGGCCCGTCAGTGTTTATTTTGTTCATCTTAATGTGTGGTGTGGTTAACTTATCGTTAGGTAGCGCCTCGGCGCAGTGGGCAGTAACTGCGCCTATTTTTGTGCCTATGCTGATGTTGATAGGCTATTCACCAGAGGTGATTCAGGCGGCTTACCGTATTGGTGATTCGGTAACGAATGTTATCGCTCCAATGATGAGCTACTTTGGGCTTATCTTAGCTATGGCGGCGCGCTACAAGAAGGACTTGGGGATGGGAACCTTGATTGCCATGATGTTACCGTACTCTATGGTATTTATTGTGGGTTGGACAATCTTATTTTATTTGTGGGTCTTTGTATTGGGTATGCCTGTAGGGCCAGGTGCAGCCACCTACTATCAGCCTTAACTGGTTGAAAATATTAAGACTAAAAAGGTGGCTAAGGCCACCTTTTTTAATCGCTAAATTTAATTGCATCAATCGTGCTAAATTTGTGGTCTATTCGCCCAAAATTGCCGTAAATTCAGTATACTAGTTATAGTGTTTTTTTAGCGCGGAATAATTGATGAAGTTCAAAAGCAATCAGGGTTTTACTCACAGTCAATCAGACAAAATAGGCGTGTTGGTTACTAATTTAGGTACACCAGAAAGCCCAACTGCGGCGGCCCTGCGCCCCTATCTAAAAGAGTTTCTTTCAGACCCGCGGGTAGTAGAGATCCCTCGTGCGCTTTGGTGGTTTATTTTAAACCTCATCATATTAAATACACGCCCTAAGCGTTCAGCTGAAGCTTACAAAACTGTTTGGACGGAAGAAGGTTCACCGTTGCTAACGATTACCAAATCGCAAGCAAAGGCAATAGAGGCGCGCTGCAAAGCAGAATATGGCGATGATGTCGTTGTCGATTTTGCAATGCGTTACGGTAACCCTGCTATTAGTGACACTATTGAACGCATGTTGTCGCAGGGCGTAAGAAAGTTAGTAGTCTTGCCTTTGTACCCTCAGTATAGCGCCTCTACTACGGCGTCTACTTTTGATGCTATTGCTAAAGACTTTACTAAACGCCGCTGGTTACCAGAACTACGTTTTGTGAATCATTACAACGACAGGCCTGATTACATTAAAGCTCTGGCAAATAAAGTACGTGCATACTGGGAAGAACACGGTAAAGCGGATAAGCTTATTCTTTCTTACCACGGTATTCCAAAGCGCTACTTATTAAATGGCGACCCCTATCACTGCGAATGCCATAAAACATCGCGCTTGTTGGCCGAAGAACTTGGGTTAACTCATGAGCAGTACATGACCACCTTCCAGTCTCGTTTTGGTAAAGCTGAGTGGTTAAAACCCTATACTGACGAAACGATGAAGTCGTTGCCTGGCAATGGGGTGAAGTCGATACAAGTGATGTGCCCCGGTTTTTCTGCAGACTGCTTAGAAACTATCGAAGAAATTGGCGAAGAAAATCGTGAATACTTCATGGAAGCGGGTGGTGAAAAGTACGAATATATTCCAGCATTAAACAGTGACGAAGCACATATTGATATGTTGTTCGATTTGGTAAAAGAAAATCTACATGGTTGGACTGTGAATAAAGATACAGCACTACGAGCTGGCTTAGCTCGCGCGTTAGGCGCTGACAAATAGCCAGTAAATGTTATTACGTTAATAAGGTAGCTAAACATGGATAGTAAAGCCCCAAAGGCACTGTTAAAAGCACAAAAGTTAGCAAATTTACTTGATACGGCTGTTAAGTTACCGATTATTCCTATTCGGATAGGCCTCGACTCTATCGTTGGCCTTATTCCAGGCGCGGGTGATGCACTAATGCTGCTCGTTTCTTTACGTATTGTGTGGTTGGGGAAATCATTGGGAATGCCTAGTGCATTGGTTGCGCAAATGGTAAAGAATTCCGCTATCGATTTTGGTCTAGGCTTTGTCCCCTTCATTGGCGATATTGTGGATGTATTTTATAAAGCGAATCAAAAGAACGTGCGCTTAATGGAAAAGTGGTGGATAAGCGAAAATAAAGCCGACGTAGATGCCCAAACTCAGAAAAAATTAACGGAGTGGGAAAAGAAATTAGACCAGCAATAAGCGCCAATAGGTTGGTGTTGTTGAATAGTTTCACAAAACCACATTAATCGTTATCTATACTCTTTGCGTAGCAACCTTTACTAATACGCGTTTGCCGCGTGAATACTAACGTAAAATGGAGTGTAGGATTAATGAAAGCGTCTGACCTTTTCGTAAAAGCGTTGGAGGCTGAAGGTGTAGAATACATCTTTGGCATTCCTGGCGAAGAAAACCTCGACTTGCTTGAGTCGTTAAGAACCTCCTCAATTAAACTTGTACTTACCCGCCATGAACAAGGTGCAGGTTTTATGGCAGCCACTTACGGAAGACTAACCGGTAAAGTTGGCGTGTGTCTATCTACCCTTGGCCCAGGTGCGACCAATCTAGTTACCCCTGCTGCGTATGCGCAACTTGGGGCTATGCCCATGTTAATGATCACAGGGCAAAAGCCCATTAAAACCAGCAAACAAGGCCGATTTCAGGTTATCGACATTGTCGATATGATGCGCCCCATCACTAAATTTACCACGCAAGTGGTCAGCGGCGATCGTATTCCCTCAGTCGTACGCGAAGCATTTCGGTTAGCATCGGAAGAGCGCCCAGGCGCTGTCCATATAGAGCTTCCTGAAGATATTGCTGATGAGCACACCTCAGTACCCTTATTAACACCAAGTACGTCAAGACGGCCTATTGCAGAATACAAAGCGATTTCATCAGCCATTTCAATGATTGAAGAGGCCACCTCTCCGTTGTTGCTAATTGGCGCGGGAGCAAATAGAAAACTAACCGCAAAAATGTTGCGGGAATTTGTTGATAAAACCTGCATACCCTTTGTGACCACACAGATGGGTAAAGGGGTGCTGAACGAAAGCGACCCAAGGTTTGCGGGAAATACCGCTTTATCAGATAACGACTTTGTTCATAGAGCGATAGAAAGAGCCGACCTTATTATTAATGTTGGGCATGACGTGGTGGAAAAGCCCCCTTTCTTTATGCATGACAATGGCAAAAAAGTCATTCACATGAACTTTGAGTCAGCTGCTGTCGACCCCGTGTACTTTCCACAACTTGAGGTAGTAGGAGACATTGCCAATAGTATTTGGCAAATAAAAGAAGGCATTACGCCGCAAGAGGGTTGGAAACTCGATTTCTATAAGGACGTACACGATGCCTATGAAAAACACAGAGCGGAAGCGGAAAACGACAACCGATTCCCGATATTACCAGAACGATTTGTTCGCGATATTCGAAAAGTTATGCCAGATGATGGCATAGTCACCTTAGATAACGGTGTATATAAAATTTGGTTTGCGCGAAATTATCCCGCTTATCATCCTAATACCTTGCTGCTAGACAATGCGCTGGCGTCAATGGGTGCAGGTTTACCCTCGGCAATAGCTGCAAAACTAGTGAAGCCGGATGTGCCGGTAATGAGTGTGTGCGGAGACGGCGGTTTCATGATGAACAGTCAAGAGATTGAAACGGCGGTTCGTCTCAAACTTGACCTTATTGTGATCATACTGCGTGACGATGCGTATGGAATGATTAAATGGAAACAAGCCAATATGCAGTTTGATGAGTTCGGTTTGGATTACGGTAATCCAGATTTTGTGAAGTACGCAAAAAGCTACGGTGCCCATGGTTGGCGCGTAGACAGTACCGAGTTGCTAATCCCTATGGTAGAAAGTTGTTTAAATACGCCTGGCGTTCACGTTATCGACTGCCCCGTAGACTACAGCATGAATGACGAAACACTTAACCATACGATTGCCGAACTAAGCGCAAAATTATAAGGAGTGAACATGTTAAAAGACAGCTATCCCTATTACCTTGCAAGCGAACCTTGTTTTGCTAATACCGATTTAGACGTTACCAATAAATACACGGGTGAAGTGGCCACAAAAGTGGCGTTAGCCGATGCACAAGTGATTGATAAAGCTATAGCCGCTGCTGAAAAGGCACAACCTGCAATGACAGCGCTCGCACCTTACGAGCGCCAAGCAATATTAGAGCATTGCGTTAAGCGCTTTACAGAGCGTGCAGACGAATTAGGTAAGGCGTTGTGTATTGAGGCGGGTAAGCCTATTAAGGACGCTAAAGGCGAAGTAGGCCGGTTGATTGATACGTTTAAAATTGCGGCAGAAGAATCGGTAAGAATTAATGGTGAAGTGGTTAATTTAGAAATTTCTGCCCGCGCCAAAGGATACCAAGGTATGACGAAAAAAGTGCCTATTGGCCCTTGTTCGTTTATCTCACCGTTTAACTTCCCGCTGAACCTAGCTGCACACAAAGTGGCACCGGCTATTGCCGCGGGTTGCACGTTTGTACTTAAGCCTGCTTCTCGCACGCCTATCGGTGCGTTGATTATTGGTGAAGTGTTAGCAGAATGCGAGCTAATGCCAAAAGGCGCATTTTCAATTCTTCCTTGTAGCCGCGATGGCGCCGATTTATTTACCACCGATGAGAGATTGAAGCTACTAAGCTTTACTGGCTCACCTGATGTGGGCTGGGCGTTAAAAGCGAAAGCTGGCAAAAAACCTGTGGTGTTAGAGCTAGGCGGTAACGCCGCTTGTATAGTAGATGAAGACGCTGACATTAGTGACGCTATCGACCGAATTATCGTTGGAGCCTACTACCAATCAGGGCAAAGCTGTATTTCTGTGCAGCGCTTATTGGTGCATTCTGCTATTTACGATGAATTTAAGTCTCGCTATGTAGAACGAGTTGAAGCGTTAGTGTCTGGCGATCCTAGCGATGAAGATACTTTCATTGGCCCCATGATTTCAGAAGGTGAGGCCAAGCGTTTGGAAGGTTGGATTAAAGATGCCAAAGAGGCTGGCGCAAGTGTGCTATGCGGCGGCGAAAGAGACGGTGCCATGTTGCAAGCGACGGTAATGGAGAACGTATCAAAAGATTGTGATGCAAGTGCTGAGGAAGCATTTGGTCCGCTATCTATATTACAGCCGTTCGACGATTACGATAGTGCATTAGAGGAAGTGAATAACAGTCGTTATGGGCTGCAAGCCGGTATCTTCACTCGTGATATCTATAAAGCACATAAAGCATGGGATGTGCTTGAAGTAGGTGGTGTAGTCATCGGCGACGTGCCTAGCTGGCGTGTAGATAACATGCCCTATGGCGGCGTAAAAGATTCAGGCCTTGGCCGTGAAGGCATTCGTTATGCCATAGAAGACATGACAGAAACACGACTTATGGTTATTCGAACGCCTTAGGGCTCAAAACGACCTAGCGTTCAAATAGACTAGACAGTTTAAAGGCGGGTACTTCCAATTGAAGTCACCCGTTTTCTTATTCTGCAGCAAAAGCTTCAAGGGTGGCCAGAGGGATAATATCTAGCGCCCGTTCATGAGTCGCTTCTAATCGCACTTTGGGAGCAACGCCTGCTTCATAAGCTTGTAACCATCTGGCGGCACATAAGCACCACCTGTCGCCCGCCAGTAAGCCAGCAAAGTCCATACTAGGCCAAGGTGTAATCAAGTCGTTGCCTTGACGTAATGAAAATTGTAGAAATTCATCGGTAACTACCGCACACACACTGTGGTTTCCTACATCTGCATCGGGCACATAGCAAAAGCCTTCCCGGGTGTAACCTGTGTTACCACAACATAGTTGTAGTGGTCTTCCATAGACATTTTTAGCATTGGCCAAAACAAATACCTCTTTTTGCGCGTATAAGCATTGATTGTATACCTATTATTCATAAAACTCAGGCATCTGTTAACCGCGGGCAACACAATACCCCATAGGGTTTTCTTACGGGAAGCTAGCGTAGATAGATTTGAGTGACTTACCTATTTTACAAACTGGTGTTAGTGCATGTTAGATAAAAGCCAAAAATCAGCGCCCATTAATTTTTCAAAACAGGAAATCGACCGCTTTGATGCGCTGGCTGAAAGCTGGTGGGATCCCAATGGAAATTATAAAACGGCATTAGATTTCAATCGTGCACGGTTATCTGTCATTGAATCTCAAATAACCAGCCACTTTATGAAAAGCGAGCAAGCGCAGCGCGTTGTTCAAAAGGTGTCTAAAACAAACTTCCAAGCGAACCCTATGGATAAAACCAAGCCTTTCTCTGGGCTCTCAATCGTAGATATTGGTTGCGAGGGAGGACTAATCAGTGAACCGCTGGCGTTGAAGGGGGCGGATGTTACCGGTATAGATGCAAGCGCTATGAGTATTGAAGTGGCGAAGCGGCATGCAAAGCAAAGCAATGTGGAAGTAAACTACATGCATGGGCTTTCGTCCGATTTAGTAAGCCAAGAGCGTCAATTTGATATAGTGATTAATGCGGAAGTCGTTGAACATGTACCTGATCAAGTGCAGTTAATAAAAGAGTGTGCAAGCTTAGTGAAGCCCGGCGGCTTATTGGTGCTTGCTACATTAAATAGAACTATAAAGAGTTATATTATCGCGATTGTAGGCGCTGAATATGTCATGCGATATTTACCTGTCGGTACTCACGACTGGCAAAAATTTGTTAAACCCACTGAACTCAACCAATGGGTAGGTGAAGAGTTTACGCTTAATCATGAGACAGGCATGGCATTAAATCCATTCACCAAAGTATGGAAACTTACTCCCAGCCTAAGCGTCAATTACCTACAGGTTTACCATCGGAAGTAATTAAGCCAAATAGCCGGAGCATATGACTCTCGATTGCATAGGGCGGTTAACATTTTCCCTAGCTATAACCTCTCCCTATTCTCTTTATTCGTTTATTAAATAGTATAAAGGCTTATACCCTATTTTCAGGGTAGACTTCTGAATATAAAGCATTTTACGTTTTTCTTTCCTTAATAACCCTGACTATGTGTAAAGCCTCTAAGTAATTGCATAGGGCGTCGTTCTCTAATTTATCTTGTTATTTACATTAAATTAACGTAAAAATAACTCAGGTCTGGCCTCAGACCACTAATGTTTATAATTAAGGGAACATGCAATGAAACTAAGAACGAAAATAACAACGCTCGTGCTGTTTTTGCTTGTCGCAGTATTGCCAGCTCAATCTTGGGCAGGCAACTATGCTAAAACACAATATCCTATTGTACTGGTTCACGGTCTCTTCGGTTTTGATGACATCTTGTTTGTAGATTACTTTTACAAGGTGCCACAAAAACTATCTCGAAACGGCGCAGTAGTTTATATCGCAGAAGTGTCTCCTTCTAACTCTACTGAAGTGAGGGGAGAGCAGTTACTTAACTATATTGATGAGGTACTTGCACTTTCAGGCGCCGATAAGGTTAACCTTATCGGCCATAGCCATGGGGGCCCTACGGCGAGGTATGCCGCAAGCGTAGCGCCCAGCAAAGTAGCCTCGGTTACCTCCGTAGCCGGTGTGAACTGGGGAAGCGCTGTGGCCGATATATTGAAAAGTGGGCTTACGGAAGGGTCTGTACAAGAAGGAACTGTGGGGTTGATCACCGACGCTTTTGCTAATCTTATCGAACTTGCTTCAGGTTCAGACCCTCGAGATAAACCTACCGACTCTGTGGCTGCGCTAACCTCGCTATCAACCTCTGGTTCAATTGCGTTCAACGCACGCTACCCAGAAGGCATGCCCTCGGCCTACTGCCGCAATGACGGCAAACAGTTAGGTGAGAATGGTGTGTACTATTATTCTTGGAGTGGTGGTAGAACTTACACAAATGCGCTGGACGTGGTCGACCCTTTTCTTGCCATCACTGGAATAGCATTTGGTGAAACCAATGATGGGCTGGTGTCTTCTTGTAGCTCTCATTTAGGTAAAGTGCTTAAAGATAACTACAAGATGAATCACCTTGATGAAGTTAACCAAAGCTTTGGCATCACTCATTGGTTTGAAACTAATCCAGTGGATGTGTTTGTTGACCAAGCAAACCGTCTAAAGAACCTAGGCTTATAATGATCATGCGGGTGTTAATAGGAGGGGGCGTCGCCCTCTTTTTCGTATTCGTAGTTATTATTCCATTGAGCGAGAGTCGGATTGTCGGTGAGGGGGAGATACGTGAAAATCGCCAACTTTCAACGTCAGCATTACCCAATAAAGATGCGACAGAAACTGAAATTAAAAAAGCGGTTCAGCCAGTCAAGAAAGTCAATGACCACGGTTCGAAATTGCCAGTATTTACCTTATATTTTGGCGTAAAGGACAATTTCGATCGCTTTATATTTACTAATAAGGGCGCTTCAGATAACGAAGTTACTGCAAGGTTTAGTGTGAATGCTACAGACATGTATGAGGCTAGATCTGCCATGTACGCCGCTGATGTATTCACGCGATATGTTGAATATAAAGTAGCATTGGCAAATACCGATGCTGAAATTGACAAGGTGCTCACCGTATCAAACGAGAGCACCGTCACCGACATCACTTATGCTGGTATTTCGTTAAGTGACGTTGAACAAAAGCTAGCAACAAGAGATACGCTGCGTCTTAGTTACTTTTCTCAAGAAGAGTATGAGTACTTGTTTTCTGCCGATGCGGCCATTGACGCAAGGGCTCTTGCTCGCCTTGCTATTGCTCAAGATCGTGAGCTCTCAAGAGAACAAAAACGAAATGAGATCTTTGGTCAATTAAATGCACTAGATGAACAGGAAAAAGCGGCTTTTCAACCTACCTTAGACATGGAAAAAATTAACCAAATTAAGCAAAGATATGCAGATTCAGAGTCTCGTTACCAGGCTATTGCCGCTGAGTTTGGTCATCATGTAGCTGAGCGTTTTTCGGTATTATGGGAGGCGCAGGCACTATGGCAACAACGTATAGATGCCTACCGCAAATACCAGCAACATATAAGCGCTAGTGGGATGAAAGAGGATGCACGGCAAGATGCCTTGTCAACGTACAGGCGCACTCACTTCTCGAATACCGAACAAAAGCGGTTGCGTGTGTTAGTCGCTACAAATTCGTGAACAGGTATAACCATTCAACCTTTTAATAGTTGTACCCCAATGGAATATGATTTGAACCCACGCGCAAGCAGCACTAGTCTGGCTGTTAACATTCCAACAATACAATAATGCCTATGAAAATTTACGAGACCAAAACAGCGCCTAATCCTCGCCGTGTTCGCATGTTCCTTGCCGAAAAAGGGATTGAAAAGTCACAAGTAGAGTATGTACAAGTAGATATTCAAAAGGGTGAAAATTTAAGCGCTGAAATGCGTGCGAAAAACCCACTAGGTAAAATTCCTATTTTAGAGTTGGACGACGGTACCTGCATTGCTGAAACCGACGCGATTTGTACTTACTTTGAAGCCATTCATCCAGAACCTTCCTTGTTAGGCGCTACCCCTATTGAAAAAGCCACCATCTCGATGTGGCAGCGGCAAGTTGAAATGGCGCTAATGTTACAAGTAGGCATGTGCTTTCAACACACCACAGGTTACTTCAAAGACAGAATGGTACCTGTGCCAGAATACGGCAAAGAAGCCGGTATCAATGCTTCGAAGTACTTTAATATTCTCGAACGCCGACTCGAACTAAACGAGTTTATAGCGGGAGACACCTTTTCTATTGCGGATATTACTGCGCAATGTGCCATCGATTTTGCACGGGTGGTCGATATTCGAATTAAAGATGAACAAACGAATCTTCAGCGTTGGTATGACAATGTTAGCAGCAGAGCGAGTGCAAAAGCCTAATGATTGATTTATACACCGCAGCAACACCCAATGGCTGGAAAGCCTCAGTAGCACTAGAAGAAATGGAACTCGACTATACCGTGCACGGGGTAAACTTAATGAAAGGCGAGCAAAAAACCGCTGAGTTCCTCGCCATGAATCCAAATGGCAGGATTCCCGTTATTGTGGACAAAAGCGAAGGCGACCATGTGGTTTTCGAATCTGGCGCCATCATGCTTTATTTAGCTGAAAAGACAGGTAAGTTTTTACCAACAGATGCCAAAGGCCGAAGCCAAGTAATGCAATGGGTTATGTTTCAAATGGGCGGGGTTGGGCCAATGATGGGACAGGCGAATGTGTTCCATCGCTATTTAGAAGAGAAAATTCCCATTGCTATCGACCGCTATCAAAATGAAGTACGTCGATTGTTTACAGTGCTAGATGGGCGATTAGAAGACAACGAATATTTAGCCGGCGATTACAGCATTGCCGATATGGCGAACTGGTGCTGGGTGCGAACCTACGAATGGTCGGGCGTGAGCATTGAAGGGCTAGATAACTTAACTCGCTGGAAAAACAGTATCGAGGCACGCCCTGCGGTGCGGCGTGGTGTTGAAGTACCCAATAAAATCGATAAAGAAGCGTTAATAAAAGGCGCTAAAAACGTGGTCACCCGTTAACACGTTACTCTAATGTGTTAAGAAATCCCTGCGCCAGTGCTTTTATGTGCGCAGGGCCTATGCCGCAACATCCACCTACAATTGTAGCGCCAGCGTTCACCCACGTTTGTGCGTACGCTAGGTATTTCTCAGGGGTGACATCTTCACGCAACGTAGACAGCATTTCGTTAGCATCATGCTTTCTAACATGCTCTGAAAAGCTATTGGCATAAACACCGATGTGCATATCGGTATTATGCAAGTGTGTGAACGTAATGGCTGCTTCCATTTCTTCAGGCTGGGAGCAGTTAAACAACACGGCATCCAAGTTGTCTAGTGTGGGCAGTATAGCATTCAGTGACTCGCCAGAGCGTAAGGTAACTGGGTTTGAAAAGTCGTGACGATTACTGAGCGAGTAAGAAAGCCAAATTGGTTTAGATGAGTGTGCTTTTATTAAAGAGGTTACCGCGTTGGCTTCTTCTACCGAAGAAACGGTTTCTACAAGCCAAAAATCGACGTAGGGCGCTTGTGCTTCAATCAAAGGCAGTAAAATAGAAGAGAGTTGCTCGGCACAGAATAGCTCAGGTTTGTAAGAGCCAAAAGCAGGAGGAATGCAGCCCGCAACTGAAATGTCATTCTTTTTAGCCACAGTATTGGCAATACTGGCCGCGCGCTCGGCAAGTGAAAATGCTTGCTCATCAAACTGTTTTTGCCCTATATGAAAAGGCACTAACGCGTAAGTGTTGGTGGTGATAATTTTTGCACCCGCATCCACGAAATTTTGATGCACTTGGGCCACTAAATCGGGCGCTTCCATTAAAGACAGAGCCGACCATTCAGGTTGCCGAAATGGAGCCCCAACTCGTTCTAATTCTCTGCCTAACCCACCATCAAGAATTACAACGTTTGACGATGCGTTAGTTGATGAAGCGTTAGCGACCTTGCCTGTGAGTGAAGTTGAAACCACGTTACCCCTGCTTTTGTTTAACATATATAAACTAATAGTAGTTCGCGATAAGTGACAAATTAGCACTGCCGATAGACTGCGCTTTACTCCCTACGATACCTGCACTAATACTACCTTGAGAAACGCCCCGAAGATCAGCATCTTTTAACGCGTTTTGCACGCAGGTAACCAATTCATGTTTTATATTCTGCGGCATGGCACCGTCGATGATAATACCATCGAGGTCGAGCATGCTAAATGCGCAGTGTGTGGCAAAGGCAATCCCCTGGGCGGCCTGTTCCATCCACACTTGAACGATACGCATAAATTCTGGGTTGGTTTTTAAGCCAGACCAATGTTCCGGTGCCTCATACAATTTATTACCATCAAGCCCCGCATCATTCAGCTGCTTTTCTAGCAAGTATAGCGATGATTGGGTGATGAGTTGTTGCTGTTGGCTTTGGGCGTTAGACAAAAAAGGCAAGGAACCAATTGCGGCTGCATTGCCCGATTTTCCTGTAAATAGCTGATTGTTAATAACCAAGCCACCGCCAAGAAAAGTGCCAACAAAAACATAGAGGAAGTGGTTAAATCGATGTGGATTACCAAAGGCCATTTCTGCACTACACGCTGCCGTCGCATCGTTACTCACATAGATGGGTAAGTCTAGTAGTTCAAATAGCGCAGTCTGAATATCAAGGTTTTTCCATGCCTCTAACGCAGCTGCAGGGGCCCCTGCTTCTTCTACCCAATTCCAAATTTCAAACGGCATGGCGATGCCTAGTCCGCGAATGCGAGTGCGTTGCTCGTTACTAAGTTGTTGTGTTAGTACCGACACACCGCGCTGAGTAAATGACAATAAATGATCAACGGTGGGATAAGCTACTTTTTCGTGAAGCGAAGCTTTCACATTGCCAGCCAAATCTAGCAAGGTCATATCAAAACTGCGGCGGCCAATTTTTAAGCCTAGCCCAAACGCACCACCTGCATTCAAGCCAAAAGGTACTTTAGGCTGCCCCACACCACCGCGAACCGGCGGCAGTCGCTTAACAAGGGCATCTGACTCTAGTTTCTTAATAATGACCGTGGCCGACTGTGCAGATAAACCCGTACGTTGAGCAATATCTGCTTTCGGAATAGCGCCATCATGACGAATCAGGGTGAGGATATCCCGTTCATTTTGAGTACGGTTATCTAGTAAGGCAGTTGCACCGTGGTGCGAGTCTATTTCTGATGCGTTCTGTGATGAACCCGAGTGCTCGTGGGATTTTGTCATTTACAGTGTACCTGAATCATTATGAAATGGATGTTATAACAAACAGCACCACTAAGTCATGGATAGATACTAATTCAATATCTTTAACATAATTAACCAAGACCAGTTTCTCTCTACCAATCAAGCCGATAGATTACATATTCAATAGTCAGTCTTTAATGATGATAAAATATTAAATCAACAAGGTTGATTTATTTGTTTTGCTAGTTAATACTGTGCCCCAATTAATTAACTATAATTTAACGTGCCCGACGGAAGGTCCTTCGGCTACGCTTATTATCCATGACTACAGCGGTATAAATACTAAGTTATCGCTGTTAGCTTCAGCCAGAGGTGTTTATGAAAATTTTATGTTTAGGCGAAGTACTTATCGATATGTTAAGTGCGGGTGCGGCGGACCAAAGTGAAATGCCAGCAATGAATTTATTTCAGCCTTATGCTGGTGGTGCGCCGGCGAATGTAGCGGTTGCTGTTGCTAAGCTTGGTGGTCAAGGCGCTATGGTGTCTAAAGTAGGTGACGATACCTTTGGCCGTTTTCTTCAAGACATGCTTAGCTATCATAAGGTAAACACTGATTATGTTTGGAGTACGAAAGACGCCAATACGGCACTAGCATTTGTTAACCTCGATAAAGACGGTGAACGTTCTTTCGACTTCTATGTTGATAACGCTGCACATAAGCACATTGGTGAAGAAGACTTAGCCAAAGTTGCTTGTGATGATACTAGCGTGCTGCATTTTTGCTCTGGGTCTATTTCAGGTCCAGAGTTGTTACCTGGTACCGACTATATTCTAAATAAAGCCAAGCAAGAAAATATGCTTGTCTGTTTAGATATTAACTACCGTCCAGCGTTTTGGGATGACACCGCTAATGCCCCAGGCCGAATTGACGACGTGGCTAAGAAAGTGAGTATCTTAAAAGCAAGCCGAGAAGAGTTGGCAGAGCTTTACGGTGAAGAAAATGCTCAGGCTCATGTACAACAGTGGTTAGATAGCGGCGTTAAAGTGGTATTAGTGACTGATGGCGGCGAACCTATTCAGTACATAACAAAAGATTTCAGCGGTACCTTGGCCTCGCCAAAAGTAAGCGTGAAAGATACCACTGCAGCAGGCGATTCATTCATTGGCGGATTTTTGTATTTCTTATCTACCAAAGTGGCTAACAGCGCAGAATTCGACAAGTGGGCAAGTAGCTTTGAAAACGTAAGCGAAGCCACTGAATTTGCTATTCGCTGTGGTGCATACACGGTAACGCAATACGGTGCGTTTAGTGCACTGCCTACTATGGAACATATTGCGAAATAGACAATATATTGGCGCATAACCTATATTGATATGAGTTTAGGTGTATTAATGAAAGCAAGGCGAGTATGCCTTGCTTTTTTATTGCTGCGAATACATAGCGATACAATTTATGCGAAGATACTAGGGCCTCTTACCTCTATACTGTTTCGTCTAGACTTAGTTTTGATGGAAAGAGCCATACAAATCGAAAGTAGCAAAATGGCTAATGAATTTGGCTCAGAAACGAAATAATTGTCTACGCCACTGTCGGCAACTAACGCTAGAGAAGCGACCCCCGAATTAATTTGCGCCCATTCTAAGAAGGCATCGAAGTGATCTATTCGAGGTGAAGATAGATTCCGGCCCATTATGCTGTTGTTTCTAATCAGCCCTTCTGGATTAAGTGCGCCGTTTCTGTATTCATCAAATAAACCAATCATATGGCCAAACTCGTGAGCGGCTATTACCCCTTGACGACTATACGAATAACCTGATGGCCTACCCGTATACCATTGGGTCAAATTCACATTACCATTACCTACAATCACATTAACAGTATGGTCAGCGCCCACACTGGTGTTTAGCCAATCCACATTAAATACAGTGTCGTAAAAATAAGTGCCGTCAGATAAGTCAAAAGCATTGCTCCAAATGGACTCAATGCCCTCTTCCCAAATGTCTCGAAGTGCACTGCCAGGATCAGCACCCCTTAAGTAAACGTCAACATCAATCAGTAAATCTTGATCGACAAAGCTAATATCGTAGCTAGCTGTCCACCCGAAGTTACCCCAAGGATTTTGAGATAAAATACTGTATCTGACCGTTTCAGTCGCAATATTAGTAATTAGGCCAGCATTACTCGCTGTGGAAAAAAGGAGAAGGAAACCAATAAGGCAATGTTTGAACGATCGCGAAAACAACATTTTTTTGTCCTTGGCGCAGCATTAACTCATGCAGGCGCACTTAAAAATTTTTCTGTAATTTCTTTTCTAACAGTAGGTTAGATGGAACAGAAAAAGCTAATATACTTTAAGTGTAAGCTAAAAACAGGGTTTGTAAAAAAAATGTTTCATTAAGATTATGATTCGATAAGTGCCTTCACGTTGATAAGTGTATCTGCCTCGTTCGCAGGCTTATCCCAGCGGATACGGTGTATACGAGGAAATCGTAGCGCTACGCCTGATTTATGACGGTTGGAGGGATGAACTGCATCGAAAGCCACTTCTAGTACCAGCTCTTTTTTAACTTCACGCACTGGCCCGAAACGGCCTATGGCGTTTCGTCTTACCCAGTTATCTAGCTTCTTAAGCTCTTCATCGGTGAAGCCCGAATAAGCGTTGCCAATAGGCAGCAATTGCTCATCTTGCCATGCACCAAAGGTGTAGTCGGAATAAAAACTCGAGCGCTTACCGTGGCCTCGCTGGGCATACATCATTACCGCATCGACCACCAGTGGGTCGCGTTTCCATTTATACCATTGTCCCTTTGGTCTACCTGGCACATAAGGGCTGCTTAAACGTTTTATCATGAGCCCTTCTACAGCACGGTTTTTACACACGTTTTTATGTAGAGTACGAAGCCCTTTTGGTGAATCGGCAGATAAGCACTCAGATAAATGCAGTCGTGAATCATTGTCGTGTTCCTGAATGCCATTTTTGTCAAACCACGTTTCTAGCGCTTCACGTCGGGTAGTAAGGGGGTAGTCGGTTAATTGCTTACCGTCTAGCACCAGTGCATCGTAAACAATTAGCCCCGCAGGGTTGGTTGCCATTAATGCAGCAGTAGGCTTTTTCTTATTAAGCCTTTGTTGTAGTGCGTTGAAAGTATCTACTTCTTGGTTATGCATCACCAACAGTTCACCGTCTAGCACCATATTGCCGCTGACACTATCGAGTAGGTCGGGGAAAGCGTGGCTGATGTCATCCCCAGTGCGAGAGAATAGCGCCTTTTCAGGCTCTTCTTTCGTGGTGTTGCACACTAACTGCACCCGAATGCCGTCAAACTTATGTTCTATTTGCCATTGTTCTGGAGCAAAGTCATCGACATCATCTTGCGCGATGGGGTGAGATAGCATGACAGGATGAAAGGTAACCGCGTTACTGATATCCGGTTTAGATCCGTTACCTTCAAGCCATTCGAGAAGGTCGGTATAAGGCGGCGCGACGCCATGCCACAGTTTCTCTATTTCGGTGATGTCTTTATTGCCATATTCCGCCAAAATTTGTTTGATAGAGCGAGCAGACACACCAATTCTAAGCCCCCTAGTACCAAGTTTTAAGAGTGCCCAGCGCTGAGATGGGGTCATTATGGTGAGGTAATTCGCTAACGTTACTGCGACTTTTGGTTTACTGATATTGGCAAATGTATCTACCACTTCAGACAAGCTAGGCAATGCTTTATCAGGCGTAAACTCGGGCCATAAGTGGGCTACCGTTTCACTCACTTCCCCCACATAATCATAGCTCATTGCAAATAGTTCTGGGTCTACCCGTTCGGTAATCAGTTTTTTTACCGTATTGCGCTTAAAAAAATCAAACTTGAGCGTGCCTGCCATAGCAGCAATGGCCCAGCCACGATCGGGGTCTGGCGTAGTAGCAAGGTAATGCAGAATAAGCTGCGCTTTGGCTTTGGTTCCGGCGGTATAGTAAAGCTGTTCAAGTAAGTCACTAAATGCCTGCATTGCTATTCCTCCTGCGCCGCTTCATCGTAACCTACCAGCGATAATGCTCGCGCTTTAAACCCCATCTTTTGTGCTTGATACATAAGGGCATCTTCACGGCCATGGGTCACCCATACCTCGCTAGGGTTCACTTCAGTAAGGGTTTGCAATAACTCAGGCCAATCGCAGTGATCTGAAATAATAAGTGGTAGCTCGGCGTTGCGCTGCTTAGCTCGCGCGCGAATTTGCATCCAACCAGACGCCAACACAGCACGAACGTGGGGTAAGCTTCTCGACCACCTGTCGGCTAAGGCTGAAGGGGGGGCCAACACGATTTCACCCGCTAATAACGCTTTATCCTCCACCTCGCTAACCGGAGTGATTTTTCCTAAATCAATGCCCTCTCGTTCATATAAGTCACATAGCTTCAGTAGCGCACCGTGAAGATAAATAGGTTTAGCATAGCCAGCTTCTCGAAGCGCTAAAATAACCCGTTGGCATTTGCCTAATGCGTAGGTTCCTACTAAATGACAACGTGTAGGAAACACGTCAAGGGAGTGAAGAAGCTTTTGGATTTCTTTTTCGATTGGCGGGTGGGCAAATACCGGTAAACCGAAAGTGGCCTCGGTAATAAGTACATCGCAAGGTACTACTTCAAACGGCGGACAAGTGGGATCGTGCCTACGTTTGTAATCGCCAGATATCACTAGCCGATAACCCGCATACTCAATAAGCAATTGTGACGAACCTAGTATATGGCCAGCAGGGTAAAAAGTGACTTTTATCTTGCGTTGCTCCTGTTCAGTTGAGGCACTGTTACTATCAGTAGTGATTACCTCATCAAATTCTACGCTTTCACGGTAGGGCACGGCTATCTGTTCTTCAGCCATATCATCACCGTAGCGGGTGGTCATAATGGCCATAGTTTGGGGGTGGGCGAATACTCGTTTGTGCCCGGCTCTAGCATGGTCAGCATGACCGTGGGTAACAAGCGCGGTTTCAACGGGCTGCATAGGATCGATATAAAAATTGCCCGGCACACAATACAAACCAGCGTCGTCCGTTTTCATCCACTTTGAGGGGTGTATTGCATTTTCAGCCACCATATAAAAAAACCACATGCTGTTAGTTAGCGTTTCATATGACTACGGTGGTTTTACGCAATTGGTTGAGCGTAGAGGAAAATTAAACCCTTCTGGTGAATTAACGTATATCTACTATTGCTTACAATTGAACTAGCGGCGGTTGGGATAGTTATGGTGAAGAATTTATTGCGATTACAAAAACGGCTAAAGGTTTAGTTGTCATCCTCTATGCCTGAAGAAAAAGCCGCACCTAAGAAAAAGCCTCAAACCGAAAGTAACATTCTACCTTTGGTTTTTACTCAATGGTTTAAAAATAAAGGGTGGGAGCTACGAGATTACCAGAGGAAAATACTTGAACAGAGTATTAAGCAAACTGCTGGCCGTAAAAGGAAAACTTACAACACCACTTTGCTCATTGCCCCAACAGGCGCAGGTAAAACTTTATCGGGCTTTCTACCTAGCTTAGTCGAGTTAGCTCAATCGCCACAGCAAGGGCTTCACACCTTATACATTTCGCCACTTAAAGCACTAACCCAAGATATTCATCGCAACTTATTGCAACCTATTGAAGAAATGGACCTGCCGATAACGGCGGAAACCCGTACAGGCGATACACCTTCACATAAACGGCAGCGCCAACGAAAAAAACCGCCAAATTTGCTGCTTACTACCCCAGAATCACTCATGTTAATGCTGAGCTATGCTGATGCTGACAAACTATTTGGAAAACTAAAGCGAGTGATTATTGATGAAACCCATAGCCTAGTAGCAAACAAGCGAGGAGACTTTTTGTCATTAGCGCTAGCACGGCTTTCAGTATTGTCACCCGAGATGAAGCGGGTAGGGTTGTCGGCCACGGTAGCTTACCCAGAAACGCTAGGTGCATGGCTAGCTGGCACAGAAGGCACCGCTAATATCATCAGCGTGAAAGCGGGTGAAAAACCGAAAGTAGAAATGCTGCAATCTGAAAACCGCATGCCATTCGGTGGTTTTATGGCGCGCTATGCCATTACCGATATATATAAGGCCATTGAAGACGCAAAAACCACTTTGGTGTTCGTGAATACCCGGGCCCAATCCGAACTGATTTTTCAAATGCTGTGGGAACATAACACCGCTGCCTTACCCATAGCCTTATATCACGGCAGTTTAAGTAAAGAGCAGCGGCGTAAAACAGAAGCCATGATGTCTAGCGGATTGTTACGGGCAGTAGTGTGTACCTCGGCGCTAGAACTAGGTATTGATTGGGGCGATGTAGATAAGGTAATACAAGTTGGAGCCCCAAAAGGGGTAAGTCGATTGCTGCAACGTATAGGGCGATCAAATCATAGGTTAGACGAACCCAGCGAAGCTTTGCTGGTGCCAGCTAATCGCTTTGAAGCCCTTGAATGCCAAGCCGCTATTAATGCAATTAACAAAGGCGAACTAGATGGCGATGCCCCACAGCCGGGGGCATTGGATATTATCCCCCAGTTTATTGTGAACTGCCTTTGCAGTAATGCCGACACGCCAGATACCCTTTACGAGCAAATCCTTCTAGCATCGCCCTATCAAGGGCTGGATAAAAGTGATTTTGAGAAGTTATGGCAGTTCGCATTGGATGGCGGGAGTGCGCTTAATGCCTACGAGCGTTATCAGCGCCTAATGCAGAACGAGGACGGCACTTTTTCGCCTGCCAACAGGCGGGTAATACAAAGGCATCGGCAGAACATAGGCACTATTGTTGAAGCGGGTAGGCTAAAAGTAAAACGTATTCGCCGTGGTAATCAGGGCAAAATTATTGGTGAAGTGGAAGAGTACTTTGCCCAGCAACTTACCCCAGGCGACACCTTTTATTTTGCCGGTGAAGTGCTTAAGTACGAAGCCATTCGCGATATGCAACTACATGCTCGCCCCGCGAAAGCAAAAGAGCCAAAAATACCCAGTTATTCCGGTGGCCAAATGCCACTGTCGACGTATCTGGCTGATGGGGTTCGAGCAATATTAGCGAATCCCAAGAGTTGGCGTAAATTACCCGCGCAAGTACGAGAATGGTTGAATTTACAACAACAGTTCTCACAGCTTCCTGAGCCCGAAAAGGTATTGGTGGAGCAGTTTCCTTTTCGTAATGTAAACCATACGTTGTACTACACCTTTGAAGGACGAAAAGCGAACCAAACCTTGGGCATGCTGGTTACCCGTAGAATGGAAAAAATAGGAATAAAGCCATTGAGTTTCAGCGTTACCGACTATGGTTTATCGATAAGTGCGGTTAAACAAATTACCGATACTCAACTGCAGCAACTGTTTCAGCCAGATATATTAGGCGATGAACTACAAGACTGGATGCTACAAGCGCCTATGTTAAAGCGTTCTTTCAGGCAGGTGGCAGTAGTAAGCGGCTTAACGGAACAGCGTTATCATGCTAGTCAGAAAACCATGAAGCAGGTAACGTTTTCAACTGATTTAATTTACGACACGCTGCGTGAGCACGACCCAGATCATATCCTTTTAGCGGTCGCGCGGGCGGATGCTGAGCGGGAGTTGTTGGACTTGCAGCGCTTGGCGAATTTGCTCATCCGCTTTGTTGATAAAACCACGTTAGTAAACTTAGAAAAAGTATCGCCCATGGCCATCCCTATCGTGCTGAACATGCGAAGTGAACAAATAAAAGGAGCGGGGGCGCAAGCGATACTCGAGCAAGCCGATTTATATGCCGAAGCAGAAAATATGCTAGATGAAGTACGGGCTTTGTTGTCCTAAAAGCTAAAAGCGGTGGAGTGGGGTTGGGTCTGGAACTCGCCGTGAATACATCCCTGTAGGCTCTGATGCAGCATCCATGCTGCATAAGGTTCCATACCCAACCCCACTCCACCGCTATAGGTTAAATCCTAAGTAGTTTTGTAACTGGCGTGTTGTAGTAAGTAATGCGCCGTGAATACATCCATGTAGGCTCTGATGCAGCATCCATGCAGCGGAAGTTTCTATACCCAACCTCACTCCACCGCTATAGGTTAGTTCCTAAGTGGTTTTGTAATTGGCGTGTTCCAGTAAGTAATATGCCGTAAATACATTTATGTAGGCTCTGATGCAGCATCCATGCTGCATCAGGTTCCATACCCCACCCTACGCACCGATATAGGTGTATTCTGACTTGAGGCTGAATATTTGTAATTGCAAATATAAATCTTAACCGAATTTGGCAGGCTGCTCTGTGCCATAAGCGGAAATAGAAGATGATTAACCCACATTAGACGATAACACCCAGTGGACTTCACAGACATTTTAGACACTTTTAACAGTTAAAATGTAACTTCACAAAGCGGTATCTATGAGCAAAATCGCACGGTATACCCACGAGTTTAGAGTCGAGGCAGGCTAAAGTGCCCAATGCAGATGTTCTGCGTATGAGGTTGCTGAAAGAATCGGTATTTTGGCTAACTCTCTTTACAATCATTAGAAGCAATTACTGTTGCAGAAAAAGAGGCATTGTTAATTTTCACTCTTTAATTCATCTCCTGCTAAGCGCGCAGATTACAACTTTCCGTGAAGTTGATAAACAGCCCAGTCAGCCCCTCGTTGATACCATTTCCTGTTCTGCCATTTATCAAAAGTCAGTTCATGACTGCGTTTACAGTCTTGTTGAAAAGCGCTCCGTAATTCCTGCGCAATACTTTTATCCAATAAGCCGACGCCTACTTCGGCATTGAGCGCAAGCGAACGGGTATCAAAATTTGTCGTGCCGATATGTGACCAGACTTCATCGACGATAACTATCTTCTGATGAAGCATATTCGGCTCATATTCATATATCCGCACGCCCGCTCTTAATAAGGGCCCGCACAAATGCTTGCCGGCTCGGTACAGCAGGTAGCTATCGTTTTGTTTGCCCGGTAACATGAGGTGAACCTTCACTCCCCGCTTAACGGCTTGCTCTAAAAGAGTCAACACGCTTTTTTTTGTCGCGAAGTAGGGATTCTGGATAATCACTTCTTTACGCGCGCAAGCGATAGCAAGCATGTAGAGCAAGGCCACGGATGAGTGCTCTTCCCTACTGGTACTTTCCGCGACATGCACAGCCACCGGACCAGCATAACCGGCATCTTCTGCAAAACAACCTTCACCCGTTGGTATTTTTTGCTGCGCATTAATCCAGTCCCCGATAAACACCGACTGTAGCGAAGCGACCGACGGTCCGTGCAGCCGTACGCCAGTGTCTCGCCAATGTGCGCTGTCCTGCGCCCTTCCGCACCAGACATCTTTAATGCCATGGCCGAAGATAAAAGCTGCTGTGCCATCAATGATAAGCAGTTTTCTATGGTTTCGATTGTTGAAACGGCGAAAGCTAAAGCGATTGACTGGGTGGTAGAAAGCAAGCTCAACACCCTTATGTCGCAACTTCGCCATCTGGCCCTTACTGGCGTTTCTAGCGCCTACTGCATCGACCAGCACTCTCACTGTGACACCTTGTTGGGCTCTGTCGCATAACAGGTTGACCAAACGCTTCTCAAAGTTGCCCTTCTGCCATACGTATGTCTCAAGGTGTACGGTGGTTTGCGCACCAGCAATACTGTCCAGCATCGCCTCCAGAAGCTTTCCGTTTTGAAACAATGTGGCCTCATTCCCACGATGTAAGGCGCTGCCCGTGATTTGCGCTATATGTGGTAGTGCTTTCTGGATATCACCCATCGTGGTTAATTTTGAATCAGGACGGGGGATCCATCTTCTGCGGCTGATAATTAGATATAAAGCGGTCGCAAACGCTGAGAGTGCCATTAATAAAATTGTTTCGAACATAGAACTCCCGTATGAATGAATATTCAGCTGCCAGTCTCAAAGGCATGTCACTTGCTCTTACTTGCTCAAGGTATGCCTATCTTTGGTATCCGCTAATGTTCTTACGCCAAACAGCCCGATTACGTGCAGTGCTAACCTTACTTTCGGTAATTTGTGTTATTACGACGAGGTTACCAAACAGACCGAAGGGAGGTTGTCCCGCGATTTCGACCAGAAAGTGAGCCACTTGAGAAATTAAACTGTGCCCGTAATTTTTCATTCTGGTTATTATCACTGTCTTAAACATTTGCTAACCCGTGTGCATTATTTATTCCTATCAGTACAGTTGCTAGTATAAGTATTTGATGGCCTAGCGAATAACTCGTTTGTCAACAGTACGTTCAGAGCGGTATGAGCAATAAACGCCTTGTTAGGTCTATAGGCATAAGGCTTGCTGCTCTATGAGTTGTTCCAAAGAGATTTTAAATAAAGTCATCGACGACTTTTAAGTAGCATATAGCTTTTGTGTATTTCAGTACAAAGTGCTTAACCACCTCTTCACCGGTAGGTTTGTCACTATTACAGGTAAATGTTGTTTTAATTAGCGCGATGAATTCAATCAGGTGATTTTCTCTCAATACTCTTGCTCGCTGATCTCCAAAGTCACTAAAATTGGATTGTGATCAGAGCTTTCATATTGCTTGACTGATATCTTGGATATGGAGACACCACGCGTCCATATTTGGTCTAGCGCGAAACCAAATGTTTTAGTGCGTTTATCATCGAGATAACGTGCTTCTGTAAGCCCCAGTTTTGTCAGTGAATTAATTATAAGTTGCTGGCGGGCATCACTCCAGGCATTCAAATCGCCAGCAAAAATAATAGGACCGTGGTGCCGCATCATAACGTTTAAAGAGTCTTGTAGCTGTTTTTTATAAGCTTTAGTACCCAGTGTAAAGTTAATGCCATGCATATTGACACTCAGTAAACGAACGTTTCCCGACACAGCATACTCCGTAATATTAGTGGCTTTTGGGGTACGCAGCCAAGGCTCTTCATGAGTCAATGTACAATGTGCAGTGGCAGGCCAGCGGCTTAATGTCATAACTCCGGTTTGTGTGTCACCGCTTTTATAACCAGGTGAAAATCGCTGGTAAGGTTTGAGCTTCACCAGACGTGGCTCCTCTATCGCCTCTTGTAGAAGTATAAGATCAACTTGTTCGTTTAGTTTACTTAGATCTGTAAATAAACCCCTATTTTGTGCTTTATAAATATTCCATGTAAGCAATTTGAACTGCTTAGCCATAATATACCGGCTACTATAAGTATGTAGGCGATTTACTCGTAATAGCTTATTACACTGCGCGGGTGTGTAAGCAGTATCTGAAATACTGGGGTGTTGTTCAGATGATGCAGCATTTGCAATTGTTGCTGTGCAGATTATTAATGAGGCACTAAGTAGTGCTTTAAATAGTTGTATTACTTGCATCTGACACCTCAAAATTTTCAGAACCTACATTTTTAACTCGTTTAATGATGGTTATGCGAGCCACCGAAATGGCTGTCTGGCAGCGCCAAGAGCAGAATAGCGTGTTGCTGCAAACTGATCGAGGAACCCAGCTTACTAGTGGTGACTATCAAAAATTACTCAAGCGCGAAAACCTAATAAGCGGCATGAGCGCTGTAGGCCACTGTGCTAACAAAGCCGACCGCGAAGGCTTCTTTGGCGTCTTGAAACGAGAACGCAATAACTATCGATAATATTGGCCACGTGAGGAAGCAACTGCGGTTGTATACGATTTTGTTGAGCAGTACCATAATCCAAGAATCCGACCTAGACTAGCAAATCAAGACAGCAAGTTTATGTCTTTACCAAACCGTCCGTGAAGAGGGTGTAGAACCCGACAGACCAGCCTTTACCTATCGGCGTAATTTAACCCAGAAAACCTGCGTGACCGCTTAGCGCTCAAAACAGTCTACCCAAGTAGAGCGAAATCTAATAATGTAAAGTAGCAGGCTAAATATGAACTACTACAACTTTTGCCGCAGTAGGCTTCATAAACCAATATCGCTCACCCGGTTAGGGATAATCGAGTTGGAAAAAGTATAATGCAGTTAGTAAGGCAATATGAAAGAGGTCAGTAAGTGGCAATAAGTGAGCAGTGGCTGTCGGCTCAGGTGGCGTTGCGTAGTATTAGTATTGTGAAGTTTGCAGAGCTGCTTTGGTTGCTAGACGCCAGAGGTGTGGCGTATTTGCCTGCGCTTGATTGGCTGGTGGTATCAGATTTACACCTTGAAAAGGGCAGTTATTTACGTAGTTATGGTAATCCGCTGCCAAGTGTCGATTCTGTTGCTACGCTTAAACGCCTGCAGCACATTATTCGCGATTATAATCCTGCTCGGGTGATTAGTTTAGGTGACAGTTTCCACGATAAGCACAGTATGTCTCGCATGACCGCTGAAGACAGAAAACTTTTATGCGATGTCATAAATAGCGTTCCTGATTGGGATTGGGTGGAAGGTAATCATGACCCTGATTTACCCGAAGGAATTCCCGGTAATCCATGTCATGAAATAGTGCAAAATAATGTCGTGTTTCGCCATGAAACAGAAATCTCTGAGTCAGAATCACGTGAGACAGAACCAAGTGCGGAGGGTGGGGTTCAAGCTAAGCCCCAAGCTAAGCATCAAATTATTGGTCATTACCACCCTAAAATACGTAAGACTATTTCCCGTCGTCGATTTTCCGGCAAGTGCTTCGTAGTCACAGAAGACTTATTCATCATGCCTGCCTTTGGGCAGTTTACTGGTGGCTTAGATGTACAAGAGGAAGTAATGCTTTCCCTTGCATCAGAAAAATCTCGCGCTTGTTACATGCTGTACGAAGGCACTATATTCAAAGCTTGATGCATTTTACGAACGAAGACGAAATGGGAAAAGAGCAATAAAAAACGGGCAACAAAGTCGCCCGTTTTATTTAAGAGTGCACTAGCAAGCTAATTTAATCGCGCCAGCGCTTAGTTAGGTCTTCGTAAGCATCAATGCGACGGTCACGGAAATAAGGCCAAATGCGTTTTACCTTTTCAGTGCGGGTTAAATCTAGCTCTACCGAAAGGGTAGTTTCACCTTCAGCTTCTGCTTTCGCTAGAATTTCACCTTGCGGGCCCGTAATAAAGCTTTGCCCCCAAAACTGAATGCCTGGGTCGCCATCAACAGGTGATGCTTCGAAGCCTGTGCGGTTTGCTACGATGACCGGCACCGAGTTTGCTACCGCATGTGAGCGCTGAATGGTTTCCCACGCGCCATGTTGACGGCTACGTTCTTCTTCGGTATCTGTGCTATCCCAACCAATTGCAGTAGGATAAAACAGTAAGTCAGCCCCTGCCATTGCCATTAAGCGTGCCGCTTCTGGATACCATTGATCCCAACATACTAATACGCCCAATTTACCCACGCTAGTTTCAATTGGTGTAAAGCCCATGTCGCCCGGTGTGAAGTAAAACTTCTCGTAAAAGCCTGGGTCGTCAGGAATATGCATTTTGCGATATTTACCGGCAATTTCTTTGCTTCTATCAAATACCACAGCGGTATTGTGATAAAGGCCAGAGCCGCGCTTTTCAAATAAAGAGGTCACTAACACAATATTGTGTTTCTCAGCCAGTTCGCCAAAGAATTCTGTTGCAGGACCTGGAATAGGTTCGGCTAAATCAAAGGCGTCTGTATCTTCCTGCTGACAAAAGTAAAGGGTGCTATGAAGTTCTTGCAGCAAAATACACTCACAGCCTTCGGCGGCGAGTTTTGCAACTTGCTCAGCACTTTTATTCCAGTTAGTTGCTTTGTCGTTATCAGCAACAGACTGTTGTACCAAGCCTATCTTTAGCTTAGTTCGTTGCATGTACAGACACTCCTTTTGAGAAGGTGGAAATAACAGATTCTTTCAACGTATTTGTGGGTACCTGCATGGAAATACAATGCAAGCTGCCAAATTGCTTTACCAACACCGAGCAATCTATAGGCTCGATAATATGGTCGGGGTAAGCCAGCTGCATTTGGCTAATCGCCGCTTCATCTTCAGGTTGCCCGTAAATAGGTAAGAGCACCGCACGATTACAGATCAAAAAATTGGCGTACGATGCGGGCAAACGCTCGCCCTCGTCGTTAACAATATTAGGTAGTGGCAATCGATATTGTTCGTGCTCAGGCATTGCACTGGCGCACTCATCGCAAAGTGCACTTAACCCTGCATAATGACTGTCGTCTTTGCGATTATCAGCCGCTTGGATAACCAAGCCTTTATTGGGCGTGAAACGCACAAGGGTATCTACATGCCCGTCAGTATCGTCACCTTCAAGGTGACCATGTTCTAGCACCGTAAACGTATTGCAACCTAACATGTCATTAAAGGTTTCAGCGTAATCATTGATAGTCATATCACCGTTGCGCTTAGGGTTTAATAGACACTGAGAGGTGCTAAGCAAGTGGCCTAGGTCATCAATTTCTAACGCGCCACCCTCAGCCACCACTGGGCTACTTCGAAGGGGCAATTTACACAATGAAGCAAGGTAGCGTTGGTTGGCCATATTGTCTTCACTGGCATCAAACTTTTCACCCCAACCATTGAAGCGAAACTCTACTGGCGCCCCAAAACCTTCTGAATCACGACAGGTCAAAAAACCGTAGTCACGCACCCAAGTGTCATTATAAGACGCAGGCACAATAAGCACACGTGCGTGATCGCCTAAACGCGATTGCACATTATCAACATCGTCAGGGGCGCATAGCATTATCACACCCGCATGATAACGGTTGACCGCTGCAATCACGTTCAAATAGGTTTCACGGGCTTCTTCTAGCCATGGCGCCCAGTCGGTTTCTGCATGCGGCCACGCCAGCATTACAGCATCAACGGTTTCCCATTCAGGAACCAGTTTACGACTACCTTGCATGTTTATTCTCGATAGAAATAAATAATGCGTTGATTATAACTATCCTACTCACGCCAACCAATAGCAAACTTGATGAAATTCTTTTCTTGTCACGAACAGTGTCACAATTAGAATGACGACGTGATAGAAGAGGCGCGATTTGTAGTAGCGGTATTTAACGTTTATTTTTTGATCTCATTTACTTTAATGACCGTTTTATCTCAATAAAAATAAAACATGCCTTTAATAGCATTTTCAGATTAGGCTAATCTCAGCATTTGCTCGATCAATAGCCGCTAGAATGCTAAAATATAACCATTAGAAGTCGCCAAACCTTTGCCAAAGCGTAGTTATATGCCTTGGCCGTAATCATGCTATTCAGTAGTCTTGCGTTGGCTTTCAGGCGGTATTGTCATTTGCATCTTGGTATCAAGTTAGCCTTAATCGTGTCGATTACGTTTAAGGGTAAAGAAGTATTTACGGATAGGGTTAATGTTAGCAAAAGAAGCGGTCATTGTGCGTGATGCACTAGAGCCATCAATTTCTGAATCGGCACAACGTGTTAGAGCAGCGCTTGAAGAAAAAGGGCTGGAAACACCTATGGTGGCGAACGGTTTGTCCGACGAGCAAAAACGTCAGAAGATTGAAATTGCAATGCGTGATGTGATGAATACGCTTGGGCTCGATCTTAACGATGATAGTTTGCACGACACGCCAACCCGTATTGCGAAAATGTACGTGAACGAAGTGTTTGGCGGTTTGGATTATCGTAATTTTCCTAAAATAACCCAAATCGAAAATAAGATGCGTCTTGATCAGCCTGTTCAAGTGTCTGATATTAGTTTAACGAGTACGTGCGAACACCACTTTGTGACTATTGATGGCCTCGCTACCGTATCTTATATTCCTAACGATACTATTATCGGTTTGTCGAAATTAAACCGCTTAGTGAGTTTCTTTGCACAGCGCCCTCAAGTGCAAGAGCGGCTAACACAGCAAGTGCTAGTGGCCATTCAGACATTAGCCTCTACCGAAGATGTAGCGGTAAGCATTAATGCTACGCATTATTGTGTAAAAGCCAGAGGTATACGCGATACTAATTCGTACACGAAGACATCCGCGCTAGGTGGAAAATTCTTGTCCGATGTGGAATTGCGAAGAGCATTTTTTAGTTAATTACTTACGGAAAATGCTAACTGCTTTGGCCAATAAAAAACCGCTTTTAAAGCGGTTTTTTATTATGAATGGATTTTATTTATAGTTCGCTGATGACAAGGTTAATACGACCTTCTACCCCATTTGCTGCGGTAAGGCTTAAATTCTTTTTGCAACACCCACAAGTTTCAACTTGCTCTTGATACATATCGCGAATGGTGTCTTCAGAAAATTCATTGAAAGCGCCGCAATAGGGGCACATGTACTCTAGAGGTGTATCGGTCTTCATATGTTGTCCTTTTAAGCTTCATCCATATCCATATGGTGACTGCATATTTTAAGCTTCAGTGTTAAATGACAGAGTCTATTCGCACAGTAATACGATGCGTTTTAGCAAATCGATTACTCTTACTAAATTATAGTCGTAAATTATTAGGTTGCCTGTGCAATACGCCAAAATCACGCTAAGTTACGGCGGAGTAACACAAAATAGATTTTCCGTTACTGGCTGCCAATAATAATAGGGGCTGAATGGGCGATTATCGCTCTAGCTAAAGCCGTTGAAACGAAGCGAGAGAGATTCTTGCTTGGCTGCCGTATAACGCAATGCATCTATCGAAATAAGTCGCCGAAGTGCATCTAAACTCGGTAAGCAAACAGCGTGACAAAGCAAACACGGTATGAGTTCGATGACTTCAGCGAAAATCCGCCGAAAGCGCAAACGAATAAGTTGAACGGTACGCTGTTACATTAAGATATGCATGAAAGACGACGCATTTGAACTGTTCATACAAAACTACATTTCATAGAGCTCAAGCGGTAAACCGTCGGGGTCTGCGAAAAAGGTAAACCGTTTCCCCGTGTATTCATCTACACGAATGGGCTCGCACTCCACCCTATTTGCAGTTAAATGCGCAATCACCTCATCAATGTCATCTACCCTGAACGCCAAGTGACGCAACCCTTGCGCTTCTGGCCTTGAAGGTCTAGCAGGTGCACCCGGAAACGAAAATAGTTCAAGTTGTCCGCCATCGGGTAATGCCAAATCGCACTTGTATGACTTTCTCGCTTCGCGATAATTTTCCGCAATAACGCTAAGACCAAGAATGTCGGTATAAAAATGTTTAGACACCGGGTAGTCGCTACAAATTAGTGCTACGTGATGAATTCCTTTTAACATAGGTAAACTCCGTTAAAACATGAACCGAGGGTGCTGTATACAACCATACCTTATGGCATCTCTTGTCCACGAGCGCATTCAAGTAATAAGTACCAATGTTCGCGAGTCAGTTGTATATCCATCGATTTATGGCAGGCTTTTATCCGCTCGATATTGGTTGTACCAAGTACTGGCTGAATATTGGCAGGATGGCGCATTAACCACGCTAATACGATGGCTTCTGGGCTAGTCTCGTATTCGGCGGCCAGAGAATTAACTAGCGCAGCCGTGGCGGCATCAGTATCGTTTTGGGTACTGGCACCCGTATACTTGCCTTGTGCCAAGCTGCCCCAAGCTTGAAGTTGCACCTTGTTCATCATGCAATACTCAAGGGTACCTGGAGCATAACCAGAGTTACGGTTTGCCGGGCTATTAGTGGTAACACCGTCTTCTAACCAGTCACGAAACGCTAAGCTCATTTCCAATTGGTTCGCCACAATTGGGCTCGAAAGCGCTGATTGGAGGTACGCCATTTGATGCCCATGCATGTTTGATACGCCAACGTGCTTTATCTTGCCTTGTTGCTGTAAGGAAGAGAGCGTGGTAGCAACTTCATCCAGTTCCATTAATGGATCGGGGCGATGAAGCAGTAAAATATCTAGTTGCTCAATGTTCAAACGCTGCAAAATCCCTTCTACCGAAGATTCAATCCATTGTGCTGAGAAATCGTAGCGCTTTGGTCCTAAATCATCTTCGAACCGTATCGCACATTTAGACTGCAGAATCATACGTTCTTTTAACGAAGGGTTTTCTTTTAAAACCTTGCCAAACACGGTTTCAGCTTTGCCAAAAGTATAGATATCTGCATGATCGAACACATTTATATCAAGAGCCAATGCCTGTTCTATTACCTGGTGTGCTTGTAACACATGTTCTTTTGTTGCTGCTTCGTTGTTCCAGCCACCACCAAGGCCCATGCAGCCATAAACGAGTCTGCTTGCGTCTGGGAAATAGTTTTGCATCTTATACTCCGAATAAATGTGCAACTGCGTTGGCAGTCACAATAACGTGCTATTTTGCTAAAGTAAGCCATATATAGATGAAGCTAGGGGATTAGTCGATGTTTAACACATTGAATACGTATGAAGGTATTTTTCGCCGATTGTTTAGCCAGCATAGTAAAAAATGGTTCAGTGTAACCATGTTATTTATCTTGGTTGGATGTACATCCGTGCCAGACGGCGTCAAGCCGGTGGAAGGATTTGAGTTAGACCGTTATTTAGGTCAGTGGTACGAAGTAGCGCGCTACGATCACAGCTTTGAAGAAGGGCTATCCAATGTAACGGCCACCTACACTATGCGTGACGATGGTGGCGTAAAGGTTATCAACCGAGGTTACTTTCAAGAAGAAGCAAAATGGGATGAAGCCGAAGGTAAAGCTTATTTTGTATCGACTGCCGATACTGCGCATTTAAAAGTATCATTCTTTGGTCCTTTCTATGCCAGTTATGTGGTGATGGCATTAGACAAAGAAGACTATCAATATGCCATGATAACAGGGCCTGATAGAGATTATTTGTGGATCTTGGCGAGAGAAAAATCCTTACCTCAAGAAACTATCGACGCGCTTTTAGCCCAAGCTACACAAAGCGGCTACGATACCAGTAAATTGATTTGGGTGTCTCACGACACGCCTTAACCATGATTAGCAGGCGTTTTTGCCAGCCCCTATTTAGCCGAATTGTGGTATACTTTGCGGCAAAATATTGTAGGGACATTTGCCGTGCTTCAAGAAGCTGTTTTCAATCGAGCGGATAACGCTTGCGAGTTGTGTAAGAACACCGAAAATTTAGACGTTTACATGGTACCCGAGTCGCCAGATGAAACTGCTGGCTGCGCGGTACTTACTTGCCAAACCTGCCGCATGCAACTTAACAGTGAAGCCGACATAGACACCAACCACTGGCGTTGTCTTAACGATGCCATGTGGTCACCTACACCCGCCGTTCAAGTGGTGGCTTATCGTATGCTTAATAAAATAAGCGGCGAAAGCTGGGCACAAGATTTGTTAGACATGGCCTATTTAGAAGACGATGTTAAACAGTGGGCTGAAGCAGGACTTATCGAGCAAGAAGCGACGCTTGATTGTAACGGCACTGCGCTGCAACCTGGCGATAATGTACACCTAGTTAAAGACCTTACTGTGAAAGGGGCTAACTTCACAGCAAAGCGCGGCACACCAGTAAGAGGCATTAGCCTAAGCGATAACCCTTTGCATATTGAAGGTAAAGTGAACGGTACCCGCATTGTTATTATTGCGGCATATACAAAAAAATCTTAATTGGTCTTAAAGAAGAGAGCTTTCGGTTATGCAAACGCTAACGATTAGAACCCCCGATGATTGGCACTTACATTTTCGTGACAACGAAATGTTAGCAGAAACTGTTCCCGCTACAGCCCGTTGTTTCCAGCGTGCCATCGTAATGCCTAATTTGGTTCCACCTGTGGTGAATGCAAGTATGGCTGTTGCTTACAAACAGCGGATAGAAGCGGCTCGCCCTGCGGGTAGCAGCTTTGAACCTCTAATGACTCTCTTTTTGACTAACAGTACATCAGTACAAGATATTGCTGATGCGAAGGCCGCTGGCGTAACGGCGTGTAAGCTATACCCGGCTGGCGCAACGACCAATTCAGATGCTGCTGTAAAAGGTATTGAGGCGTTATACCCTGTTTTTGAAGCCATGGAGGCTCACGGGTTATTACTACTTATCCATGGTGAAGTTACCGAATCGCATATTGATATCTTCGACCGTGAAAAAGTGTTCATCGATACGCATTTGTCACCTATCGTGGCGACTTTTCCGAACTTAAAAGTGGTGTTTGAACATATTACTACCGCAGACGCAGCAGCTTTTGTGGTAGATGCTAGCGCCAACGTGGGCGCGACAATTACGCCGCAGCATTTATTGTTAAATCGCAATGATTTACTGGTTGGTGGCGTTCGACCACACAATTACTGCCTACCTGTATTAAAGCGAAATACACATCAAAAAGCGCTGCAAAATGTGGTAGCCAGCGGCAATACTAAATTCTTCTTAGGTACCGATTCAGCACCTCATGCCAAACACAAAAAAGAGAACGCGTGTGGTTGTGCTGGTTGCTATAGCGCATGGTCTGCCATCGAGCTTTATGCTGAAGTGTTCGAGCAGTTGGGCGCATTAGACAAGCTAGAAGGGTTCGCCAGTAACTACGGCGCAGACTTTTACGGACTACCAAGAAACAACACAACAATGACGTTAGTAAAAGAAGCGTGGACAGTACCTGAACAGGTCACGTTGGCTGATGGTACTGATATGGTGCCTTTCTATGCAGGGCAGACGCTTCAATGGAAACTACAAGATACTTTCCAAACGCGCTCGGCTGACTAACGCTACGTATATGCATCTTTGGAAAAAATAGAAATGACAATTGAAACTGTAAAGCAGTTGGAAATAATTCCAGCTATCACAAAAGCGTTAGATGCACAGGGTATTTTTACCTTATCGCCCATTCAAGCACAGTCTTTACCTCATGCATTAGCAGGTAGCGACATTATTGGTCAAGCGCAAACAGGCAGTGGTAAAACACTTTGCTTCGTAATACCGGCGCTTGAAAAGATTGATCCTACATTATTTGCCACTCAAGTACTGGTATTGTGCCCCACGCGCGAGTTGGCAGACCAAGTGGCCGTGCAGTATAGAAACGCCGCAAAGCAAATTGGCAATATAAAAGTGATGACCATCTGTGGCGGCCAACCTATGGGCCCTCAAATTCAATCGCTTAAGCACGGCGCTCATGTTGTAGTGGGCACGCCTGGTCGCGTGATGGAGCACGTAGAGAAACGCAGGCTGATGTTAAAAGATGTACGTTTACGCGTGCTTGATGAAGCCGACCGAATGCTAGACATGGGCTTTGAAGATGACTTAAAAGTCATTTTTTCACCGATGAAGAAGGGCGTACAAACCTTACTGTTTTCTGCTACCTATACAGAAGAAATTGAGCGTATTGCCGATCAGTATTTAACCGAACCTGTAATTTGTAAGGTTGAAAGTGATGAGTCGAACAAACCGTCGATTACTCAAATCGGTTACAACGTACTTCCGCACACACGAATACAAACGCTGAAAGCCATTCTGACCGATTCTCAGCCTAAAACAGCTATCGTGTTTTGTAACCGCCGGGTACAGGTGACTGAAGTGGTCGCGTCGTTACTTGAAGATGGCTTTAGTGCTGCAGGTTTACAGGGAGAAATGGAGCAGTACGAGCGTACAGCTGTACTTAACCAGTTTGCTAGTGACGCACTACAAGTGCTGGTTGCTACCGATGTAGCTGCACGTGGGCTTGATATTGATGATATTCCATGTGTGATTAACTACACCGTGAGCGAAGAGCCGGAAACGCATATTCACCGTATTGGTCGTACTGCTCGTGCGGGCGCTGAAGGTACAGCAATAACGTTAGTGGGCGACGAGGAAGAGCATTTCTTGCGTAAAATTGAAGTGCTACAAGGCACTGATATTCCGCTAAAAGGCGCACAAGGCTTACGTTTCCATAAAAACCGCATCATCGAACCTGAATTTAGCTGTATTTCACTGAGTGCGGGTAAAAAGCAAAAGCTTCGTCCTGGGGACTTAGTTGGTGCGCTGACTAAAGACGCAGGCATACCAGGTGATGATGTAGGCAAAATTGCTGTGCAAAATAGCCAAAGCTTTATTGCGGTTAAATTGCGTAGTGTAAAGCGTGCTATGAATCACTTCCGCGAAGGTAAAATTAAAGGCAAACGTGTGAGAGCACGTAAGTTATAGGTGGTATCACCTATAACAGCTTAAGCGCATTACACAAAGATTGTGTCAATATGTTTAACGAGTTGGATAGGCAGAGCAAAGGCGATTAGATGTCAGGCGAAACAGATTTAACTACCTTATTACAAACACTATAGCCAGAGCTAAGCGCTGAAGCGTTTGTATTTGTTAGTGTGCCGTACGCTGTTTCGCCAACTCAATTGGCCAATGCATTAATGGTGTATAAAGAAGATGAAGGTACAACTCTTATTCTTGAATCATCTTTTGCAAGTAACGAAGGTTTTGCAGTAGATAGCACCTTTAAGCGTATTACATGTAATGTCCATTCAAGTTTAGATGCAGTAGGTATGACCGCAGTAATGTCCGCTGCACTTACGCAGGCTAATATTAGCGCGAATGTGGTAGCCGGTTATTATCATGACCATATTTTCGTTCCGGCTGGCCGAGCCGACGAAGCCATTGCTGTATTGTTTGAATTGGCCAACCCTTCATAAGCCTAATGCACTCTGTCTAAGTACATAAACGTGGCTAGCGAATTAGGCTATCAATTTCCAAACGATTCACACATTCAATGCAGATATAAAAAAGGCGACAATGAATTGTCGCCTCGTTAATGACATTAGCAAATACCTATTACCAAATTTTAACGCGCTCTTCTGGCGGTAAATACAAATCATTTTCCTCGGTAACATCAAACGCCTCGTAAAATTCAGGAACGTTGCGCAGTGCACCGTTAGTACGGAATTTAGTTGGCGAGTGGGTGTCGGTCTGAATTTGGTTGCGTAAGGCTTCATCACGATACTTGCTTGCCCATACTTGGCCGTAACCAATAAATACGCGCTGATCGCCAGTGTAACCGTCAATAACAGGGGCTTCTTCACCCTCTAAGGTTAAGTGATAGGCTTTAAGCGCAATACTAATGCCGCCCAAGTCTCCAATGTTTTCACCCAGGGTATATTCACCATTAACGAAGAGTTCTGGCAGGGCTTCGAATTCATTGAATTGCTCGACAAGTTTCGCCGTTCTCGCTTCAAATTCTTGTCGGTCAGTATCAGTCCACCAGTTTCGTAACGCGCCATCGCCATCAAACGTCGAACCTGCATCATCAAAACCATGACCAATTTCATGTCCGATAACGGCACCAATACCACCGTAGTTTACTGCGTCTTCAGCATTCATATCGAAAAATGGCGGTTGAAGTATGGCTGCTGGGAAAACAATTTCATTCGCCGTTGGGTTGTAGTAAGCATTAACGGTTTGAGGCGTCATACCCCACTCATGCTTCCACACTGGGCCGCCTTGTTTCTTAAGCATTTCTTCGTAAGCAACATCGGCTGAACGCTTTAAGTTGCCAAATAAATCGCTGCCTTTCACTACCAGCTGAGAATAGTCTTTCCACGTATCGGGGTAACCAATTTTAACCGTGAATTTAGAGAGCTTATCTAACGCCTGCTCACGGGTTTCATCTGTCATCCAATCTAGCTTTTCAATACTGTCCTTGTAGGCAAGTAAAAGATTGCTCACCATGTCGGTCATACGCTCTTTGGCTTCAGGCGGGAAGTATTGTTTCACATAAACTTTACCGATAACTTCGCCAACATGCGCATTAGAAAGGCTAACAGCCCTGCGCCAGCGTGGCTCAGGCTCTTCGACACCGCGGAGTGTTTTGCTGTAAAAGTTGAAATTAGCGGTGTCAAAATCTTCACTCAAACGACTGGCTGAGGCATTAAGTAAGCCCCATTTTAGAAATACTTTCCAATCTTCCAGAGAGGTTTCAGTGATGAACGTATCCATTTGCTTCATGAAATCAGTTTGTAAAAACACAATGCTGTCTACGTCGTCCAATTCCATTTCATTAAGAAAAAGTGACCACGGGAAGTTAGGCATAAGAGTGCTTAGGTCTGACACAGGCACTTTATTGTAGTTAGCCGCCCAATTACGTACTTCTTCTTTCTTCATATGAAGCTCGGCAATACGGCTTTCCATATCAAACAACATTTGTGCGTTATCTGATGGCGCATCAAATTCAGCGAGGGTAAACATAGTTTCAATATGTTTAACGTAGGCATCGCGAATTTCTTGTGATTTTGCGTCGTCTTTAAAGTAGTAATCTCGCTCAGGCAGACCAAGGCCAGACTGCCATGTATAAATCATATAAGACTCTGGCGATTTGAAATCTGCATTTTGGCCAACGTTGAATGGGGTCACATAGCCGTACCGAATGGCATAGGCAAAGTATGCCGCTAATTCATCGTAATTTGTGATAGCTTCAATTTTTTCAATGTCGGCATTAATTGGGCTTATACCCAACTCATTTAGCGTATCCGTATCCATGTAAGCACGATAGAAGTCGCCCACTTTTTGTTCATCGGTGCCATCTGCAAAGTCGCCTTCGGCAGAACTTTTAATAATCTTCATCACATGATCTTGAGATTCATCACGCAAAATGGTGAAAGCGCCGTAACTCGATTTATCGGCTGGGATTTCAAGGTTATCCACCCACGTGCCATTCACGTATTGGAAGAAGTCGTTGCCTGGATCGGCCGTTAAATCCATGTTTTCTTTGTTCACGCCAGACTTTAATTCTTTTTGTTGCGTTACCGCGGTTGGGGCTTGGCTTTCAGGTTGTGTATTTTGTGGGCTACATGCAGTGAGTGCTAATGCAACGCTTAAGCTAACTACGCTTTTCAACATTGATTGTAATTCCTATTTTTATAAGCTGGTGTGAACCAAGTCGTGATTAAATTGTGTCGTTAAGTGCATATCTCGTTGGCTGAATACCGACTATGGCCTTTATTGCTATTTGGTGATGCACGGGTGAGTGTATGCTCTCTAAAATTAGAGCCTTTAAAATAAGTGTCTTTAAAAATAAGGCGCAAAAGACAGTATTTTCTTACCCTAATATTTATCACGCTCCTTCCATTAGAAAAAGCACTTATAGTGAAAATACATAGCTTGTAACAACTTCTGTGTCTAATTTCGATATATTGACTACATTGGGCTGGCAAAATCACTTTTGCACTTCACTTAATATTGAAGGAATTAACATGATTCAATTCGATACCGTGTCACCTTGCGAGTACGCCGACGCATTGCCTCGCAAGCAGTTTATGGATTATAGAATTAAGCCATTGTGGCAACCGATCCCCCGTATTGCTGGGCCTGCTTTTACAGTGAAATGCGAGGCAGGAGATCACCTTATGCTTCATGCGGCTATTTATCGCGCTAACGCTGGCGATATCATCGTGGTTGAGGCGGATGAGAAATTCGCGGTGGCGGGCGGTAACGTGTGTGCAATTGCACAGTCTAGAGGTATTAAAGGGTTTATTATTGACGGTGTCATAAGAGACTTGGCTGAAACCCGAGAAAATCAATTCCCTGTCTTTGCTCGCGGTGTAATTCCTAAGCCGGGCGCTAAAAAGTGTATATCGCCCCTCAATCAGCCTATTCAATGTGGTGGCGTGACGGTGAATGCCGGTGACATCATCGTGGCTGACGAAGAAGGTATTGTGGTAATTCCGCAAGCACAAGCACAAGAAGCTTTTGATATAGCCTTTGCCCGTGGTGAAAAAGATGCAGCCATGACACTTCAGCAGTGGCAAGCGCAGCATAGCGAAAAGGTAGAGAGTATTCTGAGAAACTTAGGCTACAACGATGAGTAAGCCGATGTTTTAAACCCGAGCATTGAACATATCGTGTAGAATGACGTAATTAAACGAAGTTGATGTAGAACGACACGAGTTTTGTTGCATGTTTTCATTTTTTGAACGATTAACACAGCCTTTCCCAAAAGCCCCACCAGGGCAACCTCCAACAGGTATTGTTGCCTTTTGTAAGTACTACACCCAAGGAATGTGGGGTGTTATTGCCACCGTCTCTATTTTAAGTGCCATTGTTGCGGTGCTAGAAGTGGCGCTGTTTGGTTTCTTGGGCCAATTAGTAGATTGGTTTTCAGAACAAAACCGAGAAACTTTTTTAGCCGAGCAAAAATGGACCTTAATTGGCATGGCCGTTACCGTGCTAGTGCTGATTCCAGGCTTTATCCTGTTACGTTCATTGTTTTCACGCCAGTCGCTTATGGGAAATTTCCCCATGCGTATTCGCTGGCAAGCCCACCGCTATTTACTCGGCCAAAGCTTAACCTTTTTCCACGATGAATTTGCGGGTCGCGTGGCTACAAAAGTCATGCAAACCGCGCTATCGGTACGTGAAACCGTAACCAAAGTCCTCGATTTACTGGTGTATATCAGCGTCTACTTTATTTCTATGGTGGTACTGGTGTTCAGTACTGATTGGCGCTTAGCGGTGCCGCTTGTGGTGTGGTTTTTTGTGTACATGTTCATCTTGCGCATGTTGGTACCCAAGCTTAAAGAAGTGTCACAAAAGCAGGCCGACGCGCGCTCTATGATGACGGGTCGAATTGTAGATAGTTACACTAATATCACGACAGTAAAGTTATTTTCTCATAGCCGCCGGGAAGCTGACTACGCCAGAGAAAGCATGGATGGCTTCTTAAAAACTGTTTATCCACAAATGCGTTTAGTGACGGTACTAGAGTTTTGCGTTGAAATGTCGAATGCCATATTGGTGTTTACCATTGGCGCATTGTCTGTGTATTTATGGATGGAAAATTTGGCCACACCTGGCGATATTGCCATTGCGATTAGTTTATCTCTTCGCCTAAATGGAATGTCGCATTGGATCATGTGGGAAGTATCGGGCTTGTTTGAAAACCTAGGCACGGTGCAAGATGGTATGAATACCCTAGCCCAACCTATCGCAGTGAAAGATAAGCCTAAAGCCACAGCGCTAAGTGTGCAGGGTGGTGGTATTAAGTTTGATAACGTGGACTTTGCCTACGCAGGTGCAGATAACCAACCCATCGATGTATTTTCTAATCTAGAGCTTGCCATACACCCGGGTGAAAAAGTGGGCTTGGTAGGGCGTTCAGGTTCGGGTAAATCAACATTGGTTAATTTGCTGATGCGATTTTACGATACCCAATCGGGGCGCATTATTATTGATGGGCAAGATATAACCCAAGTTGGCCAAGAAACCCTGCGGGCTAAAATTAGCATGGTGACGCAAGATACCTCGCTTATGCACAGGTCAGTACGTGACAACATTCTTTACGGGCGCACCAATGCCAGCGAAGAAGAAATGATAAACGCCGCCAAGCTATCAGAAGCTCACGAGTTTATTCTCACGCTCACTGACAGCCAAGGAAGAACAGGCTACGACGCCCATGTTGGGGAGCGAGGCGTGAAGCTATCGGGCGGGCAACGACAACGTATTGCGATTGCTCGCGTGCTACTGAAAGACGCGCCAGTATTAATCTTAGATGAAGCCACTTCTGCCTTAGACTCAGAAGCTGAAGCCGCTATTCAAGCAAGTCTAGATAAAGTGATGGAAGGTAAAACCGTATTGGCTATCGCGCATAGGCTTTCAACGATTGCGCAAATGGACCGATTATTAGTGTTAGAAAAAGGGCAGATAGTAGAGCAGGGGACACATGCCGAATTGATTGCACATAATGGTATTTACGCCAAGTTATGGGCACATCAAACAGGCGGCTTTATTGGCGTGGAATAGTTTTTCACTGAGATAACGAGTTTAACGGCACAGTAAGTTGCAGAACAACTTGCACTGAGGGAATTACCACCAACATGGTTAACAAAAACCTTGTGCCGCTTGTTATCTTGAGTATAATACGCCTCCCTCCCTTGCGATACCGCACTTTCCATTGAAATGACGCTGAATTCCCAAGGGTAGTGTAAGTAAAATTTGTGAGTTAAACACCACAGGGGTGTAGTTCGAATTGGTAGAACAGCGGTCTCCAAAACCGATGGTTGGGGGTTCGAGTCCCTCCACCCCTGCCAAATTACAAGTTCGCGTATTAGCGCGAGCAAAACGACGCTGTAGTGCTAGGATCGTGACATGAGCGAAAAGACGGAAAATCAGTCCAATGCATTGGACATGTTTAAATGGGTAGTGGTATTTGCCCTACTTGCTGGATTGGTTACGGCCAACACAGTGTTCGGTGAAATTTCAGTATTATACCGTGCAGTTACCGCAGTTGTGGTAGTGGTTATTGCTGGCTTCATCGCAGCATCGACGGTTAAAGGCAGCACTTTCCTTAGCTTTGCTAAAGAGTCGCGCACTGAAGTTCGCAAAGTAGTATGGCCGACCCGTCAAGAAGCAAACCAAACTACTATCATCGTACTAGCGGCTACGTTGGTAATGGCATTAATCCTTTGGGGATTAGACGGCATTATCGTTCGTGTTGTTGGATACATTACTGGAATAGGAGCATAACGTATGTCTGAAGAAGAAATTAAAAAAAGATGGTACGTAGTACAAGCATATTCTCAGTACGAAGGCCGCGTTCAAAAAACGCTACTTGAATATATCAAGATGCACGGCATGGAAGAGCACTTCGGTCAGATTCTAGTTCCGACTGAAGAAGTTGTTGAAATGCGTGCTGGCCAAAAGCGTAAATCTGAGCGTAAATTCTACCCAGGTTACGTATTGGTAGAAATGGCAATGAACGAAGAATCTTGGCACTTAGTGAAAAGCGTTCCTCGTGTACTTGGTTTCATCGGTGGTACTTCTGACCGCCCAATGCCAATTACCCAAAAAGAAGCAGACGCCATTCTTAACCGTCTTGAAGAGTCAGTTGATAAGCCTAAGCCGAAGACATTGTTCGAGCCAGGCGAAGTGGTTCGCGTTACAGACGGTCCATTTGCAGACTTCAATGGTGTGGTAGAAGAAGTAGACTACGAAAAGAGCCGCGTAAAAGTGTCGGTACTTATCTTCGGTCGTTCTACACCGGTAGATCTAGAATTCGGACAGGTAGAAAAAGGCTAGGTCTTTTTATCTACCTCCAAATTCATAAAAAAAGCCCCTTAATAGGGGCTTTTTTGTGCGAGGAGCTTTTGTGGGATTCAGATAGTAATAGGTGAAACATCATTACTTCTTTTTTTGTAAAAAATAGATGGTTAATTCACCCACAAAAACACGCTTAAAAAAGCAAAAAATGAAAATAAAAAATGCAGAATTAGACTCGTGTTTTTGGATATTTTTTTGCTACTACTAAAAGAGTCCCAAAATCCGACATTTAAAGCGCGCTTTAAAATGAAGTTGACTATGATAAGGCAAATCATCCAGACTAGAAATTTAGTGGGATGTTCCATTTTTTTTATTCATCTGTTGTTGTTGCATCTTCGGCGTCTGAAAGTACGTTGACAATTGCACCTGAAGCCACACCCCCTCCAACTCCCCACAACGCTCCAGACACTTGGGACGCTTCTTCTTTGTTTAATTCGATTAGTTCTCTCATAGTATTAAATAATCCTTGTTTGCTAAAATTAAGGCTTAGTGCAACTTACACAAAAGCCGCGTTAATTTTGACAACCCTGAATATTTAATAAAACTGGCCATGAGATCGTTTTTTAGTCACATTTATGCTTGCATACCATTTGAACACCTTATATAATGCGCGCCCTTTTAAACGGAAACGGGAAGCCGATTGAGCAGGTAATCTCTGTACTTGCAAGGCGCTATACCCAAACAAGAGAGCATTTAAAATGGCTAAAAAAGTAAGCGGTATTATTAAGCTTCAGGTTGCAGCAGGCGCTGCTAACCCAAGTCCACCAGTTGGTCCTGCACTAGGTCAACACGGTGTGAACATCATGGAATTCTGTAAAGCGTTTAACGCAAAAACAGATAGCCTTGAGAAAGGTGCTCCGGTACCTGTAGAAATTACGGTTTATGAAGATCGTTCTTTCACATTCGAAACTAAGACTCCTCCTGCGTCTTACCTGCTTAAGAAAGCAGCGGGCATCAAGAGCGGTTCTGGCCGTCCTAACACTGAAAAAGTGGGTACTGTTACTCGCGCTCAGTTGGAAGAAATCGCCAAAACTAAAGAACCAGACTTAACTGCAGCTGACCTAGATGCAGCGGTTCGCACTATCGCGGGTTCTGCTCGCTCAATGGGCTTGAACGTAGAGGACTAATCGAATGGCTAAATTATCTAAACGCGCTCGCATTATCCGCGAAAAAACAGACGCGACTAAAGAATACGAAATCAACGAAGCAGTTGCTTTGCTTAAAGAATTAGCGACAGCTAAATTCGCTGAAAGCATTGACGTTGCAGTAAACCTTGGTATCGACGCTAAGAAATCTGACCAAAACGTTCGTGGTGCTACTGTACTACCTAACGGTACTGGTAAAGACGTTCGCGTTGCAGTATTTACACAAGGTGCTAACGCTGAAGCCGCTAAAGAAGCTGGTGCTGACATCGTTGGTATGGAAGACCTTGCTGAGCAAGTGAAGAAAGGCGAAATGAACTTTGACGTTGTTGTTGCCAGCCCAGACGCTATGCGTGTTGTTGGTCAACTAGGTCAAATCTTAGGTCCACGTGGCCTAATGCCTAACCCTAAAACGGGTACAGTAACGCCAGACGTTGCTACTGCTGTTAAGAACGCTAAAGCTGGTCAGGTTCGCTACCGTAACGATAAGAACGGTATCATCCATGCTAGCATTGGTAAGATTGCGTTCGAAACAAACCAAATTCAAGAGAACCTTGAAGCATTACTAGAAGCATTGAAGAAAGCTAAGCCTTCTTCTGCTAAAGGTACTTATATCCAGAAGATCAGCCTAAGCACCACTATGGGCGCTGGCGTATCTCTAGATAAAGCTTCAGTAGGTCTTTAATAGCCTGCCGAGGCAACTCGGCTTCTCTGTAAAGGTAATGGGTTGGAGTCGTCAATACAGCAGTGCTGATTGGCAACTCCCGTCCAAGACCGCAGGTGCGATGTGGTGATTGAGGTAAGAGAACTTTCACATTAAACATATCGCTTAATAGAACAACCTGCGCAGACGGTGGTTTGACTCAGACTCTCTGGGGTAACAAACACCGTAGAGCGGTATCATCAATTATGTTGATATCAATCTGTGAACCCTGATGGCGTAAACAGGTAACTGTATACAAAGTCAGATACAAAGAGGTGAACTCAGTGGCACTAGGTTTAGCAGCAAAAAAAGAGATCGTAGCAGAAGTTTCTGAAGTTGCGTCTCGCGCTCTATCCGTTGCCGTCGCTGAATACCGTGGGATGGAAGTTGCAGAACTGACTGACCTTCGCGTAAAAGCTCGTGAGCAAGGCGTATACCTTAAGGTTATACGTAACACTCTAGCTAAGCGTGCATTGGCAGACAGTAAATTTGCAGACTTAGATAGCGCCCTTACTGGTCCTCTTATCTACGGCTTCTCAGTTGAGGCACCTGGTGGTGCAGCACGTCTTTTCAAAGACTTTGCGAAGCAAAACGATAAGTTGAACGTAACCGCTCTATCTATTGGTAGTGGTCTTCTTGGTCCAGATAAATTGGACGCAGTTGCTTCACTTCCTACTCGCGACGAAGCGCTTGCAAAACTTCTTGCAACCTTCAAAGCACCGGTTGGGAAATTCGTTCGTACTATCAACGAAGTACCTACCAAGTTTGTGCGCGTATTGGCGGCGATCAAAGACGAGAAGTAATTCCCGTTTTTGGCATATTGATTTTTTTAACATTTTAAAAACCCAGGAGTTTAGACCACATGGCTCTAACTAAAGAAGATATCTTAAACGCGATTGCTGAAATGCCAGTTATGGAATTGGTTGAGCTTATCGAAGCAGCTGAAGAAAAATTCGGTGTTGACGCATCTGCAGCAGTAGCTGTAGCTGGTCCAGCAGCGGGCGAAGCAGCAGCAGTTGAAGAAAAGACTGAGTTTGACGTTGTAATGACTTCATTCGGCGCAAACAAAGTTGCAGTAATCAAAGCAGTTCGCGCAGCGACTGGCCTAGGTCTTAAAGAAGCTAAAGAAGTAGTTGAATCTGCTCCTAAAGCTATCAAAGAAGGCGTAAGCAAAGAAGAAGCTGAAGAACTTAAAGCACAGCTAACTGAAGCTGGCGCTGAAGTTGAAGTTAAGTAATCTATTTGTTTAGATTATTTGCCTGAGACGGCAAGGCTGGTGGTTTTTTAAACCACCAGCCTTTTTGCGCTGTACAGTGTGTAGATTCTAACCCTTGACTACACTACTAAATGCGCACCTCGGAAATTACACATAAAAGCATAAAACCAACAAGTTAACTAATAATTGGTTAAATTTTGTTGTATGCTGTGGAATTGCCCCGAAAAAGGGTTGTGGAAGTTTGTTGCTTATGCGCAATTCAACACGAAGCTCATAGCTTGAAGCACTCGTCGCGATGCATAATGCAGCAGGTTGGGTCATAAATCAGCAGGCTGAGGAACCCATGGTTTACTCTTATAGCGAAAAGAAACGTATCCGTAAGGATTTTGGCAAACGCCCACAGGTATTGGAAATTCCATACCTTCTTTCAATTCAGCTTGATTCTTTCAAAAAGTTTATTGAGATCGACGCCGATGCTCAATACGGCTTGGAAGCAGCATTTCGTTCCGTTTTTCCGATAAAAAGCTACTCAGGTAACTCGGAGCTTCAATATGTTAGCTACCGTTTGGGAGAGCCAGTATTCGACGTTAAAGAATGTCAAATTCGTGGCGTCACATTCTCTGCTCCATTAAGAGTAAAACTACGGTTAGTATTGTTTGATAAAGACGCTGCGCCAGGTACCGTAAAAGACATTAAAGAACAAGAAGTGTACATGGGCGAAATCCCATTGATGACTCAGAACGGTACGTTCGTTATCAATGGTACAGAGCGTGTTATCGTGTCACAGCTACACCGTTCACCTGGTGTGTTCTTCGATCACGATAAAGGCAAAACTCACTCGTCAGGTAAAGTGCTTTATAATGCACGTGTAATTCCTTACCGTGGTTCTTGGCTTGACTTCGAGTTCGATCCAAAAGATAACCTGTTTGTTCGTATTGACCGTCGTCGTAAGTTGCCAGCAACAATCATCTTACGCGCGCTTGAAATGACATCAGAAGAAATCTTGGATACGTTCTTCGAGAAAGTCAGTGTACGTATCGATAAAGACAAGTTAATGATGGAAGTGGTGCCAGATCGTCTTCGTGGCGAAACCGCAGCATTCGATATCATTGACGGTGAAGGTAATGTTGTTGTTGAAACCGGTCGTCGTGTATCTGCACGTCATACCCGTGCGCTTGAAAAAGCGGGTTTATCTGAACTTGAAGTTCCAGCAGATTACCTAATTGGTCGCGTATTCGCGGCAACATACGTAAATGAAGATACTGGCGAAGTTATCGTTAGCGCTAACGAAGAGTTAACGCTTGAGAACTTAGCGGCACTAAGCCAAGCTGGTATTAAAGAGTTCGAAACTTTGTACATTAATGAATTGGACCATGGTTCATACATTTCTGACACATTGCGTATCGACTCTTCAACAAACCGCCTAGAAGCGCTTGTTGAAATTTACCGCATGATGCGTCCTGGTGAGCCACCAACAAAAGACGCAGCAGAAACCTTATTCCAAAACCTTTTCTTCTCAGATGAGCGTTATGACCTATCTTCTGTAGGTCGTATGAAGTTCAACCGCCGTTTAGGCCGTGAAGAATTGATTGGTTCAGGCACCCTAGATAAAGACGATATTGTTTCAGTAATGAAGCAACTTATCGAGATTCGTGACGGTAAAGATGAAGTGGACGATATCGACCACTTGGGTAACCGCCGTATCCGTTCTGTGGGTGAAATGGCTGAAAACCAATTCCGTGTTGGTTTAGTACGTGTTGAGCGTGCTGTTAAAGAGCGTCTAAGCTTAGGCGACCTTGATAGCATTATGCCGCAAGACCTTATTAACGCTAAGCCTATTTCGGCTGCGGTTAAAGAGTTCTTCGGTTCATCACAGCTTTCTCAGTTCATGGACCAAAACAACCCGTTATCAGAAGTAACGCATAAGCGTCGTATTTCTGCATTAGGCCCGGGTGGTCTTACGCGTGAGCGTGCAGGCTTCGAAGTACGTGACGTACACCCTACGCACTACGGTCGTCTGTGTCCTATCGAGACGCCTGAAGGTCCAAACATCGGTTTGATCAACTCATTGGCAAGCTTCGCGCGTACCAATGACTTTGGTTTCCTTGAAACGCCGTTCCGTCGCATTGTTGATGGTGTGGTAAGTGAAGAAATCGATTACTTGTCTGCAATTGAAGAAGGTCAATTCGCAATTGCACAGGCAAACATTGTTTTAACCGCAAACGGTGAGCTAGTAGACGACCTTATTCCATGTCGTCACCGTGGTGAAACCACCTTGATGCCGAAAGAAGACATCAAGTACATGGACGTTTCTCCACAGCAAATCGTTTCAATCGCTGCGAGTATCATTCCGTTCCTAGAACACGATGATGCTAACCGCGCATTGATGGGTGCGAACATGCAACGTCAGGCTGTACCTACATTACGTGCTGATAAGCCGCTTGTTGGTACCGGTATGGAAAGAACCATTGCTGTTGACTCAGGTGTTACTGTAGTTGCTAAGCGTGGTGGTAGAGTTGACTATGTTGACGCTAGCCGTATCGTTATTAAAGTAGAAGAAGATGAAATGCTTCCTGGTGAAGCAGGTATCGACATCTACAACCTGACTAAATACACACGTTCTAACCAGAACACCTGTATCAATCAGCGTCCTACTTGTAGTGTGGGCGACCCGATTGTTGCTGGCGATGTATTGGCTGACGGTCCATCTACTGACTTGGGCGATCTTGCGCTTGGTCAGAACATGCGTATCGCGTTCATGCCTTGGAACGGTTATAACTTCGAGGATTCAATCCTTATCTCTGAGCGTGTAGCTCAGGAAGACCGTTTCACCACTATCCACATTCAAGAACTAAGCTGTATTGCTCGTGATACTAAGCTTGGGCCAGAAGAGATTTCTTCTGATATTCCGAATGTTGGCGAATCTGCACTAAGCAAACTTGATGAATCAGGTGTTGTTTACATTGGTGCGGAAGTGAAAGGCGGCGACATTCTGGTAGGTAAAGTAACACCTAAAGGTGAAACTCAACTTACGCCAGAAGAAAAACTATTAAGAGCAATCTTCGGTGAAAAAGCGTCTGACGTAAAAGATACGTCACTACGTGTGCCTAACTCTGTTCACGGTACGGTTATCGACGTTCAAGTCTTTACCCGTGACGGCGTAGAGAAAGACAAACGTGCGCTTGAAATTGAAGACATGCAACTTCGTCAGGTTAAGAAAGACCTTACTGACGAATTTGAAATTCTTGCAGACGGTATCTTTGCTCGTGCACAAAACGCATTACTACGCTCTGGTGTTGAACAAGCTAAGCTTGACAGCCTACCGCGTGAGAAGTGGTTTGAAATTGCATTAAACGACGAAGACGTTCAGCTTGAGATCGACCAAATTGCTGATCAGCACGCAGAAATCAAAGAAGACTTCGATAAGAAGTTTGAAACTAAGCGTCGCAAGATCACACAAGGCGATGACCTAGCACCTGGTGTCCTTAAGATTGTTAAGGTTTACCTAGCTGTTAAGCGTCACATCCAGCCTGGTGATAAGATGGCCGGTCGTCACGGTAACAAAGGTGTAATTTCAACGATTCAGCCTGTGGAAGACATGCCATATGATGCTAACGGTACGCCGGTAGACATCGTATTGAACCCACTAGGTGTACCATCGCGGATGAACATCGGTCAGATCCTAGAAACACATATGGGTATGGCTGCTCACGGTCTTGGTGTGAAAATCGACCGCATGCTCAAAGAGCATGAAGAGATGCAGAAGCTTCGTAATTTCTTGAAAGAAATTTATGAGCTTGGCGAGAATCACCAAGAAGTGGACATCGATAACTTCACCGACCACGAAATTACACGTCTTGCAAACAACCTACGTAAGGGTGTTCCAATTGCAACACCTGTATTCGACGGTGCACGTGAATCTGAAATTAAGGAAATGTTGAAGTTAGCTGACATTCCTGAAAGCGGTCAGATTTCGTTGTTCGACGGTCGTACTGGTCGCGAGTTTGAGCGTCCTGTTACGGTTGGTTACATGTACATGCTGAAACTGAACCACTTGGTTGACGACAAAATGCACGCTCGTTCAACTGGTTCGTACAGCCTTGTTACACAACAGCCGCTGGGTGGTAAAGCTCAGTTCGGTGGTCAGCGCTTCGGAGAGATGGAAGTGTGGGCCCTTGAAGCTTACGGTGCAGCATATACCCTTCAGGAAATGCTTACTGTTAAGTCGGATGATGTTAACGGCCGTACTAAGATGTACAAGAACATCGTCGATGGTGACCACAGAATGGAACCTGGCATGCCAGAATCATTCAACGTATTACTTAAAGAAATCCGCTCGTTGGGTATCAACATCGAGTTGGAAGAGAAGTAACACGGCAATCGCCACGTTATGACAAGAGATGGCCCGGCGCTTGCGCCGGGTTCTAGAGACTGACTCCGCTGGGAGAGTAATGTGAAAGACTTATTAAAGTTTCTAAAGCAACAAAACAAGACTGAAGAATTCGATAATATTCGAATCGGTCTTGCTTCACCTGACATGATTCGTTCATGGTCTTTTGGTGAAGTTAAGAAGCCAGAAACAATTAACTACCGTACGTTCAAACCAGAACGTGACGGCCTGTTTTGTGCGCGTATTTTCGGACCAGTTAAAGACTACGAATGTCTTTGTGGTAAGTATAAGCGTCTGAAGCACCGTGGTGTTATCTGTGAAAAATGTGGTGTTGAAGTAACCCTAACTAAAGTACGTCGTGAGCGTATGGGTCACATTGAACTGGCAAGCCCAGTTGCACACATCTGGTTCCTTAAATCACTTCCGTCTCGTATCGGCTTAATGCTTGATATGACACTTCGTGATATTGAACGTGTACTATATTTTGAATCTTACGTAGTAACCGAGCCGGGTATGACTACCCTTGAGCGCAGCCAACTTCTTAACGAAGAAGATTACTTGGATGCACTTGAAGAGCACGGTGACGAGTTTGACGCAAAAATGGGTGCTGAAGCCGTATTTGACCTTTTAAAAGTGTTAGATGTAGATGCTGACGTAGCTTCCATGCGTGAAGAGTTGCCTTCAATCAACTCTGAAACTAAGCGTAAGAAAATCACCAAGCGTCTTAAGTTGCTTGAATCATTCCAACAGTCTGGCAACAAGCCAGAGTGGATGATCTTGACTGTACTTCCAGTACTTCCGCCGGATCTTCGTCCGTTGGTACCTCTGGATGGTGGTCGATTTGCAACGTCTGACCTGAACGATTTATACCGTCGTGTTATCAACCGTAACAACCGTCTTAAGCGTCTTCTAGACCTTGCGGCGCCTGACATTATCGTGCGTAACGAAAAACGTATGCTTCAGGAAGCGGTAGATGCACTACTAGATAACGGTCGTCGTGGCCGCGCTATCACAGGTTCTAACAAACGTCCTCTTAAATCACTTGCCGATATGATTAAAGGTAAGCAAGGTCGTTTCCGTCAGAACCTACTTGGTAAGCGTGTTGACTACTCTGGTCGTTCTGTAATTACCGTTGGTCCTACATTACGTCTTCACCAATGTGGTCTTCCTAAGAAAATGGCACTTGAGTTATTCAAGCCGTTTATCTATGGAAAACTTGAAGGTCGTGGTTTAGCAACAACTATCAAGGCAGCGAAGAAGCTGGTTGAACGTGAAGCACCAGAGGTATGGGACGTACTAGATGACGTTATCCGTGAACACCCTGTTATGCTTAACCGTGCACCAACACTTCACCGTTTGGGTATCCAGGCATTTGAACCAACCCTTATCGAAGGTAAAGCGATTCAGCTTCACCCACTAGTATGTGCGGCCTACAACGCCGATTTCGATGGTGACCAAATGGCTGTACACGTGCCGCTGACTATTGAAGCTCAGCTTGAAGCACGTGCGTTGATGATGTCGACCAACAACATTCTGTCACCTGCAAATGGTGAACCTATCATCGTTCCTTCACAGGACGTTGTATTGGGTCTTTATTACCTAACCCGTGACAAAGTGAACGGCTTAGGCGAGGCAATGGTATTTACCAGCCCGAATGAAGCAGAAAAAGCATACCGCACAGGTAACGCAGAACTTCACTCACGCGTTAAAGTACGTATCACTGAATACGACATTGACGAAGATGGCGTGAAAACTGAGAAAGTAACGCTAACAGATACTACTGTTGGTCGTGCAATTTTCTCATTGATGCTACCTAAAGGTTTGCCGTTTGAAATTATCAACCAGGCAATGGGCAAAAAGCAGATTTCACGTTTGCTTAACGCTTGTTACCGTACACTGGGTCTTAAAGACACAGTAATCGCTGCTGACCAAATCATGTATACCGGTTTCCACTACGCAATGATTGCGGGTGCATCTGTTGGTATTGATGACATGGTAATCCCAGCTGCGAAGAAAGATATTATCGACGCTGCAGAAGCCGAAGTTATCGAGATCCAGGAACAGTTCCAAAATGGTCTTGTAACCGCCGGTGAGCGCTACAACAAAGTTATCGATATCTGGTCAAATGCCAACGAAAAAGTTGCCAAGGCCATGATGGATAACCTTAAGACTGACATCGTAATTAACCGCGATGGCGAAGAAGAAGAGCAAACCTCATTTAACTCTGTTTATATGATGGCCGACTCTGGTGCTCGTGGTAGTGCCGCTCAGATTCGTCAGCTAGCGGGTATGCGTGGTCTGATGGCTAAGCCAGATGGCTCAATCATCGAAACGCCAATCACGGCTAACTTCCGTGAAGGTCTTAACGTACTTCAGTACTTCATCTCTACTCACGGTGCGCGTAAAGGTCTAGCCGATACAGCACTTAAGACTGCGAACTCGGGTTACCTAACTCGTCGTCTAGTAGATGTTGCACAAGATTTGGTTATTACTAACGACGACTGTGGCACCTTCGGTGGTGTTCAGATGACACCGCTAATTGAAGGTGGTGACGTTGTAGAACCACTTCGTGAGCGTGTACTAGGTCGTGTAGTTGCAGAAGATGTAGTTAAACCAGGTACGACAGAAGTATTGGTTGAGCGTAATGTGTTACTAGACGAAGCGCTAGTAGACATGCTTGAAGCTAACTCTGTTGACCAAATTCAAGTACGCTCGGTTATCACCTGTGATAACGACTTCGGTGTGTGTGCAAACTGTTATGGTCGTGACCTTGCTCGCGGACATATGGTTGGAAGCGGTGAGTCTGTGGGTGTTATTGCCGCACAGTCGATCGGTGAACCAGGTACACAGCTTACCATGCGTACGTTCCACATCGGTGGTGCGGCATCACGAGCTTCTGCTGAGAACAGCGTTCAGGTTAAAACTGCGGGTAGCCTTAAGCTACACAATGAAAAATCAGTACGTAACTCAGACGGCAAAGTGGTTATTGTTTCTCGTTCAACAGAACTTACTGTTATCGATGAACAAGGTCGTGAGAAAGAGCGCTATAAAGTACCTTACGGTGCTGTACTTAGCGTGGATGACGGTGCAACTATTGCAGCTGGCGACGTTGTTGCTAACTGGGATCCGCATAGTCACCCAATCGTTACTGAACGTGCAGCTAAGATTAGCTTTGCCGACATCGACGACTCTAACACCGAGATGCAACAAGACGAATTAACTGGTCTTACGCGTATCGTAGTTAAAGATCTTGCGAAGAGTAACTCTAAAGAACCTAAACTTATCCTAGAAAGTGATGAGTTCGGTCTTCAAGAGATTCGCCTGCCAAGCTTTACGACTATCGAAGCGAAAGAAGGTAAGGTTGCTAACGAAGGTGACGTGTTAGCACGTATACCTCAAGAAAGCTCGAAGACACGTGATATCACGGGTGGTCTACCTCGCGTAGCCGACTTGTTTGAAGCACGTAAGCCTAAAGAGCCAGCTATCCTTGCTGAAGTTTCAGGTACTATTGGTTTCGGTAAAGAAACCAAAGGTAAGAAACGTTTGGTTATCACGCCGCCAGAGGGTGATGCATACGAAGAGATGATTCCAAAATGGCGTCAGCTTAACGTGTTCGAAGGTGAGAAAGTGGAACGTGGTGAAGTTATTGCAGATGGCCCTGAGTCACCGCATGACATCTTGCGTCTACGTGGTATCTCTGCTGTAGCAAACTACATCGTGAACGAAGTTCAGGAAGTTTACCGTCTACAGGGTGTAAAAATTAACGATAAGCACATCGAAGTTGTTATTCGTCAGATGTTGCGTAAGTGCGTTATTACCCATTCAGGTGATACTCAGTTCCTTGAAGGCGAACAAGTTGAAGTGTCTAACGTGAAAGTGACCAACCGTGAAGTTGAAAAACACGGTAAGATCCCAGCGCAGTATGAAACACAACTGCTTGGTATCACTAAAGCGTCGCTATCTACTGAGTCATTCATCTCAGCTGCATCGTTCCAAGAAACAACACGTGTTCTTACCGAAGCTGCAGTTCAAGGTAAAGAAGATGACCTTCGCGGTCTGAAAGAAAACGTAATCGTGGGTCGATTGATTCCAGCGGGTACAGGTTTCGCTTACCATGAACGTCGTGCACAACGTCGTAAAGAAGAAATCGAAGAAATGTCAGTTTCTGCTGCTGATGCAGAACAGGCACTAACCGAAGCACTCAACGCCGGTGACGACTCAGCCGAATAAGGCATGATCGGAGGAGTACGTTAACGTACTCCTAACAAATTGGCATGTTAAGCTGACAGATTGCAGTTAAATGCCTGCTTAACCTTTGTACAGCTTGACACGCCGAGCTATGATCATTAATATTCCGCGACCCGATTTTGGATGACCTCTAAAAGGCAGAAGAAAATGGGCGCGGTTTTTTGTATCAGAGCTCAGTTAATGCTGACAAGCACAGTATTAACATTAAATGAGTGACGTTAGAAAAGTCGCTTTAATGGACCCAATCAGAGTGATTGGGTTTTTGTAGTTTTTAATCAGGAGCTAGTTAATGGCAACAGTTAACCAGTTAGTCCGCAAGCCGCGCAAAAAGCCCGTTGAAAAAAGCAACGTAGCTGCATTGCAAGCTTGTCCTCAAAGACGCGGTGTATGTACTCGTGTATATACTACTACGCCTAAGAAACCAAACTCTGCACTACGTAAAGTATGTCGTGTACGTCTAACTAACGGTTTTGAAGTTTCTTCATACATCGGTGGTGAAGGTCACAACCTACAAGAGCACAGTGTAGTGCTTATCCGTGGTGGTCGTGTTAAAGATCTACCAGGTGTTCGTTATCACACAGTTCGCGGTACATTAGACTGCGCAGGTGTAAACGATCGTAAGCAAGCCCGTTCTAAGTACGGTGCGAAGAAGCCTAAGTCTTAACGGTTCTCCGTTAGTAAGGCCAAACTGAAGTTTAAGAGTTTTGGGTAATTCCTGAATTCATACGGAGAATAGAAATGCCAAGAAGAAGAGTCGTAGGTCAACGTAAAATCCTACCAGAGCCAAAATTTAGCTCACAACTGCTTGCAAAATTCATGAATGTCGTAATGCTTGACGGCAAGAAGTCAGTCGCTGAAAAAATCGTTTACGGTGCGCTCGATATTGTTGCTGAAAAAACCAGCAAAGCTCACCTAGATGTATTCGAAGAAGCACTTGATAACATCCGTCCTACTGTAGAGGTTAAATCTCGTCGTGTAGGTGGTTCAACTTATCAAGTACCAGTAGAAGTTCGTCCAGTTCGTCGTAATGCCCTAGGTATGCGTTGGTTGGTAGATGCTGCTCGTAAACGTGGCGAGAAGTCAATGGCTCAACGCCTGGCTGCTGAAATGATTGATGCATCAGAAAACAAAGGTTCTGCGGTTAAGAAACGTGAAGACGTTCACCGTATGGCCGAAGCAAACAAAGCGTTTGCTCATTACCGTTGGTAATAAACGTAATATAACTGAGAGAGATGTATGCCTCGTAAGACCTCGATTGAGCGTTACCGCAATATTGGTATTGTGGCTCATGTGGACGCGGGTAAAACCACGACCACAGAGAGAGTCCTGTTTTATACAGGGTTGTCTCATAAAATCGGTGAAGTGCATGATGGTGCTGCAACCATGGACTGGATGGAACAAGAGCAGGAGCGTGGTATTACTATCACGTCTGCTGCAACCACTTGTTTCTGGTCAGGCATGGAAAAGCAGTTCGATCAGCATCGTATAAACATTATAGACACGCCAGGACACGTGGACTTTACCATTGAGGTAGAACGTTCATTACGGGTACTGGACGGGGCTGTAGTGGTTTTTTGCGGGTCTTCTGGGGTTGAACCTCAATCAGAGACAGTCTGGCGACAGGCTGACAAATATGAGGTGCCACGTCTCGTGTTCATCAATAAGATGGACCGAGCTGGCGCCGATTTTGAGCGTGTTGTGGGTCAAATCCGTAAACGCTTAGGCGCAAACTGTGTTCCTATTCAATTGAACATGGGCGCTGAAGAAGAGTTCCATGGCGTAATCGATCTTATTAAGATGAAAGCCATAAACTGGAATGCCGAAGACATGGGTATGACGTTTACCTATGAAGATATTCCAGCGCAATATTTAGACAACGCACAAAAGTATCGTACAGAGATGATTGAAGCTGCTGCTGAAGCCTCTGACGAGCTAATGGATAAGTATTTAGAAGGCGAAGAGCTAACTGAAGCTGAAATCCGACTTGGTTTACGTACCCGTACACTGAACAACGAAATTGTTCTTGCCACCTGTGGCAGTGCCTTCAAAAACAAAGGTGTTCAGGCAGTACTAGACGCGGTAGTAGAATACTTACCGTCACCAAGTGAAGTGAAAGCTATTACGGGTGTTTTAGACGACAAAAATGAAACTGAAGCTGAGCGTCATGCAGACGACAGCGAGCCGTTCTCGGCCCTTGCATTTAAAATCGCTACCGACCCATTCGTAGGAACGCTAACTTTCTTCCGTTGTTACTCTGGCGTTGTTAATACTGGTGATACGGTTTACAACCCAGTGAAAGGTAAACGCGAGCGTTTTGGGCGTATTGTTCAAATGCACGCTAAAGACCGTGAAGAAATTAAAGAAGTTCGTGCTGGCGATATTGCCGCAGCCATTGGTCTTAAAGATGTGACCACAGGTGATACGCTTTGCGATCCGAATAATGTCATTACACTTGAGCGTATGGAATTTCCTGATCCAGTAATTTCTATCGCTGTTGAGCCACGCTCTCAGGCTGACCAAGAGAAGATGGGACTCGCGCTAGGTAAACTAGCTGCTGAAGACCCATCATTTAAGGTTAAGACTGATGAAGAGTCTGGCCAAACGATTATCTCTGGTATGGGTGAGCTTCACCTTGATATCATTGTTGACCGTATGAAACGCGAATTTAAGGTTGAATGTAACGTAGGTAAACCTCAGGTTGCTTATCGTGAGACCATTCGTAAGAAAGTTGAAGTTGAAGGTAAATTCGTACGTCAGTCTGGCGGCCGTGGCCAATTTGGTCATGTGTGGCTTCGTATTGAGCCACAAGCAGAAGAAGGCGCAGGCTACGAATTTGTTAATGACATCACCGGTGGTGTGGTACCAAAAGAGTTCATACCAGCGGTTGATAAAGGAATTCAGGAGCAGTTGCAAAGTGGTGTTGTAGCAGGGTATCCGGTACTAGATGTAAAGGTTACTTTGTTCGACGGTTCGTACCATGATGTTGACTCTTCTGAAATGGCGTTTAAGATCGCCGGCTCTATGGGTTTCAAAAAAGGCGCCGCAGAAGCAAATCCGGTGTTGCTTGAACCCATGATGAAAGTTGAAGTAACTACTCCAGAAGACTGGATGGGTGATGTGGTTGGTGACCTAAATCGTCGTCGCGGCATGATCGAAGGTATGGAAGAAGGCGTAGCAGGTATTAAAATAGTACGTGCTAAGGTGCCGCTTTCAGAAATGTTCGGGTATGCTACTGACTTGCGTTCACAAACGCAGGGTCGCGCATCATACTCTATGGAGTTCTTCAATTATTCTGAGGCGCCTAAAAATGTGGCGCAGGCTATTATTGAATCTAGAATTTAATCTAAATGAAGGTTCGGTCCGGTCTATGTTTGGGTCGGACTTTTAACTTAGGAAACGAGAAAAATGGCAAAAGAAAAGTTTGAACGTACGAAACCCCATGTAAACGTGGGTACAAT